>Ga0180220_1000022_pt1 | contig 395103 bp, 350 predicted proteins | sample eDN5th37CBELigBY_FD_151335 | JGI IMG/M metagenome (GOLD analysis project Ga0180220, IMG submission 151335) | Enriched backyard soil microbial communities from Emeryville, California, USA - eDNA 5th pass 37_C BE-Lig BY (version 2) (version 2) | ecosystem: Environmental > Terrestrial > Soil >...
TCGATCCCAGCCATGCGGCGGGCAAGCGGGCGTATGTGGCGGCGCTGGGACTGGCGGGGATCGCCGCGGGGGCGGACGGGCTGATCATCGAGGTGCACCCCAGCCCCGACCACGCCATGTCCGACGGAGCCCAGTCGCTGGACTTCCCCCAGTTCGCCGCCCTGATGCCCCAGCTCGCCCGCGTCGCCACCGCCGTCGATCGGTCGCTGCCGTTGACGAGGAGCGTGGCATGACCGATCCAGGCCGGCGACTCCACCGCCCCGACCCCAGACCCGCGTGGCGTGGCTGGATCCATGCCGGCACGTTTCCGCTGGCGATCGTGCTGGCGCTCATCCTGCTCGTTGCCGCCGATGGCGGTGGGGCCATGGTGGCTGCCGGGATCTTCGGGGGGGCGTCGGTGCTGCTGTTCGGCATCAGCGCGCTCTATCACCGGCTCGCGCTCGACCACCGGCTCAACCCGACGCTGCGACGGCTGGACCATGCCAACATCTTCCTGCTGATCGCGGGCACCTACACGCCGATCTGCGTGCTCAGCCTGCCGCGCGAGCAGTGGATCCCGCTGCTCGCGCTGGTGTGGGGCGGGGCGGCGCTGGGGATCGCGTTCCGCATCGGCTGGTCGACCGCCCCGCGCTGGCTCTACGTGCCGCTCTACGTCGTCCTCGGCTGGGTCGCGATCGTCTACGCCGGCGACCTCTTCGACGCGAGCCCGGCGACGATGGTCCTGGCGCTGGTGGGCGGTGTCCTGTACAGCGTCGGCGCGGTCGTGTACGGCCTGAGGTGGCCGAACCCGCTGCCGAGGACGTTCGGGTTCCACGAGGTCTTCCACACGCTGACGGTGGCCGCCTTCCTCTGTCACTGGAGCGCGGTGTTGCTGGTGGTCAGGTAGATCCTCACCCTACCGCGCATCACGCACCTCCGTAGATGCGGGGGCTCCGGCGCGCATCGGCCGAGACTCCCCGATCCATACTCATGGCACCTAAATCCATTTAGGGGGACCCGGTGTACACTCGGGGAACGCCTGGGGGCGCTGGGACAACACAATACCTGCATGAAAGGTGATCGCGATGAGGATCGGGGATAACCACGCCGTCTGTCGCCGTGAGCTGGAGCATCTCGTCGATGGCGTGGTGCGCGGTCGCATCGACCGGCGGAGTCTGTTTCGCATGGCGGGTGCGATGGGAATCAGCCTGTCCGGGCTGATGGCGCAGCGGGTTGGTGCGCAGGGAGCGACGCCGGCTTCGGCGACACCTCCCGTTGCCGAGGTGCGCCCCGAGACGCGCACCTTCAGCGGTGTGGAGGTCGAGGATCCGTATTTCTGGCTGGAGGATCCGACCGACCCCGAGGTGATCGCCTGGCTCGAGGCGGAGAACGCCTACCGCGAGGCGGTGATGGCCCCGGTGGCGGGGCTGCGAAATCGCCTCTACGAGGAGATCCGCGGACGCCTCGAGCTCACCGACGTGTCGGTGCCGACGTCGATCGACGAATGGTTCTACTACACCCGCACGGAGGAGGCGCTCCAGTTCCCGATCCTCGCGCGCCGGCAGGGGAGCATGGAGGCACCGGAGGAGGTGCTGCTCGACCTGAACGAGCTGGTGGGCGAGAGCGGCTACGTCCAGCTGAACGAGTTCGACCCGAGCCCGGACCATCGTTACCTCGCCTACATCCTGAACCGCACCGGAGGCATCGAGGGGACCCTGCACATCCTGGATACCGAGACGGGCGAGACGCTGTCCGAGGAGGTCGAGCCGGTGGCCGCGGCCGTCTGGGCAGCGGACAGCCGGACGCTCTTCTACGCGTTGCAGGACGAGGCGCTGCGGCCGTTCGAGGTCTTCCGCCACACGCTCGGTGACGCCATCGCCAACGATGTCTCGGTCTACGTCGAGGCCGACGAGGTCTACTACGCGTGGCCAGCCCGGTCCAAGGACGGCCGCTACCTCATCGTTGGGAGCTACAGCTACGAGACATCCGAGGAGTGGTACCTGCGGGCCGACGACCCGGAGGGCGAGTGGACGCGCTTCGAGCCGCGGCGCGAGGGGATCATCTACTACCTCGAGCATCTCGGTGACGATTTCCTGATCCTGACCGACGAGGACGCCCCCAACTTCAAGCTCCTCGCGGCTCCGGTCGATGACCCATCGCCCGCCAACCGGCGCGAGCTGGTTCCTCACCGGGAGGACGTGCTGCTGGAGCGTGTCGATCCGTACACGGGGTATCTCGTGCTCTGGGGACGTGAATCCGGCATGCCGCAGATCTGGGTGCGAGACCGCTCCTGCTGGAGGGGTACGGTGCCTACGGCATCAGCTCGCCGGTCTACTTCAGCACCAGCCGTCTCTCCCTGCTCGATCGGGGCATGACCTTCGCCATCGCCCACGTGCGCGGTGGCCAGGAGCTCGGCCGGAGCTGGTATGAAGAGGGCAAGCTGCTCAACAAGAGGAACACCTTCACCGACTTCATCGCCTGCTCGGAGCACCTGATCGATGCCGGGTACACCGCCGCCGACCGGCTGGTCGCGACGGGTGGCAGCGCCGGCGGCCTGCTGATGGGCGCGGTGGCCAACATGCGACCCGATCTCTATGCCGGGATCCGTGCCCAGGTCCCGTTCGTCGACATCCTGCGCGTGATGCTCGATCCCGGCCTGCCGCTGACGACCGGGGAGTACGTGGAGTGGGGCAACCCGGCCGAGCCGGCGTACTACGACTCCATCGCGTCGTACGACCCGTACGTCAACGTGACGGCGCAGGCGTACCCGCACATGCTCATCACCGGCGGTCTCGAGGACGACCAGGTGCCGTACTGGCAGCCGGCGAAGTGGACCGCGAAGCTGCGGGCCACGGCCACCGGCGACAACCTGATCCTGCTGCGGATGAACATGGGGGCGGGGCACGGCGGTGCCGCGGCGCGGGATCCGTATCTCGAGGAGCTGGCCCACGACATGGCGTTCGTGCTGATGGTGCTCGACCTCACCGAGGTGGAGCCGGTGGCCCCCGTCGCGACGCCGGTGGCGACTCCGGCCGCCTCGGGAAGCTGTCTCCCGTTCGCCAGCATGGTGGCGCGGCGACGCCGCACCCCGAGCCGTGCCGTGCCGCGCACGGGCCGGTAGACCGTGCGGCGCCCGTACCGCGTGGGCGGCCATCGAGCGCAGGAAGGAAACGGAGGCCGGCGATAAGACGCCGGCCTCCGTTTCCTGCGTCCGGGCCGTATCCTGCGTGCCGTCGACCACCGCGGTGTCACATGCCAGGCGCGGGCCCCGGGTGGGCCGTGATCGAAACCGTGGGGTGTCGCCGGCGCTGTGTCGGGCATGTGTCGGGGATGCTCCACGGCGGGGCGACCGCACCTCCCACCTCCGTATCACCCGGCTGGCGGGCCGGGTGGAGGGTGCTGGCACGGCACGTGCACCGCGAGCCGCATCGAGGAGCCGGGTATGTGTCCGGCGGTATTGGTACGGAAAGGAGCGACAGCGGTGACCGACGACGTGAGGCGAGGCCAGCGGGATCCGGAGATGCCGGCAGCGGGGATCACCGGACCGGGTGAGTACACCCCCGCCGGCGAGGCGCAGGGGCAGCTCGACAGCTTCTCGGCGGCCCAGGTGGCCGAGGCGTTCGGGGTGGAGGTCGGCAGGGTCCACAACGCGATGCAGGGTGAGTTCGGTCTGGGCCCGGATGACACGGTCGATTCGTCACGGGCGCAGATGCTCGCCGAGGTGCTGCTCGGCGACCTGCCGCTCGACCGGCAGCAGGCGGCATTGATGCAGCTCGGGGCCTACACGCCGCGCACCGACCACGACTGGGGCGCGGGCGAGACGGCCCCCGGCGAGGAGAGCGACCGGCTCGTGCGGAGCGGTGACAGCAACGACGAGGAGCGTGGGTTCGACGAGCGCGAGCGCCCGTCCGGCCAGGGGGCGTGACGGCCGCGAAACCGGTGGGGGAAGCTCGCGAGCGCGCATGAGTGCCGGGTCATGCCGCCCCCATTGGGGTCCTGCCTGATCGCGCCTATGCCACGGACCGTGGCGCGTGCTCGCTGCCCGGGATGACGGGTCGGCGCTGATCGACCGGTCGCACGACACGTCATGTTGCAACAGTTACGATGCTTGGTTATGATGACTTCTCCGAAACTCGCGCGTTGTGTCGAATCCGCCGAGAAAGGGTGCAATCATGAGCGAGCGGGCTGTCGATCTCTCCACCACGATCGGTTCCCTGAGTCCGAATGTCCACAGGATCGTGCAGCACCTGTGCGAGAGCGAGTGCCACACCTTCGGTTCCGTGCTCCAGTGGTGCGAGACCCGTGGCGACTGTGTCTACGCGGTCACGTGTCCGAGCTGCTCGACCCAGTTCCTGGTCGAGGAGGAGGAGCTGATCGAGCTCGAGCGGTGGACCGATGCCAACGGTCACCAGCTGGTGTGCGGGATCCGCTACCAGTGATCGACTGCCCTCGCGACGCGCAACGACGCGCGACGTGGTGCCGTCGCCCGGGAAGGGGCAGGGGAGCCCGTTTCCGGACGACGGGCCGGGTTGATGAGTCGCAACGACGGCGAACGGGGCGATACGACATTCGAACGTGATCACACGCTGCCGAGCGCCCGCCTTGCAGGAGCCGACTTCACGTCGATGCCTCCCGCAAGGCGGGCGCTCGGGTGTTTCCGGGTCGAACGCCTGGCGATGCCGGCAGGGGCGGTACGTCAGGACGGCTCCGGGCCGTACCATCCGGCTCGAGCGCCGTGGATCGCGTGTGCCGCCCGCACCGCGCCGTGCGCGAACGCGGCTCTCGCGAGCGCCCGGTGTCCGATGGCGATCTCCTCGACCTCGCTGGTGAAGGCGATCTCATGCTCGCCGGTGATGCCGCCGGCGCGAACCGAGGTGATGGCTGGCTCGCCGCCGATCGCGCGGCCGAGCGCCAGCGCCGTGCCGGAGGGTGCGTCGCGCTTGTGGCGGTGGTGCCGCTCCACGATCGACACGTCATATCCCTTCAGCTCCGCCGCGAGCGCCGGCAGCAACCGCAGCAGGACCGATACGCCGTGGCTCAGGTTGCGGGCGTACCAGACCGGGATGCGCTCGCTGGCGGCGTGCAGGGCGTCCATGGCGGACCGGTCGAGTCCGGTTACCCCGCAGACCAGCGGCGTGCCGTGCCGGGCGCAGGCGGTCGCGATCGCGGCCGTGGCGTCGGGGAGGGAGACGTCGATCAGCACGTCGATGTCCGGCAGGAGCGCGTCGGGGGCGGTTTCCAGGCGCCATGTGTGCTCCTCGAGCCGGGTTGCGCCGGGGCGGACGACCCCGCCGATCAGGGAGCTGGCGGGGTCGGACTCGACCTGCGTGGCGACGGCGCCGCCCATGCGACCGAGAATGCCGGCGATGCCGATGCGGACGGGTGGTGGCTGGGTCATGGATATCTCCTGATCGTCGTGCGGAGGGGCGTGGCGAGCCGGCATGAGCTGGATCCTATGGGGCGCGCCGCGCGATGACCATCATGTGCGGCCCGAGGCCGATCAGCGACGGCTCGCGCTCGACGGCGCGAACGGCGTCGAGGAGCCGCTCCCGCCGGACGGGATCGTCCCACCACGCGTCGACGTCCTGCGGCACCCAGCGCCCCGGACCCTCGATCGCGACGGTGTCGATGGCCGTGAGTCCGGCCTCGACGATCTCCTCCCGCAGCTCGTCGGGATGGTGGAAGTACGCCGTGGTGAAGTAGCCGGGGTGGTTCCCGGAGTTGCGATGCTGCCCGCTGCGCAGGTCCCGCTCGACGATGGCGACGAACTCGGGATCGTCGAGAAAGCCCGAGGAGAGCCCATCGAGGAGCGAGGCGAAGCGGGTGATGCCCACGGCGAGGACGAGCCCACCCGGCCGGACGACGCGAGCCGCCTCACGGAGGGCCAGCATCCGGTCTGTCCGCTCGGTCAGATGGTAGAGCGGCCCCATCAGCAGCGCGACGTCCGCGCTGGCGTCGGCGACGCCGAGGTGGCGGGCATCGCCAACGACGGCACTGGCGAGCGGCGGGTCGGCGTCGTCCTGGAGGGCCTGCTCGATGTGGATCGGCACCGGATCGACCAGGTGGACGTCGTAGCCCTGGCTGGCGAGCCAGCGCGCGTAGGTGCCCGGTCCACCGCCAACGTCGAGGATGACCGCCGGTGGGGGTGGCAGGTGGCGTCCGAGGAGCTCCCGGGTGCGGGCGAGCTCCAGCTGGCTGGGGCCGGCGCGCAGACGCTCGCGCTCATAGCCGGAGGCGTAGTGGTCGAGGATATCGGGGGCGGGGGTGGTCATGGTGGCTCCTGTCTGTTGTGGACGTGGGGTTGGGTCGGCACGAAACCGGCCTGTACAAGGCGAGATGCACGGAGCAGCGCGAGCTCGGCACGTGTGTGGCGCGGATGCGCCGGGATTGCTGACGGCCTGCTGCCAGGTCATCGGTGCCCGCGAGGCAGTCGTCGCGGAGGGCGGGTTGCATCACCGCCGGCCGAAGGCCCCGTGCGCCTGTCCGTCCTCGCGATGGAGACGAGCCATGGACGTGCATGGGTCTGGCCCCGCGAGCATGCATAGCGCGGCGGGGCGATCGGCCCGGTGCGACGCCCGCACCCACGCTGCCGAGAACGTCACCGGATGCGTCGAGTCGCACGACTCGCGAGCCGACCGGTCTCTGCAACGGGCAGGATCGCTGACGGTTGCCGCAGGGCTCCCCGACGCGTCCGAGCTCAGATGGTGGGACGAGGCTCCGGGCGGGTGACGCGGAGTGCCGCGGTCGTCTCGTCGACGGTGCGCAGCGAGCGATTGATGGCTTCGATGGTCGCTGCCGAGGCCGGTGTGAGCGGCATCCGTACCTCGCCGGTGCCGAACCCGAGCAGGGCCGCGGCCACCTTGACCGGGATCGGGTTGCTCTCGAGGAAGAGTGCCCGGTTGAGGTCCACCAGCTCGAGCTGCAGGTCGCGCGCCGCCGCGAGGTCGCCCCGCAGCGCCGCCGCGGTGAGGGCGCTGACCGTCGCCGGGGCGACGTTGCTCGTCACGGAGATGACCCCGCAGGCGCCGACGCTCATCATGGGCAGGGTGAGGGCATCGTCGCCGGAGAAGACCGCGAACCCAGACACCGCCCGGCTGGCGATGCAGGCGACGCGCCCGACGTCGCCGGAGGCCTCCTTGAGGCCGGCGATGCCCGGTGTGCGCGAGAGCCGGATCGCGGTGTCGGGCAGCAGATCGGTGCCGGTCCTGCCCGGCACGTTGTAGAGCACGATCGGCAGGGGGGTGGCGGCTGCCACGGCTTCCATGTGGGCGATGAGGCCTGCCTGGGTCGGCCGGTTGTACCAGGGGGCGACCACGAGGGCGGCGTCGACGCCGAGGCTGTGGGCGAGGCGGGTGCGCGCGATCGTGGTGGCGGTGCTGTTGGTGCCGGTGCCGGCCATCACCGGCACGCGGCCGCTGGCGGTGGCGACGGCGGTCTCGATGACCTGGCGGTACTCGTCGTCGGTCAGCGACGACGCCTCCCCGGTCGACCCGCAGACGAGGAGGCCGTCGACGCCGCTGGCGATCTGGTGCTCGATCAGGGCACGGAGGGTGGCGAGGTCGAGCTCGCCGTCGTCGAACGGCGTGATGAGGGCGGTCCAGGTGCCGTGAAGGCGGCTGGCGATCGGTCGGTGCAACTGGGTGATCATCGTACGGTGCTCCCTGATGGTGGTGTGTGATGGCCGAGTGTATCCCGAACGGGCCGGTTGTGTGACGGTCCGTGACGGGCATGGGCTCGCCGTCATTCCCGGGTAGCGGGAGGACGCGAGTCCGGGTTCCGCTGGATCATTACGCCCGCGAAAGACCGGTTGTGACCAGCGGACGCGTCGCGACCGCCGGGCCGACACGAGGTCGGTCCCTACCGGATGCGGTGGTGTCGCTCGGGTTTCAGGGGACCATAGGGATGCGCCCAGCGTTTCACCTGCCGGCGCGATCGATCGAGGTTCGGTTTCGAGAGGGGAGGGGTGGATCGCTCCATGATCCGCGCTGCCTCCAGCGTCACGGGCGACGGCGCGTCGCCAGCGGACGGGGAGGATCGCTCCGGGAGGCCCCGAGACGACAAACACCGCCTGCCCCGTCATCGACAGGGGACGAGCGGTGTGCGGCCCGTGGTACCACCCCGGTTCGTCGCGGCCTCACGGCACGCGACCTTGGCTGCATGGCACCCATCCGTCGGCCCGGCAGGGCCTGACGTGGCGCGATGCATCGACGCTGTAACGGGCGTCGCTTGCTCCCGGAGGAGCACCCGTCGCCGCCTACTGCGCCGGTGAGGTCACCGATGGTTCGGGGCGCGGCTCGAGGGTCTTCTTCGCTGGCGTTCCGGATCCCGCTTCGCAGCTACCGCGGTTCTCTTGCTCGTTCCCGCCAGGTACTCGTCCCTGTCATCGCCAGTGGACGTCTCGGTTGTCACCTGCATCCTGCCGGGCGCGGCGAGGATTGTCAAGCGGTGGCTCCGATCCGGCTCCCCTGCGAGCGTGAGCGGGAGGGGGACAAGCCCGCTCCCGCTCACTGCGACTGCCGGGGGTGGGCTCGGTTTCACGAGCGAGGCCGTCCGCGACGTCAGGGCGATGGCTCAGCGGCAGGTCGCCGGCGGGTTCGCGCACAGGTGAGCGCCGGGACCTGCCTGCTGGACTCGTGGCGTGCCGGCGTGTGCGGTCTCCCGTGCCGATGCCGGTTCCAGCCAGCTGGCGACGCGGAAGAGCATGAGGCTCACCCGCCCGCGGAGCGGGTGGCGACGGGGCTCGTCGGATCGGATCGGGCTGTTCGGGCGTGCCTCGCGTGCCACCTCCCCGGTGCGGTTGCGGGCGGCCTGGACGGCGATGAAATCGTACATTCCGGTGATCCTTTCTCCATCTCACAACGACGCATCTCGCCTGTCTCCAGACTAGGGAGCGGTGTGTTCGCGGTGAATGGGCGTTGCCACGCGAATTGTTAGGATGGGTTTGCGTTTGGAAGGAGAACGGACCGATGGCTTCGCGATCGCAAAGGGACCTCGACAGCCTCGACTGGAAGATCCTGCGTGAGCTCCAGGCCGACGCCCGGCTCTCCTTCAACGAGCTTGCCAGGCGGGTGGGGCTCTCGGCGCCGACCGTGGCGGAGCGGGTGCGGCGGATGGAGGATGCCGGCATCATCGCGGGCTACCATGCGGTGGTCGACCCGGCGAAGCTCGGCCTGACCACGATGGCGCTGGTGCATCTCCGGTGCCGGCCGGAGCGATGCCTGCTCCGCACGACGAAGCCCTCGGATCACCCGGAGGTGATCGAGGTGCTCAAGGTGAGCGGTGAGCACTGCACGGTGCTGAAGGTCGTGGCCTCGTCGACCGCGCACCTGGAGGCCGTGCTGGCGCGGCTGGGCGAGCATGGCGAGCTGCGCACCAACGTGATCTGGTCGGCGGCGCTGAGCCGACGCCCGATCGACTGGGAGGGCGGCATCCCCGAGTACGAGCCACCGCCGGAGTGGGAAGTCAGCTGGAAAAACGAGACCAGATAGCTCGCAACGGGATTACGGTATTCCGTAATCGTGCAGCGGCACGTGACCTCCTCGATGTATCCGCCCGGGACGTTCCCGTTCACCGGCACGCGGTGACGATCGGCTGGTGATGAGGGATCGCCTCCGGCTCGTGCCAGCGGATGTCCCGAAACCCCGCCTCGGCGAGGAGGTGGGTGAGCTCGTCACGGCGCAGCGCCCGGTAGGTGGTGGAGCGGGCGGTGGTTTGCCAGCCATCCGCCGTCTCTCTGGTGATGAACAGCGTGAGGTCGTAGGTGGCGCCGTCGTCGGCCCAGTCCCAGCGCTGGAAGACGATCGCGCGCTGGTCCGGCGTGCCGGTGAGCCGCGGGGGTGTGAACTGCGGACGCTCGGCCGCGAGGGGGTCGTAGTCGCGAATGCCGATCAGGAGCGGGCCGTGCGGCCGCAGCTTCCGGCGCATGCCGTTCAGCGTCGTGGTGACGTCGGCGTCCTCGATCAGGTGCGGGAGGGAATTGTCGCAGGAGAGCACCACGTCGAAGGTGCCGGGCACGGCCTCGGCGAGCGCGCGCATGTCGGCGACGCCGAAGGTGATGTCGATGTCGAACGCCGTCGCCTCGTGTCGGGCGCGTTCCACGGCGCGGGCGCTGATGTCGGTGGCATGGACGGTGTGACCGCGGAGCGCCAGCCCGATCGCCTGGGTGCCGATGCCGCAGCTGCAATCGAGGATCGTGACGGGACGGTCAGCGAGCGTCGACCGGACGAGTCGATCGAGCCCCTCGCCCTGCTACCGCACCGAGCGCTGCCAGTCGGCGTAGACGAGGTGGTAGTCGTCGGCGAGGTCGTCGTAGAACGATGCGGGATCGGGCATGGTGCGTGTCCCCTGCAGGTGTCGGATGATGGCACGATCATCGCGCCGGGAGAGGCGCCGGTCAATCGGGGAGCCCGCTCACGCCCGGTCCCGGTGCGGTCAGACCGTCGCCGCCTGCGGGAAGAGCTCGGCAACGGCGTGGACCGATTCCATGCCGTAGGTCACGGCGCCGACCGGGATGTGTGGCCCGACCGCGTCGATCACGCGCGCGGTCCAGACCGGCCCGAACGCCCCGCACAGCTCGATCATCTGGGTGCCGCCTTCGGCCATCTCGACGGCGACGTCGACGACGGTCCCCACGTTCGGCACCGCGACGATGGTGGTCCTGAGACCGCCGTGCTCGATCACGGCGCGGTGGACGGCGGGGTCCTCGGTCCCCGTGCCGAGGTAGATGAGACCCATGCTGGTGAAGCTCACGGTAGCTGCTCCTTCCTGTGATCGGGTGGTCTCGCCACAGGGTGGCGACATCTGCCCAATAACGGGAGAGCCGGCGGGATCGTGAGATCGTCCGGCGTGCTAGCATGGACATCCCGAGCGAAGGAGTGCGTATGGCGACACGAATCATGGTCAACGGGCACCAGCACGACGTCGAGGCGACGCCCGATACGCCGCTGCTCTACGTGCTGCGCAACGAGCTCGGCCTGAACGCGGCGAGGTACGGCTGCGGGCTCTCGCGCTGCGGTGCATGCACCGTCCACGTCGATGGCGAGGCGATCCACGCCTGTGTGGTGCCGGTTGGCGAGGTCGCGGGCCGGGAGGTCACGACGCTCGAGGGCCTGGGGACGCCCGAGGCGCTGCACCCGCTGCAGCAGGCGTTTCTGGACGAGCAGGCGGCGCAGTGCGGTTACTGCATCCCGGGGATCGTGATGACGGCCGCGGCGCTGCTGGCCCGCAACCCGTCGCCGAGCGACGGCGAGATTCGCGAGGCGCTGGAGGGCAAGCTCTGCCGGTGTGGCTCGCACCAGCGGATCCTGCGGGCGATCCGGCGCGCGGCCGGGATGGGGACACCGTCGTAGGGACGATGTCGGCTGAGCCTGTCCCGACGTGATGCAGAGGGATGGCCTCTGGCTCTGGCATTCGGGGCCGTTTGCCTGTGAGCGACCACGTCATTCGTCGAGCAGTGCATGGTGGCTTTCTGGAGGAGATCGATGCATCGACCAGCCAACCAGACCGAGCAGCAGGTCCGCAACCGTGCGGCGGAGTCGGTCGACGCCTACCTCGAGCTCGATGCGAACGGCACCGTCACCGTCTACTCCGGCAAGGTCGAGCTCGGCACCGGTGTCGCCACGGCGCTGATGCAGATCGTCGCGGGGGAGCTCGGGGTACCGCTGGGCCAGGTGCGGATCGTGATGGGCGACACCGCGCTGACGCCCGACCAGGGCACCACGGCCGGCAGCAAGACGATCCAGATCGCCGGTCCCACCCTGCGGCGAGCGGCCGCGGAGGCCCGCCGGTCACTGCTGGAACGGGCGGCCGAGCGGCTGGAGCTGCCGGTCGATGACCTGCGGATCGAGGAGGGCATGGTGCGCTCCTCGAGCGAGCCCGCGCTCGCCGTCCCGATCGGCGACCTCGCCGGCGTGCCCTTCGGGGGTGTCGTCCCCCGGGAGGTGCCGGCGCTGCCGGCGCCATCGGGGACGGTGGTCGGAACCTCCGTGCCCCGTGTCGACCTGCTCGCCAAGCTGACCGGCGGCGAGGCGTTCGTGCACGACATCCGGCTGGAGGGCATGCTGCACGGCCGGGTGATCCGGCCCTGGGTACGGACGATGGACGGCATCGGCGCCGTGATCGGGGAGATCGATGACAGCGAGGTGCGGCGGATGCCCGGAGTGGTCGCGGTCGTCCGCAACGGCTGCTTCCTCGGCGTCGTCGCCGAGCGGGAGGAGCAGGCGATCCGCGCGGCCGGGTCGCTCCGGGTGGCCTGGGACGGTCGGACGGAGCTGATACCTCCGAATGCCTACCGTGACCGGATGCGGACGCTGCCCGCCGAGGAAACGGTGATCACGCGCGGAGGGGAGGTCGACCCCGCCCTGGCGAAGGCGGAGCGTACCCTGGTGGCGACCTATACCTTCCCCTACCAGGCGCACGCGTCGCTGGGCCCCTCCTGCGCGGTGGCGGACGTGCGTGACGACCACGCCACCATCTACACCAGCACCCAGGGTGTCTACGGGCTGCGGAAGGCGCTGGCGCCGCTGCTCGGCCTGGATGAGGAGCGCATCCGGCTCGTGTTCCGGGAGGGCGCCGGATGCTACGGGCACAACGGTGCCGATGACGTCACCGCCGATGCGGCGCTGCTCTCGCAGGCGGTGGGTCGGCCGGTGCGGCTGCAGTGGTCGCGCCAGGACGAGTTCGCCTGGGAGCCGAAGTCGCCGGCGATGGTGATCGAGATGACGGCTGGTCTGGACGGCGCAGGCGGAATTACGGCCTGGGATCATACCGTCTGGACACCCACGCACACCGCGCGGCCGAACGGGCAGCCGGGCAATCTTCTCGCCGGTCAGCAGGTGGACCCGCCGATGCCGGCGGCGGCGATACGGTTCGGTGGGGGAGACCGCAACGCGCCGACGACCTACACCTTTCCAGCCGAGCGGGTGACGATGCACTGGCTCACGGAGGCGCCGCTGCGACCGTCGGCGATGCGGAGCCTGGGCGGTCTCAACAACACCACGGCCAACGAGATCTTCCTGGACGAGATCGCCGCCACCACCGGTGTCGACCCGGTGGCGCTCCGGCTGCGCTACCTGGACGACCCGCGCGCCATCGAGGTGGTGCGGGTCGCGGCCGAGCGAGCGGGGTGGGGCGAGCCGGTGGCAGGAGCCAGCGGGCTGCGGGTCGGACGCGGGTTCGCCTACGCGCGCTACGAGACCGAATACACCTACGTCGCGACGGTCGCCGAGGTCGAGGTCGATCCGGCCACCGGCGCGGTGCGGGTGCGGCGGGTGGTGGTCGCGCATGACTGCGGGAAGATCATCAACCCGGACGGGGTGAGCAACCAGGTCGAGGGGAACGTCATCCAGGGGATCAGCCGGGCGCTCAGGGAGCGGGTCGACTGGGACGGTCACGAGGTGACGACCCTGACGTGGGAGACCTATCCGATCCTCACCTTCCCGGAGGTGCCGGAGATCGAGGTGGTGCTCATCGACCGGCCGGAGGAGCCGCCGCTCGGTGCGGGGGAGCCGGCGATCTGCACGGTGACGGCGGCGATCGGCAACGCCATCTTCGATGCCACGGGCGTCCGCCTGCGGGACGTGCCGTTCACCCCGGAGCGGGTCCGCGCGGCACTGGGCTGGAGCTGACGGTCCTGAGGCTGGCAAGGCGAAACGCGCCGTGCGTGTGGTCAGGGTTGGGACGCAGCCCAACGGCCAGCTTCCCGCCGTCATCCCGGCGGGTCGAGGGATGCCCCGGCCAGCCCGTCCGTTTGGCGCCATCCGCGCTCGGACAGGCTGTGCCGTTGTGGGGGTGCATGGAGTCTCCCGGAGACGCCTGCCTGCGGTGGTCACGACCGCCACGCGGTTGCCCGACCCTTATCACGTTCGAGACCGACCGCGCCGGATCGCGTCGGTTCCCGTGTCGGCACGGGGAGGATCCCTGCCTGTCGCGCCCTGCGTCGCTCCTGCATCGGGTGGCGTCGTACCTCTTCCCACGAATGTCCTGGAGACAGCCGGCAGGGACGGGTTCCGATCGCGTCGATCGGCGCGGTTTCCGTACCCCTGCCGCCGGCGCTGGCGCCAGCTCATCAGGTCTTGACGGGATCAGACACCTGTTGGTGACTAGACAGAGTGGATGAGCATACACCACGACGTCCGACGCGGCCCGTGCGCCGTCCCGGGAGAGGATTCAGAACATGTCAGCGAGCAGGCCGGAAGCAGCCACACCATCGGGTTCGCCGAGCCGAGCGGCCAGGATCGCCATCATCGGTGCCGGAGGTGTCGTCTTTCCGCTCAGACTCATGGGCGACATGCTCTCGTTCCCGGCGCTGCGGAACGCGACCTATCTGCTGATGGATCTCGACCTCGGCCGGGCGGAGCGAACCGCCGCCGCCGCACGCGAGCTGGCGGCGCACCACGGCTTTCCGGCCACCATCGTGGCCACGGACGACCGGCGCGCCGCGCTGGCGGACGCCGACTACGTGATCGTCACCTTCATGGTGGGCGGCCTCGATGTCTACCGGGAGGACATCGAGATCCCGCGCCGGTACGGGGTCGACCAGCGGATCGGCGACACGCTCGGCCCGGGTGGCGTCTTTCGGTTCCTGCGCAACGTCCCCGCCTACACCGACATCGCGCAGGACATGCACGAGCTCTGTCCCGACGCCCTGCTGATCAACTACGCGAACCCGATGGCGATGAGCTGCTGGCTGCTCGAGGAGCTCGGCATCAGGACGGTCGGCCTCTGCCACAGTGTGCAGCACACGTCGCGGATGCTCGCGTCGGAGCTGGACGTACCCTACGACGACGTGACGTTCACGGTCGCCGGCATCAACCACCAGGCGTGGTTCCTCAGCGTCCGGCGCGGCGACGAGGATCTCTACCCCCGCCTGCGCGAGACGATGGTGCGCCGCCATCTGAACCCGGACGTTCCGATCGACGCGCGGCCGGAGCGGGTACGAACCGAGATCATGGAGACCTTCGGATACTTCCACACCGAGTCCAGTCCGCATGCCAGCGAATACCTGCCGTACTTCCGGAAGAACGACGCGCTGATCGACGCATACGTCCCCAGGCGGTGGGACTACGAGGAACTCCGCGCGCGCCACGACAGCACGGAGCGCGATCGCGCGCTCGTCGACCGGCTGAAGGAGGAGCTCGAGCCGTCGGACGAATACGGAGCCTGGATCGTCAATGCCATGGAGACGGGGACCCCGACGGTCATCTACGGGAACGTCCCCAACGATGGGCTCATCCCGAACCTCCCCGACGGATGCTGCGTGGAGGTCGCCTGCCTCGTCGACGGGAACGGCGTCCAGCCGACCCATGCCGGCCCGCTGCCGCCGCAGTGCGCAGCGGTCAACAGGACCAACGTCAATGTCCAGGAGCTGGCCGTACAGGCTGCGTTGACCGGAAATCGCGAGCACGTGTACCAGGCCGTCGCGCTCGACCCGCTGACGGCGGCGGTGTGCACGCTCGACCAGATCCGGTCGATGACCGACGAGCTCTTCGCTGCGCATGCGGGCTTCCTGCCCCCGCTCGGCTAGGTCGCCGGCCCGTCACGGGGAGTGAAGGATTGGGGGCGCTGCCATCAGCCGGTCCCCTCATGGGTTATCGATGTACGGAATCGCATAATCCGATCGGAATCATGCTCCGCTCGACCTGGGCGGAGCCACGCGCAGCAGCGGCTCGAGGTCCCGCAGCAGCCGGTCGAGCTCGCGGTGGTTCTCCGCATCGAGGGTGCCGGCGCCGGGAACCCGTGTCCTCGCGGAGGCGATGACGCCGCGACGGACGAGCACCTCCTTGTAGATCGTGAAGGAGTACATCGCCTCGTAGTTGAGCAGCGGCAGCAGCTGGGTGTGCAGGCGTCGCGCCTCGTCCTCGTCGCCACGCTCGAGGGCGTCCCAGATCAGCACGTGGGCGTCGGTCACCTCGCAGGCGGGCATGGTGCCACAGGCGCCGCGCTGGAACTCCTCCATCAGGTAGCGCCCGGCCATGCCGCCCATCACCCCCCTGAGGCTGTCGCCCGCGAGCTCCCTCACCTTCGACATCACCTGCGGCGCGTAGGCGGTCTCCTCCTTGAGGTAGTCGACCCCTGGGATCTCGTGCAGCATCCGGGCGAGCAGGGCGGGCGACATCGGGGTGCCGACCGGACCGACGTAATCCTGGATCCAGACCGGCAGCGGGTCCGCCGCCCGCGCGACCGCAGCGTAGAAGTCGACGATCTCGTCTGCCGGTGGGTGGCGGACGTACGGGGGCATGGCGATCACGGCGTCCGCGCCGATGCTGGCGGCGTGCTGGCTGTAGAGCACCGATGCCGCCGTGCTGACGCCGGAGACGCCGATGACGACGGGGATGCGGCCACCCACGCGCTCGACGACGATCTCGGCGACGCGCAGCCGCTCGGCATCGACGAGGGCGATCGACTCGCTGGCATTGACCGGCGTGACGATGCCGTGTGCACCTGCCTCGATGCAGAAATCGATACACTGCCGCAGCGACTCCTCATCGAGGGAGCCGTCGTCGTGGAACGGGGTCGGGGGGATGGCGAAGACACCCCGGAACTGCTTCGTGCTCAATGGTGTTCTCCTGTCACGGCAGGGCTCGGACTCCCGAGCCAGCGAACCCGCAGGGGCGAACCTGCGGAGCAGGTGCCTGCCTCACGGGCGCGATCCACGCGCAATCGCTCATACATCGATACCAGCCTCATCGTGCCGTCTGCAGCGCCCGGGGCTGCCGGGTGCCCACTCGCAGGGCGGGGCTGCGGGAACGGGTCGCCGATCGGGCGAGCGGGTGCTGGCTGGCATTCGCGTCGATCCCTTCATCGCCGGCTCACGCTCAGACCACGATGTGGGCATTGAGACGGTCCATGTCGAACTCGATGCCGAGCCCCGGACCGTCCGGCACCGTCAGGATCCCATGTTCCGGGTGCAGCGGCGCGGTCAGAAGCTGATCGCCGATCGGATTGGGCGTGCTCGAGAACTCGAAGATCAGGAAGTTCGCGCTGGCCGCGGCGAGGTGGGCGGCGGCCGCGACGTGGACCGACGTCCCCATGCTGACATGGGCGGCCCACCTGGTGTTGTGGAGGCTGGCGACCGTCGCGATGCGGCGCCCCTCGGTGATGCCGCCGGCCCGACAGATGTCGGGGAGCAGCACGTCGACGGCCTTGCGCGAGAGCCGCTCCGCGATCTGCCAACGGGTGCAGTCGGTCTCGCCGGCGGCGATGGGGATGTCGACCGCGGCGGCGAGGGTGGCGTAGCCGTCGAGCGCCTCGGGCGGCAGGGGATCCTCCAGCCAGTAGACGCCGAGCTCCTGCACCCGCTTCGCCACGGCGATGGCCTGCTCGGCGGTGTAGGCGCCATGGGCATCGACCAGGAGGTCCGCACGACCCCGCACCACCTCGGCGATGGCGGCGACCCCGGCGAGGTCCGTCTCGATGTTGGCGCGGCCGGTGGACATCTTGATCGCGGTGTAGCCGGCGGCGATGAACCCTTCGGCCGTCGTGATTCGCTCCTCGATGGTGGCGCCAGGGAGCCCCGACGCGTAGCTCGGCAGCTCGGTGCGGAAGGGGCCGCCCAGCAGCCGGTAGACCGGCTCGTCGAGGAGCTTGCCGACGAGATCCCAGAGGGCGATGTCGACCCCGGCCATCGCCTCGAGCTGGTAGCCGGAGGCGTGCCCGCGGAGACGCATCGAGCCGTACATGCGCTCCCAGTGGAGCTCGATCGCGAAGGGATCCCTGCCGATCAGCAGCGGCGCGAGCACGTCCTCGACGACTGCCTTCGTGGCGCGGGGGCCGAGCGGGGCGTGCGCCTCGCCCCAGCCGACGGTGCCGTCGTCGGCGGTGATGCGCACCAGGCAGGTCTGCGCCTGCGGGGGGTAGCTGCAGATGTGGAGATCCCCGACCTCATGCAGCGATCGGGTGCTCGGCGGGACAGCCGCGTCGCTCCCGAGGGCGGCCGCCTGGAGTCCTGCCCCCGCCGCGTAGTCCTTGTCGCCGACGACCACGAAGGCCTCGACGGCGCCGATCCTGCATGTCCGACCCGAGCTTCCCATCTGCTCTCCACCCCTCGCTTCAACCCGCCTTCGCCACGATACGATAGCCGTATTATGCATGTGCATTGCACATCGTGCATTGACATGCCTCCTGACGGCATGTAGGATCGCGATACGACGGATACATTCCCAGAGAGGACGGTACGGCTGTGGTGACCACACCGACCCAGAGTGTCGAGCGGGCGCTGTCGATTCTCACGTGCTTCACGGACGAGCACCCCCAGCTGCGGGTCTCGGATATCGCCGAGCAGGTCGAGCTGCCGCAGAGCACGGTCTCGCGGCTGCTGCGGACGATGGAGTCGCTCGGCTTCGTGGAGCGGGACGCGGCGACGGGGCTCTACCGCCCGGGGCTCTCGCTGGTGACGCTCGCGGGAATCGTGCTGAACCAGATCCCGCTGCGGTCGGAGGGGTTCGTGGAGCTGTCGGCGGTCGCGGCGGAGACCGGGCTGGCGTGCAACCTCGCGATCCTGCGCGACGACGCCCTCTTCTACCTCGCCACGGCGGAGGGACCGCGCGCGCCCAAGCTGTTCACCATGATGGGCAAGCGGGGACCGCTCCACTGCACCGGCATGGGCAAGGTGCTGCTGGCGCACCTGCCGGAGCAGGAGCGGGAGGCCGTGCTGGGCCGCATCGGCTACCCGCAGTACACGCCGCACACGGCGGGGTCGGCGGACGACCTGCGGCCGGTGCTCGACGAGGTGATCCGTCGGGGGTACGCGATGGAGCGCGAGGAGCTCGCCTTCGGGCGGGCGTGTGTCGCCTCGCCGGTTCGCGACGCGCGGGGGCGCGTGATCGCGGCGGTGAGCATCTCGGGGCCGCTGCGGGAGCTCGATCTGGATCGCCGCGAGCCGGAGCTCGCCGCGCGGGTGATCGAGATGGCGGATCGCATCTCCCGGCGGCTCGGCTGGGTCTCGATGCCTCCCGGTGCGGCCCGCCCTGCGGGGCGGGCGACGCAGCCGGCCGCCGCGACCCGGGCAGGGAGAGGCGAGGCATGAGCACTCGCGCCGAAGCGCCTCCGGGGGCGCACGACCTGACCGCGCTCGTGACGGCGATGGCGGCGACCACGGCCCGCTATCCCTACCGGCGCTGGGGGTTCGGCGAGAGCATCGCGATGGAGGCGCTGCTCGCGGCCGGAGGGGAGCCCGGTGCGTGGGCCGCGCGCGTGATCGAGGCGTGGGCGCAGGATCACGCCCCGCTGGCCAGCGATCCGCTCGCACACGTCGCGCCGGGCGTGCCGCTGCTCATGCGCGTGGAGCGCGCCGGTGACGATCGCGACGACCTGCTCGCCTGTGCGCGGGAGCTCGCCACGGTGCTCGCCGGCAGCGTGGTCGGTGCGCACGGCGCGCAGATCCACCGGCCGGACCTCGCCGGCTGGGAGAACGAGGTGTGGGTGGATTGCATGCATCTGGACGGGCCGTTCCTGGCGCGGCTGGCCCGGGTCACCGGCGAGGAGCACCACGCCGACACCGGTGCGGCGATCCTGCTCTCGCACGCCCGTGTGCTGCAGGATGAGCGCTCGGGGCTCTTCTCGCACGGGTTCGACGACGCCAGCGGCCAGCCCAACGCCGTCCACTGGGGGCGCGGTCAGGGATGGGCCCTGCTTGGGCTGGTCGACACGGCGGCGGAACTGCCGGCGGGGCACCCGGCACGGGCCGAGATCCGCCAGCGCCTGGAGGCGCTGATCGACGGGCTGGCGGACACGGAGGCGGCCGCCGGCGGGTGGCACACGGTGGTCGACGCACCCGAGACGTACATCGAGTCCTCGGTCGGGGCGTTCGTCGCCCTCGGTGTCGGTCGTGCCGTCCGGCACGGGTTGACCTCGCCGGCTCGACAGGAGCTGGCGGATCGCGCCTGGGTGGCGACGGCGAATCGGGTGACGGCGGACGGCGCGATGCCGGGCGTCTCCGACGCGACACCGGTCGGCCAGGATGTCGCTCACTACGGCGACCGTCCGGTCGGCGTGTTCCCGTGGGGTCAGGGGCCGGCGCTGCTCGCGGCCGTCGAGCGGCTGAACGCGGGAGGCGTGGCATGACCGGGTTGGCGGAGCGCGCCGGGACGACCGGCGAGCGGATCGCGCGGGTCGAGACCTTCGTGCTCGCGCTGCCGCCGGTGGGCGGCACCTACTGGGGCAAGGCGAGCTGGGGCGAGGCAGCGGGCAGGAGCCATGTGCCGCTCTCGGCCGAGTATCCGCCGCCCGCGAGGCGTCGCTACATCTACTCGGACACCATCGACTGCTGCCTGGTGCGGATCGAGACGGCGGGCGGAGCCGTCGGCTGGGGGGAGGCCAAGGCGCCCGTCGGGGCGGGGGCGACCGCGCGCATCGTCGATGAGCTGCTCGGCCCGGTCCTGCTCGGCGCCGACCCGCTCGAGATCCGCGTGCTGTGGGAGCGCATGTACGGCGCGATGCGGGTGCGGGGGCACTCCACCGGGTTCTGGCTGGAGGCGATCTCCGGCGTCGACATCGCCCTCTGGGATCTCGCCGGTCGCCTGCTGGGGCAGCCTGTCCGCACGCTGCTGGGCGGGGCGTTTCGCGAGCGCCTGCGCGTCTATGCCTCCGGCCTGCCGGCGATCTACGACGGCACCGACGACGGCGCGCTTGCTCGCCTGGAGGAGATGGCCAGGACGATCGTCGACGACGGGTTCCTGGGCATGAAGATGGCCATCGGGCATGGCGTGGAGGTCGATCGTCGTGCCGTCGAGGTGGTCCGGGCCGCCATCCCCGCCCACGTCGATCTCTTCGTGGACGCGGCGGGGGTGTACGAGCCCCAGCAGGCGATCCGGCTTGGGCGGTGGCTGGAAGCGCTGAACGTCGGCTGGCTCGAGATGCCGATCCCGACCGACAACCTGCCCGGCTACATCCAGGTGGCCACGGCCCTCGACATCCCCGTGGCGCTGGACGCGCTCGCCAACCGTGGACAGGCGCGTGACTACGTCGGTGGCGGCGGGCTCGACGTGATCCAGCCGGATGTCTGTCGCGCCGGTGGCATCACCGAGAGCCTGAAGATGGCGGAGGTGGCCGACCTCTACGGCGCGGCCTGCGCGCCGCACGTCAGCATCGGCTCGGCGATCCAGTTCGCGGCGACCTCCCAGCTCGCGCTGGCCCTGCCGAACCTGCTCATCGCCGAGCACTGGATCGGCGACAACCCGCTCGGTGACGCGATCCTGACGGAGCCGATGCCCCAGCCCGAGGATGGCTACCTGACCGTCGCGGACGGCCCGGGGCTGGGCATCGAGATCGACGAGGCCAGGGTTCGCGAGCTCGCCGTTCCGAAGGGGGGAGCGTCGTGAGCGGGCGACTTGCAGGCCGGGTGGCGATCGTCACCGGTGCCGCCACCGGTATCGGCCGCGCGACCGCGATCCGGCTCGCCGGCGATGGCGCGCGGGTGGTGCTGACCACGAGTCGAAACGCGGAGGGGCTCGACGCCACCGTGGCGGCCATCCGGGACGCCGGCGGGGAGGCGCACGGCCTGCTGGCCGATGCGTCCCGCGAGGAGGATGCCGCGGCGACGGTCCGGGTGGCACTCGACACCTGCGGTCGGCTCGACGTGGCGGTCGCCAACGCCGCTTGGTTCCACGCGCCGGCACCGGCGCACGAGCTGTCGGTGGATGACTGGGATCGCACGGTCGACGTCGGGCTGAGGGGGGTGTTCCTGGCGGCGAAGCATGCGATCCCGGCGATGCTGGCGACGGCCGGGAGGGGCGCGGTCGTCAACGTCTCGTCGATCAACAGCGGGATCCACGCGCCGGGGCTGCCCGCCTACAGCGCCGCGAAGGGGGGCGTCGACGCGCTCACGCGGCAGCTGGCGCTGGAGTACGGGCCGCGGGGGATACGGGTCAATGCCGTCAACCCGGGGTTGGTGGCGGTCGAGTCGGTGGCCCGGTTCCTCGACGCGAACCCCGGGGAGGCCGTCGCCGCGCGTGAGGGGGTGCCGCTGGATCGTGTCGGCACGCCGGAGGAGGTCGCCAGCGCGATCGCATTTCTCGCCTCGGACGATGCCTCGTACGTCTCCGGCGTCACGCTGGGGGTCGATGGCGGGCTGTCGATCCAGTCGGCGATGGCCGTGATACGGCCGGGGCTGCGGCGTGCCTGGCGGGAGGGACACGTCGAGTTCGTGGGAATCGGCTCGGCCGAGGCAGGGGGAGGGGCGCGATGAGCAGGTCCGCCACCCACCACACCTCCGCGCGCCTGGAGGGCGACGATATCCGCGTGCGATTCGAGCGATCGGGCGAGGCGGGGGTTGCCTACGCGATCGAGATCCGGGACGAAACGGGATGGCGGCGGGCGTATCCCGTGGCCTTCCCGATGCGGTTCCTTGCGCTGCGGTCGGAGCGGGCCGAGCCGGTGACGGTCAGAACCGGCTGGTTCCCCGGCGAGGAGGAGACGAGCTTCGCGGCCTTCCACACCGAGCGCTCGGATGGCGGTCACGACGTCTTCGCGGCCGGTGAGCCGCTCGAGCTGGTGCCGGACGTGGTGGAGGATGTCGGTGACGGCAGGGTGACGTGCCGCACCGCGGACGGCGTGCTCACCGCCGACTGGTGGATCGAGGGCGGCCGCGTTGGGGTGGAGCTCACCTTCTCGCCCCCCACGGCGGGGTACTGGTCGGTCGCCTTCCAGTCCTTCACCGGGCTTGGCGACGAGGATGTCACCGGAATCGTCGCCGGCTCGTTCCTGACGGAGCGGCGCTTCCCGATCGTGGCCGGCGTGCTGCCCGAGGGGTGGATCCCCGCGCCGCTCGCATTGGTGGAAACGACGGTCGACGGCGCGCCGGTCACCTGGGCGCTGTGTGTCCATCCATCCGAGGGCGGCTGGCACTGGCAGGGAGAGGGCGCGGCGCGGTACGCGATCGGTGCCCGCAACGAGCGGGGCAAGCTCCAGCCGCAGGTCTTCGCGCCGGTGCTCGGGAACGTGGGGTCCTGGCGCGAGCCGGGAGACACGATCCGGTTTCGGATGCTGTTGAGTGTCCGGCCTGGAGGCTGGTGGGGCGCCTGGCGGTCCATCGTGCGGGACGTCTACGGGCTGCGCTCCTACCGCGAGAACATCTACGGCTCGCTGACCGACGCGGTCCACAACATGATCGACCTGCTCAAGGACGAGGTTCACAGTGGCTGGATGGAGCGCGGGCTGCTCAACATCGAGCACCGCGGTGGCGTCAAGCTCGCCTCGCCGGCGGCGGTGCTCAGTGCCGGGCTGGTCACCGGCGACGACGAGCTGCTGGAGACCCGTGCGGAGCCGATCCTCGAATACTCGATCAGCCGCAGTCACTACGGCTTCACCTGGGAGATCGGCTCGGAGACGGTCGGGCAGGAGCATGTCCGCCAGGCGTTCGAGGACCTTGGTGGTCCGGCCTGGGACGCGCCCGTGCTGGTCGCGCTGGAGCAGCTCGCGCGCGGCTACACCCCGGCGCTGGCCGCGCTTGCCCGGCAACAGGCCGATGGCATCGAGGACTTCTACATTCGCCGCTCGGATTTCCAGGTCAGTCTCAATCTCTACCATCTCACCGGCGACGAGGCATGGCTCGCCCGCGCCCGCGAGCAGGCCGATGCCTACATCGCGCGGCGCATCGATGTCCCCGCCACCGACAGGGTCGAGGGGCAGCGCTTCCTGATCCACATCGGATCGGACTGGATGAGCCTGCTCGACCTCTGGGAGGCGACGGAAGAGCAGCGCTATCTCGACGCGGCCGAGACCGGTGCCCGCTGGTTCGCGACGATGCTCTGGGTCGCGCCCGTGCCCGATGAGCAGGCGGCGAGCGCGCCGACGCCCACGATGCCGTCTGACGAGGTCGAGGCCCGCATCGACGCGTTCCGCCGGCACATGGAGAGCGGGCACAGCCGCAGCGACAGCTGGGTACGGGACTCCGTGCCGTACCCGCGCGGCAAGGGCGAGATCCCCCAGGAGATGGTGCCAGCGTGGGTGACATCGCCGGTCGGGATGAGCTTCGAGGCGTGGTGCACCTATCGCGGTCGCATGGTCCAGAATCCCGGCTGGGCGGCCTACCTGCTCCGACTGGCCCGGGCGACCGGCGACGAGCTGTTCCGCGACCTCGCCGAGAACAGCATCGTCGGTCGCTTCACCAGCTACCCCGGCTATTACTATTACGCGCCGACCGTCGCCCCGCTGAAGCCCGACTTTCCCTACCTGGGGCCGATGGACCTGACACCCATCTACTACCACCATATCCCGCCCCAGATCGGGCTCGCGCTGGACTTTCTGGTCGAGCAGGCGACGGATCGCTCCAACGGGCGCATCGCCTTTCCGGTCGTGCGCGACGACTCCTATGTCCAGTTCCGCCACCATCTGCCGGGACACGCCCCTGGTCGCTTCTTCGACCTCGATGACGCTTGGTTGTGGATGCCGTCCGGCATCGTCGAGCCGGAGAGCGAGCTCGTCAACTGGATCGCGGTGACGACGACCGCGGGGGATCGGTTCGGGGCCGCGTTCTCCAACAGCGCGCGCCGGACGGTGAGGACCACGGTGGAGCTGGACCGCACGCGTCTCGGTCTGGGGGAGGGTGATGCGCCCCGGCTCACCGTCCTCGCCGCCGACGGAACGCCCATCCTCACCGGCACACTCGACGGCGACGGGTTCGACCTGGACCTGCCGGCAAGCGGGCTGGTGGCTATCGTCCTGGACGGCACCCGGATCGACGAGCCAATCCACCGCCACGGGACCGCCGGGCAGGACGCCGACGGGTTCGTGACCCTGGCCGAGGACGATCCGCGGCTGGGGACGGTCCGCGCCGCCGTCGTGGCGACGGGGCCGGAGCGAGCGTCCGCCTACGCGTTCACCACGCTCCATCCCGATCGGGCGTCACGTCTCGAGCTCGAGTACCAGTGCAACGGCAGGACAGGCACGACGGCCTGCGATCGGTTCCCGTTCGAGGTGAGCGTGCCGATGGAAGGACCGGAGATGCGACTGCGCGCCGTGGTGGTCGATCCCGATGGCACCCGCCACGACAGCGGGTGGGCCGAGCTGCGACGTCCCCCGGCCGGCGAGGGAGTGTCCCGATGACTGCATCGATGGTGATCGGCGCCGCTGCCCAGCGGAGACCGAAGGAGCAGCAGATCGCCGCGCTCGACTACGAGCTGATGCGCGCGAGCGGCATCGACCACGTGCGCCTCGGGATCCGCCCGCCGTTCACCGACGAGTCGATGACCACGACCTCGGCGGCGTTCCAGGAGCAGGAGCGAGAGATCGACGCGATCGCGCGGGCCGGCCTGAAGGTGATGGCGTTCTCGCCATTCCCCGGCGGGGATGCCGACATCGGCGGACGGTACCCGGCCTGGGGCGGTCCCGCCGGTAGTGAGGCGTACCTCGACCACTACGAGACCGTCTGCGCCTGGCTCGCAGGACGGTTTCGGGGGATCGTCGATGCCTGGCAGATCGCCAACGAGATGAACCGGCCCTTCTGGTCCGGTGGGCTCACGACCGAGCAGTCGATCGCCTTCCTGCAGCGAGGTGGGCGGGGGATCCGGCGGGGCAACCCGGACGCGCAGGTCGGGTTCAACATGGCCGGCTTCGACGAGATCGCGATGGCGATGTACGAGCGGCTGCTGTCGCCTGGACGGGACGAGATCGACTTCGACTACATCGGCTGTGACGGCTACATGGAGCCCGATCGCTGGCCGGAGAAATTCGCGCAGCTCGCGGCGATCAGCGACAAGCCGATCATCGTGCAGGAGTTCGGCCATGCGTCCGAGGGCATCACCCTGACCGAAGCACAGACCCGACAGCATCCATTCCGGACCGCGAGCGACCGGTGTCGCTGGCTGGGCTGGCCGTACATGTGGGATGGCCGGCCCCACACGCCGGAAACCCAGGCGGAGTACATCGCCAGATGCATGGAGCACTTCGTGGCCGAGCCGCGGGTCACCGGCGTCATCGTCTGGCGCTGGGACGACGCGCCGCGGTGCTGGCTCTGTGGTCGGCCGAGCAGTACCTGCCCGGGCACGGGCCGGTGGGGTCTGGTCGACGAGCGGGGTCATCCCAAACCGTCGCTGGATGCGTTTCGCGAGGGTGCGGCACGCCTGAGGGCGCGTGCATCGGGAAAGGAGGCCGAAGGGCGGCGAGGCGGATAGGAGGCGCTGCGGATGCGCATGGGGTCACACGGTTTTCGAATCAATCGCGATGGAGGATGAACCGATGTCTCAATCCACGAAGACCGACCTGACGAACCGTCGACTCAACCGGCGCGCGCTCGTTGGAGGTGCCGCAGCGGCCGCGACCGCCTCCAGCCTCGGGGTGGCGGCCTCGCCGGTCTACTCCGCGCCCATGCTCAACTTCCGGCAGGGGCCGATCGTGCTCGAGTTCTGGGGTGGCGAGCCGGAGGAGAGTGGCCCGGGCGACCTGGTTGCCGCCTTCAACGAGTCGCACCCCGATATCCAGGCCCGGTACACCCGGTACGTGAACGACGACACCGGCAACACCCAGCTCGACACGGCCCTGCAGGGCGGCACGCCGATCGACGTCTACCAGTCCTACGGCATTCCCCGTACCAGCCAGCGCATCCAGGCGGGCGCGGCGCTCGACCTCACGCCGTACATCGAGGCCGACCAGGAGATCAGCGACTGGCTCGGCACGATCAGCGCGTTCACCTACGAGGACACGTACTACAGCCTGCCGACGGTCAAGGACCTCACGCTGATGATCGTCAACCAGCAGCTGATCGAGGATGCCGGTGTGACGCTGCCCGAGTCGTGGACGATCGACGAGTTCCGCGAGCTGGCGAAGGAGCTGACGGGCGACTTCGCCTACGGCACCTATGCGCCGCCCGATATCGCCACCCAGCTCCTCGGGCCGAACCGCTGGTACAAGGAGGGGGCCACCGAATCCAACTTCGACGATCCCGCCTTCCGCCAGAACCTCGAGCTGCATCGCGGCATGATCGACGACGGCAGTGCCTTCCCGTGGACCGACGTGCTCGCCCGCAACCTCCGGGTCTACCAGCAGAACCTGTTCCTCACCGGGCAGGTCGCGTTGTGGCCGAGCGGCTCGTGGGTGCTTCGCTACGTCAACGACACCGAGGAGTTCCCGCACGACTTCGTGACGACGTTCACCAGCGTGCCGGTCCCGGCGGACGCCACGGACCCGTGGGATCTCGGCACGATCGACAACAACATCCTGATCAACCCGACGACGGAGTATCCGGACGCGGCGTGGGAGTTCCTGCGCTTCCGGCTCGTCGACGGTGCCTACACCTACCTCAAGGCGGGCAAGGAGCCGGCGTTCCCGGGCACACCCGTGGAGGACGTGGTGGCCGGCATCCTCGGCGAGAACCGTGAGGAGCTCTACGACGTCGAGGCGTACACGCGGCTGATCTCGCAGACGGACGTGCGCATCCCGACCGACACGATCACGGTCGCCAGCGCGCAGATCCAGCAGATCTACCAGCAGGAGTCCGACCGCTACCTGATCGGCGAGGTCGAGCTCGACGAATGCCTGGCGAGCATCAAGGAGCAGGCGGACCAGGCGATCGCCGAGGCGTCCGCATAGGGAGCGGTGCCCGATCGCTCCGGCCGGGAGGGGAACACCCCTCCCGGCCGGGCAGGCGAGCCCGGAGGAGAGAGTGAGTGCAATCCGTGTGCAACGATCTATTGCGCAGATATGACATCGGCTGTACAGTGAGTTGCATACGCACGTCGATAGCGACAGGACAACCCGATGTCACTCCCTTCCGGCGTATCCCAGCGCGATATCGCGGACCATCTCGGCATCGCCGTCTCCACGGTGTCGCGGGCGCTGAACGACAATCCCCGGGTCAGCCGGCTGACCCGCGAGGCGGTGCGGCGGGCGGCCGAAGAGCTGGCGGCGCGTCAGGCCGAGGCTGCGGATGGTGGCTCGGCTCCGCTCATGATCGGGATCACCCACAGCCACTCCTACCACGGACTGCAGGACCACAATCACGAGTCGGTGCTGGAGCAGGTGCTCGGTGGGGTGGAGGTCGCATGCCGGCGCCACAACGCCGTGCCGTACCCCTGGCAGCAGTCCCGCCTGCTCGGCAGCCCGGAGGCGGACGCGTTTTTCGAGCGGGTGAGCGGCGTGATCATGAGCGGGGGCGAGATCGACGACGAGGTCGTCTCCGCGATCGCGGCTCGTGGCAAGCCGATCGTGCTGATCGGGGGGCACCGGCCCGGATCGGCGATCCCCAGCGTCGCGGCGGACAGCTTCGCCGGGATGTATCTGGCCACCCGGCATCTCCTGGAGGCGGGGCACCGACGCATTTCGCTCATCAACGGACCGGACACCACCTACACCTCGCGCGAGAAGAAGGCCGGGTACCTGTCGGCCCTCGCCGACGCGGGCGTGCCGGTCGACCTCGACCTGCTGGTGGCGCGAGATGACCGGAGCGGGTTCACCGATGGCGCGGCCGAGGAGATGAGCAGGGCCGTGCTGACGCGCTCCGATCGGCCGACGGCGCTGATCTATGGGGCGGACACCATGGCGCGGGCCGGGTATCGCGTCTGCCGCGAGCTGGGTCTTTCCATACCGGAAGACGTGGCCATCGTCGGCTTTCACGACGATGTTGCCGAGTTCGCGGACCCGCCGATGACGTCGGTACGCGTCGATCGGTACGCATGGGGGGTGGCCGCGGCCGAGCTGCTCATGCGGGTGATCGCCGGTCGGGAGGAGCAGGCGTCCCGGACCCTCCTGCCGGTCGAGCTTGTTGTCAGGGAATCGAGCGCGGCGGTTCGGGAGGCAGCGATGTCGTCGCGGGTAGACGAATGAGGGGCAGTGGCATGGAGCGGAGCGGTATCACGACAACGGACGAGCGTCACTATGGCGTCGTCGTGGTTGGCGGCGGACTCGCCGGCACCTGTGCGGCCATCGCCGCCGCGCGCAGGGGGGCCAGCGTCGCGCTGATCCAGGAGCGGCCGGTGCTTGGCGGCAACAGCAGCAGCGAGATCCGCGTCGGGCCGGTGGGGGCATCCCAGAGCGGCTACAACCGCGACGCACGCGAGACCGGCATCATCGAGGAGATCTTCCTCGAGGTCCGTGCCCGCGCCTATGGTCTGCGGCAGTTCAACGGCAACCACTATCCCTTCTGGGACGTCGTGCTCGCCGAGAAGGCGGAGGCGGAGCCGACCCTCGACCTGCTGCTCAACACCAGGGTGATCGGCGTCTCGAGCTCGGAAGACACGCGGGCCGGGTACGAGCGACGCGTCGACGCCATCCTCGCCGTGCAGCAGGGTACGGAGAAGGTCTTCCGCTTCACCTGCGACATGCTGGTCGACGCCACCGGCGACGGCTTCGTGGCGATGCAGGCCGGGGCGCCGTACCGCTACGGTCGCGAGGCGCGGTCGGAGTTCAACGAGTCGTGGGCGCCGGAGGTGGCCGACGACATCGTGCTCGGCTCGACCATCATGTTCGCCGCCCGCGACGTGGGGCGGCCGGTGCCGTTCGTGCCGCCCGAGTGGGCGCACACCTTCCCCGACGAGGAGTCGCTGCCGTACCGCACGCACGAGAACTTCGAGGCGGGGTACTGGTGGATCGAGTGGGGCGGAACCGTCAACACCATCTCGGACAACGAGGAGATCCGCAGGGAGCTCCACCGCGCCGTGTTCGGCGTGTGGGACCACATCAAGAACCACTGCACCGTGCCCGGCGTGCGGGAGCGCGCCGCGACCTGGACGCTCGACTGGGTCGGACACATCCCCGGCAAGCGGGAGAGCCGTCGCTTCGAGGGCGACCACATCATGACCGAGCACGACGTGCTGCGCGGGCTCCATGACGTCCCCGCGGACGTCGTCACGCACGGTGGCTGGCCGATCGACCTGCACGCGCCGGACGGCATCTACTCCTCCGACAAGCCATGCACCCAGCCACCGCTGCCCGGGCTCTACGGCATCCCCCTGCGATCGCTCTACAGCCGCACGGTGAGCAACCTGTTCCTGGCCGGTCGCGACATCAGCACGACGCATGTCGCGCACGGCACCACGCGGGTGATGAAGACCTGCGCCGTGATCGGCGAGGCGGCCGGCAACGCCGCCGCGCTGGCGCTCGAGACCGGCTGTACCCCGAGAGAGCTCGCCAACGATGCGGACAAGGTGACCACCCTCCAGCAACGCCTGCTCCGCGAGGGCATGTACCTGCCGCTCAAGGCCGGCGAGGATCCCTGCGACCTGGCACGCCGGGCCACGATCTCCGCCACCAGTGAGGCGGAGCTGCGGCTCGGTCCCGACGCGATGTGGGAGGAGGCTGGCCTGAGCGTGCCGGAGCACAAGGGGCTCGGTCACGGCATCGGCGGCGGCGATGTCCGCTCGATGCCGCTCGACCGGCTGGTGGGGCAGGCGCTCGTGATCAGCGGGGATCGCCTGGATGCCATCACCGCGCGCCTGATCTCGTCGAATGACCAGCCGCTCACGGCCCGGCTGCAGGTCCGGCAGGCGAAGCAGCTGCGGGACTTCGGTCCGCACGATCCCGGTGCCGAGACCATCGCGACGCTCGAGGCCACGGTGGCGCCGGGGGCGTCGGAGGTGACCTTCCGACCCGAAGCGCCCCTGCGGTGCGCGCCCAACCGTCCGATCGTGGCGGTGCTGGAGCCGGCCGCAGGGCTGGCCTGGGAGATCACCTCGCAGGAGCCGCCGGGCACCCAGGCGGGCATCTGGGATGCCGAGCTGGGCTACTGGCGCTGGATCCACGGCACGCTGGCGATCGCCACCGACCCGGTCAGCCGGCCGTACGGGGCGGCGAACGTGATCTCGGGGGTGACCCGTCCGGAACAGGGCACCAACCTGTGGGTGTCCGACCCGAGCCAACCGCTGCCGCAGGCGATCACGCTGCGCTGGGACGAGCCGGTGGAGATCGGCCGGGTCGAGGTCACGCTCGACTCGCAGCTGAGCGGCTGGGTCTGGGAGGGCCCGTTCCCGTGTATCGCCCGCGACTACCGGATCGACGCCGGTGTGGGCGATGACCGTTGCCCCGTCGCCTCCGTCTCGGGCAACCACCAGCGCCGGCTCGTGCATGACATCGATCCGATCCGCGCGGATGCGCTCACGCTGACGGTCACGGCGACCAACGGCGCCGCGACCGCCCGCGTCTACGAGATTCGCGTCTATCCGCCCGAAGGGCGAAGGGAGGGGAGGGAGCAGCGTCAACACGTCCAGACCCAGGGGGCTCCGTGAGCGCGGGTTGATCCGGTCGTTCGGTTTCACGCAGGAGAGGAATCCATGGCAGAGCATTCCAGAGGCAATCGTCGGTACACGCGTCGCGAGACCCTCGGCATGGCCGCCGCCGCGTCGATCGCGGCGACCGGTGTGGCGGCCTCGACGACCTACGCCGCCCCCATGCTCAATTTCCGGCAGGATCCGGTGACGCTGGAGTTCTGGGGTGGCGAGCCCGAGGAGAGCGGACCCGGCGCGCTGGTCGAGGCGTTCAACGAGTCGCACCCCGACATCCAGGTGACCTACACGCGGTACGTCAACGACGATACGGGCAACACCCAGCTCGACACGGCGCTGCAGGGCGGCACCCCGATCGACGTGGTGCAGATGTACGGCAACCCGCGCCTGGCCCAGCGCATCCAGGCGGGTGCCGTCGCCGATCTCTCCGCCTACATCGAGCAGGAACAGCCGATCGCCGACTGGCTCGCGGACGAGCCCGAGGCGGCGTTCGGGAACGACACCGGCACCTACGCCATCGCCTGCGTGCGCGAGCCGGTCGTGATCTTCGCCAACCAGACGCTGCTCGACAACGCGGGCGTCACGGTGTCCGAGAACTGGACGACGGACGACTTCGTGGCGCTGTCGGCCGAGCTCTCCGGCGACTTCGCCTACGGCGCCTACGCACCGCCCGACATCGCGCGGCAGATCCTGGGCAGCAACTCCTGGTACAAGGAGGGCGCCACGGAGTCCAACTTCGACGATCCCGCCTTCCGGCAGTCGTGGGAGACGCACCGGACCATGATCGAGGAGGGCAGCTCGTTCCCGTGGACGGACGTGCTGGCCCGCAACCTCCGCGTCTACCAGCAGAACCTCTACCTGACCGAGCAGATCGCGTTCTGGCCGACGGCGTTCTGGGTGATGCGCTACATCAACGACGAGGAGGAGTTCCCGCACGACTTCATCACCACCACGCTGCCGCTGCCGGTCCCGCCGGACGCGGATCCGGTCTACAACCCCGGCATCACGGGCAACTGGATCACCATGAACCCATCGTCCGAGAAGCAGGACGCCGCGTGGGAGTTCATGAAATTCCGCATCACCGACGGCGCGCAGTACTACCTCGCGGCGGGCAAGCAGCCGGCCTTCCCGGGCACGGACCAGGCGACGGTGGCTGCGGGTCTGATGGGCGAGAACCCGGAGGAGCGCTATGACGTCGAGGCGTTCGAGCGGGTGGCGTTCGACCCGAACGTCATCCTCACCAGCGACACGGTGCTCGTCGCGGGAGCGGAGATCCAGCAGATCGTCCAGCAGACCACCGATCGCTACCTGATCGGTGAGATCGACATCGATCAGTGCGTGACCGAGATCAAGACCCAGGCGGACGAGGCGATCGCGGCGGCGGGGGCGTAGTCGTGGCCGATTCCCGAGCCTGGACACTCGCGCGCCTGGGCAACCGGGAGCGACGCCGTCGGCGTCGCTCCCCGGAGCCTGCCTCGTGGATCGGTTGGGCGTTCATCGCGCCCAACCTGATCGGCTTCGCCGTCTTCACGTTCTTCCCGCTGGTCTTCTCGCTGGCGATCTCCTTCGCCGAGTGGGACGTGATTTCCGGGCTGGACGGCATCCGGTGGGTGGGGCTCGACAATTTCCGCAACCTGCTCCGGGCCGATGATTTCTGGAGCAGCGGCGGGCGAACGCTGATCTATGCCGGGGCGAGCGTGCCACTGACCACCGCGCTGGGCATGCTGGTGGCCCTGGCGCTGAACGGCCCGGTGCCGGGCCGGTCGCTGCTGCGACTGATCTTCTTCATCCCCTTCATCGCCAACTCGGTGGCGATCGCGGCGACGTGGATCCTGCTTTACGACCCGCGCTACGGGCCGATCAACCGGTTCCTGATGTCGATCGGCATCGACGACCCGCCCGTGTGGCTGGCGTCGTCCGACTGGGCGCTGACCGCGCTGATCATCATGGCGGTGTGGAGCGGTGCCGGGTACGCGGCGGTCATCTATCTCGCCGCGCTGCAGGACGTGCCGCAGGATCTGCACGAGGCTGCCGCGCTCGACGGGGCCGGTACCTTCGAGCGGTTCAAGGTGGTGACCTTCCCGTTCCTGACGCCGACGAGCTTCTTCCTGCTCGTCACCGGGTTCATCGGCGCGTCGCAGTCGTTCGGCATGATCAACCTGATGACGCAGGGCGGACCCGGCGAGGCGACCACCGTGCTGTCGTACTACGTGTATCTCAATGGCTTCCGGTTCTATCAGTTCGGGTATGCGTCGGCCGTTGCGTGGGTGATGTTCCTCGTGATCCTGCTGCTGACGATGGTGTTGTGGCGCGTGCAGCGCCGTGGCGTGTTCTACGGATAAGAGGGGAGGGCCGCGATGGCTGCACGGGCGCCAGGGGCATCACGATTCCGGTTCCGGCTGCGGAGCGAGCGGGTGCTCAGCCGCGAGGAGCGGATCCGGTGGACGATCGTCAGCATCGTGATGTGGGCTGTGGCGATCCTCTTCCTGATGCCGTTCGTGTGGATGGTGGTGTCGTCGCTGAAGCGCGAGATCGACGTCTTTCGCCTGCCGGTGCAGTGGATCCCCGACCCGCTGACGTGGTCCAACTACGTCGAGGTGTGGACGGGGCGCTACCCGCTGACGAAGTACATCGGCAACTCGCTCATCGTCGCGATCGCGCGGGTGGTCGGGGAGCTGTTCACCGCGTCGCTGGCCGCGTATGCGTTCTCCCGGCTGAAGTTCCGGGGGCGTGACATCATCTTCATCCTGTACGTCAGCACGCTGATCATCCCGCACCAGATGCTGCTGGTGCCGCGATTCATCCTCTACCGGCAACTGGGGATCTACGACACGCTCTGGGCGCTGATCCTGCCCGGTATCTTCACCGTGTTCGGCACCTTCCTGCTGCGGCAGTTCTTCCTGACGATCCCGCAGGACCTGACCGACGCGGCGCGGGTGGACGGTGCCAGCGAGCTGCAGATCTACTGGCGGATCATCCTGCCGCTGTCGAAGCCGGCGCTGGCGTCGCTGGCGATCCTCGCGTTCGTGTGGAGCTGGAACGACTACGAGACGCCGCTGGTGATGCTGACGTCGGAGGACAAGTTCACGATCCCGCTCGGGCTGACGCGCTACTTCGACGAGAGCGGTGGCTTCAGCGCGGCGCTGATCTCGGCGGGGGCGGTCTCGAGTCTGATCCCGATCTTCATCGTCTTCCTGGCGCTGCAGCGGCAGTTCATCCAGGCGCTCACGCGCTCCGGCCTGAAGGGGTAGCGGCACGCGCACCAGGTGATCGCCAGCCTCGTGTTCGGGCGGGACAGGCGCCGCCCCTATCCTGGACCCGGCTGCCTGTTCCGGCATGACTCGTATCGGCGGGCATCTTCTCGCGCCCCTTGTGATCCACGATCTGGATGAACGGCGATAACCCGTGCGGGCGGGGCTTGTCCCCACCCTCATGAGGTCCAGCCCCTGGCTGCTCCGCACTGACGTCCCCGGCCCTGCAGGCTCGTCCAGTGGACGGTCAATGCCCCGACTGGCGAACTCCCTGCCGATCCCTCGGGAGCCGGGTGGTGCTGCGATGCGCCCGTGTGCGCGAGGGCCACTCGCCTTCAGGCAGGGACATCCCTGCTTCCAACCAGACCGCTGCGTCCCTGTCGCCCTCGATGGCCCCGAGGCTCAACGCGCAGGGGCCGACCTCGTGTCTGCCCGGTCGTTGTCGGCGCCTTCAACCGATCCCTGGCATCTGCGTCCGCGAGGGGGAGCCGTAGCCAGTGATGGTGAATGGATAGGTGGACGCGTGGCGGATCGCGGGATCACGCCGGGGCTGATGTCTCCTCCCCGCGGGTGCCCGCCCGGCGCTCGGTGACGATCAGCATGGCGGTGACTACCAGCAGCACCACCCCCGTGAGCAGGAAGGTCACCCGGAAGCCCACGCCGGCTGCCAGCCCCGCGCCGATCAGCGGACCGAGGAAGCCGCCGACCGAGCTCGCCGCCGCCACAACTCCATATATCGCGCCGCGACGCGCGGGGTCCGTGAGGGTTGCGATCATCGCGTTCGCCGCCGGGATGGTGCCGCCCGCGAAGATGCCGAACACCGCCTCCAGCACGATCAGCTGCCACGGATGCTGCGACACCGCCATCGGCAGGTAGATGAGGCCGGAGCCGACCATGCAGGCGAGCAGGATCGTGCGGTGCCCGCGCTTGTCCCCGAGGCGACCGAGATAGACCGACGAGATCGCGCTGGTCAGTCCCAGCACGCCCATCGCGAGACCGGCCTGCGTGGCCGCGTTGCCCATGTCGCCGCTGAGCTCGCCGACGAAGAGCGGGGTGATGGGCTGCACCGCCGCCGAGGAGAAGCGCACCGCGAACATCACGGTGATCAGACCGAGCAGCGCCGGGGCGGCAACCACCTTCCACATCGACACCTGCTTCGGCGCGTTGGGGTCGCGCGAGCCCGGCGTGAACCGCTCCTGGACGAAGTAGAGCGTGATCAGACCCGACGCCAGCAGCATGAAGGCCGAGACGATGAACGACGGGCGGGGACCGATGACGTCGGCCAGGACGCCGCCGACGAGCGGCCCGAGCGCGGAGCCGGAGAAGACCGCCGTCTGGATCATGCCGAGCCCGAAGCCGAGTCGGTCCTTCGGCATCGAGACGGCGACGAGGGCGGTGGCGGCGGTGACGGTTCCGGCGAGGGCGCCCTCGATCAGGCGGAGGCCGAGCAGGTGCCAGGCCTCGGTGGCGAAGGCCATCAGCCCGATCGTGAAGAAGGCGGAGAACTGGGCGCGCATGAGCATCGGCTTGCGCCCGTACCTGTCGGCGACCGTGCCCCAGATCGGTGCGCTGATCGCCATCACCCCGGCGCCACCGGCATTGACGATGCCCGACCAGAGCGCCTGACCCTCGACGGTGTCGACACCGAGGTCGCCGAGGAAGAAGGGCAGGAAGGGCGTCCGCAGGCTGAACCCCATGATGGCCAGCAGCTGGGCGATCCAGAGGGCGTAGAGGTTGCGGCGCCACGAGATGCGCGCGGCACCGCGGCCGGTCTTCGATCCGGAGGCGTCACGGCCGAGATTGTTGCTGGTGCGATCGTCGCGCGCGGCAGGTGGCTTCGCGGCCGGATTGGACCGGTCGTCGGCCCCCTGGGTTTGATCGGTGGAGGAAGGCGGGTCGTCGCTGCGCATACCTCTCGAGTGTACCGCAGCCCCGGTATTGGGCAATCGCCCCGCGGTAGCGTCACGAGGCCGGTCGTTCCGCGAAGTGTGGCTCCTGTGGCGCTGCCGCGCGATCCGGCGCGCCGCGCCGGATCGCGCCGGTACAATGCTGGGGCCTGCCGAGTTCGAGAACGACTGCCCCGACGACCGGTGTGCCGGGAGGTCGAGGTGCAGTCAGGAGGAAAGCCCCATATGGACCGCGAGTCGATCTTCACGATGGATACCTCGAGTATCGTGTACGGCCCGGGCGCGACGCGCGAGGTCGGCGCGCACATGCAGCGGCTGGGCGCCAGACGGGTCATGGTGGTGACCGATCCGGTCGTGGCACGGCTCGAGCCGGTGCGTGTGGCGATGGACTCGCTGCGCGCCGAGGGCATCGAGGCGGTGCTGTTCGATCGCGTGCGGGTCGAGCCGACCGATGCCTCGTTTCGGGAAGCGATCGCCTTCGCGGTCGAGGGCAGGTTCGATGGATACGTCGCCGTCGGCGGCGGCTCCAGCATGGACACCGCGAAGGTCGCCAACCTCTACGCGACCTGGCCGGCCGATCTGCTTGCCTACGTCAACGCACCGATCGGTCGGGCCGAGCCGGTGCCGGGACCGCTCAAGCCCCTGATCGCCATCCCGACCACCGCCGGCACCGGCAGCGAGACGACCGGCGTGGCGATCTTCGACCTGGTGGAGCTGCGGGCCAAGACCGGCATCGCTCACCGCGCGTTGCGGCCCAGCATGGGCATCCTCGATCCCCACAACACCCGCTCCATGCCCCCGATGGTGGCGGCCTGCGCCGGGTTCGACGTGCTGTCGCATGCGATCGAGTCGCTGACGGCGCTGCCGTACTCCGAGCGACCCGCCCCGGAGAAGCCGCACCTGCGTCCCGCCTACCAGGGGGCGAATCCGATCAGCGACATCTGGGCCGCCCGGGCGATCGAGCTCATGAGCCGGGCGATCGTCCGGGCGGTCGAGCACCCCGATGACGACGAGGCCCGAGGGGAGATGCTGCTGGCGGCGGCCTACGCGGGGATCGGCTTCGGCAACGCCGGCGTGCACCTGCCGCACGGAATGTCCTATCCGGTGTCGGGAATGGTGCGGGACTACCGACCGGAGGGCTATGCGGTCGACCATGCGATCATCCCGCATGGCATGTCGGTCATCCTCAACGCCCCGAGTGTGTTCCGGTGGACGGCCGAGACGAATCCGGAGCGTCACCTGCTGGCGGCCCGGCTGATGGGTGCTGACGTGAGCGATGCGACGCCGGAGGAGGCTGGCGAGGTGCTGGCCGGTGCCATCATCGCGCTGATGCGGCGGACCGGCATGCCGAGCGGGCTCGCGGAGGTTGGCTTTGGTCCGGATGACGTACCGGCACTCGTGGAGGGCACGCTGCCGCAGCATCGGGTGACGAAGCTGGCGCCGCGACCGGCGGACGCGGACGATCTTCGCGCGCTGTTTCTCGGGGCGATGCGCTACTGGTAGATCCGGTCGACCACACGGTAAGGCGCTGCGCCGGTGGTGTCGCTTCGTGCCGCCTGCGATTCGGGACATCCTGACGGGCCAGTGCCCCTTCGGGATGGATTGACGCGCCCCGTTGCCGGTCTCTATGATGACCGAAACACCGTCAAATGGAGTGGCTGTCCTTACCTCGTTGACGCTGTACGGGTCCCCTGTTCGGTTGGTTCCGGTTCAACGTGGGCGGGTTGCGTGCGCGCAGGGCGGCTCCCGGACGACACCGGTGCCTCCCTCGCCTGTGATCCCGAGAGAGGCAATGCACGCGATGGCATATCGGGCACTTCGCTGGCGCTTCACCCTGGCCCTGCTCGTGCTCATCACCATCGCGCCCCTGGGGTGGCACGGTGCCATGCCGGCCGCCAGCCAGCCATCGACACCCGCTCTCAACTGCCTCACCCCAACCGAGCCCAACGATCAGCCGGCCGACGCCACACCGTTGCCGCCCGGTGCTTCCTGCGTGACGGCCGCGAGCTCCGGTCCCGCGCAGGATCTCTACCGCTGGACGGTTTCCGAGGCGGAAACCACGAGCCGCTGGACGTTCGCGGTCTCGGCGGTTCCGGCCCAGGTGACGAGGCTGGAGGTCTACACCATCGACCTCGACGCCGCCGGCGGGATCGTCACCGCGACGCTGCTGGTATCGGCGCTCGGGGGCGTGAACGAGCCGGTGTCCCACGACGACCTGCTCTGGGCTCCCGGCGACTACTACATCGCCGTCGCGACCAGCGGACCGGGCGACTACACCCTGACGATCGATGAGGGTGCACCGGTACCTCCCGTGGGTACGTCCGGCGACGAGCTGAGCGGCTCCTTCGAGCTGGCCGACACCGTCGACGGCGCCGTCACCTGGTCGCTCGATGCCGCCGACAGTGAGTCCCGGTGGACGCTGCAGCTCCAGGGGGCGGTCTGGCAGGCGCTCTCGCTGACCGTGACGGACGAGGCGGGAACGACACTCCTCACGGCCGAGACCGGAAATGACGGGATCGCGAGCATGCCCGACGTCGGACTCGCGCCGGGCACCTATACGCTGTCGGTAACCGGTGCGACGGGCGAAGCCACACCGTGGGTCCTGTCGGCGACCGCCGCGGGAACGCGCGCCGCCGGCGAGGAGGATGAGCCCAACGACACCCCGTCGGTGGGAATGCCGCTGGTCGTCGAGGACGGCAGCGCCGTGGTCTCCGGTCGCCTCGCGAAGCGGGGACCGGCGGACCAGCTCGATCGCGACGCCTACCGGATCACCGTCGACGACGGGCTTGCCGGTCGCTTCATCGATATCCGGCTGCTGTGGCAGGGCGAGGTGGAGCGGACGCTCTGCCTGCTCGACGCGGCGGCGCAGGAGCTGAAGTGCGAGCGCGGCACCGGCGGGGTCGCGCTGCACGATTTCGTGCTGGCCGAGGGCGAGTACGTCATCGACGTCAGCGGGGTGCCGGCGCCCGACGTGCCGTACGTGCTTCGGGTCGAGGCGTCGGGGGAGGCCGTGCCTCGATTCGAGACCGAGCCGAACGATGCCGCGGCGGCTGCCTCGCCGCTCGTACCCGATGGTGACGGGTATTCGGGGTCGGGGCGGCTCTCCTATCAGGACGTCGATCACTTCCGGGTCACGGTGAGCGGGGAGCCACAGCTCTGGCTGGTCGCGGTGGATGGTGACGGACTTGCCCAGGTCGACCTGCTGGACAGCGCCGGTGCGGCGGTGATGCGGGCGGCGCCGGTGGAGACCGGCTTCGCGCTCGTCGACGCCTATCTGGTGCCCGGCGACCACGTCGTGCGCGTCAGCGGGTCGCAAGGCGACTACCAGGTGACACTGACGCCGCTGGGACCGCCCGATCCGCACCACGAGCGCGAGCCGAACGATGGCGTCGATCGCTCACAGCCGCTGCGACTGATGGAGGAGCGTACCGGTCGTCTGCCGACCACGGCTGACGTCGATGTCTACCGGTTCTCGCTGCATGGACAGACCTACCTCCAGACCAGTGTGGCCGTGCCCGCCGATGGCGCCTACACGATGTCGATCGCGTGGCAGGAGTCGGAGATCGCCGCGCTGACCTCCATCGAGCCCGGTGCGCCACTGGAGTTCAGGGGACTGCTCGAGCCGGGCGATTACACGATCTGGCTGCGGGCGGTGACGCCGAGCGAGGCGCCGTACGCGATCTCGCTCACGCCGCTGGATCCCTACCAGCTGCCTGACGATGTCGAGCCGAACGGCGACCCCGCGCTCGCCCGGCCGGTGCCGGAGTCCCTTCGCATTGCGGGTATCGCCGATCCGGCCCAGACGAGCGGTGATGTCGACTGGTATGTGCTCCCGCCGCTCGACGTCCCGGCGGACTGGACGATCGCCCACACCCCGGAGGTGCTCGTCGAGGTGCTGACGCCGGGCGGGGCGGGGGTGCCGCCCGTGCCGTTGCCGCTCATCCCCGGGGCCAGTCCCGGCGAGGCAACGGTGTCACTGCCGGAGGGCATGGAGGTGTTCGTGAAGGTGACCGGCAGCGGCGCGTACGAGGTCGTGCTGGCGCCTCCGGGCGGACCGCCTCCGCCCGCCACACCGGCACCGGATACCTCCTCGCTCAGGATGTCGCTGGATCTCGGCGACACCCCCGTGGCGGCCTACTGGCCACAGGGTCAGCGGATCGCCGGCGAGCTGACGATCGAGAATGCGGGCGATGCGCAGCTGGACGTGGCGCTCGAGGCCCGTACCGGCAGCGCGGTGTGGGAGGTGACGCTCGACAGCGATGCCGTGGCCATCGGTGCCGGGGAGACCGTCTCGGTGCCGATCGCGGTCAGGGTCGCGGCGGACGCTCGCGCCGACGAGCCGGTGTTCGTTGCGGTCCGGGCGGCGGGGGATGACGATGTCGCGAGCGCGATGGCACTGGTGACCCCCGATCGCGCCGCCGTGCCGGTGAGCGTCGAGCCGTGGTGGCCGCTGCCCGACGGGATGCTGGGCGGGCTGAATGCCGCCTGGACCGCTCTGGGTGCGGCACCGGTCGCGGTCGACGAGGCGGTCACAGCATCCGAGGCTCCGCTGTATGACGGCATCACGACGATCGGCACCGGCTGGTCGACCGGCACGGCCTCGCTGCCGGTCGACCTGACCGTGGACCTCGCCGGTGACGAGCCGGTGCCGGTGGCAGGGTTCACCGTCTTCCCGGCCGGGACGGAGCGGGGTGTCGGTGCCCAGGTTCGCGACGTCGAGCTCTCGCTGTCGATGGACGGGCAGTTGTACACGACGGTGGCGTCCGCACGACTCGACCCCGTCGCGCGCGAGCAGGTGATTGCGCTGGAGGCGCCGTTCGACGCCCGGTTCGCGCGACTGCGGGTGCTGTCGGCCTGGTCCCCGGCGTCCATCGTCGTCACGCTCGGGGAATGGAAGGTGATCGCTGCCCCCGACTGGGCGCCGGACATGGAGGCGGGTCCGAATCTCGCAGATCCATCGCTCGGCGGGCATGTCGTCGATCTGCAACCCCCGCTCCCGAACCCCCGCGACAGCGAGCTCCTGCTGGTGTCGGACGAGAGTCCGACGGTGGTCGAGGCCACGGCGGGCGACACGGTCTCGTGGGTCATCGGGTTCCAGCATGACCGGGCCGGACAGGTGACGGCACTCGAGTGGGTCGACGCACCGGGGAGCGATCCCGAGCTCCGGATGGAGCGCGTGCTGGTCGAGGCGAGCACCGGCAGTCCGGTCGGGCCGTGGGAGCCGCTCGGTGAGTGGGATCTCGAGCGTGATGCCAGCGGCACGGCGACCCTGGAGCTCGACGCGCCCGCCTGGGCACGCTTCATCCGGTTCAGCGGTTCCGTACCGGAGGGGGATGACGGGACGGCAACGATCGCGCTCCCCGACCTGATCCGCGTCGTCGAGCGCGAGGCGGACGGGGACTACCGCTCCGTGCTCGGGGAGTGGGGCGGGGGCCGCCGGGACGCGACGCTGGAGCTCCTGGAGCCGGTCGAGGTGCCGGTGCTGGACGACGATGCCGGCGACGACGCGGAGGGCGCGGTTGCGCTGTCACTGGGTGAGACGCACACCGACGTCGCCGCGATCGGCGTCGACGAGGACTGGTACCGCATCCAGATGCCGGCGGGGATGACCGAGCTGGAGGTCACGCTCGCCGGGTTCCCGGCGGTCGGCGTGACGGCGAAGCTGCTCGACGAAAACGGCGATTCGGTGGAGACCGAGACCTCGCAGGTGGCAGCCGACACCGTCCTGGTGAGGGCGAGCGTGGAGCCGGGCGGGACGTACCTGCTCCGGGTGGCGCAGCCGCCAACCTCGGTAGTGATCGCCTTCGACACCAGCTTCAGCATCGGCTCACTGGAGCCCACCGTCTATCAGGGACTGAACCGGTTCGCGACCGATGTGGAGGCGGGTCGGGAATTCGTCAACGTGCTGCCCTTCGGCGAGCAGCTCCTGCTGGCGGAGTGGTCCGACGATCCCTACCAGCTCCAGGGCGCGATCGCCGCCTACCCACGCACCGCCATCTCCAGCGACGCGGAGGGCGCCATCCTGACCTCGACGGAGGCGTTCGAGGGACGGACCGGTACGAAGGCGATCTTCCTGATCTCGGACGGCGAGTCCGCGCCGACCTGGGACCAGGCCTCGAAGCTCTGGCCCGCGCTGGCTGCCACCGCGCCGCGCATCTTCACGGTGGGCATCGCCGGCAGCGAGGACCTCGTGCGCGGTCAGGACGTGATGCAGGACTGGGCGACGGCAGGCGATGGTCGCTACGTGTATGTGCGGGATCAGGGAGCGATGGATGTCGCCTTCGATCGCGCCGCGACCGAGCTGCGTCGACCTGCGGTGTACAGCGTGGCGGTCGATGCTTCCGCCGCGCCCGCCACCCCGTCGCCGGCGGCCACTCCGGCGCCCACGGCGACGCCAACCCCGACACCGACGGTTGCTCCAACGCCGTCGCCAACACCGGAGCCGGTCGAGAACGGCACGCTGGAGGTGACCGCACCGGCCCCCGAGGCGGGCGCACCTGTGGTTGCCTCCACCCAGGGACAGGTCGCGATCATCCTCGACACCTCGGGAAGCATGCTGCAGCCGCTGGAGGGCAGCACTCGCGCCGACGTCGCGAAGGGCGCCCTGATCGACCTCGTCACGACCACGATTCCGCCGGGGACGCTCGTCTCGCTTCGCACCTTCGGCGATACCCCGGATTCGTGCGAGACACTGCTCGCGGTGCCGCCCGGTCCGCTCGATCCGGCGACCATGAGCGAGACGATCGCGGGTCTGCCGGTGGTCGACCTGGTGCGGACACCGATCGGGGCCGCGCTGGAGGCGACGCTCGACGATCTCGCGACGGGAGAGGGGCCGCGCATCGTGGTGCTGGTCACCGATGGCGAGGAGACCTGTGACGGCGACCCCGCCGAGGCGATCAGGGCCCTCGCGGACAGCGGCGTCGATGTGCGGGTGAACATCGTCGGGTTCGCGATCGCCGATCCGGTGCTGGCGCAGACCTTCGAGAGCTGGGCCCAGATCGGCAATGGGCGTTACATCGACGCCGGCGATGCCGGCGAGCTGAACCGAGCGGTATCGGAGGCGGTGCTGCCGACCTTCGACGTCATCGACCGTGGCGGCGCGGTGGTCGCCAGCGGCCAGGTAGGTGGGGTGCCGGTGTCGCTGCCACCGGGGAGCTACCGGGTGGTCGTGCATACGGTGCCCGAACGTCAGCTCGAGGTCGTGGTCGAGCCCGGTCAGCCGACGGTCGTTGCCCTCGAATGAGGTACGGATCCGGTGGCACAGCCGCCGTGGTGCCGGCCCAGTGTCGGCAAGTGGTCGCGAACCGCTGTTACGGGGCGGTATCGCCCGGGAAGCACCCTCGCCAGTGAAGGGAGCGCGACATGGACAGCACGCGTGATCGATGGGGTCCTGCGCTGAGTCGCCGACGGTTCGTCACCGCGGCCGGCGGTGTCCTCGCGGGAGCCGGTGCGACATCGGCCCTCCGTCCGGCAGGTGCCGGCCAGATCGGCGGAACGCCGCCGGCCCCGCCACGGCCTCCCGGCACCGTCGAGGCAGGGGAAACCGCCGCCGACGTCGCCGCCCGCCTGAACTATGACATGGAGGCGATCTTCCGGTTCGTGGCGGACGAGGTGTACTACGAGTCGTACGATGGCATCCTGCGTGGCGCGCGGGGAACGCTGTGGGCGCGCGCTGGCAACTCCGCCGATCAGGCAGTGTTGCTCGGTGCGTTGCTGGACGCCGCGGCGATTCCCTGGCGCCTCGCCACAGGGCCATTGCCCGCGACGGGCGCCGAGGCGCTGGTAGCCCAGCTGACGCCCACCGTCGAGGAGCTCAGGGCACGCTTTCAGGCATCGGCGACAGCGGCTGCGCTGAACGCGACGGAGCTGGACGAAGTCCCGGCGGAGCCACCACCGCTCTCACCGGAGGACCAGGCCCGCCTGGACGAGATCGCCGCGCGCGCCACGGAGGCGCTCGCGCGGGCGGGCGAATCCGCCAGATCGGTGAGCTCGCTGATCGGCGAGGCACTCCTCGGAGCCGGCGTCCAGCTGCCGTCGCTCGCGTCGCCGAGCCTGACGGTCGGGGAAACGGACCAGCATGTCTGGGTTCAGGTGTCGGACGGTCCGGACTGGATCGACCTCGACCCCAGTGTGCCCGGTCTCGACATCGGCACTGCCGTGGCCGAGCCCCTGGCGACATTCGATGCCGTGCCGGACGAGTGGCACCACTCCATCACGGTCAAGGTGGCTGCCGACGAGCACCTCGCTGGCGCGCTGGTGCGCCGCGATGTGGTCACCCTCACGACCACCAGCGAGCGTGCCGTCGATACCCCGATCGGCATCAGCATGGCGCCCGCCGAGAGCCTGAGCGACGTTGGATTCGGCATCACGCAGCTCTTCACCGGTCAGATGACCGTGTTTCCGTCGATCATCATGGGCGACGAGCTGGGTGAGGCAAGTCAGCCCATGATCTTTGCGACCGACGGTGCGAGCACCATCGGGGCGCTCGATGCGGGAGGTCCCATCATCGGCGCCGCCGAGGGCGAGACGGTTGCGGTCTGGCTGGTGGTCGAGATCGCCAGTCCCGGTTCCGCACCGGTGGTTGTCGAGCGGGCGCTGCTCGACCGCCTGCCGGCAGGCGATCGGGCGATGGGCACCTTCACGCCGGACGCCGTCGCCCCCATCAGTGTTACCCCCAATATCATGGGCGAGAACATGCTGAGCCAGTTCAACGCGCTCACGCTGATCCAGGTCGAGTGCGCGCGTATCCCCAGCCAGCACATTCTTGCCAGGCTCAAGAACCAGTCGATGGTCGGTGCGCTCCAGATGCTGGGACTCGGGTTGCCGGGACTCAGGAACACGCTGGGTCTGGAGCGGGAGACCGAGATCGGCGTCTGGTCCTACCCATCCGGCCCCAATGTCACGGCGTTCACCTACCACGCGGCAGCCCCCGATGTGGCGGAGAAAGAGCTGCGGGTGAGCGCGGACCTGCTGTATCGCCAGCGAGAGAGCCTGCCGCTTTCGGATGTGGAGAGACCGGAGGCGATGACCATCCACCCACGTGTGCTCTCCGGTGTCCTCGATGCCGCCGCGGAGGAAGCGCTCCTCGCCCCGGAGACACGCGGCGAGACGGGACCACCGGAGCCCTCGATCGGGAGGGTCTTCGCGCGTGCCGCCGAGACGGGTGTCGGGATCGCCGTCGTGACGACGGTCGGCGATCTCTCCCGGGTCACCGCCGATGACACCAGCGTGGCGCTGATGACGTCGGCGCTGGAGCAGGGTGCGATCGTCGTTGTTCCGGAACAGCCGGTTGACCTGGATGGCGTGCCGTTCCTGGGGTGGTGGGTTGTCGATCCGCTGACCGGACGAACTCACGACCAGCTTCAAAACGGTCAGCGTTTCGCGGGCGCCAGGCTCCCGGGCGTTGTGCGGAGCATGCGCGCCCAGGACACGCTCGGCTGGTATGCGCGATGGCTGGCATGGTTCAACGAGCTCTCGCTGGAATACCAGTGCCTGGCAATGGCGATCGGAATCCTTGTGCTCGTTGTCGAGTCGATAATCGCATTTTCAGCTATCCCGGGCACAGCTGGCGGAGGCATTGGAGGCGCCCTGGGAGGTGCGGCCGGGGCCGGCGCGATCCCGTTCATCGCCTACTGCTAGTCGACGATGTGAGCGAGTCACTCCCGATCTCGAGGGTGACGACCGGATGCTGCCCAGCGCCGGTCGCGGCTGCTCCAGATCTCGTGCAGACCTTCACCCCGGGAGGACGATCGACGGCTCCTCTCAAGTGGGGGCGCGACCCGGAACGGCGCTCAGTACCCCGCGGTCTTGTCGACGATGTTCATCAGCGGCTCGCCGCGGACGAAGCGGCGCAGGTTCTCGGCGACGATGTCGCGACCCCGCCGCGCGGTCCCGTCGGTGGTGGCGCCGTTGTGCGGCGTGACGATCACGTTGGGCAGGTCCCAGAAGGGCGACTCCGGTGGCAGCGGCTCCACCCCATGGGCGTCGAGTCCCGCCCCGGCGATCTCGCCGTTGCGCAGCGCCTCCAGCAGGGCATCGTCGTCGGCGATGCCGCCGCGCGAGATGCAGATGAAGTATGCGGACGGCTTCATGGCCGCGAAGGCGGCACGGTCGAACATGCCGGCCGTGCCGGGCGTCTGCGGGGCGGTGACCACCACGAAGTCGCATTCCGGCAGGAATTCGGCCAGCTCGTCCCGACCGTAGAGCCGGTCGACGTGTTCCACCGGCAGGTTGGTGCGCCGGCGCAGCCCCAGCACGCGCATGTGGAACGCCTTCGCCTTGAGCGCGAGGTCGGACCCGGCGTTGCCGAGGCCGACGATGCCGACCGTCTTGCCGTTCAGCTCCCCGTGGGTGAAGCGGTCCCACTCGTGTCGTCGCTGCGCCTCGATCCAGCGCAGCGCGGAGCGGTCCAGCATCAGCATGAGCATCATCGCGTGCTCGGCCAGCGGGATGCCGCCGTTGCCTGCCGATGAGGTCAGTACCACGTCGCTCGCGAGCATCTGCGGCGAGAGGTCCTTGTTGACCCCGGCAGCCGGGCTGTGCACCCAGCGCAGCTTCGGCGCCCGCTCCAGCAGCTCGCCGGGCACCGACCCGACCACCCCGTCGGTCTCGCCGAGCATGTCGACGACCGAATCGATCCGATCGGCGAAGTGGAGGTCGGCTGGTGCCGCCGCCTCGCGGAAGCGAGCCCGGTCGGCCTCGCTGTAGGATCCGATGACGATCACGCGCATGTCAGCCTCACTTCAGTCCGGTCGTCGCGATGCCGCGGATCAGGTACCGCTGCGCCACGGTGAACACGACCAGGATCGGCAGCAGCGAGAGCAGGGACATGGCGAAGAGGAGCCCGACCCCCTGCTGGCTCTCCGAGTCGACCAGCGAGTTCAGCGCCAGCGGCACGGTGTAGAGATGGGTCTTGGTGATGTAGAGCAACGGCACGAAGAAGTCGTTCCAGGTCCAGATGAAGGTGAAGATCGTGGTCGTCACCAGCGCCGGGCGCATCAGCGGCAGGATGATGTCCCAGAAGATGCGGTAGGGGCTGGCGCCGTCGAGCATGGCCGCGCGGTCGAGGTCGCGCGGGATGGTGCGGATGAACTGCACCATCAGGAAGATGAAGAAGGCGTCGGTGGCGAGGAACTTCGGCACCAGCAGGGGGAAGTAGGTGTTCACCAGGTCGAGCTTGGAGAAGAAGATGTACTGCGGGATGACGAGCACGTGGAACGGCAGCATCACCGACGCCAGCGTGACGGCGAAGTAGAGCCGGCGCATGCGGAAGTCGAGCCGTGCCAGCGCGTACGCCGCCAGCGAGCACGAGACCAGGTTGCCGATGATCGAGCCGATGGTGATCAGGAACGAGTTGAGGAAGAACCAGGAGAACGGGCGACCCAGCGCGTTCCATCCCTTCCTGAAGTTGTCGAGCGTCACCTCGGACGGGATCAGGCCGGGCTCGGTGAGCACCAGGTGACCCGGCTTGAAGGCGCTCGCCACCATCCACAGCAGCGGGTAGACCATCACGAGGAGGAACAGCAGCAGGATCGCGTGCTTGATCAGGTTGTCGGGCCGGTTCTGCCAGCGCTGCCGGATCGAGCCCTCCGCCGGCGCGGCGATGCTACGTGCCATCAGTCATCTCCGTAATGGACCCAGTATTTCGAGAGCAGGAAGTGGATCGCCGTCACGATCGCGATCGCGAGCATGAGCACCCATGCCAGCGCCGAGGCGTACCCCATGTTGAACGACACGAAGCCCTGCTGATAGATGTAGAGCGTGTAGAAGAGTGTCGAGTTGAGCGGTCCTCCGGTGCCGCCCGAGATGATGTAGGCCTGGTTGAAGGTCTGGAACGCCCCGATCGTCTGCAGCACGAGGTTGAAGAAGATGATGGGCGTCAGCATCGGCAGGGTGATGTTGAGGAACTGCCGCCAGGTGCCGGCGCCATCGACCTTCGCCGCCTCGTAGAGGTCCGCCGGGATCTGCCGCAGCCCGGCGAGGAAGATCACCATCGGCGAGCCGAAGGTCCAGACGTTGAGCACGATCAGGGTGCCCAGCGCCGTGGTGGGGTTCTGGAGCCAGCTCTGTCCCTCGATCCCGAACAGGCCGAGGACCTGGTTGATCAGACCCGAGTGGCCGAAGACCTCGCGCCACAGCACCGACACGGCGATGCTGCTGCCCAGCAGCGACGGCAGGTAGTAGCCGCCGCGATAGAAGGGGAGCCCGCTGATGCCGCGGTCGAGCACCACCGCGAGCAGCAGCGCGAACGCCAGCTGCAGCGGCACCGACACGACGACGTACCGGATGGTGACGCCGACAGCGTCCCAGAACCGGTAGTCGTCCACCATCCGCCGGAAGTTCTCCAGTCCGGTGAATTCCGGCGAGTAGAGGATGTTGTAGTCGGTGAACGCGAGGTAGAGCGAGGCGAACAGCGGCACCGCCGTGACGAACACGAACCCGAGCAGCCACGGGGTCATGAAGACGTGCGCGGCACCCTCCTGCCGTCCCAAGCGCCTCCTGCGCTTCGACGCGATGGGTGCCGCCGGCAGGGACTCCTGCCGGCGGCCCGATGTCTTGTCGACAGTTGCGCTCATCGTGCCCGTTCGATCTCCGCGGCGACCTCGTCGATCATGCGCTGCGAGGCCTCCCTGATGTCGGCACCGCCCAGCGTGATCTCCTCGGCGGTCCGGACCATGACCGTCCGCCAGTTGTTGGAGCCCGCCGGAGCCTCGTAGCGCGGGTTGCGCTGCGCGGCCGCATCGGCCTCGACGATCCTCAGCATCTCCTTCTCGTCGTCGCTGGCGAACTCGACCGCTTCCTGGCGCACCCGCGGGTTGATCGGCGCGCCCATGGTCAGGCCCGTGGTCCGCACGAAGCTGGCGTCGTTGATGATGTAGTTGACGACGCTGCCCGCGGCCTCGACCTTGTCCTCGGCGATCTTCTGGTAGATGGCCATGCGCGGGTAGTAGAGGTACTTGTGGCCCTCCACGGCCCCCTCGGAGACCGGCATCGCGCGCATCTTGAAGGTGTAGTCCGGGAAGGCCTTGGCGTCGTCGATGATGTGGTTCGAGTTGTTGAAGTTGACGAGCACCTTGTCACCCGCCAGCTGCCAGTCGGGCGAGACACCCTCCTGCTCGCTGACCGAGAGGGTGGCGCCGGCCTCTCGCAGCGTCTCCCACCAGTTGAACCACTCGGCGAGGGAGTCGACGGTGAAGCCGATCTGGCCGTCCTCGGTCCAGAGCTGCTCGCCGCGCTGGCGCAGGTACGCCTCGAAGGTGAGGTCGTGCGTCGGGTTGTACGTCGAGCCGACGCGGCCGTTCGCGTTGTCGTTCGTGTAGTCGATGAGCAGCTGCTGGAAGCTCTCCCAGGTCCAGTTGCCGCTGTCCTCGGTCGGGATCTCGACACCGTCCTCCTGGGCGAAGGTCTCGTTGTAGCGGATCACCGGCACGAACACGCCGTTCGGCATCGTGTTCAGCGTCCCGTTGATCCGGATCGTCTCCAGGATCTCCTCGGTGAAGTCGCTGAGGTCGAGGGTCGGGATGTCATCGAGCTGGCGGTAGAGACCAGCCTTCTCGTAGGTGAGGACCTGTGGCGAGGCGATCCAGAAGATCTCCGGCACGTCGCCGGCGGCCATCTGGGTCGTCATCCGCTCCTGGAAGGCATCGTAGTCGGCGAACTCCTTCTCGATCTTGATGCCGGGGTTGGCCGCCTCGAACTCCTCCAGCGCCGCCGTGTAGCTCTGCTGGCGCTCGGTGCCGCCCCACCAGCCGTAGCGGATGGTGACCTGGTCCTGCGCCGTCGCCGCGCGCCCGCCGAACGTGAGCGACGCCGCGCCGATCGCGCCGGCCGCGGTCAGCTTCAGGAACCCTCGACGATCGGTCTTGCCCATGGTTGTGTTGCCCCCTGGCTCCGCCGAGCCGATAGCTCCCCCCACGCGGGAGGAGCTCCCTTACCGAAAGCTGTTGAATGTCGACAGATTCACAAGAACCGGAAAACGTGTCAATAGGGAGTGTCCTGTGGTCGATACCTCCACCTGGCTAGCCCTCCTCGATGACCAGCACCTCGAACAGGCCGATCTCCGGCAGCTCCACATACGGGCCGTCCGCGTCGGTCCTGACCGGCAGCTCCGCGCCGCTGCGCAGGGCCCGCACCCGGCCGGCGCTGGCATCGAGCGCCAACGTTGCCGGCGCGATCGGGACGGGTGCGCGGAACCGCTGGTCGGCGTCGCCGGTCCGATTCAGCAGGTGGATCACCCGCCCGGCCGCCGAGCGTCCGAGCACCACCTCGACCTGCTCCGGCAGCGCGGCACCGCCGCCCACACCGCTCCGGACGTCGACTCCGGGGGCGACCCGCAGCAGGGCATCGACGACGATGTCCCGGTGTGCGCTCAGCCCGACCTCGCGATAGCCCCGACCGACGGTCCACGGCAGGGCTGCCACCTGGCCGTCACCGGCGCGACCGACGACCAGCCCCGGCTGCTCGAGCGGGAGGTGCCCGTGACACTTCTCCGGCGGTCCGTACGGCGCCCGCGAGAGCACGAGCAGGTCGAGCTCGGTGTTCGCCCCGGGCTCGACGATGTGGAAGGCGCCGATCACCGGCACCGGCAGGGTGCGCTCGCCGATCGCGTCGCGCAGGTGCAGCGAGCGCACGGCCTCGACGTTGTCCCGGCTCGCGAGGCGACGTGCCACCGGCATCGTCTCGAGCTGCACCCGGTCGCCGTCGAGCCCGCTGGCGCCAGTGGTGACCAGGGCGCCGCCCGCCCGCACGAACGCATCGACGGTCCCGGCGGTCTCGGAGTCGAGCGGTCCGAGGTCGGGCAGCACCATCGCCCGGTACTGGTCGAGCCCGTGGGGCCCGGTCGCGCGGGCCACGATCCTGTCCTCGGACAGGACGTCGAAGGGGATGTGCCGCTCCTGCAGCGCGAGGAACAGCCCCTGGAACTCCGCCGTAGCCGCTGCCTGTGCCTCGGGCGAGCGTCGCAGCGGGTCGGGTCGCACGAGGGCCACGACGGCATCGGAAACGAGGTCGCGGTAGACGTCCTCGTGGTCGCGGTGGAAGCGGACGATCTCCGAGCCGATGTCGAGGCACTCGTAGTCGACGACATCGGGGGTGCCCATGATGTAGGTCGATGGGATCGCCCCGCGGGAGATCGCCTGCACGAGATACTGCGCGAAGTGGTGCGGCTCCTCCCCGGCGAGCCGGTATGGCATGTCGACGAAGCCGACGGAGTTGACCAGCACCGGCACGTCGGGTCGGTACCCCTTCGCCGCGCTGACATTCTCGCTGGTGCGGTGGTGCCAGAGCCGTCGACCGACGGCGTTGTTGGCCTCGTGGAAGACGATGTCGGCGCGGTCACCGAGGATCAGGGCGGCCTGGGGCCGGCGGGACGCGATCCGCTCCCGCACCCGGGCGGTGAGGTCGTTCAGCACCATCGCGGTGAACCGTCGCCACGTCTGGTAGTGCGGCGAATCGGGTCCGGTCGGCAGGGTGGCCTCCGGGGCGTACTCCCGAAAGCGCCGCTGGCAGGACGTACACTGGCAGACCCCGCGGTACCGCTTGGAGTAGTCGATCTCGTTGTACGACATCCAGTTGAAGAAGAAGCCGTCGATGGGGTAGCGGTCCAGCACCTCGTCCACGACGTCGAAGAGGCGCTCCTGATAGTAATCGGCGCTCGGGCAGACGCTGGTGAGCCCGTTGTAGACCTGGTGCTCGCCGTTGGCGTCCACGAAGCACCACTCCGGGTGCTCCTCGGCCCGCCGGTGGTCGATCTTGGAGAAGTCCATCCGGGCGAGCACGTGGACGCCGCGCACGGCCGCCGCCTTCGTGGCGTCCCCGATGAGGTCGCCCGACTCGCGCTCGGCGAGGGAGGGGTTCACGGTCTGGAACGGCAGCTTCGACGGGTAGTTCGAGAGAATGCCGCCGACGCTGATCAGCCAGGCGTTGGCGCCGTAGGCCTGGATGAAGTCGAGGGTCTTCTCGACATCGAGCCCGGCGTCGATCTCGCGCAGGTTGGTCTGGAACATCCGGAACGGCTCCCGCCACCACGGCCGCGCCGCTCCCGCGTCCTGCCACGTCGCTTCGGATTTCGTCGTCACGTTCATCCCCCTCATCTCCCATGTTGCGATGGAACGGCCCAGGCGATCCGAGGACCGCAGGAGCCGACCCGTCGAAGGCCGCCGTCCGTCCCTACGTCGTCCATGTGAGGTGCACCACCTCGAGCAGGTCCAACTTCGGCACCTCGACCTCGGCGACGCCGTCGTGGATCCGGACCTCGACGTCCCGCTCGGCGACCAGCAGCCTGCCGGTGGCGCCGTTCGCGTGCGCGGGCAACCTGACCTTCACCCGCTGGTCCGCGAGCGGGATGGTCTCCCGGATGGCGCCCCGCATCGCCATCGGGTTGGTGAGATTGACGATGGAGACGGCGATACCCGCATCGTTCTCGCGCACGGCGAGGTCGACCATGCCGTGGCCCTCCACCCGCACCCGTTCATCGTCACGAAGCGCCCAGCGGACAGCGTTGGCGATCACGGTGCCGTGGTCGGCCTGGAGCGCCTCCCAGAACAGGGAGCCGATATCGAACCCGACGTAGACCGTGCGGCCGCCGCCAGGCAGCTCCCGGGTGACGATCGCCGGGGCGTCCGGTCCTTCCCTCGGGTAGACCTCCTCCATGGGCAGGTCCGGGAAGTCGGGGATGAACCGGAACGGCACCTCGGTGCCATCGCGGGCCGTGATGCCGAGCAGGTGGGTGCCGCCGATGATGCGTCGCGCCCCCTCGAGCCCGGCCTGCAGCCGATGCTCGCCCGTCAGGGCGACGTAGTTGTTCTTCACCGGACCCCGCCTCGGCTGGGTGAGATCGACGCCGAGCGTGTCCGCCAGCCCGAAGTTGTCACGGGGGGTCCCATGCTCGTCCCGCAGCGAGGAGTTGAATGCAGCGACCAGGTTGCCACCGGTCTCGACCCATGCCGCGATCACGGCGCACTGCTCGTCGCTCAGGCGCTCGGCGTTGGGCATCACGAGCACCCTGAACTGCGAGAGCTCCTCGGGGCTGAGCACCTGGTCGGCGACGAACTCGAAGGGGATCCGTGCCTCCACGAGGGCCTGGTAGAACCCGTCCTCGTGCGCGAACTGGGAGCGGTCCCCCGGGCTCACGGCGCGGTCGGTCTGGGTGGGGTCGAGCATGGCGACCTCCGCCACGATCGGCATCTCCCCCAGCACCGGCTCCAGTCGTGCGTGGAGGTTGAAGGCGTCGACGATGGGCGCCACCCAGCGATCGTCGGAGATGGTCGCGTTGAACTTGGTGAACCACGGGAAGGCGCCCTGGGCGAACCCGTCGACCATCCAGGTCCGCGTCTCCTCGGCCGGGGCCACCGAGTCCTTCCAGCGGTGGTGGTGCTCCGGGCCGACGGAGGTGATCAGCCCGACCGGTCGGTCGCGGAACAGCCCGCGGCTCCGCTTGCCGTTGCGCCCGGCCGACCATGGTGCCTCGTTGCCGGACCGTCCCTGCTTGTCGATGAAGAAGATCGGGTAGTGGCGGGTGATGAGGTCGCGGTCCATGTCCCGCACGGCGAGGCTGCCGACATTCGGGATGAACCGCGCATGCGGGCGGATGTCGCGCACGGCATCGTCCCAGATCGCGATCAGCTCGCTCAGCCGGCGCCGGCGCCAGGCGACCCAGGCCTGCCAGACGGGGGAGTCGGGGTTGTTCTTCTCCTGGTCCGTCGGGAGGTCGAAGCCGGTGCTGTCGAAGAAGTCGCGTCGTGCGTGCTCGCTGTAGGAGATCTCGCCGCTCCCCTGCCAGCGGTTGGCGAAGATGGCGTCGATGTCGTAGTCGCGCACCAGCTCCCGTGCGACCTCCGTGATGAACTCGCGGTGGTAGGTACTGAACGGGCAGGTCAGCCAGATGCCCGGGAACGCCCAGTGCTCCATCGGTCTGCCGTCCGCATCGAGCGCCAGCCACTCCGGGTGGGCCTCGGCGGCATCGGCGTGGATCGCGTGCGGGTCGACGCGCGCCATCACGTGCATGCCCAGTGAGCGGGCGGCATCGACCAGCGTGCCGAACGGGTCGGTGTCGCCCAGGTACTTGCTGCGGTAGTGGTAGGGGATCCTGGTCGGGTAGTAGGCGATGTACCCGCCGGCGCTGATGCAGGTCGCGTTGGCGCGGCTGTCGCGCATCAGCCCGGTCCAGAAATCGGCGTCGAAGTGCGCCGGATCGTCCTCGGCGAAGGTCAGCTGGACCCATCGGGTGGCGTGCCGGGGCCAGTCCTCGTGCCGCAGCGCGGATCCCTCGGCGGGGGAGGGGGTGGTGCGTTGCATCCTCGCTCCTGTTCACGACGGGGCAGCCTGCGCGGGGAGCCAGCGGGCGGTGCCGTGTGGTGGACCTGTGCGCCATCCCTCCGGTGAGGCGGGTAGCACGCATCCGTGGCTGTGCGGGCGGCCCCGGCCATGGCGGCTGGAGCGGTCCATCATCCACGCGGTTCTTGCTGGCGGCTGACTTGTGGGTGGTCGCGTCGCCGTTCGGGCCGGCGGCGCCATCGCGGCAGGTGCCCCCTCTGTATACAACTGCCGTGTGATCATGCCCGCGCCGCGCGAGGTCGTCAACCCCTGATTCGGGCATCCCTGCGCTCGGAACAGACGGAGCCGGGCCGCGACGCGTGAGGGGGCTGGCGTGGGAATCATGCACCCCGGACGTGCGCCATGCGAGGCGCCACGACTGGACAGGAAGGCCCCGGAACGAGGAAACCCGATCGCCCGCAGCACCTGCGGGAGCCCACCTGGTGGCCAGTGCCGCACGGCATGCGGCGAGCCGCTGACGCGACCCGCCGGTGAGACCGAGCGCGAGCGGGCAGGGGCGCGGACCGAGGAGGGGGCTTCCGTGTCGATGACGACGCCATTCGGAATCACGTATCGGGTATGGGGGAAGGGCGTCGCCGCGTGATGCGAAGGGGTGACGTTGCCCCTGGCGATCGGGGCGGCTTCATGGGCCGCCCCGATGCAGCCCGGATCATGCGAGTGAGCCGAGGGCCGAGCGGACGATATCCGCCACGGCCTGTGGCTGGGACATCATGACGACATGGGATGCGTCGACCTCGACGGTGATCGCGCCGGCTCGCTCGGCCATGAGCCTCTCGCCGGTGACGCCGATGGTCTTGTCGGCGGTGGCGATCAACGCCCAGGAGGGAAGCGTCTTCCACCCGGCTGGTCCCGAGGGCTCGCCGAACCCGGCCTCGGCACCCGGTCGCTGCGACACCGCCATGATCGCGGCCTGCTCTGGCGGCAGGTCGGCCGCGAACACGTCGTGGAACGCGGCCTGGTCGATGTAGAGCTCATGACCGACCTCACCGGTCCCGGTTGGGAACCCGGCCGGTCGCAGCGCGGTTCCGAGCAGGCTGTCGCTGGCCTGCCCTGCGAGACTCTGCACCGATTCGCCCTCATCCGGCAGGAAGGCGGCGATGTAGACCAGCCCGATCACGTTGCTGGCCTGGGGTGCCGCGTTGGTGATGACCACGCCGCCGTAGGAGTGTCCTACCAGCAGGACGGGGCCGGAGATCTGGCTGACGACGCTGGCGATGTAGGCGGCATCTCCCGATACGCTGCGGAGCGGGTTGGCTGGCGCGAGGGTCGGAATCCCCTCCGCCTGGAGGATCTCGATCACGCCGGCCCACCCGGATGCGTCGGCAAAGGCGCCGTGGACGAGGACGACGGTGGGGGTGCTGCCGGTGGCAGGTGTTGCCTGATTCATGCGTGCTCCTGGCTGAGATGCGGATACGGTCGAACCCGAGAGACAGGTGGCGCCCCCTATGGCGGCGGCACCGATGCGGGCAGCCTGGCGAATGGCGGCGCGGCGTGACACGCGGTTGCGGAGATCGCTGAATGACAGGGTGACTCGACGTGAATCCACGGCATGACTCTCCTTCCGGCCGGTTCGGCCGACAGGATTCCGGGTGTCCGGATTCCTGCTGACGGTCACCGCATCGAGGCGGCCTGGTCTTCACGATAGGGAGGGGAGAACGCGGACGCACCGCTAGAATCGCCTGATTCCAGCAGCTGCGCTTCCGTTGGAGCGTCAGGTAGTTCTACCTGGTCGTCTCGCCGGGGGTGTCAGTCCAGCCCAAGGCGAATGGCGACGGAGGCCGCGGCGGTGCGTGTGGTCACGTCCAGCTTGGCGAGCAGGTTGGCGACGTGGCCACTGACCGTGCGAGGACTGACCGAGAGCTGATCCGCGATCTTTCGGTCCGTGAGGCCACTCGCCAGCATGCGCAGGACCTCGCGCTCACGCTGGGTGAGTCCGAATGGGGGGACGGTCGGGGGTGCGGCCGCTCGAGCCTCTCGCGCCACGATCCGCTCCATCAGCAGGTGCGCCTGCGCGATCGCGTCGTCGAAGGTGAGCGATCGTCCATGGAGCCAGGCCGCGGCATAGTCGTCTCCGCTCAGGGCAATGCGGGCCTCTTCCAGCAGGTAGACGCGACCACCATAGTCCGTGACCGAGAGCGATACCCCGCCCAGCTGGTGGACCATGTCGGCAGCGGCCAGCATCTGGACCGCTTCCGGCAGGAGTGCCACCGGCAGCGCGAGGCGGGCGACATGGGCGAGGACGTGGGCGGCGGACCAGCGGTCCCTGAGCGAGGCGAAGAGATCGAGCGCCCGCCCCAGCCGGGAGACCGCCTGGGCGGTATCTGACTGTCGGGCGGCGATCACCCCCAGGTTGACCAGGGTCCAGCCAACGCTCCGTCGATCCCCGCAGGCTTCGTAGCCATCGAGTGCCTCCGTGAACAGCGCGGTGGCACGGTGCGAGTCGTTCGCGACGGTAGCCAGCATGGCATGGCCATAGGTAGCCACCGCGATGCTCCTGGTGTCGGCGAGCTCCCGGGCCAGCGTCAGGGCTTCCGCCAGGGCAGCCGTGGCACGAAGGACGGGGTTCTCGGCGGTGCCGTCCGTTCCCGCATGGTCGTGGCTGAAGCCGATGGCAATGAGCGCATCGAGCACGCCCGTGCGGTCGCCGGTCTCGCGTGCCAGGCCGAGGGCTTCCTCCGCCAGTGCCGCGCAGGCCCCGATCTCTCCCTGGGCGAATCGTACCCACGACATTCCGACGAGCGCCCTGGCGCGGAGCGACGCCGTGCCTCCGTCGATCGACAGCATGCGAGCCAGCGTCTCGTGGGCTTCGACCAGGTTGCCGCGCACGATCCAGAACTGACGAAGTGCTGCTCCGAGCCGAAGCGCCGTATCGAGGTCGTGCGCCGTTGCCCACGTCAGCGCCAGCCGCAGGTTCGGAAGCTCTCCTTCCAGGCGATCCTGCCATTCTGCCTGATGGATGCGATCGAGCTCCGGGGCCGCCATCTCGGCCAGGGTGACGAACCACGCCGCATGGCGCTGCTGCGTCAGGGGCGCGTCGCCCTGTCGCACCATCTGCTCCAGACCGAACTCCCGGACGGTTTCCAGCATCTTGTAGCGTGGCTCCTGGTCGGCGGTGGTGCCAGCGAGGGAAAGGATGCTCTTCTCGATCAGCGAGCCGATGTCGTTGACGATCTCCCGAGGGTCGATGGCGATGGCGGCCGCCGCATCCATGGTGAAGCCGCCGACAAAGATGGAGAGGCGGCGGAAGAGATCCTGCTCCCCTGGGAAGAGCAGGTCGTAGCTCCAGGAGATCGCATGGCGCATCGTCCGGAGGCGATCCGGCCGATCACGAGCGCCCCCGGTGAGCAGGGTCAGCGATTGATCCAGCCGCGCGAGCAGCGCGGTCGGCGGCAGGGCGGGAATCCTCGCCGCGGCGATCTCGAGCGCCAGTGGCAGCCCATCCAGGCGCTCGCAGATTGCCGCGACGGCAGCGGCGGTGTCGACGGTCAACGCGAATGATGAGCTGGCCGCACGTGCCCGCATCGCGAACAGCTCGACCGCCGCGGGGATCGGGAGCGGGTTGATGTAGACGTCGTGCTCACCGGTGAGGTGCAGCGCAACGCGGCTCGTGGCCAGGATCTTCACGCTTGGGCAGGCTGCGAGCAGATGGGAGAGCTCCGGAGCTGCCTCGATCACGTGCTCGACATTGTCGACCACGAGCAGGAGGTCCAGCGGGTGCAGGCGCTCGGCGAGCCGATCGGCCAGCGACGCCCGTCCCGCGTCACCGAGCCCGAAGGCAGCGGCGATCGTCGGGAGGACGAGTGTGGGGTCGCGGACCGCTTCGAGGGAGATGAAGGCGGCACTGTCGCGGAAGTCTGGCTCGACCGTGTGCGCGACGGCGATTGCCAGTCGGGTCTTGCCGACACCGCCAGGGCCGACCAGCGTGAGCATGGGGATCTCTGCCTGGCGAAGCATCTTCGCAATGGCGGCAACGTCGCGATCCCTGCCGATCAGCGATGTGCGATGTCGGGGCATCGTCGATGCCAGGCGCTCGCCGTGCGCGTGCACCGGTGACGTGGTCGATGGACGCCGGACCGCTCCGGCCGATGGCTCGCCATTCATGCTGACACACGTCCTGCACACGATTCACTTGAGCAAATGGGGCCCGGCTACCATCGTATCCGTGTGCGGCGTGCTACAGCATGTGCATCGTGCATAACACCGGCCGGTCTGATCCCGATCGACCGGGTCTCAGGCGATCGTGTCGGTCACGGTCCAGCGTCGCGCCTGATCGCTGTTCTGGCCGAGGATCGTCCGGGCGCGACGGTGCTCCGTGTCGCCGTCGACGAGTACCTGAATCACGGCACGACCGTTCATCAGAGCCAGCCGTGCCTGCTCCAGGTCGTCGAGCTCGTCCCCTCTCGCCAGCTGCAGCCGGACGAGGAATCGGTGTAGCCCCGTGCCACCGAGTGCTCCCTCGAGTCTCGGGATGTCCTCCACGACGATGATCTCGATGCGGTCGCGCGAGAAACCTGCCTCGCACAGCATGGCGACATCCCTGGCGGTGTCGGGACGGGCAACATCTGTCACGATCCGGTAGCGTCGAGATCCCATGGGACGGTGGGAGGGGATGGGCTCGACTGGGGCGATGGGCTCGATGGACATGGGATCCTCCAATCATTGTGTTCCCTGGTGGTGCGCCTGCACCGATGCGAGACCCCGCGACTGGGAGAGGGCGTGCCCCGCTGCGCGGCACGGTCGGATCGGGATGTCGATGGCAGCCGCCCCGCCTCCGGTTGGCGGCGGGGCAGTTGCTGGCCGGCCGTGCACGACCGGCCTACGCGAGGGCGGTCTTCAGCATCCGCGCGGTCTGGTCGATTGCCGTGCGGGTCGCGTTGGTTGCCGCCAGTGCGTTGAGCATCATGAAGTCGTGGAACACGCCTTCGTAGCGAACGGCCGTCACATCGACGCCGGCCCGACGCAGCCTGCGTCCGTAGGCTTCACCCTCGTCGCGCAGCACATCGGCTTCGTCGGTGATGACGAGCGCCGGTGGCAGGCCGGCAAGCTGTTCCAGCGAGGCCCGCAGCGGCGAGGCGGTCGACTCGAGTCGTGTCGAAACCTCAGGGAGGTAGGCATCCCAGAACCACTGCATCGCCCTGCGGGTCAGCCACGGGCCCTCGGCGAACTGCTCGTAGCTGCCGGTGTCGAAGGAGGCGTCGGTGACCGGGTAGAGGAGTGCCTGGTAGCGGATCGCCGGTCCACCGCGCTCCTTCGCCAGAAGCGTCACCGCCGCGGTCATGTTGCCGCCGACGCTGTCACCGGCGACCGCCATGCGGGACCCGTCGAGGCCCAGCTCCGCGCCGTTCCGGGCGACCCACTGTATCGTGGCGTAGATCTGCTCGATCGCGATCGGGTACCGGGCTTCCGGTGAGGGGGTGTAGTTGACGAACACGAACGCCGCATCGGTCCGGTCGGTCAGGTCCCGCACGAGGCGCTCGTGGGTGCCGACGTTGCCGAGCACCCAGCCACCCCCGTGCGTGTACACGACAACCGGCAGCTTGCCGTTCCTGCCGACGGGCTTGACCACGGTGACCGAAACGGTGCCGTCCGGACCACCGGGGATGGTGTGTTCCTCGATCTCGGCGGGAGCCATCGGTACCTCGCCTGCCTGTGCCCCGTCGAGCACGGCGCGCGCCTCCTGTGGGGTGAGGGTGTAGAGGGGCGGCCCATCGCTCGCGGCGAGGGAGTCGACCATGGCCTGGGCTTCGGGCTCCAGGACGATGTCGGGGATCGTTTCGTTCGATACGCTGGTCGTGGTCATGGGGATATCCTTCTCCTCTCATCCTTGGGTTCAGTGGATGGCTCTAGCGGGAGGTGGCGGCGTTGAGCCAGTCCGCGAAGTGGATCGTGCCGAGCTGGGCCCCGTTGAGGGGGACGAGCGAGTCCTCGCCTGGGACCGATCCGAAGTAGGCCGCCTGCGGGTCGGCAACCACCTGGCGAGGGTCGTTTCTGGCGACCAGGCGGCTCCGGATCACCTCGTCGAAGCGGAGCCGATCGGGACCGGCAACCTCGAGGCGGCCGTTCAGCGGGGCGTGCATGGCGACCTCGGCGACCGCGTCCGAGACGTCGGCGGCGGCGATGGGCTGGAACGCAACCGGCGCCATGTGAACCTCGTTGCCCACCGTGGCGGAGTCGGCGATGCCGTCGACGAACTCCATGAACTGCGTCGCCCGCACGATCGAGTAGGGGATCGGTCCCGATTCGATCAGCGTCTCCTGCGCGATCTTGGCCCGGAAGTAGCCGTTGTCCGGCGATCGGTCGATCCCGACGATCGACAGGGCGACGTGATGACCCACACCGGCCGCGGCTTCGGCAGCGAGGAGGTTGCTGGTCGACGTCTCGAAGAACTCCAGCACCGCGCTGGGCTCGAAGGACGGTGAGTTGGAGACATCCACGACGATCGAGGTGCCGTGCATGGCGTCCGCGAGACCCTCGCCGGTGATGCTGTTGATGCCCAGCCGGGGCGATGCCGGAACGGCCTCGTGCCCGTGCTCGCGGAGCTTGCTGACGACGTTCGAGCCGATGAGCCCGGTGCCGCCGATGACGACGATTTTCATGATGTGTTCCTTCCTTGATGTTGGGTCGCATCGGCCCAGTGCCGGCTGTGCGACGGGCCAGACCCTGCCGGTTCAGGATGTGATCCTGCTGGCCTGGATGGTGAGGGCGAGCCTGATCTCGTCGCCGACGAGCACGCCGCCGCTCTCGAGCGCCTGATTCCAGTTGAGCCCGACGTCCTTGCGATTGAGCTTGCCCGTGGCCTCGAAGCCGGCAACCTCCATACCCGACGGATTGACCCCACGGCCCTGGAACTCCGCCTTGAGCGTGACCGAGCGGGCGATTCCCCCGATGGTGAGCTCGCCATTGATCGTGAATCGGTTGCCGTTGCCCTCGACGCTGGTGCTGTAGAAAGTTGCGACGGGGTAGCGCGCGGTGTTGAAGAAGTCGGTACTGCGCAGGTGCGTGTCACGGGCGCCAACGCCGGTGTTGATGCTGTCGGTCTGGATGATGACGTCGACGCTGGAATGCTCGACCTGATCGGGATCGAACCGGATCGTGCCGGAGAATTCCTCGAAGCGTCCCTTCACGGTGGTGACGATCATGTGCTTGACGGCGAACTCGAGCACGGAGTGATTGGGATCGATGGTCCACATCGATCCTGAGGTGGTTGCGGCTGGCGGTCGTTGCAGGGTGGAGGTGTCCATGGGGCATCCTTCCGGAAGGTACTCCCCTCCACTGGAGGGGAGCCAGCGGGGAGGCAAGACGAGCCCCTGCCGTACAGGGATCGTCACGTGATCGGGAGCTAGACCCCAACCGTGGAGACTGCGTTTGCCGCTGCCAGAATCACGTCGGTGACAGCCTGCGGCTGCGAGATCATCACCACGTGCGATGCGCTGTCGATCTCGACCGCGTCCTCGGCACCGGCACGCTCGGCCATGAACGGCTGAAGTGCTGCGGGGATGTTCTTGTCGAGCGAGCCCCAGACAAACCAGGATGGGATCGTTTTCCACGCCGGGTCGCCGGATCCCTCGCTGAGCGCGGCTTCGGTGACCGGGCGCTGGGTGGCGGCCATCAGCGTCGCCTGATCCTCGGGCACATCTGCGGCGAACTGGTTCCAGAAGGCGTCGGACCGGATGGAGAGGTCGGTTCCGCCATCGGACAACGGAGATGGCGCGAGCGCATCTCCGAGCGTGCTGCCCGGGAACTGACCGGAGAGCGTGAGGGCGTTCTCCCCCAAATCCGGAGCGAATGCGGCGACGTAGACCAGCGCCTTCACGTTGTCGTTGCCGGTCGCCGCGTTGGTGATCACGATCCCGCCGTAGGAGTGGCCGACGAGGACGATCGGCCCGGTGATCCCGGCGAGGACATCGGCGACATAGTCGGCGTCGACGGTCACGCTCCGCAGCGGGTTCGCGGCGGCGATCACGCGGTAGCCCTGTGCCTGGAGGCCGGGGATGACACCGTTCCAGCTCGAGGAGTCGGCGAAGGCGCCGTGAACGAGGACGATGGTCGGAGTGGTTGTGTCTGTCATGTCGGTTCCTTCCTGGGTGGCTGTGTCGAACGATCGCGTTGGGTGGGGTGCGGCTCGGGACTCCCCGAAGCGCCTCGCCGCGAGCGTCGCGGCTGCTCCGGCGCCGGCGAGCTGGAGGATGGCTGCCCGCCGCGACAGGTGAACGTCCGGAATGGCTCCGGACACGGACCGACTCATGGTGTTCCCCTTTCTGTGAGGCGTTTACCGGTGCGGGCCAAATCCCGCTGGCATGTCTCGATGGTGCGCCTGCCTGCCTGCGGGCACATCGTGAGGACTCCCTGATTGGGGAACAGCGATTGGGGAGAGCAGACTGAGGAGAATTCCTCAGTTGATCGGGGACGAGCCTGTTCGGGCTAGCCACTACTGCGGGCCAGCTTCGAGCCCGACCTCATCATGAGCTGATCGCCCGGTGAGCCTGTCAATGGGCCCGGATTATGGGATCCGGGTGGTCGTTGCGGACAACCAGCGTCCGGCTCCGGACATCCGGGAAAGGCGAGGAGCTTGTTGACCGGCGCGTGGGTGCGCGGGTTCGTCGTGCACGCCATCGCGCGAGCCCGGGCACCTTGGCCCGGGTCTGCGGGCTGATCACCACCCCGCCCGGTTGGGGGTCCCGTCACCTGGGTGCCGCGCTCGCCTCCATCGTTCAGACGCGGTCGAGACCGTGGCGGACCGCGAAGACCGCCGCCGCCGTGCGGGATTCGACCCCGATCTTCTGCATCGCATGCTGGACGTGGTTGCCCGCGGTGCGCTCGCTGATCGACAGCGTATCGGCGATCTCCCGGTCGCTGATGCCCTCCGCCAGGAGGCGAAGGACCTCGATCTCGCGTGGGGTCAGGCCGAGCGACGCCGCGAGGTCCACCGCAGCGTCGGGTGCCGCTGGCGGGACGGTGCGGGCTTGCTCCTCGTCCGTGGTCATGGCCGAGGGCGCGCCTGCTGCCAGCTCGGCGGCCAGCGCGAGCGCTTCGGTGGCGGCGTCTTCGGGGGACAGCGCCCAGCCCGCCGTCCACGCGCGGTCGAACTCCTCCGGGGTCGTATTCGACTTGAGGGATGCGATGTCGGTCGCGGGGTCGCGATCGGGCGGAGGTGTGGCTCCGATCGCGGCGAAGAGCGTGGTGCAGCTCGCGAGCAGACGGATCGCGGGTGCCGGATGGTCACGCATCGCGGCAACGCGCGCGATCGCCTCGAGACACTGCGCGATGCCGACGCGGTTGTTCATGGACAGAAACAGGGTGAGGGCCTCGGCGTATCGTGTGGCCGCGCTCCCAGTGTTGCCAATGGCGAGGTCGACATCCCCGTGATGCGCGGTGACCCACGCGAGCTGGCGGCGATCACCGCTGTCCTGGGCCAGCGCGCCCGCTTCGGTGAACAGCTGTCCCGCGCGGAGATGCTCTCCCTGCCGATAGGCCACGACACCGAGCTCGGTCAGGGCCTCGCCGCGGCTCGCACCGTCGCCTATCGTCGCACTCAGCGCCAGGCACTCCTCCAGCAGCAGGGTGGCCCGTGCCAGGTCGCCAGCATCGGACGCGCCCTTTCCCAGCTCGAGCACGACCTCGAAGATGCCCGATGTGTCGTCGACCTCGCGGAGGTGAGTCAGCGCTTCCTCATAGCGAGCGGTCCCGCCTGCGTGATCGCCCTGCACCCAGGCGACCATCCCGAGGTTCGCGAGGACGTGGCCGATCCCCCACCGATCGGCGATGGACCGGAACGTAGCGAGCGTTTCCTGCCCCAGCGTCTCGGACCCGGCGTAGTCGTCGCGGTATCGTGCGATGGCCGTGAGACACAGCAGCGAGCGCGCGATTCCGCGCCGGTCGCCGAGCTGGCGCCATCCTGCCAGGGCGTCCTCACAGTGATGGACTGCCCGGTCGTAGTCGGCCTGGAGGGCGGCGAGCACCCCCGCGCCGACGAGCACGCGGTATCGGCTCGCCGCCAGATCCGGATCGGCTGGAAGGTCGAGAATCGCCTCGAGGTGCGCGCGGCCCTCGATCAGCTCCCGCCGGTGCTCCCAGAAACGCCACAGGGCCGCGCCCAGTCGCGTCGCCCGCTCGACGTCGTGCTGCTCCAGCGTTCGGTGCAGCGCCGCTCGCAGGTTGCCCCGCTCGCGATCCAGTGTTGCCAGCCACTCCGTCGATACCGGTCCGGTCAGCGCCATACCGCCATCCTCGGCGAGCGCCAGGTAGTAGGCGGCATGCCGCGCATGCATCAGGTCGCGCTCTCCCGAATCGGCCAGGCGCTCGCGGGCATACTCGCGCACCGTCTCCAGCATTCGGTAGCGAGGCGCTCCGTCGTGTCCTTCGCTCTGCCGGAGCAGGCTGTGCTCGATCAGGGCGGTGATTCCCTCCAGCACCTCGAACGGGACGGCTGGCCGGGAAACGCCGTCGGAGCCCGTTTGGTCGGCGACGATCGCCTCGGCCGCCTCCAGTGTGAATCCCCCAACGAAGATCCCGAGCCGGCGGAACAGGCGCTGTCCCGCGTCATCGAGCAGGTCGTAGCTCCACCCGATCGTGTCGCGCATGGTTTGCTGTCGCAGGGGGAGGTCCCGCGCGCCGCCGCTGAGGAGCGGCAATCGCTGCTCGAGACGCTGCAGCAGGCTCGCGGGGGGAAGGGACGTGATGCGGGCCGCGGCCAGCTCGATCGCGAGCGGGAGGCCGTCGACGCGGCGGACGATCTCGGCGACCGCGGGAGTCGTCTCGGCGCCGGGACCGACGTGGGGCTGGGTGGCCCTGGCGCGCTCGAAGAAGAGACGGATCGCTCCGGAGACCTCGGCTTCCCCGGCGTCTGCCGGAGTGTCGATCGGGAGCGGTGTCACCGGGAACTCGCGCTCGCCGGAGATCCGAAGCCTGATGCGACTGGTGATGAGCAGTGCGAGCTCGGAACAGGTGTCCAGCAGCTCGAGCAACCGCGGAGCCGCGACGACCACCTGCTCGAAGTTGTCCAGCACCAGAAGCAGGCGGCGGTCGGCGATCACGGTCGACAGGCGATCGTGCAGCGGCTCGGCACCCATGTCGCGCAGCCCGAGGCTGTTCGCGACGGTGGTCAGGACGAGGTCGGGATCGCGTACCGGTGAGAGATCGATGAACGCCTGTCCGTCGGGAAACCTGTCTGCCGCGGCGGTGGCCGCCGCGATGGCCAGGCGTGTCTTGCCGACACCTCCGGGTCCGGTCAGGGTCAACAGGCGTACGCCGGGATCGTGCAGCAGCGAGGCGATCTGGGCGACCTCGACGTCCCTGGCGATCAGGGGTGTCAACGGGCGCGGGATGCGCGTCGCGCCACCGACGATGCCAGTACGACCAGGCACCTCGGTCAGTGGCGTGGGTTCGGCGGGATCCGGGGGCTGGAACATGGCCATCATGCCCTGACCTGTTCGTGCAGACGCGCACACTCGATCCGCAGCATGGCAGCGGGGAGCGACGCGGTCAACACCACGAGCGGCCCGGTCGGGCCAGCGACGGATCCGTGGACGGTAGCCGCGGTCCCGCACGTCGACCGGCTCGGCGGCGTTACCCCTCCGAGACCATGCGGTTGCGGCCGGCGAGCCAGGCGTTGATGCCGTAGGGGACGAGGAGCAGCGTCACGAAGGTGAAGGGTATCTCCCAGCCACCGGTGATGTCGTTGATCGCCCCGACAATCAAGGGGCCCATGCTCGCGAAGAGATACCCCACGCCCTGCGCCATCCCGCCGAGATCCGAGGCCCGCTCCGCCGACGGCGCCCGCAGGATCATCAGCATCAGCATGAACGCGATGATCATGCCGAGCCCGAACCCGAGCGTCGCCGACCACAGTGCCGTCAGGGTCGTCGGGGCGACGGTCAGCGCCACCAGCGGGATCGCGCACAGCGCGGTCGTGACCGGGCTCAGCCAGCTCTGCGAGCGCGTGCGGTTCGCCAGGAGTGGCGTGATCACCGATCCACCGAGTCCGGCCAGCGTCATGATCGAGAGCATCGCCCCCGAGCGCGCCTCGCTCATGCCGGCGTCCTGCAGCATCGTCGGCAGCCACGCCGCGACCGAGAAGAAGACCATCGACTGCGTGCCCATCGCGATCGTCAGCTGCCAGGCGACGGCGCTGTTCCACAGGCCGCGACGGCGTGCGAACCCAGGCGTGGCGGTACCGTTGCGACGCTGGTGGGCTACCCACGGCAGCATCGCGCCGATCGCCACCACCGCCGGGATCGTCCAGATGCCGAGCGCCGGGCGCCAGCTCCACCCCGTCGCGTTCATCACGGGCACGGTCAGGGCCGAGCCGGTCGCCGCACCGGCGTTGAGGAGCATGGTGTAGAGCGAGGTCATCATGCCCACCCGGCTCGGAGCCTCGCGCTTGACGAAGGCCGGGATCAGCACGTTGAGCAGCGCGATGCCGGCACCGATCGTGAAGGTGCCGAGGTAGAGCAGGGCGACGGGCTGTCCCATCCGCACGATGCTGCCGGTCGCGATCGCGGTGACGGCGAGGAGGAGGGTGGCATCGAGTCCGAAGCGGCGCGCCAGCAGGGGAGCGAGGGGCGAGATCGCGCCGAAGCAGAGCACCGGCAGGGTCGTGAGCATGCCTGCGGCGGTGCCGGAGAGTCCGAGCTCGCGCTGGATGGTCTCGAGGACCGGTGCGACGGCGATCATGGAGCCGCGCAGGTTGAACGCGAGGATGCAGACGGCGATCAGCACCGCCCATTTCTTCGAGAGACCAGGGATCGGTGACGCGATCGGCCGGCCGGTCATGGATGACATGGAGCAGGGCCCGTGGTTGTCGTTGGCAGATGCAGCGCGCACCCGCCGACTGCGCGGGTGTCGTCCACACTCTACCCCAGAAGCGGATGGTGCGGCGCTCGGGCCCGGCGTGGGATGGTGCCCTCGGGATCGAGGGAGTGGTTGCTCCCATCTCCTCGCACGCAGGCGTCAGGGGCGCACGATGAGGCGGAGCGCGCCGTCGTACGTCGGTTGGATACGAAGGTGCCCGTGCTCCCGATCCCATGCGCCGGATGCGGGATCGGCCGAGAGGTGGCGCGCGAACCGGCTGGATGCCTCGGGGAAAGGAACCCCCAGCTGGAGATCGCTCCCTGGGCGACCGAGTCGAGAAGCATCTCCGGCCGGCCGTAACAGGCTTCCTCGACCCTCTCCGGTGCAGGTCAGGGGAAGGGGGATCTCGCGAATCCCGGACCCGCCATCGACACGATGGTGTCGATGGCAGGGAACCTGCTCGCTCCGTCATCGACGAGCTCCGGCAGGTACCTGACCAGCCATGAGCGATGGAGCGCGGCGGGGTCACTGGTGAGGAGCACGATCGGTCCGAACCAGCTCACCGATGCCGGCGGGGAGGTCGGCCCACTGGTGCACGCTGGAGATCGCCATGGCGGCATCGAAGGAGAGGTCAGGGAAGGGCAGGTGCGCCGCCACGGCGTCGGCTGCGGTCGGTAGCGCCGGCGGGCTCCGCGCGGGTGGTGGCCGATGGCTCGACGGCGACGAGCTCGCGGTCACGCGGTTCGCAGGAGCCGGGCCCGGCGCCGACATTGAGGACGGTACGAGCATCGCCGAGGGCGGCGAGGATGTGACGGGCGATGCCGGGTTCGGGCTGCCGGTAGCGGGCGTAGTCGATGCCGGCCACGCCGTAGCCCGCATCCCCGGCGCTGCCATCGTCGAACGGTTCCGGACGCATGCCTGCGGTCCTCCCACGGTGACGAGCCGGATGTGGTGCCCCTCCTGGTTCCGCGGATACCCGACAGCGCGGGTGCTCGGTACGCTTGCCCCGCGACCTACGTCGCCCACGGACCCCGATCCTTGTCAGGAGGCGTGCAGCTCCGGCACGTCGTCGGGGTGGCAGCGCTTGCACGGCCGGAGCCCTGCCGCGCGGGCGTCCTCGACGGAATCGAAGAAGAGCACGTTCTTTCGAAGGGGTCGTCGCGCCGGGCAGCCGACCTGGCAGTAGATGCCGGTCGAGGCGACACCGATCACGAAGGGGCCGGTCTCTTCGGTGTCCCGCTCGACCATCGCCTGCCAGCGGGCATCGTCGTCGAGGGCGGAGGTGTAGTCGAGATCGGTAACGGCGTTCGCCGCTGCCAGATGGACCATGGTGAGCTCCTTGTGTCTTGATGCCCCGTCGGGCACACGTCGGTTCGGACCAGAAACGCACGAGCGCGAGTGGTGTGAGATCAGCCAGCGAAGACGCAGGCGAGCTCGGGCACGGCGTGCCACAGCACGATGCCGGCCATCGCACGTCCGTGGTCACGATCGTGAACGGCAGCGGCAGGATCTGGCGGGGTGGACACCCCGGGTTCGTACCCAGAGCGGCGCGGGGCTTCGCGGCTGACCCTGCGAACCCTGGAGGAACCGGCATCCCGAGGGATCGATCTGACGGCCCGGGGCTGGAGGATGGTTGCGGTCTGGTCGCATCGACATCCCACAACGCTGCGCGCATTGGCGGTAGCATGGTGGGCAACGATGCCGTTCTCACCACGACACCCGGAGGAACCCCGATGGTCCAGACGCAGCCCCCAGCAACCGGCACTCGCATGGTCACCCCGGTCGACGTGCGCTCGAGCCCTCACGCCGCGCACCGACCTGTCCCGATCGACCATGTGACCTTCGCCGACGACTTCTGGGCGCCGAAGCTGCAGCTCAACCGCCAGCGAACCATCCCCGGCCAGTTCGAGTTCCTGGAGGAGACCGGGCGGCTCAACAACTTCCGCCGTGTCGCCGGCACCTGGGACGGGCCCTTCACCGGCCTCTACTTCAACGACTCCGACGTCTACAAGTGGCTGGAGGCCGCCAGCTGGGCGCTCGTCGGGGCGAGCGAGCGGGAGCGCGAGCAGCTCACCGACATGATCGATACCGTGATCGGGATCGTGGCGGCAGCGCAGCATGACGACGGCTACCTGAACACCTACTTCTCGAAGGAGCGCGAGCACGAGCGCTGGAGCAACCTCAAGGATCTCCACGAGCTCTACTGCGCCGGTCATCTCATCCAGGCGGCGGTCGCGCACAACCGGGTCACCGGCGAGACGTCGCTGCTCGACGTCGCCACCCGCTTCGCCGATCTCATCTGCGACGTCTTCGGTCCCGCGCGGGACGGCAAGCGCGAGGAGACTGATGGCCACCCCGAGATCGAGATGGCGCTGGTCGAGCTCTACCGGCTCACCGGCAATCGTCGCTACCTCGACCAGGCGATGTTCTTCGTCGACGTCCGTGGGCGCGGCACCATCGGCGGGAGTGCCTACCACCAGGACGCCACCCCGCTGCGCCAGCAGAGCGAGATGGTCGGGCACGCGGTGCGGGCGGTCTACCTCAACGCGGGCGCGGCGGACATCCTCGCCGAGGAGCGCGACTCCGCGCTGCGGTCGGCGCTCGACGCGATGTGGGAGAACATGACCACGCGGCGGAGCTACATCAGTGGCGGCATCGGCTCGCGCTGGGAGGGCGAGGCGTTCGGCGAGGACTTCGAGCTGCCCAACGATCGCGCCTACGCCGAGTCGTGCGCGGCGATCGGGAGCGTGATGTGGGCGTGGCGGATGATGCTGCTGGAGGCGGCGGACGATACCCGCTGGGCCGACGCGATCGAGCACACGCTCTACAACGCGATGCTGCCGGGGCTCTCGCTCGATGGCGAGCAGTACTTCTACCAGAACCCCCTCGAGAACGACGGCTCCCACCGACGCCAGCCCTGGTTCGGGTGCGCCTGCTGCCCGCCGAACATCGCGCGGATGCTGGCGATGCTGCCGGGGATGGTCGCGACCGTGACCACCCGGCGCGCCGTCGGCGAGGAGCTGGGACACCTGCACGACACCATCTGGCTGCACCTGATTGCGGCCGGGACCGTGCGGGTGGAGCTGCCCTCCGGCGGGCGGATCACCCTCGAGGTGCGGACCCGCTACCCGTGGGACGGTGAGATCGAGATCGAGGTGACCGAGCTGGAGGAGGCGGGCAACCTCACCCTCAACGTACGGGTGCCGGGCTGGACCAGTGACGCCAGCGGAGAGATCAACGGCGAGCCGCTGCTGCCGGCGGAGACGGCGCCGGGGCAGTACGCGACGCTGAACCGGGTGTGGTCGGTGGGCGACGTCGTGCGACTGCGGTTGCCGATGCGGATCCGGCGAATGGAGGCTCACCCGCGGGTGACCAACGACGCGGGCCGGGTGGCGCTGCTGCGCGGGCCGCTGCTCTACTGCGCCGAGGCGGCGGACAACCCGCGCGGTGATGTGCGGGATCTCGTGCTCGGCAACGCGCGCGACCTCCATCCTGGCTGGCGGCCGGACGTGCTGGGCGGCTGCGTGATGATCTCGGGCACGGCGGAACTGGCGCCGCCGGACGCGGGGTGGGCGGGCACGCTCTACCGGGAGCTGAGTAGCGATCGATCGGAGGTGCGGGAGACCGTGCAGCTGCAGGCGATCCCGTATCACCTGTGGGCGAACCGCGGGCGCGGCTCGATGACGGTCTGGTTACGAGGAGAGTAATGGTGCGACTGAGCAATCGACCGTTTCGGGATGACAACGACCTCGCCGCGATGCTGACGCTCGTCTCGGCAGCCGCATCGCACGACGGACTCGACGCGGGACACCTGTACCGGGGTGATGTCGTCTGGAGTCTGTACCAGCATCTGGCGATCGACCCCACCACCCGCGCGCGCCTTTTCGAGGATGACGCGGGAACGCTGCGCGGATTCGTCCTGCTCTATCCGCCACAGGGGTTCATCGTGGAGGTCAACACGGCACTGCCCGACGTGGACGCGACGATCGCGGAGATGGTCCGCTGGACGGAAGCGCATCTGACGTCGACGGCACCGGCCGACACGCCGGTGACGACCTTGGAAGTCGAAGAGATCCCGACCACCAACCCAGGGCTCGCGACGGCGCTCACCGCGCTCGGCTACCGTCCCAGCGGGGAGGCGCCCTTCCAGCTCAACCACCGTGACCTGCGCGGCGAGATCGAGGAGCCCGTGCTGCCCGAGGGGGCGGAGGTTCGGCAGGTGGACGTTGATGACGTTGCCGAGCTCGAGGCGCGGGTGGCGCTGCACCGGGAGGTGTGGGAGTCGTCGAAGTTCTCGCTCGAGGGGTACGAGCGTCTGCGGACGAAGCCGGTCTACCGGCCCGATCTGGATCTGGTCGCGGTGACGCCGGAGGGCGAGCTGGCGTCGTACTGCATCGTGTGGTGGGACCCCGAGCTCCGCGCCGCCGAGTTCGAGCCGGTGGGGACATCGACACGGTTCCGGCGTCAGGGCTACGCGAAGGCGATGCTGCTGGAGGGGATGCGGCGGCTGCAGGCGATCGGTGCGACCGATGCCGTCGTGGCCTGCGAGACCAACGAGAAGCGGGCGCCCTCCCGTCGCCTCTACGCCTCCGCCGGCTTTCGGTTCGTGACGCTCTGCGAGACGTGGACGCGCCCGTAGCCCCGGATGCCGATCTCCTCGAAGCGGCGCCGTCGGAGCGAGGTCGGCCCATCCACGCGATCGGCCGAGGCTGCCAGAATGCCAAACTGGCGCGAATTCTGGCGGCCTCGGCCAATTTGGCCCGCAACGACAGGCAGATCAACACTGCCAATAATCCCCCGATTTCTGGCAGCCTTCCATAACCATCGCCCAGATTGGCGCTCCGTTGGCGTATCCGAGACACACTCTCTTTCCTATTCCGAACGCATCGAGCGAGAGGATTGTGGGCCTCCAAGGCGAAGGAGGACACCTGCTTTGCACGCCATGAGATTGGGCATTCAGGCAGGGCCGTGGATATATTGCCTTTGCTGGACACGTCAACCGGAATTGGGATCGGTCATAGCGGCATGCAGGCGATGCAACCGGTTTGTGGGGGACGATGTTCTGGCGTGTGTGGAGGACGTGATGCCTCCCACTCCCTCACCGGGAGCGATCCATGTCCGGCTGCTGGTGGCTCACGACCACCGGGTTGGCCTCGAGTCGGCTCAGGCGGGTGGGACCGGTTTCTCCTGCAGTTTCGGGCGGCGGTACTAGCACTCACGGGCTAGTCCTACGTGATATTGCGTATAGATGTCCACAATAGGATTTTGGATCCTGTTGCCGATGGGTCTCGCGACGATCGATTGACCAGGAGGCAGTCATGATGCTCCGAACGGCAACGATGCTCTTCCTGATCCTGTCCGTCATCGCCGGCTGGGGCGCCCCGGCGCTCGCACAGCCGACGCCAGTCGGGATCGTCACCGACAAGCCCAACGAAGTGAATCGCTCCTACGACGTGCCGGATCCCGGCGCTTCGGCCGAGGTGCGGTCGGGCGAGCCCATGTTCGTCAAGGCGTTCGGGTTGATCGCACCCAGCGAGGAGGAGGCCGCGGCCGTGGCGCCGGACATGCTGCCACGGCTGGTGGAGAGCGTGATCGAGGCATTGGGGGGCGAAGGCGGGGGTACCACGGAGTTCCAGACCCCCGTGGCGGTGGAGTTTCCGCAGGTCGGCGACGACGTCTACGCGACTCGACTCAGCTTTCAGGTCGACACGATCGATATCGAGTTCGGAGCCGTGGTCATCCGGGACGGGGCGTGGATCCAGATACTCGGGGTCGGGGCGGTCGTGGACGACGGCAGCACCATCACGTTCCTGGAAGATCTGGTCCGGGTAGTGAAGGACCGGTGGCCGAATGATTCCGCCATTCGCGTCCGGGACGATGGTCTGCGGTACGGCGGGATCTGGGACATGATGCCGTACCCCGAGGACCTGCCCGATCACCTGCGCCTCGACGAGACGGCCGATGAGGGACCGGGTCCGGGGACCGCGGGCGCGACACCCTGGTCCACGGCCAGTCCTGCGGACGCAACCGGGCGTCACGATCGTCATGTCGCCGGTGCGCGGCGCGGTCGGCCGGACGACGCCCGCCATGGTGTTCCGGCCGGGGCGGTCCTCCGATTCGATTTATGAGACGACCGAACGGGGAGTGGTGACCGGGGTTGCCTGGTCGCAGGCATCGCTCGCGGGCGCTGATGGCGGTGAGCCGCTGGCTCAGGTGACAGCATCCCCGCATCGTCAGGTGGTGGAGATGCCCGACGTCATCGGCGGGGAGTGGCGGGCGGGCCCAGTGTCGGCCCTCTGCGGCGCAGGTTCGGTCAGGTGCGTGCCATTGCCTGATCAGAGCGAGTGCCTCCTGGGGGCGGCGCGAAGCCGGCCCGTCAGGAGGCCGGGGTCGGTCAGCGGCGGTTGGAGCGGGGATCGAAGACGTCCCGGAGCCCGTCGCCGACGATGTTCAGCGCCAGCACCAGCAGGAAGAGCGCCGTGCCGGGGAACACCGCCAGCCACCATGCCTGCTGCAGCAGGCTCTGGCCGTCCCGCAGCATGTTCCCCCATGTCGGCTGGTCGGGCGGCACCCCCGCACCGAGGAACGACAGCGACGACTCGCTGATGATCGCCAGCGCCACCACGAAGGTGCACTGCACGATCAGGGGCGAGAGCCCGTTCGGGAAGATGTACTTGCCCATGATCTCCGTGTCGCGCAGCCCGATCGAGCGCGCCGACTCGATGTACGTCTGCTGGCGGATCACCAGCGTCGTCGAGCGCACCAGTCGCGCGATGGTCGGGGTGTAGACCACGGTCAGCGCGATGAACACGTTCACGGTCGACGGTCCTAGGCTGGCCATGATCGCGATCGCGAGCAGGATGCTCGGGAAGGCCATCAGGCCGTCCATGGTCCGCATGATCGGCGAGTCGAGGCGGTCGACATACCCCGAGAGCAGCCCGAGCACCGCGCCGAGGATCCCGGCGGCGAAGGTGACGCCGATGCCGATCAGCAGCGAGATGCGGGCCCCGTAGACGAGGCGGCTGAAGACGTCGCGACCCAGCGCGTCGGTGCCCAGCAGGTGCTCCGCCGAGGGCCCCTGCAGACGGTCGGCGGGGGTGGCGAAGTTGGGGTCGTCGGTGGCGATCAGCGGCGCGAAGAGTCCGACCACGATCGCCAGCACGACGAAGGCGAGACTCAGCGCGGTGATCGGGTTGGAGATCAGGTGGCGCAGCCACGAGCGCCGCCTGCGGGTCCGGGTGGTCGTGGCGCTCGCGCTGTCGGCGGCCGCGTCGAGGCTGGCCGGTGGGGATTGTCTGGCGATGGATCCCATTACTTGTCCCCCAGCCGAACGCGCGGATCGGCATAGACGTAGAGGATGTCGACGAGCAGGTTGACGAGCACGTAGCTGACGGCGATCGCCATCACCGCCCCCTGGATGATGGGGTAGTCACGACGGCTGATGCTCTGCACCACGAGCCGCCCCATCCCCGGGATGGTGAACACGGTCTCGGTCACGACCGCACCGCCGAGCAGCGCCGCCACGGAGGTGCCGACCACGGTGATCGCCGGCACGAGCGCATTGCGCAGCGCGTGCCGGATGACGACGTCGCGGTGGGCGAGACCCTTGGCCTTGGCGGTGCGTACGTAGTCCTCGTTGAGGACGTCGAGCATGGAGGAGCGGATCAGGCGCGCCAGCAGCCCCGCGGTCGAGAAGCCGAGCGCGAAGGCGGGCATGATCATGCGCTGGATATGCCCCCAGGGGTCCTGGGTGGGCGAGACGTAGCCAACCGAGGGGAGCCACTGGAGGGTGACCGCGAAGATCAGGATCAGCATGATGCCGAGGAAGAAGGTCGGGATGGCGGCGCCGCTGATCGCCAGCGCGGTCATGAGCCGGTCGATGATGGTGCCGCTCCGCAGCGCGGAGATCACGCCCAGCGGGATGCCGATCGCCAGCTGTACGACCAGCGCGTAGAGGGTCAGCAGCACGGTCGGCTCGACCCGCTCGAGCAGCGCCTCGGTGACGGGCATGCCGAGAAAGATCGAGTCGCCGAAGTCGAGACGCAGCACGCCACCGAACCAGTTGATGAACTGGACCGGGAGCGGGTCGTTGAGCCCGAGACGGTCCCGCAGCTCCTGGATATCTTCCGGGGTGGCCTGGTCGCCAAGGATGACGGCCGCCGGGTCGCCGGGAGTCAGGTGGACGAGGGTGAAGACCACCAGCCCGACGATGAGAATCACCGGGACCAGCATGACGAGGCGGCGAAGGATATAGGTCAGCACGCGAGTTTCCTTGCTCGTGTCGATCGATCGAGGCCCGACGCACGGGCCGGCATGGTTCACGCGGAAACGGACGGCCCCAGCATATCCGCCCGGCGGGGAGCGCGAAACCCCATCGTGCCCCCCACGGGCCTGCGGGGGGTGCGCCCGCCCCGCCACTGATGCGGGCCAGGGTGCGGGGCTCCGGAAGGGCCGAGGTCCGCCCGGAGGATGGTGTTCGGGCGGCATCGACGGGCGTGCTCCCTCGATCATGGCCGGCGGCACGGAGGTGCCGGCTGGTGCGCGATGGGCGTCCGCGTCAGTGGCGCGAGTACCGCACCTGCCCGACGGCGAGGGGCCCCTGCCCATCCGCTGGATGCGTCATCCGCGGTGCGGACGTCGACCCCGGGCATGCCCGGGGTCGACGCGTGCGATCTCTGCCGGCGGTGCTGGGTCCCTATGCGTCCTTCAGCCAGAGGTTCCAGTAGGGCACGCCGCGCTCGACCGTGGGAGACCAGCCACCGATCTGCTCGGAGTAGTAGGCCGCCTCGGCGGCATCCCCGACCTTGACCGAGGGGATCTCGGTGTAGATGTTGGTCTGCAGCTCTTCCCAGATCGCGTAGCGGGCCTCGAAGTCGGCTTCGGCGAGCAGGTCCTCGGCCAGCGCCAGACTCGCCTCGGAGTCGTACCAGCCGGGGTAGGTACCCATCTGGCCGACCAGGGTGATCTGGCTCGGATCCGGCACGAAGCCGTGGCTCGTGCAGAAGACGTCCCACTCGCCCTCCTGGCCGCGTCGCTCGAGCAGGGTCGCCCAGTCGATCACCTGGAGGTCGATCACGAAGCCGGCGGCCTCGAGCTGCTGCTGGGCGATGACGCTGGCGGCGTAGAACGACGGGTACTCCTGGGTGGTCATGAACCGCACCGGGGTCCCGTCGTAGCCCGCCTCCTCGAGCTTGGCGCGGGCGCCCTCGGGATCGTTGACGTTGTAGTATTCCTCGCCCGCCGTGGAGTAGAAGGCGGTCTGCTGCATCATCCAGCCCGGATCGAGGCGGGTGAAGTCGCCACCGCCGTGGGCCGCGGTGAGGATCGCCTCGTGGTCGAGGGCGTCGCGGAAGGCCTCGCGGATGAGCTGCTGGCCCATCAGCGGCGAGCGCCAGTTCAGGAAGAAGCACTCGAAGATGGTGAAGTCCTTGATCTCGGCGACGATGCCCGGCGTGGAGCTGAGCAGCTCGTACTGGTCGTTCGGGATCTGCATCGCGTAGTGGTAGTCACCGGCCTGGAGCCCCGCCACGCGCGCGGCGACGTCCGGCACCGGGATGTACTCGATCTGGTCCACCCAGGCGTGCTTGGCGCCGGCGTAGCCGTTGGTGGGCTCCTCGCGGGAGACGTAGCCGTCGAAGCGCTCGAGGCGGATGTAGGCATCGGCCTGGCGGTCGACGAACCGGTACGGGCCGGTGCCGACCACCATGCTGTCGTCGGTGAACGGGGTCGTGCCGGCGGCCTCCATGATCGACTTGGGATGGATCGTGCACGCCTGGGTGTTGTGGGCCAGGGCGATGAGGATGGTGCCGTAGGGGCGGTTGAGGCGGAACTCGACCGTCATCTCGTCGACCTCGACGAACTCGTCGACGGCCTCGAACAGGTTCTGGCCGACACCGCTGATCTCGGCCCACCGGGAGACCGAGGCATGCACGTCGGCGGCGGTGAGGGGCTCACCGTTGTGGAAGGTGATGCCCTGCCGGATCGTCATCGTGTGGGTGAGACCGTCCTCGCTGACCGTGTGGGTGTCGACCAGCTCGGGGACCGCGTTGTACTCGGCGTCGTAGGTGAAGAGCGTCTCGTAGACCGGGTACATGAGCTCGGCGGTGAAGGTGGTGGTGGTGTGCTCGTCGAGCGTGGCCGGCTCGCCGATGGTGCCGACCCGCAGGATGCCGCCGCGGACTCCCTCTTCCTCCTGCCGGCGGGCCGCCATCGCGCGTGGTGCGCCGTGCAGCATCCCTGCCGCCGCGGCACCGGCGCCGAGCGCCGCCGACCGCTGGACCAAATCGCGCCGATTCATCCTGCCGTTCTTGTTGAACATGTCGTATCTCCCAATATATAAAGAAGTGACCGGTGTACACGCGACCGCCGAAGCGGAGCCGATTGGGACCCGTGGCGCGCGGCCGGGGGCCAGACGCCGTTGCGCCGGAGATCCGGCAATCGATCAGGCCGACGTTGCGCCGACCTGGCCGCCTGCACGGCGGCACCCTGCCCGTGCCGCGCTTCTCGCGCATGCCGGGCTGACATGCAGGGCGGTTATCCGCCCCGGTGAGGGAGGGGACGAGCCCTGCCCATGCGGTTGGTTGATCGGGCATCCGCGCTCCGGTCGCGCGGAGACTCAGTCGTTGAGCCAGAGATTCCAGTACTGGACGCCGCGCTGGATGTACTCGGTCCAGCCGCCGACCCGCTCGGAGTAGTAGCTGGCGAGCGAGGCGTCGCCGATCTTGACGGCAGGGATCTCGGTGTAGATCCTCTCCTGAATCTGTTCCCAGATCGCGTAGCGGGCGTCGAAGTCGCTCTCGCTCAGCAACTGGTCCGCCAGCGCGAGGCTCTCCTCGGAATCCCACCAGCCGGGATAGGTGCCCATCTGGCCGACCAGGGTGAGCTGGCTGGGGTCGGTGACCTGTCCGTGGTACGTCACGAAGACGTCCCACTCATCCTCCTGGCCGCGCCGCTCGATGACGGTGGCCCAGTCGATCACCTGGAGGTCGATCACGAAGCCGACGGCCTCGAGCTGCTGCTGGGCGATGACGCTGGCGCTGTAGAAGAACGGGTACTCCTGCGTGCTGAGGAAGCGGACGGGCGTGCCGTCGTAGCCCGCCTCCTCGAGCTTGGCGCGGGCGCCCTCGGGATCGTTGACGTTGTAGAACTCCTCGCCGGCGGTGGTGTGCCAGGGGACCTCACGCATCATCCAGCCCGGATCGAGACGGACGAAGTCGCCTCCACCACGGGCCGCGGTGAGGATCGCCTCGTGGTCGAGGGCGTCGCGGAAGGCCTCGCGGATCAGCTGGTTGCTCATGATCGGCGAGCGCCAGTTGAGGAAGAAGACGTCCTCGTAGGCCGGGGGCTGGATCTCGGCGACGATGCCCGGCGTGGTGCTGAGGATCTCGTACTGGTCGTTGGAGATCTCCTGCGCGATCTCGTAGTCGCCCGCCTGGAGACCCGCCACGCGGGCGGCCTCGTCGGGGACGGGGATGAACTCGATCTCGTCCACCCATGCGTGCCTGGTGCCGGCGTAGCCGCTGACCGGCTCCTCGCGGGCGGAGTAGTCCTCGAATCGGGTGAGGCGGATGTAGGCGTCGGCCTGTCGCTCGGACAGCATGTAGGGGCCGGTGCCGATGAACTGGTCGTCGGTGGTGAGTGGCTCGGTGCCGGTCTCCATGATGGCCTTCGGGTGGATGGTGCAGCCCTGGGTGTTGTTGGCGAGGGCGGTCAGCAGCGGGCCGAACGGCGTGTTGAGCCGGAACTCGACCGTCAGCTCGTCGACCTCGACGAATTCGTCGACGCGCTCGAAGAGATTCTTGCCGACGCCGCTGATCTGGGCCCAGCGCATCACCGAGGCATGCACATCGGCGGCGGTCATGGGTTCGCCGTTGTGGAAGAGCACGCCCTCGCGCAGCCGCATGGTGTGGGTGAGGGCGTCCTCGCTGGCGGTGTATTCCTCGACAAGGTGAGGCACCGGCTCGTAGTTCGCGTCGTAGGCGAACAGGGTCTCGTACATCGGGTAGGTGACATCGGCGACGAGGTTGGCGGTGGTCTGGTGCTCGTCGAGGGTCGGGGGCTCACCGAGGATACCGACCCTGAGAACTCCGCCGCGGGTGCCCTCGGCGGGATCCTGCCGCCTGGCGGCGCTGACGTGTGGCACGCCGCCGAGGGCAGCTGCTGCTGCGAGTCCGATACCAGCGCTGGCCGAGCGCTGCATGACGTCACGACGCGTCATTGTCCCACGCTTGCTGCTCATGAGGGACCTCCTGGTATGCCGAATCGGCATCGGTCACCGGCTGGAGGCAGCGCTCGCTGACTCCATGACGGGTTGGTAGTGGCGTTGGGCTGATGATATCCGTGGCGAATCGAGTGTCAATACGCAATCCCTCGAGAATGCGTTCTTGAGACCCGATGGGGGCTGTGCCGGTGGGCGCGGCTCACAATCCGAGCCGCGTGTCATTGTGCCGGTCCGACCCGGCAATCCCGGGCAGGGAGGGGGTGCGAGCAGGGATCGGCGGGCGGGCGGAGACGGGTTTGGCGGGGCGGGCTGGGCCTGACCGCTCGGGGATGGTGGCGTGTGGAGACGTCGACCGAGGGCGGAGTCGCGCTGGCGGGAGCTGCCGCCTGGAGCCCTGGCTGGGGTGCACGCGTCGTCGAGGTGTGGTGTGGCACGAAACTCGCAGCGGAGGCCGATGTGTGCCGCGAAGGTGTCCGCCGGCGATCGCTATGCAAGGGGAAGCTTCGCCACTATACTCAGCGAAGGACCAGCCTACGTGACACATTCGTGCAGGGGTGACATGCAACGAGCACCCCCGGTACGTGTAGCGCAGCGCGGTCCGGTTGTCGCAGTGCACCGCGCGTTACCCGGCCACGTCCTGACCATCGGCGGGCAGGGGTGGCGACGCGGAACGCTCGGGTCGACACCTCACAGCGTCAGCGCACGGGACCTTCGTTGCATCGGGACACACCATACGTATCGACAGACGACTCACACGAGATCTCACCAACAGGAGCATGGCATGTCGGCACTTGACCCACGACTTTCCCGCCGCGCCTTCACGACGACGGCCGCGGCAGTTTCCGCCGGAATCGCGCTCGGCGTTCCCACTACCGCAGCGGTGCTCGCACAGGAGGCGACACCGGTGGAGGGCGAGGGCCCGGGCCTGCCGCCGCTGCCCGAAGGCGCCACGGTGGTGGCAGACGGGCTGTTCAACCCGCGCTTCCTCGCGTTCGCGGAGGACGGCACGCTCTACATCACGGAGGCCGGTGTCGGCGGTGACGAGGTGATCGGGCAGCCCGAGGTCGGGACCAGCGAGGTCGAGGGTGCGACCCCGACGGCCGAGCCGGCCGCGCCGCCCTCGACGCGCGGGTACACGGGCCAGGTTTCGGCGCTCGCGCCGGACGGCACGCTTTCGGTTGTCGCCAGCGGGCTGGCATCGTACAGCGATGGCGTCGGCCCGGTCGGGGTCGAGGTCGGGGCCGGCGAGGTCTACTTCGCGATCGGCGGCATGGGTGTCGGCATGGGCATGGATCCGCTGCCGGAGGAGAACACCGTCAACCGGCTGGTGCTGGAGACGGGCGAGGTCGAGGTGATTGCCTTCCTCGGCGGCTACGAGGTCGAGAACAACCCGGACGGTACCGATGTCAACCCGAACCTCTACGAGATCGCCACGCGGGCGGACGGTCGCCTGCTGGTGGCGGACGCAGGTGGCAACACCCTGTACACGGTCGATCCCGCCACGGGCGCCTTCGAGCTGACGGCGGTCATCCCCGAGCTGGGCGGTCTGCCCGGCGCGGAAGGGCTGGCCTCGGAAGCGGCGGCGCGCCAGCCGGTGCCGACCGCGGTGGCGGTGGCCCCCGGTGGCTCGACATTCGTCGGTCTGCTCAGCGAGTTCTGGCCGGAGGGGGCGCCATCGGTGCTGACCCTGAACGACGACGGGACGCTGGCGCCGGTTGCCGGTCCGCTCTCGTTCGCCGTCGGACTCACCGTCGGTCCTGACGGTCATCTCTACGCGAGTCAGCTCTTCGGTCCGCCGGCCGAGGGCAGCGAGGAGCCGGGGATGGGCAGCGTCGTGCGGGTGTACGGCGACGGCACCATCGAGCCGGTGATCGAGGGGTTGATGATGCCGCAGGGCGTCGCCTTCGACGCGGCGGGCAACATGTACGTGGCGATCAACTCGATCATCTCCGCGCCGGGCGCCCCGCTCGGGCAGGTGGTTCGCTTCGAGGGCATCGCCGTCTAGACGGACCGGCCCTCGCAGAGGGCGAAGCGAAGGGGCGGGATAGCGTCACCGTGCATCGGTCGGTTGACTGCCGGCTGATGCACCGGACGCGGCGCCCGCAAGGCGAGCGCCGCCCAGGCGTCGGGGCGCCACTCGCGGACGGGACCCAGCACACGACCCCGGACGGCATGCCGTCCGGGGTCGTGTCGTACCAGCACCGTGACGCGGCCGTCGCCGCCGGTGTCTGTGCACCGGGATGGCCGGCGTGGAGGGAGCGCCGGCCATCCCGGGGTGTTGTGTCCTAGTAGCCTGGGGTCGGGGTCGGCTGCTGTCCGCCAGCCTGATCGCCCGAGTAGGTCTTGTAGTAGATCGCGCCATCCTGGCCGGTGTAGGCGAGGTAGTAGGCGGTGCCGTACTCGTACTGCACCGGCTTGTAGGTGTAGTTGGGGCCGAGGTCGGTCCACTCGCTCCAGCTGGTGCCGTCGTAGCTGGTGTAGTAGGCGTGACCATCTTCGGCCGTGTACACCGTGTGCTGCTTCTCGTTGTAGACGTAGGTGCTCGGCTGGTACGCGACCTTCGCGGGCGGTGCCGCCGCGTAGGCGGTCCAGCCGCTCCAGCCCTGGCCCTCGGTGAAGGTGTTGTAGTACGGGGCGCCGTCAGCCGTGGTGGCGTAGGCGTAGAGCTTGCCGTCGTAGCCGGTCGCGTACGGCGTCGCGGCGTAGGTGTCGTCGCCGGTCAGCTCCTTCGCGCCCGTCCAGCTGGTGCCGTCGTAGCGGTTCCAGTAGGCCTTGCCGTCCTGCCCGACCCAGAAGACGTTCTCGTAGTTGTTCCACGACACGGCGTACGGCTGGTAGGCGCCGGCGGCGTAGGTGTCGTTGACGGGCGCCCACTCGGTCCAGGTCGTGCCGTCGAAGCTCTTGCCGTAGACGTTGCCGTCGGTGGCGACGCCGTAGAGGTAGAGCGTGTTGTTGTGGACGTTGGCGTACGGGGCCTGCTGGAAGGTGTACTGGCCGGAGGTGTCGTTCCAGCCGGACCAGGCCTGCCCGTCGTAGCTCTGCTGGTAGTACCTGTTGTCCTCGCCGGTGTAGTAGACGTACTGCGTGCCGGCGTATTCGACGCTCACCGGATCCCACTTGTAGTTGGTGGGCTGGTCCTGCCAGCCGGTGTAGGCGCTCCAGCTGGTGCCGTCATAGGTGGTGTAGTATCCCTTGCCGTCTTCGGCGGTGCCGTAGAGGTAGAGGGTGTTGTTGTAGACGGCGTAGGCCGGGGCGGACGTGTAGGTATAGGAGGCGTAGGGATCCTCCTGGCCGGCCTTGCCGCCACCACTGAAGGGCGTGGGAGCCTGGGCGAGCGACGGAGCGATGCTGGTGAGCAGCAGCGCGACGACGAAGACGAGCGCGCGGGCGATGCGCGCGGTAAACACGGTCGAGCGAGTGGAATAGTCGGATTCCGTCATGGCGTGGATCTCCTCGATGTCGAGTGCGGTCGAGAATGCCGGACCCGTGGGGAAGTGTCGGGCCCCCTCGCGCGGCGGTGCGCGGGAGAAGCCTGGCTGGGCTCGCATCAGGCCTCCTGTGTGATGGGCGAGTCCCGTTGGGAATGCATTCGACGATGAAGCATGGACCCGTTGACACCGGCCGGGGCCGATGTCCGAGACCACGGTAGGGGCATCGCGTCAACGGAACGTCAATGCCAGCGTCAATGTGTTCGGGGGTGGGATTCGCCCGGTTTTCGGCGATATCGGCGGGTAGCGGTGCTCGGCGGAGCGCGGTCGCGCTCCTGGCTCGCGATCATCCCGAGCCGTCTGGATCCGTGCCGCCCGCGGCTCAGCATGACCGTCCAGTCGCTCCACCGGCCCATGCGGCGGGGTCACGGTAGTGACGGCGGAGACCGTTCCCCTGCACGGGCGAGCGATCGTCCTCATGGAAGGCGGGACCCCACGAAATCGGCCCATACGGTGCGTGGCGCGGTGGGGGGCCGGTCGTGTACGGGGGCGGGTCAGTCGGGGTGGATCATGCGGGCGCTGTCGACGCGGCTGAGGCAGAGGGCGGCGCCCCCGATGGGGCCGACATCCTCGCCGAGGCGGGATGTGTCGATGCTCAGGCGGCGGCGCGCGTCCCAGAGGGCGCGGCGCTGGAGCTCGGCGCGGAGCGGCACGAGCAGCACCTCCCCGAACGCCGCCACCGAGCCCCCGATGACGACATGCGACGGGTTGACGATGTTGATGAGGTTCCCGAGGGCGATGCCGAGGTACCTCGCCGCGCGCTCGATCGCCTGCACGACGAGCGGGTGGCCGTCCCGCAGCGCCAGGGAGAGGTCGTCGATGGTGAGGCCGTCGTGGATCTCGAGGGGCGGGTGGGAGGCGCGGACGTGGTCCGGCATGGTGGCGTGCGACTCCCGGACGTGCCGGATGATCGCCGACTCAGACGCCATCATGTGGAGGCAGCCGTTGTTGCCGCAGCCGCAGAGGGGGCCGTCGGGCTCGACGGTCGTGTGACCGAGCTCGCCGGCGGTGCCGACGTGTCCGTAGTACGGCTCGCCATCGATCACGAAGCCAGCCACGATGCCGGCGCCAACGGTGATGTAGGCGAGGTGGCTGCGGGCGCTGAGGTCGCCGCTCGAGCCCTGCCAGTACTCGCCGAGGGCGGCCGCCTTGGCGCGGTTGGCGATGGTGGCGGGGAGCCCGGTGCGGCGCTCGACCATCTCGGCGATGGGGACGTCCCGCCAGCCGAACGGCACCGAGATCAGCGCGACGCGGCCGGCATCGTCGACGAGTCCCGGCACGCCGATGCCGATACCGAGTACCGGAGCGCGGGCGTGGGTGCGAAGCTCGCTGACGCAGCTCTCGAGAGCGACCACGAAGTCGTCCGGATCGGTGCTGGTGAAGGTGCGCTCGGCGAAGGTGACGGGGCCGGCGCGGAGGTCGGCCAGGACGGCGCGACAGCCGTGCTCGTTGAACTCGGCGCCGATCACGAGGCGGGAGTCGGTGCGGAGGCGGAGCAGCACCTGGCGGCGGCCGCGGCCGGGCTCGCGCTTGCCGACCTCGGTGACGAGGCCGTTCGCCAGCAGCTGGGCGATGGTCTCGGAGACGGTGGCCTTGCTGAGACCGGTCCGCGCGACGAGGTCGGTCCGCGTCGTCTCGGGCAGCTCGCGCAGCACATGGAAGATGGTGTCAACACTCGCAGGCGTCTGCGCCATGCTGCTCTCCGGTTCAGTGATTCATCCGCATGGCTGCAATCTACCACGCGGCGATGGCCTCCTGTCGGCGGGTTGGCAGCGGGAGCGCCGCACGCCATCGCGGATATCGTTTGGTAACAGAACTATAGGTACGGTTCCCCGGTGTTGTCGAGGTGTGGTGAGCGCAGCCCGATCATCCTCTTGACCAGGGCAAGGAGTAGCACTGTCGAGCCCGCTGTCGTCCATGCGGTCGGCGGAGACCGTCTTGACGTCGACCCGGGCACCACGTATCTTGTTTGGCAATCGAACAAATTCAACGCCCAAGGGAAGTGGTGCAGCGCCGCAGGCATTCCCGCGGTCGTCCTGTCGTCCGAGCCAGATCAAGGGAGACGCACATGAGTGGTCATGCGAAGACATCTCGCCGCACCGTGATCAAGGGGGCCGCTGCGGGTGCCGCGGCATCGATGCTGGCGGTGCCGGCCATCGCCCGCCGTCAGGAGTCGCTCTCGGGAAGTGTCTCGATGTGGGCGTACCCGCTGGACTCCTCCGGTGACCAGGGCGCCGACGAGGCGATGTGGCAGGCGCTGGCCGACGCCTTCCGGGAGCAGTATCCGGATGTCGAGGTCAGCGTCGAGGTGCTGCCGTGGGCGAACCGGAACGAGAAGCTCACCACGGCGCTCGCGGCGGGTGCGAACCCGGACGTCGCCTACCTCAACGACGACTTCATCCCGCAGCACGCCGGTGACGGCAACATCATGGCCGTCGACGACGTGATCGAGGATGAGCGCGACGACTTCCTGCCGAACGCGATCGACAACCTCTCGCTGGACGGCTCGCTCTACGCGGTGCCGATCCTGACCACGGTCACGACGGCGCTGTACAACAAGAACCTCTTCGACCAGATCGGCGTCAGCGAGTACCCGGGCACGTGGGACGAGATGCTCGAGCTCGGACCACAGTTCAAGGAGGCCGGCGTCTTCCTGACCGGATATCCCGGCGCGCTGGAGCAGACCCTCAACCTCTCGTACTTCCCGCTGCTGTGGCAGGCGGGCGGTGAGGTCCTGAACGAGGACGGCACCGCGGCGGCATTCAACTCGCCGGAGGGCAGGGAGGCGCTCGACTTCGTCGTCACCCTGATCCAGGAGGGATTCGCGGACGAGTCCGAGGCGGTCACGCTGCCGGAGCCGGGCGCGGGGCTGGCGATGGAGGGCAAGGTCGCCGTGATCATGACCGGAGAGGCCGGCAGTGCGCGCCGTTACACCGAGGCGTGGGGTGAGGGCGCGGTCGTGATCGGGGCACCGCTCCAGAACAAGGTCCAGACGAGCTACGGCACGACGGCCGGCTTCTCGATCTTCCAGAACTCGGAGAATGTCGATGCCGCCAAGGCGTGGGTGAAGTTCATCACCCAGCCGGAGCAGATGGAGACCATCCTGCGCAGCGGCGGCTTCATCACGCCGCGCAGCTCGATGATCGGCATGTACGGGGACGACCCGATCCAGGGCGAGATCGAGAAGTACGCCGACCTGATGCACAGCGGTGTCCACCACCCGGCGGCGCGGCAGATCATCTCGGCGATGGGGCCGCACATCCAGTCGGCCTTCCTCGGGCAGACCTCGTCGGAGGACGCGCTCGCCGCCGCCGAGCAGGAGGTCAACCGACTGATCGAGCGAGGGTAGCCCGTCGGGTCCCGCCGGAGGGGCATGGGGACGAGTGACGCGATCGTCCCCATGCCCCTCCGGCACCTGGACGGTCCGCGCCGGTTGTGCCCGGGCCGTTCCGGTTGCGACGTGCCACTGGCCCCGATGTGCCAGCGAGCACCGACGCTGCGGACCGCTCGCAGCTTCCCCAGCCCGGACAGCGAGGTCCGGGGCCACGCGGCGACGCTGCCGCGTCCCGACCCCTTTCGACGCCTCCCGGCGCAGGGTCATGCAGATGGCCGGAGTGTCGGCGATGCCGGGCATGCACAGGCGCAGGCCAGCGCCATCCAAGCGTCCCCGGGCGCCTCACCGGCTCCGGATCACCGGCGCTGCTGCGTTCCGGAGCCGATCACATCTCCCCGACCGTACCGGAGAACGCGATGTCGACACACGTAACCCAACCGACCCCACCGGTCAGCGGCGCTCGCGCGTTCTGGAACCGGACCGACGCCATCCGCACCGGGTACGCGTTCATCCTGCCCGTGCTGGTGCTGTTCGTCATCTTTCGGATCTGGCCGACGATCAACGGGTTCCTGCTGAGCTTCCAGGACTACCGGCTGACGGGTGACTCCACCTGGCTGGGGCTCGAGCACTACCGATACCTGCTCCAGGACGATCTCTTCTGGCACAGCCTGCGGGTGACGATGGTCTACGCGGCGATCTCGGTGCCGCTCACCACCTGTCTCGCGCTGGGGCTGGCGGTGCTCATCAACCAGGCGTTGCGCGGGATCGGTCTCTACCGCGCGATCTACTTCCTGCCCTACGTCACCAGCCTGGTGATGGTCGGCGTGATCTGGAAGTGGGTCTACCGCAACGACGGCGGCCTGCTCAACAACGTGCTGGGGGCGGTCGGGCTGCCGTCGGTCGACTGGCTCACGAGCAGCACCATGGTGCTGCCGTCGCTGGCGATCATGGCGACGTGGAAGGGAGTCGGCTACGCGATGATGATCCTGCTGGCCGGGCTCAAGGCGATCCCGGCCAGCCTCCACGAGGCGTCGGCGGTCGACGGCGCCACCGGGGCGCAGACCTTCTGGAAGGTGACGCTGCCCCTGCTGAAGCCGGTGCTCTTCTTCGTGATCGTGATCGAGACGATCGGGTCGTTCCAGGTATTCGACGCGATCTACGTGATGACCGGCGGCGGACCCGTGCGGGCGTCCTACTCCCTCGTCTACCTGCTCTACGACGAGGGGTTCAAGTTCCAGAATTTCGGCTACGCCTCGGCGATCGGGGTGGTGCTCTTCCTGATCGTCTTCTCGGTGACGATGCTCCAGCGGCTCATGTTCGGGAGGGATGACTGATGCAGGCGACCATGCACGAGACGCAGGTGCCGGCGACGCGGGTCGTCCCGACCGCGCCGAGATGGGTGCGCACGGGACTGCGCCACCTGCTGATGGGCGCCATCGCGGTGGTGATGGCGATGCCCTTCGTGGCGATGGTGCTGCTGGCGATCCGACCCGAGGGCACGACCTCGCTGAGCGGGATGTTCTTCTCGACGGAGTTCACCCTCGACCATTTCCGGGCGAACCTGCAGAACGACTCCATGGTCCGGTGGATCCTGAACTCGTTCATCTACGCGTTCGTCTCGGTCGTGCTGGTGCTGCTGCTCTGCTCGATGGCGGGATATGCGTTCGCGAAGAAGCGGTTCTTCGGGCGTGACCAGATCTTCTGGACCTTCATCGCGATGCTGGTGGTGCCGGGACAGGTCACGCTGGTGCCGCTCTTCATCCTGATCGTGCAGCTCGACGGTGCCAACACGTACTGGGGTCTGATCGTGCCGACGATCGCCAACGCGCAGGGGGTGTTCCTGATGCGCCAGTACATCAAGGGCATTCCGGACGAGCTGATCGAGGCCGCCAAGATCGACGGGGCATCGGAGGCACGGATCTTCCTCCAGATCATCCTGCCGCTGACGGTACCCGTCCTGGCGACGCTGGGCATCTTCGTGTTCCTGTGGCACTGGAACGACTTCCTGTGGCCCCTGATCGTGGCCCAGAGCGGCGACATGATGACGCTCACCGTCGGCCTGTCGACGTTGCAGTCGCTGGTGCCGTCGACGAACTCGATGATGGCGGCCGCGGCGATCAGCTTCGCGCCGTCGCTGGTGATCTTCATCATCTTCCAGCGGTTCATCGTGCAGAGCATCGCGGTGACCGGCATCAAGGGGTAGTGCCGGCTTCCCGTCGGGGCCGCCACAGGGGCGGTGCTACGAGTGGCCGTGCCACGCACCCGCGTGGCGATTCGTCTCGAGACATCGATCGATACGTTGAAGGAGCAGGACATGGTGGCGCAGGAGGAGCGGCGAGGGATCGCCTCGGTCGAGGAGCTGGAGGATCGGCTGACGACGCCGTCGGAGGCGCTGGTGTCCGATCTCGCCGCGCTCGACGGCGACCTGATGGTCATCGGCGCGGCCGGCAAGATGGGTCCGACGCTCGCGACGCTGGCGAAGCGGGGCTTCATGGTGGCCGGACTGGACCGAACGGTGACCGCGGTGGCCCGGTTCAGCGATGCCGCGACACGGGAGCGGCTGGAGGCGGCAGGGGTGGCGACGATCGCCGCCGATCTCCACGACGCGAGCCAGCTGGCGAGCCTGCCCGAGGCGAGCAACATCGTCTACATGCTGGGCACCAAGTTCGGCACCACCGGTGCCGAGCACCAGACGTGGGCGACGAACACCTATCTTGCCGGGAAGGTCGCCGAGCGGTTCCCGCAGGCACGCTGGACGGTCTTCTCATCCGGCAACGTCTACCCGCTGCGTCCGGTCGTGCAGGGTGGTGCCGACGAGTCGGTGACGCCGGACCCGGTTGGGGAGTATGCACAGAGCTGCCTGGCGCGGGAGCGACTGTTCGAGCATGTCTCGCGGCAGACCGGCATGCCGGTCACCATCTACCGACTGAACTACGCGATCGACCTGCGCTACGGAGTGCTTTTCGACATCGCCAGCCAGGTGCATCGCGGCGAGGCGGTCGACATCTCGATGGGGAACGTCAACGTGATCTGGCAGGGTGACGCCAACGAGATCGCGCTGCGGGCGCTGCGTCTGGCGAGCTCGCCGCCGACGGTGCTCAACGTGACCGGGCCGGAGACGATCTCGGTACGGTGGCTGGTGGAGCAGTTCGCGGCTCGGTTCGGGGTCGAGCCGAAGATCGTGGGCGAGGAGGCGGAGACGGCGCTGCTCAACAACGCCGCGGCCTCGTTCGGGCACTTCGGGTACCCGTCGGTGCCGCTGGTGACGATGCTCGACTGGGTGGCGGACTGGATCGAGCGAGACATGCCGACGCTCAACAAGCCGACGCATTTCCAGGAGCGCGAGGGGAAGTTCTAGGGCAGCGTGCGCGATGCCATCCACGCCATGGCATCGCGCACGGAGCGACGTCCTCCCCACTGACGTATCGCCGGAGGAGGGCGGACGTCCCCCCACGAGGTTGCCGTGATCCGCGCTGGCTGTAGCGCGCGATCGCGCCTTCGGAAGCGGCTTCACCGGCGTTCCTTCGACACGTTCGGCGCCAGGGCGCCGCTCGGCTCGGGATGACCGTGTATTGAGCGAGGCTTCGCATTGTGTTCGACCAACCGGCTACCACGCACACGTCACATCTGAACAGGACAACACCATGACGTCACAACCGGCGCCAACGCTGAGACCCGAGATTCGAGAGCGGCTCCACCGGGGAGTCGTGATCCCGGCGCACCCGCTCGCGCTCACCGCCGACCGGACGCTCGACCGGCAGCGGCAGGCGGCGCTCACCCGCTACTACCTCGAAGCCGGTGCGGGCGGTGTCGCGGTCGGTGTGCACACCACCCAGTTCGAGATCCGCCAGCACGGGCTCTACGAGGATGTGCTGCGGCTCGCGATGGACGTCGTCAACGAGCGGGAGCGGGTCGAGCCGGTGATCACGGTCGCCGGGGTGATCGGTCCGACCGAATCTGCGCTGCGGGAGGCCGAGCTGGCGCGCGAGCTGGGGTACGATCTCGTGCTCGTCGGGCTGGGAGGACTCGTCGACTGGACCGAGCGGCAGCTGGTGGACCACGTCGCGCGGATCGCCGAGGTGATGCCGGTCTTCGGGTTCTACCTGCAGCCGAGCGTCGGTGGCCGACCGCTGCCGTACGCGTTCTGGCGGGAGATGGCGGAGATCCCGAACGTGCACGCGATCAAGATCGCGCCATTCAACCGCTACCAGACCCTCGACGTCGTGCGGGCGGTGGCGGAGTCGAGCCGCCGCGACGAGATCGCGCTGTACACCGGCAACGACGACAACATCCTCGCGGACCTGCTCACGACCTGGCGGTTCACGGTCGATGGCCGGACGGTCGAGAAGGGGATCGTCGGTGGCCTGCTCGGCCACTGGGCGGTGTGGACGAAGCGGGCGGTCGAGCAGCTCGAGCGATGCCACGCGGCGGTGGCATCGGGGAGCGGCGAGGCGATTCGGGAGCTGCTGACACTGGGGCAGCAGGTGACCGACAGCAACGCGGCCTTCTTCGACAGTGCGCATGCCTTTGCGGGGTGCATCCCCGGCGTGCATGAGGTGCTGCGGCGACAGGGGCTGCTGGAGGGAACGTGGTGCCTGAACCCGCACGAGGTCATGTCGCCGGGACAGGAGGATGAGATCGCGCGGGTGTACGCGGCGTATCCCCACCTCAACGACGATGCCTTCGTGGCGGAGCATCTGGAGGACTGGCTGCGGATGCCATCGGGTGCGGTGAGGGACTGACCCTGGTGCCGAAGAGGATTTCTCCAGTTCGCACCTTGCGGGAGGTTCCCGGTCGACGGGCCGGACACGAGACGGTCCGGCGCTCCCCCTCACGCATGGCTCATGGAGGCGATGATCGATACCCATGTCTGACCCACGCTCCTACGATCGATCCCTGGCGCTGTTCGACGAGGCGCTGACGCTCATCCCCGGCGGGGCCCAGACGACCAGCAAACGCCCGGCTGCGTTCGCCTACGGTGCCTACCCCATCTACTTCGACCGGGCCGAGGGCGCCAGGATCACCGATATCGACGGCAACGCGTATATCGACCTCGTCAGCGCGCTGGGGCCGATCTCGCTCGGCTACCGCTACCCGGCGGTGGACGACGCCATCCGCGCGCAGCTGGAGCGCGGCATCATCTCCGGACTCAACGCACCGGTGGAGGTCGAGGTGGCGCGTCTGCTGCGCGAGCTGGTGCCGTGCGCGGAGATGGTCCGCTTCTTCAAGGGCGGCGGTGAGGCGACTGCCGCCGCGGCGCGGCTCGCCCGGCGATTCACCGGGCGCGAGGTGATCCTCAACGCCGGGTATCGCGGCTGGCCCGACGTGTGGTCGGCGGGCGTCGACCCCGGCGTGCCGAAGGCGCTTGCCGGGGCGCTGGAGACCTTCACGCTGGGCGACCGCGAGCCGCTCGAGGCACTGGTGATGAAACACCGGGGACAGATCGCCGCGATCGCGGTCGACGTCAGCACGGAGTGGCCGGGGGACGATGAGCTGCCGTGGCTGCGCGAGCTCACCCGGGAGATCGGGGCGGTGCTGATCTTCGACGAGATCGTCACCGGGTTCCGGCTCGCCCGCGGCGGGTTGCAGGAGTACGGCGGGGTCACGCCGGACCTCGCGGTGTTCGCGAAGGGGATCGCCAACGGGATGCCGCTCGCGGCGCTGGTCGGGCGGGGCGAGGTGATGCGCGAGCTCGAGGGTGCGCTGGTCTCGATCACCTACGGCGGCGAGGCCCTCTCGCTGGCGGCCGCTCGCGCGACGCTGGAGATCTATCGCGACGAGCCGGTGGTCGAGACCCTGCACGCCAGAGGGAGGCAGCTGCGGGATGGCCTGGCGCGCGCGGCGGCCGAGACCGGGCTGCCGTTCGAGGTGATCGGGTTCGATCCGATGACCGCGATGCGCTTCATCGGGCTCGAGACGGATCTGGAGCGGGAGGCCTGGGGGTTCGTCTTGCAGGAGATGGCGACGCGCGGCGTGCTGCTGCGGCGCGGTGGGCTCAACTTCGTGAGCTACAGCCACACCGAGGCCGACATCGACACGGTGGTCGCGGCTGCCGGGGAGGTGTTCGCCGCGCTCGCTCCGCTCATCGCGGAGGGGGGCGAGGCGGTGCGGCAGCGGCTGCGGATCCGCGCGGTCGACACCGGCTTTCGGTCGTTCGCGGGGCGTTCGCGATGATCATCGACTGTCACGTCCATTTCCCGGCGGAGCGGTGTGTCTATCGACGGGAAGAGGTCGATCGCTGCCTCGCGCTGGCCGATCGTGCCGGGATCGACCGCCTCGTCTACCTCTTCAACACCGCCGACTCGGGCGGGGTCGACCCGACGCCCGACGACATCCGGCGCAACAACGATCTCGGCATGGAGCTGACCACACGGCACCCGGATCGCTTCGCCGCGTTCTGCTACCTCAACCCGGCGCACGATGTCGCCCTGCTCGAGGCGGAGATGGACCGGTGCCTGGTGGCGGGGCCATGTATCGGCATCAAGCTGTGGATCTCGGTCCATGCCGATGACGAGCGGCTCGACCCGATCATGAGACGGGCCGCCGCGCTGGGGGTGCCGGTGCTGCACCATGCCTGGTACAAGGCGACGGAGTTCGCCTACAACGAGTCGACCCCGGCGGAGATCGCGACGCTGGCGCGGCGGCATCCGGACGTGACGATCATCATGGCGCACCTCGCGGGTGGCGGCGTGCGGGGGGTGCTCGACGTGCGGGACTGCCCCAATGTCCTCGTCGACACCTCGGGGGCACAGCCGATGGCTGGGCTCGTCTCATACGCGGTCGAGCAGCTGGGACCCGATCGGGTGGTGTTCGGCTCCGACTGGCCGATTCGCGACTTCGCGGTGCAGCGGGCCCGGGTCGATGGGGCGGACCTGACCGATGAGGTCCGCGCGAAGATCATGGGTGGCACGATGCAGCGGGTGCTGGAGGAGGCGAGGCGATGACCGACAGCGGGTACGTCGACGTCTCGACATGGGCCGGCACGTGGCCGTTCGATCTCAACGGGTGGGTGTCGCCGGCACGGCTCGCCGCACGACTGGAGGCGGCGGGTATCGTCGAGGCGATCGTCTCGCCACTCGATGCGGTGCTCGCCCCGGACCCCATGCCGGCGAACCGGGCGCTGCTGGCGGCGATCGAGGAGGCGGGAGACCTGCCGGTGCGGTTCCGGCCGGCGCCGGTGATCAACCCGGTGCTGGCGACATGGCTCGAGGATCTCGCCGGTCTCGCCGACCGCTGGCCCGGGGCGATCCCGGCAGTGCGGCTGTTGCCGACCTGGCATGACTGGGGGCCGGACACACCCGGTGCGGGGGAATGTGTGGAGGCCGTTTCCCGCCTCGACATGACCCCGATCGTGCAGGCACGGATGGTCGACGAGCGGGCGCTGCCGCCCGGTGCGGGGCAATCGGCCTTCGATATCGACGCGACGGCGAGGTGGCTGGCGACGATGCCCGACGTGCCGGTGGTCCTGGCTGGGCTTTACCGCAACGAGCTGCCGGATGTCGCCGCGCTGGAGAACCTCGCGGTCGACCTCTCGTTCGTCGAGTCGGAGGACACGCTGGCGACGGTTCTGGAGATTCTGCCCTGGCAGCGGGTGCTGCTCGGCACGCATGCGCCGCTGCATGAGCCCCTGGCGTCGGTCGCCAAGCTGCCGGAAGCTGGGCCGGACGCGTCGGTTGCGCGGCTGATCGGCGCCGCGTCGGTGGGGGCGTGGGTCGACGGCCACCGGAGGTCCTGACCCGAGGGCTTCGGAGACGACCTCCATGGCATGGGGCCGCACCGGTCACCGAGGTGACAGTGACACGCCAGGATGCGGGCGAGAATCATCAGGACGACGTCCCATGTCCGAACGGGGCCGGAGCCATCACACAGTGACCACCTACCGAGAGGAAGGCTGCATGTCCGACCTGACGAGCCGATGGTATCGGGATGACGACGATCTGGAGCGGATGCTGCGTCTCGTCAGCGCCTCGGCGAACGCCGACGGGCCTGCTGGCGGTCACCTGCACCGCGGCGACGTGGTGTGGGGGCTGTTCCAGAACCCGACCATCGATCCGACCGACCGCATCGTCCTCTTCGAGGGGAGCGACGGCGCGCTGCGGGGCTTCGTCTGGCTGCACCCGCCGCGCGGCTTCGACGTCCATGTCGACTCCACGCATCCCGACGTGTCCAGGACCGCCCAGGCGATGATCGCCTGGGCCGAGGCGCACCTGGCGACTGCGGCCGATGACGCGGGACCGTTCACGACGGAGGAGCTGGCGTCGACCAACGCGGTGCTGCGGGAGGCGTTCGCGGCCAGCGGGTACCGCCCGACGGGGCAGGCGGATTTCCAGCTCAACCACCAGACGCTCGGAGATGACCCGCCCGCGTCGGACCTTCCCGAGGGTGTCGAGGTCAGGGCGGTGCGGCTCGACGATCCGGGAGAGGTCGCTGCCCGGGTGGCGCTGCACCAGGAGGTATGGGCGTCGACCAAGTTCACGGAGCCGGGATACGCGCGGTTGCGCGAGCGGCCCGTTTACCGTCCCGATCTCGACCTGGTGGTGGTGACGCCGGCCGGCGAGCTGGCGGCGTACTGCATCGTCTGGTGGGATCCGGAGACGCGGGTCGGGGAGTTCGAGCCGGTCGGCGCTGCGCCTGCCCATCGCCGGAAGGGATACGGCAGGGCGCTGCTCCGCGAGGGGCTGCGGCGGCTGCGGACGCTGGGTGCGACGGACGCGGTGGTGGTGTCGTCGACGGGACCCGAGTGGGAGCCCTCGCGTCGCCTGTACGCCTCGGTCGGCTTCGAGCGGATCGTGCTTTTCGAGCGCTGGGAGCGGCCGGTCTGACGGACCTCCTCGGCGCGGGCGGTGGCATGACGAGCGGATGGTGGGGCGGAACGGACGGTCCGGTCTTGCGTTGGCTCCTGTGGGATGGCCGTCGGGCGACACCGCCACGTCGACAGATGCAATGGGGCCCGGTGTGGGGCGCATTGCCCGCCCTGCCAATGAGCGGGCCCATCGGGTGGCCGGCAGGGGGCGCAGTTCGGGCGGAGTGTGTGCGGCGGATCCCGGCGATGGACGGGACAGCCATCGTGACGACGAACGCGAAATCTCGATCTCGAGCCCCCGGCGGGTGTTGCGGTCGAAGTGACAGGCAGGTGAAAGGATCTTCATGTCGACACCACGGATACTCTCCATCGTTTCACCGGCGCTCTACGACCGGTTGTTCGAGCCGGACGTGCGGGAGATGCTGCACGGCATCGGTGAGGTGACCCTCCAGGAGGACGACTCCCCGTGGACGTCCGAGCGGCTCGCCGGGGTGATCGGCGGGTACGATGCGCTGCTCACCTGCTGGGGTGCGCCGAAGCTGACGCCGGAGGTGCTGGAGGCGGCGACACGCCTGAAGATCGTCGCCCACTCGGCGGGAACGGTGAAGTTCTTCATCGGCGAGGATGTGCTGGCGCGCGGCATCCGGGTGACGTCTGCCTCGGCGGCGATGGCCCCGGCGGTGGCGGAGTTCGCGCTGATCTTCACCATGCTCGGGCTGCGGCCGGTGCACGAGTACAACGAGGTGATGCACAACCAGCCCGACAGGTGGGAGGCGAACGGGGCTCGCGGGTTCGGTCCGGAGATCGCCTCGTCGCGCATCGGCGTCGTCGGGGCGGGGCTGGTCGGGCGTCAGTACATCGCCAAGGTGAAGGCGCTCGGTGCCGAGGTGGTGGTCGCCGACCCGTACCTGCCCGACGAGGACGCGGTCGCGATGGGGGTGGAGCGGGTCGATCTGCCGGACCTGATGGCGAGCTGCCCCATCGTCGCGATCCACGCGCCGTCGACGCCCGAGACGCACCACATGATCGGCCGGGCGGAGCTCGCGGCGATGCCTGACGGCGGCTTCCTCATCAACACGGCGCGGTCGTGGGTGGTGGACCAGGAGGCCCTGCTGGCCGAGCTCCAGAGCGGCCGGCTGCGGGCCGCGCTCGACGTCTACGACCAGGAGCCGCTGCCGGCGGACCATCCGTTCCGGTCGCTGCCGAATGTGATCCTGACGCCGCACGTGGCCGGGGCGAGCGCGCAGACCAACCGGCGACAGGGGCTCTTCGCGGTCGAGGACCTGCGGCGGTTCTTCGCCGGGGAGCCGCTGGCGCACGAGGTCACGCTGGAGCGGTACCGGGTGCTGGCGTAGGGATGCATGCGCTGTGTGCCCTGGCACAGGGTTGTCGCCCCGATTGTGGTGTGCCGGCTCGCAACCGGCCGGCAGCCTGCGACGCAGCGGGGAACGAAACCCGCGTGGGAATGACTCGCATGGAGCCGGTTTGTCTGAGGCGAGACCGTGCCAGAAGCGGAGGCAAGCCGCCGGGCGCTCTCGATCCGCTGCGCGCGGGGATTCTTCAACTCGCGGGCTGCCAGCCGTTCTTCGGGACCAGCGTCTCATGACGTACATTCGTGTTTCCGGCCCAACTCATGTCGGGCCTCGTGAAGCGACGAGCAGGGTGGCGGGCCCGCGCAGCAGCTAGCCCGCCCGACGACACGCTGTTTGGGGCGGGCCGACCTCGTGTCGGCCGCTACGAGGCGGATCCTCTCGGCACAGACGCGCGCTGCCCAGCATGACGGCTTCCGGTCGTTGCCGGGATCTGGCGCACAGAGGGCGATGCGCACATGAAGGGGCTCAACGACATGACTGCGATCCACGTGACCAACCCGAGACATGTTCGTGTCGTCGAGGTCGAGGCGTCCTTCTCGGTCGAGCGGTCGGGAGGGGCGTTCGGTGTCGGGGCCTCGACGATCGGCGACCTGACGCTGGCGCATGTCAGGGCGACCGTCGAGGGTCGGGACGGGCGCCGGGCGGACGGCTGGGGCGCGATCCTGCTCTCCTGGCCATGGGCGTTCCCGGGAGACACCCCGGACGGCGAGGCACGGGATGCCCTGATGCGGGCGCTGGTGACGGCGTACGGCGAGGCGCTGGTGAAGCGTGGCGAGCCCGGTCACCCGCTCGACCACTACCTCGCGCTGGAGCCGGAGCTCGGCCGGATCGCCGGCGGTGTTGCCTCCCGGATGGGAATCGACGTGCCGGTGCCGCCGCTGTGCGCGCTCGTCTCCCTGTCGCCGGTCGATGCCGCGATCCACGACGCCTACGGTAACCTCCACGGGGTCAGCAGCTACGACGTGCTCGGTGCGGATCACCTCGACTGGGACCTCTCCCGCGTGCTGGGCGCGTCATTCACCGGTCGGTACCCCGCAGATTTCCTGCGGAGCGGTCCGGTGGAACGGGTGCCGATCGCGCATACCGTGGGGGCGCTCGATCCGCTCACGTCAGGCGAGGGGGATACCGGCAGAATCCCCCCGCTCACCGACTGGATCGCGCGGGACGCGCCCTGCGCGTTCAAGGTGAAGCTCAAGGGGCAGGATCTCGACTGGGACGTGTGGCGCCTGGTCGCGGTTCACGGTCTCGCCAGCCGGGAGCGCGGACGCGGGGACGACATCGTGCTCTACGGCGACCTCAACGAGCAGGGCCCGTCGAAGGCGTACATCGTCGAGCTGCTCGACCGGCTGGAGCGCGACCATCCGGCGGTCTGCGACGCGCTCGACATGCTGGAGCAGCCGGTGCGGCGGGATCTCACCGACGCCTCCCCGGATCTCGCCGACGTCTCGGCGCGGGTGCCGATCGTGCTCGACGAGGGGCTGACGAGCCTGGCGTCGGTCGACCGGGCGATGGCGCTCGGGTGGGGCGGCGTGGCGCTGAAGACGTGCAAGACACAGAGTCTGATGCTGCTGACACTGCCGAAGGCGGTCGAGGCGGGGCTGCACGTCACCGTGCAGGATCTGACCAACCCGGGAATTGCCCTGGTGCAGTCGGTGGGGCTGGCGGCGCGGCTGCCGGTGACACGACCGTTCGAGACCAACGCGGGGCAGTACTTCCCGAACACGTCCCTGCCGGAGGCGGTGGTGCTCCCGGGTGTGTTCCATCCGGTGGGCGGTGAGGTCTCGACCGCTGAGATCGGCGGGACGGGGTTCGGGTACCGGGTCGGGGAGATCGACCGCGCGCTCTTTCAGGCTGCCGGGCTGCGCGAGGGCGGGGCGCCTCAGCCGCCAACGGAGCGCTAGCCTCCTCATCCTGGGCGTGACCGGGGGTGCGGCATTGGGGTGTCCACGCGGAGCCCGACGTGCCGGCGTCGTGACGTCGACGATCGGTGTGGTGCCCGCACCCGGGTGCCCGAGCCCGAGGCCACGGGGTGAGATGCCGGTCTGACGCCGTTCGGGTGCGGGACTGGATGACCAGCATCCGGGGGCAGGTGTGTGCAGCCTTCGGGATCGTCTCAGGTCTCCAACGGCTTCGCCCGAGCGATGGCGCCGTCGGTGTTGCCATGCGCATCGCACGCAACGAAAGCGACGCCATCCCTCGATGCGACTCGGCCCGATCGGCGGGCTGACAGGAGGCAGGCCCCTGGGGACAGGCGACGGTCGGACAGGCTCGTCTCGTCGCTGTCGCGCCCCCGAACGCGGCAGCGGGGCCCGGAATATCGCGTGCTATACTCCAACCCATCGTCAAAGCCGAATCGCGCGGGAGGCTGCCCACAGGGCGGTGATTCGCGCACCGGGATGTCCGAGAGGCGTTCCGAACCGACGGGAGGGAGTTCCATGAGGCGAACCGGACTGTTTCGGTTGATGTTGCTGCTCGGCATGATGGTCACGCTCATCGCCCCGGGTGTGGCGGCGCAGGAGCGCATGTCGATCGCGACCGGTGGGACTGGCGGCGTCTACTACCCCTACGGCGGCGGCCTCGCCGAGCTGCTCAGCAACGAGCTGGACGGCTACGACTTCACAGCGGAGGTGACGGCGGCGTCCGTCGACAACATGTTGCTGATCGACAGCCAGGATGTCGACATCGCGTTCGTCCTCTCCGACACCGCCTACGACGCCGCGCACGGCAACGCCCCGTTCGAATCGGAGGTCGACGCCCGGTCCCTCGTCACCCTCTACAACAACTACACCCAGATCGTGGTCAATCCGGACGCGGGCATCGAGTCGCTGGAGGACCTTGCCGGCAAGCGGGTTTCCACCGGCTCACCGGGATCCGGTACCGAGGTGATCGCGCTGCGGCTGCTCGAGGTGGCCGGCGTGACCCCCGATGACTTCGAGCAGGAGCAGCTCGGCGCGGCGGAGTCAGCCGGCGCCTTCAAGGATGGTCGCATCGACGCCTTCTTCTGGTCCGGAGGTCTGCCGACGTCCGCGATCACCGACGTCGGCGCGACGCCCAACATCAGCTACGAGCTGCTGAGTCACGGCGAGTACCTGGACGGCATGCGCGAGCAGTTCGGCGAGTTCTACGACGTCGCGACGATTCCGGCCGAGACCTACCCCGGCCAGACCGAAGATGTGGAGTCGATCGTCGTCCCGAACGTGCTGGTGGTCCACGCCGACATGGACGAGCAGCTCGCCTACGACATCGTGCGGGTGATGTTCGAGAACAAGGACCAGCTGGTGGCGGTCCACCCGGCGGCGAACGACCTGAGTCTCGATACGGCGATGGCCTCGACGGCGCTCGAGTACCACCCGGGAGCGGTTCGCTACTTCGAGGAGCAGGGCGTGGGAGGCGGCGCGACACCGTCGAGCTGACCGATGCAGCGTACATCTGGTGGTCGGGCCGGTTGCATGCCGGCCCGTTCCATGAGGATCCGCGATGGCTGCTCGACACCTGCGACCGCTGATCACGCTGCTGGTGGGTGTCGTGCTGGCTGGCGGCCTGCTGCAGCCGGTGACGGTGCTGCAGGCCGGCACCGACGATGGTGACCTCCTCACCTGTCGTCACGTGTCGGCGGGCGCGCCGGTGACGCTGATCTTCACGCATTCCATGTATGGCGGTGAGGTCCGGGAGCGCTGGCGGGTGGTCGGTGACGGGCTCGTGCGCGAGCGCATCGTGGCCGAGCGTGCCGCGGCCGCCGAGTACTACGCCTCCGACGGAGCCGTCGAGCAGATGGAGGACGGGTTCGTCGTGGTAGCCCCGCCGCTGGCGATCGAAGCGCCGACGGTGCGGGTCGACCAGACCGGCCAGCACCGGCTCCGCTTCGACGACGGAGGTGAGGTGTCGCTGGCCGAGCAGGTGGAGGGGTCGGCGCCGGTCGTCATCGAGATCCGGCAGCGGACCCTGATGCAGCAGATGCTCGGCGGGTGTGGCGCATGACCGGTCATCGACGCCGGAGGGTCGTGGCCGTGCGATGCACGCGCTGCTTCCGTCCGCGAGAATCCATGCGGCCCACCCTCACGTCGCTGGCATCACGATAGTCCCAGGGAGAACGACCAAGGGCATGACGGACAGGCAGGACCAGGAACAGGCACCACACGTCCATCCGCCGACCGAGCTCGCCCAGGACGAGGCGAACGTCGAGCTGGCGGAGGTGAATGTCGAGGACTTCGAGGCGGAGAGCCCGACGCGCGAGCTTCGCGGCCCGGTCATGTATCTGGTGGCGGTCATCGCGATCGGACTCTCGATCTACGCGCTCTACGCCACGCGGGCGACGATCCCGGCACAGACCTACCGCACCATCTTCCTCGCGGCGGCTCTGGTGCTGACCTTCATGCTCTACCCGGCCCGGAAGCGCGATGCGCCTCGTGTACCGGTGCCCGACATCCTGATGACGATGGTGGGCGTGTCGGTGCTGACCTACCCGCTGGTGGGGGAGAGCGTCTTTGCCACGGCGCTGCTGGCACTGGCGGTGCCGGCGTGCTTCATCGTGTTGCCCGGGCTCGCGGGGGAGGGCGGGTTCTCGGTCCGGTCACTGCTCGCCCTCGTCCCCGATGGCGCGCTGGTGGTGCTGTCGGTGGTGGCCGCGCTCTACCCGCTCTACGACTTCGACAATTTCATCTACCGGGCGGCGCGCCCAAACGATACCGACGTGCTGATGGGCGTGATCCTGATCCTGCTGGTGATCGAGGCGACCCGCCGGACCGTCGGCTGGATTCTGCCGGCCGTCGCGGTGGGTCTGATCGCCTATGGGTACTTCGGTGACCGGTTCCCCGGCGACTGGGGGCATCGCGGGTATGACGTCGACCGGATGGTGGGGACGCTCTACATCTCGCTGGAGGGCATCTACGGGGTGCCGCTCGACGTCGCCGCGACGTACATCATCCTCTTCACGATCTACGGCGCGGTGCTGGAGTTCTCCGGGGCCGGCAAGTTCTTCCTCGACTTCTCGTTCGCGGCCACCGGTCGGCGTGCGTCCGGCGCGGGACGCACCACCACCATTGCCGGGTTCCTGCTGGGGACCGTCTCTGGCAGCGGTGTCGCCACCACGGTGACGCTCGGGTCCGTCGCCTGGCCGATGCTGCGCCGGGCGGGATACGATGCCGACTCCGGTGGCGCGGTGCTCTCGGCCGGGGGCATCGGCGCGATCCTGTCGCCCCCGACCCTGGGCGCGGCGGCCTTCCTGATCGCCGAGTTCCTCCAGATCTCCTATCTGGAGGTGATCAAGATGGCGACGATCCCGACGATCCTCTACTACCTCTGCATCTTCCTGATGATCGAGCTGGACGCGCGCCGGATGGGAACCCGGGCGGTGATCGTGGACACGCTGCCGCTGGGCACGCTCGTGCGGCGGTACTGGTTCCACTTCACCTCGCTGATCGCGATCGTCGTGCTGATGATCATGGGGCGGACGCCGATGAACGCGGTGTTCTGGGCGATCGTGCTGGCGTTCCTGCTCAGCTTCCTGCGGCGGGAGACGGCGATGACGCCGCTGCGGACCGCCCAGGCGCTGCGCAGCGGCTCGGTCGGCACGCTGTCGGTGGCGTCGACCTGCGCAACGGCGGGCATCATCGTCGGCATCATGGTGTTGACCGGGCTCGGGCTGAAGATGTCCGACCTGATCGTCGACCTCGCGAACAACAACCTCTTCCTGACGGTGCTGTTCACGGGGGTGGCGGTCTGGATCCTCGGTCTGGCGGTGCCGGTGACCGCGTCGTACATCATCGCGGCGGCGATTACCGCGCCGGCGCTCACGTCGCTGGGGGTGCCGGACGTCGCGGCGCACATGTTCATCTTCTACTACGCCGTGCTGAGCGAGGTGTCGCCGCCGACGGCGCTGTCGCCGTTCGCGGCGGCCGCGATCACGGGCGGCAACCCCTTCCGCACGATGATGGTGACGTGGAAGTACACATTGCCGGCGTTCATCGTGCCGTTCATGTTCACGCTGAACACGGAGAGCGGCGTGCACCTGCTGGCGATCGGGGATCTCGACCGGGTCATCCTCGCCACGGTGACGGCCTGCCTGGCGATCATCGCGCTGGTAGCGGGCGTGGGCGGATGGGTGATCCAGCGGGCGAACCTGCTGGAGCGGGCCATCCTGATCGTGGCGGCGGGGTTGCTGCTCTACACGGGACCGCTGCAGGACGCGGTCGGGCTGGTGCTGATGGTGACGGGGATCGGGCTGCACTGGCTGCGGGTGCGCGGGCAGGAGGGCGATTCCGGAGGGGAGTCGCCCGTCGCGGTGGCGTAGCGCGATCGCCGCGCGGGCCGGTATGTGTCGGATCCTCCTCCTTGCGGTGATGGTCGAGCCGTCCCGCAAGCCTGGTGAGCCGGGATTCGTTCCGGTTTGATCCTTTGTGGCCTTGGGTCAGCGCCTGCCCAGGTGCAGGCGGGCCTGCCGGTGCCGGTGGTTTGCGGGGGGTGGCACGGGCGGTCTGCCACTGTGCGGAGCCCGGTGCGACTCACTCGTGGCCCCGAGCATCTGGGGCGACGCGGCCGATGCTCCCGTCCGGGAGAACTGGTATCTACCGGAGATGGGTACGGGCGCGCGCGTCGGTGTGGGAGGCGAACCGTCCCTTGCGGGATGACGACGAGGTGAGGTCATCGATGGACCGGTGACGTCGTGACCAGCGCCGGGGTCGGGCAGGGCAGCGGCTGGTCTGGGCGGGAGTCGTTCGCTGGGCTCCCTGCGCGTCCGCGCTCGTGTCGGGATCACAGCCGGAATGAGAAAGCCCGGACCGGCAATGTGGGGAAGACCGGCCCGGGCGGATGGAGAGGGTTGGCGTAGCTGGTGTCTTGCTACGCCATGTCGATACGTGGATGGGTCTCTGGTGTGACGCGGGGCCGTCTGGCGGCCTCGCCGGCGATGCCGACGCCCATGCGGATGATCGCATCGCCGATCCACTGCCGAACCGGCGACGTCCGCTCGGGCCTGCTCGAGAGCAGGGTGATCAGATCGTGCTGGCGGGTGGCCTCGCGGCGCTCCGTCGTGCGGTTGAGCTCGATCCCCGCCAGCCCATACGTGTGCAGATCACTGGCGGCGGACTGGCGGGTGTTGAAGAGGCTGGTGGTCATGCTGTCCTCCAGGATGATCCTGCGACACGAATCTGTCTGCATTCATCATCCCGGAGAGCGCGGCTCCGGACATCGTAGAGACCTCGTAATCGAGCGAGGCGGGGACGTACGTAGGTCTACGTAAGGTCGTCGGCGAGCAGGCCCAGGCGGGTGGCCCGGGCGATCGCCTCGGTCCTGGTCGAGACGTCGAGGCGGTCGTAGATGCGGGTGAGGTGCGTCGTCACCGTGCGCTCGCTGATGAAGAGCTCCTCCGCGATCGCCGCGTTGGAGCGCCCGGCAGCCAGCAGCCGCAGGATCTCGAGCTGGCGGCTGGTGAGCCCCAGCCTGTCCGGTGCCGCAGCTTCGGTGTCCGGTGCGACAGGCTCCGATCGCATGCTGGCGATGTCGAGGGCCAGCTCGATCGCCTCGGGGATCGACATGCGGCGGCCTCGAGCCGTCTCCGCCTGCAGGGTGGTGTCATCGAGCGCGGGCTCGAGCTGCGTGTTCGCATCGTCGAGCATCTGGCGTGTCTGGCTGTGGTTCATCATGCCGGTGCGCTCGAGGATCGTCAGCGCCGCTCCGACCAGCCGGGCGCCGTCCGCGGCACGTCCACGCCTGGCGGCAAGCTGCGCCGCGTCGCACAGCCGGTCGGTGAGGGTGACCGGCTGTCGATGGGGTGGCTCGAGGTGATAGGCGAGCGTCGCCTCCAGCAACTCCCCGGCTTCATCGAGGGCGCCGCGCTTGAGGGCGAGCGGCACCAGCGATCCCTTGAAGAGCGGAGTGGCGTCCGGTCGATGCTCCTCGATCGCGGGGAGTGCCTCCTGGAGCAGCTGCTCGCCGCGCTCGTAATCGCCCTGCTCCAGGTAGTGCTCGCCGATCTGGGCGATGAACATCGCGCCCGCGAGTCCGGTGTCGACCTTCTGGATCTGCCTGACGGCTTCGCGCTTGAGGCGCTCGCCTTCCTCGGCATTGCCCATCTTCCACAGGATCGATCCGGCGAGATTCTGGGAGTTGGCGAGCAGGCGCAGGTTGTCGGTCTCCTCGGACAGGGCGGCAGCCCGCTGCGCGTTGTCGAGCGCGTCATCCCACTGCTCGTGGGTGATCGCCATGATGGATGCCATGTAGAAGCACCGGGCCTGGACGTCCGGCGGCACCTTCGATCCATAGCGTGCGGCCCGCTTGATCCACATCCGCGCATTGACGACCTGGCCGAGCTCGAGCCAGAACGACACCAGCCCGTTGACGACCTGGACCAGCAGGGCCGGATCCTCGTCCGGGTCGATGTGCTCGAGCGCGACGAGCAGGTTCTCCTGGTCCGGCTCGCGTCGCAGGGTCCAGTTGCGGAGCTCCGGCGTGCCGGTGCGCCAGACGGCATCGGGCTGCGAGGTGACCTCGTGGGCGAACCAGCGGGCGTGGGCATCGCGCAGGGCAGGCTCCTCGCCACTGGCGATGAGCTGCTCGGTGGCGAAGTCGCGGATCGTGTTGAGCAGGCGAACCCGTGTGCCGATGGCCGGCCGGTCGAAGATGCGCACCAGGCTGTGGTCGACGAGTGAGGCGAGCAGCTCTTCGGTGCGGCCACCGAGGGCGCCATCGGCGTCGCAGATGGGCTCGATCGCGTCGAACGGGGCGCTGTTGCGGAAGATGGCCAGCCGGCGGAAGAGCGTCTGCTCGTCCTCGCTCAACAGATCGTGGGACCAGCTCAGGGTCGCGCGCAGCGTTTGATGGCGCTCCGGTGCGTCGCGCGGCCCGCCGACGAGCACGCGCAGGCGCTCGCTGAGGCGATCCCGCAGGGCGAGCGGAGAGAGGATGCGGGTGCGTGCGGCGGCGAGCTCGATCGCGAGCGGCAGGCCATCGACCTGGCGGCAGATATCGTCGATGGCGCCGATCTCCTGGGGGCCGAGGGGCAGATCCGGCCGGACGGCCTGGGCGCGGGTGACGAAGAGGGCTGCGGCGGGCGAGAGGGTCTCGCTATCGCTCTCGGTGGCCAGCGGCTCGACCGGGTAGACCAGCTCCGCGGAGAGGCGGAGCATGATCCGGCTGGTGACGAGGATCTTGAGGTTGCGGCAACGCTGGAGCAGGGTCGAGAGGAACGTGAGGTGGTCGGCGACATGCTCGGCGTTGTCGAGGATGAGCAGCACCTGGCGATCGCCGATGGCATTCGCGATGGCGCCGTCGAGCGGCAGCGAGGTCATCTGGCTCATGCCCAGCACCCGGGCGATCGCGGGCAGCACCGCGGGACCGTCCGGAGCGGTGGTGAGCATCACGAACTGCACCTCGCCGAAGATCTCGGCATCGGCGGCGTGGGCGATTTCCAATGCGAGCCGGGTCTTGCCGACGCCTCCGGGTCCGGTGAGGGTCACGAGCCGCGCATCCGGACGCTCGAGGAGCGCCGAGATCCGCGCGAGATCGTCCTCGCGGCCGATGAGCGGCGTGGCGGGGAGCGGGATGTGGTAACGGTCTATCGCGATCGATGCCATTGGTGCCTCAGCGGAGAGGGGCGAGAACGGGGTCCCTGTCCCCGTCAGTATAGAAGGTCCCGGCACACGCGGTGTGGCAGGATGAAGACGTCGCGCGGAGGGGAGTGGTTCCGACGACGCGGTGACTCTGGCCAGGACCTCGCGGAGCAGGAGAGCAAGCATGTCCGACATCAGGATCTCGCGTGAGGTCGTCTTCGCCGGCGAGAATCCGTTGCTGATGCTGTATCGACCGGGCAGCGACGAGGTCGTTGCCGTCGCCAGTCACTGGCGGACCAGCTACTCGGCGGCCGGGGCGGGTGAGGCGCTGGTGATCTGGGTCGATCCCGAGGCCTCGGGGCTCGGCGAGCGCGCGCCGGTGGGGATCTTTACCGACAACGCCGCGATGGCGCATCTCGTCTGGGAGCATTTCAACCGGCACTTCGACCGTCTGCAGGGGCGTGGGATCGAGGCGCGGCGTCCGGAGCCCGCGCGGTTCGGCTGGGAGGCGGCGGGGATGCGGCTGCACCGGGCGGTGTGCTCGGTCGGATCCACCACGATCGAGCTCGAGTGGCGCGACGCGCTCGATGTGTTCCAGACGGTGACGACGCCGGAGGTCGGCGGCAGCCGCTGGGACGTGACGAACGTGATCCTGCCGTGTGCGGCGGCCGCGATCCGGGTGGATGGTATCGAGGTGGCGGGCGATGTTCACCAGCCCGAGGGGATGTTCCGCAGCTCGGCGTTCCTGGCGTTCTCGGAGACATGGGTACGCCTCGGTGCTGTCGAGACCGGCGACGAATCGTCGCGGTGATGGCTGGCTGAGGCCCACTCATGCTCGGGAGCACGAGGGTCGTGCGATCGATCCCGATGCGGGCGAGGCATCCGGTCAATCCCCTGCGGACCACGTCGCGAGCCGCAGACCTGGCAGGTCGATCGCCTTGCCGGTGACCGGATCGATCAGCGAGACGGTGGCGGCGTCATCCTGCAGGACGTGGATGGATGCAACACATGCCCCGCCGCTCGATGCGGTGACTCAGGGGATGCCAGCCTCGGCTTCAGGGGCTTCGATCGACTTCTCCGACCCGTCCTGGAGTCCGAGCAGGTCGATCTGTCCCTCCCTCGGTATCATCAGCCAGCCGGCCCCATGGATGAGCACCGCCGATCCGCCATCGTTGCGATCGACCTGAATCACGCTCTCGGCCGTATTCATGTCGATGACATCGACCGTGTCGACGGGGTCGTCGACGGGCATGCAGGGACCGATCGGCGGAGGGCTCGTTGCGGGGATCCGTATGCCCACATGGGTGCTGGCTGACCGCTCATCTCCCGCGTCTCTCCGGTATCCGGGTTCAGCCAGATCGCCCTCTCGCCGGCGGCGTGTTCCCCGCGCGTGAGCAGGAGCTTCGTGTGGTCCTGCGACGCGGCGACGATGCGGTAGCCGGAGTCGGGCAGCGTGATCGTTTCGGTGCCGGCCGCGGGTGTCGCGGCATCTGGTTCAACCGGGATGCGCTCCAGGCTCGTGCCCGAGGTAGCGTAGAGCATCGTGCCGTCGACGTTGAAGAGCAGGCTGCTGGAGGAGGTCGCGTCGACCGGTCGCTCGATGCGTGCCTCGCCGCTCGGGACATCCTGAACGATCAGCGTGCGCTCACCGTCGGTGTCGGAGGGCGCCAACCATGCCGCCATCCTGCCGTCGGGCGAGATCGCCATGTCGCCGCCGGACCGACATGTGGCATCCACGCGCGCGGCGGGCCGATGTCGAACATCTCGCTCAGATCCGCCGTCTCGAACGAGCGCAGGTCGATGACGTGCCAGCGGGTGTGAGTCTCATCCGACACCCAGAACGCGTAGGGTCCCTGTGAGAAGACGAGGCGCTGGTACGCACCGATCTCGATCGTGTCGCCGGTGGCGATGTTGACGAAGGCTCCGCGCCCACCGCCGTCGAGGGTCAGATCGCTGGCGGCAAGGATGACGCTCGGCGACGGGGTCGGGCGCAGGATGGAGAGGTCGCCGATCCCGATCTCCCGGAGCACCTCTCCCGTGCGCGCAACGGTGATGGTCCCGTCCTCGTGCCAGGCGATCGGGAAGGGCAGGTCGGCGAAGGAGCGGGGCGCGACCGGCTCCGCGGGGGTGAGCAGCGGGGTGTCGCTCGTCGCGCACGTCGCCGCCGGGGCAGGCGAGGCGAGGGCCGGCGATGGCGCGAAGGGGAGGATCGAGGCGGTCGCGGAGACGCCGACGTGGTGGTCGTCGCTGCCCATGCGCAGCAGGGTGCCGACCAGGCCAAGCGCGAGGAGGACGAGCACCGCTGCGGAGGCGAGACTGGCGATGTGCCAGCCGCCGCTCGCCCCGCCCATCGGCACGATGCCGAGCTGCTTCGGAGAACTGGCGGCTGGTGCCGGACGATTCCCGGCGCGATTTGTCGACATCTCGTGCTGATTGGGCTCGGATGCGGACACATCGGCTGGTGGCAGGGCGAAATGGCGCTGCAGGAACGTGGCAACCTCGGAGTTGGCATCGGTGGAAGGCCGGTGCTCGTCGTCGACGAGCGCGTCGAGCCATTGGTCGAAAGCCTCCTCGGGCGGGATGTGGGGTGTCGTCATGACGATGCTCCGTTCGGTCTGCCGGGTGCGATATCCGCGAGGGATTCCCGCAGGCGGGCGTAGGCGCGATGCTGGGCGACGCGGACGGCGCCGTGCGACATGGAGAGCAGGTCGGCGATCTCCGGTCCCTTCCAGCCCTGCAGGCGAAGGACGACGATCTCCCGCTGGGGCGAGCCGAGGTCGTCGATCGCCCGCTCGATCCGCGCGCGGTCGTCCGGTGGCAGTGCCTGGGCCGGATCGTGGCCACTGGAGGCCCGCATGGTGGCGAGGGTCTCCGCATCCAGCGCGATGAGGTCGCGTCGGCGACGGACGGTGTCGATGACCGTGTTTCGGGCGATGGTCATCAGCCAGCGCAGGAAGGACGTGGCGTCCCCGGGCCGGAACCGGTCGAGGGACGCCAGTGCCCGCGAGAAGGTGACCGCCGTCGTGTCCGCCGCCAGGTCGGGGTCTCGGAGGCGCCGGAGCGCGTAGCGGTGGACGGTGCGGAGATGTCGCTCGTAGAGCGCGCCGAAGGCCTCGGCGTCCTGCCGGGCAGCATCGACCAGCGCGAGGTCGCTCGTCTCCTGCTGGTCCGGCGGGGCGGTCCCCGATCATGCCGCATGCGTTCCTGCCCATCCCTGCGTCGCCGTCTGTGATTGTCAACGAAGGCATTCCCCTGAGTGTTACACGAGGTCACGTTGGGTCCCATTCGCGGTCGCCGGGGCAGGGCTGGGCCTGCTGGTCGTCATGGCGGGTGGGCGGGGTCAGGCGCAGGGCGGGATGGTGTCGACGCCGCGCCCGACCGGTGCGTCGGGGCTCCACGCCTCCCTGCCTGCTCGCTGGGTCGTTTTCGACACGGTACCCGGAATCCTCAGCTCAGGTGATGCGTGATACGGGGTTGGTACGGAACCTGCACGACGTGAGCCGGCGAACGACGCCGGCGTATCGCCGGTGCTCGAGGACGAAGGAATCGCGCATGGTCAGGTTGCTGTTGACACACGGACGCGGGTTGAGTGGTCGCGACAGGGAGCGGCTGCGGCGGAAGTTCACGCGATACCTGCGGGAGGGATTCGATGCCGTGGGGTACCGCGACATCGATGACGACCAGATCGACTTTCTCTACTACGGTGACCTGCTCGACCGGGCCGAGGCCGAGCAGGAGCTGCCGGTGGTGGCGGCCGCGAAGGTGGACGGTGCGGAGGCGCGACCGCCAGTCCTGGACGAGGACGTGGAGCGACTCCGACACCGGCTCGAGGCGGCGGGGACTGCCGACGCACGGGTCTGCAATCTGGTGGAGGAGCGCGCGGGGCATGTGCCGAGCGTGACCGACGACACCGACGAGGCGCAGCGGCGGGACGTTCTGGCCGCCGCTATCGAGGATCGAACCGCGCAGCTGCTGGAGAACCCCGCCGAGCTGCTCGATGTGCTGGAGCGCGAGTTCGGACCGGCCTACGGTGACGACGAGGCGGTGCGGGGCCGGTTGCAGGAGCTGGACGGGCGGGTGGGGGACGACCCTCGTGAGGCGGCCGCGCGCCGCGCGGCCGAGGAGGACGGCTCCGATGACCCCGGTCGCGTCGAGTCGCTGCTGCGGGAGTGGATCGTCGATCCGGTCACGGACGCGATCGCGAGCCTGCGGGCGGTGACCCGGGTGATCCACGAGTACGGGCTGGACGTGCGATCGCGGCTGGCGGACTGGCGCCGGGCGCGGTGGAGCGATGCGCTGACCCGGTTCGAGGGGACGGACTTCGGGCGGCAGTGGGCGACCCTGTTCGACATCATCGCCGTGCTCGCCAACATGTCGATGCTGGACGGCTTCTACATCGCCCGGCGCATGGCCGACGTCGAGAACTACTTCCGGGACCCGTCGATTCGGGACGACGTGCGCGGTTATTTCCGCGATGCCCTGGAGGACCATGGCGAGCCGACGCTGCTGGTGGCGCACAGCCTCGGATCGGTGATCGGATACGACGTCCTGCGCGAGTACCCGGATCTTCGCGTGCCGGGACTGGTGAGTCTGGGGTCGCCGCTGTCGATCGGGCATTTCCGGCGGAACCTGGCCCGGAAGGGGGAGTCAGGCGACAACCTGCCGGTGCCGGAGATGCTCTCGCGATGGGTGAACGTATATTCGGAGCTCGATCCGCTCACGCTCGGCAGCGGCATCGAGCGGTACTTCCAGGGAGGCGGGAACGAGTCGGGCCGGGGACCGGTGGATCGCGAGGCGGAGAACACGGGGTATCTGGACGCGCACAGCCCGGACCAGTATCTCCGCGCGAACGCGACATCGACCGCCATCATCCGGATGATCGCGAGTGCCAGCGTGCACGCCGGGGCGTGAGCGGACATGCGCGCTGGCCACGCCGGGTGGTGGCGCATCGTGGGGGCGGGGATGCTGGCGATGCATCTCCGGAAGCCGCGACGAATGCCCGTGATGTCGACCCGGCGCCATTGAATGGGCGTGGAGCGGTCGCGCCGCGGGCTGTCGCCATGCTGCGTACAGGCGCAGAGGTGCATTGGCCGCCAGGACGGATGTCCTGCCACGAACCCTGGGCGAGATGACACGGTGAGGTGGCGGTCTGGTGCGGGTGGAGAACCGTCTCGCAAAATCTGGCTGGCGAGAGGCGCGAGGGAGGGGGAGGGGGGTGCGCCAGCGGTTCTCCATGCACCATGAAGGGAGGGGAAGGGAGAAAAGGGATGTGCAGTTTTGGATGATGCGGCATATGGCCGCGAAGGCATGGCGGACGAATGGATGATGTTCGGATCTGGCTGCTGACACCTCGACGGCATTGTCGCGGCAGCGGCCCTCGATCCACGTCCCCAGGCGTTTCAGCATCGTTGCCTCTGCCCAGAATGGAGGAGGTTACAGCTGAGGGCCTGGATCGAGGGCCGGCGAGCGAGCGATGTGCCCCTGCCGTAGCTCGATGAGGTGCGTGAGCATCTCGATGTGGTCCATCAAGATCTCTTTCGCGAACAGCGACCGCGGCTCGATGCTTCCGTCCAAAGAGCATCGCCTCGTCTCCCGAGTCCGCACGCCGGTCGCCGGGCGTGTCGGGACCCCTGGGATTCGAGGAACCGATCAGGTCCCGCGTCCGGAATCGCCTCCACCACCCTGATGGACGGCCTATCCCTGACGTGATACCAGTATGCGCCTGTCCCCCGGGGGTTGTGCATCCGTAGTTTTACGTATCTGTTACGTAATTGTCACGTAGGTTTCCGTACGGACATAACCACTCATGGTATGGAAACCCGGGGATTCGGCTCCCGACCTCCGTTCGACGACCCGATATGGCCCGATCGGGACCACGCTCGAGCGGGGCACGCCGGTTGGTCGGGATGGATGCGGATTCGTGCTGGAGGGCCCTGGAGATCGTCCCGTCGTGCTACCTGGCGGCGATTCACCGGCGTGCTGCCCCGGCCGTACGATGTGTTCATCCACCTGGCGACGGACGCGTTTTGCCGCGGTTGACAGGGGCAGGACCAGCCTCCCGGGCGGCCGGTGCGACTGGCCGCCGGTCCGGAACAGCCCCATCCCCCTTTCGGAGCAGCGAATCGCCGACGAAATCCCGGTTTGCCCTTCCGAAAGGCTTGTGCTTTTTCCGGCGCAGGCTCATAGTACCAATTAGGGACGCCATCAAAAACATATCGGCGTGGATAGATCAATAGGGACGGGAGGTACGCGGTGGACATCTTGTTGGGGTTGCTGGCGGTCGCGATCGGCGCTGCCATCTGTTTTGCCGGCTTGCGGCTCTGGTTCTGGCTGCTGCCGATCCTGGGCTTCGTCGTCGGCTTCGTGGGTGGAGCCGCGGTCGTCACGTGGCTCTTCGGTGACGGGTTCCTCTCGAGCGCCCTGGGCGTCGTCGTCGGGATCGTGGTCGGCATCGGGGCCGCGCTGATCTCGTACCTGTGGTGGTACGTCGGGGCCATCCTCGCGGCGGGCAGCGCCGGGAGCGCCCTGGGCACCACGCTCTTCGCGACGATCGGCATCGATTCGTCCGTCCTGCTGTTCATCATCGGGCTCCTCTTCGCGGCGGCCTTCATCGTGGGCGCGCTGATTCTCGCCCTGCCGGTGTACGTCGTGGTCGTGAACACGGCGCTGGCCGGTGCGACCGTGATCATCGCCGGACTGCTGCTGATGTTCGACGAGGTCCAGCGCAGCGAGATCGGCACGATGGCGGCGTGGGAGCGCATCGACGGCAACTGGCTGCTGTGGCTGGGCTGGGTCGTGCTCGCCGGTGCGGGCATCGCCGCGCAGCTCTCGGCGATGCGGCGGGTGACGCTGCCCGACGATCGGTGGACTCGCGTTCCGGTGGCGGCCTGATCCCGTCCTGGAAAGTGATGGCACGACATGGATAGAACCAGGACGCTCGTGAAGCGTGGCAATCCGTTTCGCTCCGACCTGGCATGGTGGGCGGTTGGCGCCATCGGGGTGATCGCCCTCGCCGTCGGGATCTACATCCTGACGGCGCCGGACAGCGCGAACCGGAACATCGTGTTCATCATCGGAGCCTTCCTGCTCGTCAATGGCCTCGGCTACGCACTGGCCGGCTTCCGCGAACGGTCCAATCCGGGTCGCATGACGACGTTCCTGCTCGTACGCGCGGGGATCGGCATCGCGACCGGCGCGATCGTGGTCATCAACCGGCTCGCCGACTTCATGGGGCTGGACGCGGCCCGCATCGTCAACGCCATCGGGCTGCTTGGCATGGGTGTGGTCACGCTCGTCGGCATGGTGCTGGCCCGGGAGTTCGGTCGAGCGGGCATGGGACACGGCCTCGCGGCGCTCGTCCTCTGTGTCTGGGGAATCACGATCATCATCCAGGTAACCAACGACACGTCCAGCAACGACCTGCTCGGCTGGCTCGCGGTGGCGGTCGGGGCGGTGTACCTGGCCGTCGCCATCATGCGCTGGCGCAGGGAGGCGATGCCGGCCTCGGCGGCCGCCTGAGCGATCACGAGCAACCAGAACGGTCGACCGGCCCGGGACGCACGATCGTGCGTCCCGGGCCGGTCCGCGTGTGTCGGTCGGTGCCATCCAGTGCTGGCTTCTGCGCGCGGGGTCAGGACCTCCCCTCGGCCGCCACGAGCTCGTGCTTCGCCGTCACGGGACGGCGGGGAAGACGACCCGCCCCTCGTAGACGGCGCCATCGAGCGCCGTGGCGGTGACCTCGAAGGTCCAGCAGCCGGGCTCGGGCAGGATCACGCCGGAGGGCCAGCCGTTGATCGGGCCGGTGGAGCTGTCGATGATCTCGCCGACGATCTGGACCTCGCCCTCGGTGCCGTTTTCGTTCGTCGCCGTGACGGTGAGATCCTGCATCTCCTCGCTGAACGCCCACAGCCACTTGGTGGAGGTGCCATCGGAGGCGTATTGCCCGTTCAGTGGCAGGGGACGGTTGCCGGTCCAGAGCCAGACGATCATCTCGATGTCCGAGTCGTTGGTGGTTTCGCCGGCCAGCCAGAGGATGTCGTCCGCCATGCCGGGGATGCCCGGCGGTGTGGGCCCCGAACGAACCGGGGTGATGTCGCAGGAGGACCACGCTGTCCACCACCCGCCGCCGGTTGGCTCTGCGACGGGAGTCTGCGCTCCCGCCAGTGAGACAGGGGTGAGCAGGCAGGCGAGGAGGCCCGCCAGGAGGGACGCACGTCGGAGCCGAAGCATGCTGCTCTCCTTTCCGGCGCCTTGGATCGGTGTGGGCACCATGATAGCAACCCTGCGCGACACGGTGGGATGTTCGCCGTGGAGCCGGAGGCGTGCGAGCAGGACAGCATAGCCCGGACGTGTCACGGTCTGGGGATCACTCAGCGGATGTGAGGTGCGAGGCCCGCTCATATGCAGGGCGGCCCCACCGGTCAGGCAGTGGCGCGATGACCCCGAACCGTCGCGATGACGGTTGTCCCGGGCGTCTTCGGGTAGACGCGTGCGGCAATGGGTGCGACCTCAGCGGACGTAGCTGGCGCCGTTGATGTCGATCGTGGTGCCGGTCGCGTGGCGCGCCATGCCCGACGCGAGGAAGACCAGCACGTTGGCAACGTCCTGCGGTTGTGCCACCTCACCGAGGCCGGTGTCCGCGGCGGCGACCTCCACCCCGACGGTCTCCGCGAACGCCCGGTTGAACGGGGTGTCGACGTAGCCCGGGGCGATCGCGAAGGCGGTGACACCGTCTCGGCCGTAGTGGCGGGCGATGGTGCGGGTCATCGCCACGATCCCCGCCTTGGCGGCGGCGTAGTGCCAGTACTCGGGATCCTCGCCGCGGAAGGCGGCGCGGCTGGCGAGGTTGACGATGATGCCGCCCTCAGGCTGGCTCCGGAACGACCGCACGGCTGCCCGGCAGAGGACCGCCGGCGAGAGCAGGTTGACGGCCAGGGAGGTGTCCCAGACGCCGAGCCAGGTGTCAAGCGGCTCGTCGATCGGCGCGCTCGGGTAGATGCCCGCGTTGTTGATCAGCACGTCGATGCGGCCGTGGACGGACATGGCCCGATCCCACAGGGCGTCGGCGGAGTGCGGGTCGGCGAGATCGGCGGTGAGGGGTGTTCCCCGGTCGCCCAGCTCGGCAGCGATCGCGGCGACCGAGGCATCGTCGCGGTCGTGGAGGAGCACGCGGCCACCGGCTCGCGCGATGGTGCGTGCCGTGGCCGAGCCTATCGCGCCACCGGCACCGGTTACGAGGACGACGCGGTCGTTCAGGTCGATCATGTCGGTCGCATCTCCAGGCCAAACCACGATTTCATTACTGCCATCGAAACGTAGCGCGCATGGCGGGGTTGCCGAACGCTGGCACGCCGCCATCGTCGTCCCGATGGTCGCTGCGGCCCGGTGTCACGGACGAGCTGGACTGGCGCAGTCCGTGACACCGGGTCAGGGACGTGTCACTCAATGGTAGGTGGGGAGCATCTGCCCGTGGGCCTCGATCAGCTCGTCGACCATCGCAACGATCTCGTCGAGGGAGAGCTCGGCCGCGGTGTGCGGATCGAGCATCGCCGCCTGGTAGATGTGCTCGCGCTTGCCGGTAAGCGCTGCCTCGACGGTTAGCCGCTGGACGTTGATGTTGGTTTGCATCAGCGCCGCGAGCTGGGGTGGCAGGTCGCCGATCATCGTCGACTGGACACCGTTCCTGTCGACCAGACATGGCACCTCGACCACACAGTCGCCGGGCAGGTTGCTGATCGAGCCGTGGTTGGCGACGTTGCCGTACACCACCCGTGGCTGTCCGGTTTCCATGCTGTGGATGATGAGCGTGCCGTACTCGCCGGAGTGGCTGCGCCGTCGGTCCTGGCGGCGGTTGCGCATCGCCTGCCGCAGACGTTCGGCTTCCTCGGGCTTGTCGGTCGCCACCGCCGCGATCCGGCGCTCCCACATGCCGCTCAGGCTCTCCTGCTGCTTCGCGGTGTACCGGTCCATCGCTTCAGGGTCGTCGGAAAGGAGCGCACGGCGCATGTCGCCCCAGTCGGCGATCTGGTCGACGCAGCGTGCCGGGTACTCGTCGAGGGGAATGCGGTAGTGATCGATGAGATCCTGCCGCCCCTCCTTGATAAACCAGGGCGTGTACTCACTGAAGTGCTCCGACGACTCGGTGACGAAGTACCCGAATGCCTGCATCACCCTGGCGCGGGTTCGCTCGAAGCTTGGGAACCTGTCCTCGGCGGCGAGCTGCTTGAGGCGAGGGTAGAGATCCTCGCCGTTGCGCTCGAACGTCAGATAGAACGCCATGTGGTTGATACCGGCGCAGAGGTAGTCGATCTCGTCGGCCGGGATATCGAGCACGTAGGCCAGCTCATGCGCGGTGCCGAAGACACTGTGGCACAGACCCACCGTGGCGACGTCAGTGGCGGCGTTCATCGCCCATGTCAGCATCGCCATCGGGTTGGAGTAGTTGAGCAGCAGCGCGTCGGGGCAGAGCGCTTCCATGTCGGCGCCGATGTCGAGCAGTACCGGGATCGTCCGGAGTCCCCGCATGATGCCGCCGATACCGAGGGTGTCACCGATCGTCTGGCGGAGCCCGTACTTCTTCGGGATCTCGAAATCGGTCACGGTGGCCGGCTCGTAGCCGCCGACCTGGATCATGTTCACGACGTAGTCGGCGCCCTTCAGCGCCTCGCGCCGGTCCGTCGTCGCCAGAATCCGGGGCGACGCGCCCGCCTCGTTGGCGACGCGATGGGCGATGGTCTCGGTGTCGCGCAGGCGGTCGGGATCGATATCCATCAGCCGGATTGAGCTGTCGTGCAATTCCGGGAAGGTGAAGAGGTCGCGCAGGAGGTTGCGCGCGAAAACTGCGCTGCCAGCGCCGATAAAGGTGATGTTCGCCATGAACGGGACTCCGTGACGCGCGGGCCGGCACCGATGTGCCGGCCCGCGCAGGTGCGATGATTGAAGGTCGGGGCGCAACGATCCGGTGCCTCCGGCTCCTGTCTAGAACAGGTCGTTGACCTCCTCGTTGGCCTTGGGCAGCGCTTCCTCGGCCGTCTGCTCGCCGAGGGCGATCGACTGCATTGCCGCCGTCATGATCGACGTGTACTCGGAGGCATTGTCGGCGATCGGGAAGAGGAAGGTGCCGTTCTCCTGCTGCGCCTGCTCAAGGTATGGCGAGACGTCGAGACCCTTTTCTTCGAACGAGGCGAGTGCTGCCTCGGCCGCGGCCGGGATGGCGGGGAAGACGACGGCGCTCTGGCCGACGATCATCTGGGCTTCCTCGGAGGCGAGGAACTTGACCCACTCCCATGCCGCCTCCTGAACCTCGGAGCCGGCCCAGATCGAGTCGGCGAGACCGTTGAACATGCAAATGCGGCCCTCGGGGCCGATTGGAAGGCGACCGAAGCCGAACGGGAAGGTGAGGTTGTCGTTCAGCCAGTTGATCATCCAGGAGCCCTGGAAGACGAGCGCGGCCGTGCCCGCGGCAAACACGCTCTCCGCATTGAGACTGGCGATCTCCTCTTCGGGGGCGTTGAAGCCGTGGACGAGTCCGAGGTCGGCGAGGTTCTGGATCGTCTTGATCACGCGCTCGTCGTCGAAGTGGTACTCCTCGCCCCATGGCTCGTCCATGAAGCGCCAGCCGGTGCTGGCGGCGAAGAGCGACCACCCCGCCTGACCGTAGGGATCGCCCATTCCCATCGCCAGGCCGTATTGCGCGACGCTGGTCTTGTCGAAGTCGGGGCTGAGGCCGTTGTTGCCGTTCTCGTCGATCGTGAGCTGGGCGACGATCTCCTGGAAGCTGCCGCCATCGTCCGGATTCCAGGTCCACTCGTCGAACACGCTCGGATCGAGACCGGCGGCCGAGAGCGCGTCCTCGTTGTAGACGACCGCTATCGTGTCCCAGTCCTTGGGCAGGCCATAGCGAGCGCCGTCTCGGCTCCAGAGGTCGGCCAGCTCGCCCTCGTACTGGTTGACGTCGATTCCGTCCCTCTCGACCAGCGGCTGAATGTCGACGATCTGGTTCCGGGAGACGAACTCCGGATACTTGGCGAGGTGGTTGGTGAAGACATCGTAGTTGGAGCCGGACACCATGCCGGTCGTGATGTTGGTCCAGTAGTCGTCCCAGGCGATCTGCTCGATCTCGATGGTAATGTGCGGGTTCTGCGCGGTGAAGGCATCGGCGCAGGCCTGGTAGGCGGGGAGCTGATTCGAGTCCCAGAGGCCGTAGCGCACGGTAGCTGCGTCCTGCTTCGCGGCAGCGCTTGAGAGTATCGCCGGGGCGAAGGGGGCGGCGGCCGCGGTTGCGGCGACGGTACGACGGCTCAGTTTCTTCTGCATGACCATGGGTGCATCCTCGCTTGTCGGTTCGAATCGGCTCGGAGAACGGAGTTGCCGGGACTATCTGGTACTCGCGGGTGATGCTCCTTTCCGGGGATATCGATCGAATCCCCATTCGCCAGCTATTTCACGCCGGTGAACTGCAGCGAGCTGGCAATGCGGCGACCGAGGAACAGGAAGATGATGACGATCGGCAGCGCCGCGAGCAGCGTGCCGGCCATCAGGCCGGGCCAGTCGGGCGAGCCCTGCGGGGTCTGCGAGCGGAACACGCTCAGCGCCACGGTCAGGACACGCACGTTCTCGTCGCGGCCGACGAGGAACGGCCAGAAGTAGTCGTTCCACTGGGTGATGAACACGATAATACCGAGGGTGAGCATCGGGCCGTTGGCGATGGGCAGGATGATGCGCCAGAACACCTCGAAGTACCCGGCACCGTCGAGGTAGGCTGCCTCCTCGAGGTCACGATTGATGCCGAGGAAGAACTGTCGCAGGAAGAACACGGCGAACGGCGACATCAGCACCGTCGGCGCGACGATGCCCTGGTAGGTGTTGATCCAGCCGAGGTCATAAATCAGGACGAAGTTCGGGATCAGCAGGACGATGGCCGGCACCATGAGCGAGCCGATGAACATCAGAAAGATGGCGTCTCGCAGCGGAAAGCGCAGGCGCGCCAGGGCGTAGGCCGCCATCGCGCTGAAGGTAACCTGACCGACGGCCACGATCGATGAGACCAGCGCCGTGTTGAACAGGTACTTCCAGAACTCGAAGGTGCGGCCGGAGCCGCCGCTCGCCACGGCCTCGCTGGCCGACAGCAGGCCGAGGACGGCTCTGAAGTTGTCGAGGGTGAAGCCCACCGGCACCAGGCTGCCCGGGTTGGCGAGCAGGTCCCGCTGCGTCGAGAGCGCCGTACGGAGCGCCCAGTAGAACGGGAACAGGGTGAACAGGAGCAGCAGGAGGAGCAGGAGCCACGTCACCCAGCTGGTGTTGCGGGCTTTCCTGCCGACCACGCGACCGGTGCGTCGCGACTGGGCGGCTGCCGGGTTGAGTGCCTCATCGGTCATGGCGATCTCCTTCGGCTCGGCATCGAGCGCGACATCAGGACAGGTCGGACTCGTTCACGCGCAGCAGGCGCATCTGAATCAGGCTCACAACCACCAGAATGGCGAAGAGAATGATCGACGCGGCCGACGCATAGCCGAAATTGAACCGCTCGAACGCATGCTGATAGATGAACCAGTAGATCACTCGGGTCGCGTCGACGGGGCCACCCTGGGTCGTGACGGCGATGGTGTCGAAGATCTGGAACGAGCCGACCACGCTGGTGACGAGGACGAAGACAAGGATCGGTCTGAGCAGTGGCAGCGTGATGCTCCAGAACATGCGGAACTCCGACGCGCCATCGAGCGATCCGGCATCATAGAGATCCTTGGGGATGCGTTGCATGCCCGCGATCAGGAGCAGGGCGGTATAGCCGACGTGACGCCAGATGTTGATGCCGGCGATCGAGGGCATTGACTGGTCGACCGAGCCGAGAAACGACTGTCTGGGGAGGCCGATGGCATCGAGCACCTGATTCACGATGCCCATGCCGGGATCGAGTATCCAGAGGAACAGCAGCGCGACGACGACATTCGGCATCAGCCAGGGCAGGAGCAGGAGGCTGCGCCAGCCGAAGCCACGGACGAAGCGGGAGAACAGCACGGCCAACACGAGCGCCATCACGGTCTGCAGCGGAATGTTGAGCAGCACGTAATAGAGGGTGACCCACATCGAGTGCCAGAAATCGTCGTCCTGCAGCAGGTCGGAGTAGTTTTCGAAGCCGATGTACTCGGCGTCGGAGAGCAAGTCCCAGTCGGTTAGGCCGATGTAGAAGCCCCGCACGGCGGGGACGGCGAAGAAGACGATGAAGCCGACCAGCGCGGGCAGCAGGAACAGCCAGGCGGCAAGGGTCTCACGACGCTTCCACTGGCTGAGGATCGACTTGCGCGCGGGTGCAGACGTTGTACCGAGCCTGGTCGACATAGACCTCTTCTCCCCGGAGGATGTCGCGACACCTCTCCCCGAACAGCCCCTGGTGTTGGTAACACGTGTTACCGTGCACGATAGAGTTATCCGACATCGCTGTCAACCAATGCGCTTCAGGAGTGAATCCGCTCGTCAGGAGTACGCCAGCGATGCCAGACACGGATCGCCGCCCAGGGCGACGCGTCACCAGCCGGGAAGTGGCCGAGCGTGCCGGCGTCTCCAGGGCGACAGTGTCGTTCGTATTGAATGGTGTCCGGACCGACCGTGTGAGTGAGGACACGCGTCAGCGGGTTCTCCGTGCGGCTCGGGAGCTCGGCTACGTGCCCGATTCCGCCGCGCGTACGCTGGTCAGCGGTCGTACCGGCACCATCGGCCTGCTCGTCAATCATGCCCAGCACCTCCGCGTCGACGCCTTCATCAACCAGGCGCTCCACTGCCTCACCGAGGTCTGCAGCGATCACGGCTACCGGCTGCTCATCGAGACCTCCGATCTCTCCCGCGGGGTCTACGACTACAACCGGCTGGTAGAGTCGCGGCAGATCGACGGTCTGGTGGTGATCAACCCGAACCCGGACGACGACCGGTTGGCCGAGCTGATCGATCGGCGCTACCCGATGGTGCTGGTCGGTAACCATCCGGACCCGCGCGCCGCGACGGTATCGGTCAACAGTCACGAGGCGATGAAGACCGCAACCCGTCACGCCATCGGTCGGGGGCACCGCCGTATCGGCTTCATTCACTATCGCAGGATCGGAAGCGTGGGCGAGGGCGGCCGGTTCGGTGGGTATCGGACGGTGCTGGCGGAGTCCGGCATCCCGTTCGAACCTCGCTGGGTGCGCTCCGGTGACTACAGCGCCGAGAGCGGCTACACCGCGATGCTCTCGCTCCTCGATGAGCCGGACCGGCCGACGGCGGTGATGGTTGGCAATGACACCGTCGCCATCGGGGCGATCTCGGCGATCGCCGAATCCGGCCTGCGCGTGCCGGACGATGTCGCGGTGATCGGATTCGACGACATCCCGCTGGCCCGCTTCGTTGTGCCGCCGCTGACGACGATCCGCGTGCCGGTGGAGGACATGGCTCGACGCGCAGGCGGCATGGTGATGCGGTTGATCGAGGGCGAGGAGCTGGGCGAGCACCGGGTGCTGCTCCCGACAGAGCTGGTCGTTCGACGCTCTTGCGGAGCATCGGGTGCCGATTCCTGATGGTTCGTGGACATCTGCCCGGTTCCTGCCTATGATGCCCTTTTGACGAACGCTCGCAGTTCACCTCGTCGCTGGAAAGGAAAGCTTGCGCATGCCCACCGAGACATCGGCGGCGCCACCGATTCCCCGCGGGTCGACCGCCGTCGTGTTCAACGACATGATCAACTCGAACCTTCGCAGTGGAAACGAGGAGCGCGACCGGATCGTGGCCGAGAGCGGCATCATCGAGGCGTCGGTCAACCTCGTTGCCGCCGCCCGCGAGCAGGGGATCCCCATCTTCTGGATCCGCGTGGAGCGTCGCGCCGACCGCAAGGATGTCGTCGATACCCTTACGGATGCCTTCATCGCCAGCAACTACACCCCCGCGCCGCCGGTGACCGCCGGGTCGTACCGGGCCGCCAACATCGATGAGCTGCCGGTGCTGGAGGAGGACCAGGTCATCCTGAAGCCGCGCTTCGACCCGTTCATCGGCACCGACCTCGACCTGCGCCTGCGCTCGAACGGCATCGACACCATCCTGCTGGGCGGGATGTCGACCAACATCGGCGTCGAGAGCTGCGCACGCACGGCGAAGGACCTCAACTACAACGTGGTGGTGCTGCGCGACTGCTGCCTCAATGTCGACCTCGAGGATCACGAGTGGACGTTGAAGCGCATCCTGCCAACCTTCGCCCGCGTGATGACATCGACCGAGGCGCTGAGCCTGCTGGCGTAGGCGAGGCACCGGGACATGGAGAAGGCTGACGCCACGGTTGCTTCCGGACCGGAGACAACGTCCGGAGCCTGTGCTACCGTCGCGACCAGTGCGATTATTGTCCGGTTGTCGGGCGTGTCATCGCCCGCCGTCGATCGAGGAGGGACCACACCATGAACGCGCGTGAACGCGTCCGTGCCGCCATCGCCGGGGAGGCGGTGGACCGGCCGCCGGTGAGTGTCTGGCGGCACTTCCCGGAGCAGGACCAGACCGCCGAGGAGCTCGCCGAGCAGACCGTCGCCTGGCAGGAGCGGTGGGGCTGGGACTTCGTCAAGTACATGCCGCCTGGCGACTACGCCACCATCGACTGGGGAGCCAGGTCGGCGTTCACGGGCTGGTCCGGCGGCAATCGCGAGATGACGAAGGCGCCGATCGAGCGCATCGACGACTGGAAGGCGCTGAAGCCGCTCGATGTGCGGCAGGGCTTCAACGGCATGGTGCTGGAGGCGCTGCGGATGTCTCGCGAGCGCATCGACGCGGACGTGCCCTTCCTGCAGACGATCTTCAGCCCGCTCACCATCGCCCAGAAGATGACCAACGGGCAGATCGTGGGGCAGCTGCGCGAGCACCCGGAGGTGGTGCATGCCGCCCTCGAGCTGATCACCCGGGTGACCTGCGACATGGTGCAGGCCTCCTACGAAGCGGGTGCCGACGGCATCTTCTTCGCCTCGCAGCTCACGACGCGCGACGTCACCACCGAGGACGAGTACCGCGCGTTCGGCGTGCCCTACGACCTCCGGGTGATCGGGGCGTCCCGGGCGGCGCGCCAGGACGGCATCGTCTTCTTCCACACCCACGGTGACGAGCCGATGCTGTCGCTCGCGGCGGAGTATCCTGTCGATATCCTCAACTGGCACGACCGGCTCACCGGCCCCTCGCTCAAGGAGGGCTACGGGATCGTGGGCAAGGCCGTTGCCGGCGGGATCAACGAGCAGACGATCATGGCCGCGTCGCCGCAGGAGGTCGCCGAGGAGGCCAGGGAGGCGGTCGCCTCGTTGGGCGGGCGACACCTGCTGGTCACGCCGGGCTGCGTGATTCGCTATGCGACGCCCGAAGATCGTATTCAGGCCGTCGCGGAGGCGGTACGGGGTAGCTCGTAGTTGTCGGGGTGGGCCCGGCGATCTGTTGCGTCCGCCCAAGGCGCGTAGAGAATGGGTGAAGCGGCCGGACGAACGAGCCGGCGTTGGTCAACCGTTAGCAGAAAGGGCAGCTCCATGTCAGAAGCGAAGGATAGGCAGTCCACGTCCGGCGTGAGCAGGCGGTCCCTGCTCGCCGGGTCCGGTGCCGCGCTGGCCGGTGCGGCTGTGGCGGGCTCGACCTCGGCGGCTCCCAAGGCGTCGAAGGTCTACTCCGCCCCGGCGGTGATCCAGGATCGCAAGGTGATCCCGCTGTTCACCGTCGAGAATGACCCGAAGTCGCTCGCGTTCTACGAAGAGACGCTGCGCCAGTTCCAGGAGCAGGTCGATCCCAACGTCGACATCGAGGTGAGCGTCTACCAGGACGAGAACATCCTGCAGTTCGTCAACACGGCGTTCCAGACGGGCACCGACCTCGGCATCTTCTCGTCGTTCGAGTCGCAGATCTCGGAATGGGCCGAGCAGGGATACCTGCTGCCGTTGAATCCGATCATCGAGAACGTGGGTGAGGACGACTTCCTGCCCGGCACCCTGATGGAGATCGACGGCAACCACTACATCATGCCGGCGCAGGCGAACGCCTCGGCGCTCTGGGTGCGCAACGACATCCTCGAGGCGCAGGGCATCGATGTGCCGACGACGTACGAGGACCTCATCAGCACGCTCGAGGCGGTGAACGGGGTCGACGGCATGGTCGGCATCGCCACCGGCGTCGGCCAGGTACCGAACCTGACCACGCAGTTCTTCTCGCCGTACCTGTTCCAGTCCGGCTGGGAGTTCTTCGACATGGAGGGCAACCTCACGTTCGACCAGCCCGCCGTGCTGGAGGCGGTCGAGCGCTTCGCGGGTGTGCTCCAGTACACGACGCCGAGCCTCTACAACGCCACCTACCCCGACATCGTGAACCTGTTCGCTGCCGGCCGCGCGGTGTTCGCCTCGTTCCCGGGCCGACTCGGTGTCAATGTCTCCGAGAACGCTCCGGAGATCGCCGAGGTGATCTCCGTGATCCCGGTGCCGGGCGGACCGTTCATGACCGGGCAGCTCCACTTTGGCGGTGCCTCGCCGTTCTCGATCTACGCCCACACGGCCTACCCGGAGGAGGCGCTGGCCTTCCTGGAGTTCATGCTCACCGGCGAGCGCCTGCTCGAGCTGGCGATGACGGTGCCGGGTCACCTGCTGCCGCCGCTCGAGTCGGTCCGCGCGATGGTGCCGGAGTACGAGTCGGAGTTCATGGAGAAGTACGGCGACTGGGTGCTGACGTTCAACGATCTCGTGCCGCAGGCGTTCAGCCCGGACAACAGCATGGGCTCGGTCTCCCACGAGACCTTCCACGGCAAGCTGAGCAACTCCTGCCCGTGGGGCTCGCGCATCTGGGGCACGGACCCGGTCGACGGCCGCATGTTCCAGCAGATCATGATCGAGGGTGCCGACCCCGAGCAGGCCTGGACGGCGGCCTGCGAGGAGCTGGCCACCATCCGCGAGGAGTGGCTGGCCGAGAACCCGGACTGGGAGCCGACGCTCACGTTGGCCACCCCGACGAGCTAGACGCCAGTAGCCGGAGGGAGCGGGGCGTGGCCCCATCGTGGGCGCGTCCCGCTCCCTCGTGTCGTTCCGGGATCCGGGCGTGAAGGAGAGTCACCTGTAGATGGCACGCGACGACTCCGTCTCCATCTCGACCGTGCGCGGCGAGCCCACGCGGGAGGGGAGGTTCGTCCATGCGCGGGAGGACCGATCGCAGAAGGTGCGGCGCTTCCTGGCCAGGATCGGCAACTATGCCCTCCTGCTGTTCTTCGTGCTGCTGATGGCCTCGCCGCTGCTGTGGATGTTCATCTCGTCTATCAAGTCGAACCAGGAGTCCACGGCATGGCCACCGACCCTGTGGCCGAAGTCTCCGTCGCTCGGCGCGTACCGAGACCTCTTCAACGTCTCGGATTTCGGGACCTACCTCCGCAACAGCGCCATCGTGTCCGTGGCTGCCACGCTGGGCGTGCTGGTGATCTCGCTCTGCGCGGCCTACGCGATGAGCAGGTTTCGGTTCCGGCTGTTGCGCGGACTCGGGGAGATCTCGCTCTTCGCGTACATGATCCCGCCGATTCTGCTGCTCGTGCCGGTGGCCCGGATCGTGACCAACATCGGGCTCGCCAACAACCTCCTCGCGCTGGTGCTGCTCTACACCGCCACGCAGCTGCCCTTCGGTCTGTGGATCCTGCGCTCGTACATTAACGGCATCGCGGTCGATCTCGAACAGGCGGCGATGGTGGACGGGGCGACGCGGTTTCGGGCATTTCGGGACGTGGTCGTGCCGCAGACGCTGCCCGGCATCATCTCGACCGCCGTCTTCACCTTCAATGCCTGCTGGAGTGAGTACCTGTTCGCCTCGACCCTGATGACCTCGCCCTCCCGGCTCACGCTGAGCCCGGGTCTGACCCTGCTGCTCGACCAGACCGGTGTCTACTCATGGTCGATGCTGATGGCCGGCTCGGTGGTGGTGGTATTGCCCGTGATCGTGCTGTTCATCATTGTGCAGAAGGGGCTCGTCTCCGGCATGGGGGAAGGAGCGGTGAAGGGATGAGTCGACCCGTGCCAACGAGCCAGGATGCGCGGCGACAGGCAGAGCGCCTGCCGGAGGGCGGCCTCAGCGACCGCTCGCTGGCGATCGTGCTGGTGGTGCCGGCGGCGCTCCTGCTGCTGCTGTTCTCCGTCTACCCGTTCATCCAGGCGGCCTTCGACAGCTTCTTCAGCATCACGCTCTCCGGTACCGGCACCTGGGTCGGGCTGGACAACTACCGGAATGTCTTCCAGGACGCCCGCATCCGCGATGCGTTCTTCCGGTCGATCTGGTGGACCGTGGCGAACGTCGTCGTGCAGGCCGGGTTGGGGCTGGCGATCGCGCTGGTGCTCAACCAGAAGCTGCGGGGGCGCGATCTTGCGCGAGGGCTCGTGCTTTTTCCGTACATGGTCCCGGCGGTGTCGGTGGCGCTGCTGTTCCGCTACACCTTCAACGACATCACCGGGATCGCGACCTACCTGATGCAGAAGCTGCCGTGGCTCGAGCGGCCGCCGCTCTTCCTCGCGGATCCCGACATCGCCATGTGGACGGTGATCGCGGTCAACTGCTGGAAGTACACGCCGTTCATGACGATCATCCTGCTGGCGAGACTGCAGACGGTCCCGCGGGATCTCTACGAGGCGGCGCGCATCGACGGCGCCTCGGCGTGGCAGATGTTCCGCGACATCACCTTCCCGTGGCTGCGGCCGGTCTTCCTGATCGCGCTCCTGCTGCGCACGATCTGGACGATCAACGACTTCGACGTCATCTACCTGCTGGCATTCGGCGGTCCGCTGAACGCGACCACCACGCTGCCGATCGAGATCCGGCGACTGGCGTTCGGGCAGCAGGATCTCGGGCTCGCGTCCGCGCTGGCCGTGCTGATGGCGATCTTCATCGCGGTCGTCTCGTTCATCTACCTGCGGATGTACCAGCGCTCCGAGGACCGGCTGATGTAGGGTAGTGACCGTGACCGGCCGCTCCTTCGGCCGGTGCGGGTCCGGCGGGCAGGGGGCTCTCCGCCGGGCAACGTCCGCCTGGGGCGGGTTTCTGCCCCTGCCCGTTGAACGGTTGTCGCCGCGCGGCGCTGCCGGGTGGTGACCGTGCTGTACACGAGGGGAGCAACGACGCTCATGAGCAGACAATGGGTAAATGACGCAGTACGGGCGATCGAGCGGGACTTTCACCGATCGGCGGACACGCACCTGGTGCCGTTCGATGTGCCGTCGCTGCCGAACATCAGGATGTACCTCAAGGACGAGTCGACGCACCTGACCGGCAGCCTCAAGCATCGCCTCGCCCGGTCACTGATTCTCCACGGGCTCTGCAACGGCTCGATCGACGAGAACACGACGCTGGTCGAGGCGTCGTCCGGCAGCACCGCCGTCTCCGAGGCGTATTTCGCGCGACTGCTCGGTCTGCCGTTCATCGCGGTGATGCCGGCCGGGACCTCCGCCGCCAAGGTGGCGCAGATCGAGTTCTACGGCGGGCGGTGCCACTTCGTCGAGGATCCCACCGCCGTCTATGCGGAGGCGGCGCGGCTGGCCGAGGACTGCAACGGGCACAACCTCGACCAGTTCACCAACGCCGCGCAGGCGACCGACTGGCGTGGCAACAACAACATCGCCGAGTCGATCTTCATGCAGATGGAGCAGGAGCGCTTCCCCGTGCCCCGGTGGATCGTGGTCGGTGCCGGCACCGGGGGAACATCCGCCACCATCGGTCGGTACATCCGGTACCGCTGCTTCGACACGGAGCTCTGCGTGGTCGACCCGACCCGGTCGGTCTTCTACGACGCCTACGTCAACCGCACCAGCGGCATCACGCTGGAGGGCGATGCCAGCTCCGGGATCGAGGGGATCGGGCGACCGCGAGTCGAGCCGTCGTTCATCCCGGACGTGATCGATCGCATGATCCAGGTCGACAACACGGCGTCGTACGCGGCGATGCACTTCCTGGCGCGAGTGACGGGACGGCGCTACGGCGGCTCCACCGGCACCAATCTCTTCGGGGTGATGCTGCTCGCTGCCGAGATGGCCGAGCGGGGCGAGGAGGGGGCGATCGTCACGCTCGCCTGCGACCCCGGCGATCGCTACCTGACCACCTACTACGATCGCGAGTGGCTGGCGGCGAACGGGCACGACATCGACTACTACCTGGAGCGCATGGAGGAGTGGTATCGCACTGGCGAGTGGACGCTCGAGTGCGTCCCCTGCAAGGACAGCGCCAGGGCGAGCCGCGAGGTCGCCACGACGCCGTAGGGGACGCCCCCGGACCTTCCGCAACCATGGCAACGACGACGGGCCGGCACAGGACCGGCCCGTCGTCGTTGCCGGGGGGCGTGCTCGGCGGGGCGTGTCATCGCGACCCGATCGACGTCACCCGCCGGGCCCGACCTGCAAGTGGGCGGGCATCCTCCCCGGGCAGTTGCACCCCGGGGCTACCGTGTTGCTGCTGGCCATCGGGAACAGGTCGAGGTGTCACCGGTGTTGCGGCAGATACCGATCACATGCCGCGGCGACCGGTGATGAGGTTGTAGATCAGGATGGCCAGCGCCACGATCAGCAGCAGGTGAATGAACCCGCCGGCGATATCGAGCAACAGCCCCACCAGCCAGACGATCACCACGATCACGAGCATGGTCCACAGAATCCCGGCCATGCAATGCCTCCGTTCACCTGCCATCCGACGGTCATGGTTGACGCGAGCGCACGCTCCATGCCGTGGTGCCCGCGACGTGCTCTTCTTATGACGCTCTTAGGGTTCGTTGCGACGCTGGGATCGGCGGCGATGCGTGCCGCCACACGTTGCGAACAGCGTCGTTCCAGGAGCAGTCATGTCATCCCGTCGCAGAACCTGCACACGAAGGGCGATCATCGCCGCGGGCGCGCTCGGCGTCTGCTGCGTCGGTGGAGGCACCGGCCTCTTTTTCACCGCCCGGTGGCTCGACGAACCGGAATCCAATATCGGCGAGGTCGAGCTCGAAACACCCCTGTTCATCCCGCCGCTGCTCGACCCGGAGCCGGACGGTGACGGCCGCAAGGTATTCGACCTCACCATCCAGACCGGCGAGACGCAGATCGTCGACGCCGGTGTCTCCGAGACCTGGGGTATCAACGGCGCCTTTCTCGCACCCACCCTGCGGGCCCGGCGAGGGGATCTCGTGTCCTTCGCGGTCCACAACGAGCTGCCGGAGGACACCACCCTCCACTGGCACGGCATGCACCTGCCGGCTGCATACGACGGCGGGCCGCACCAGACGATCCGGGTGGGCGCGTCGTGGCACCCCGCGTGGGAGATCGACCAGCCGGCGTCCACCCTCTGGTATCACCCGCACCCGCACGGGAAGACGGCGGAGCATGTCTACAAGGGTGTCTCGGGTCTCTTCATCATCGACGATGACGAGAGTGACGCGCTCGACCTGCCGCGCGAGTACGGTGTCGATGACATCCCCCTCATCATCCAGGACAAGAAGTTCGACGGCGATGGGCAGCTCAGCATGGATCCGGGCGGGTTCGTGGAGCAGTTCGGCGGCGCGGCGAGCTTCGGTGTGATGGGAGGCGATATCCTCGTCAATGGCACCTACGGTCCCGTGTTCGAACCGACGCGGCGCCTGACCAGATTCCGGTTGCTCAACGGGTCCAACGCGCGTTTCTACAACGTCGGCTTCAGCGACGATCGGTCGTTCCGGCTGATCGCGACCGATAACGGATTCGTGTCGGGCGAGCCGGTCGAGCTCACGCGGATCTCGCTGGGACCCGCGGAGCGGGTGGAGCTCGTGGTCGAGCTCGAGCCGGGCGACGATGTCATCCTCCGCAGCTTCGAGCAGGATCTCGGCAGCAACGGACAGCAGGTAGGAGCGGAGGACACCTTCGACCTGCTGCGCGTCCGGGCAGGTGACGAGCTGGAGGAATCGCCCGACCTGCCGGAGGAGCTCGGAGGCGGCGGAGCGCCGGCTGTGCCCGATGACGCCACGGTGCGGTCCTTCAGCCTCGATGGGCACAGCTCGATCAACGGCAAGGAGATGGACATGTCCCGCATCGACCTCGTCATCCCGGCGCGAGCACTGGAGGTGTGGGAGGTCAGGAGCGCCGGGCAGCCGCACACGTTCCACATCCACGGCGCCACCTTCCACGTGCTGGAGGTGAATGGCAGCGAGCCACCGCCGGAGCTGCGGGGGCCGAAGGACACGGTGTTCGTGGGGCCGGGGCACCCAGTGCGGCTCGCGGTACAGTTTCGCGAGTACACCGATCCCGAGCTGCCGTACATGTACCACTGCCACATCCTCCGGCACGAGGACAACGGCATGATGGGGCAGTTCGTGGTGGTCGAGCCTGGCACCGAGGGGTCGGTCTCCACCACGATCGAGACGCACGACCATCATTGACGCCGTCCGCGTCAGGGGAGCAGCGGTTCGCCAGCAGCCGGCGGGGATCATGTCGACTCCGCCCCCGGCTCCTGCCGGGGTCGAGTCGAGGGAGCCGAGCCTGCCGACCGGGCGGGACTGGGACAACATCCACCGCATCACGGCAACGCGCGGCACGTCTACCCGGTCGTCTCGAACGCACCGCCGTCGCTATTCGGATCGCAGGGGCCGATCTCGTGGCGGCCCGAGCTGGTTGCGTCAGGGGGCCCTCGGGTTACCGGTGCGTGGTGCGAAGACAGCCCGGATCGCTCCCCCTGGCGGCCCCGTCGAACCTGGGTTCGCGCGAGGATCAGTGATCTGCGGTCCGTCAGTTGGTGCCCGCGGGAGCCAGGGATGACCCTGGTTCTACGGGGCGCCAGCGTCGAGCGGGATGAAACGCAGGAAATCGGCACCCTCCGCGATGCGCGACCACGATGGCTCGTCGCCGAGCGACGTCGCCCACAGGCTCCTGGGACCGGACATCGACTCGCTGGTCCAGTAGTAGAGCGTGGTGCGGTCCGGGGACAGCCAGCACCCGCCGATCGCGGCGGTTTCAGTTGGTCCGGCGATCTCGAGGCCATCCGGGTATGCCGGTGAGAGCAGCCAGACCGCTCCGCCGGGCGCGTCGTTCGGGCTCGAAGACATGAACGGGTCCAGCGCGACGATGACGGTGTCGCCCCCGGCGCTCGTCAGCGAAGGGTCGATCCCGATGGCGTCGTTCCCCTGGGCCCGGTTCGCCGGCGGCTGGATCCGGGAGACGACCTCGCCGCTGCGGGCGTCGACCAGCACGTAGCCCTCCTGCGTCTGGAACACGATCCAGGGCGAGACCGGTTTCGTGAACCCGAAGGCGCCCGGCACGATGCCGCTCGTTACCGCGGACGTCTCGCCACTCTCCAGAACGAGCCGCAGGAGGGTGTTCCCCTGCCGGAGATACACCACACCGCCCGGCGCGTGGATCAGCGGGTTGTCGATGTCGTCCAACCCGCCCCGCACCACGTCGGCCGACCCGTCCCGTGTCGAGAGCGCCAGTACACTGTTCCCCGCCACGATCACCAGCGTGTCGTCGTCGGCGAAGCCGGCGAGGATCGGATCCTCCCCGACGGTGTCGACGCCGTAGCGGGTCAGCTCCTGGCCGGCCGTGGTGTCGACGACCACGATGCGGTCGGCTCCGGCGCGGGTCTCGTAGGCGATGAGACGGCCCTCGCTGGCTTCGACCAGTGCCGGCTCGCCGGTGCGGTCGAGGACGGTCGGGTAGTCGTGCAGCTCGACGATGCGGTCGGATGAGCCCGCGATGGCGATGTGGGCGATCGGCGGTCCGGACGGGTTCCAGCTCTGGCCGTCGACGCTTCCCGGCTGGATCTCGAAGACATTCGAATCGCTCATGGGGTTGAACATGGACGCGGATGGCATCACCGGCTCGTCGCCGGGGAGATCGACGATCTCCGAGAGCAGGCGGGTCTCGCCGGTGCCCGTGTCGACGATGGTCCAGTCGGTGAGGGAGTCGTCGGTCGGGATCATGTGCCAGCGCGCGTACCGCTGGCTGAACGGCCGGTACTCGGGCAGTTCGTGCACGACCTCGCCGGTGACGAGGTCGATCACCGCCGGGCCCTGTCCGTCGAGGTGAACCACCAAGCGGGAGTCGAGGTTCCCGAGGCTGGGGAGCGGGCTGCCCGGGATGGTGACCGTCTCGCCGTTCGCGAGCGGGAGCGTGAGCCCGTCCTCATCCAGTGTCGCGATCGCGACCTCGCCCTCGATTCGGGGGTGTTCGCCCGACCCTTCGACGATGACCACGCCGTCGAGGGTGCCGGCGCCCTCTCGTGTCCCTTCGGGTGTGGTCTCTGTGGATGGCGGCACCTCACTCGAGAACGGCGTGGCGAAGTCCTGCGAGGGGAGGGGGTGAACGTCGGGTGCATCGGTCTCCCGATCGACCATCGGAAGCCAGAAGAGATTCGTGGCGCCGGGCGCGATCGGCGCCCATTCCGGTTCCGGGCCGACCTGCGCAAGGTAGCGAGGTGTGTATCCGTCGTTGCCGATCGTCCCGGCCACGACCTTCGTGCCATCCGCCGAGAGGTGGTATTTGACCGGTATCCCATCAGGAGCGTTGCTGGCGGCGATGATGTCCGGGTCGATCGGTGCGGTGAGGACGAGCCCGTCCGGGTACTCTGGTGAGACAAGGTAGCCGCTGTGGGAACCACCGATCTCCTGAACAAACACCGACCCATCGAACGACACCGACAATGACACCACGTCGAACTCGGCCTCGTTGTCTGGCACGTCGCTCAACTGCGAGACGATCTCACCGGTTCGGGCGTCAATCATCGCGGCGTTGCCACCCACGCCGGCCACGATCCACGGTGCGTCCGGCCCGGTGAAGGTCATCGAGCGGGGCGACAGGTCAGGATCGACGAGTGTCACGGTTCCGTCGGGGATGGTCACCCGCTTTATCGTCAGGTCTTCGACAATGTAGAGCGATCCCGAGGGCGCATGGAACAGCGGGCTGCCGATGCCGGTGAATCCCTCGGCGATGACCTGCTGCGTGGACCCGCCGTCCGTCCAGTTGAGAAGGATGATCCGGTCGGAGGTGGTCATGACCAGATCCTGGCTGTCGGCCGTGAACCCGACGAGTCGTGTCGTGGGGTTTGCCTCATCCAGGGGGATGCGTCCAAGCTCATCGCCGTTGGTGGGGTCCGCGATGATGACGGAGCTTTCCGGCTCGGACATGATCCACGCGACGGACTCACCATCGGGAGCGACAACCGGGAGATGGTTCACGGCCTGAGTCGCCGGTGGGTACCCGTCGAGTGTCATGGCACGGTCCAGCGAGCCCGCGATCACGAACCGGGAGGTGTCGCTGGTCGGAGACACCTCGTACTCGGGCGTCACGAAGTGCAGGTACACGGTCGGCGAGAATCGTCCCTCCAGTGAGCTCGATTTCACGGGGATGGCGGGTGGGTCGGCCGGCAGCTCGACGATGTCCGACAGGGGGCGACTCTCGCCGTTGCGCACATCGAAGATCGTCCAGTCGTCGTTTTCGCCGGATTCAGTGACGAACAGGTATGGAAGGGCGGAGCTCTCACGCTCGGCCACGTCCGGCAGACCGAAGAGTCTCTCTCCGGTGGCAAGGTCAATCACCGCGCGCGATGCGTCCATCCAGGTCGCCATCGCCTGGCCAGGAACGCCGAACGGGATAACGTCGCTTACCCCGGGCACGACGATCGGATCCGTACCTGCCTGGTAGATCGTGAGGCCGTCGCTGTCGAGGACGCCAACACGATCGTGCAATGCGCGAGCCTCGTCGGCGGGCAGCCCTCGGACGACCAGCAGGTCCGTGCCTGATTCATCTTCGATTCCCGGCGATGCTTCCGGGGAGGCGGCGAGTGCGGGGGCACGGGTCGGGTCGCCGCTGGTGGCGGGGAGACCGAACTGGCGGAGGTAGACCCCGCCGACGAGCGCGACCAGCAGGGCGATCACCACCGCGGTCCCGAACCCCTGCGAGATGCGTCCCATCCAGCCGGTGTGTCGGTGTTCGCCGTCACGAATCGGGCGCTCGGTGCCGTTGGGTGAGGTGAGCGGCAGGACTTGCAGCATGGGTGTCTTCCTTTCCGTTGGGACGGCTTTCGGCTCGCCGGTGGCACCGAGGATCAATGCCCAGATCCCGTCCAGCGGTCCCTGCTCGCGGGCCTCCGCGCTGTTCGCGAGGTCCCGAAGTGTGCGTGCCGCGCCAGCAGGGACGTTCGCGTCGATCTCGCCGGGTGCCGGCCGATTCGAGACCAGCGCGTCTAGGTAATCGTTGAGCCGGTCTTCCGGGGATGGGCTGCGATGCGTGATCATGATGATCTCCCGGCTTCGTGCTGAAACCGATCCCGCAGGGTCGTGTAGGCGCGGAACTGGGCAGCTTTCACCGCGCCGACGGTCGTGCCGAGCGTCGCGGCGATCTCGGCGCCGGCGACATCACCGGCACGAGTTCCTCCGGGATCAGCTGCTGCAACGCGGAGGGTTCCGGTGTCGACGCTGGCGTGGTGCCGTCCTGTGTCGGCTGTGATTCGCCTTGCGGTGCCGAAAGGTCCAGCCAGCCGGAGAGCTCGAAGGGCAGCTCGGTCCATTCCGCGTCGGGTTCCAGCGGAGCGATCCAGGACGCGCCGGGCTCGTCCTCCGTACCAACCTGGGTGTAGACGATGCACTCCTGGTTCGGCGAGACGCTGATGGCGATACGGGATGTTCGCGCTGCCGCTCCCGGCGCTGAGATAGTGAAGCTCTGCCCGCCGGGTCCGTCGAGGACAAGCAGCGTGCCTGGCTCGCCGTGAACGATATAGAGTCCGTCGCTGGTATCGGTGATCCACGTGTTGACAGCATTCTCGTCCCGGTTGGCGGTGACCGGATCGGAGGCCAGCTCGCCGGTGGCCATGTCGAGCAGCGAGTAGGCGATCGCAAAGTCACTTCGCGTCTGGACCATCGCCCAACCGTTCTGTGGCGTAGGGAATCGCTCTGGCAACGAGAACTCGAGCTCCTTCATCTCACCCGTTGCCGGATTGAGCCAGATTGGCGTCTCTGCACGACCGGTACCCGTGCCTGCCAGCGCCGTGCCGGTCGTGTGATCGAACTCGAACGAGATGATGGATTCCTCCGCTTCGAAGGCGGTCACCATCTCGCCGGAGTCCAGATCGACGGTCCACACGTGCCGGTCGTCACGAAGGACCAGCTTCGTCTCGTCAGCGGTGAGACCGATGGTTTCGACGATGTGCTGGTCGTCTTCGTTGACTGGCCCCTCGTATTCGGCGATCTGCTCGCCGGTGAAGCCATCGAGGGTGCGCACGACCGTCTGATCGTCGACCTTGGTCACGTATGCGATGCGGGAGCCGTCCGAGGAGATCACTCCGGTTCCTGCCGCCAGCGTATGCTCGGCGGGAAGCGGGTAGGCGTCGTTCAGATCGCCGGACGGAAGGACGAGCGCCGGCGTCGGTCGCTCGGTCACCATGAATGCCATGATCGTCGGCGCGGTGCTGCGATCCGACCACGGCGCGATCAATGGCTGTCCACGCTCGGCGAGCTCGCGTCCGAGGATGTCGGAGACGAGGCGCTCCTGGCCAGTCTCGAGGTTGACGATGAGCATGTCGGTGTCGTCGTCAGTCGGGCCGATCAGCCACTCGCCCACGACCATGAACGTTGCCGACCCTTCCATGGCGTCCTCATGGGGCGGCGGGAAGGTCCATGAGTCGCCGGTGACCAGGCTGGTGACGGTGTGCATTTCGTTACCGGACGCACCGGAGACGAGCACCCTGTCGTTGCCGGGGTAGCGGGTCCAGACCGTCTCTTCGTCGAAGGTGATCTCGGTGCCGTTTGCGGCGGTGATCGTTGTTTTGCGGCCGAATCGAATCGGCTCGCCACCGATCATCGCTAGGTTTTCGGGATCGACCTGGCCCCGGACAACCGGGCGGTACCCCGGTGCCGAGCAGGAGAGCTCGGCGGTCTCCGAGGTCGAGAACGGGGTGGCGAAGTCCTGCGCGGGGAGTCGCTGTGGCTCGGTGGGCGCTGCATCCTCTGCCGGCATCGGGAGCCAGGAGACGGACTTGATGTCATCGCTCAGGCCGGTCCAGCCCGGGTCCTCGGCGACCGTGCCGATCATCTGCGGGTTGAGACCGGTCTGGTCAGCGATGCTCACCACAAGCCGCGTGCCGTCCGCCGACAGGGTGTACACGACCGGCATGGGGCCCTGCATGGTGGTGTCGTCGATCAGCTCCGGATCGACCGGGGCCGAGAGTACCAGTCCGTCAGAGAATCGGGGCGAGAGCAGATAGGCGTCGAAGTCCGGCCTTCGCCACGAGTAGTGATGGAGCACGGTGGAACCATCGAACGAGGTGCTGACGGACGTGTCCGAGTATTGGGGTTCGGGTTCCGCGTCATGGGGCAACCGGGAGACCACCTCGCCACTGCTCGCGTCGATCAGGGCGGCGCTACTTGGCTGCGTCAGGAAGATCCACGAGCTCCCCGCCGTGGTGAAATCGGTGAACCATCCGTTTCCGATGTCCATGATGGGATCGGTGGTGCCGTCCTGGAGCGATATGCGGGTGAGCTGCGCGCCATTAGCGGGAGCGGCGGAGATGACGTACAGGTTCTGGCTGGCTGCGTGAAGGAGTGGCATGGAAACGTTGCCCAACCCGTCTACCACCGTTTCCTGCTCGGGCTCGCCGTTCGCCCAGGTCAGCAGTCCTACGCTCGCCGGGGTGGTGATAACGAGCGTCTCGCTATCCAGGAATCCGGCTACTCCGGGGCTGTCCTCGGCAGTCATGTCGATGCTCGCCAGCTCCTCGCCGGTTGTGGTGTCGACGACCGTGATGCGGTAGCTCTCGAAATCGCTGGTGGCCCCCCAGGCGATGCGCGTGCCATCGTCTGAGAACACCGGCAGGGTCGCACCCAGGTGTGGGGCGGGTGGATAGCCGTCAAGCGCAGCCATACTTTCGAGGGAGCCGGCGATCACGAACATGGTGGCTTGGTCCGGGTTGGCGGGACCGAGTCCCGGCTCGCGGAATTCGATCAGCATCGTGTCCTGTCGCAGGAGGAGCGGAGCTCCAACGACCTCGGGCCGAACGGCCGGCTCATCCGGCAGATCGACGATCTCCGACAGCCCCCGACTGTCGCCAGTGCGGGTGTCGTGGACCGTCCAGTCGGCGTTGTCGCCCGATTCGGAGGAGAACAGGTACGGTCCTGCCCAGCTTTGGTGCTGGGTGACGCTCGGCAGGTCGAACAGCGTGTCGCCGGTGGTGAGGTTGATCACCGCGCGGGATTCGTCGTTTCGCGTGACGATCGCCTGCCCCGGCACGTTGTTGGTCTCCACTGATATGACGCCGGGCAGCTCGATCGTGTCTCCATTTGGCTGGTTGATGGTGAGTCCGTCTTCATCGATCAGGGCAACGTGATCGGCGAGCGACTTTGCTTCTTCCTCGGTGGCGCCCTCCAGCACCAGCACGTCCGAGACGGTGGTGGTTGCTGATGGGGATGCCTCCGGGGAGGCGACGGCAAAGCCGGGTGCATCCGACGTGCCGGGTGAGCTGACCGGACGCTGCATCCAGACCAGCGATGCCACCAGCCCGACGATCACCGCGATCGCCAGCGCCGCCGCCACGAACGGCGAGATGGGGGACCACCAGGGCACCTGTCGCTCCCGCCGTCGCTCGGGTATCCATCTCCTGCCGCCACCGGGGGCGAGCGCTCCGCTCTGCATGAGATCCTCCCTGATGCGCTGCTGGACCGCCGTGCCGGGCATCGCCGCCTGCGCCGCCAGTCCATGAAGCTGGCGGGCACCTGCCTGCGCCCGGGTGAGCGGTCCGCTCGGGTCATCCTGCGATGCTCCGTTGGCGGGCGTCCCCGCGACGAAGGCATCGAGCCAGGTATCGAAGGTGGTTTCCGGATCGGACCGGTGGTGTGGGTCACGATGTGGCATGGTCGTCCTCCGGATCGTGCGGCGCGTAGCCGAGATCGGTCAGCACCTCGCGCATCGTCTGGTAGGCGCGGAACTGCGCCGACTTGACGGCAGGGTGGGTCATGTTTAGGGCGGTGGCGATCTCCGGGCCGTTCAACCCCACCAGCCGCAGCTCGACCACGCGGCGCTGTCGCTCGGGCAGGTGCCCAAGTGCAACTCGCACCGCACGGTCCTCGTCCCGGCCGATGGCGGTGTCATCCGGTGCGCGACCGGGATCGGGCGGATCGAAGCCGGGTCTGTCCCGCAGCGGGTGGAGCAGCCGGTCGAGCGAGAGGTGAAAACGCCGTCGCCGGTGGTGATCGACGATGGTGTTGTGGGCGATGGCGAAGAGCCAGCTGCGGAAGGTCGCACCGGGCCGGGATTCGTCGACACGGTAGTCGGGCAGGGCGCGCAGCACCCGCTCGAAGATGCGGGCCGTCGCGTCCTCGGCCGCCTCGGGTGACTCGAGGCGGCGCAGGCAATAGCGGTAGACCGGCTCGAACCAGGTCGCATAGATCGCCGCCGATGCCTGCGGGTCGCGCTGGGCCGCCGCGATCTCGGCAATCGTGGTCTGCGGCCCGGCTGTCGCGGTGCGGTCCTCACGTTCTTCGGATGTCGTCATCCTGCCGGCATCCATGGCGCGTGCCTCTCGTGGCTCCGGGGTTGGCCCGGAGGTGTCGATCGCCTGTAGAGAGGGTAAACGCGACACATCCAAAAGGGTTGCGGTCGCCAACTGGTTTCGGGGGTGCGGCACATCAGCATGACGCGAGACCTGAAAAAAGGAAACACGTCCACGGAGAGGGCGAGCCTGTCAATGCAGCATGGCAGCGAGCCCATGCGCGACGGATTCGGTTTCGGGCGGTACCCTTGCCGGAAAGCGTGGTGAGGGGGTGAGATGCGTCAGGGGTCTCGAAACGGATACGCGAGAAGGTGGCACGGAGGGATCACATGATCGATCGCCGCCAGCTTCTGGCCGGTGCGGGCGCGCTCGCCGGGCACGCCGCCGTCGGTGGGCCACGCGGATCCGGCTCCCGCGATGAGCAGGACATGCCCCCGGAGTCGCTCGACGTCGACCGGTTGCTCGCCCACGGCGGTGTCGCGGATATCGCCGGGGCGATCGCGCGGCACGAGGTCACTGCCAGCGAGGTCGTCGGGGCTGCCGCGAGACGGATGCATCGGCTCGATGGCATCTTTGGCGCCGTGATCGAGATGAACCCGGACGCGGCAGGGATCGCGCGGGAGCTGGATCGCGAGGTCACCCGGGGAGAGCTGCGGGGGCCACTCCACGGTGTGCCGGTGCTGCTCAAGGACGCCATCGCGACGGGCGACCGCATGCGGACCACCGCCGGCTCGCTGGCCCTGGCGGAGAACCGGGTCGTCGAGGACGCGTCGCTGGTGAAGCGACTGCGTGACGCCGGCGCGGTGATCCTCGGCAAGACCAACATGACCGAATGGTCGAACATCCGGGACTTCCCGCAGACGGCGGGCTGGAGCGATCGCGGCGGGCAGACCCGCAATCCCTACGATCCGGCGATGTCGCCGTGGGGCTCGAGCTCCGGGTCGGCCGCGGCGGTCGCGCTCGGGTATGCTCCGGTCGCGCTGGGGGTGGAGACGAATGGCTCGATCACCTGTCCCGCCGCCGCCTGTGGAGTGGTAGGGCTGAAGCCGACGGTCGGGCTGGTGAGCCGGGTCGGGGTGATGCCGGTGATGTGGACGCTCGACTCGCCGGGACCGATGGCCCGCACGGTAGCCGACATCGCTGCGGTGATGAACGTGCTGGCGCACGATGACCCCGATGATCCGGCCCATGGCGAGTTCGGGTGGGCGGCGCCGGTCGCCAGCGTCCAGGGCAGGGGTGCTGGTCGATTTGCTGACATCGACTACACCACCGCGCTGGATCCGGATGCGCTGCAGGGTGCCCGGCTCGGGGTGTGCTGGCAGCTGTGGGGCATGGACGCCGATGCCGATGCCGTCGGCTGGGAGGTGGTCGAGCGGCTGCGCGCCGCCGGGGCAGAGATCGTCGAGGACGCATGGATCCCGACGCTCGAGGAGCTGAATGTCGAGCCCGGGATCGGGGCCATCCTCAATGCGGAATTCTCGGCGGGCATGGCGGCGTTCCTCGACCGGTTCATGCCCGCCGGACCGATCCGCTCGATCGCGGACGTCGTCGCCTGGAACGAGGCGCACGCCGACGTGGTGTTCGCCCACGGGTGGCACGCCGGTCTGGTCGAAGCTGTCAACGCGATGCCGGTCGACGATCCGTACTACCTCTGGATGGTGGAGTGGCTGGTCACGAAGGCGCGGGACGAGGGGGTTGACGTCGCGCTCGACGCGCACGGCCTCGACGCGATCATCGCGCCGACGGCGCCCGTCCCGACCGAGATCGTGATCGGTGGAGGCACGGACTTCGCCGGGTCGTCGACCCTGCCGCCCTCCTTCGCGGGGTACCCGTCGATCACGGTGCCGATGGGGTACGTGCGGGGGCTGCCGGTGGGGCTGCATCTCTTCGGACGGGCCTTCTCCGAGTGGTCGCTGATCCGGCTGGCGTACGCCATCGAGCAGCTGCTGGATGTCCGCATGCCACCGGCGCTGCCGCTGCCCGATGGGGTGCCGGGCCCGTTGCGGTGAGCGGGCCTCGCCACCGCGAACGCGTTCCCTGCCATCTCGTGCGAACTCCCGCCCGTGTGGCGTGGAGCAATCGTGTCGCCCGTCCTGCATTCTTTCTCCCGGATCAAGAACGACCATCAGGGCTCGTCGACCGGCCGCGGACACGTTTGTGCGGTCGCCGTGAGCGGGTGGCTTCACCAGCGGTGGGATGAGCGCATCCTCCTGCTTCGGGACGGGGCTGCGGGTGCGGCTCGGCCGCCGCGGATGGGCGCGTGGCGGTGGTGTGCCGAGGGACGGTAATGGGTGGGAGCGCGTGTCAGCTGGCCCGGACGAGCGAACCTCGCTCAGGACGACGCGACATCACCATCCTGCGCGGGCAGCGTGATGATGAAGGTCGCGCCGGTGGGGTCGTTGCGGGCGGTGAGCTGGCCATCGTGGGCGGCCACGATTCTCCTCGCGATCGTGAGGCCGAGCCCGGCCCCGCCGGTCTTGCGGTTGCGCGAGGCCTCGCCCCGGTAGAGCGGGTCGAAGATGTGGGGCAGGTCCTGCTCGGGGATGCCGGGCCCGGTGTCGGACACGGCGATCTCCGTCTGCGTGGCGGTGCGTCGCCACGCCAGTTGTACGGTGCCGCCTTCCGGCGTGTGGCGGAGCGCGTTGTCGAGCAGGTTCTCGATCGCGCGGGTGAGCATGTGCGCGTCGGCGTCGATGGTCAGCGGTGAAGCCGGGGTATCGAGCGTCAGGCGCACGCCCTTCGCGTCGGCGCGGGGGCGCAAGCCCTCGGCGATGCCGGGCAGGAACGATGCGAGCTGAATGGGCGTCCGGTCGGGCGTTTCCTCCAGGTACTCGAGCCGCGTGAAGGCGAAGAGGTCGGCGATGAGCCGCTCGAGTGCGGCGGCCTTGTCCTGGGCGACGGCGATGTACCGCGTTCGCTTCTCCGGCGAGTCGGCGACCCCGGTGGCGAGGCCTTCCAGCGATCCGCGCAGCGAGAAGAGCGGGGTGCGCAGATCGTGGACGATCGCGCTGATGAACATGCGACGCTCCTGCTCGAGGCTGGCCTGGCGCTCCAGCGACGCCTTCAGCGCCTCGCTCATCGCCATGAACGCCTCGTTGAGATCGGCTACCTCGCGCACGCGGGAGCTGGGCAGGGAGATGTCGAGCTCGCCCGCGGCGACCCGTCGGGCGGCGTCGCTGGTGGCGGTGAGCGGATCGATGATCGAGCGGCGCAGGAACCAGGCGATCCCGCCGAGCGCCAGCAGCAGCGCCCCGATCAGGGCGACCGGCACGAACCACTCGCGCAGCTCCTCGGGCGGACCGTCCAGCGGATCCGAGTAGATATAGACGAATCGGGGTGGGTCGCTGTCGGGAACCTCGATGCGCCGCACCCGCCGTGCGTTGTCGCTCGTCCCCTCGAGCGGCTCGTCGGAGGTGCGGAAGATCTCCTGGCCGTCCTCGACGAGCACGATGTCGACGTGCTCCTCCGCGAGCCAGTCGCTCAGCTCCGCCGTCCAGTCGGGATCGTCCCAACGCTCGACGTCGGACAGCAGCCGTGCCTCGACCTGCTCGTCGATCTCGAACGGTCCCTGGTTCTCGTGGAAGAGCAGGAAGCCGATCACCAGCATGGTGAGGAGTGGCGCGAGGAAGAGCGCGGCGAGCGACAGCGCCATCCAGCGCCGGATCGGCAGGGTACGAGGACGTCGGGTCGCGCTCACTGCTGCCGCCCACCCTCGAACCGGTAGCCAACACCCCATACCGTCGTGATGTATTCGGGGTTGGACGGGTCACGCTCGATCTTGTCGCGCAGGCGTCCGATATGGACGGTGAGGGAGTGGCGATCGCCGTAGGGTCCCCACAGGCGTTCGAAGAGGGTGTCGCGGGTCAGCACCTGGCGCGGGTGCTCGGCGAACATCTCGAGCAGCTCGAACTCCCTGGCGGTGAGCTGCACCAGCTCGCCATCGACCCGTACCTCGCGAGCGCGGAGGTCGATCTGCAGCCGTCCGAAGTCGAGGATCGAGGCGGGTTGCTGGGTCGAGCCGCGCTGGGTGCGGCGCAGCACCGCCTTGACCCGTGCCACGATCTCGCCGGGGGTGGCGGACTTGACGATGTAGTCGTCGCCGCCAAGCCCCAGCCCGCGGATCTTGTCGCTGTCCTCCTGCTTCGCGGTCAGGAACAGTACGGGCACGTCGCTGGTCTCGCGGATACGGCGCAGCACGTCGAAGCCGGATTGTCCCGGCATCATGATGTCGAGCAGGATGCAGTCCACCTGTGTGGACCCGACCGTGGCGAGCGCCTCGCTGCCGTTGCTGGCCGTGAGCACCCGATAGCCATCAGCCTCCAGAAAATCGCGCATGAGCTCGACGATGTCGTCCTCGTCATCGACGACCAGCACGGTCGGGTGGGTATCCATAGTCGTCCTCCTTGCCGTCCCGCTGGGACCGGGCGCGGTGTCGTTTCGGCCGGGCGCCATCCGGCGCATTGAGACATCGTGAATCCGGCTGCCGCGACGCGATCACCCCACGCCGGTCGAAAGGACATCGGTCGTTGCGGTGCCGATCGCCCCTGCGTCGCATCGCCGCCATACGGGCGAATCGCTCCCGCTGAGCCCCGGCGCGGCGCGATCGGACCGTCAAGCGGTCTGCCGTCTCCCCCAGTATCCGCCTCGCGGCAACCCGAATCGAGCGGTTTTTCGCCTCCTGACGAAGGTGTGATGCCTTGTTGATCGCCTGTTGAGGGTTGGCCGACCGGGTGTTGATTCCCGCTTCCTACCATCGGGTTGCTGGTGATTGCGCCGTGGCGATGCCAGCCCGCATGGATGGTCCGCCACGGCATCGAACAAGGAGGCAACACGCATGGACCTGATCACGACCCTGCAACTGGCGGCGGCGAGTGCCCGCTTCGAGGACGGTGGCGATGGCTGGTGGTTCCTGTGGCCGCTCGTTCCGCTCTTCTGGATCATCGTGGCCGCGCTCGTCATCCGCTTCGTGGCCTTCCGGGGCCGTCATCGCGACCCATCGCCGCTCGAGCGCGCCCAGGGCATCCTCGCCGAGCGATACGCGCGCGGTGAGATCGACGGCGAGGAGTACCGCCGTCGCAGCGACGAGCTCCGCTAGGGAAGATCGTCGCGATCCCGTGACGGGGCGGTCCCTGTGGCTGCCCTCGCGAGGGGAGGAGACGGGCTCCTCCCGTACCGGGATGCAGCGGGACAGGTGGAGATCCCCTTCCGCGCAGGCATGACGGAACAACCACCACAGAGACCAGGAGGCATCGAATGGCACACGGGAGCAACGGGACCTACGTGATCGAGACCGAGCGTCTCACCAAGCGATACGACGACATCACCGCGGTCGACCACCTCGACCTGCGCGTCCGGCGGGGTGAGGTCTACGGCTTCCTCGGGCCCAACGGGGCCGGCAAGACCACCACGCTGCGGATGCTGCTGGGGCTGATCCAGCCGTCGAGCGGCGAGGTCGCCGTGCTCGGCACGGCGCCGGGCACGGCGGAGAGCCTGTCGCGGACCGGCGCGATGGTCGAGACCCCCGCCTTCTACCCGCACCTCTCGGGACGCGACAACCTGCGGGTGCTCTCCAGGTACACCGGTGCCCCCGCCAGCCGGATCGACACGGTGCTCAGGCAGGTGGACCTGCTCGACCGGGCCGGTGATGCCTTTCGCGACTACTCGCTCGGCATGAAGCAGCGCCTGGGTGTGGCGGCGGCGCTCCTGAAGGATCCGGCGCTGCTCATCCTCGACGAGCCGACCAACGGACTCGATCCCGCCGGCATGGCGGAGATGCGCGATCTCATCCGCGAGCTCGGGCACGGTGACCGCACGGTCCTGCTCTCGAGTCATCTCATGAACGAGGTCGAGCAGGTCTGTGATCGGGTCGGGATCATCGCCGGCGGCAGGCTGGTCGCCGAGGGGACCGTCGATGACCTGCGCGGCGAGGACGTGCTCGTCATCCGGGCGGATCCGTTGATGGAAGCCCGGCGCATCGTGGACGGAATGGAGGGCGTGCGCGAGGTGCAGGTGCGGTCCGGTGAGCTCTGCGTGACGACCGGGACGGACTCGACGCTCGAGCCGGCCCACGTGAACACCCGGCTGGTCGCGGAGGGCATCGCGGTGAGCGAGCTCCGTCTGGAACGGGCGTCGCTGGAGTCGGTCTTCCTGTCGCTGACCGGCTCCGATCGGCACACGGACGATATCGCCTGGCCGCCGCAGCCCGGCAACCAGGCGCACGAGACACGGGAGGTGACCCATGCTGTCTAGATTCCTCGACCTGATTCTGGCGGAGCTCTTCCTGCTCACGCGTCGCACGGCGACGTGGGTGCTCATGGCGACCTGGACGCTGCTGGGACTGATGTTCGCGTACATCGTGCCCTACGTGATGTACCGGAACGGCGACGACGAGGGGCCGGGGACGATCCCGTCGATGCTGCCCGACCAGCTGACCGCGACGCTCCTCGACGGCTACCCGTTCTTCGGGGGTGCGATCGCGCTGGTGCTGGGCGTGCTCGCGGTCGGCAGCGAGTTCGGCTGGGACACGTTCAAGACGCTCTTCACGCAGCGGCCGGGGCGGGGACAGATCTTCGCCGCGAAGATGATCGCCCTCGGTATCGTGATCGTGCCGTTCGTCGTCGTACAGTTCGCCGCTGGAGCCGCGACCGGTGTCGTGATCGGACTGCTCGAGGACGTGGCGATCAGCGCGCCGAGCGCCACCTCGGTGATCCAGGGCATCATGGCCGGCTGGATGGTGCTGGCGGCGTGGGCCGCGGTCGGTGTGCTGCTCGCGGTCGCGACGCGGGGCACCTCGCTGGCGATCGGGATCGGGATCCTCTACTCGCTGGTGATCGAAGGTCTGGTCAGCGCGCTCGCTGGCTCGATCGGGGTGGTGGAGCCCATCGTCGACTTCTTCCTGCGGGCGAACGCCTACTCGCTCGTGCGACCGCTGGGTGGGGCGAGCTCGATCACCGGTGACAGCGCCGCGACGGACGGTCCCGGTGCCTTCAGCGGCCCGTTCGTGGATGAGACGCAGGCGGCCCTGGTGCTGGTCGCCTACATGGTGGTGCTGCTCGGGGCGTCGGTGTGGATGCTGCGCCGGCGGGACGTCGATTGATATCCGGGCGTAGCGAGCGAGCGGATCGAAGCGGGCGGCCATCGCGGCCGCCCGCTTCGTCATTTCGGCAACGTGCCATGCGTGCGGGTCGGCACACGCGCTGCCTGGCTGGATGAGGAGACGAGGCTGTCCCGAGGGAGGTCGAGGGGCAAGATGAACGGATGGAGTGGACGACGGTCTCGCGAGTCCGCGCGCTGACGGAGGGGAGTCCGTTCCGGTCAGTCAGCGAATCCGGCTCTCCGACACGTCCAGGATGGCTTCCGTCGGACGGGTAGCCGGGTGGACCGGAGATCGACGAGGCAGTGGCGAATCGCTGGACGAAGCGATGGGCCTACGATTCGCCGGCGGGCTCGGCCGCCGACTGCTCCGTGATCGCCGCGCGAATCCGCTCGACCTCGTGGCGGGGATCCTCGACCTCGACGCAGATCAGGTCGTAGTAGTGCCCCTGGAGGCGGAGGATGACCGTCTGCTCGGCGTGGCGGCGGACCCAGAACGAGCGCACACGTGGCTTGTCCCAGAATTTCCAGTAGGTTCCGGCGGTGTAGTACCCCGGCACGTTCGTGCCCGGCAGCCGGATGCCGAGCGGGCCGTTGCGGGCGAGCTCCGGCTCGTAGCTCACGGAGACGATCTGCTCGTACGGCACATCGATCTGCCGACGAAGGGACCAGAGCTGGTGCCAGCCGGTGGGTCGGATGCGGACGGCGTTCCAGAGCAGGTCGATCTCGACAGGCGCCACGTTGCGCTCCTTTCGGCGGGTATGTGGTGAATGCACGGCCCGCGCCGACGGCGTCAGGCATGATGGTCCGGTACGGTTCGATCATGGATGGACGGCATCGAGGTCGTCACGCCGACGCGCGGGCGCCGAACGCGGCTCGATCGTTTCCAATCGCGTCACGCGTGTGGATCAGGATACACGAGGCGGCGTGCCTGCTGCCCGAAACCGGGGCATGCCGGCTCCCTCCCTGTCGAGCTGGGGGAGCCTCGAGCGCCGGTGGCACGGTGCCACCCGGGTCACTCGTCCCAACCCGAAGGTGGGCGTGTTCCGGTCGATTCGGCACGCTCCAATGGGCGTAGCTCTGCATAATGAGCTTATCGATCTCCCGCCAGCGCCAGAAGGTCAATATCGCCATGTCCACCACCTCCGCCCCAGCCACCGGGACTCCTGCCGCGAGCGGGCGCGCCATCGATCCCGCCCGCCGCGACCGGTATCGCGGTCTCGTCGCCGGCATGGTCGGTGCCCTCGCGATGGTCGCCGTGTTCATCCTGCTGCGCCCGCTCACCGACTCGGTGTCCGTGCTCGACACGCTCGCCGATGCCACGCTGCTGGCGATGCCGATCGGCATCTTCTCCTTCTTTCTCGAGACATTCGGCGCCCAGGCGAAAACGCTCTTCCTCGTCGGGCTGATCGCGGTGCTCGTGCTGGTCGGGGGCGGGTTGGGACAGCTCTACGCCGCCCAGACCGCCGGCGCCCGGAGACCGGTGTGGCCGCGGGCACAGGCGTTCGCGATCGGCATCCTGTCGGTGCTCGGCGTGTTCTATCTCATCGTGGGTGGCAGCCAGACGCCCAACGCGGTGTCCGGCGCGAATGCCCTGCGCTCGCTCGTCGCCATCGCGCTCGGTGCCGAGGCGTGGGCGGTCGTCACGGCGTTGCTGCTGACGACGCTGCGCCGTCGAGTCGCCAGCCAGCGGGACGAGTCGACGGATGATGCCGCGGCGGTCGACCGTCGGCAGCTGCTGACGCTCGCCGGCCTGGGTGCCGTCGCGATCGGTGCGGTCGCCGTGGTGGGCCGCGATGTCGTGCGCGTGGCGGGTCGCAAGACGGTCGGGGCGAGCTCGGCCGGCACGATCTCTCCGGCGATCACCCCGCCCGATGACTTCTACGTGATCTCGAAGAACTTCATCGACCCGTCTTCCGATCGTGGGGATGCGTGGTCGCTGGAGATCGCGGGGCTGGTCGACCGGCCGGGACGTATTACGCGAGCCGAGCTGGAGTCGATGGCGGGTCCGGACTTCGTCTCGACGCTGACCTGCATCAGCAACGAGGTGGGCGGACCTCTCATCGGCACCGCCCGCTGGACGGGTGCGCCGCTCTCGGCGGTGCTCCGGCACGTCGGCGTGCGTCCGAACGCGGTCGACCTGATCGCGGAGGGGGAGGACGGCTACACGGATTCCTTCCCGATCGAGCGGGCGCTCTCGCCCGAGCCGCACATCGTCTGGGCGATGAATGGCGAGCCGTTGCCCCGCCTGCACGGGGTGCCCGTCCGACTGATCGTGCCCGGACTGTACGGCATCAAGAACGTGAAGTGGCTGACGAAGCTGACGGTGAGCGGGGACGACTACCGGGGGTACTGGCAGGATCGCGGGTGGACCGAGACCGCGGTGATCAAGACGCAGAGCCGGTTCGACGTGCCTCGGGATCGCGACGTGCTGCCGGCGGGCGAGCACGAGATCGGCGGGATCGCCTTCGCCGGTGATCGCGGCATCTCGGCGGTCGAGGTCAGCTTCGACGGTGGCGCCACCTGGCGGGAGGCGACGATCGCCGAGAACCCGAGTCCGGCCGGGCTGAGCTGGGTGGTCTGGACGATGACCTGGCAGGCGAAGCCGGGCGGGTATGAGCTGGTCGTGCGTGCCACGGACGGCGAGGGCAACCTCCAGACGGCGGAGGTCGCGTCGCCGCTCCCCGACGGGGCCAGCGGCTATCACCGCATCGACGTCGGGGTGGTCTAGCCGATCGCCACGATGCGGCCCACAGGATCGGGGAGCATCCATGAGGTGGGCCGGCACTGGATGCGCCATATGGGTCCTGGCTTGCCGGCACGACCGAGCGGCAACCCGGTCATTCGCACCGCCGTACGAGCGCATCGATCACATCGCGCACCCCAACGTCATGATCTCGACCACGTGCCGCCCCGCCCGCATGGCGTCATCGGGGTGTCGCAGACGGGCGGCCCGGCTGCTCCGCTTCGTGCGCCGGCGCCCTTCTGTGCGCTTGCCGTGGGTCGCACGCATGGCCGGGGCTCGCTCGACCGACTCGGGCCAGACTCGTCGAGCGGGGCGATATGACAGCGACAGCCCGGCGGGCGGCCGATCCGTAACGGGATGTGGCGCGAGACACGGTGGCGCGGTACGGGCCCCTTCGGGCGTCACGGGCTGGCGGCGGGTGCTTCGTCGGTGGCTGCCGGGAACTCGATCACGACGGGTAGCGACCTCCACTTCCAGTCGGTGAGAGCGTTCGAGGGGGTGGCGTATTTCTCGACCAGGAGATCGCGTGCCAGCCGATCCTCGGCCGTCCCCTCCTCGAGAATCCGGGCGATGCCGGCGTGTGACTCGTCGCCAATCTCGACCGTCACCTGCGGGTTCGCCTGGAGGTTGCGCACCCAGTCGGATCGGTCACGTCCGCCGGCGAGCAGGTACACACGGCCATCCTGTGTCGCGAACCAGATCTCGATGCGATGGGGGTGGCCCGTGCGCCGGCCGATCGTGGTCAGGTACGCATAGGGCGCGCTGGCCCATCGTCCCGGCCACGGCTGCTCCGGTTGTCTCACAGCTGTCAATGTCCTCGCCTCCGGTGGTCGATGCGAACGTGAGCGGGTGGTGCCGCAGGTGGCTCTGCTCATGTCCGCGGCAAGCCTGTGCCTCGATTGTCGGGGAGCGGGCGGGTGCGGTCGAGTGCAGTGCGAGCGCGATCGTGGCCACCGCCAGGGTCGCGGTCAGGTGCGTCAGTGTTGCCGCCATCGACATGCATGCTCGGCGAGGGCGGCCTTGCGACCACGGCCGGCTATCGCGTGGGCGTTGGCTCGCCGGCCAGGATCATCCGGGCGCCGTGAGCCGAGCACACCGTTGGAGGATGTGTCCATGCTGACCGAGATCTCGCCGGAGTCCGTGCTCGGCGACTGGAAGACGATCATCGGCGAATCGGTCGGAATCGACGTCGATTCCGCCTGGCGCGACCTGTGGTTCATCACGGCGGAAGACGGCTCCCGCTACGTCCTCAAGCGACTCGGGCCGTGGCGGAACCTGCCGGTGGCCGACGAAGCGCGGATCCTGCAGCATGTGGCGAGGCGGGGCGTGGCGGTCGCCGAGTTCCTGCCGACGGACCGTGCCACGCTCTACGCCGGGCCGGTCGAGGAGTCCTTCGTGCTCATGCCGATGCTGGCGAGCGACTCGTTCACCGCCGCCGAGATCGTGCCTCTCGAGGGGACGATCGGTGCTGCCCTCGCCGAGCTCCATCTGGCGCTCGCCAGCTACCCCTGGCCGGCAGACACCGCCGTCGAGAGGCTCCACGCGTCGCTGGCGGAGGACCTGACCTTGCCGCCCGATGTCGCCGAGGCGTTCGCCCGACACCGCGACGGCATGATCGCGGCCCTGACCGGGCTGTCCACCCAGCTGGTCCACGGTGACCTGACACCGGAGAACGTGCTGTTGTGTCGACCTGGGGTGGTCTCCGGGTTCATCGACTTCGACCATCTGCCGATGGCGCCACGGGTCTGGGACATCGCAAGGTACCTGTCCCGGCGTGTCCGGTTGCGGTGGAGACTGGCATCGCCGGAGATCGGGCCGCTGGATGCCCTCCCCGGTTTTCTGGCCGGGTACCACCAGGTGAGCTCGTTGCGCGCGGAGGAGATACGTGCGATCCCGGCCGGGATCGCCGCCGGCAACGTCATCGAGGTCAGCTACCACCAGCGGATCCTCGATGGGACGCTAACCCGTCGACGTCTGCCCGACCATGAGGCAGTGCTGGCCGACACGGTCGAGGCGGCCCGCTGGCATCTGGCGAACTGGGACGCGGTCGAAACGTCGGTGCGCTCGAGTGTCACGTGATCCCCGCCGACAGCCGGGTGCCTGCAGGCGGTGAGGGCATGAGGTTGCTTCAGGGTGCCTGCCGCGGTGGCACCTTCCCGGCCTGCATGCCGCCGGTCGGTGGCAAGGGGCATCAACCGGTTGGGGATCCCATGTGTCATGCAAGGAGACTGTCCGCATCCTCGCGATCGTCGTCGTAGTGCCCGTGCCAGAGGCTGCGCATCTCCGGTGATGTCCGCAGGAGGTCAGGGAGGGTTCCCTGGGCGACCACCCGGCCCCTGTCCATGACGATCACCTGGTCGGCCCGCTGCAGCGCCGGCCGCCGGTGGGAGACCACCAGCGTCGTCACCTCGGCCTGGTCGAAGAGCCGTTCCCACAGCCGCTGCTCGGTATCGACGTCCAGCGCGCTGGAGAGGTCGTCGAGGATGTAGAGCTCGGCCGGTCGCACGAACATCCTCGCCGTCGCCGTGCGCTGGACCTGACCGCCCGAGAGCTTCGTCCCGCGTATGCCGACCATCGTCTCAAGGCCGTCCTCGAGCGTCGCGAGATCCCGATCCATCACGGCGGCGCGGAGCGCCCGGTCGAGATCCACCGTGTCCTCAGGGAGCCCGAGCAGGATGTTGTCCCGCAGTGATTCGCTGAACAGCCTGGGTGCCTGCGGTGTGTAGGAGCTTCGTGGTGGCACGAAGAAGGTATCCGGACGCTCGACCAGACGACCGTTCCACCTGATCTCTCCGTCGTCGGGCAGCAGCAGGCCCTGCAGGGCCCGGACGAGCGTCGTCTTCCCGGCCCCGATCCGGCCGGTGATCACCGTCATCGAGCCGCGCGGGACCGTGAACGAGACGTTCTCGAAGCCACGGTCGGTGTCCGGGTAGTGATAGCTGAGGTTGCGGACCTCGAGCGTCTCCAGCCGATCCGCGCCGATGGGGGGCACCGGTGGCTGGGTCGGCAGCGGTCCGGTCAGCCCGGTCGGTCCGTGGGCGGTCAGGGCATTGGGGGGCACGTCCTGCATCAGCTCCACCAGCCGGTCGACCGAGACCGGCACCTGCCGCCACTGCGTCATGTACTGGCCGACGAACCCGGCAGCGACCGAGAGTCCGCCGAGGTAGGAGACGAAGAGGGTGAAGTCGCCCACGCTGAACTCGCCGGAGCGGATGCGCCCGGCCGCGAGCAGGAGCAGGATGCCGACTCCGATGTTGGCGAGGTTGGTCGAGACGGTGTGCAGGAACTCGTTGAACACGGTGTCGTTGAGGGTCGCCTTGCGCCGTGCATCGTTCACCGTGCGGAAGTGATCGACCACCCGTGCCTCGGCGCCTGCCGCCTTCACGGCCTGCACGGCACCGAACATCTCGCCGAGGAGGCCGGTGACATTGCCGATCGCCTCCTGGTTCGCCTTCCGGAATCGGACGATCCTCGTCTCCATGCGGACGATCAGGACGACGGTCAGCAGCAGCGGCACGAACACACCCAGGGTCAGCACCGGGTCGATGCGAGCCAGGATCACGATCGAGAGACCGAGCATCAGTCCCTGACCGATCGGATCGAAGGTCCAGCTCAGGAAGAGACTGATCGCCTGCACGTCGTCGCGGAAGCGGCTGACCGCCTCACCGGTGGAGACGGGCACCGAGCGGGCGCCCGGGTGGGTGAGGATGCGCCGCAGCACGTTCCGGCGGAGCAGGGCCCCGACGAAGATGTGGAGGATCGGCTCGGCGGCGGCGATCAGGATGGTCACCGTCCGCACCATGCCGACTGCGACGAGCAGGCCGAGGAAGGTCCATGCGTTGGCGCCGGCCGGAGTCCCGTCGGCGAGGTCGTCGAAGAAGCGCTGCAGGATCAGGCCCGGCACCAGCGTCAGGACGTACATGCTCGAGAAGACGCCGAACCCGCACAGCAGAAAGAGCTTCCGGTCGACGCCCGCCAGCGAGCGGATGATCTGCCATGGTCTCATGCGTGTCGCTCCCCGCTGGTGACGAGGTCGTGACCGGTCCGGAGCATGCCGGCGAACCGCGAGCTCGGGTCGTTCGCGAGTGTCTCGCGCTCGCCATGCTCGACCACCTCGCCGTGTGCCATCACGAGCACCTCGTCGGCCCGCTCGATCGTCGCCAGCCGGTGCGCGATCACGATCGCGGTGCGGCCCTCGAGCAGGGTGTCGATCGCGCGCTCCAGCTTCGCCTCGGTGGATGGGTCGAGGCGGGAGGAGGCCTCGTCGAGGATCACCACGTCGGGATCGCGCAGGAAGACGCGGGTGAAGGCGAGTAGCTGGGCCTCGCCGGCGGAGACGCCCCCGCCACCGGAGGCGAGGATCGTGTCGAGTCCGTCCTCGAGCGAGCGGAGCCAGCCGTCGAGACCGAGGCGCTCCAGCGCGTCGATGATCCTGTGGTCGGGGACCGAGCGATCGAAGAGGGTGAGGTTGTCGCGAACCGAGGCCCGGAACAGCTGGATCTCCTGTGTCACGAAGGCGACCCGGTCGCGGAGCTCGGCGATCCTCACGTCGCGGAGATCGATCCCGCCGAGCCGTACCGCCCCCTGGTCGGGATCGTAGAAGCGCACGAGCATCCGGGTGAGGGTGGACTTGCCGCTGCCGGTTCGCCCGACCAGCCCCAGCACGCGCTGCGGTGCGAGGTGAACGGTCACGTCGTTCAGGATCGGCTCTTCCGGCACGTAGCCGAAGGTGACATGGTCGAAGGCGACCGCGAGCGGGCCGGGCGGCAGGGGCGTGCCCGGGCCATCGACGATCGTGGGCCGAACCGTCTGGAGCTGGCGGATGCGGCCGATACTGGCGGAGGCCATCTGAAAGTCGCGCAGCTGGCGAGAGATCTCCTCGATCGGCGTCGAGAGGATCTGGGTGAACTGGAAGACCACGAAGACGGTGCCGAGGGTGATCGCCCCGTCCTTGTAGAGCGTGGCTGCCACGGCCAGGGCGGCGACCATCCCCAGCACCGAGAGGAACTGGGAGATGGAGAACGTCGCGCCGCCGAAGATCGAGGCGATTCGCTGCCTGCGGTGGTAGGCGCGGGCGAACTCGTCGTTGCGGCGCATGACGTATCCGGTGGCGCCGCTGGAGCGGATATCCTCGGTGCCGCTGATCCGCTCCTCGAGGAACCCGATCAGCTCGGCCATCGCCTGCCGGGCGGCGGCGTACCGGACGCTGTTGTACCTGCCGAGCACCGCCAGCGCGACGATCGTGATCGCGGCGAAGAGGGCGACCACGAGCCCGATGCGCCAGTCGATGCGGATGAGAAGGACGATCACGCCGACGGTGAGCAGGACGTTGCCGAGGATGTTGATGATGAACCGCGAGAAGAAGTTCCCGAGCGTGAAGACGTCACCGTCGACCCGCTCGATCAGGTTGCCGGGCGTATGGCGGTTGTGGAAGCCCATGTCGAGCTCGAGCACGTGGAGGGCGAGGTCGGCCCGCAGGTTGTTCGTGGCGGTCCAGCCGACATACTCGGCGACCCAGGTTTCTGCGAGGCGGATACCCTGGATCAGGATCGCGAAGCCGATGTAGAGCCCCGCGATGAGGAGCAGGATGCGCAGCGCATCGCCCTCGAGGGCGCGATCGATGAACCTCCTCAGCACGAGTGGCGAGGCCAGCTGGAGTCCGGTCCCTGTGAGCAGGAGGAGCGCGAGGAGACTGACGCGGCCGCGCTGCGGCAGGAGATATCGGGCCAGCAGCTGCCAGTAGTCGCGCGGCGAAGTCTGCACGGTTGGCTCGTCCTTCGCGTGGTAGCGACGGGGCGCGAAAGGCCGACGGTCAGGATATCACGACACCCGGCCCATTGGAACCCCCTGATTGCCGCACGTCGGCCGCAGCCGTGTCCGGCGAGGGGTGAGATGGCGTGAGGGAGCCCTCGCCGCCAATCGGCCGATCGCTCGTTCCCGGATCGACCGAGCCCGGATGCCCACCAGACCGACGCGGTATCGCCGTTGGTCACGTCGGCGAGGGGGAAGCACCCCGGACATCCCAGGGAGCTGGGGTGGGACGCATCCGCTGCATCAGGACCACCTCGGCTGTCGCGCATCGCACGGGGAGGTGGCTGGCTACCGCGCGTTCGATACCGGTGAGCCCGTCGACGTCGGCAATCGCCCGTCGGCGACGGTGACGTGAGGGATGACGTCGGCGACCTGGTCCCGGCAGGGTGCGACCTCTCGAAACGCACGTCGGAGGTGGGAGATGAGCGACACCCTCTCCGGATCGCTGGTTGGGGGTCGTAGCGCGACCCTGGATCTGTCGCGCCTGCTCGTGTGCCCCGAGCATCGGCCTCTCGCACCCCGATCGCCTCGATTCGGTCCGGGGAGCCCGGTATCGCAGGCCGGGCAGCCGCATCGTTTCGTTCGGCTTTCTGCGCGGGCGGGCCGGTGTTAGGATGGGGGCGCTGAACCGGACGGACACCATACGGAGGGACGCGACATGGCTGGACGCGATCGACTGGGCAAGCGCAATCGATTCTGGCGCCTGGGAAACGACCCGCAGCCCTTCAGTCCGGTCTCCGTCGCGAAGCACTCGCGGCTGCGCGGCGCCACGGCCGTCGACAGCGTCTGCCCGTACTGTGCCGTCGGCTGCGCGCAGCTCGCCTACGTGAAGGACGGCGAGTGCATCGACATCGAGGGCGACCCCCGCAGCCCCATCAACGAGGGTGCGCTGTGTCCCAAGGGGGCCAACACGTTCCAGCTCGTCCGCAACCCGCACCGCCCCGATCACATCCTCTATCGCGCGCCCTACAGTGACCACTGGGAGACGAAGCCGCTCGACTGGGCGATGGATCGCATCGCCCGGCTGACGAAGGAGACCCGCGATGCCACCTTCGTCGACCGGGACGAGGATGGCGATCTGATTCGCCACACCACCGCCATCGGGCATCTCGGCGGGGCCACCCTCGACAACGAAGAGACCTACCTGATCAAGAAGCTCTTCAACACGCTGGGGATCGTCTCCATCGAGAACCAGGCCCGCATATGACACAGCGCCTCGGTGCCCAGTTTGAGCACCTCGTTCGGCCGCGGTGCGGCCACCAATTTCCAGGCGGACCTGCAGCATAGCGACTGCATCCTGATCATGGGCTCCAACATGGCGGAGGCACACCCCGTCGGGTTCCGCTTTCCCATGAAGGCGCGGGAGAAGGGCGCGAAGCTGATCCACGTCGACCCGCGCTTCAGCCGCACCTCCGCCTGCGCAACCACCTATGTGCCGATCCGCGCCGGGACGGATATCGTCTTCCTCGGTGGCCTCATCAACCAGGTGCTCACCCAGGAACGGTGGTTCCGGGAATACGTACTTTCGTACACGAACGCCACGACGGTGATCTCGGATCGATTCGTCGACGCCGAGGAGGAAGCCACCGGACTGTTCTCCGGGTATGACGAGCAGGGGAGCGCCTACGACCCGGAGGCCGCACACTGGGACTACGAGCCGGAGCCGGTCTCGTCGCCCACCGATGCGGACGACGCGCAGCAGACGATGGCCCGCAGCGAGACGAGCGCGGAGGTCCAGGACGGCATCCCCCTGCGGGATCCGACCCTGCGGCACCCCGGATGCGTGCTCAACATCCTGCGTCGCCACTACGCCCGGTACACGCCGGAGATGGTCGCCGAGCAGTGCGGCTGTACGGAGGAGCAGCTGCTCGACGTGGCCGAGCAGCTCATGTCGAACTCCGGGAGGGAGCGCACCAGCGCGATCGTGTACGCGCTGGGGTGGACCCAGCACACCACCGGGGTCCAGATGATCCGCACCGCCGCGATCCTGCAGCTGCTGCTGGGCAACGTCGGCCGGCCCGGCGGCGGCATCATGGCGATGCGCGGCCACACCAACATCCAGGGCTCGACCGACATCCCCACGCTCTACAACCTCCTGCCGGGGTACCTGCCGCAGCCGTCGAAGACGAGCGACCACCAGACCCTGCGCGGCTACCTCGAGGCGGAGCGGGTGCGGTACGGCGTGTGGTCCCGGATGTCGGCCTACATGATCAGCCTGCTCAAGGCGTGGTTCGGTGATGCCGCCACGCCGGACAACGAGTGGGGCTACCACTGGCTGCCGAAGATCACCGGGGACCACTCCGAGCTGTCGATGGCCGTCGAGATGGCCAGGGGCACGGTCAGGGGGTACTTCCTGATCGGACAGAACCCGGCGGCGGGCGCGCCGAACGCGCGGCTCAATCGTGAGGGGCTGCGCAAGCTGGACTGGCTGGTGGTGCGTGACTTCTTTCCGATCGAGAGCGCGACGTTCTGGAAGGAGGGGCCGGACAACCCCGACCCGTCCACGATCAGGACGGAAGTCTTCTTCATGCCCGCGGCCAACAGCATCGAGAAGGCCGGCTCGTTCACCAATACCGAGCGGACGATCCAGTGGCACGACAAGGCCGTCAACCCGCCGGGCGACTGCCGTTCCGACCTGTGGTTCATCTGGAACCTGGGACGTCGTCTGAAGGAGCTCTATGCCGGCAGCACCGAGGATCGGGACCAGGGCATCCTCAACCTGACGTGGGACTACGCCTGCGACCATCCGGAGGTGCTGCCGGATGGCACCCCGGACACCATCGCCGATGAGCCCGATGCCGAGAAGGTGCTGCGGGAGATCAACGGGTACTCCGTCGCCGATGGCGAGCAGCTGCGTTCCTTCCAGGAGCTTCGCGACGACGGCAGCACGGCCAGTGGCTGCTGGATCTACTGCGGGGTCTTTCCGGAGCGACACCGCAACCGCGCGAAGGATCGCCATGCCAACCTCGACGACCATGTCCATCTCAACTGGGCGTGGGCCTGGCCGGACAACCGGCGCGTGCTCTACAACCGGGCCAGCGCCGATCCCGACGGCGTTCCCTGGAGCGAGCGCAAGCGGTACGTCTGGTGGGATGAAGACAAGGGCCAGTGGACCGGGCTCGATACTCCGGACTTCGAGCGTGACAAGGCGCCAGGCTACCGCCCGAACGACGACTCCGAGGGGATGGACATGATCGGGGGAGACTCGCCGTTCATTCTCAAGCCGGACGGCAAGGGCTGGCTCTTCGGACCCCGGGGCACCAAGGACGGACCGCTGCCGACGCACTACGAGCCGGTGGAGTCGCCGGTCAGGAATGCGCTCTACCGTCAGCAGATCAACCCGACCACGCGCATCCCGGAGTCGCCGCTCAACCCGATCGCTCCACCCCAGGATCCGGACTTCCCGCTCGTGGGGACGACCTACCGGGTGACCGAGCATTACCTGAGCGGGCCGATGAGCCGGTTCAACAGCTGGCTCAACGAGCTGCAGCCGGCCATGTTCGTGGAGATCGGACCGCAGCTGGCGTCGGAGCGAGGCATCGCCCATGGCGACTGGGTGGTGGTGAGCAGCCCCAGGGGCAGCATCGAGGCGCGGGCGATGGTGACGCCGCGCATCCGGCGGCTGCGCGTGCAGGGCAGGGTGATCGACCAGGTGGGGATCCCGATCCACTTCGCGTGGGCGGGTGAGGTTGCCGGTGGTGCCGCCAACGACCTCACCTCGATCGTGCTGGACCCCAACGTATCGATGCACGAGGCCAAGGCATTCGCCTGCCAGGTGCGCAAGGGGAGGTTGCCGGTCAGGTCGGACACGCCGTCGGTGCCCGTCGAGCGGCGGCCGCAGCCGAGCGACATGGCGGAGACACCGGGGCACGCGCGGCCGGAGGGGAGGAAGGCATGATGGACCGCCGCGACCTGGTAGCCCTGAGCTGCGGATTCCCGGGGGTGTCGTTCGACCACGGCGCAGCTGCCAAATCGACCATCCGCCATGAGGCGCGTCACGAGGTCGTCAATTCGTCCAGGTGGCAGCAGGAGCGCGTGGAGCGATCACGCTCGCGCGGACAGCGCTCGCCGGGACGGCAGGTATGGCTCACCCTGGGGCGCATCGCGGGCCCCGGTCGCAGTGGCAGGATGCGCCGGCTGCGCGGCCTCGGCGTTGCCGCTGCGGAGAACGCCCGCCCTGTCAACGGGCGAGCCGGCCGGACGTCCCCACGTCCTGGCTGCCGGTCCGACGTCGCGGCGCACGTGGATTCCCGCCGACTGGTTACAGGAGGGACGGCATGACCGAGACGCCGCATCGCGCCACGGCCGAGGTGACCGAGCTGACCCTGCACCGCCTGCTCGACGGGGCCGAGGTGGAGCCGGGGCTGCTCGGCGGCTTGCGGCGAGTCGCGCCGCCCCCCGAGGCCGAGCCCATGGGGTTCTTCACCGATGCCTCGATCTGCATCGGCTGCAAGGCGTGCGAGGTCGCCTGCAAGCAGTGGAACGGCCTGCCCGCCGACGGGATGGAGTGGAGCGGCAGGAGCTACGACAACACCGTCCACCTCTCGGCGACGACGTGGCGGCACGTGACCTTCACCGAGCAGGCCCTGCCGAATGGCGAGGTACGGTGGCTCTTCAACAGCGATGTCTGCAAGCACTGCACGGCCGCCCCGTGCCAGGAGGCCTGTCCGACGGGTGCGCTCATCTCCAACGAGTATGGCAACGTCTATGTTCAGCAGGATGTCTGCAACGGCTGCGGCTACTGCGTGTCCGCCTGCCCGTTCGGCGTGATCGGTCGCAGCGAGACCGGGGACGGGCTCGCCCACAAGTGCACGCTCTGCTACGACCGGCAGCGCGACGGGCTGGAGCCTGCCTGCGCCAAGGCCTGCCCGACCGGCTCGATCGCGTTCGGGCCCGTTGCCGAGCTCAGGGAGCGGGCGCAGGCACGGGTGGAGGAGCTCCGGTCGAAGGGCGAGTCGCGCGCCTATCTGTACGGAGCGGACGACGCCGGGGAGTACCGGCGCCTGAACGCGTTCTTCCTGCTCACCGAGAAGCCGGAGGCGTACAACCTGCCGCCGGCACCGACCCGGCCGGTCGCGAAGATGCTGCGTCGGTACGCGTGGAGCGCCGCCGTCGGGATCGGGCTCAGTGCCGTGAGCGCGATCACCCTCGCGCGCAAGGGAGGGCGGTGATGGTGCTCGAGCGGTTCCGGGCGCGCGTGTCGGCACGATTCTCCGGTATACGGCGTGATTCCCTTGCCACTCGGCCCGATCCGGGGATGGCCACGCGCTCGATACCTGATCCGCGGCGACCGGGCGCGTTCGGAGCTGCCCACCGTGATCCGGGCGACGCCTACGCGGGCGTGCCGATCCTGCAGCGGCCCGCCTGGCGCAACGAGGTGGCGGTCTATTTCTACCTCGGCGGCATCTCCTCGGGTGCGTTCATCCTGGGCGCGCTGGCCGACCTGTCCGGTCCACGATGGCGATCGCTCGCCGAGACGGGGTACGTGGTCTCGTTCGCGGCGATGATTCCCTGCGTGCCCCTGCTGATCCACGACCTCGGCCGGCCCTCCCGCTTCCATCACATGCTGCGCATCTTCAAGCCGTCCTCGCCCATGAACCTCGGCACGTGGACCCTCGTCGCGCACAGCGGGATCGTCACCCTGCGCACCGCCGCGATCCTTGCCGATCGGTTGCCCGTGTTGGGGGCTTTGGCGCAACCCCTGCCCGAGCGACTCCTCGGGGCGGCTGGGCTGGTGCCGGCGGTGACGCTCGGCGGGTACACGGGTGTGCTGATCGGCACTACCAGCGTGCCGGTGTGGTCGCGGAGCCCGATGCTGGGGGGACTCTTCATGGCGAGCGGGGTGGTGACCGGCGCGGCGGCGGTCAGCCTGACGTCGATCCTGGCGAAGCGCGACACGGCCGCGGAGCGGGCTGCCCTCGGCACGATCGCCATGGTCGCCGGGCTCACCGAGCTGGGCCTCCTTGGTGGCTACCTGACGACGACGGGCAACCTGGCCGCGCCGCTGCTGCGTGGGATGGAGGGAAAACTGCTGGCTGGTGCGGTGGGTGCCTCGGGCGCGGCGCTGATCGCGGAGCTGGCCGGGGCACGCGCGCATGCGCGGCACCGGTTCCTGGGTGCGGTGGCATCGGTCGCGACGCTGGCCGGCGGGGCGATGTTGCGGTGGGCGGTGATCCGGGCGGGGCACCGTTCGGCACTGGATCGCGACGCGAATCTCGAGGCAATGCGTGCGACGGAGCGGAATCCGGGGTGGGGACAACCGCGCGGGAACGCGTAGCGTCGATCCTGTGGCGGTCCAGCATGGACGGCAGAGACTGCTGGCACGCCGAGCGCGGTGATTCCGGCGATTTCGACCCTTCGGGTTTCGCGCGGAATCACGCTGATCAGTGGCGAGACGGTCCGCCGCGATTCGAATCGAAGGGAAGCGAGCCATGTACCAGCGTCCCGGCAGCAAGACTGCGGCCCAGGTCTGGACCCTCGACGGCGAGCGTGGCCGGTGGCGCCGTGATCACCTTGCGACCGAGGAGCCCATGGAGATCCGCCTCGCCACGCAGTCGGCACGGCGGACGGTGGGTGTCACCATGCGCACCCCGGGCAACGACTTCGAGCTGGCGGCCGGCTTCCTGTACGGCGAGGGGGTGATCGGCAGTCGTGAGGAGATCGCGCAGGTCAGCTACTGCGTCGACCCCGGCATCGACACGGCGCAGCGGTACAACATCGTCAACGTGGCGCTGCGCGCGGATGCCATGCCGGACATCGCCCCGCTGGAACGGCACTTCCACACCACCAGCGCATGCGGCGTCTGTGGCAAGGCCAGCCTGGACTCACTGCGGGTTCGATCCCTCGCGCCGGTCCAGCCCGGGCCCGAGGTGTCCGCCGAGGTGCTGTACGGGCTGCCTCACACGCTCCGGGAGGCGCAGGGTGTCTTCGATCAGACGGGCGGGTTGCATGCCGCGGCCCTCTTCGACACCGATGGACGACTGAAGGCGCTGCGCGAGGATGTCGGCCGGCACAACGCGGTCGACAAGCTGGTCGGGTGGGCGCTGCTGGAGGGAAAGCTGCCGCTCAGCCGCTCCATCCTGATGGTCAGCGGGCGCACCAGCTTCGAGATCCTCCAGAAGAGCCTGGCCGCCGGTATCCCGATCGTCTGCGCGGTGTCGGCGCCCAGCAGCCTCGCCGTCGACCTCGCCCGGGAGTTCGGCATCACGCTCGTCGGGTTCCTGCGGGACGAGCGGTGCAACGTCTACTCGTCGCCCGGGCGGGTGCTGGTGCCGGCCGTCGCCAGGTAGCCCATCGGCCAAGCCGCCGGGCGCAGGGTCCGCGGTCGCCGTCCTCCGCCTCGTGGCGGATACGTCAGATTCCCTCGAGTCGAACCGTCGAGACCGTGCCGGTGTCCACATCGATGCGCCGTACGACGTGGTTGTTCGTGTCCGCCACGTAGAGCCGGGTTCCGGCCAGGGACAGGCCGGAGGGTTCCCGGAACCGGGCGGATGCAAGGTCGCCGTCCTCGTGGCCGGTCTCGCCACCGGCCCACGACGTGACCTGGCGTGAGTCGGGGTCGAGGCGCTTGATCTTGTCGTTGTACGTGTCGGCGATGTAGACGAGCGGCGCGCCGGCCTCCGTGGTCGCCTCGACGCCGAGCGGGTGCTGCAGGCGCGCCTGGCCGGCCGCGCCGTCGACATCCCCGAAGTCGAAGAGCCCACGTCCCACCAGCCGGCGGACGCGATCACGGGCCGGATCGACGCTGCGGATGGCGCTGGACTCCGAGTCGGCGACGTAGAGGATGCCTCCTTCGGCGCTCAGGCCACTCGGCTGGGCGAAGGTCGCCTCCCGCAGCGGTCCGTCGTGGATCGATTCGGCCCCGGTTCCCGCCGTCACGTCGACACGACCGGTCGACAGATCCAGTGTCCAGATCTGGTGGGTGCCGGCCATGGCGATCCAGAGGCGCGCGTCGAGCAGGGCGAGATCCCACGGCGACGAGAGCGACACCTCCCGCCCGGGACCGCCCCTTCGCTCGAACCCCTGCTCGCCGGTACCGGCCAGCGTCGTCACCGCGCCGCTGGTGAGATCAATCGCCCGGATGGCGTGGTTCCGCTCGTCGGCCACGAAGAGCGTCCCGCCGGCGGGATCGAGGGCCAGCCCCTGCGGGTGGTTGAACCGGGCCCGTGCGGCAGGGCCGTCGGCGAAGCCACGCTCGCCGTCGCCGATGGTCATCGTCACGTGTCCGTCGAGATCGGCGACCACGATGCGGTTGTGACCCGAATCGGCGATGAACAGGCGGTCATTGCCGGCATCGGCCAGCACCTTGCCGGGAAACCTGAGCGTGTCGCCGCCCGGTGGCAGCGGCTCGAGATCCAGCGGCCGGCGGTCGATCATCCCCTGCCGGTCGAGCTCGGCGATGAAATCCGCCAGCACGGCGCGCATGGGATCGAGCTCGAACTCGCCCTCGTGCTTCGCGAAGACGCGTCCCCGGGGATCGACGAACATCAGCGTCGGCCAGGCACGGACGGCGTACTGGTCCCAGACCCAATGGTCGTGGTCGTTGACGACCGGATGCTGTATCTCCAGGCGCTGGATGGCGGCGCGCAGGTTGTGGGAGCGCCCCTCGGCCGTGAACTTGGCGGAGTGGACGCCGATGACGACCAGCTCCTCGGCGAACTCATGCTCGAGCGCCCGCAACTGCGGGACGACATGCTGGCAGTTGATTCAGCCGTAGGTCCAGAAGTCGAGCAGCACCAGCTTGCCACGCAGGTCGGCCAGGGACAGCGGGCGTGTGTTGAACCACTCCAGGTCTGGTGGGAATTCCGGCGCGCGGACGGTCGCGGAATACGGGGTGGACATCGCGTTCCTCTCCAGCGGGTCGAAGCGCCAGGCGTGGGCCGGATGGCGACGACAGTGTTCCTGACCAGCGTACCGCATCGGGGATCACCGGCCGCCTCATGCGATGGAGCCGGTGGTCGGCCACCGCGATCGTTGGGCCGAGATTGCTCAAGATGGGAGAAGACGCCATGGGGCCGGGCTGACCGCCACGTTCGGTCGAAGGTGCCCATCGTCGATCAGGACGGGAACTCGTCAGGTCCGCGGTTGCCACGATGGCGTGCCGGCTGGGGTCGGGTCTTGCCTGGCACCCTGCGAGATGGGCGGGCAAGGTGCGAAGTGTACGCCGACCCCATTGACGCGAGACGCTTCGACCAGTACACTCGATCCTCGCTGACCTACTTACCGGTTGGTCAGTGCCACGGATGCGGTTCGGCACGGACCCGTCCAGGGTCCACCGGCAGCACCATCCACAATCAAGGACCAACGTTTCAGGAGAACTCGTGTGAAGCAGCAACCCGCGGGTGGGGCGCCGAGCGCCGGCGTGCCCGGGCACGATCACGACGCGCCCCAGTACCTCTCGCATTCGCAAATCATGGGCGTCATGGTCGGTATCATGGCCGGGATGTTCCTGGCCGCCCTCGACCAGAGCATCGTCGGGGTCGCCCTGCCCCGTATCACCAGTGATCTCGGCGGACTCGAGCACCTCTCCTGGGTCGTGACGGCGTACCTCGTCGCCTCGACGGCGACCACGCCGCTGTGGGGCAAGATCTCCGACCTCTACGGTCGCAAGCGGATCTTCCAGCTCGCGATCGTGATCTTCCTGGTCGGCTCGGTGCTGTGCGGTCTCGCCCAGGACATGTTCCAGCTCATCGTCTTCCGGGCCCTGCAGGGCATCGGCGGTGGCGGCCTGATGTCGGTGGCGCTGGCGATCATCGGCGACGTCATCCCGCCGCGCGAGCGCGGTCGCTACCAGGGGTACTTCGGCGCCGTCTTCGGCGTGTCGAGCGTCGCGGGGCCGCTCATCGGCGGCTGGCTGACCGATGCGATCAGCTGGCGCTGGATCTTCTACATCAATCTCCCGATCGGCATCGCGGCGCTGGTGCTGACCTCGATCTCGCTGACGATGCCGATCTCGCGGCGCGAGCACTCGATCGACTACCTCGGCGCGGGAATCATCGTCTCGGCGGTCTCGGCGCTGCTGCTCTACCTCAACTGGGGTGGTGAGCACTGGGGCTGGACCGATCCCCGGGCGCTGACGCTGGTCGCCGTCTCGATCGTGCTGACGGTCGCGTTCGTGCTGGTCGAGAACCGCGCGAAGGAGCCGATCGTGCCCATGCGGCTCTTCCGGAACCAGATCTTCTCCGTCGGCAACACGTTCGGCTTCCTCTCCGGCCTGGCCATGTTCGGCGGCGTCATCTTCCTGCCGATCTACTTCCAGGGCGTGATGGGGATGTCGCCGACCCGCTCCGGCCTGGCGATGATCCCGATGATCGCGGGTCTGCTGTTCATGTCGATCCTGTCGGGACAGCTCATCTCCCGCACCGGGCGCTACAAGATCTACCCGATCCTGGGTGCCGCGCTGATCATCGTCGGGCTGTTCCTGCTCGCGCAGCTCGAGGTGGACACCCCGTACTGGCTGATCGCGATCTACGCGCTGGTCTTCGGTCTAGGACTCGGACTGACGATGCAGACGGTGATGGTCGCGGTGCAGAACGCGGTGGACATCCGCGACATGGGTGTCGCCACAAGCTCGCTCACCTTCACGCGGTCGCTGGGATCGGCGATCGGGACCGCGATGTTCGGGGCGATCCTGAACAGCCGCCTCGCGACCCACCTCGGCGAGATGATGGAGGGGGTGGATCCGAGCACGGTGCGGATCAACCCGGAGGTGACCAGCAACGTCCAGGCGATGCAGGACCTGCAGGAGCCCGCTCGCGGCCTCGTGCTCGGCGCCTACACCGACGCGCTCACCGACCTCTTCCTCTTCGGGGTGCCGTTCGTGGTGGTGGCACTGCTGGTCGCGCTGCTGCTCAAGGAGATCCCGCTGCGGTCTGGTGCCGACATGGGCGGCTCGTCGGACCGCGCGGCGACGGGCGAGGATTCGGCGGAGAGCTCGGTGCCGGCCTTCAGCGGCCACTGATCGGCTGGCCATCCAATGACATGACAGCGGCGGGTGGACACATCGTCCACCCGCCGCTGCTGCTTCCGAGCGCATCTACCGTCGTTTCCGACCCGCCCTCCTGAATTGCTGGTCTTCACCGAGTGACCGGGCCAGGGGCATCCGCAGGGGTGGACCCGCCGGAGGCGGTTGTCCACCCGGAGCGCGAGCGTTCCAGGTCATCACCAGGATGGGACCGGCACGACCCCGCCCGACGCGGTGCGTGTCGCCGGGACGGGGAGGCGCCGAGCCCTCCCTCCGTGGTTTGGGATATGGGGACGCGGAGGGGGTGGGGCGGGCACCACGCTCATGCCCCACCCTCTCCGCGACACGCCGGGCACGTCGGTGCCCGGCCGGTGCGTGCGAACGGCTATCCCTGCTGCTGCAGGGCCTCCTCGAACTCCTGACGAATCTGGTCGCCGCCGCGCGAGCGCCACTCCTCGATCGCCGAATCCAGCCGGTCCATCGAGTCCTGCCCGGTGATGATCGCCAGCGTGGTGTCGGTGGCGAACTGGTTGAGCACCGGCCCCTCCTGCACATCCCGCGGGGAGTAGAGGCCCCAGGTTGGATTGTCCTGCCCGATCTCCACCGCCTGCTTGCCGAGCTCCTGGACCGTGAGCGCCAGCTCGGGGTTCTCGGGGTAGTAGTAGACGTTGAGACCGATCATGTTGTAGATCAGATCCCCCTTCTCGGTGCGGAAGAGGTCGTTGGTGATGCGCGCGCCGTTCTCGTTGATCTCGTGATGGACCCCCTCGATGCCGTAATCGAGGAAGATCTGCTCCTCGCTGCCGAACGGCGAGGCGAGGTAGTCGAGGATGCGCAGCAGCTCCAGCACCCGTTCCTCGTCGGTGATGGACGCCGGGATGGCGTTCATGCCGAAGAAGCCGATGCCGTTGTTGACCACCCCGAGTCCGTTGCCGTCGGCCGCGCGCGGGATGTAGCCGGTGGTGTAGGCGTCCGGGTTGATCTCCTGCATGCGGAAGGTGACGCTGCCCGTGCCGAAGAACGAGCCGAAACCCTCGCAGTGGAAGCCGGTTTCGCCGGCGATGAAGGCGTTGAGCGCATCGGAGAAGGTCATGCCGCTGGCGTCGGGGTGGAACAGCCCGTCGGCGTAGAGCTGGGTGATCGTCTCCAGTGCCTGCCGGAACTCCTCGGTCTCGACCTGGTGCGTGAGGGTGCCGTCGTCGTTCAGGCGCCAGCCCTGCGGCACCTTGAACATGCGGTGGACGAGCTGGTTGTCGAACGCCTCCCAGCCACCCTGGTAGCGACCCTGCCCCCAGGTGTCCTGCTGGCCGTTGCCGTCCGGGTCGTCGTTCGTCATCGCCGCCAGCACGACCTTGAGCTCGTCGATGTTGGTGGGCTCGGCCAGCCCGAGGCTCTCCATCCAGTCGCCGCGGTAGAAGGGGATGTTGCCGTTGCGCGTTCCCGGGCGGGGCACGCCGAGGATCTTCCCCTGGAACATGGAGTTCTTCCACATGAACTCCGGGATCGTGGCGAGGTTCGGGAACTGCTGCAGCGCGTCGCCGGTCAGGTACGGCGTCAGATCCTGGAAGGCGCCCTGCGCCATCGCCTGCCACTGCTGGGCGGCGCTCTGGCCGGGGTTGAGGTAGTAGATGTCGGGCAGGTCGCCGGACGCGATCAGGGTCGCCGAGCGGGCACCGTAGTCGGGCTGCGGCGTGATGATCGGTTCCCAGGTCACGCCGAGGCGTTTCTCGAGCTCCTGCCAGTACTGGTTCTCGTCGCGCGGCGGGGGTGGCGGGTTGTAGGAGATCGTGAAGGTGCGGACCGTGCCGCCGTTGCCGGGCACGCCGTCGTACGACGTGAATGGCTCGGGTGGCGCGAGGTAGGCGTCGGGCACGCCCTCGACGCCGGACGGGATGAAGGTCTCGTCGGTGGGGGATGCCGCGGGTGTCGACTGCGCGGAAGCGCCCGTGCCACCGCCCATGGCCGCACCGGCCATGGCAGCCCCGGCCGCACCCTTCAGCAGGGTGCGCCGATCGATGCCACGACGTGGGTCGTTCTCGGACGCGGGACGAAGATTGGTGATCCGAACCATTGATCTATCCTCCAGCCTGGTAGTGCTGCCAATCTCGCGAGCATGGGACGGGTCCCATCCGACCGAATGCCTTCCTTCACCTCCCTCGCTGCACGGCTCGCGCGAGCCTGATTCGAAATGCCTGTGAGTCGCTCCGGGGCGGACTCCGGAGCGTGTTCTCTCCCCAGCCGTTGGGCGCCGGTGCCCCGGCGGGCGTCGCTGGCCCGAGGACGGGGCGGTCCCACCCCATGGATCGTGCGGGCGTCACCCCTTGATCGCTCCGGTGAGCACGCCCTTCGTGAAGTACTTCTGCAGGAACGGATAGACGAGCAGGATCGGGATCGTCGCCACGACCACGATCGCCATCTGGATCGTTTGCGGCGGTGGTGGCGGCTGGTTGGGGTTGAACTCGGCCGCCTGCGCCAGCGAGCTGCCCTGCAGCACGTACTGGCGGAGCACCAGCTGGATCGGCCACTTGCTGGTGTCGTAGATGTAGAGCACCGCGTTGAAGAAGGCGTTCCAGATCGCGACTCCGTAGAAGAGGGAGATCACCGCGAGCGCCGCCTTCGAGAGGGGCAGCGTGATTCTGAAGAAGATCTGCACGTCGCTGGCGCCGTCCACCCGGGCGGCGTCGAGCAGCTCCTGCGGGATGTTCATGAAGAAGTTGCGCAGCACGATCAGGTTGAAGGCGTTCACGAGCCCGGGCACGATCAGCGCGGCGTAGGTATCGAGCATGCCCAGCTCCTTGACGAGCAGGTAGCTCGGGATCATGCCCGGCGAGAACAGGAAGGCGCCGAGCACGATGAAGAGCGCGATGCGCGAGCCCGGCACCCCGGGTTTCGAGAGCCCGTAGGCGAGCATCGTGGTCACGACCATCTGCGCCAGCGTGCCGAAGACCGTGAGCCCGACGCTGACCCGAAGCGCGCGGTTCACGACACCGCCCTCGAAGATGGCGCGGTAGGCGTCGAGCGTGGGGTTGGCGGGGAACAGCACGAGCCCGCCGGCCAGCACGTCTTCCGCCGAGGAAAAGCTCACCGCGATCACGTAGACCAGCGGGAAGATCATGATGACCACGATCCAGGCCAGCGTGATCGCCTTGAGGATCTTGATCGCGAGGGGTGGCTCCTCCATCCAGACCGGTCGGTCTGAATCGCGCCTGCGACGCCTGATGACGCTGGCGATGGTGGTGTCGGCGGTGAGCCCGGATGTGTTCTGCCTCGCGGCATCGGGGTTGGTGAGTGTCATCAGAAGATTCCCTCCTCGCCGAACCGTTTGGCCAGCCAGTTCGCGGTCACGATCAGGATCAGGCCGACCACGCTGCGGACCATGCCCACGGCGGTGGCGAACCCCCAGTCGCCTGCCTGGATCCCTCTGAAGTAGACGAACGTGTCGAGCACCTCGGCGGCATCCGCACCGACGGCGTCGCGCTGCAGGAAGTACTGCTCGAAGCCGACGGTGAAGGCCGAGCCGAGCCGCAGGATGAGCAGCAGCACGATGATCGAGCGGATGCCGGGCAGGGTGACGTCCAGCAGGCGGCGCCAGCCGCCGGCGCCGTCGATCACGGATGCCTCGTAGAGCTGTGTGTCGATCTTGGTGAGCGCGGCGAGGAAGATGATGGTACCCCAGCCGACGTCCTTCCACATCGACTGCGACACGACGAGGAGCTTGAAGGTGTCGGGGTTCGACATGATGTTGATGGTGCCGTACCCCTGGTTGCGGAGGATGTCGTTGATGAAGCCGCCGCCGCCGAGCACCTCGCGCCAGAGGGCGATGATGATCACCCAGCTGAGGAAGTGGGGAAGGTAGACGATGCTCTGGATGCTGCGCTTGATGCGCTCGCTGATGATGGAGTTGAGCAGCAGCGCCAGCAGCAGGGGTGCCGGGAACGAGAAGGCGAGCTGGAGCAGCTCGATCTGGATGGTGTTCACGAGCGCCCGCTTGAAGTCGGGATCGGTGAACAGGCGGCGGAAGTTGTCGAGCCCGACCCACGGGCTGTCCTGGAATCCGAGGAACGGCGAGTACTGCTGGAAGGCGATCACGTTGCCGAGCAGCGGCAGGTAGTTGAAGATCAGGAAGTAGAGCACCCCCGGCACGATGAACAGGTACATCCATCGCTCGCGGATGATCTTCGTGCGGAGCGGGACCTTGTTGCCCCTCGCGGTGGGCAGCGCCGTCCCGGTACGCTGGATAGTCGCCATGTAGGATCCCCTCCTCGGGTCCGCCCGCTACGTGCGGATGTCAGTCAGGAGCTGTCGCCACATCGGCGGACGGGTGCTGCGACCGGTGGCCCGGCGCGTGGGCGGTGGATTCCCGCTCGCGCAGCTCGGGCTGGAGCACGGTCATCAGGCGGCAGGCGTCCGGCCAGGCCAGGCGGTACAGGAGCATGTGGATCGCCTGACGGCCCATCGTGATGCGATCGACGGTCATGGTGGTCAGCCGCGGACGTATCTCGCTGGCCAGCGCGATGTCGTCGAACCCGATGATCGAGAGGTCGTCGGGGACCTGCCGGCCTACCCGCTGGGCGCCGCGCATCGCCTGGATCGCCGATGCGTCGTTGGCGCCGAAGATGGCGGTGATCGCCGGGTTCGCCCGCAGCATCTCCTCGGCGGCGTCGCCCACGGCGTCCATGCCGCTGCGATCGGTGGTGATGATGCATGGCTCGAGGCCCTTCTCCGCGAGTACCGCGAGATATCCGTCGCGGCGCTGACTGAAGTTGGGGTCCATCTCGAGATCGGGTCCGGCGATGGCGATGTGGCGATGGCCGAGGTCGATCAGGTGACGGACGGCCCGGAGGGCGCCACCGCGGTTGTCCGAGACGACGGCATCGTGGGAGGCAGCGCGGGCCGGCGCGTCGACCAGCACGATCGGGCCGGGGCGGCCGTCGGCGATGGCCGAGATGGTGTCGCTGGAGAACGAGCCGATCAGCAGGATGCCGTCGAGCTCCTGCCCGAGCAGGTGGTCGGGCAGCTCGTAGGGTCGGTTGTCGCTGTCGACGGCGAGCGTGCCGTAGAGCAGGTTGATGCGCTCGGTGCGGGCGGCCATCTCGATGCCGCTGATCACGTCGGAATAGAACGGGTTGACGGCGGGGACCCGTGCCGTGGCCGAGTTGGTGCGTGCCCGCAGGATCATGGCGACGGTGCGGAGGTCGCGCTTGTCGGCGATGGGCGAGCGCCGCTGGTAGCCGAGCTCGCGCGCGCTCTCGAGCACGCGCCGGCGCGTCTCCTCGCCGATGCCGGGCTTGTTGCGCAGCACCATCGACACGGTGGTGATGGAGGCGTTGCTGTGCCTGGCGATGTCCTGGATGGTGACCCTGCGCCGCATGACCGACCCCCGTGGTGCTGGGAGCGAACGACTGTGTCAGCGAATTGGTGTGATGCCCCTCACGGTAGCACCGCGACTGAAAACATGCAAGAGATTCTAGTGAAATTTCACTGAAGGTCAGGACTGCTGGCATCGTTGTGTCCCTTGCCGGTGTTGACGCCCTGGATCGGTTGCCATAGGGTGAACCATCGACGCGTACCTCGCAATAGGCGTCCGGAAAAGACCGGTGTCGGGCGAGCGAACATGCGCGAGGGTGGAGGGGCTCACGTACCGGATGCCGGGCGGCGGGCAGAGCAGGGAAACGGAGCAGGGACGTGGCAACGCATGCATCGGCCGACATTCCCCCGGGTGACGATCACCGGGCGCTCATCGAGTACATCCGGCCCCGACCGGACGAGACACGCTGGCGGGAGATTCCCTGGCAGACGGATATCCGGGATGCCTGCCGCATCGCGGTAGAGACCGGCAAGCCGGTCTTTCTGTGGGCGATGAACGGCAACCCGCTGGGCTGTACCTGAAACAACGGCGTGACCGGCCGTGAGTCGGTCTTCAGCGATCCCACCATCATCCAGCTCGCGAGCGAGCGGTTCGTCCCGGTCGCGGAGAACAGCTCGGCGCTCGAGCGACAGGCAGACGACAAGGGGGAGTTCTTCCGGCACGTCGTCGAGCAGGGGCACTACGGTGGCCGCACCTTCCCGACCGCGACGCGGCAGGGCTCGTACACCTTCCTGCCGGATGGCACCTTCCTTGCCTCGATCAACTCGGTCGACCCGGAGCGGATGGCCGGCATGATGCGTGAGGCGCTCGCGCGTCTCGAGCGCGCGGACGACCTTGGCGAGCCGTCTCCGGTGCAGCTGGCCGAGGCTGGTCCCGACGCCGACCTCTACCCGGCGGACGGTCTCGTGCTGGAGGCGACCGTGCGCGATCTTCCGCGTCCCGATGGCACCCCGACCGACGGCAAGTGGAACATCGACTACGTGTGGCTCACGCGGGACGAGGCCCGGTCGCTGGTCCCCGAGCGCGTCTCGGTCGGGGAGCATCGCGAGATCTCCTGGCCGATCGTGCGGCGGCTGGCGCGCTTCCACCTGCGCGACTACGTGCGGGGCGAGCCGTTCAACTGGTCGGAGCGCGCGATCCGCCACGGGGAGCTGGCCACCGAGGTGGTCGATGTCTCGGGGGCGCAGGTGTGCCTGCGGCTGACGGGGGCGGTACGACTCCAGGACGAGGTCGAATGGGTCGCGCCCGAGGACGGCGAGACGAAGCGCTACGACTGCGGGTTCGACTGCACGGTGCAGGGCGAGGCGATCTGGGATGCCGGGCAGGAGGAGTTCACGGCCTTCGAGATGGTCGCGGTGGGAGATCGCTGGGGAACGAACCAGTACAACTTCCGCTACGACGACCTCGGACCGGCGCCGATGGGCATCGCCTTCGTGCTGGCGGGCCGCTCCCCGAGCGAGCGCACCGCTCCCCACTGCCTGGTGACGTGGCGCCCACCGGAGCAGCGCGCTCGCCGCCCGAGCCGGGTCTCCGTCGCCCCGGACGAATACTTCGGCTGACGCTCGGGACAGCTCTCCGCCAGGTAACCCCCGGCACCGCACACGGTCCCACCCGGCAGACCCGCCCTCCACGAGGCGGGTCTGCCGGCGTCACGGGGACTACCTCGCACACCGTCATCCCGAGGCCCGATCCGGTGAATCCGAGCAGGGGAAGGCTCCGCGACGCACCCTGACCGGACGGCGTCGTCCTGCATCGGCGTCGGGATACCTGACGCGATCCCTTGCTAGACTGGTGGTGGGCCTCACCAGCGTGAGACACAGGCCAGATGGTGATCATCGTATCGCTGTCGTTGGGGAAAATCCCCTATCCATGAGCGGACGGGCAGCGATTGCCAGGCTTCCCGCCGGTCTCGGGGTGTCCGTGGCACTCGGTGGCAGCCGGCCCGTCGTTGTCCAGGGGCATCGGCAGCGGTACGTCGAGGGACGCAGGAGAGAGTGACGTGACGATGCCATTGCTCAGCAACAACCCGATGTGGGAGACGTTCGGCCAGCGCCTGATCGGCTACACCGCCTCTGGTGGCGCCGATCTGGGCGAGGTGATCAGCACCATCCGACGCGTCGGCGACGCGGGCACCGCCGATGACTGGTACCGCGAGTGGCGGGCCACCGCCGAGCGCATCGCCGCGATCGGGGACGAGTGCGCCGCCGCGGGGCACGTCGTCAGCGCCCGCGAAGCGTACTTCCGGGCGTCCACATACTTCCATGGCGCCTACATGCCGCTGTTCGGCAAGCCGGTCGACCCCCGCCTGGTCGAAGCCTTCGAGCTGGAAACCAGCACCTTCCAGAAGGGGGGCGCACTGCTGGAGACGCCACTCGAGGTCATCGAGATCCCGTTCGAGGGCACGACGCTCCCAGGCTATTTCATCAAGGTGGATGATTCCGGCACACCACGCCCAACCGTCATCCACACCAATGGCTACGACGGCACCGTCCAGGAGATGTACTTCGCGCATGCCCCGGCGGCGAACCGACGCGGCTATAACGTGCTGCTCTTCGATGGTCCCGGGCAGGGGCGCAACCTCATCCGGGATGGGATGACGATCCGACCGGACTGGGAAACCGTGGTGGCGCCGGTGGTCGATTACGCTCTCACCCGGTCGGATGTCGATCCCGAGCGGATCGTGCTGAACGGCTGGAGCTTCGGTGGCCTGCTCGCTCCACGGGCAGCGGGGGTGGAGCATCGGATCGCGGCGCTGGTTGCCGATCCCGGTCAGTGGGACATGCGGTACGCGGTGCTTGAGATGCTGCCGCTGGAGCCGGCGCAGAAGGAGGCGTTCCCGGATATCGACCCGGCCCTGCTGGCGCCGATGGAAGCATGGCTGGAGAGTCCGGAGGCGGACCCGATGGTGCGCTGGCAGGTGGTCCAGCGGGGGATGTGGGTCCATGGCGTCGACTCGGTCTACGACTACTTCGCGGATCTCGTCAGATTCGAGGTGTCGTCGGTGGCCGCCAGCATCACGTGTCCCACCTTCATCGCCGCGCCCGAGGGTGATCCCCTTGCCGCGGGCGCCCCCGCCCTGCACGAGGCGATCAGCTCGACGAACAAGGTACTGATGCCCTTCACCGAGGCAGAGGGGGCCGACGGGCACTGTGAGTCCCTGGCACGCAGGCTGTACCACCAGCGCGTCTACGACTGGCTGGATGCGGCGCTGGGCAGCTGAGCGGCGACTGGGAAATCGGACGGGGGACGATCCCGGCGGCCGATGCTCGAGCCGGGTCCCCGGTGCCCGGAGGACTCCATCGGTTCACCGATCGATCCCGACGGGCCTGGTGAGGTGCGTCGCCAGGTAAGGGAAACCAGCCCGCCCCCGGGGGCGGGCTGGTCGATTCGTGTGAGTGGACTTCCCCGATACGGGCAGCCGGGTGCGATGATCGTGCCGTCCTGCTGACGGGCTCCGCGCGGTGCCCTGGTGGCCCCTCCGCGATGGATCGGACCACCGCGCTCCCGTGTCGTCGGGGGAGCCGGTTCGCGTTTGACGTCGGGCTGGCGGGGGACGTACGATCACGAAGTCCGACGCGTTTCCTCGGATATTTCCGACCCTCTGCCAGACGTCACCGCCCGGATCCGGGCTGATCGATGCGAGAACCCTCGCAGGAGAACACCGGTATGTCTCACGTGCTCACCCGTCGTCGCCTCGTCGTCACCGCTGCCACCTCCGGCATCGTCCTTGCCGGGGCAGCCCCGCGAGGCCTGCTCGCCCAGTCGGGCACACCTGCGGCCAGCCCCGCGGCGTCCCCGTCCGCCGTCACCGACGCGTTCCCGGTCACCATCCCCCACGTCTTCGGCGAGACGGTCATTCCCGCCCCGCCGGCCCGGGTGATCGCGCTGGGGTGGTCGACGCCGGATGCCGTGATCGCGCTCGGCGTGGATCCCGTTGCGATCCCGTTCCAGGAGTGGGGCGGCGATGCCGAGGGCTTCCTGCCGTGGACCCGCGCTGCCCTCGAGGGACGGCCGCTGCCGGTGACACTCGATACGCTTGCCGAGATCCCGTTCGAGGACATCATCGGGCTCGAGCCCGACGTCATCCTGGCGCCCTTCTCAGGCATCACTGCCGAGGAGTACGACACCCTGAGCCGGATCGCACCGACGGTCGCCTATCCAGAGGTGGCATGGGGAACCTCCTGGCAGGACGTGCAGCTGATCACCGGACGGGCGCTGGGTCTGAGCGCGGCAGCCGAGCAGCTGGTGGCCGATACCGAGACCCTGATCGCGTCGCAGTCGGAGATCCATCCACAGCTGGCGGGAAAGACCTTCGCCTACGGCAACGTCGGTCAGAACACCACCTTCAACTTCTACACCACCACGGACATCCGCTCGCTGTTCCTCACGGCGATCGGTCTGGAGCCGAGCGAGTTCACGAGAAGCCTGGACGCGCAGGCGGACGAGTTCACCTACTACGTCGAGGTCAGCTTCGAGCTGGCGCAGACGATCGAGGCGGACATCGTGGTGATGTGGTTCGGGTCCGAGGAGGAATACGCGGCGGCGCAGGAGCTGCCGGCGTTCCAGGCGATCCCGGCGGTGAGTGAGGGCCGATTCGCGGCGATCGTGGGCCAGGATCTGGTGATGGCCACCTCCGCCTTCTCGGTGCTCTCGATCCCGTACATGATCGAGCGTTTCATCCCGACCCTCGCCGAGGCAGCGGACAACGTCGGCTAGGAGGTGGGGGAATCATCCCGATCATGGCGCAGATCCCGACGTCGGGGTTCAGGGGCTGCGCCATGGTTTCGGTCACGATCGATGGCGGGATGTCCCGATGGCATGGTGGGGCGGCTGGCTGCATGCCTCGCTGATCCGGTGGTGCGCGCCATCTGCCGGAGATCACCCGCGGCCCGAGCTGCCCGCAGGGCTCCTGCCGGTCGGGCCGTTCGGCACTCCACGCACCACCGCCAATGGCAACGGGTGTCGCGCGGGACGCGAACGACCCGGCGCATCCGCGCCGGGTGATCCCTGATTCCTCGATCCAATCCACATCGGGCACATGCCCGGACCGGCACGAGGTCGGCACCTGCGGGACGGGCTCGGCTCGGCGCTGGCGCGTCCCCACCCGGCCCGGGGAGACAGGCAATTGGACAGGTTCCAGGCTGGGTGCGTCGACAGGAGACCGTATTCGCCCGGCTCCTCTCGGGTGTGCCCAGGATGGCAGTCTGGTCACTGGCCATGGTGCCGGGGCGGGCATGGGCCGCGATCGGCCGGTTATGGCAGCCGGCCTGGATGACGGAGTGCATGGATGAGGGGCCGCTGTCCGATCGCATCTCCGGTGAGCTGGGCAGGCGACGACACCCGGGCACCGGGATCGGTGGCACGAATCCACTGTCTCACGAAGGGTGGCGACCGCGGCGGCGTTCCCTGATACGATCGCGGCATCGCACCCCCGTCCGCTCGTCATCGGCGCGCCGCATCCAGCCCGCGCCGTGAATGTCAGGAGCCTGCCGTGGACACGTCCCATGAGTACCGCTACAACCGCCTCACCTGGGCGGAGATGAATGACGCCATCGCGCGACAGCCCGTGGTGATCCTTCCCACCGGCTCGACCGAGCAGCACGGTCGTCACCTCCCGCTCGACGTCGACCTCTTCCTGACCGAGTCGATCTGCCACGAGGTGGGAAGGCGGGCGCAGGGCGATGTGCTCGTGCTGCCGCCCGTCCCGTACGGTCTCAACCTGCACCACATCGACTTCCCGGGCACGATCCATGTCGAGCCCGAGATCTTCATCGCCTTCTGCCTCAACGTCACCAAGAGCGTCGCCTATCACGGTTTCGAGAAGATCCTGCTCGTGAACGGTCACGGCTCCAACGTGCCGCTCATCGACATCATCGCCCGGCGCACGACGCTGGAGACCCGGTCACTCTGTGCCGCGATTCACTATTTCAACTTCGCGCTGGAAGCCTTCGCCACGGTGAAGGACACGGAGGTGATCGCCCACGCCGACGAGTTCGAGACCTCGCTCTACCTTCACCTGGCTCCCGAGCGTGTGCGGATGGAGCAGGCCGGTGCCGATGACGACGTGCGCGGCAGGTACGTGAGCTCTGACAGCACCACACCATACGTCCGCTTCAACGACTACTGGTCGCGGTGGACGGATCTCGGTGTGCACGGCGATGCCCGCACGGCTACGGCGGAGAAGGGACAGGTCATCTTCGAGGCGGCGGTCGGCGGACTGCTGGAGTTCATCGGCGAGTGGCGCGAGTGGCCGGTCGCCGAGCGGCGTGATTTCCACGCTCACCCGGTGCAGGACGGGATCCGGTGGTAGCCGCACGCGGGACCGGGAGCACCGGGCGGTCGGCAGGCCACGGCCAGCGGCAGGTCTCCCGACAGCACCCATGTCACCGTTCGGTACAGGAGGAGCCAATCGATGAAGATTCGCGAGATCCGTGCAGCCGGCCTGACCGGAGCGACACCTGAGGGCGGCTGGTCCAACGAGCTGACCCCTGAGGACAGCGTTCACACGCTGGTCGCGGTCCACACCGACGAGGGTCTGACCGGCTACGGCAGCTGCTTCACCAGCGTCGAGCTCGTGCGGGCCGCCCTGAAGACACTGGAGCCGCTCTATCGCGGGGAGCGCGCGCTCGAGCCGGAGCGGGTCAGCGAGAAGCTCCACCAGCACACCTTCTGGCTCGGCCGCGGCGGCGCGATCACCCACGCGATCAGCGGCATCGACATCGCGCTGTGGGACCTGTTCGGTCAGGCGACCGGGCAGCCGGTGGGGCGGCTGCTCGGCGGGCGCTACCGTGAACGCGTCCGGCCCTACGCCTCGCTCCTGATGGATGAGCCCGCCGCGCTCGCGGAGCAGCTCCTCGCGATCAGGGAACAGGGGTTCCGGGCCTTCAAGATCGGCTGGGGACCGTTCGGTCGCCAGAGCAACGCCACCGATGAGGCGATCGTGCGGGCCGCGCGGGACGCCGTGGGGCCGGATAGCCTGCTGATGGTGGACGCGGGCGGGAGCGACGGCTTCTGGCCGCATGGGTACAAGTGGGCCATGCGGACCGCCGAGATGCTGGCCGCCTACGACGTTGCCTGGTTCGAGGAGCCGCTTGCACCCGACGCGCTGGACGACTACGTGGCCCTGCGTCGCGCTGCACCGCTGCCGATCTCGGGAGGTGAGGTGCTCACTCGCCGACAGTCGTTCCAGCCGTGGCTCGAGGCGGGCGCGTTCGACATCGTCCAGCCGGACGTCACCAAGGTCGGCGGCATCAGCGAGGAGCGACGCATCGGCTGGATGGCGCAGGAACCTGGCATCCGCTTCGTTCCGCACGGCTGGAACACGGCGATCGGGCTCGCGGCCGACCTCCACCTGGCGTCGGCGTTCCCGGGCACGGATCTCGTCGAGTACCTGACGGGGTCTCCCTATGTCGATGACATCGTGGTGGGCGGCTGGCGGCTGGATGCGGACGGCATGCTGCCGATCCCGGACGGTCCTGGACTCGGGATCGTGCTGGATCTGGAGCGCGTCGCGGCGCTCTCGGGCGGACGAGGGTTCGTGTGATCGGGTCCTCCCCTGCGAACCGGCTCGTTCGTTGTGCCGATGACCTCTCCCGCTCGCAGGGGAGGACCCATTCGACTCCGCTCAGGGCCGGCTTGTGTGTTCCCGACCACCTGCGGCGGTTTTGCGGGAGGAGCTTGTCTCCTCCCGCACGATCGGACACGGGCAGGATTCGCACATGCGGGACAGACACCCACTACTGCACGCGTCGCCTGGTGGAGACAGGGGCGGACCATGCCGCGATGGCGTCGAGCGGCCAGATGGGGCGGGTGAGGTGGGTGAACTCGAACCGGCCGAGATCCACGTCGCCGAGGCCGGGCGTGTTGACGTGGATGGCGTGCTTCGCGATCGGCCCGAAGCCACCCCTCCAGCGCACCGCCGCCTTGACCACGATGATCTTCTGCCGCAGCGGGTCGATGCCCACCGACTTGAGCTGCTGCTGGTCGCCGGGCGCGATCTTGCGGCTGTTCAGCACCAATGTGACGCCGTCGACCTCCACCACTGCGGTCGGTCCCGGCTCGGCAAGCACGCCGGCGTTCTCCGGTCCCTCATGCACCCAGCGACCGTCCGAGAGCAGCCGCACGTACCCCGTGATCGGCACCGGCTCGCCGTGCCGGTCGTCCGCCTTGCCGCCGACGCGCGACTCCACGGTGCCGCCGACACCGGCCGCGAAGGCATCGCGGACTGCCTCTTCATCGGCGATCACCATCACCGCATCCCGAGCTCCGTGGCGCAGCAGCTCGGCCAGCAGCACCGTGCCGTCACCCGGAGTGCCGCCACCGATGTTGTCGCCGACATCGACCAGGATGACCGGTCCCTCGGGGTGGGCGATCGCCTCGGCAACGGCGTCGGCGGGATCCGAGTTGGTGACGCGCATGTCCTCGCGAAGATCCCATGCCAGCTCGGCGAGCTCCGCCGCCATCGCCTGGGCCGCCGCGGCGTCGCCGTCGGTCGTGACGACCATGCCGACCCCTGATGCCGGAGCGTCGGCGTAGGCGAACCCGCCGGCGACGGTGACCGACAGCGCGGCACCGTCTCGCTCCATCGCGAAGGCGCGATCGAAGATCGTCCGGAACGGGTGGCGTTCGGTGAACTGGGCCTGGGGGACAGGCAGCAGTGGCGGTTTCACCAGCGCCATCACGGGATCGATCTCGCCGCGGATCGTCCGCGCCAGCAGGTGTGTCGCCTCCCGCGCCCGCTCGTTGAGGTCGACGTGCGGGTAGGTGTCGTAGCCGACGATGATGGTGGCCGCATCGAGCAGGGACTGCCCGATGTTGGCGTGGAAGTCGAGGGTGACCGCGATCGGCAGGTCCGGCCCGACGAGCTCGCGCACGCGGCGGACGATCTCGGCGTCGGCTTCGAGGCAGCCCTCGGCGACCATCGCACCATGCTGGGTCAGCACGACGCCGTCGGCGGGCAGCGCGCGCTCGATGCCTCCCAGCAGCTCCCCGACCATCTCGTCGAAGAGCGCGGCGGTGACCGGCCCGGTCGAGGTCGCCTGGGCGAAGAAGGTGTGCGACAGCCGGGCGTCCAGCTCGCGGCAGGCGTCGACCACGCCGCCCATGGAGTGGTTGGCTCCGGCGAAGACATTGCAGGCATCGCCGCGATGGATCGTGAAGGCGTCGATCGGTGTCGGCTCGGCCGAAAAGGTGTGCGTCTCGTGCATGATGCCGCCGGCTATCAGGTGCATCGTGTGTTCCCCCTGTCCCGGGATCCCGGTGTCGTTCGTGTGTCTCCGATGGAGCGTGTTTGTCGTCCACTGGTCGATGCGTACGGCTCGTATCACGGTAGGGCTTCGGGGGCGACTGTCAACAGCGGGTCTGGCATGGTGAGGGCAAGGGAGAGTCCGGTCGGCCCTTGCAATGAATCGTCGTGCACTTCCGTCGACGATTTTGCGATAATGAGTCTCAAACCAGCATGGGGCCCAATCGGGAAAGACGTCGATCATGCACCTCGCACAAAGGAGGTACCGCAATGACCGCACTCGATCCGATGTCCACGTCACGTCGCACCCTGCTCGGCGCGTCGCTGCTGCTCGGGGCATCACCTGCCCTCGCGCGGGCACGGCAGGCAACTCCGGCGGCAACGCCTGCGGGCGCACCGGCCGGCGAGCCGTTCGGGGAGGCGTTCGACGAACCGGTGCAGCGCTTCATTCTGGCCAACACCAGCGGTCTGGGGATCACGGTCCTCACCTATGGCGGGGTCATCCAGTCGATCCTGGTGCCGGACCGGGACGGCCGGCTGGTGAACGTCGCGCTTGGGTTCTCCAACATCGACGACTACGTCAACCTCAGTCCCTACTTCGGCTGCATCACCGGCCGGTACGCCAATCGCATCGCCAATGGACAGTTCACCCTCGAGGGTGAGACCTACCAGCTGGCGATCAACGACGAGCCGAACACGCTCCACGGCGGCGAGCGTGGCTTCGACAAGCGAATCTGGACGCCGTCGAACGTGACGGACACCTCGATCTCACTGAGCTACACCAGCCCGGATGGCGAGGAAGGGTATCCCGGCACGCTCGACGTGACGGTTACGTACACGCTGACGGACGACAACGCGATCCAGATCGACTACGAGGCGACGACGGACGCCACCACGGTGGTCAACCTGACGAACCACACGTACTTCAACCTGAACGGCGACGGTGTGGGAAGCATCCTCGACCACGAGCTGCAGCTCAACGCGAGCAACTACACGCCGGTCGACGACACCCTGATCCCGACGGGCGAGATCGCGTCGGTGGAGGGGACGCCGTTCGACTTCAGGGAGCCCAAGCCGATCGGACAGGACATCCGAAATTACGCCTACGAGCAGCTGGCGCTCGGACGCGGGTACGACCACAACTTCGTGATCGACCGATCGAGTCCCGACGACCACGAGCTCATCCCGATCGGCCGGGCGAAATCGCCCAACACGGGGATCGTGCTCGAGGTAGAGACGACCGAGCCGGGCGTGCAGCTCTACACCGGCAACTTCCTCGATGGCACGTTCGCGGGCGCGGCCGGGCAGGCGTACCGGCAGGGCGACGGGTTCTGCCTGGAAACGCAGCACTTCCCGGATTCGCCGAACAAGCCGGACTTCCCGTCGACGGTGCTGGAGCCGGGCGACACCTACACCTCGACCACGATCTACCGGTTCTCCACGGAGTAGACATCCCGTCTGGATCTCCGGTCGGACCTTCAGATTCGAGAACCCCGCCCCGTATGTGGGCGGGGTTCTCGTGTCCCACAACCCAGGTCGACGGCCCCTGCCCCGAGGGACCGGCGAGGTACGTCCCGGAGCCGGCACGGCTGGTGTCCCGCTCAGCCGACCATCTCGACGGGGTACTCCGATGGACACGTCCGTTCCTGACAGGAGCGTTTTAGGTATTGAAGTGCCCGGGTTCGTGCCCTATGATGTCTGCAGAGAGCTCTCCATCAACAGAACGAAAATAGGCAAACGGGACCCTCGCTGCATTCTTCCGCGAAGGAGTGAAATGTATGGATCAGGGGCGTTTCGATGCTCTCACCCGGACTCTCGCGCAGCAGGGAACGCGCCGCGCGCTTGTCCGACGCGTGGCCGGTGTGGCCGTGGGAGGACTGGCGGCGGTCGGTCTGGGTCCCGTGGGCCGGTTCAACCGGGCGCTCAAGGCCGCCGATTCCGAGGAGCAGTCCGTGATGCTCTTCGAGGAACTGGCGCGCATTTCCCACGAGCATGTCGGCACCTGTGCCGAGCTGCGGCTCAAGCACGGGGCATTCCTCGATCTACACGGCGATATGCTGGCCAGCCACAAGACCGAGCAGGACGCGTGGACGCGCGAGAAGCGTATCGAACACGCCGAAACATACGGAGATCGGCGCCACACCGCGAGCGCCCTGCTCCTGGCGGCGACGCAGCGGTGCCGGCACGCCGTTGCGACCCCGGATTCCCTCGGTGCCGTCGCGACCCCGGAGCCTGTCGATGCAACGGCGACTCCGGTCGCCGTGCTGCAGGGTTTCCAGCGCCTCATGGCGGTCCAGGCGACTCCCGTCATCGATGGTGGAACTCCGGATGCTGGCGGCCAGCAGTCGGTGGACGATGCATCGCAGTGCCCCACCACGGTGTCGGTCCTGTGCTATATCGGCGCGAGCGAGACGGTGACGGAGGCTCGGACCGTGCCGGCAACCTGCGGCGAGAGTGGGTGCACACCCTGCGTGCCGGACGACTGGTGCGCAACCACCTTCCCGGACGACTGCGGGTCCGGTCAGATCTGTACGGTAGAGCTGTCGGGTGCTTCGACGCAATGTGCGGAGACCAGGCAGATGATGTGCGTGTGGTGGGATCAGTCGGCGCAGCGAATCGCGAACTACTCGCCGGTGTTCAGCATCTACGCATATCAGGACAGTTCCGGCGCATGGCAATCCTGCGAGCAGGCCGACTACTGCACCACCTACTATCCGGACGTCTGCCCGTCGGCTGACACCTGCTTCCTAATGGAATACGTGGTGCCCGACGAGGATTGCTGTAACGAGAACTGTCCGCTATCCACGAACGATTGCATCTACAACGGTGCCGGTGCGTTCGCTGGTGATTACGAGTGCGCAGCGTGCCAATTGAGCTGGTGCGGAAGCCCATCGAAGTGCATGACCTACTGTGAGTCGGAAGGGTGCTGTGACGCAGCGTGTAGTCAGTCTCCGATTCCGCCACACGGTGAATAGCGACTGCTCGGGACGTCAGGAAACACCAGGTGCCACGCGCACCTGGTGTTTCCTGCACCTGTGGGTCGCAGCGCTGACTGACCGCCCATGCGCCGGTTCCCGGTGACCGGGTCGCGGTGCCGATCGGCGATGACCGAAGGCGCGAGTCTCGCGCGGGCCGGGCATTGCGCTCAGTCGCCGGACGTGGAGCACGCCGTGGGGGCGTCCTCGCCGGCGAAGCGAGCCTCCGTCCAGGCGAGCAGGTTCGGGATGAGCGGCGAGTCGTTCTCAATCACGCCGACGTGGTCGCGACCGCCGTACACGTGATACTCGATCACCTGACCGCGCTCGCAGAGCTCCTCCACGAAGGCTGCCTGCGGGTCCGCCAGCACGAGATCGTCGGTGAGCCCCTGGCCGATGAAGGTGGGAAGGCCGGTGACGTCGTCGGGGACGTTCTCCTCGAGACGCGCGGCGAGCGGTCCCTGATCGAGCTCGCTTGTCAGGAACGGCTCCCCGATGAGCAGCTCGCCGACGGACACGAGGATCGCCGGCTCGCCGAAGCAGCGATCCGCGACCTCATCCAGGACCGGCATGGCGCTGCTGTGGACGTAGTCCTCGATGTGGACGTCGTCGTAGATCGCATCGTAGCCACGCAACAGGAACGCGCTGATCAACGCGCCGCCTGGGTTTCCGCCGAACCCGCCGACCAGGGCCGGGAGATCGCCAGCCGGTGCCAGCGCGGCGACTCCGGCGAGGGGGACGTCGGGCGCATAGGGGCCCGCCTCGATCCCGGTCCACAACGCGGCGGCGCCACCCTGCGAGTGCCCCCATACCACCGTGGTGTCGCTCAGCGCGATGGCGTCCATCTGGCGTGCGGCTCGGACGGAATCGAGCACCGCGTGTGCCGCCGGTTTCCCGATGAGGTAGGGGTGCGGACCTTCCGTGCCCAGCCCGATGTAATCCGTGGCCACGATCACCCAGCCGCGCTGGATCGCGTCGTCGAGTGCGGGCATCGCTCCCGCCGCGAACGGGTCGGCGAGCAGGGAGGGCGCGCACGTCTCGGCGACCCCGGTGGTACCGTGTGCCCATGCCAGCACCGGGCGAGGCCCGTCGGGCAGCCCCTCGCTCCAGAGCACGAGACCGCTGGCCACACCTGGGGTGCCATCGGAACGTGTCGTGGTGTAGAGGATGCGCACCGCCTCGGCACCCTCGGGCAGGCCCCGCGTGAACGCCTCACTGCGAAGCAGCTGGCCTGGTTCGGCGGGGACATTGGCGGGTGCCCTGTAGAAGGCATCGGCTTCCGGTTCCCCGCGATGGAGAAACGCACTGATACCGGCGAGCAGGAGGGCGACCGTCAGTGCGAGTGTCGCACCCGCCATCCGCAGCCAGCGACCGGCCCGCCGTGTCGAGGAGCCGTGCAGGGTGATCACCAGGGTGGAGCCGCTGACGAGGACGGCCTGGATCCGTCCGATCCCGACGATCACGAGCGTCGGGCCGACGAGCAGGGCGACAACCAGCACGGTGATGTCGCGCCAGGCCAGGGCGGTGACGCCCAGCAGGATCGCCGCGAGGCCGCCGACAAGTGGGGTGAAGCGCTCGTCTGCGCCCTGTCTCAGGCTGTCGAGAAACCGGACGCTGCCGCTGAGCACGAGCCCGATGCCGGCTGTGATCGCGACGACGCGTACGGTCATGTCTGGCAGGATCAGCACGGTCACGCCGGCTGCCACGAGGGCGAGCCCCTGTAGCCAGCGGGGAGCCCGCATGTGATCGGCACCATGGTCGAGCAGGTCCCCGACGCCGGTCAGGACGAGGCCGAGGGCGACGATCAGCACCAGAGTATCCAGCGAGTCGTAGGGCTTGAGGGTGATCGCGGCACCGAGCACGACGGCACCGACGCCGAGCGCCAGGTTGAGCCACCGTCGAGGGGGGGAATCTGAAGAGCGCATGGGCCTGCTCCCGGCAAGAGCATGGGGTGGTTGACGCGGGCCAACACACTGTCGATCCGCGGAGCGTAGTCCGGCGTCGAGCCGGGGTCAACCGCTTGGGTGGGTCAGTGCCCAGCCGTATCGGCCAGCACCGTCACGGGGAATCCCCGATGCATCCTGGTCGTGTGTGGAGCAAGGGCACAATCCTTCCGGCCCATCCCCGATCCTCACCCGGGGTGCGGGGGAGGGTGGGCTCGACTCGAGGACGGTCCCGGCGACCGGGCCGGATCAGCGGGTCTGTGGATGTGTCGCCGCACGCGGCATGACGCTCCCGACGTGAAGACATCCCCGCGAGACCTGTCGGTTCCCAGCCAATGATCCGGCTCTTGACGACACGTCTTGATGCCCACTACCTTGGAAAAACAGGGTCCCAACTCATAGACAAGGTGGCGCGTCGCCCGAGACACCTCCGCTGGTTCGTGGTGCCCGTGTCACCTCCACGGAAGGAGTGCATCATGCGACGCGTGGTCATGATTGTCCTGTCGAGCCTGCTGTTCGGGATACTGCTGCCAGGCGGCGTGTCGGCGCAGGTGTGGGATCCGTGCGGAAACGCACTCAACGGTATCTACCCGGAGGGCTACGAGGTCGTGTGGGCGCCTCAGCAGGGGTGGTCCGGCAGCCAGATCATCATCGGTACCAGCGGGGACGATTACCTCGTCGGCGGCTCCGGCAACGACATCCTCTGCGGGTTCGAGGGCAACGATGTGCTGGTGGGTGGATCGGGCAGCGACTGGCTGGATGCGGGGACGGGATTCAACGAGCTGTACGGCGGCAGCGGCAACGACACCCTCATCGGCATGGAAGGCAACGTCTTCGTCGGTGGCTCGGGGCGCAACGAGATCATCGCCTACACACCCCAGCCCACCCGCTCTGTCACCCTGACATGGCTGCCAGACCCGGACATCGCGGAGCTCTGCAGCGCTCGCATCGAGGTCTTCGGCTTTTCGCCGGGAAGCTACACCGCGCTTCTCACCGACCATGGCGGGATCTCCCTGACCTACCCGCTCACCGTCGATGCGTCGGGAACGGGGAGTGTGATGACGGCCGGTCCCGTGCATGGGGAAGGCGGCACGCTCTTCATCCCGGGAACCCCCCTGGAGGCGATCGTCGACGGCGTCTCCTCGGGACTCTCCACCGCGAGCTGCTGATCCGTGGCGGCTCGCGGGCGGGGCGGATGCCTGCGGCGCCCGACCACAGACAGCACCTGCTTCCGCGATGACCATCAATGACGAGGGCCGTTGCCCGGCCCCTGTCGACGGGCGCCTGGCAACGGCCCTCCAGCATGTGCGATTCGTCGATTGCTTCGCCGGTGCTCGATCGGCTCGTCCTCGACGATCGGGCGCGCCCGGATCGCTCCAGCCAATAATGCGGACAACGGCCGGTCGCTCGCCGCTGTACCGTCGCAAGCGGGCCGCAACCGGTGGCCGACCTCGTACCGGGGCTCGATCGAGCCGGAAGGATACATCGCCCATGCGACACGACGACATCATGCTCATGGTCGACTACATGTACTGGAGCACGCATCGATTGCTCGACCATGCGGAGCGACTCACGTCCGAGCAGTTTCACGCGGCTGACGCTCCCACGGTCCGCAGCCTTCGGGACACCATGGTGCACGAGCTGGACGTGGAGTGGAGCTGGCGACTCCGCCTGAGCGGGCGGGAGGACGAGGATCAGGGTGAGCTGAACCCGGAGGAATTTCCCGACCTCGGCACGATCCGCAGGCGATGGGAGGCCGATGAGCGGGAGATGCGGGCCTGGCTGGCATCGCTCACCGACGACGACCTGAACAGCCCTGCCCGGGCCGAGGGGCGAGATCCGTCCCATACCGTGGCGGACTACCTGCTGCACATCATCTTCCATGCCCGCCAGCAGCAGGCTGATATGGCCACCCTGCTCACCGTGCAGGGCCAGTCGCCGGGCGAGCTGGAGTTTCTCGAGTTCCTGGACAGCCGGTAGGGGACGCCGGGCGTCCGAGCCTGGGGCCACGGGTGCGGTGACGTGTCAGTCTCCGGCACGGCTCGGGCTTTGATCTGAGCGCCGTGAGCGTGGCGCGGCATCGTGCCGGCAGCGTGATCCGGTCCGGAGCCATCTGCCTTGGTGGGGTCGCGGGCGCGTCCTTCCTGGCAGGGGGCTCGTATGAGGTACCTGCGGGGTGGACCCGGCACGGCACCAGTGGCGCAGGGCTGAGGGCAGGCGTATGATGCCTGCAACGTCATTTATGTAGATCTCGCCGAGGCGGGAGGTGTGCCGATGGCTCTTTACCTGACGCGGTTCAGCTACACCCCGGAGACCTGGGCACGCCTGATCCAGCACCCGGAGGATCGTCGCGAGGCGGCCACGCAGTACATCGAGTCGGTGGGCGGCAAGCTGCACGGGTTCTGGTATGCGTTCGGCGAGCACGACGGCTACAACCTGTGGGAGGCGCCGGACGACGTCTCCATGGCCGCGGTCGCCCTCGCGCTGAGCGCCGGTGGCGCCCTGAGCTCGGTCGAGACGACGGTCCTGATCACGGTCGAGGAGACCCTCGAGGCGCTGCAGCGGGCGGCCTCCATCGGGTATCGGGTACCGGGGACGTCGGGGGACGCCTGACGAGATCGATCTCCCCGTCGTGGTCGGCCACGGCACCTCGGTTGATCCCACGCAGGCTCTGGGCCCGGATTTGCGGGTATCGGGATGCTTCGAGGTGCGATGCGGCCCGAGCAGTCGGGACCGTCGATCTGGATCACCCGGGTACCGGGCGGGATCACGCCCCAGTGGCGGCCGTGATGGGGTGTTGAGCGGGGCGGCTCCGGGTCTCCGTCGCCAGAGACCGTGGCCGCCCTTCCCAGCCGTACTAGCGCACTGCCGCCAGCGAGGCCTCCCGCTGGTGCTTGAGGGCCTGTGCCCACCACAGGAGATCGTCGAGCATCTGGTCCGCCCGGGCGTTCTCCTTCGCCAGCTCCTCGCGCACGTCGCCGCCGTTGATGTGGGCGATCAGCGGCGGCAGCGGCAGGTGGACGGCGGTGCGCACCGGTACCATCTGCAGCTCGACGGCGACCTGGCGCAGCTGCTGGATGACCCTGGCCCCGCCAACCCCGCCATACCCGACGAACGCGACCGGCTTGCGGTTCCACTCCCGGTAGAGGTAGTCGATCGCGTTCTTGAGCACACCGGGGTAGCCGTGGTTGTACTCGGGACTCACGATCACGAACGCATCCGATCCGTCGATGGCCTCCGACCAGCGCCTGACCGCCTCATGCTCGAACTGATCGTCTCCTCGGGCGGCCGGGATCACCGTCTCCTCGAAGTACGGCAACCGGTGGTCCCGCAGGTCGAGCAGCCGGGCTTCGACCCCGGGGTGCTCCTGCAGGCGCTCGATGATCCACCGGGCCGGCGCCTCCGCGAAGCGGTTGGGTCGGGTGCTGCCCACGATAACGGCGACGTTCACCCTGGTGTCCGATCGCATGGTGTCCATATGACTCCTCGTGGCTACACTGGTTCCTATCGGTAACCAGCTTCCGGATGGTTACTGGATCCAGCCTATGCTATCGTTCGAAACCATGAAAGACGGCACAGGAAAATTACTTCGTGACATCTGTGTAACCGAGAAATCTCAGGAGGTCCGCAACACGCTGGACCTCGTGGGCGACAAGTGGTCGCTGCTGACGGTGGGGCTGCTGGAGGGCGGTCCACATCGCTTCTCGCAGCTTCTCCGGGAATTGCCCGGGATCAGCCAGCGCATGTTGACGCGGACGCTGCGCCGGCTCGAGCGGGACGGGCTGGTGAGCCGCACGGTGTACCCCACCAACCCGCCGAGCGTGGAGTATGCGCTCACGGATCTGGGACGGTCGCTCTCCGACGCCATCCTGCCGTTGATCGAGTGGGCGAGCACCAACCATCCCAACCTCTCCGCTGCGCGGGAGGCGTACGACCGGGCGTCGGGACAGGCGGCGGTCGCCGGCGAGTAGAGGCGGCTCGTGCTCGGTTCTCGCGAGGGGAAGGGACACGTCCTGCCCGTACGGACCCCTCTGTCCCAGGGCCGGCACACGACCGGCCCGTAGACGGGTGGATGGTGAGCGGGACTGGGGCGAACCGGTTGCCTGCAGGCTGGCAGACTGCGCGAGGTACACCCGGGTCTCAGTCCGCGCGGCAGATTGCGCGCGTTCCGCATACGCCGGGCAGGCGACTGCTTCGCGAGCCTGTCCCCTCAGCCCAGGCGGGCCTTGCGCATGCGGGCCTGTCGGTGCGTGCACGCTTGCCCCAACCTGTGCTGGGGCAAGCGTGGCGTGTTGGCGGTCAGGCGAGTGATGAGGCGTGGCTGCGGCCGCGGTCGGTGAGCAGGAGGCGATCCTGCTGCAGGTCGATGTAGCCGCGGCTGCGGGCACGGTCGATGACGCTGCGGGCATGGTCCGGTGTCCACCGGAGCGCGGCGCTGACGTGCCCGAGGGTGCTCTCGGTGCTCGCCGTTTCGGTGGTCTCGTGGGTCCACAGATGCATGAGGAGCAGGTCGACCGCGAACCGGCGGGCGTTGTTGCGCTGCCGGATCATGGCCGCGACGAGCCCCTGCTTCGGTGAGAAGAGCAGCGCCAGCAGGAAGAAGATCCCCAGCATCGTCACCATGCCGCCCGAGACCGAGGCGTCGAGCGTGAAGGCCAGCTCGTAGCCCGCCCACGCCGCGACGGCGCCGATCAGGACCGAGAGTCCCATCATCACGATGAGGCGGTCGGTGAGCAGGTAGGCGGTGGCTGCCGGCACGATCACGAGGGCGACGACGAGGATGGCGCCGACCGCGGTGAACGCGCCGACCGTGGTGATCGAGAGCACCACCATCAGGGCATAGTGCACGATGGCGGGCGAGAAGCCGAGCATCGCCGCCATGCCCGGGTCGAACGTGGTCAGCTTCAGCTCCTTGTAGAAGAGACCGAGGAACACGAGGTTGATCACCAGCAGCGTGCTCATGATCCAGATCGACTGCGGCCCGAGGTCGCGGTCACCGACCACGAGACGGTCGAAGAACGAGAACTCGATATTGCCGTAGAGGATCGCGTCGGTATCGAGGTGCACGTTGGAGAAGTAGCGCGAGACGAGCACGGTGCCGAGTGCGAACATCGCCGGGAAGACGATGCCCATGGCGGAGCCGCCGTCGATGTACCGCGAGCGCTGCAGTGCCTCGACGATCGTGACGGTGAGGATCGCGGCGCCGGTGGCGCCGAGCGCGCCGACCAGCAGGTTCGGCCCCTTGGCGATGAAGTAGCCGGCCACGAGTCCGGGCAGGATTGCGTGGCTGATGGCGTCGGTCATCATCGCCATGCGGCGCAGGACCAGGAAGGTGCCGAGCAGCGAGCAGGCCGCCGCGCAGAGTACCGCGGTGACGAGGATGACGGTGGTGGGACTCATCATGCCGGGCCCCCTTCCGGGAGATCTCGCGGGGCCGGCTCCGGCGGAGGCGCGAGCGCGCGGCGGTTGCGGCGCTGGCGCAGGTACTCGGGCAGGAAGCCGTGGCGGGGAGCGAGGAAGAGCGAGACCAGCACGATCAGGGTGAGGGAGAGGATGATCATCGGGCCGGTCGGGAGACGCTCGCCCTGGACGCTGATGACCGCCCCGGCGACTCCCGCCGCGCCGCCGAAGACGCCGGCGAGGACCAGCATGGTCAGCAGGCGATCGGTCCACTGTCGCGCCGCGGCGCCCGGGCCGATCACCATGGCCGCCATCAGGACCACACCGACCGTCTGCAGGCCGATCATCACCGCCACCACGATCAGGGACGTCAGCAGGATGTCGAGGGTGCGGGTCGGGAGCCCGATGCTGGCGGCGAAGGCGGGGTCGAACGAGAGCAGCTTGAACTCCTTGTAGAAGAGGGCAAGGATCGCCAGCGCGATCGCGCCGAGGATCGCGAAGGTGACCACGTTGCGCGCTACCAGAGCGGCGGCCTGCCCGAAGAGGTAGCGGTCGAGTCCGGCCTGGTTGGCGTTGTTCTGGTTCTGGATCAGCGTCAGCAGCAGGATGCCGAACCCGAAGAAGGTGCTGAGCACCACGCCGAGGGCGGTGTCCTCGCTGAGGGTGGTGTCCCTGACGATGCGCAGGAAGATCAGGGTGCCGATCCAGCCGGCGATCCCGGCGCCGAGCAGCAGCACGATCGTCTGGCGGGTGCCGGTGAGCATGAAGGCCAGCGCGATGCCGGGCAGGGCGGCGTGGGCGAGCGTGTCGCCGAGCAGCCCCTGGCGCCGGAGGACGGCGAAGGAGCCGAGGACGCCGCTGACGATACCGAGCAGCATCGAGCCGAGGGCGACGTTGCGGAGGGTGTAGTCGAAGATGAGGTCGTGGAGGATGTCCATCATGCCCCCACCTCCGGTGACGTGCCTGTGGCGCCGTTCGTCCTCAGGATGCCTGCGTCGTGTGCCGTACCGCGGTCCGGTCTCGTGACGACCCGTGTGCCAATGGCGATCGCGGGCAGGGTCGTGGGCGACCACCGGTCCGGGATGCGGCAGCGACCTGCCGTGCGCTTCGCGCGCGGATGCTTCGCTGCACGCAGCATGACGGGTGGCCTGGGGCGGCCGTGCACCCGGCCGGCATGGGCGCTGTCATCAACGAGGGAGGGGACGAGCCCCACCCGTGCAGGGGTGGTAATTCCTCGGCAATGTGCGATTGCCGGTACCGGATGTGGAGCGGCGGCGTGCGGTGCTGCCCCCGGTCGGGTGGGCAAACGGGTCGGACCGACCGCGAGTCCGTTTCTGCGGGTGGATGGTGACATCGTGTTCATTGCCCACCGTCCTTTCCGGCGAGCTGCTCGCTGAAGCGAATCAGGTTCATCTGGCCGCCGTATGTCCGCGTCAGGTTCTCGGGGGTGAAGGTCTCGTCGAAGGGACCGTTCGCCATGAGGCGGACGTTGAGGAGGACCAGCCAGTCGAAGTACTCCGGTGCCGACTCGAGGTCGTGGTGCACGACCACGACCGTCTTCCCCTGCGAGCGAAGCGCCTGGAGCAGCGTGACGATCGCCTTTTCCGTCTGGGCGTCGACGCCGGCGAAGGGCTCGTCCATGAAGTAGAGCTGGGCGTCCTGGACGAGCGCCCGCGCGAGGAAGACGCGCTGCTGCTGGCCGCCGGAGAGCTGGCTGATCTGCCGGTCGGCGTAGTCGGTCATGCCGACCTGTTCCAGCGCGTGCATCGCGCGCTCCCGCTCGCGCTTGCCGGGGCGTCGGATCCAGCCGAGCTGGCCGTAGGTGCCCATGGTGACGACGTCGAGCGCGCTGGTCGGAAAGTTCCAGTCGGCGCTGCCCCGCTGCGGCACGTAGCCGATGAGGCGGCGCTGGTTGGGGTCGGAGTGGCCGAAGATCTCGACCGTGCCGGCGGCGACCGGCACGAGCCCGAGGATCGCCTTCAGCAGGGTGCTCTTGCCGGCCCCGTTCGGGCCGATGATCGCGGTGAGCGTGCCCGGTGGGATCGTCACGTCGATATCCCACAGCACCGGCGTGTCGCGGTAGGCGACGGTGAGGTCGTGCACCGCAACCGCAGCGGTCTCGTCGGGCATGGGGTGTCGTTGCAGTGCTGCCATGTTGTCGATTCCTGTCAGGTATGCGTCGGGTTTGGGGGCCGGCCGTGACCGGTCAGCTCACGCTGGGCGCCGGTGGGTGGCCGGCTCGCGGGTGGCGAGTGCGTCATCCCTCCGATTCCGCGCCGGTGAGGCCACCCACGATCGTGTCGATGTTGTGGGTCACCATGCCGATGTAGGTCCCCTCGGGAGTACCGTCCTCGCCCATGGCGTCGGAGAAGAGCTGCCCGCCGATCTGGACGTCCCAGTCGCGGGAGCGGCACGCCTCCTGGAGCGCTTCGATGGTCGCCGGGGGGACGGAGGACTCGACGTAGATCGCGGGCACCTGGCGCTCGACGATGAAGTCGGCGAGATCCTGGATGTCGCCGGCACCGGCCTCGGTCGAGGTGCTGATGCCCTGGATGCCATGGACCTCGAAGCCGTACTCGTGGCCGAAGTAGCCGAAGGCATCGTGGGCGGTGATGAGGATGCGCAGCTCCTCGGGGACCGTTTCCACCTGCTCGCGCACGTAGGCGTCGAGCGCGTCGAGCTCCGCCTGGTAGGCCGCCGTGTTGCTCTCGAACGTCTCGGCGTGGTCGGGGTAATGCTCGCTGAGGGCATCGCGGACCGCGTCGACGGCCATCTTCCAGAGTGGCACGCTGAACCAGATGTGCGGATCCGGGGCGTTTTCGTACTGCTGGGACGCCAGGAGCCGGTCCTCGGGGACGTTCTCGCCGACGGCGATGGTGGGGATGCCCATCCGCGCGACGCCCTCGAGGGTGTCGCCCATGCGGCCCTCGAGCTCCAGCCCGACATAGAAGATGATGTCGGCCTCGCTGAGCGCCTCGATGTCGCTGGCGCCGGGGGTGTAGAGGTGCGGGTCGATGCCAGGCCCCATCAGGGCGGTGACGTCGACGTGCTCGCCGCCGATGTTGCGGACGGCGTCGGCGACCATGCCGACCGTCGTGGTGACGCGGATGGTGTCGCCGCCCTGGCGGGCGGCGAGGGCGGGTCGGAAGGCGAGCAGCCCCGCGCCGGCGGCCGCGAGTGCGAGCGCGCGGCGGCGTGAGAGGGGGGTGCTCAATGGATTCGAACGATAGACGGCAATCGCCATGTCATGCTCCCGTACTGGTGTGTTCGGTGTTGGGCGGGGCGTGTCGGATCTTGCCGGAGACGCATCGCCGAAAATTTAGCCTTGACTAAAATCTAGCATAGCAGCAATGTGTCCGGGCGCAAGGGGGCAACAACGCGGATCCCGTGAAACGTTGTGCGCGATGCGGATCGCGGGTGCTACGGGCGATCGCCCGTGGTCCTGGGGGTGTCCGGGGCGTTGCTCCATTCGAGCCAGGAGCCGGTGTAGAGGGCGACGTCCTCGAATCCGAGCAGGTGGAGCGTGAAGGCGGTGACGGCGGAGCGCACGCCGGAAGAGCAGTAGGGGATCACCGTGCGGTCGGGCGTGACGCCCACCTGGTTGTACATCGGTCGCAGCTCGGAGGCCGGCTTGATGTACCTGGGTGGCTCCGGGGCGGCGTTCAGCGGGTAGTTGAGGTTGACGGCGCCGGGGATGTGACCGTCGGCATACTCGGCGGGGGTGCGGGCATCGACGATGGCGGTGTCCTCGTCGTTCAGCAGGGCCAGTACCTCGTCACGCTGTGCGAGGACATCGGGATTCGGGGAGCCCACATACGGGTCAGCGCCGGTCGGAGGCGGCGGGCCGGTCTCGACATCGTGTCCGGACGCCTGCCAGGCGGGGAGACCGCCGTCGAGGACATACACGCGCTCGTGTCCCAGGTAGCTGAGGATCCACCAGAGCCGGGCGCTGAACAGGGTGCCGTTGTCGTAGACGACAACCGCGCTGTCCGGCGTGATGCCGAGGTCGCCGATCAGCTCACCGATGGCTCGATGCCAGCGATCGATGGAGGCATCCGAGGTGTCGATCACCTCGAGCTCGGGCCAGTCGATCTGCCCGGATCCCGGGATGTGCGCCACGTCGAACTCCTCGGTCGGCATGAAGCCGACCGGGACCAGCGCCGGGTCGCTCCGCCAGTCGACCAGGGTGGCGACATCGATCAGCGACTCGGGGCGGACGTAGCCGCGGTCGTCGGTCGAACCGGACCCCGGTGTGGCCTGACCCATCGTCTGGTGGGGCGAGGCGATGTCGAGCAGGGACGCCGCTCCGAAGGTGGCGAGGCGGACTGCCTGCCGGCGAGTGAGGCCGGATCGTCGGGGCTGGGTGGTCGATTTCACGGGGTACGCACTCCCTCGCTGCACGCCGGGGTCTCTGGGACCTGGCCGTCACGGTGCTGCTGATCGCAGTGTAGGCCAGCGGGGTGTCCGGTGCGCTCACCCCAGCGAGACGTCGAGGGAGAGCATCACGACGAGGCCGATCATGGTGCCGAAGGTGGCGACGCGCTCGAACCCGGACGCGTGGGTCTCGGGGATGATCTCGTCGCTGACGACGTAGAGCATGGCGCCGGCCGCGAAGCCCATCGCATAGGGCAGGAGCGGCTCGGCGATCGTGACCGCCGCGGCGCCGAGCACCGCCAGCGGGATCTCGACCAGCCCGGCCCGGATGCCGACGAAGGCGGCGTAGAAGCGACCGCCGAGACCCGCGTTGCGGGCGGCGATCGAGACGGCGAGCCCTTCGGGGATGTTCTGGAGTCCGATCGCGATCATCAGGCTGAGCGCGGCGGCGGTCTCGCCCGAGCCGAAGCCGACCCCGACGGCGAGTCCCTCCGGCATGTTGTGGATCGTGATCGCGACGATGAAGAGCACGAGGGCGGAGAACCGGGCGCTCAGCACGCTGCCCTCCGCCCGCGCGGTCGATTCCGGGTTCTGGTCCCGGCGGAAGCGACCGCTCACGAGGATATGGGCGTGGGGCATCCAGGCGTCGGAGCGGTCGAGGAAGAGGACGCCCAGGGCGATGCCGATCACGACGGGCATCAGCCCGCCGAGCTCGATGCCCGGCAGGATGAGGCTGGTGAAGCTGGCGGCGAGCATCACCCCGGCGGAGAAGCCCATCGCCCCGGACAGCAGCTGCTTCGAGGGGTTGGGCACCACCACAATCGCGAGCGCGCCGACGAGGTTCAGGACGGCGATGACCACGCCGGCGGCGAAGCCCTGCACGATCGCGTTGTCACCGGTGATACGGATGAAGAGATCTTCCACGGAGAGTCGTCCTCCACGACGGTCACGGCCGGGGGCCAGTCATGATGTGCCTGCAAGGTTCGGGCCGTGTGTCGCCAGGCGGTAGGATTGTGGCAGCATGACGCGCCGGCGCGACGACACGGATGATGGGAGCGTATGGGTACCACACGATTCGCGCAAAACGATCTCGCCCGTCTCAGCTACGAGGTCGATGGGCCGGAGCAGGGCCCGCCGCTGATCTTCCTGCATGCGACCCTGGGCGACCACCGCACGATCGGTGACCTGCAGCGGGAGCTCAATGCAGACTATCGCCTGATCCTGCCCGACGCGAGGGGACACGGCGCCAGCGCCGGGATCCAGGGGCGCACCTTCACGATCACGGAGATGGCCAACGACGTCTGGGCGGTCATGGAGGCGGAGGGGCTCGATGCCGACGACGCCCCGCGTCCGCTGCTGATCGGGCACGGACAGGGGGCAGTGACGGCACTGGAGCTGGCGCGGCGGCGATCCGATCGCTTCGTCGGCATGATCCTGATCGAGCCTGACGCCCCGGCGCTGCTTGACGGCGAGACCGACGCCGACGTGATCAGGTTGCGGGAGTCGGGACGGGAGGTCTACCGGCGGATCTCGGAGTCGGCCTACCGGGACCAGCTCGAGCAGGCGCTCGAGGGGTACATGCGGTACCGGTGGGGTGTCGAGTGGCGGGACGAGCTCTCGCGCCCGCGACTGGCGGCGACCCGGCGACACCTCGGGGCGCTCGGGCCGAGCCTGGAGGCGCTCGACAGCTTCCGGATCCTGCCGGAGGAGCTGGCGGCGATCCAGTTGCGGTCGCACATGATCACGGCGGGATCCTCGCCGGCGATGATCGAGGTGACGGGGCGCCGCCTGGCCGCGGTGATGCCGTCCGCTACGTACCGGCAGATAGGGAAAATCGCGCTCGGCGCGCCGTTCGGCAGCGAGGCGATGTTCGACGTGCTGCGGCCGCTGATCGCCTCGATGGTGGGCAGGTCGTAGGTGGCGGAGCGCGATCGTGTCGGCTGGAGCAGATGTCTGGCGGGCCGACACAGGATGCTCCGTGCACCACGACACGACCGGGAACCCTCTGACCCGGAGGGACGACACGCCCGGCGATTACTCGCCGGGCGTGTCGATCATGCGCAGGGACGGCGACGATCCCGCGTGCTCCCTTGGGGAGCATCGCAGGTGTCACGGCAGATCACCCTGCAGCTTCTCCTGCGCGCTCAGCCCAAGGCGCGGACCATGCCGGCCGTCATGCGTCCGACCTGGCCACCCATCAGGAGGGCGACATCGTCGTCCAGCACGTAGTGGATGCCCGCCCAGCCGCGCTGTGCCGCCGCCTCCACCGCCGCCGACAGCAGGGCCACGGCTTCGTCCGGGAAGCAGTCCGCCAGCACGGTCGCGGCGGCGCACGATGCGGCGCCGAACCCGCCGGGGTACGAGGGGTAGGGCGGGGTGGGAATGTAGAGATGGAGCTCCGGATCCATGGTGACCGGACGGGCCACCCAGTAGTGGTACCTGGCGTCCCGGACAGCGATCAGTCTGTCGTAGATCGCGATACCGACCATCGCGAGGACCGAGGACGCTGGCCGTCTCGAGCTCGTCGAGGTTCTCACGCTCGATGAGGCTCATGGCGTAGCTGGCGAAGTATCCGTCCGGCCCGTGGCTCAACCAGAAATCGATGATGCGCTCCTCAGCCGCCGTGCGGCGCTCCGTCGTGCGCCTGATGGCATCGAGCTCGCAGTCGAACGCGAGCGAGCCGACCTCGGGGAACGGCGCCGGCCGGATGGCGTCGCCCGACGGCAGCACCCAGGTCGCCCACGTGCCGGCGAGGGGAGCGAAGGGGTCAGCGAAGTTGGGTGGGGTTCGCTCGTAGAATCCCTCGCCGGTGGGCCAGTTGCTTCCGTCCCATTCCTCGTCGGAGCCATCCGCCTGCCCCCAGGCGATGGCCAGCGCACCGACCGACCGGCCGATCGTCAGGCCGGCCTCGATGTCGCTGCGGAACGCCGCCCCGGCCCAGAGCCGCGAGGTGGCGGCCTCGTCTGCAACCGAGGCGAAACCGTCGTCGGAGAGGTCGGGGAAGAGATACGCCAGCACGGTCGAGGCCGCACCGGCGACGGCGGCATGCACGGATGGGAAGGACGACGTGGCGGCGGTATCTCCGATCGTCTCGATTCGGTCGTCTACAGTAGCTGGAGCCGGGCGGGCGTGGGCCTGCTGCGCGTCGAGTGCCGCGACCACCGCGTCATGCATCGCCGTCCGGACGAGACAGTTCGCCCGGAACTCGAGCAGCGCGGGCAGGTCTGCCTGGATGACGAGCTGGGTCAGGAGCTCGTTCCACGGCAGGACAGCCTGGCGTGCACCCCAGGAAGACACGGCTTGCATCGCCTGATCGGACCGGCGCTCCTGGAAGTCGAGGAGCTCGGCGATCTCGTCTGCGGTTGGCTCCCCTGGAGCGGGCGGGCGGAGCGCATCGGGCGAGTCGATCAACCACGTGTGGGTGGTCGCGGGGATGTCGGGTGCGACCGGCTGGCGGGCCGCGGTGTGGCGGGTCCCGCCGAGCGCCGTGGTCAGTCCGAGCGCGGTCGCGAGCTGCAGGACGCGGCGCCGGTCCGTCGTTCTCTCGGCGAGGTTGCCGGGGATGTAGGGTGATGCCATCGCAGACGTTCCTTTCCAGCGCGTCAACGCGCGGCTGTCGGGCCCGCCCTCCTGCCCTTGCCGTGTGGTGACCACACGCGTGAGCCTCGGCCGGGCGGCTCGCGCAGGCGGTGGAGGCCGCAGGTGCCGACCCATGCAGGACTCCCACCGACAACCATCGTGGGCGCCGTCGAGGGGCTGCACATCGCGCGTTTGGACGATTTCCGATGATGGTGGCGGTACGTATTCCGTGCAACGGGACAGGCGACAGCGGGGAATGCATGGCGTCCACACCTGGCCGGGCACGCGATGAGGGGTGATGATGGCTCCTGGAGGGCCGGTGAGGGCTGCGGGGTATGCTGCCCGGTGGCATCACCGGCGGCACGGCGGGCTGGTTGAGCGCGCGGAGAGGGAGGCGGGAAGTGACGGTACCCAACGACGCGCTGGCACGGAAGCTGACGACGGCTGACGCCGTCGTGATCGGGCTTGGCTCGATGATCGGTGCGGGCGTGTTTTCCGCCTTCGCCCCGGCGGCGCGCGCGGCGGGGAGCGGACTGCTGCTGGGGCTCGCCATCGCCGCGATGATCGCCTACTGCAACGCGGTCGCCTCGGCGCAGCAGGCGGCGGCCTATCCGACCTCCGGCGGCACCTACATCTACGGGCGGGAGCGCCTGGGAGACTGGTGGGGGTTCGTCGCGGGCTGGGGCTTCGTGATCGGCAAGACCGCCTCCTGCACCGCGATGGCGCTGACCGCTGCCGCCTACGTCGTGCCTGACCCCGAGTGGCTGCAGCGCCTGGTGGCGGTGGCATGCGTGGTGGCCCTCACGGCGCTGAATTACCAGGGAGTGACGAAGACCGCAGGACTCGCCCGAATCCTGGTGACGATCACCCTGATCGCGCTGGTGGTGGTCGTGCTGGCGATCCTGCTCGCCGGCGACCCGTCGCTGGACCGGCTCGACGGCGACGGTGGCCTGGGAACGGGCGGTGCCTACGGCGTGCTCCAGGCGGCGGGCCTGCTCTTCTTCGCCTTCGCCGGATATGCCCGCATCGCCACCATGGGGGAGGAGGTGCGCGACCCGGAGACGACCATCCCGCGGGCGATCCCCATCGCGCTGTTCCTCACGGTGGCGGTGTATGCCGTGGTCGCCCTTACCGCCCTCGCGGCCGCAGGCCCCGACGCGATCGCCGGGTCGGTGGCACCTCTGGCGACGGCGATGGATGCGGCGGGAGTCGGTGAGCTCGACGTGGTGGTGCGCGTCGGCGCGGTGGTGGCGAGTCTCGGGGCGCTGCTGGCGCTGATCGCCGGCATCGGGCGGACGAGCCTGGCGATGGCGCGCAACGGCGACCTGCCGCGCTGGCTCGCGGCGGTGCACCCCCGCAACCGGGTGCCGCACCACGCCGAGATCGCGCTGGCAGTCGTGGTGGGTGTGCTGGTGCTGGCGGTCGACCTCCGCGGCGCGATCGGGTTCTCGTCGTTCGGGGTGCTGACCTACTACGCGATCGCCAACGCCTCGGCGTGGACGCAGCCCGCGGAGCACCGTCGCTGGCCGCGGGCGCTCAACCTGCTGGGACTGATCGGCTGCGTGACGCTGGTGGCGACGCTGCCGGTGGAGTCGGTGGCCGTCGGAGCCGCCGTGCTGGCGGTGGGGGTGGCAGGCCGGTTTCTGATTCTTCGCCGTCGGGGTGCGGTGTAAGGGGGCAACGCGAGCGCGCCTTTCCCGCCAGGTGTCGTCGTGAGCCGCGTACAGCGCGGCCAGGCGCATGCGAAGGCGCATGGTGCCTGGCAGAGGGGCGACCGGTGAGGACGTCGGCGGTGTCGGCGGGCGGTCATGTGGGCGGTCCACCCCGGCCATTTGCAGGCTGGGGATCCCGAGGAGTTCGCGACGCATCCTGGAGAAAAGGGCGGCGTGAAGGTGCTCGTGGTGGCGCCCGGCGATGTCGGGTCATTGGCTGGCGTCCGATCGAGGGGTGGGGTGACATGCGGCTGGCACTCGGACCTCGTCGCAGGCAAGGTGAGGTGCTCGCACGCGCCGGGGGTGGGGCAGGACAGGGGATGGGCGGGACGCCGTCGCGCACGACGATGGGCGTGAGAACCCGCCCGCCGACGGCGACAGCAGGTGGATGAGGGCGTGACGAGAGATGGACGGGACGATCCGCCCCCAGCGGGGCGAGTCTGCGGATTGCCAGGGGGCGAGCCCTGTCTGGATGAAGGCCCGCTCCCCTGAGATCACACGCCGGTGGTGCCGTCGCACATGAACAGCCACACCCGAGTGGTTGCACCTGCCTCCACGACCAAGGTGCTCTCGGCCGTGACGTTGTCCGAGGTGGCGCGACACCACGAGGCGTCGACGGCATCGAGCTCGTACTCGCCCGGCTCGAGCTCCTCGAAGGTCACCTCGCCGGAGTCGGTTTGCAGCGTGATGGCGTCCTTTCCGGTGCTGCCCGCTGAGGTGAGCGAGAAGGTCATCGGGTCGGCGCCCCGCCCGCATCGCTCGAACCAGTCGAAGTCGGTGCGGTCCTCGGGTACGTCGGTGCAGGTGTAGGTCACGATGGACAGCGAGCCGGTCGTCGGGACCGGGGTGCTCGGCGGCTGAGTCGGCGTGGGGGAGGGGGCAGCGGCCGTGGCGGTCTCGGTCGCGGTGGACATCTGCGGTGGGGCAGTCTCGACGGCACCAGCCGGATCGCACACCAGGCCGGGTCCCTCGACGGGGATGACGCCGTCGACGGTGGTGACCTGGTAGGAGGCGGTGCCGTCGACCGCGACCCTGCCACTCATCACGAGCTCGAGATCGTCATCACCTTCCTCCGAGGCGAATCCGGTGACCTCGGCGCCGGTTTCGGGCGCGAGATGGACGAACTTGCCGTCGAGGACGTCAGCGCAGACCGCCTCCGCAGGGACGGTGAGCCTGTCGACGTCGGGGACGTCCCAGGTGTCATCGGCAGAGATATCGCACTCGGTGACGTTGTCATCCTCATCGAAGTCGCAGCCGACCTCGATCAGGTACCCGCCACTGACCACGACGCCCGGCTGGTTCCGACCGGGATTGTCCTCATCGATACCGTCCGGGTCGTTGCCGTGGCCGCGGTCGTCGTCGCCCTGATCCTGTCGGGCGTGGGTGTCAGGTGGTTGCCAGAGGTCGATCGACGTGAGCGTCGCGCCGCTGGCGAGGATGAGGACCACGAGCAGGGCCGGGATGTGCTGGATGCGCATGCATCGTTCCTTTCCGGTGGAAGGCGCGGCAGACGTCCCCGTCCGAGCAAGCGCTGTGCCAGAGCGGGCGGTACCCGCGCGTGGGAGCCATATATCCCCATATATCGAAGGAATTCCGACGCGTATCTCTCGCCTGTCGTCGTGCGCGGGCGCCGCCGACGGTGGTGGGGTATCGTCCCCGCAGCCGGCCGGGGTGGTGTTCTGCTGACCGAGCAAACGCAGCGCCAGGCACCATGCGATCGTGTGCCTGGCCCAGTGAACTCGTCAGTTCGCCAGTCCCATTCGTCCTCGGCTCCTCGATGCAGGGCGAGCATGCGTGGTCCACCGGCGCCACCGGTGCTGGGGCGGGACGACCCGCCCACCCGGGGTCGGTCTGGGCGTGATGGTGTGCGGCCCCACCGGACGGCGACCCGCCTTGTCCCTCGGCGTGCCCCCTCGACGTCGTTCGGGGCAGGCTGGCACGCGTCCATACGACGTGTGGAGCAATTGAGTTACCCCCACTACGGCAGGCCGCCCGGCCCACCTCGCATCGACCCGGCAAACCGATGGGGGCCGGGACGGCACGTCAATACGGGTCGGCGGCATCGTCGCTCCGCGGCAGCGGGCTCCAACGATCCGACCTGTCCACGCGCGCTTTGGGACAGGGAGGGGTGGAAGACGAACCCCGCCCATGTGCAGGGCGGGGCTCCCGGGAGGGCGTTCGGTTCCGTGGCTGGGGGCGAGGTGCTCGGATCAGGTGAGGAGCACCAGGCGCCGACCGTCCTCGCGGACGAGATCCGTGTTGACCATGTCCTTCCAGTCTTCCGGGATGGTGATGGTCTGGGTGTTGCCGTCGCTGACGTAGACATCGATCTCGCCCGAGCTGATCTGGTCGGCCCAGTACCAGAACATCTCCGGCTCGGTGTTGTAGCGGGAGAGATTGGTGTCCCATTCGACGTGATAGGGTGCGCGGGCGGGGCCGCCGCCGACCTCGATCACCAGTTTCGGCAGGTAGTACTCGCCCTCGAGCCAGAAACCGTCGAAGAGCAGGGCGACGTAGTCGTCGTCGGCGGGGTAGGCGCCGAAGGGCAGCACGAGCACGTCGCAGAGGTTGTTCCTGCCGGAGATCCGCTCGTTGAGCCAGTGGATCGGCCCGACGATCTCTTCCTTGAAGCGATCGATCGACAGGTTGGTCAGGTTCTCGTGACCCATCGTGTGGTTGCCGATCTCGTAGTCGTGCTCGATCAGCCAGGTGAGCCGCTCCTCACAGGTGGAAGGGTCGTCCTCCGAGGCGAAGCAGTTGTAGGGCAGCACGGCGAAGAACGCGGTCTCGATGAAGCCGGGGTACGCCTGGCGGTACTCCTCGAGGACCCCCACGGCGGTGTCGGGCCTGACCTCGTATCCGCCACCGGGAGCCTTCTGCAGGCCGAACTGGCCCGCCGAAGCATCGTCGAAGGTGAGGATCACCGGGCGCTTGCCGGCAGGGACGTTGAACTCCCGATCGAGCACGCCGTTGAGGCCGACGGCGACGAAGTCGTTCTCGTACAGCCAGTCGAGCTGCGCGCGCAGCTCGTCGAAGGTGATCGTCCACTCGTCGGTGTTCTCCTCGTTGTGGACGAAGGCGTGGTACATCAGGATCGGGATGCGTCCGAGCTCGTTGGCGTTCACGCCTTCCTCCCGGGAGACCCGCGTCACGAACTCGGGTACCGGCGAAGGGGTGGGGGTGACGAGCTCGAGGCGGTTGACGGTGCGTGGGGCCGGTGTCGCGGTCAGCGTGGCGGATTCGTCCGGTGCCAGTGCCTGCAGCGCGACCTCGTCCGTCGGCTCGGGGTCGCTACCGAGCCCAAAGGACGGTTGGGGTGCCAGCACGATGAGCGTGATGAACAGGAGAAGGGCCGCGGCCGCGACGGTATGACGCCCCGGCAGCGACAGGAGACGGCTTCCGGGCCAGATCTCAGTTGGGCGCTTCACGCCGTGATTTACTCCGTCTATTGCCTCTCGCCCCCCAGCATGGACCCGGCGCGAAGCCACCCGACACATCCCGTCCAATCACCCCAGGTGCGTTGTTTCAGGGTGTTGTGTTCCCTTCGCGGGATTGGTGACGACATGATGGCTTGCCTGCCCGATGCGTAGCGTACCATGCGAGCGTGCCATTGTGTCACCATTTCGAGGACGACGGATGCGCCCGATGGGTCAGCCGCCGCGTTTCTCCATGGTCGCGCCGATCCCGAGCCCCATGGCGACGCCGGGACCGATAGCGAGGATCCAGAGGATCTCGCTCGTCAGGGCGAACATGACCAGGAAAACGACCGCGCCGACCAGCATCCCGTAGATCATTCCGAGCTCGGTTGGTGTGTACTTCCGCTTCTTCATCATCCGTATCCCTGTCGCTCTCACGCTCTGGAGTCCTTCCGCGTCTCCATGCTAGCGATCACCCCGTGCCACGGGCATCGGTGCCGCGGCACATGCCGTGGCAACTTCGTGACGATCGGCGCGGCTGCTGCCGCCTGCGAGATCGGGGTATGCTTGCGCTCCTGGCGCTGCCGTCTTCGCGATGGAATTGGAGGAGAGACCATGCCACGGCGCATCACGGTCAGGGGGACTTCGGGGGTCGGCAAGACGACGTTCAGCGCGGCGCTGGCGCGGCGTCTCGGTCTGGCGTTCATCGAGCTGGATGCCCTTCACCACGGTCCGAACTGGAGCGCGCCGGAGGCCGAGGAGTTTCGAGCGCGGGTGCGGGCGGCGATGGATGCGGCGCCCGACGGATGGGTGATCGACGGGAGCTATGACACCAAGCTGGGCGATACGGTCCTCGGGGCGGCGGACACGATCGTCTGGCTCGACTATCCCCTGTGGGTGACGTTCCCGCGACTGTGGCGACGGACGATGCACCGGATCCGCAACAACGTCGAGCTGTGGAACGGCAACCGCGAGACATGGCGCGACCAGTTCGCCAGCAGGGAGACGATCTTCTACTGGTCGGTGCGCTCCCATTTCGAGCACCGTCGGGACTGGCCCGCCCGCTTCGGTGACGACCCGCGCCTGGTGCGGCTGCGGTCCGTCGCCGAGGCGCACCGATGGCTCGAGGACCAGACGCGCGAGGATCCACTGTCAGCTGCCTGATGGAAACGGGGCGTGGCAGCTGTCTGGACGGACAGGGATCGCCATCGCCTCTCCGCTCTCACGACAGCTGCCACGCCCGCCGGCGTTCATGCCTGGTACAGGTCGCCCTGCAGGTACTTGAGACCGGAGTCGACGGCGACCGTCGCGACCGTATGGCCGGGGCCGAGCTCGCGCGCCAGACGGATGGCGGCGGCGACGTTCATGCCGGAGGACGTGCCGGCGAAGATGCCCTCCTCACGGGCCATCCGTCGGGCCGTCTCCCGCGCATCCGCCTCGTCGACGGTCCTGACCTCGTCGTAGTCGCTGGCTCTCAGGAGGGGAGGCACGAAGCCGACCCCGACGCCCTCGATCCGATGCCTGCCGGTCTGGCCCTCGGACAGGACGGGGGAGCTCGCCGGCTCGAGCGCCACGATCCGCGGCGCGGCGTCGCGATCCCGGAACGCCCGGGAGGCACCCGCCAGCAGACCACCCGTGCCCACCCCGGCGCAGAACACGTCGATCGTGTCAGGGACCTGCTCCGACAACTCGATGACGATGGTCCGATAGCCGACGAGAGCATCCTCGTTGTGGAACTGATCGGTCCAGTAGACATCGTCGGCTTCCCCGATGCGGCGGGCGCGTTCGGTGGCGCGCGTGATGAGCTCCCCGGTGATCTGTCCGTTCTCGCTCGGCTCGATGATGAGCTCGGCGCCGAAGGCCGCCATCGTCCGTCGCTTCTCCTCGGCGAAGGCATCCGACGTCACGAAGGTCACCGGATATCCCTTTTGCGCGCAGACGAACGCGAGGGACGAGCCCGTGCTGCCGCCGGTGATCTCGACAACCCGCATGCCGGGCCTGAGATCGCCACGCTGCTCCGCGCCCTCGATGATCGCCTTCGCCATGCGGTCCTTGTAGGAGCCGGTCGGATTGAAATACTCCAGCTTCACCAGGACCGTTGCCATGTCCGGGCCGGCGAGACTGCGCAGCTGCACGACGGGGGTATGACCGATCGTGTCGAGGGTGGATCGTGAAACGGCCATGGGGCGCATCCTCCAGATCGACGGCCCGGCAGGGCGGTGACGGACAGCCGATCGAGTGTCGTGGTGACGCCGTACGGGTACGGCCAGGTTGGGAGTCCCATCCATACTCTAGCTTCTCCGGCGCCCGTCGTCACCGCCGGGATCACATCTCCATCCCCCTGGGCGTGGTGGCACGAGGTGGCCTGTGGGGTCCCGCTCGCGCCGGGGCTTGTCGCCTGCTGAGAGTTCGGGCACGCCGGGCGTCACACGGAGTCGATGGCCTCGGAACGCCGCCGAACGGGCCGGTGATTCCGGTTGGCACCTTGCGTCTTCCCTTCGGTGCATGGCGCTGATCCGATGCGCCGAAGGGCCAGCAAGCCACAACTTCATATCCAGAAAGTTCGCGATGGTCGGTCTGTCGGCGCGCGTCGTGGTCCGCCTCGCAGTGCTTCTCCTCCTGCTGTCTGGCATCTCCCCCGCGAGCCTTGCCCGGGACCCCGACGATGGCGTCGACGTCGGCGGGGTTGCCGTGCTGGCTCCCGATGCGTCGTATGGCGGCGCGACCCGGGGCGAGTGGGATGCTCGCTGGTGGCAGCGGGCCGTCTCCGTGCCGGAGGAGATCAATCCGTCCTTCGACCCGACGGGTGAGTGATGTGGATTCGGGCAGTACGGCCCCGTCTCCGTGCTGGCGGGGGCATTCACGACCGAGCCCCATGACCGGACGTGTGTCGTGGCCGAGGGCCCGGCCATCTACGTGCGGATCGTCGGGACGGGATGCACCACCGTGGAGCCGCCCCCGTTCTCCGGCCGCACCGAGGCGGAGCTGCGGGAGTGTATCAGCGCCAATGCCGAGGACATCCTCGAGGACGGCCTGACGATCAACGGTGAGCCGGTGGAAGGGCTCGATGCCTACCGGAGGACCGCCTCGCCGCTCTTCACGCTGACCTTCGCGGAGGGCACCGTCTTCGGGGTGCCGGCGGGGGTGGCGGAGTCGGTCTCGGCATCGTACAGCGTGATCATCGCGCCGCCGTCTCCGGGCGCGTACGAGATCACGGGGCTCACGCAGCTCGCTGGCGAAACGGAGCCGTTCGAGGCCACGATCCACCTTGTCGTGCAGGACGCGCAGGTGATCGAGCCCGAGGCATCTCCGGCGGCATCGCCCGAGGCGTGATCGTCGTCAGGGGCGGCAGGTGAGGGAGGGGCTCCGGATCTCGAGATCCGGAGCCCCTCCATGAGGTGGTCAGGGTCCCAACCAATGCATTGCATCGGCAGATGCCCCAGCCTATTCGACGGTGAACACCTCGATCATGCCGAGCATCACGTGCGGCGTGCCATCGGGCGCCGGGATGAAGCAGATGGCGCCGTAGGTGCCGGGCTCGAGGTCGATCTCGACCCACATCGCACGACCGCTCGAGAGGATGAGGGTCTCGTAGACGTCGAGCACGTCCTCGAAGGCCAGCGCGGGTTCGTCCGACGGGCTCGCGGGGGTGGCGGCCTCTTCGCCGGAGGGCCCGAACAGCGACATCACCAGGTCATGCACCTGCTCCTCGGTCGTGCCGTCCGGCACCTTGCTGAGGATGAGGTGGTGCGGGTCGTTGCCCTGATTCACGATCTTCCAGACGTTGGCGCCGGCGGGCACGGGGGAGCTGATCCCGAAGTCGTAGTCGACCATCGCCGCCTCGACCGCGGCCGATGGCTCGTCGAGTGCCGGCATCTCGCCGGTGACGGTGACGGTCGTCGGCGTGTTCAGACTGGTGGTGAAGGCCTCGTCGTAGGTGTACAGGTTGAAGATCCACTCGCCAGGGGTGAGATCGAGGATCGCGCCGCCGCTCCCGCCGGGGGCGGACGTCACACCACCGCCGCTGACCATCTCGTAGAACCATTCGGGCAGTGGCCCCTCCTCGGCGGACTCGAACGCGGCGAGCAGATCGTCGTTCGTCAGACCCTCCGGGAGCTGGTAGAGCTCGACATCGGCGAACATCTCGGTACTGGTGTTGGTCAGGGTGACGTAATGGCGTCCGGCCTCGATCTCGGCCGGCACCTCGAGTGTTTCGCCGTCGGTGGTCAGGGCCAGCTCGGGGTAGCCGAGATCGGCCAGCAGTCCCCCGCTGGTTGCCGGTGACGCCTCCTGGGCGGTGACCACACCGAGGGACATGCCGAAGGCGAGAATCATGAGGAACAGGTAGTGAAGAATGCGTTGCATCTCGATGCCTCCCTGGGCGGATGACAGACGGTCGGGACGATCGATCAGGAGCATGCGCACACCCCATGAACGGGATGGAGAATTGGTTGTAGTCGTGCACACTTCCACCATAGGCCTCGTTATGTGATGAAGCCATACGTCAATTGACGTAATTGCCCGTTCGGTGCGCTGGTTTGGATAGATCCGGTCAAGGGGCGTCATCCCGGCACGGATTCCCGGGAGGCATCCGTCCGGTCGCGCGGGTCAGGTACCATAAGCGACAACGAAGCATCGCCGCTCGGGTCGTCCCGCGTGGCCGGGCGGTGCGGGTTGAGCAGGGGAACAGGGATCGATGGACCGACGCATGATATGGGCGAGACGCCTGGCGGTGATCACCGCGGTGGGCATGTTCCTCGTCCTGCTGATGGGCGCGAACGTGACCGCGACCGGCTCGGGCGAGGGCTGCGGCAAGACCTGGCCGCTGTGCCACGACAGCTTCCTGCCGGCCAATACGATCGAGTCGGCCATCGAGTACAGCCACCGGCTGGTCACCAGCATCGAGGGGCTCTTCGTGGCCGCGACCTCGATCGTGGCCTGGCCGCTGCGCAGGCGGTTCCCGCAGTTCAAGCTGCTGGTGCCGGCGGTCGCCGCCACGCTGATCATCCAGTCCCTGATGGGTGCCGCAGCGGTGATGTGGCCGCAGTCGCCGGAGGTGATGGCGACACACTTCGGCATCTCGCTCGTCTGTCTCGCCTCGGCCGCGCTGATCGCTCGCATCGTCACCGAGGCGCGGGACAACGACGAACACCTCGAACAGCGACGGATCGCCCCGCCCACTGGCTATCGGATCACGATGATCGCGACCCTGGTCTTCTCGATCGTGGTCGCGTACTCCGGCGCGTATGTGCGCCATACCGGCGCCGAGCTCGCCTGCTCGAGCTGGCCGACCTGCAACGGTGAGCTCATCCCGGAGTTCGGCGGCCTCGCCGGCATCCATACCCTCCACCGGCTGGCGGCGCTGGCCATCAGCCTGCTGGTGGTGGGTCTGGTGGTGTGGTCGTACCGCTTCCGTCTCGAGCGCTACGACCTTCACCGCAACGCCGTGATCGCATTGCTGCTGGTGATCGGCCAGTCGCTCGCGGGCGCGATCGTGGTTTACTCCGGCCTCCAGCTGCTCGCCACCCTGACGCACGCGGCCCTGATGGCGCTGCTCTTCGTGTCGCTGAGCGACGGAGTGCGCCTCGTGCTGCCACCACCGATGCCGCGTGTCGAGGCGGGGCCGGTGCGCCAGGGGTCGGTGCCTCACATGGCGACCGGCGACTGAGTGTCTCCAGACGGTCGGTAACGAGTGACGAGGGGTGCCACACGGCCCCCTCGTTCGGTTTCTGACCGGGACGTGACGGGACTCAGGTCAGGCCGGTGATCGTCGAGTAGCCGATCGTGCCGTGCCAGGTCACGGTTTCGCTGGAGGTCGGACCGGCGAAGTACTCCTCGCGCCAGGCAGCCAGCGCCTCGTCGCCCGCGGCCATGTCCTCCGCCGTTTCCCAGATGTTGATCGCGATGCGGCCCTCGGGGCGCTCGAACCAGCAGTAGAGGACGAAGCCGGGCAGGTCCAGGAAGAGCGGAATCAGGGTCTCCTGCGCGATGGCTACGAGATCGTTGATGTCATAGCCCGGCGTGGTGGTCTGGTCGCGCAGGGTGAACGCCGCGCCGTGGAGGAACGGGGGCAGCTCGGACGCGGGAGTGCTGGTGGTCGCCCACATGCGGATCCGGTTCTCGGCCGAGAGCGGGGTCTCGGTCACGAAGCGCGGGTCGAGCTGCGCGACGTAGTCCTGGGCGAGCTGCCCTGAGGCACGAGCGGCGTCCTCGTCGGCCATCGTCGTGAACGTGATGGCGGCGGTCGGGTCGTCGTTGTCGAAGACGAACGTGTATCCGTGGAAGCCGGGCAGCTTGGTCGTCTTCGGAAGGAGTCGCGCCATTACATCGGGGAAGATCGCCTGGTTGAGCTCCGCCGTCGGCTGGGTGCGCACGCGGGCGGTGGCGTAGCCAGGCGATGCGGCCGCACCGGAGACCGGGGTCGTCTGCTGGCTGGCCGTGACCAGATTCGGTGCCAGCAGCAGCGCGCCGCCGGTTGCGGCAGAGCCGATGAACGTCCGTCGAGTGGTTCCCGACATCTCTCACCTCCCATGAAACGATCGGTTGTGTTGTCCACATGGACCCGCTGGCAGTGTATCGCACGTTGCTGGCGGGCGGGCCGCAGGTGCGGGCAGTCCCGCCGGGACGATCGCGTCCTGGGTGGTGGGTCAGGATGGTTGCGGCTCGATTCGGACGGAGGGGGTGCTGACGATGGTCACCCAGCGGCCGTCCTGCCTTGCGCAGACCTGCAGCCAGACGCATCGGTAGGCGGCCTTACGCTCGGAGCCGTCCGATTGGGTCCGAATCGCCCTGGCGTGGATCTCTCCAGGGAGCCACGCCATCGTGCCGTCGGCGGAGACCTCGATCCTGGGTGGGATGGCACCTTCGCGAGATAGCGGGTGCGGGCGAGCATGTCGCCGGTCCGCAGAGATGCCTCCTCGATCGTCCGGGGGATGGCGGTGCCGTCGCGGAGGTCGTGCCACCGTTGTCCGCACTGGGCGAGCATGCCAGGTCGCGTCGGCCTCGAGATGCCCCTGTCGCGTGGTTTGGTGGCGGTGGAGGGGCTCGTCCTGGCCTGATCCGCATTCACGATCGTGGACCTCCTGCGCTCGTGCGATGGACCGGACGATCTTCGCCGATGATCCGGTCCGCGTGGTCGGTTGGGGTGATTCCGGTCCTGGCCATCGACGGTATACCGTGGTGGCAGGCAAGCGTCCCGGCTGGCATGACTCGAAGGAGTGACCGATGGACCACACCCTGGCGAATCGACGTGCCCGCGAGCTCCTGCGCTCGCCGGGGGGCTGCGCGCTATTGCTCAGGGCGGCCGCGGCGGACCTGACGCCCGCCGAGATCGTCGAGCCCGTCCCCGGCATGCACCTCGTTTCGGGCGTGATCGGCGAGATCTCCCCCTGGAACGGTGATCACGAACGGGTGGTCGGGACGGTGCTGCGGGAGGGGCAACGCCATCGTGCCCTTGCCGAGGCGCTCGTGCGGGAGCCCGGTGTCGAGCGGTGGTGGGCACCGCTCGACCGCGATCGGCAGGTATGGATCGAGCCGGAGAGCCACATCGATCTCGCCCGCCTCGATCCGTTCCCGACGCCGGATCGTCCGCCCACGCGGCACGAGGTCTACGCGCAGCACCCGGAGGTGTCGGTAACGACCTCCACCGAGGTCGACGGCTGGACCTCACAGCTGGCGGATCTGGTGAGCGGGTTCGGCGACTGGCACATGGACTACCCGGCGCGTCGTGCTCGCGTTCGGATCTCGCGGGATGCGAGGGTATTCGAGGTGGTGGGCGCAGAGGACTGGCATCGTCTCGTCGTGGAGCACGGTGTCCGGAGCCAGCCCGACCAGACAGTTCATCCGGATATCGACGACCAGCCGTGGGGAGCCAATGACGGGCTGGTGCCCGAGTGGCGGTCGGTTGCAGGGGCATGGGATGGCGTCCACCTCACGCTCTGGGGCTATCTGACCGCGACGCAGGTGCGGGTGATGTCGGAGGCGGGCTGGTCCGAGCTGTGGAGCTGGGAGGGAGAGCAGACGACCTGGCTGCGCCCGGTGTTCGACGAGGTGGTGCCCATGGCGCCGCTGACGGCGCTGCCTGATTGGCGGGATGTCCGGTTGCCTCGTCACCCGTCACGCCTCGGCCAGCCGTGAAGCCCGGTCGCGGCACCTTGCCTGCCGTGGCGGTGCTCAGCCTTCGCCGGGAGGCGGTTGCCGGGACCGCCGCCAGGGGTGCCCATGTTGCTCGCCACCGCGCCCGGATTGACGTCGATGGGGATCGTGCCGCCGTCGCCGCTGTCGGGAGAGGCAGCGGCGACCAGGGTGAGGTCTTCCTCGACCTCACCCTGGTCGCCCTCGTGGTCGCCGAGGATGCCGCCCTGGTCGTTGCGCACGGGCATGGCGTCGCCCCGCCCGGCGTATGCCGGATGGGCCGCGTAGACCGTGTCACTGACCGCATCGTCGAAGCAGATCTGGCCGATGGGGAGGTCGGTGCCGTCGTCGTACGACGCGCCGGCCGTGTCGCCCGGTGGTCACCTCCGGGCGGATGTGGAACGCGCGGCCCAGGTACCAGCCCGGGTGGATCGAGGGGAAGCGGGGCAGGACATCGGCGCCGGTGTAGCATCCCGGCGCGTCGATGGCTGACACGGCGGCGCGCAGGTCGAAGGTGCCGAGGGTCGTCGTGGCGAGACCGTCGTGGCGACGGTGCAGCGGGTGGGTCGCTGGAGTGCCATGGATGCTGCTTCCTTTCGTGCGGATGATGAGGCGGACACCGTGATGTCCGGTGTGCGGGAGGTTGCCGGGAGCGATCCGACAGCAGACCGGGAGTCCGCCGGGAACGCGCTGGGTGGGTTGTCGTGCGGATCGAACCGGATACGATATTCATTAAAAGGTGTCGTTGACAAGAAGACACAGCGTACGTACGATGAAGGTGCAAAGGGGATGTACCCACACAGAGTTGAAGGCTTCGGCCAACGGCTCTCGGGAACAGCCCCTTTGCATCTTTGTATCCCCATCGTGTAATCCACGCGCAATGTTGCTGGCTCGGGTCTGCCCGAACCCTCCCGGGGAGGGCCACCCGTGCCTCGTGCACCCACTGGCCCCAGCGGAAAGGTGATCGATGCCGGACCCGAGCGCTGCCGATCGAGACGAAGGCGTCCCGCATGACGGGCAGGCGGACTTCATCGACCAGGTCATGGCGATGGTGCACGCCATCCCGCCGGGGCGGGTGATGACCTACGGCGACATCGCCATCATCCTCACGGCGCGGGCCGAGCGGTCCGGTCTGGGAGTGCGCTACACCCCGCGCATGGTCGGGCACGTCATGTCGCGGTTCGGGTCGGTGATGCCGTGGTGGCGGGTGATCCGCGCGGGCGGCTACCCGCCGCGCTCGCTGCAGGCCCGGGCGTGGCCGCACTACCGGCGGGAGGGGACGCCGATCATCGGCGAGGACGAGGACGACTACCGTATCGACATGCGGCGGGCGCGCTTCGACCCGGAGGCGTGATGCCGGGCGGCGAAGGCTTTCCGGCGCTGCCGAGGTGCACCTCGGCAGCGCGAACGGGTCAGGTGGGCGGCGCGGGGGCCGGTCGCGTGCACAACCGCAGATTGCCGAAGTTGCACCCGTTTGGCACAATGGAAGATGCTGCGGATGGTGTCCTCCGCGCGATTTTCGTCATCCATGCGTCCGGATCGCCAGTTGCCATGAGTACCCACCTATACGATCTGCCGCAACTGACCCGCTGTCGCCACCTCGCCATGTCGCATGGCGGGCAGGCCGCCGCTGCGCCAGCGACCTCGTGCCCGGTCGCCGCACAGGTCGCCTGAACATCCCCGGCGACACCCACCCCGCACCCGCGATCGCGCAGATCGATCCATCGTGGAGTACCTGACATGACAGACCTGAATATCCCCTGGCAGTCCGGCGAGGAGATCCGCCGGAAGTTCGTCGAGTTCTTCGAGGCACGCGATCACCTGCATTACCCCAGCTCGTCGCTCATCCCGCACAACGACAAGACCGTGCTGCTCACGACCGCCGGCATGCAGCAGATGATCCCGTTCTTCCTCGGGCTGGAGACGCCCCCGCACCCGCGGCTCGTCACGGTCCAGAAGTGTTTCCGCACGCCCGACATCGATGAGGTTGGCGACGAGCGGCACAGCACCTTCTTCTTCATGCTCGGCAACTTCTCGGTGCGCGACTACTTCAAGCGGGAGTCGCTGGCCTGGACGTGGGAGTTCTTCACCGAGGTGATGCACATCCCCGCGGATCGGCTCTACCCGACGGTGCACCCCGACGACGAGGAGTCATACCGGATCTGGCGCGACGAGATCGGCGTGCCCGAGGAGCGCATCTACAAGCTCGAGGACAACTGGTGGCGCGCGGGCCCGACCGGACCCAACGGGCCGGACTCCGAGGTCTACGTCGATCGCGGCGAGCACCTTGGCTGTGGTGAGGACACCTGCGCGCCCGGTTGTGAGTGCGAGCGCTTCCTCGAGGTCTGGAACAACGTCTTCATGCAGTACAACACGGCACCGGACGGTACCACGACGCCGCTGCCGAAGCCGTGTGTCGACACCGGCATGGGCCTCGAGCGCCTGGTGATGATCGCGCAGGGCGGTCGCACCATGTACGACACCGACCTGTACCAGCCGATCATCCAGAAGGCGGCGGACATGGCGGGCGTGCGGTACGATCGCGACCCGCAGACAGACAAGGCGCTCCGGGTCATCGCGGATCACCTGCGCGGCGCGACCTTCCTGGTCGCGGATGGTGTCCTGCCAGGCAACGAGGGCCGCTCCTACGTGCTTCGCCGCGTGGTGCGACGGGCGGTGCGCCACGGTCGCCTGATCGGCCTCGAGGATCCGTTCGTCGGCCCGATCGTCGAGCTCGTGATCGACATGTACGGCAACCACAACCCCGAGCTCGTCGAGCGCCGCGACCAGATCGTTCGGACGCTCGTCCACGAGGAGGAGAGCTTCAGCAAGACGCTCGCATCCGGCATGAGCCGCCTGCAGGCGCTGACCTCCGAGCTGCGTGAGCGCGGCGAGACGGTCATCCCGGGCGAGGAGGCGTTCCGCCTCTACGATACCTACGGGTTCCCCTATGACCTCACGGTCGAGCTGGCCGAGGAGGAGGGGTTGCGGGTCGATGAAGAGGGCTTCAGCCAGGCGATGGAGCGCCAGCGCGAGACCAGTCGCAGTGGCGCGAACTTCCGCGACACTGCCCGTGACCGCGCCGACCTCTACGCGAGCATCAGCCCGCGGACGACCTTCGTGGGCTACACCGACGTGCGCGCGGACGCGACCATCCTCGCCATTCTCGACACGGAGGGCAAGCGCGACCAGGCCGAGGCGGGCGCCCGGGTGGAGATCGTGCTCGATCGCACCCCCTTCTACGGTGAGTCGGGTGGCCAGGTCGGCGACAGCGGCGAGATCCGCACGGAGACCGGTCGCGTCAACATCGACGACACGCACAAGCCCGCGCCGGATCTCTACGTGCACATCGGCACCGTGATCGAGGGATTCGTCTCGGTTGGCGACAGGGCAACCGCGGCGATCGACAGCGAGCGGCGACAGGATATCCGCCGGAACCACACCGCGACCCACCTGCTGCACAAGGCGCTGCACATGGTCGTCGGCGAGGATGCGCGCCAGGCGGGCTCCCTCGTCGCGCCGGACCGGCTGCGGTTCGACTTCACCGCGATGGAGCCGGTCGATCCCAACCAGGTCCGCACGATCGCGGAGATCGTGAACCGCGAGATCATCGCCGACCGTCCGGTCGAAACTGCCGAGATGCCGTACCGCGAGGCGGTGGAGGAGGGCGCGATGGCGCTCTTCGGCGAGAAGTACGGCGATACGGTGCGGGTGGTCTCGATCGGGGACTTCTCGAAGGAGCTCTGTGGTGGCACGCACGTCCGCCACACCGGCGAGATCGGGCCGTTCGTGATCACGTCGGAGAGCAGCGTCGCTTCCGGCGTGCGCCGGATCGAGGCGCTCACGGGCACCGCGGCGATCGCGCGCATGATCGGCCAGCAGCAGGTGGTCGAGAGCATCGGTCGTGATCTCAAGGTCTCGTGGACGGATCTGCGCGATCAGGTCCGGGCGCTTCAGCACCGCATCCGTCAGCAGGAGCGGGAGATCTGCAAGCTGCGCGGGGAGCTGGCCGGCGCCAGGAGCAGCGATCTGCTCGAGCGCGCGATCGACGTCCATGGCACGCGTGTCCTGGCGACGAAGGTCGATGTCCAGACTCGCGACGACCTGCGCCAGATGGGTGACCGCCTGCGCGACTCGCTGCAGTCCGGTGTGATCGTGCTCGGTGCGGTGATCGACGACCGGCCGGCGCTGCTGGCGATGGTCACCTCGGATGTCGTCGCGCAGGGCGTGCGCGCTGGCGATATCATTCGTGAGATCGCCCCTCACGTGGATGGCCGCGGAGGCGGCCGTCCCGAGCTGGCGGAGGCTGGTGGCAAGAATCCGGAGGGGATCGGCTCCGCGCTGGCGGCGGTGATCGAGGTGGTGACCGCGAAGAAGGCGGCGGCAACCGCATAACGAACCAGACCCGGGCGTGTGACGGCCGGTAGAGGAGTGTGCGTCCCGGTCGGTGGTGGAGCCGTTCGCCGCCGACCGGGCGAAACCATGAGCAGCGAACACGACGTGTCAGGCAAGCTGTTTCACGTGGACCAGCACGAGTCCCTGCCCGAGGTGCTGGAGCGCCTGCATGGGCATCGGGGCGAGTCGCTGACCCTGGTGATCGCCGACCACAGCCCGATCCTGCTCACCGCGACGGAGTTCCGCGCCCTCAAGGACCTCGCCGACCGCAACCACATCCGCCTGCGCGTGGAAACCGACGACACCCTCCGACGCCAGCTGGCGACCATGTTCGGGCTGGCGAAGCCGCATGCCCGCCCGGAGCCGGTGGTGCCGACCACGGAATCGCAGTCGCACGGGTTCGGTAGCTGGCGCAACGCGCGCCGGCCCAAGCACCGTCCGGCCGGACAGCCGCCCGAGCCGGATGAGCCCGAGACGACCGGGGCGAAGCAGGAGCCGGAGGACCCGATCGCCATCTCCCGGCGGCGTCGCAACTCGCTCTACGCCGACAGCGTGGCGAAGCCGAAGTCTGACGACGACATCATCAGGATCGACGACGCGGGGCTCGACTACATCGAGGACGACGACGCGTCCGGGCAGCGCAGCCGGGCCTGGCTGCTGGGACGGATCGCCGCCGTGGCGCTGGTGGTCCTGGCGGCGGCTGTGTTCGCGCTGTGGTACTGGTTCCCGTCGGTCGAGGTCGACATCACCCTGCGGCAGGCAGAGGTGTCGACCGGCATCGTCTACTCGGTGGCCGTGCCTGGCGCGGACATTCCCAGCGACGCCAGCTTCGCCGTCGAGGCGAGCGAGCAGTCGGCCGAGGTTCCGTTCACGATCGAGATCCCGGCCACCGGGGTGGTGCGGGAGCCGGATGGCACCGCGAGCGGGCCGGTGCTCTTCCGGAACGTCTCCGACGCACCGGTCACGCTCGAGCAGGGCACCGAGCTGACGACGGTCACCGGGAATCGCTACCTGCTGCTCGAGCCGGTCGAGGTGCCGGCCGGGAATCTCGACGCGCCCGGCGAGGCCGAGGGCATGGTCACCGCCTCCGAGGCGGGCTCCGGCGGCAATCTCGACGCGGGCCAGCTGACCGGCAAGCTGCAGGATCGGGACGTCTACTACAGCAACCTCACCGGCCCGATCGAGGGCGGCAGTGATCGCGAGTTCGCCGTCGTGACCGAAGAGGACCTTGCCGAGGCCGAGCGCGCGGTGCGTGAGGACCTGCAGGCCGCCGCTGCCAGGGGTTGGCTGGCGCAGTTGCCGGACGGCATGTCCATCGTCGGACCGTCGGTGACACCGGGCGACCCGACCTACACCATCGAGGGGGCGGTCGGCGACCGCCGCGAGGCGGTGGTGGTGACCGGGACGGTGGCCGTCTCCGGATACGTCTACGATCTCGCCGAGGTGGAGCGACAGTCGCGCAGCACCTTCGAGGTCGCGCTGCAGGACCAGGTGCCTCCGGGCTACGAGCTGGTCGGCTCGACGATCGAGCTGGGTGAGCCGGAGGTGCTCGCCGAGGCGCCGGAGCGTGTCGAGTACTGGGTGAACGCCACGGCCACGGCCCGTGCGATCTTCGACGACGGTGCGCAGCAGGGACTCAAGGAGCGCATGGCCGGCTCCAGCGAGGACGAGGCACGCGCGGCGATCGCCGAGGTCGGGGCGATCGAGGCGTGGGAGATGTCGACGTCACCCGGCTGGTGGCCGGACCGCATGCCACAGAGCGACGGCCGCATCACGCTGAACATCCGCGACACGATCGACGGGGGTGAGGGCGAGGCTCCGCCCTCGCCGGTGTCGTCACCGTCGGCGGACGAGGGCTCGTGATGACGGGGCGCATCCTGGGGCTCGACATCGGCGAGCGCCGGATCGGTGTTGCGGTGAGCGACGAGATGGGCACGATCGCCAGTCCGGTCGGCATGATCCGGCGGGAGGGCGACGTCGTCCGGGAGCTGAAGGCACTGGTCGAGCGGTACGGGGCGGTGCGACTCGTGGCGGGTCTGCCGGTGGGGCTGTCCGGTCGCGAGGGGCCGCAGGCCGCGGTGGTCCGGGAGTTCGCCGAGGCGCTCGCCGGCGAGGTCGACGTGCCGCTCGAATACTGGGACGAGCGTCTCTCGACCGCGGTGGCCGAGCGTACCCTGATCGCGGGCGGCACGCGCCGCAACAAGCGCAAGGAGAAGATCGACGCCGTCGCGGCGGCGGTCATCCTGCAGGGATATCTGGACCATCAGCGCTGGCGGCGCGCGCGCTAGAATGACCCTATCCGAGAGGATGCGGTAGGATGCACCTCAACCGAGCCCGCGCGCCGTACGTGTCGTCCGACGTGGCAGCATACTGGGGAGACATGAGATGAAGAAGCTGATTATCGCCGTGGTGCAGAACGAAGACGCGGACGCCGTCGTGGATGCGCTGCTGGAGCAGGAATTTCGGGCGACGCGGCTTGCCAGTACGGGCGGCTTTCTCCGCCGGGGCAACACCACGCTGATGATCGGTGCCGACGAGGAGCAGGTCGACCAGGTGCTCGGGCTGATCCGCGAGCATGCGACCCAGGCGGCCGCCCCGGAGGGATCGGGCGCGACGCAGCCCGCCGCCGCGACGGTGTTCGTCCTCGATCTCGAGGAGTACCAGCGGCTCTAGGCGTGCCGATCACGCACCAGCGCACCAGGACCCGGGCATTCGTGCCCGGGTCTTTTCGTGCCGGGAAACGGAAAGGATGAGGGGAGACGATGAAGACGATCGTGATTGGCGGCGGGGTCATCGGGGCGTCGACGGCGTTCCGGCTGGCGCAGGCGGGGGCGGACGTGACGCTGCTGGAGGCAGGGCGGCTCGCCGGTGGGACATCCGGCACCTCGTTCGCCTGGATGAACGCCAACAACAAGGCGCCGCACGCCTACCACCTGCTCAACGTCGGCGGCATGGCGGAGCATGCCCGCCTCGAGCAGGAGCTGGGGGCGGCGCCCTGGCTCCATGTCGACGGCAACGCGCTCTGGACCGACCCGGAGGATCCCGTCAGCAACGAGCCGGCGGTGCCGGTGACGAGAGAGGGCTTCGATGCGAAGCTCGCGCGGCTGCGCGAATGGGGGTACCCGTTCGAGATGCTGACCCCGACCGAGCTGCGTGAAATCCAGCCCGGGATACGCGTGCACGACGGGGTCGATCGGGTCGCCTACTTCCCGACGGAGGGATGGGTCGATGCCCCACTGCTGGTGGCGTCGCTCGCCCGTGCCGCCGAGCGTCATGGCGCGACCGTACGGACCGGGCAGGAGGTCGTCGAGCTGATCCGGGAGGGAGACTGGGTGGTCGGTGTCCGCACCGCCCTGGGGGACCTGATCTCGGCGGATCTCGTGGTCATCTGCGCCGGCCGGTGGACCGACCGGCTCGCGGCGATGGCCGGCTTCACCCTGCCGATGGCACCGACACCGGGGCTGCTGGTGACGTCGACTCCGGTCGCGACGACGCTGCGAGGGATTGTTCACTCGCCGCCGGTCAACATTCGTCCGGCAGGTGGGTCACGGGTGCTCATGGCGAGCGCCGAGCACGATCTCCGGCTGCTGGCGGATGGCTCGGCGCCGGCAGTGGCGGGCTACGCCGAGGAGGTTCTCGAGCGGGCGCGAGCGGTGCTGCCGGATCTCGCCGGAGCATCGGTGGAGTCGTATGTGGTGGGAGTGCGGTCGATCCCGGAGGGTGGCTACCCGGTGGTCGGACCGGTGCCGGGTCTGGAGGGGGTATACGTGATTGCGTCGCACAGTGGCGTGACGATGGGGCCGCTGCTCGGTCGACTGGCGGCGCGGGAGATCCTCCACGGCGTCGTCGACGCGCGCCTGTCCCGGTACCGCCCGGCCAGGCTGCTCGCCTAGGCGCGGGTTCCGGTGATCGGGGCATCGGCGACGGCGGGCGGATCCCTGGCGATGGTCGTGGGGCGTGGGACGGTGTGCCACCGGCGTGGAGGTTGCGGGCCTGGCGATTTCAGCCTGGACGGCAGATTCGGGCGCCGTCGGCGCGGGTCTGCAGGTCGAAGGGGTGACCGATAGCACCAGAGCTCGACGAGACGGTTACGCCCCGCGGACCAGTGCCTCCAGGACGTCGAAGTATTCCGGGAAGGTCTTGGTGACGCAGGCCGGGTTGGAGATAACGACACCCGGAGCGCGGAGGCCGGTGAGCGCGAACCCCATCGCCATGCGGTGGTCGTTCCAGGTCTCCACCACCGCCGGGGTGACGGGCCGGGGGTGGATCGTCATGCCGTCCTCGAACTCGTCGACCTCCTGTCCGAGCTTGCGCAGCTCCTTGACGACGTTCCCGACTCGATCCGTCTCCTTCACGCGGTTGTGGGCGACACCCCGGAACGTGACGGGGCCGTCCGCGAAGGGCGCGATGCCCGCCAGCGTCTGGGACGTGTCGGAGATGTGGGCGAGGTCGAACTCGCCGCCGCGCAGCCTGCCATCGGCGGGGCCGGTCACGGTGGTGGCGGTCTCGGTCATCTCGACGGAGCAGCCCATCCGCTCGAGCACGCGCACGAACTGGAGGTCGCCCTGCAGGGCACCGGTGCCGAGGCCCTCGATCGTGACGGTGCCGCCCGTGAGCGCGGCCACGGCGAAGAAGTAGGAAGCGGCGGAGGCATCCGGCTCGATCGCGTACTCGCGGGCGACGTAGTGCTGCCCGCCGGGCACGACGAAGGTGTCGTCGCCGATCTCGACGTCGACGCCGAAGGCGTGCATCACCGCCGCGGTGATGTCGATGTAGGGACGGGAGATCAGCTCCCCCTCGACGTGGATGGTGATCGTATCGCGGGCAGCGGGCGCGGCAAGCATCAGACCCGTGAAATACTGGCTGCTGAGGTTGCCCGGCATCGTAACCTCGCCGCCCGTCAGGCCCGTGGAGGTGATTCGCACTGGCGGGCAGTCGTTGCCGTGCTCGCTGGTCGCATCGACGCCGAGCTGTCGCAGTGCGTCAAGCAGCGGACCGATGGGGCGCTTGCGCATGGCGGGGTCACCGTCGATGCGGTAGGTCCCGTTGCCCAGTGCGACGGTCGCGGCCAGGAAGCGGGCGGTGGTGCCGGAGTTGCCGATGAAGAGGTCTCCGGACGACGCGGGGATGCGGCCAGCCGCGCCGGTCACCGTCATCGTGTGGGCGTCGGGATCGACCTGGACCGGGATGCCCAGCTGCTCGAGTCCCTGGGCCATGTAGTGGGTGTCGTCGCTGAGTAGCGCCCCGGTGAGGGTCGAGGTGCCATCGGCGAGGGCGGCGGTGACCAGTGCGCGGTTGGTGATGCTCTTCGAGCCCGGGATGCGCGGTGATCCGAAGACGGGGCCGTGCACCGGCTGAATCTCGATCGTCTCTGGCCAGGTGGTCGATGAGGGCGCGCTGGTCACGAGGGCTCCTTGCGAAGATTGCGTGCGTGGGTCCGGGCCGGCCCGGAGCATGCGGGCGAGGCTGTCCTGAGTATGCCATGGGTGTTTCGGGGCAGGTGCCGTGGAAGGATGCCCTCCGCTGCCGATCGGTGGTCCCCGAGGGAGCGGCACTCACGGGCCTGACACGGCTCGGAGGACGCAGCCAGGGTCGCAGCGACGTGGCGGACGACCAGGGCCACGTGACGGCGAACCCGCGCCCGGCCTCGCAGGAATGAAGGAACCGGTCGAGGCCGGCCTCGACCGGTTCCTTCTGACGGTGTCGTGGCGGCGGGGCTGACCCACCCAGCTCGTGCGGTGGTGTCAGGCGCTGGCAACAGGCGGGGTGTCGAGGTAGGCCGAGACGATCGGCAGGAGCAGGTCGGCGCGGTCCATCATGCCCACGTGGGTGATGCCGGGGAGGATGGCCAGCCGGGATGCTGGCACGCCGGCGAAGTCCCCGTTCACATCACCACCGCACAGGCGGAACAGCTCCACCACATGATCCAGCGGGATCGCGTCCGCGTCTCCGTATACCAGCAGCGCCGGTGCGGTCATCGCCTGGATGGACTCGGCTGGCCACCCCGTGAAGTCCCGCTGGAGCGGTCCCATCCCGGCCAGGAGGGTGCCCCAGGCGTCCGGATCTGGCGCCGCGCGACGGTAGGCGGTTTCCTGTGGCGACCCTGCCAGCGCTGCGGGCGTCAGGCTCAGCATGCCCGCGATGTTCTCGGGACGCATTCCGTCGCCCCTGTACGGGGCCGAGACGACCACGAGCCTGCGCACGAGGTCCGGGTGCCGCGCCGCGAGGCCGAGCGCGGTGATGCCGCCCATGCTGAAGCCGAAGACGTCGGCATCCGCGATCTCCAGATACCGGAGCAGGGCGGCGGTATCCTCGGCCATCTGCTCGTAGGTCAGCGGGCGATCGATATCGGCCGTGTGACCGTGTCCCTGCTGCTCGATGGCGATGATCTGATGCGTCTCGGCCAGGGAGGGCAGCAGGCCCGCGCCAAGCGAGTACTCGATGGTCTCCAGGCCGCCATGGAGCATGACCAGCGGATGGCCGGAGCCATGAATCTCGTAGTACATCTGGAGCCCGTTCACCGGCGCGTACCCGGCGCGGACCAGTGTGGCGGGAACGGCGTTGCCTTGCGACGCGTGATGCATGGAGGTTCCCCTGTCGTTGCCCATCGCCACTGTTGTGGCGATGGAGTCGGCGAGACGATCCAGGCTCTGGTTTCTGCCCTCCTCCATACCGTCGAGCGATGCGGCCACGGCATCCGTCGCGGTGATGATCCCGGCGCGAAACGTCAGTTTCGTCACCTCGCCAATCGCCTCGAAGGTGACGGTGTTGAGCACCTCGAGCTGGGGGATGCCGTGCTCATCCTCGAACGCGGCGGTCCGAAAGACGAGTCGCTCGGGCGGGACGACGTCGAGAAAGATCCCTCGGGTGGGATGGACGGTGCCATCGGGGGAGCGCATGTGGATGAGCAGGGCTCCGCCGGGGCGCGCGTCCACCTCGCAGACGGGGTTCGTGAAGTCCTTCGGCCCCCACCAGCGTGCGACATGGCGCGGGTCGGTCCATGCCGCGAAGACGAGCTCGCGCGGCGCGGCGAACTCACGCGTGATCACCACCTCGCGTTCGGGTGGAGTGGTCCGGTCCCCTGATCGATCCGGCATCCAGCGTCTCCCGTGCCTGCAGGTCGCGCAGGTAGTCGTCCAGGCGATCGAAGCTTTGGTCCCAGAGTTGGCGATAGGGCTCCATCCAGGCGGCCACATCCTGCAGGGGCCCGGTATCCAGGCGGCACGGTCGCCATTGCGCCTGACGTCCCTGGCGCACCAGACCGGCGCGCTGCAGCACCTTGAGGTGCTTCGAGACGGTTGGCAGGCTGAGGTCGAAGGGAGATGCCAGCTCGGTGACGGTTGCCTCGCCCTGGGCGAGGCGGGCCAGGATCGCCCGTCGGGTGGGATCCGCGAGGGCATGGAAGGTGACGCTCAGGTGATCGGTATCCACGTGGCATCGCTCCATTTTGCCAACAGGCTAATTAGCCTGTTGGCAAAATACCATCCGCGGATCCATCTGTCCACCCCTGAGCGTCTCGAGAGCCCGGGCAGCGACACGCGAGCGGACGTGGGTTGGGGGAGGTCTGGCGGATGCCGGTTGGGCCGGTCGGTGGCGCGTGTCGCCGGGCGGGACCGGCAGTGATGGGTGCCTACCCGCCGAGCGTGGAGACGATCGTGTCGACGTTGTGGCGCATCATGTCGACGTAGGTCTCGGCGCCGCTGCCGTCCTCGCCGAGCGTATCGACGTAGAGGCTCGGGGCGATCTCGACTCCCGCCTCGTTCGCGAGGGGCTCCAGCATGTCGGCGCCGCCGGGTGTGTCCGGGAAGACCGCCGGGATGCCGCGCTCCTCGATGATCCGGACCAGCTCCGCGACATGGCCGGCCGGCGCGTCCGCCCCTTCCGTCGAGTGCGATGTCAGCAGCACGCCGGCGATCTCGTAGTCGTAGGCTTCGGCGAAGGCGCCGAAGCTCTGGTGGGTCGTGATCAGCTGGCGCCGTTCGGCGGGGAGGGTGTCCGTCTGCTCCTCGATATAGGCATCCAGCTCCTCGAGCTCGGCGATGTACGCCTCGGCGTTGGCGGTGTAGGTATCGGTGTGATCCGGGTCGATCCCGGCGAGCGTCTCGGCGAGGTGGGTCACGGTGTGGATGGTGTTTTCGACGTCGAGCCAGACATGCACCTCGTCGCCGTGCTCATGGTGGTCACCGTCATCGACGTGATCGTCACCGTCATGGTCGTGGTCGTCCGCCTCATCGTCCCGATCGTCGGCATCGTGGTCGTCATGGGTGGCGTCGTGCTCGCTCTCGTCGTGGGAGATGGCGGCGCCGAACGCCTCGTAGCGGGGGGCGTCGCTGCCCGAGGCCTCCACGAGGTCGTCGAGCCAGGGCTCGAAGTCGTCTCCGGCCTCGACGATGAGGTCGGCATCGGCGATCGCGGCGATCTGGTCCGGTGAGGGGTCGAAGGTGTGCGCGTCGCCCCCGACCGGCACCAGCGAGGTCACGCTGACGCGGTCGCCGCCGACCTGCTCGACGATGTCGGCGAGCACGCTGAACGAAACGACCACGTCGAGCGGGTCGTCGTCCTGCGCCGTTGCGGCGCGGTCGATCGGGGCGAGGAGGAGGGCAGGCAGCAGCACTGCCACCGTAACGAGCCTGCGGGAGATACGTGCGAGCATGGAACCCGTCCTTCGAGCCGGACGTCGGGATTGCTGGGGGAGCACTCGCTCCGGGATCGACGGCATCGGGGCGCCCGGCGGTGTACCTGATACCGTGTCTCAATATAGGGATCGCCCGAGATGGCGTCAAGCCGTCGGGATGGGCGTGGGCGGTCCATGTGCGGGAGTGAACCACGTATCATTCACGGGGAGTGGCGTACGAATCGAACGGCGCACACGCATATCCAAGGAGTGCATGCTGCATGACATCGGTGATGGGGAACAGGGTGCGGCTGCTGGGCACGCTGATGCTGCTCATGGCCGTACTGGTTCCAGTGAGTCCGGCTGCCGCCCAGGGCGATCGGGTGGCGTCGGTTTCGGGGGCGGCGATCGAGATCAGTCGCCTCGAGCGCAGCGGTGACCTGCTGCTGTTGCATGATCGCCTGCACCCCGATGTCCGGCTGCAGGTTTCGCGCGCGGCGCTCGGGGTCTGGTATCACGGTCCGGAGGCGGTGATTCCCACCGCGGACCCCGAGATCCTGTCGGTCGAGTTCGGGTCGTGGACGTGGCCGGTGACGGGACGCACCTACGCGGACATCGCCAGCGTGGTCGTGCGGCAGATGGGGCTGCGGCAGGGGGTCGAGGTCGAGCAGACGGAGCTCCAGCACTACTGGTTCGACGGGACCCGGTGGCGATGGTTCTTCGGGTCGGATCCCGCGTTCATCGAATCGCTCAGGGCCCAGGTGACGCAGGACGCGACGGTCGGGCAGTTCCAGGACATCGACCATGCACGCGTCGACCTGGTGTGGTCGGAGATCTATGCCGAGGCCGGTGCCGACTATCGTTCCCCGGATGCGGTCAATGTCTTCAGCGAGCTGGATTTCCCGCTGCAGACGGGCTGCGGGGTGATGACCGATGAGGACTACAGCGAGGCGGCCTACTGCGAGTTCGACCAGGAGATCTACCTGATGGTCGAGTTCCAGAACATCATCGAGCGCCAGTTCGGCGAGTACGCCTGGCAGTACGCCGTCTCGCACGAGTGGGGGCACCACGTCCAGTTCCTGGAGGGGATCGACAACACGCCCAACCCCGAGCTGGATGGTGGCATCTACACCATCGAGAAGGAGCTGCAGGCGGACTGTCTAGCCGGCATCTACGCGCAGGAGGCGATCGCGCGGGGATGGGCGACGGAGGTCGACCTCCACGACGCGTACCAGGTGGCGCTCTTCATCGGTGACCTGCCGGACACGACCTTCGACGACCCGACCGCCCACGGGACCGGGGAGCAGCGGCTGCAGGCGTTCACCAACGGCCTCGAGGATGGCCTGTTCGGGTGCAACCTCTACCTGTCCGGGGAATAGGGCGTTTCAGTACCGGCGGGCACGAAGAAGCGAGAGGGCGGCCACACCGGCCGCCCTCTCGCTTGCTCGCCATCGGCTCGAGGGGATGAGGCGCGGGTGCCGGGAATTGCATACAATGTCGGCACCACGAGCAACGGTCGGGGACGGCACGGACAGGAGAAGGTGGCGAGCGATGGCGATCAGGGAACGACGGACGAAGGGGATCGGGAGCGGACTCGATGTCTTCTCCGACATCGCGCTGCCCGGATGGGCGCGCATCCGGCAGGAGCTCGACCGCACCGACGTCGGCTCCATCGACGATGCCATCGCCCGCGAGTTCGCGAAACCCGGCATCGGTGACCAGATAACGCCGGGCAAGAAGGTCGCCCTCACCGCCGGCAGCCGCGGCATCGACCGCATCGCCGAGGTGCTGAGGGCCTGCGTGACCGAGGTCCGCAACCGGGGCGGCGAGCCGTTCATCGTTCCGGCGATGGGCAGCCATGGCGGCGCCACCGCCGACGGCCAGGTCGCGCTGATCGCCCACTACGGCGTCACCGAGAAGGCCGTCGGCGCACCGATCCGGGCCAGCATGGAAACGGTCAGACTCGGCGAGCTCGAGGGCGGCGTGCCGGTCTGGTTCGACCGCATCGCCCACGACACGGCCGACCTCGTGATCCCGGTCGGTCGCGTGAAGCCGCACACCGACTTCCGCGGCCCGGTCGAGTCCGGCCTGATGAAGATGATCGCGATCGGTCTCGGCAAGCAGCACGGCGCCAGCTGGTTCCACAGCCAGGGCATGCACACCTTCGGCGACCTGATTCCGAAGGTGGCCAGATTCACGCTGAGCCGCATGCCGATCCCGTTCGGGGTGGCGCTCGTCGAGAATGGCTACAGCAAGCTGGCTCAGATAGAGGCCATCCCCGCCGATGCGATCTTCGAGCGCGAGTCGGAGCTGCTGGCCGTTGCGCGGGGCATGATGGCCGGGCTCCCTGCCGTCGACCAGGTGGACGTGCTGATCGTCGACGAGATCGGCAAGGACATCAGCGGCGACGGCGCCGACCCCAACGTGATCCACCGGGCGGTGGTCGACACGATGGACTTCAGCACCGCGCGGCCGCAGATCCAGCGCTACATCGTGCGCGGGCTGACCGAGAACACCGACGGCAACGCGACGGGCATCGGCATGTTCGACTTCACGCTGGAGCGGCTGGTCGAGCAGATGGATCCGGTGCCGACCTACATGAACACGATCACGGCGAAGGGACCGCAGGGCGCACGCGTGCCGATCACGGTCGCGACCGACCGGCAGGCACTCACCCTCGCGATCGCGTCGGCCCTGAAGGTGCCGGAAGGCAACGCGCGCATCATGCGCATCAGGAGTACCAAGGAGCTCGAGACCCTGTTCGTCTCGGCCCCGGTGCTGGCGGAGCTGCAGGAGTCCGGCGTGCCCGTCGAGGTGCTGGAGGACGTCCACCCGATCGCCTTCGACACGGACGACATGTTCGCGGAGTGACCCGCAACGCCAGATCGAGGGCGGCAGGGGACACCTGAGAAGCGAGGCGCCGATCACAGGAGCGATGCCCGGGAGCCTCTCTAGGAACGCGAGTGGCCGGTCGCGGCGGTCGGGTCGTGTGCCGAGTCATCCCCCGGTGTAGTGGGCAGCTCGAGCGTGACCGCCAGCCCGCCACCGTCGCGCGCGGTCAGGGCAAGGGCCCCGCCGTGCATGGCTGCCACGCTTTCCACGATCGCCAGACCCAGCCCGAACCCCGAACGCGCGGGACCCGATGTGCGCGTGGCGTCGTGGCGGTGGAACGGCTCGACCAGCCGCGCCACGCTCTCGGGCGTGTAGACCCTGCCCGTGTTCTCGATCGTCAGCCGGGCACCGCCTCCGGTGGCTGTCAGCTCGAGCCACACGGTTCCGCCCGGCACGTTGTGGTGGATTGCGTTCTCGACGAGGTTGGTGACGGCCTGGGTCACCAGCATCGCGCTGCCCTGGATGGTCACCGGCTCGAGCTCCGTCAGGAGGGTGATCGCCATCGCGTCGGCGGCCCGCTGGTTGTCCGCGAGCACCTCCAGCACCCTGGCTTCGAGGTCGATCCCGGCCAGCTCCGGCTGTGTCAGGCGGCCGCGGGCGAGCAGGAGCAGTGCGGAGATCAGGCCCTCGCTGCGCCGGTTGGCCCTGAGTGCCTGTTCCAGGGACGGGCGCAGGTCGTCGGGCACCCGTCCCTGCGTCAGCGGGATTTCCAGCGCCGTCCGCGCGGTGGTGAGCGGCGTGCGCAGCTCGTGCGACGCGTTCGCGATGAAGAGGCTCTGGTTGGTGAAGACCCGCTCGAGCCGCTCCAGCATGCTGTCGAACGTGTCGCCCAGCTGCTTGATCTCGTCGTCGGGGCCGCTCAGGTTCAGCCGCCGGTCGAGGCGGCGCTCGGAGAGCTCCCGCGCCATGGCGGTGATGCCGGCGATGCGTCCCAGCGAGCGTCGGCTGATCCATGACGCCAGCGCCACGGCGATCACGGCGAAGACGAGCAGCGTCACGAGGGCCCAGCGAGTCAGCGTCGGCAGGCCCTCGATGGGAGTTGCCACCAGCACGCCCTCGTCGCCGCGGGGATCGACGATGTAGGCGCGTTCCGCGTCCGTGATCTCATCATCGGGTCGGATCGGTGGTCCGGAGTCCGTCGGCTCCTCGGGCTCCGGTGGTTCCTCGGGTTCGGGTGGCTCCCCCGGCTTCGGTGGCTCGCCCGGCTCGTCGGGCTCGGGCGGGGAGTGGGGTTCCGGTGGCTGCTCGGGCTCGGGCGGTGGCAGTACCTCGCCGGTGCGCGTGAGCGAGGTCGAGACGAACCCGATGTCGAAGCTGCGGGCAGCGACGAGGCCGAGCACCAGGATGATCGCCATCGCGCCGATGAACGACCCGGCGATCGTGAGTGTCAGCCGGGTGTGGACGCTGAGTGCCGGGGGCCGCCATCGCATCTCAGCGGATCCGGTAGCCGAAGCCCGGCACGGTCTCGATCAGGTCGGGGTCACCGAGCTTGCGGCGCAGGCCGTGGATCACCACCTTGACCACATCCGTGGAGCGGTCGAAGGGGTCGTCCCACACGGCGTCGAGCAGGTTCGTGGTGGTTCGGAACGCGCCGTCGGCGACCAGCAGCTCGCGGAGCACGCCGAGCTCCTTCGGCGTGAGCTGGAGGGGGAGCCCTCGATGCTCGGCAACCTGGCGGCGAAGATCCAGCCGGAGATCGCCGCGCTCGAGGATCGACGCCCCGACCACACCGTCGGCGGCTCGCTCCCGTCTCCCGAGGGCCTGGATCCGGGCCCGCAGCTCAACGTAGGCGAACGGCTTGGCGAGGTAGTCGTCGGCGCCGAGGTCGAACCCGTCCACGAGACTGTCCAGCGAGGATGCCGCGGTGAGCATCAGGATCCGGGCCGGGTTGCCCTCGGCGACGAGCGCGCGGCAGACCGTGTCCCCGTGCACGACCGGCAGGTCGCGGTCGAGGATCACCACGTCGGCGTCGTTGTCGTGCAGCCACGCCAGCGCCTCGGCGCCGTCCCGGGCGACATCCACCAGGTATCCCTCGTGGCGGAGCCCCGAGGCGAGTGTCTCCGCCAGCGGTCCGTCATCTTCCACGATCAGGAGTCGCATCACCGTCTCACCTCGCACTCAACAGCCTCGTCGTGATGACCCAAGTATCCCGCACGTGAGGTTTGGTGCGGGTTAGGAAGGCGCCAACCGGGACCGAACCGGGTCGGTGCCAGACTGCGCTCGTGAGCTCGACTCACGCCGATCCCGCGGCCGGGGATCGGCTGGGGCCATGCAGTGACCGTGAGATGCAGCGAAAGGTTGATCCCACATGCGACCCTCCCCATTCACCGACAACGCAACGTTCTCCCGGCGAGCCGCGATCAAGGGCATGGCTACCTCCGGTGCGGTTCTGGCCACGACATGGGCGCCGGTCGGGGCCCGGGCTGGGCGACAGCCAACGCCGCAGGCTCCATCGAGCCCGGTGCCGTTCCCCGACACGGCTATCGGCCGCGAGTTCGCCAGCCTGATCGAGGCCGTCAACTCCGGCGACCCCGACCGCCTGCTGGCCCACTTCACCGAGTACGGACCGCCCGAGATGGCCGAGAGCCAGGCAGCCATCGCCCTGATTTCGGTCAGACCATGGGGCGAGCTCGTTGTCCACCGCATCGATGGAGCGACGGAGACGCGGCTGAGCGCGCTGGTCGAGGCCACGCTCAACGAGGAGTGGGTCACGATCGTGCTGGAGCGCGATGGCGACCTGACGGACATCATGGCCGACCCCGCCGAGCCCCTGCCGGGGACGACACCGGTCGGGCCGCTCGACGATGCCGCGCTCGCTGGGGAGATGGCACGGTACGTCGACAAGCTGGCCGCGGCGGACATCTTCTCCGGTGCGGTGCTGGTCGCGCGGGGAGGCGAACCGGTGTTCACCGCCGCCCGCGGACTCGCCGATCTCGAGGCGGGGACGCCCAACGCCACGGACACGCGGTTCAATCTCGGCTCGATGAACAAGATGTTCACCTCGGTCACCATCGGGAGTCTCGTCGAGGAGGGCGCGCTCGCCTTCAGCGACACGGTGGATCGACACCTGCCGGACTACCCGGCCGAGGTGGCGAGCCGGATCACGATCGAGCAGCTGCTCACGCACACATCGGGGCTCGGCGACATTTTCGGTCCGAGATACGAGCGCGAGAAGGAGTCGCTCCACACCCTGGAGGACTACCTCGCGCTCTTCGTCGACGAGCCCCTCCGGTTCGAGCCCGGCGAGCGCCACGCGTACAGCAACGCCGGGTTCATCGTGCTCGGACTGATCATCGAGGCGATCACCGGGCAGGACTACTTCGCTGCCGTCCGCGAGCGGGTGTACGAGCCGGCCGGCATGGCAGCGACCGATGCCTTCGAGCGCGGCGCCAACACGCCGAACCTGGCGATCGGCTACACGATTCCGCTGCCGCAGGGGCCCGAGACCGAGATAACCCTGGCGGACGCGTTACGGGAGTGGGAACCGAACGACGAGTTCCTGGCCCCGCGTGGGACGTCGGCCGGTGGCGGCTACTCGACGGTGGAGGACCTCCTGGCGTTCGACCGCGCCCTGCGTGGGGCGACGCTCCTCTCGCCGGAGACGGTGGCAACGCTGATCGACGGCAAGGTCGACGTGGGGGCGCCCGGCCTCCGGTACGCCTACGGCTTCGAGGACGACCGGTCGGGTGCGGAGCGGGTCGTCGGGCACGGCGGCGGGGCGCCGGGCATCAGCGCGAAGCTCGACATGTACTGGGATCTCGACACGACCGTCGTCTCGCTGAGCAACTACGACCAGGCCGCCAGGTTCGTCGCGATGAAGGCGAGGCGCCTGATCGTCGGCGCCTGATCGACCTGGATGGATCACGAGGGAGGGGCCGGCCCCTCCCTCATTTGCACGTCGCGGCACGTCTTCCGGGACCGGTGGGGTCACCTTGACACATGGCCTCCGCCAATCTACAGTAATCCCGATCTACGAGATCGGAATTGTCCCGCTGGCGATTGCCAGTCCGGGCGGTCGAGGCACGGCCGCGCGCCGCTGCCCCTGGTTCGTGTTGCGTGAAGGAAGCGAGTTCCAGATGCGAGCAATCCTCCAGTCCCGTTCGTCCCGCCGTGCCCTGATCGCGTCGGCCCCCGTGGTCGGTCTCGTTGCCGCCACCTCGCGCGCGGTCCCGGCGCTCGCCCGGCAGGCCACACCGGCGGCGTCATTCCCGGTGGAGATCGAGCACATGTTCGGTGTCACCGAGGTGCCCGCCGCGCCGGAGCGGGTGGTGACGATCGGATTTTCGGAGCAGGACCCGGTACTGGCCCTCGGTGTGAAGCCGGTGGCCGTGCGGGAGTGGTTCGGTGGCAAGCCCTACGCGGTCTGGCCGTGGGCCGAGGAGGCGCTCGGGGACGCGGAGCCAGTGGTGCTGGAGATGCCCTACGGCGAGCTGGACTACGAGCAGGTGCTGGCGCTGGATCCCGACCTGATCATCGCGACGCACTCCGGCATCACGGAGGAGGAGTACGACCGACTGGCCGGGATCGCCCCGACCGTGGCGCAGTCGGGCGAGTACCCGGTGTTCGGGATGCCCTGGGAGGAGCAGACGCGTACGATCGGGCGGGCGCTCGGACGCGAGGCACGGGCAGAGGAGCTGATCGCGGACGTCGAGGCCGGCATCGCCGCTGCCGCCGAGGCGCATCCGGAGTTCGCGGGCGTCTCGATCTGCTGGATCAACCCGACGGGCGACGGCTCCTACTACCTGGTCGGCCCCGACACGCCGCCGATGCGATTCATCGGACAGCTCGGCTTCGACATGCCGGAGGAGCTGCGGGAGATTGTCGGTGACCTCGATTCCGCCCCGATCAGCGCGGAGCAGCTCCACCTCGTCGATACCGACGTGCTCATCACGCAGGTGGGAAGTGAGGGCGAGGGGGGCATGCTCCTCGAGGATCCGGTCTTCTCGCAGCTGCGGGTCGTGCAGGAGGAGCGCGCCATCATATTCGCCGGCGCGGATGACCCGACCTACGCCGCGCTCAGCTTCAGCACGGTGCTCAGCCTGCCGTACGCGCTGGAGCGGCTCACACCGATGCTCGAGGAGGCCGTCGGCCGGCTGTGACGACGGGGGCGTGACACTGGGCCGGCTTCGGGAGGACAATGCAGGGGAGGCGACCGCACAAGCTCATATCGGAAATGGAGACTCCCGTGTCCAACCCCCCGACCTGTACCGTGATCCGGCCCGGTAACTCCTTCGACGGCAAGCAGGGGCTCTCCTACGTCGAGGGCATCTCGGCGGAGAGCGTCGGCTCCACCGGCATCTGCATGCACCTGCTGACGCTCCCGCCCGGCGCCCGGGCGAACGCGCACCTGCACGAGTCGCACGAGACGGCGATCTACATCCTCAGCGGCGAGGCCGAGACGTGGTACGGCGAAGGGCTGAAGGAGTACCTCGTCGTCAAGGCGGGGGAGATGCTGTACATCCCCGCGAACATGCCGCACATGCCCGTCAACACGTCGGACGAGCCCTGCGTCTGCGTGCTCGCGCGCACCGACCCGCACGAGCAGGAGAGCGTCGTCCTGCTGCCGGAGCTCGACGAGGCGGTACCGCGCTAGACGACGTCGCGTGGGTGGATCGCCTCGGGAGATCCACCCACGCCCCGGTCCGGTCGATCGCTCCGGCTGCGGCATGCCCGGTCATGGATCGCATTCCCGACGGGCGCGCCGACCGTTGAGAACGGGTGCGGCGTGGGTGGCATACTCTAGATCGATCGCCGGGGATGATCCCGCATCACGCATAGCCACCTCGTATCCATGAGAAGGTTGACACCCCCATGCCCGCCTATCGTTCACGCACCACCACCCATGGCCGCAACATGGCCGGAGCCCGCGGACTCTGGCGCGCCACCGGGGTGAAGGACGACGACTTCGGCAAGCCCATCATCGCCGTGGTCAATTCCTTCACCCAGTTCGTTCCCGGTCATGTCCACCTGAAGGACCTCGGGCAGCTCGTCGCGCGCGAGATCGAGGCGGCCGGCGGCATCGCGAAGGAGTTCAACACCATCGCGGTGGACGACGGCATCGCCATGGGGCATGACGGCATGCTCTACTCGCTGCCCTCGCGCGAGATCATCGCCGACAGCGTCGAGTACATGGTCAACGCCCATTGTGCCGATGCCATGGTCTGCATCTCGAACTGCGACAAGATCACGCCCGGCATGCTCAATGCCGCGATGCGCCTGAACATCCCCACCGTCTTCGTCTCGGGCGGGCCGATGGAGGCCGGCAAGGTCGTGCTGGGCGGCCGGTCGCGCGCGGTGGATCTGGTCGACGCGATGGTCGCCGCCGCGGACGATCGCGTCTCGGACGCCGACGTGATGACCCTCGAGCGCTCGGCCTGCCCGACCTGTGGCTCCTGCTCCGGGATGTTCACGGCCAACTCGATGAACTGCCTGACCGAGGCGCTGGGGCTCGCGCTGCCTGGCAACGGCTCGGTCCTCGCCACCCACGCGGATCGCAGGGGGCTCTTCGAGGCGTCGGGCCGGCTCATCGTCGACCTCGCCCGGCGCTACTACGAGCAGGACGACACATCGGTGCTGCCGCGCAGTGTGGCGAACAAGCGGGCCTTCGAGAACGCCATGTCGCTCGACATTGCCATGGGCGGCTCCACCAACACCGTGCTGCATATCCTCGCCGCCGCGCACGAGGGCGAGGTGGATTTCACCATGGACGACATCGATGCCCTCTCGCGCAGGGTGCCCTGTCTCTGCAAGGTCGCCCCGGCCAGGGCCGACGTGCACGTGGAGGATGTCCATCGTGCCGGAGGTATCATGGCGATCCTGGGGCAGCTCGACGAGGCTGGGCTGATCCACCGCGACACGCCGACGGTCCACACGCCAACCCTGGGCGAGGCGATCGACCACTGGGCCATCGATCGCACGGACAGCGAGCGCGTGCGCACCTTCTACCGCGCCGCTCCCGGGGGCGTGCCGACCCAGACGGCCTTCAGCCAGGAGGCACGCTGGGACGAGCTCGACCTCGACCGCGAGCGGGGCGTGATCCGCTCGGTCCAGCACCCCTTCTCGGCGGATGGCGGGCTCGCGGTGCTCAAGGGCAACATCGCGCTGGATGGCTGCATCGTGAAGACGGCGGGAGTGGATGAATCGATCCTGACCTTCACCGGCCCCGCCGTGGTCTACGAGAGCCAGAACGACGCGGTGAAGGGCATCCTCGGCAGGGAGGTCAAGGAGGGCGACGTGGTGGTGATCCGCTACGAGGGCCCCAAGGGCGGACCGGGCATGCAGGAGATGCTCTACCCGACCAGCTACCTGAAGTCGCGCGGGCTGGGCAAGGCCTGTGCGCTCGTGACCGACGGCCGGTTCTCGGGCGGCACGTCGGGCCTCTCGATCGGTCATGTCTCGCCCGAGGCGGCGCAGGGCGGCGCGATCGGTCTGGTGCGCAACGGGGACATCATCGAGATCGACATTCCCAACCGAACGATCCGGCTCGCCATCCCGGACGAGGAGCTGGCGGCGCGTCGTGCCGAGCAGGACAGGCGCGGCTGGAAGCCCGCCGCGCCGCGCAAGCGCAACGTGACGACGGCGCTGAAGGCGTACGCTGCCTTCGCCGCCTCGGCGGACAAGGGTGCGGTCCGCATCCTCCCGGACTGAAACGCAGGCAGGGCCGGTCAACGACCGGCCCTGCCGTCCCCCATCCGGGTGTTCTCGACGCCTGTCAGCCCTCGAGTGAGAGCTTTTCGCGCGCCACATCCGGCCGTTCCCCTCGCAGCGTCAGCACCTGCAGGTCGGCGAAGACCAGCACCGCGACGACCTGAACCAGGATGAACGCCGTCCCCAGTGCGCTGGGTTCGACCTGCCCGCTCACCAGCAGGGCCACGCAGCCGATCGCCCAGGCGATGTTCGCGGCGATGGTCAGCCGTACCCCGCCCTGTGGCAGCCGGTCCCGGGTCGCCAGCCAGGCGAGACAGGCGACGTAGGGGATGAGCACCGCCCCCGCGACCGCGAGCAGCGCGGTCGGCAGGTCCAGCAGATCGTCGAGCAGTGGCGCGCCGAGCAGCATCAGCATGGCAGTCGCGCCGGTGATGGCGGCATCGATCAGCAGCACGTGGCGAATCGAGAGCTTTCGAAGTGTGGTCATGCGGTGGCTCCTGTCGGCGTGACGTCCGGCTGTGCCGGAACCTTGTCGAAGAACCCGGCGATATCGCGCAGGCGGCCATCGTCGGTCACGATCGCGACGTCGGTGCCGGCGAATGGGGTCGCGCCGCTGGCGTCGCGCAGGTCCCAGGTGAAACGGAGGCGGTCGTGGTGGTGCTCGACATCGCCCGTCAGGACGAACCGCGCACCCGGGAACCGCTCCTGGAATCCGGCGATCATCGAGTCGAGGCCGTCGTGTCCCTCGGCGGCCTGCACCGGATCCTGATAGCGGCCGTCCTCGGTCCAGACCTCGGCGATGGCCTCACGGCGTCGGGCGGGGTCGGTTTCGTTCCAGGTCCCGAAGTAGCGTTCGACGAGTGCTGTCGTGTCCATGTGTCCTCCATGGCGAGTGGTGCGTGCTCCCGGCCACCCGAGCGTGCCGGCTCGATGGATCCCATGGTGCCCCGTGCACGGAAGTGAAACAATTACCTCGCAGGTAATTGTTTCCATGGTCCCGGACGCGCACGATGGGAGCATGATCATGACCGAGTACCAGGTCGGCACGTTGCTGCGCGACTGGAGACAACGCCGGCGGATGAGCCAGCTCGAGCTCGCCCTGGAGGCGGAGGTCTCGGCGCGGCACCTCAGCTTCGTCGAAACCGGCCGATCCAGTCCCAGCCGGGAGATGGTGCTGCGTCTCGCCGAGCGACTGGCCATCCCGCCGCGCGAGCAGAACGCGCTCTTGGTAGCGGCCGGTTTCGCACCGGTCTTTCCGGAGCGCCCGCTCGATGACCCGGAGCTCGCGGCGGCCCGGGAGGCTGTCGGGCTCATCCTCAGGGGACACGAGCCGGTGCCGGCGCTCGCGGTCGACCGTCGCTGGAACCTCGTTACCGCGAACCGCGTCGTGGAGCCACTGCTGGTGGGGGCCGACCCGGCGCTGCTGACCCCGCCGATCAACGTGGTGCGGCTCAGCCTGCATCCGGACGGGATCGCGCCGCGCATTCGCAACTTCGCCCGCTGGCGAGAGCACATGATCCATCGCCTGGAGCGCGACATCGAGATCACCGGCGCCGCCGAGCTGATCGAGCTGCTGGAGGAGGTGCGTGCCTACCCTGTGGCGGAGCGCGTGCGCACGGTGGGGTCGACGCTGGCGTCACCCGCGAGCGACGTGGCCATTCCCCTGGAGATCGAAGTCGGCGACGATGTGCTGGTGTTCTGGTCGACGACGACGGTGTTCGGCACCCCGATCGACATCACACTCTCCGAGCTGGCGATCGAGTCGTTCTTCCCCGCCAACGCGGAGACGGCGCAGGCGCTCGGAATCGCGACCTGAGCGGCGTACCGGCGGCTATCGTCATGCAGGATTGAACGAGAGGTATCCATGCGCATCGAGAAGCGGCTTGAGGAATTGGGGCTGGTACTGCCGGCCGAGGTGCAGCCCGCGCCGGGCAGCGCGCCGCCCCACTGGGTCCGCGTGCGGAACGGCATCGCGTACCTGTCGGGACAGTCCGCCCGCAATCCGGACGGCACCCCGGCCGGTCCGTTCGGCAAGGTGCCGTCGGAGGTGTCGATCGAGGAGGCTCGCGAGGTGGCGAAGGGGTGTGCCCTCTCGCTGCTCGCGACGCTCAAGCGGGAGCTGGGCGACCTCGATCGCGTGTCGGCCTGGCTGAGCGTCACCGCGATGGTCAACGCGGATCCCGGCTTCGCGGAGACGAGCCGTGTCACCAATGGCTTCTCGGAGTTCATCGTGGATCTGTTCGGGGAAGAGATCGGTCACCACGCCCGGGTGTCGCCGGGCATGGCGGCGCTGCCCGGCAACAGCGCGGTCGTGATCGGCGCGACGGTCGAGATCGACGGGCCCACAAACTTGGGCTAGCGCCAACTCTCATCGGAATCCGTCATTTCGACCAGGCGCGGGCGGAGAGATCGCGAACCTGGCTTCAAGGACGCGATTTCTCCACCCTGCGTGCTGACGCACGCCACGGTCGAAATGACAGGTGGAGTCGCTGTTACTACGGCGTGATCGTGTTGTTGCGGTGGAACACATTGTCAGGGTCGTAGCGCCGCTTGACCTCGACCAGGCGATCCCAGTTCTGGCCGTACCCCGCCCGAATTCGCTGCTGGCGATCGGTTCCATCCAGGGCGTTGAAGTTGAGGAAGTCACCTTTCATCGCGTAGGGCTCGACGGCGGCGTGGAGATCCCGAGCCCACTGCCTGCCGATCGCGTCCTGGGCCGGATCGTCCCACGCACCGATGATGACGATCTGATAGCGTGCGTCGCGGTGTGGGAACGCAGTGGCGTCAGCCGCTCGCCGGCTTAGGCCAGTGCCATACGACTCGATCGTTACATTGAGCCACGGCAGCGGTGCGTTCATTCCGAACTCGGCGACTGTCTCGAGTACGGCGTCGTCGAGCTCGCGCAGCATCGCACTCTTCCAGTAGTAGCGCCGTCCGTGCGGGAACAGCGCGTCGTTGGCACCGTTCCAGATCGCGTAGGGCATCGGCTCGGCAATCGTCATCACCGGAGAGCCGAAGTCCAGGAGTGGCTGGAGCACCGATTGCGCCCGGTCGAGGTCGCCCGACCAGCAGAACGCCAGCCCCGCGATCCGCTGTCCCTCCTCCGGCTCCGCCATCTGGCCACAGTAGACGGTCAGCTCGTCGGGTGCGGATTCGGTGAACTCGCGGTAGAAGGCAAGCACATCAGGTGCCTTGTTGGGTGGGTGAGCGACCATGCCTCCGAAGATCATGCCCTGCGGGTGAAGCTGGAACTCGAGCGACGTCGCTACGCCGAAGTTCCCACCTCCGCCTCGGAGTGCCCAGAAGAGATTCGGGTGGGAGGTCTCGCTGGCAGTGACGAGCTCGCCGTCGGCGGTGACCAGATCGACTGACACGAGGTTGTCGCTGGCGAGGCCATGCTTGCCGATCAGCCAGCCGACACCCCCGCCGAGCGTGAGACCGCCTACACCGGTGGTCGAGATCACACCGCCGGTCGTAGCGAGGCCGAAGGCGCCCGCCTCCCTGTCGAGGTCTCCCCAGCGAGCGCCACCAGCCGCGCGGGCGGTGCGGCGCTCGGGGTCCACCCGCACGCTCCGCATGTGCTCGAGATCGATCATCATGCCACCACTGGTGGTGGCGTAGCCGGCAACGTTGTGGCCACCGCCCTTGATGGCGATCTCTAACCCCTGCTGGCGTGCAAATGTCACCAGCTGCATGACATCGGAGACGCCGGTCGGTTGGGCCACGAGGGAGGGACGCTCGTCGATCATGCCGTTCCACAGGGTGATCGCGTCGGTGTACCCCGGTTGACCGGGCTCGATGATCAGGCCGCCAAGCGAGGCTCGGAGCTCATCGATACGTTCCGGGGCGATGGTCGTCGGGGTGCTGGTCTTCGTGCTGGTTGCCATGGTCTGTCCTTTCGGGGGTCGTCACAACCGGCATCTGCCGGCCGGAGTCTTGCCGCGGTCCCAGGTGGGCACCTCCTTTCCACTGCATCACCAGAGTGTTGTCACTCGCAGCCGCCTGCGAGCTTGTTGGTGGCTTCATTCCATCGTGACCCGAGGGTTGCAGCGGCGCATCGTACGAAGGTCGTATTTCCGGTCACCACCGCGGTGGTTCACATCTGTTGTCGGGTATTGCGTTACTGACCCCATGCTGGGGGAAGACCGTCAACGTTCCGTCAAGGACATCCGTGTATCGGACCGGCGGTGACCGATCGATCTGTTGGTGCGATTGGTTCGCCAGGCATACACTCGTGAGGATCACGTGAGACGAGCCGGTCCGGGATCCGGGTGGATGCCGGGGGCGGCAACAAAGGGAGAACTCATGGAACAGCGACGACTCGGAACGAGCGGCCTGCGCGTGTCCGCGATCGGGCTTGGTGGCAACACCTTCGGCGCCACGGTCGATGGCGATGACGCTGTGCGGACGATCCAGGGCGCGATCGACGCCGGCATCACCTTCATCGACACCGCCGATGTCTACTCCATGGGCCGTTCCGAGGAGCTGGTCGGGAAGGCGATCGCCGGGCGGCGGGAGTCGGTGGTCGTGGCAACCAAGTGCGGCAACCCGCTGTCGGCCGGGACGCACACGGGCGGGCTCTCGCGGCGGTGGGTGATCCAGGCCGCCGAGGATTCGCTGCGACGTCTGGGCACCGACTACATCGACCTCTTCTACGCACACAAGCCCGACCCGGACACGCCGATCGAGGAGACGCTCAGCGCGATGGATGACCTCGTTCGCGCCGGCAAGGTGCGGTACATCGGCTGCTCCAACTACCGGGCGTGGGAGGTCGCGTACGCCATGAACGCGAGCCGCCTGCAGCGGCTCGAGCACTGGGTGGCGGTGCAGAACCGCTGGAACCTGCTCGACGGCCTGGACAGTCCCGAGCTGGAGCAGGCGGCCGGGTTCCTGGGACTGGGCATCATTCCGTACACGCCGCTGGCGTCGGGCATTCTGACCGGCAAGTACCGGCGGGGCGAGGAGCCGAAGCCCGGCACACGCGTCGGCGACATCGCCCGGATGCGGGAGCGGCTGACCGACGAGAAGCTGGAGCGCACCGAGCGGGTGAAGAGGTGGGCCGAGGAGCGCGGTCACACCCCCGCCGAGGCGGCGATCGCCTGGTTGCTGGCGCACCCCGTGGTGCCGTCGGTGATCGCGGGTGCCCGCTCGCTGGAGCAGGTTCAGGCGAACATCAGGGCGGCCGAGTGGGTGATGACGCCAGAGGAGCGCGATGAGCTCACTGCGCTGGTGAGTCTGTAGCGTCGGGCCGTCCCGGGCATGGCCCCGGTGGGGGGAAATCCGGAAGTTCTCGCGGGGCAGTGTTTCGAGAGCGGCAAGGGTGAATGGCATGGACAGGCGCAGGCTGGTTGGTGCGGGGGCTGGGGCGATCGCCGCAATGGCGATCCCGGTCGCCATGCGGGCGCAGGATGACGGTGGGCCGGGTGAGATCGTGGCGGGAGGTGGCGCGGTCGAGACGCCGCTCGGGCTGGTGGATTTCGGCTTCGTGGCGCGGGTCGACGGGGCGGGGAAGGTGACGGGATCCTTCGCGGTGCGGGACTTCACCCAGCCCGGCAACCCCGTGGTGCTCCAGTCGACGCAGCTCAACCGGATGGAAGCGCTGGCCGGTGATTCGTCGAACGCTCGCCAGATCGTGGGCTGGGTGAGTGCTCCTGGTGCGACCGTCCTCTTCGTGCTGGAGGTGGATGATGTGGACGGTCCCGGCTCGGGCAAGGATGTCTTCCGCCTGCGGGTGGGCGAGGCGGCGTCCTCGCTGCTCGAGGGCGAGGAGCAGCGCGCCTGTGACTGCGCCGACTACTCCTATGCCGTTGAGGGGCCGGTGGTGCAGGGTGACATTCTCGTGGTTGCTGGCCAAGTGGTTGCCTGAACCTCCAGCGTACCGCGCGAATCCGGCCACGGTCGCGAGGTGCGTCTTCGCCGGTCCAGCTGGCACGCTCATGATTGACTCCATCGCATGGCTGGGGCAATCGCTGTGTCGTCGGATCCCGCGCGACGCTGGTGCTGTCGGCCACGTGCTGCCAGCGCTGAGCGAGTTCCGATGGACGGGCGACCTCTGTCGATTCGGCCGGAGCGAACGCCAGCATGCGGGGTGGAGATGTTGCGCGTTCCCCGCCGATGGGCCGCGCGGTCTGGCAGGCGCTCGACCCAGGCCAGGGCATGCGATCGCACGCCAGCGTGGGGCAGCACAGGAACCGCTGAGGCGAATGCCGCGATCTCGCGTCGGAGAGCGCAGATTCCGGTCTTCTGACTCTGGAACCACCCGAATGGATCCGCCCCTGCGGGATACGCGAGTGCGGGGCATCTCCACACAGGGCCGGCATGAGCCGGCCCTGGGACGTTGCGTTCGGTCGTGCGGGTGCGTCCTGGAGAAGCCTGTCGCGGCTACTTGGCTGGGATGGACTCGGGATTCACCACATTGCCCTGTTCGTCGACGATCACGAAGCCTGGCTGCGGGCTCGAGTCCGCGATGAGCTCGGGGACAATGGCCTCGCCCCGCTCACCCATGATGACGAACATGCCACTGGATGCGAGCGCCGTGTCCTGCGGCGGGTCGATCGGCGAGAGGCTGCTGGCGTTCAGGAACCGGATCTCGTTGATGGCGCCGTTCTCGATCGTGGCGAGGGTGCGGCCGGGGTAGACGACGGCGCCCTTCTGAACCCCCTGCCAGTCCACGACGAGCAGGTTGCCGAAGGTCCGGAAGCCGGTGATCTCGATGCGGGTGCCAGGGAACTCCGCTTCGAGCGACGAGATGAAGGTCTCGATGCCGTTCCGGCCGGTGACCTGGCCATCGGGCAGGTGCACGATCGCGTCGCTCGAGATGAGCGGCATCGCGAGACCGACATCGGCGCTGCTGAGCTGGTGATCGGAGGATTGTCCTGAGATCTGGCTGGCGGTCATCGCGTTCGCCGCGATGTCGACGGGTGGGGTGACGATGGGGGCGACCGATGCGTCGGCGGCCCTGGCGCCCACCGCGATCCCGACGAGCATGGCCATTCCGATCGCGAAGGAACGTCTGGAGGTGCGTTGATTCGTTATGCGTGTCTTCATTGGTGTGCCTCGCTTCGATGGTGGGACAACGTGTGTGGTCGATAGATCCCTACTGCCACTCCGCGTCTTCCCAGGTGATGTCCTGGTCGTTGTCGGATTCCGATATCGCGGTCGGCATCGGGTCGGCTGACGACGGGTTCGTCAGGTCCGTGTGGAGGTCCTGGAAGGTCGTGATGACCATGACGGTGTCCACGGGAGCCGATTCGAACCGGACCGGCAGCGCACGCAGCGGCCTGGCGTTGAGGTCGAGGATGATGGTCATGGTGGATGCGCTCGAATGGTGAGTCAGCGAACTGCGTAGACGTCACAGCGGGCTTCGCCGGATTCGGGAAAGACCTTGCCGACACCGATGCATTGCAGGCGGCTCAGCCAGAGGTAGTCGGGATGCGCGGTGAGGAACCGGCTCGAGCTCTGGAACGAGGAGCCGTCGGGCAGCAGCTGGCGGTTGAGGGTGTTTCGGAAGCCGTCCGGACCGTGGTCCAGGATACCGCTGGATGTGGCGTGGATGAGGGCGCCGTCGTCCGTCTCGAGGGTCATGTGCATGTCGAGCACGCCCACCCCGTCGTGGCGGATCAGGAACCAGTCGGCTCCCGCCGGGCGGATCGTTCCACGGAGGCGAGGTCCCTCGACCTCGCCTCCGGTCACGTAGAAGGTGATACGGACGCCGTCGGGCGTCGGACCGATGAACTCGGGCGGCATGTCGAAGCCCACCCGGTAGGTAAAGACATGTTCGAGCCGGACCCCATAGGTGTTTGGGGGCGCGTTGCCGATGTACTCGATGGTCATCATGGTGGACGCTCCGTGTCGTCGGTGACGGGGCGGGGCCGGCGGGCGGCGCTGCCGCCGGCTGCCTGGCCGGTCTAGTCGGCGGCCGATGCGCTCGGCTCCTCGCCGAACACCATGGTCTGGACGCCGAGCGGCTGGACTGGCTCCACGAACTCGGCCACGACCTTCGGGCTCGGGAAGAACCCGATCACGCGGGCGGTGGTGGTGCCGACGTTGCGCATGCTGTGGGGAATGCGCGCCGGGACCACCGCGACGGTGCCGGGTGTGCCGAGCTGATACTCGTCACCGACCCGGAACTCGACCGTGCCCTGCATCACGAGGAGGATCTCCTCGGGGCTGTCGATGTGCTCGCCGAGCGCCTTGCCCGGCTCGAGCTCGATGACCACGGCGGCCGAGTCGGCGGTGCCGTTGTCGCGGTGGAGTGCGAAGTTGGCCCGGAAGTGGACCGACTCGTCCTCGTCGAACCATCCTTCCATCAGGTCCATCGTGCGCGTATCGACTGTATGCATCTGGTGTGCTCCCTGGCGATCGGGTAGACCGCATTGCGTCGTCGCTGTCCGTCGGGCGTCGATGTCCCTCCGGGGGTGGTCGATCGTTGACCACTGGACGCCACGATACGCACGCGGCATCAAGACAACGTCAACGGGACCGTCAACAGCGAGCCAATCCGGTCACGACCGGGGGTGCCGCGTGTCGGGGCGACGGTGCGATCGGTCATGTGGCTGGGCGATGCGCCTCGAGGATCTCCAGGGCGTCATCGGTTTGGGGAGAGATGCCGGCTGGCCGCCCGCGCTGATCGCTGGTGTCGGCGGCAGGGGCTTTCGGAGGTGGTGGCATCCAACTTGATCTGTCCGGGGCAGTGGGTGGGCGGTACGAAGCGCTCGCCATTCGGTCCTGCGTCCAGGGAGGGTGCACTACATCATGGTTCAGATCGGATACGCCATCTCCAGCGAGGAGTTCCGTCCCAACGAGCTGGTCGAGAATGCCGTCAAGGCCGAGCGGGCAGGATTCCCGTACGCGCTGATCTCCGACCACTTCCACCCGTGGCTCGATGCCCAGGGGCACAGCCCGCTGGTCTGGAGCGTCATCGGTGGCATCGCGCAGCGCACGAGCCAGCTCGAGCTCGGCACCGGGGTCACCGCGCCGATCATCCGCATCCACCCGGCGATCATCGCCCAGGCGGCGGCCACCTCGGCGGACATGATGCCGGGGCGGTTCTTCCTCGGTGTCGGCACCGGCGAGAACCTCAACGAGCACATCACGGGCGAGCACTGGCCGCCGATCTCGATCCGGCAGGAGATGCTCGCCGAGGCGGTCGCAATCATCCGGCAGCTCTGGCAGGGTGGGTACCAGACCATCGACGGCGACTACTACTCCGTCGAGAACGCGCGGCTCTACACGCTGCCGGAGACCCTGCCCAGGATCCACGTCGCGGCGTCCGGACCGGAGTCCGGCGAGCTGGCGGGCGAGATCGGTGACGGGCTGATCTCGACGTCACCCGACCGGGAGACGGTGCAGGCGTTTGCCGGCAAGGGTGGGGGTGGCAAGCCGGTGTACGGGCAGATGACGGTGTGCTGGGCCCGGAGCGAGGACGAAGCGAAGAAGACGGCGCTCACGTACTGGGGGCAGGCGGCGATCCCGGGGCAGCTGAGCCAGGAGCTGGCGCTGCCGCAGTACTTCCAGGACACCGCGCAGCTCGTCACCGAGGACAAGATCGCCGAGAGCGTGGTCTGCGGACCCGACCCCGACAGGTACCACGAGGAGATCAAGGCGTACGCCGACGCCGGGTTCACCCACGTCTACATCCACCAGGTCGGACCGGACCAGGACGGCTTCTTCGAGTTCGCGAAGCGGGAGATCCTGCCGAAGTACTGATCGTCGTCCGTGCGCGTTTCCGGGTCACGGGGGCGCGTGCTGCATCCGGGTGCATGGTCCGGCACCGCGAGCCGGGGACGATCGTCCCCGGTTTGCGTCGTTGTCCCGCGCCTTTCCCTTGCCGATCCACATCCGCGTCAGTGCGCCGCGTCGTGTCCGAAAGGCGTATGGTAGGTCCGGGTGACGCACTCGTCGTCGAGCGTTCATCGCCTGGAGGTGAGTCTGTGGGACGCGATCGCTGGTACATCCGGCCAGCCAGACCGGGCGAGCATGTCGCCCTGACCGAGCTGGCGATGCGATCGGTACGGGAGATCTGGGGCTACCCGGACGAGTTCATGGCCTGGGAGCCGGAGGCGATCACCGTCGAGGCAGCGCACATCGCCAACGACACCGTCAGCGTGCTGGAGGAGGGCGGCCACCCGGTCGGCTTCACGATGCTGCGCGGTGTCCCGCCCGAGATCGAGCTCTCCCGTCTGATGGTCGAGCCGGACCGTGCCGGCTCCGGCGTCGGGCGGGCGCTGTGGGAACACGCGGTCGAGACCGCCCGGCGGCTCGGTGCCGACGTCCTGACGCTCGACGCCGACCCCAACGCGGAGCCGTTCTACCTCCACATGGGTGCCGTCACGGTGGGCGTTGCCGACTGGGAGCCACCGATGATGCCTGGCTGGCGCGTCCGGATGATGCGCTACGAGCTCGCGACTGCCGATCAACGTGCCCACTCCGGCGACACCTCCTCCCCGGAGGCGTGGTAGAAGCGGTATCCGGACGGAGCCACGAGCAGCCACTCGGCGGTGCCGCCTCCGGTGTTCCGGAGCTGGTGCTCGGCGTGGGCGGGGACGACCAGCGTGTCGCCCGCCTCGAGGCGAAGCGTCGAGCCATCGATGAACACCTCGAGGGTGCCGCCGAGGAGGACGATCACCTCCTCGCGATCGTGGGTGTGCGGTGGGTTGAACCCATCCGGAGCCTGGCGCTGGCGGATCACGCTGACCTCGCATGCCCCTCGGCTCGGAGTCGCCAGCGCGGTCACGGTATTGCCGTTCGGGGTCTCGATATCGTCCAGGGCGTCGTGGTGGATGACGGGCATGGTCTGGCTCCTGTGGGTCTGCCTCTCGACACGGTACGTCATAGCGGATAAGGTAATCCTGGTTGACTATCTCGAATGGTAAACGTGGTGGACGATCATGTCAACGGGGGCGGCATGGCTGACAGGCAGCGACATCTTCAGGATCTGCGGGAGCAGCACGTGGGGAGGCTGCTCCTGCGTGCCCACCGGGCCTTCAGCGCGCGGGCGGCGGGGATGCTGCACGAGCGCGGCTATCCCGGTGTCGCGCTCCGTCACATCGACCTGCTGCCCCATCTCGACGCTGCCGGCACGCGGGCGACGGTGCTGGCGCAGCGAGCGGGGATGACCAAGCAGGGCATGGGCAAGCTGGTTGCCGAGCTCGAGGCGCACGGGCTGGTCGAGCGGGTGCCGGATCCGGGGGACGGGCGCGCGATGCTGGTGCGCTTCACCGATGCCGGCATGGGCTTCCTCGAGGTCGCGGTGGAGGTCGTGCAGGCACTCGAGCGTGAGTACGAGCGCATCCTCGGCACGGCGCGGCTGCGCGACCTCAAGGACGCGCTCGATCGCATCGTCGAGCACTCCTCCTAGTCGGTCGCTGGCCTGGCCGGCGCGAGCGCCGGATCTCCCGAATCAGCGGCGGCCGGGGCCCCGACGTCCGTGGTGTGCTGGCCCTCCGGCCACCACATCCCTCCAATCACGCCTTCCTACACAGCACCAGCCCCCTGAGGATTCGCCGGGGTGTACGTATGGAACATTTGTGCTAGACTGGTGGCATCGGTGACTTGCAGGCACATTCGCTCCCGAGTCGCGAGGTGACACGAAGATGCCGCCAACGTTTTCCGGACCATTCCCGATCCTGACCGTGCCGGACCTGCCCTCGACGGTGCGGTTCTACCGGCGGTGCTTCGGGTTCGCCCCGGGCTACCGGTGGCCGGCGGAGGCGACGCTCGACGAGACGGAGTTCATCGTGGTGCGCCTCGGTGGTCATGAGGTGGGGTTCGGCAGGGCCGCCGCGAGCGATGCAGGCCACGACTGGTCCGGAATTCAGCTCAGCATCCGGGTCGACGATATCCACGAGGCGTGGGACTGGGTGATGCGGCACGGGGCGACCGCGATCGAGCCCCCGGTGCAGCAGCCATGGGACGAGTGGTCGGCCTTCGTGGCCGATCCGAACGGGATTCGAGTGATGCTCTACGCACCCGTGCAGGCGACCCGGGCATCCGACTGAACTGAGAGCGGGAAACGATGGCAGAGGCAGTGCTGATCGATTCGACCGATATCTCCGTGGACTACGAGCAGCTGGTGATGCGGCTCGTGCACCTGATGCGGACGAGCGACGATCCCCTGACGCTCGAGGACCTCGCGGACATGGCGGGCCTCAGCCCGTACCACTTCGCGCGCGTCTTCCGGGCGGTGGCCGGCGTGCCGCCGGTCGAGTTCCAGACGACGCTGCGCTTCGAGCGGGCCAAGGCTCTCCTGCTCACGAGCCCGGCGAGCGTCACCGAGATCTGCTACGAGGTCGGCTATGGCAGCCTCGGCACCTTCTCGCGTCGGTTCAAGCAGATGGTCGGGGTCACCCCCGCCGCCTTCCGCGAGCTGCCCAACCTGATCGTCGGGATGGCGCTCGACGATGTCCACACCACGCGCTCGGCGCCGCTCTCCGGATCGGTGGCCAGGATCGAGGGAACGATCGTGGCGCCCGGCGTGACCTCCCGCGTCTATGTCGGGATCTTCGCCGACCGCATCCCGGCGAGCCGACCGGTCGTGGGGCAGATGCTGCCGGAGCCGGGTCCGTTCTGCCTGCCCAACGTGCCGGTCGGTCGCTACAGCCTGATGGCGGCGGCGATGCCGACCGACATCGACCCGATCTCCCACCTGCTGCCTGGAACCGACATCCTCGTCGGCGGCGGTGGCGGCATCGAGGTGGTCGTCGGCAACGAGCGCATCCAGCGAAACGTGATCATGCGCCCCGTCTCCCCGATCGACGTGCCCGTGCTGACGGCACTGCCCGCGCTGCTCCTGTAGGGCGTACGAACGCCGCAACATCGGAGAAGCGTCGCCGCCCTGGCCGTACGAGAGTAGGGGAGCGACCGGTTGGACGGCGGTCGCCGGACACCCGCGATTCGTGAAGGAGCAGATACCCCATTGATCACGCGCATCCATTCCACGCCGGTCGTCGTCAGTGACCAGGAGCGTGCGCTGGAGTTCTATACCCGCGTGCTCGGCTGGGAGAAGGACATCGACCACGACATGGGTAATGGCATGCGGTTCCTGACGGTGAGGCCGCCGGGCGGGGATACCGTGCTGTCGCTCGGCACGCCCGAGATGCACGGTCGTCCCGTGCCCGGCGCCGAGCCGAGGCACACGGGAATCTCCCTGGCCGGCACCGATGTCAGGGCCACCTTCGACGACTTCCGGGCGCTGGGTGTGCGGATCATCCAGGAGCCCGAGGAGATGTCATGGGGCACCGTCGGCGGTCATTTCGCCGATCCGGACGGCAACGTCTTCTTCGTTGCCGAGGAGCGCGCGGACGAGTCGTGAATCCCGCATCCATGGAAGCTGCTGGATGACACGCCGGGTCGGGGCCTGGCGGGTCGGATCGGAGAACATCGCATGTCGTATCGGCAACGTCTGGTCGCAGCCTACATGGATGGCTTCCGCCGCAGCGACCACGAGCAGATCCTGGCCTGCCTGACCGACGACGTCATCTGGGACCTCCCCGGGTTCCGGCACCTCGCGGGCAAGGAGGCGTTTGACGGTGAGATCGAGAACGAGGCCTTTGCCGGGAGACCGGTGCTCACCGAGGACAAGATCCTCAAGGACGGCGACGTCGTGGTCGTCACCGGCACGGGCGAGGGGAGGTTCAGGACCGGCGCGATCCACCGGTTCGCCTTCTGCGACCTCTTCACCTTTCGTGACGATCTCATCTGCCGCGTGGAATCGTACGTCGTGCCCTTGCCGGCCGCCTGACGCGGCGGGAACGGACTGCTTTCGGGGTCCCCTGCCGGAATCCCGGCATATCGCGCCAGGGGGACTGTCGCTCGTTTGAGCGACGCGGTCATTTCTGCCAGACGACCTCCTTCGTGAGCCGGTCCTGTTCGTTCGATCTCGCCACTGCGTGTGCAGGCGGCGCCGGCCGAACCGAAAGAAGGTGGTCAGCCCTGGCCCGTTCAACGCCGGGCACACGCATCTCGTTCTCCAAGGCAGCGCCCATTGCGCGCTGCCTTTCCTTCGCGTGGCGCCCGTCACACCACCCAAGTCGAGCTACGTGCCTGGCATGGGAAACAGGACGATGTCCTGGAATGGGACCAGCCCCATCAGCAGGGGGTCGTCTGCCGCGGGCATGAAGCCCCAGAGTCCGCCGGTCGAGGTGCCATCGTCCATGAAGACCGGCTCGTCCGGCGACGGCTCTCCTTCCCGAGCCATCCAGGCGGCGATCTCCACGGTCGGGAGGGTCGTGTCGACCTCATCGCTTCCCGGCACGGCGTCCCATACGCTCCCCGTGGCGGAGACGGAGACGACGTACCGGTCGCGCTGCACCGTGACGTACTCCAGCCAGAATGTGCTGCCCTGCCCGCTGTGGTCGAGCCGGACGAGCCTCGCCCGGGAGCCGATGTCCGGAAGGTCCTCGCTGGTGACCTCCTGCGTGCCGCCCATGACCACGCCCTCCGCCAGTGAGTCGGAGCCCGCGCTGATCAGGTCGAAGGCCGAAGCTGCGTGCTCCGGTGTGTCGAACGCTCGTACCACCACGTCGATCGATCTCAGCCGGCTCGTTCCGGCAACGGACGTGACGGGAGTAGCTTGATCAACATCCATCACTCCCGATTCCTGGAGCGTCCCTTCCGGCGCGTATGAGCGCCACACCGCCTCCTGGAGCCCTGGCAGCTCGTCCTCGGCAGGCATGGCGCTCGCGGAGGGTGTCTGGGTACTGCCTGGCATGACCGGGAGCGCGAGAAGTGCGACGAGGACGACCACGAAGACACGTCGACGGATCACGGCTGGGACCTCCACTAATTCCGGGTAGCAATTAGAGGATATCCGCTTGTGTGCGGCGGAGGCTGGACCGCTGGCCGGCGTCACGGGGTGTCGCCTGTGGCACGCGCTGTCGAAGGCGCGCCTCTTCACGCGTCGGATGGGGCCAAGCCGAGCCTGTCGACGAGCACGAGCCTGGCGGACGTGCCTGGCAGGTTCGGGGCTGACGGCGGCTGGTCGAGACGAGCGGAGGCTGGTTCCCCAGCTCGCGTGCAGAGGCGATCCGGCTGACATGGCAACGTGCCAGCGGTCGGAACTGCATATGGGAAGTGGCTATCGACCGTCGGACACGTATCCCAGCCTCGCCAGCGCGCTCCAGTGCGAGCGCCGGATATCACTCCGATTGAGCGACGCCGGATCGACCCACAACACCTCGACGATCTCTTCGGCATTCCGCTCCCATGCCGGGTCCGGATCGTCCGACACTGTCCCCCGGACGAGGAACAGGATCGTGTGGACGTGCCGCCCCGACGGGCTCTTGATGAATGGGTCGCCGAGGAACATCAGACTGTTCGCGTCCGGTTCGAACCGATACCCGGTCTCCTCGTAGACCTCCCGGACGCTGCCCTCGAGGATCGTCTCCTCCGGCTCGAGCTCGACACCGCCCCCGGGCAGGCTCAGCGTTGGTCCCGCCTTCACGATCTGGTCGACGAGCAGGATCCGGCCATCGCGCTCGGCCAGCCCGTAGACGCAGATGCGCCACTCCGCGGGAGCGTCGTCCGGGCGCGTGTGGAGCGTGAGCGCCTGATCGATGTACCGAATCATGCTTCATCCTTCACGTACCCCATCTTCACGAGGGCGTCCCAGTGGTGCCAGTGCACGTCGTTGCGCCGCAGCACGGCCGGGTCGACCCAGGCGACGCGGGCGATCTCGTTCTCGGGGCGTCTCCACGCCGGGTCGGGCTCGCTGCCGACCTCACCGCGCACGGTAAACGTGATGGAGCGCAGGTATCGTCCCTTCGGGGTACGGAAGAAGACATCACCGTGATGGGCGAGCGTGGCCGGGTCCGGGGTGAAGTGGTAGCCGGTCTCTTCGTGCACCTCGCGCACGATGCCCTCGAGGATCGTTTCCTCGGGCATGAGGCGGACCCCACCGCCGGGCAGCGCCCACGTCCAGCCGGTGGTCCAGACCGGCTCCACCATCAGCAGGCAACCGTCTCGGAGGATCACCCCATACCCGCCGATCCGCCAGCGGGCCGGGGTGCCGGTGGGACGCACGTGCTCCTCGCCATGGAGATCGATGTATCGCTTCATCGGTCGTCTCTCTCGATCAGGCCGAGCTTGCCCAGCAGCCTCCGGTGCGCCCGCAGGATATCATCCGGCCGCAACGTCGCCGGATCGATCCACGCCACCCTCGCGATCTCCTCGCCTGGTTGCCACCAGTGGGGATCGGGTGCCGCGTCGACATCGCCGCGGACCGCGAAGGTGAGCATGCGCCAGTACTGGCCGGAGGGTGGCCGGAAGCAGGTGTCGTCGACCAGCACAAGCGTCGACGCATCCGGTCGGAACCGGTACCCGGTCTCCTCGTGGACCTCGCGGGTGATGCCCTCGAGGATGGTCTCCTCGGGCTCGAGGCGGATGCCGCCGCCGGGCAGGTCCCAGCGCCATCGCGACGGCAGCACGGTCTCCACCATCAGGAGTCTGCCGTCCCGCACGATCACCCCGTAGCCGCCGATGCGCCACCGAACCTCGGCATCGGCGGGGCGCTCGTGCTCGTCACCGTGGATGTCGAGGTAGCGTCTCACGAGTCCGGCTGGTCCTCGGCGAGGATGGCATCGCGAAGGGCGATCAGCGCCGGGGTCCGCAGTTCCTGCTCGGCCATCCGTGTGAAGCCGTCGAAGGGGAGATCCGGGTGTCGACGGGCGTACTCGCGCGCCTGCAGGAACGCCTCGAACCGGTCGACATCCTTGACGAGCCGTGCCTCGGGTGTCGCCTCCGCCTCGTACTCGTGCCACAGTGCGACGATGTCGTCGCCGGTGCCCTCCGGCATCAGGGCGCGGAGCCGTTCCATCGCCTCGGCCTCCGCGCGGTCCTTCGCCGCCTTGTCAGCCTTCGATCGCACGTGGCGGCGGCTGAAGAAGGCATGCAGCGCCTCCGGATCGCTCGCCGGGGGGACGTCGGCGCGGGCGTAGGGCGGTGGGTCGCCGGTGATCGCCTCGGCGAGATCGTGCACCAGGGCCAGCTTGAGGACGCGGTCGCGGTCGAGCGAGGGGTCGGCCACCAGCCAGCTGATGAGGGTGGTCATCAGGATGTGGTCGGCGATCGATTCCGTCTCCGCCGGCGGCACACCGCGATCGAGCCAGCCGGTCCGCGGTGTCGACTTCAGCGCCAGCAGCTGCCGGAACAGCCTCACCGTGTTCTCTGGTGTGGTCACGATGCCTTCCCGACGTGCCCTCGCAGGAAGGTGAGCGCGTACCGCCAGGCGGAGCGGCTGGCCGGGTAGCGCGGGTCGTCGGGATCGAAGGTGATGAACCCGTGGCCCACGCCTTCGTACATCCGGAAGTCGTGCGGCTTGCCGTGGCGGGTGAGCGCGTCGCTGTAGGCGTTCACGTTGTCCATGCCCACGCCCGCGTCCTCCTCGCCCCAGAGCCCGAGCAGCGGCGCGCTGACCGCCGCGACCTCCGACTCGTCGATGGGACGGATGGGCGCGTTGTCGGTCGCGTCCTTCGCCGGGAACCCGTAGAACGAGACCGCCGCCACGGGGAGCGGCTCCCGCGCCGCGCGCAGCAGCGCCAGGGTGCCGCCGAGGCAGAAGCCCATCACCGCGAAGGTGCCGTTGGATGCCTCCTGATCGCGCAGCCAGGTGCTGACGGCCGCGAGGTCGGCCAGCTGGTCGTCCTGGCGGGCCTGCGCGCTCCGGTGCGAGGCGGCCTCGCGCGTCTCCTCCGGCAGCGGCCCCTCGCGATGGAAGAGGTTCGGCAGCGCCACGATGTACCCCTCGTCGGCCAGCCGGCGGGCGAGATCGCGGTAGAAGTCGTTGGCGCCCCAGATGTCGTGGACAAGCACGATGCCGGGCAGCGTATCGGGGGCGTCCTCCGGCTGGGCGAGCAGGACCGGGATCTCGGCGTCATCCCGCGATACGGTCACCATCGACTCGCTCACCGGCGCACCGCCGGTGACTGGTTTCGGACATGTCTGGTGGCACATGGTGGCATCCTCGTCGGCAAACCGGCGCTGGCGTCAATGGCACGTACAAGCTGTCCAAAATGGTGCCGCATCCGGAGGTAATTGTCGACGTGAGCACCGACCGCGAAGGTGTATGCGGCCGCGACGTTGTGTGCGACAGTACCGGCATGTGACCGCTCGACGCTTCGCACATCCGGGACTCCGAATGCCTCGAATAACGCCGATCAATCTCCCGTCGCTCCGCCACCTCACGCGGTCGGGATTCTCGGGCTGGCGCATGCTCCTGCTCGCCTGGCTGGCCGTCTTCTTCTCCGGTCCCGGCCAGACCTACGGCACCTCGGCCTTCGTCGATCCGATGATCGAGGAGCTGGGCATGTCCCGCTCGCTCTTCTCGACGCTCTACTCGGTCGGGACCCTCGCCAGCGCCGCCGCGCTGATGGTGATGGGCCGGCAGATCGACCGGCGCGGCAGCCGCGTCGTGATGGCGCTCGCCGCCGGCGGTCTCGCGGTCGGGACGATGGTGCTCGGGCTGGCGACCGGACCGGCACTGGTGCTGCTGGGGTTCGCGCTCACGCGTGCCTGCGGGCAGGGGTTGCTGGGGCTCTCGGCGCGGACGCTGATCCCGCAGTGGTTCGTGCGGCAGCGGGGTCGCGCCTTCTCGTTGCTGGGGCTGGCCAGTACCTTCAGCCTCGCGCTGGTGCCGCCGGTCCACGAGCGCCTGATCAGCTGGCTCGGGTGGCGCGCTGCCTGGTTCGTCGATGCGGCGATCCTCGCGCTCGTGCTCATGCCGATCTTCCTGGTCTTCGTCCGGAACCGGCCGGAGGATGTCGGCCAGTTCCCGGACGGCGAGCGCCCGATCGGCGAGGAAGCGATCGCGGCGGCCGGCGCCGACGCCGAGCGCGGCATGACGCTCCAGCAGGCGTTTCGGACCTTCCCGTTCTGGGGACTGGTCGGAGCCAGCGTGGTGCCGTCACTCGTGGTGACTGGTCTCGCCTTCAACCAGGTGGCCATCTTCACCGACAAGGGCATGCCGTCGTCGCTGGCGGCGACCACCTTCACGGTCGAGTCGCTGGCGGCGCTGCCAACGACGCTCGCCATCGGATGGGTCGTCGACCGGTACCCGGTGCGGTACGTGCTGGTCGCCGGTCAGATCGCACTCGGCCTGGCAATGGTGGCGCTCCTGCTGTCCGACGGTGTCGTGCTGGCGCTCACCTACGCGGCCTTGCGGGGAATGTCGGGGGCGCTCTGGATGATCGGTGCCGATGTCGCCTGGCCGGCCTACTACGGTCGCAAGCATCTCGGTAGCATCCGGGGCTTCGGGTTCGGCGTCGGTGTGCTCGGGTCGGCACTGGGGCCGCTGCCGTTCGGCATCGCCTACGACACGCTGGGCGGGTACACGCCGGCGATCGTGGCGCTGCTGGTGCTGCCGGTCGCGGCGACGATCGCGGTCTGGTTCGCGAAGCCGCCGGCACTTCCGGAGCCCGTTCCCGCCCCGCAGGGGTCCGTGACGGTCTAGGCGATCCGTCATCGACCGCAGCAGGCAGCGGTACCGCTCGATCGCCGGCAGGCCATGCGCCCGCGCCGGACGTGGCGCGACTGCTCGCAACACCATCGGTTCCCGGCGTGCGGATTCGCGGATCGTTCGCATCACGGCTATCCGTCGGGAATCGCGTGTGCTATGATCGCGAAATCGGGTCATTTACAGTCAATCACATATGGAACTGGCGAATGCCTGGGATCGAGGAGTGGCGGTGGTGAAGCGTCTGGCTCTTGTTCTCGTCATCGCGGCCGCGGTGCTGGTGGGGGCTCTTGCCACCGTCACCGCAACCAGGGACTCCCGCTTGCAGGGGGCCTCACCGACCCCGGGCGCCGTCAGCGAGCCGGTCAGCGCGGGTGACTGGACCTTCCAGGTGCTGGAGCTCGAGCGACTGGACAGCTACTACGCAGAGCAGCGGGGCGAGGTGTTCGAGCCGGAGGGCGTGTACCTGGTGGTCGGCGTGGCGATCACACCTACGACGGCACGTCCACCCGGGTTGGCGACCGGTATGTGCCGTACCTCTGGTTCGAAGTGACATCATCCTCGGGAGAGATCTTCAACACATCCTCCGTCGACGCCTTCGCTGCATTCCAGGTCGAGGAAACCTATCGGGACGACTTTCCGCTTCCACCGCTGTCCCTCAGCGGGGTTGCGGATCCGGGCGTCACCCACTTCAAGAGATATCTTTTCGACATCCCGGCCGACGCGACCGGACTCACCCTGACGTCGCACCCAACCGCGCCCGGCGAGTTCGCCATTCCGCTACTCGATCCCGACGACATCGCGAGTGAGACCCAGTGGGAGCTGGACATCGTCGACGTCACCCTGCACGAGACCCTGGGACCGCCCGTGAGCGGCGCAGTGTACGAGCCGCTGGGGGAATACCTCGTTGTCGACGCCCGACTCACCCGCCTGCAGGAAACCCGGGCCGCCATCGATGCCACGTGGTTCGCCGTACGGGCGGGGGACGGGGAGCCGATCCCGGTCTCCATCAGGGAGTCGATCGAGCTGGGGCTTCCGATCGATGCGGAGGGAGGGGAGACGGTCTCGATCCATCTCGTCTTCGATGTGCCCGCCGGTTCCGATGACCTGGCACTGGTCACGATGCCGGGCGCCCCGCTCGACATCGAGATCCCACTGTCGCCGCGTCTCGCGCCGCCGGCCTCGCCGACCGCCGCCCCCACCCCGACGTTCACGCCCGCGCCGACCGCGACCGTGACGCCGAGCCCGTCGCCGTCACCACCCCCGACCATGGCGCCGACCGCCACGCCGAGTCCAACGCCATCCCCGACTGCCACGCCGAGTCCTTCCCCGACACCGGTGCCAGAGCCCGGCGCCGTGCGCGTCGTGACGGCGGGCGAGGGCGCGGCGCTGCCCGCGAGCGCCACCGGGGCGGTGGAGATCATCCTCGATACCTCCGGCAGCATGCTGCAGCCCATGGGCGACCAGCTTCGCATCGATGTGGCGCGCGACGTGCTGACGGGTGTCGTGACCGGGCAGCTGCCGCCCGGCACCCAGACTGCGCTGCGGGTGTTCGGCACCGTGCCGGGCTCGTGCGAGACCAGTCTCGCCATCCCGCTCGGTCCTCTCGACCCGACGTCGGCGGCCACCACGGTCGCCGGTCTCCAGGCCATCAACGAGGTGCGCACGCCGCTCGGCGCGTCGCTCGATGCGGCGGCGGGTGACCTCTCCGCCGTCGAGGGGCCGAAGCTGATCGTGCTGATCACCGACGGCGAGGAGACCTGCGGTGGCGACCCCGGTGCGGTGATCGAGGCCCTCGCGGCGCAGGGGATCGATGTTCGTGTCAACATCGTCGGCTTCGCGATCAACGATCCCGTGATCGAGGAGCAGCTGGCGCAGTGGGCCGAGCAGGGAGGCGGGATCTACGTGTCGGCGGAGGACGCCGACGACCTCGGGCCGGCCCTCAGCCAGGCGCTGCAGCCGTCGTTCGACGTGCGGGACAGCGACGGGTTCCTCGTCGGCAGCGGCATCGTCGACGGCGAGGCGGTGCCGGTGGATGCCGGTCGCTACATCGTCACCGTGAACACGAGCCCGCCGATCGTGTTCGAGCGGGTGGTGGTCGAGCCGAGCCAGACCACGGAGGTCGTCCTCGGGCAGGATGATTGATCCCGGCATGCGCGTACCGGGGCAGGCAGCGGAGCCCGCACGGTATTCGCCCGGGGTGAGCAGGGTATCGAGCCAGGGCGGGTCGCGATACCCTCCCAGGCACATGGCGATCCCTGCCAGGGACGTGACTGCCACCCATCACCGGGCGGACCTGACCAGACACTGGCCACTGGACCCGACGCTGTCGATCGAGCCTGTCGAAGCGGGTACCAGCAACCCATCGTTCCGCGGGCGCTCGCCCTCGGAGGCCTTCGTCCTGAGCTCCACCGGAACGAGGGCGTGGCGCCGTGACTCGGTTGCGAGCACGCACCTCTCGGCTCCCTGAGCCAGGTCGGACTGCCGTTCGCGGTGCCGGTGCCGACGCGTTCCGGGTCGAGTCGAGATCGTGCGGGACGGTGACATCTTCCTGGCCGCTGTTCCGGCACATTCCTGGGGGCCGCCGCGTACGGAGATGCTGAGGAGACATGACGTTGCGGAGGGGCCTGGTGATCCTCGACCGGGCGATGATGACGTTGACGCTGCCCGTTGATGCGACCATCCCCGACACCTTCGGTGATCTCGCCGCCATCCACCCACGCAACCTCGTCTACTGGAGGCGCTGGAGCGGCTGTCGGACGACCCGGGGCATGGGCGCTGATCGACGCGTTCGCGGCCGGGTACCTGCGTGTCCTGCCGCTCGACGAGCGGGAGCCGGCGGCGGTGTCCACGCTCCTGCCGATGTGCGAGATGAGCGGCCGATCCACTGGCTGGGCCGCATGGAGCAGGGGCTGACGACACCCGACGACATCCGGGACCGGGCGGTGCGGCTGCCCGCCCTCGATCGCTGGCTGGAGGCGCAAGGCCCCGCGCTCGCAGCGAGACGCCAGTCGATCCGCTCCCGGTGAGCTCCCTGCGATGGTGACCCATCCTCCCTGTGACGCCAGCAACCGTCGGTGGCATGGGCCGTGCAGCCCGCCTCCCATCGTCATGCGCGCGAGCGGCGGGGTGGGATGATGCAGGTCGGCCAGCTGGCAGTCACCGGGATCTCGGACGGCACCTTCGTGGCCCGGCCATCGTATTTCGGGAAGCACGTGTCCGTTGCGGCCCGCCCGGACGTCTTCGACCGGTTCGGGGCGGCCTGGCTTCCAATCGGTTGCTTCCTCATTCGTGCGCCCGGATCGCTGGTTCTCGTCGATGCCGGGCTCGGTCCCGAGGCGAAGCAGCTCCCGGACGGGATGATGCTCGTGGGCGGGCAGCTCCTTGCCGGCCTGCATGCGGCGGGGGTGGAACCATCCGATATCGACCATGTCGTGTGCACGCACCTGCACTCGGACCACTGCGGATGGCTCTACACGCCGGACATGCAGACCGTCTTCGGTTCGGCGACCATCTGGGTCGGCACGGCCGACCTCGAAGCGGTCCTCGACGGGACTCTCGGCACTGCGGACCACATTCGCCGGGGATTGGGCTCACACGCGGCTGAACCGGCCGTTCAGCGAATGACCGGCACCGTCGAGATCGCTCCAGGCATCGTGGCGCAGCCGTCGCCCGGCCACACGATGAGACACTACCTCGTCGAGGTGTGCTCCGAGGGCGAGACGCTCCTGCTGGTGGGGGATGCGATCACCTGTCCGATCCAGCTCGACGAGCCCACCTGGCACTCCTATGGAGACGTCGATCCCGCGCTGGGGCTCAGGAATCGGGACGCGATCTGGGAGCGGCTCCGGAACGAAGCCTTCCCTGCCGTCGGGTCCCACTTCCCCGGGTTGAGGGCAGGCAGGGTCGATCGCGTTGGCGGCTGGGTGGAGGAGCGCGCTCGTGCGGACGACCGTTGGGGGTGACGGAGCTGCAGCCGGAGCGACGCGTGGTCCCAGATCGAGTCTGCCTGCCTGATTGGAGAATCGTGCAGGGGAGCGAGCCGACGATTGCCGTTCGCGCCGCTGGGCCTGGCTAGAACGAGACGCAGACCGGATGCGAGTCGACGCGGAGTACCGCCTCCTGCTGGAACCGCTGCTCGTATGCCGCGCGGATCTCCTCGAAGTGCGCGCTGGCCTCATCCACCTCGGTGGCCGGATAGAAGACGATCATCACGATCGTGTCCTGGGAGAGCATCACTCCCTCCCTGTCGAGGAACTGGCCGTATCCCTCGAGGATCGTCAGGCCGTCCGGGAAGCGTGGCGTGATCTCGTCTTCGAGGAACTCTCGCCACTCACCCGGGGTGACGTCCGTTCCGTCCGGCTCGATGGTGCCGAAGTAGAGCTCGGTGCGGATCCATGCTTCGGCTCCGACCCCCGGTGCGACCTCGTCGCAGGCATTGGCCGGCACCGGCGTGGCGGCAGGGGTGGCACCGGTTCCCTGGGCGGATGCGGTTCGTGGCATGCCGACGACGAGCAGGATCGCGGCAGCCAGGAAGGTGGTCAGCAGCGAGCCGACCACCCGTCGGCCGTGGAGGTCTGGGTCCCGAAGTGCACTGGTCTGGCAGGGCATCGCGAGGCGTCCTTTCCCGTGCATTGTTCAGGCTGACGAGCTGGTGTCCCAATGCTTCCAGTATAGGACCGGCAATACCCTTCGCAACGGCGGGTGGAGGGGAGCGTGAGCGATATCGCATCCACGCATTGCGAAGGGGCCCCGCGTCGACACGGGCCCCTCCGGCAGGTTGGTTTCGCTCCGTCGTGGCTCCGGGAACGCCGGCGGACAGCGACCCGGTCCCCGTCATCACTCGCCGCAGAAAACCAGCGCGACGGTGGAGGGGATGTCGCCCAGCACCGCCTGTCGGTTCAGCAGGCCGTTCTCCCGGCTGCGGCGCAGGATCGCCAGGTTGTCCGAGTTCTGGTTCGCGACGAGCAGCCGTGTGCCGTTGGGGTCGAGCGCGAAGTGGCGCGGGAAGGAGCCTTCGGTCGAGGCGTGCCCGGCGACACTCAGCTCGCCAGAGCTCTTGTCGACCGCCCAGACCACGATGCTGTCGTGCCCTCGGTTGGAACCGTAGACGAAGCGGCCGTCCTCCGACACGATCACGTGGGCGCAGTAGGACTCTCCCTCATACCCCTCCGGCAGGGCGGAGATCGTCTGGCGCGCGGTCAGGGACCCTGTGGAGCCGTCGTAGTCGCAGATGGTGAGAGTCGAATCCAGCTCGTTGATCACGTAGACGCGATTGCCGTCCGGCGAGAAGGCGAGGTGGCGCGGACCCGCCCCTGGATGGGTCTTCATCGCGCCCTGGCGCGTGAGGGTGCCGCTCCCGGTGTCGAGGGTGTAGGTGATGACCTCGTCGGTGCCGAGGTCGTTGGCCAGGACGTAGCGACCGTCCGGCGTGGGGAGGATCATGTGGGCATGCGGTCCCTCCTGCCGGTCAGGGTTGACGCTCGAGCCCTCGTGCTGGACCACGCTCGTTGGCTCGCCGAGGCTGCCGTCCTCGTTGATCGGCAGGGCCGCCACCGAGCCGCTGCCGTAGTTGGCGACGAGCGCGTAGCGCCCGGTCCTGTCGATGCTGACGTGGCAGGGGCCGTCCCCGCCCGACGGCTGGCGGTTGAGCTCCGTGAGCTTGCCGGTCTGCGAGTCGCGCGAGAACGCGGCCACCGCGCCCCCGCGCGACTCGCAGACGGCGTAGACGAAGCGGCCGTCGTCGCTGGCGACGAGGTAGGTAGGGTTCGTCAGCCCCTCTACCGTCTGGATGTGCTCCAGGGCGCCCGAGTCGTCATCGTAGCGGTAGACGACGATCCCGATGTTGCGGCCCAGCGGGGGCTCGGTGTAGGTGCCGGTGTAGAGGTAGGACATGCCTGGTGCTTCTCCTTGACGTCTTGGCGGCCGCGGCCGGATCGAGTGACGCTTGCTCCAGTATTGCCCAGATTCCCCGATCGGTCCCGAATCTTGGCCCGCACGGAAGGGAGGCGATGGTCGCGTGGCCGGAGACGTTGCGCGCTACCGGACACGGTGAGCGTTGCCGGTCGGACGCCCGCCCGGATTCGCTCCGGAGCCGCATACGTTCGCGGGGAACTAGCCCGATCGAGGGTATTGACATCCTGGCACCGTCGGCCTATGATGCAAGTGCATCGGGAACGTGGTCCCGGGGCGGCGGGGAAACCCAAGGCACCGGTGAAGATACGACCCGATGCATCTTTTTGTGCTCCAGAACTCCCTATCCCCCCACAACACCCACGTGGAGTCAGGGCGCAGGCACGGTCGCGCCTGTGCCCCGCGGCGTGCGCTGCCCGACGTCGCCGGTTTGCGTCGACTGAGCGGATGCGGGCCGACACAAGATCGGCCCCTGCGGATCACATGGCAGGTCAGGTGCTCCAGGGCCAGAGCGTGGGAGGGGCAGCTGGCCTTCCCTCCGGGTCCTGTCGGTGGCCGGCCCGGCGCTGCGGTCAGACCGGGGGCCAGGTGAGCATCCAGCCGCCGTCGACGTAGAAGGTCGACCCGGTGCAGTAGCTGGCCGCCTCCGAGGCGAGGAACAGCGCCATGTTGGCGATATCCGCCGGTTCCCCGGCCCGCAGCAGGGGGATCTGTGCCTCCGCCCCCTGGCGGTACTCGGGATCCTCCTTCGCCCTCCGGTTCATCGGCGTCAGGATCATCCCCGGCGCGATGTCGTTCACCGTGATGCCGTGCGGCGCCAGCTCGACGGCCTGGGTCCGGGTGAGATTCCGCAGCCCCGCCTTCGAGACGTTGTACGGGCCCCCGCCCGCCGTGCACGCCTCCTCGTGCACCGAGCTGATGTTGATGATCCGGCCCCCCGCGCCACGATCGACCATCCGCCTGGCGGCGGCCCGCGAGCAGTAGAACGGTCCGTAGAGGTTGGTCTTCAGCACGCGGTCCCACGTCGCCGTGTCGAGCTCGTGGATGTGTCCACCTCCGCCCTGACCGGCGTTGTTGACGAGGATGTCGATTCGCCCGAATGCCTCGTCCAGCACCGCGAACATGCGCTCGACAGCGTCCTCGTCGCCGACGTCCGCCTGTGTGACGATGGCGTTGCGGCCGGCGTCCCGGACGTACTGTGCCGTCTCCTCGGCGCCCTCGCGGTCCGAGTGGTAGTGCACCACCACGTCCGCGCCACTCTCGGCGAAGCGGCGGGCGATGCCCTGTCCGATCCCGCTGTCCGAACCGGTGATCAGGGCGACCTGTCCGTCAATCCTCAGCTCCATGACCCACTCCAGGTAATCCGCGCGGTGAACGATCCAGTGGTTCGGATCATCGTGACAACCATCGGCGGTGTCAATCTGCGGCGATGGCCACGTGGTTCAAGCAATACCGATGCCTCGGACGGTAGCGGCGTGGCCTTCATCCTGGCTGTTCGCTAGCTGATCGAAGGCGTCGTACCGAACCAGGGTAAGGGTCACACAAGCCTTCGCACGGTGTGTCGGGCCGGCCCCGCGTCGGGTCTGCATCCGTTTCCCGAAGGGTCCATCCGGATTCGGTGTCACAGGCGAGGCCGCTGTCCTGTCTGATGGGCAGAAGACATCTCTCGATGAACGAAGGAGTTCACAATGAATCTCGCCCTGTGGATCGTTACCAGCCTGCTTGCCACGGTCGCCCTGGCCGGCGGTATCAGCAAGATGTTCCTGCCGAAGGAGAAGCTGGACGCGCATCCGGCCAGCTGGACCTCGCACGCCAGCAACGGCTTCGTCAAGACGCTTGGTGTCCTCGAGCTCCTGGCCGCCGTTGGCCTGATCCTGCCCGCCGTGGTGGACATCGTACCGGTGATGGTGCCGGTCACGGCCGCCTGCTGGGTCGTGCTCATGATCTGCGCGACGTTCGTTCACGCTCGGCTCGGTCAGGTCAGGCTCGCGATGCTGACCACAGGCTATCTGGCTCTGGCTGTCTTCGTGACATGGGGCCGTTTCGGGCCCGAGTCCTTCGGCTGATACGGCCGGTCGTTCGCCAACCCGATGGAAAGCGGTGTGCCCGTGAATGTTCTTGAAGCAATGACCGTCGTCCCGCCCGGATTCCTGCTCGGGGTGCCGCTGTTCGGCACCTTCGGCGCGATCATCCTGATCATGTTCTTCGTCTCCGCTCTCGCGACGCCGCGGTCGCGAGGCGGTGCCCCACGACTCGGCGCACTGATCGCGCTGCTCGTGCTGATCCTCGTGGTGCTGGTGGTCTGGAGACGCTGAGCGCGAAGGGGAGCGACCGCGATACGAGAGCATGCTCCCGAATCGATGCATGGATGGTGTCACAACCGTGCCGTCTGCCTTGTCGTAGGGGGAGGAGGCAGTTATCGACGAAGGAGTCTATGATGCACGTCACGGTCGCAGAAGCGACGGATACGATCGAACGAGCGCCGATGTCACGTCCGGGTCGGACGGGGCGCGAGGTCCATGGCATGACCGAGCGAGAGCAACTGCTGGATGAGCTGCGGCCGGGTGCGTTTGCGATCGCCTACCGGATGCTCGGCAGTGTCTCCGAAGCCGAGGACGTCGTGCAGGAAGCCCTGCTGCGGGTGCACCAGGCACTCGATCGAGGCGAGACGATCGTCGCGCCGCGTGCGTTCGTCGCCAGGGTGACCACCCGTTTGGCGATCAACGAGCTGACCTCGGCGCGTGCCCGCCGCGAGCGCTACGTCGGCGACTGGCTTCCGGAGCCGGTCGTCACCGGCGGGAAGGATGACCCTGCCTGGCAGGTGGAGACCACCGATTCGCTGTCGATGGCCATGCTGGTGGTGCTGGAACGCCTCACGCCGGAGCAGCGTGCCGTCTTCCTCCTCCGCGATGTGTTCGGCTATGCGTATCGGGAGATCTCCGAGATCGTCGGCAAGAGCGAGGACAACGTGCGCCAGCTCGCCACCCGTGCCCGCCGCCACGTGGAGCAGCGCCGGCCCCGATTCGACACCACGCGCGAGCAGCGTGACGAGCTTGCACGTCGGTTCTTTGCCGCCACCGAGCGGGGCGATCTGGCCGGACTCGAGGCCCTGCTCGCGCGTGACGTACAGGTGACCAGCGACGGCGGCGGCAAGGTTCCGAACATCGCACGACCGGTGCGCGGGCGCGACAAGGTGGCGCGCTTGCTGATCTACGGGTTCCGGCTGTTGAGTCGTCTTCCGGGTGTGTCGATGCGCATTGTCGAGGTCAATGGTGGACCGGGTGCGCTCCTGCTCGACGAGCGGCAGCATCTGATCGGGGTGTGGGCGCTCGTTGTCGCCGACGGCGAGATCATCGGCATCAACTCGATCGTCAACCCCGACAAGCTGGCGCATCTGGGCCCGGTCGCCGACACGGACGCGCTCCTGCGCTCCCTGAGGTGAGCGCGGGAGCGCGTCTGGCCGAGGCGGCTAGTGGAGGCGACCCGATGCACCGCCCGGGAGGTCGTCGAACGCCGCCGGGTCCGGCAGGGTGCCGTCGAGCTGGGCCCAGTAGCGGTCGGTGATCTCGGCGCTGTACTTGTCCGGCACGAAGTGGCGATAGGCCATCACCTGCAGCCCCAGGTGCATCAGCTCCCGGCCGTAGGGGAGGTGGCGGAGGATGTTGGCGACGTGCACGTGCCGCTGGTGGTTGAAGTCCGGCAGCTCGCCGGCGAGGAAGAGCCGGATCACGTTGGCGTAGCGACGCTCGACCTGGATCGATGCGATCGTCCGCTTCGGCTTGCCGCTGCTGGTGAATGACGTGGTCATGCGCTGCTCCCGCCCGTTTCGATGTCCCTCGCGAAATGGTCCGGCAGGCCGTCGGCGGTCCGGATCGCCGCGGCCATGGCGGCAACATCGTAGGCGACCCGCCGGACCTCGGCCTGCGGTTCACCGTCGCCGACGGTGAGCAGGACCCATGTCGCCCGCGGGTCGCCGTCCTTCGGCTTGCCGACGCTGCCCGCGTTGATGAACAGCACGCCTTCGATCTCCCGCGCCCACGGCTTGTGGGTGTGCCCGAAGACCAGCACGTCGCAATCCGCGGCGCGGGCGATGCGTGCCAGCGAGCCGGGGTCGCGGTCCTCGAAGAGATACTCGTTCATGCGACGCGGGCTGCCGTGCACCAACCGGAACCGCGTCCCGTGTACCTCGAACCGGATCTCCGGCACGAGCGTGCGGAGGTAGGACTTGTGCTCGTCCGTCGTGACCCGGCGGGTCCACATCAGCGACTGCTGCCCGCGAGCCTCCTCGGCGGCATCCCGGTAGGCGCAGCCGCAGTCGTCGCGGTCGAAGCCGACGCCGTCGTCGTAGTTCCCCATGATGGTGGGGATGCAGCGCCGGAGGACCAGGGCCGTCGTCTCGTTCGGGAACGCACCGTACCCGACCAGGTCGCCCAGGCAGTAGACGGCATCGGTCCGCTCGGCGTCGATCGCCGCGAGGACGGCCTCGGTGGCGCCGAGGTTGCCGTGGAGGTCGCTGAGGATCGCGATGCGGGTGCTCATGGCTGCGCCGTCTCGCGTGCCTGTGCCGTTGACGCGGGGAAGGATCGGTCCCGCAGCCAGAGGGTGACGTAGACCAGCGCGACCAGCACCGGCACCTCGATCAGCGGGCCGATCACGCCGGTGAGCGCCTCGCCGGAGGCGATGCCGAAGACGCCGACGGCGACAGCGATCGCCAGCTCGAAGTTGTTGCCGGCGGCGGTGAAGGCGATCGCCGTGGTCTCCTCGTACCCGAAGCCGAGCGCCCGCGACACGAAGAAGGCGATGAAGAACATCAGCCCGAAGTAGATCACCAGCGGGATCGCGATCCGCACGATGTCGAGCGGCCGGTCGAGCAGGCGGTCGCCCTGCATCGCGAACATGATCACGATGGTGTAGAGGAGCCCGAGCAGGGCGGTCGGCCCGATCCGGGGCAGGAAGGTGTTCGTGTACCATCCCTGGCCCTTCGCCGGGATCAGCGTGGCTCGGGTCAGGACCCCCGCCGCGAGCGGGATGCCGAGGAAGATCAGCACGTTGCGGGCGATCTCCCACATCGAGACGTCCAGCTCGGTCGTGGTGGCTCCGAACCAGCCCGGGATCCCGGTCAGGAAGAGCCAGCCGAGCACCGAGTACATGGCGATCTGGAAGACCGAGTTGATGGCCACCAGCACCGCGGCGACCTCGCCATCGCCGCAGGCGAGCTGGTTCCAGATCAGCACCATCGCGATGCAGCGCGCCAGCCCGATCAGGATCAGCCCGGTGCGGTAGGCCGGCTCGTCCGGCAGGAACGCCCAGGCGAGCCCGAACATCAGCAGCGGACCGACCACCCAGTTCAGCACCGACGAGGTGAGGACGAGCCGGCGGTCGGTGACGACAGCGCCGACCGCCTCGAACCTCACCTTCGCCAGCACCGGGTACATCATCCAGAGCAGGCCGATCGCGATCGGCAGCGAGACACCGGCGACCTGCACCGAGTCGAGCCGCTCGCCCAGGTCGGGGAAGACCTTGCCCAGCACGATGCCGAGCGCCATCGCCAGCAGGATCCAGAGCGGCAGGAACCGGTCGATCGTGCCGAGCCGGGCAGGGCGACGGCCCGCCGCGCGGCGAGCCGTCGCATGCTTTGCGGTAGCAACCATCAACAGCATGAACCCTTCGCACTCGTGACGCCGGCAAGCTGGATAACCTGTGGCGCCGTGGCGTTGCAGCAGCTCGACGCCGTGGCGGTCTCGCGCTCGGATGCCGACCCGCCGCAGCACGACGACGCTTCGTTCGCTGGAGCTTCATCGGTAGCCGCCTCGGCGCCGCAGCACGCCACCCCGCGCTCGGCGAGGGCGCTCGACGAGCAGACGCCGGTCTCAGGCAGCACCAGCTGCACGTCGCGGGCCGCATCCCAATCGCCTGCCAGCGCGGCGGCGACCGAGCGGACCTGCTCATACCCGGTCAGCATCAGGAAGGTCGGTGCGCGCCCGTAGCTCTTCATGCCGACCACGTAGAGATCGGGCTCGGGGTGCTTCAGCTCCTCCGCGCCATGCGGTGGCACCGAGCCGCAGCTGTGCACGTTGGGATCGATGAGTGGGGCGAGGGCGACGGGACTCTCCACGGCCGGGTCGAGTGCCAGCCGCAGCTCCGACAGCAGGTCGAGGTCGGGTCGGAAGCCCGTGGCGCCGACGATCTCGTCGACGGGCTCCAGCACGCTGTCCAGACCGGACACCACGATGCCGTCAGCGGTTCGTTCCAGGCGGACGATCTTCAGACCGGCGACGAGGCGCAGGCGACCGCCGTCGACGAGACTTCGGACGCGGGCGCCGAGCTCGCCACGAGCGGGCAGGGCGTCGTTGATGCCACCGCCGAAGAGATTGCCGAGGGCGTGGGCAGGCTTGCGGATCGCCCACGTGATCTCCGTGCCCGGCTCCTGGTCGGCGAGGTCGACGAGATCGAGGAGGACGTTGAACGCCGAGTGTCCGCTGCCGACCACCAGCACCCGCCTGCCCGCGTAGCGCTGCCTGGCGGAGCCGAGCACGTCGGGGATGCCGTAGGTGATGTGGTCCGCCAGATCCTGCTCGCCGATGGCGGGGCGACCGGACGCGCCGAGCGGGTTTGGTCGGGTCCAGGTGCCGGAGGCGTCCACCACGGCCCGGGCGAGGATCGTGTCCTCCGCGCCATCGGGCGTGCGGACGGTCACGAGGAACGGTGCCTCGTCGCGTCCTGGCGACGACATCTTGTCGAAGCCGTGGCGGGTGACCGAGACCACCTCGGTGTTCAGCCGGATGTGGTCGTGCATGTCAGGGTGGGCCGCGAGCGGCTCGAGGTAGCGGTCGACGAGGTCGTTGCCGGTGGGGTAGCTCTCCGGGTCGGGAGCCGTCCAGCCGGTATCCCCCAGCATGTCCGCGGCGGCGCGATCGACGGCGTACCGCCACGGCGAGAAGAGGCGAACGTGTCCCCAGTCGCGGACGCTCGCCCCGACGGCGGCACCCCGCTCCAGCACCAGTGGCTCGAGGCCCCGCACCAGCAGGTGTGCCGCGGCGGCGAGGCCGACCGGGCCGGCACCGACGACGACGACCGGACAGGCCGTTCGATCCATGCTCGATCCTTTCATATAGACAAGCGTCTATCTCTTGCCGCAAAAAAAGAGGTCCGAGACCCTTAGGAGACGGACACCGCCGGGCGCGCAGCTCCCAGGATCTGACCCGCCGCTGACTCGAGCAGCTCGATTCCCCGTGGGTCGACCTCGTAGTACGCCCAGATCCCACGCCGCGACACCGTGATCAGTCCCGCCTGGCGCAGCACCTTGAGGTGGTGCGCGATCGTCGGCTGGCTCACGTCGAACCGGTCCACGATCTCACAGGCACAGATCGCCTCCGACTGGGCGGCGATGAGACGGAAGATGCCCAGCCTCGTGCCATCGCCCAGTGCCTTGAACACGGCGAGCAGCCGTTCCTGGTCGTCCGTGGCCAGTGGGGCCGGCTCGGCGATGGGATCGCAGCATGCTTCGGTCTGGAGTCTCGGCATCCTCGTGCTCATGCAGTGAGCCTAACAGAATATATAGATGGACGTCAATACGTTGTGTTCCATTCCGGCTGGACAGAGAGGGGAGAATGGGCGAAACGATGATCGCGAGATCATCGAGCGGCAGTCGAGGTGATGTCGGGTCGCCTCTGGCGGGAAGGAGGGGGTGGATGGTGAGTGTGGACGGGTTGGGTGGCACGGCGCGCGTGCTGCTGACGGGGATGTCGGGGTCCGGCAAGTCGACCGTCGTCGCTGCCCTGGCCGGGCGGGGCTTCGACGCGATCGATCTCGATGACCCCGAGTGGTCGGAGGAGGTCGCTGTGCCCGGCGAGGAGCTCACGGGGATCGGCGGCGGTCGCGACTGGGTCTGGCGCGAGGAGCGGGTGAGGCGCCTCCTGGATAGACCGGCGGACGGTCCGCTGTTCGTCAGTGGCTGCTCTCCCAACCAGGGGCTCTTCTACCCGCACCTCGATCGCATCATTCTCCTCACGGCCCCGGTCGACGTGATCGTCTCGCGGCTGGAGACCCGGACCACCAACACGTTCGGGAAACGTCCCGACGAGGTGAAGCGGGTGCTGCGGCTCAAGGAGGAGATCGAGCCACGACTGCGGGGCGGGGCCACGCTTGAGATCGACACCAGCGTGCCGCTGGATTGGGTCATCGGGCAGGTGCTCCGCCATGTCGGGGTGGCCGCCGGCTGATGGAGGGCCCGCGCCAAGGGCAGTTGGCCGGATCAGTCGAAGTCGAAGAGGCCGTCGAGGAACGAGCGCTTCGTGCGGCGGCGCGGTCGGCCGCTGTCGTCCCCATCTCGGTCGTACCGGTCGTCGTCTCGCCGGCGCTCGTATCGATCGTCATCGTCGTCGCAGCCTCGGTCGACGCAGGCCGCCGAGCGCTCGAAGATCTTGTCGAGCTCGCCGCGGTCGAGCCAGATGCCACGGCAGGTTGGGCACCAGTCGACCTCGATGCCCTGGCGATCGGTTACCTGGAGCTCCGTCTGGTCGATGGGACATCTCATGCTTCTTGCGCGGGTAGCGGTTGGTTGCCGGGGCGATGCGCCTCGGCTCGTCAAGCCTGGCGCAGGCGTCCGAGCGGGAACGGTAGCCACCATGCGCCTCCGGGACGGCGGTACCGTGGCCATGGTCACCGCCCGGCTGGCGGCACCTCAGGGATCGCGTCGCCGCGTCGGTCGCGGGAATCCGTCTTCGCAGTGCTGCCCCAGCAGTTGTGTTCGCGTGGGGCGCGGTCTAGAGTGGAGACATCCAACGCCATGGCGGTTGGGTTGGGACCCAATGGAGAGCTGCATACACGGCAGGAGGAGTCCATGCGGCGTGCATCGGTCGTGTTGCTCATGTCGGGGCTTCTGCTCGGGCTCGGCGCCGGCACGGTGTCGGCCCAGGATGCCACACCCGCTTCGGCCACTCCGGTGTCGAGTGCTGGAGTAGAGGTGGTGTTCATCCAGAGCGCGTCCTCCAGCTCGCTGGCGCCCGTGGAGGCGAACGTCCTGGGCGCGACCCACGAGCTGAAGCTGACGGGGCACATCGATCCGGTCATCGCTCTTGTCGACCACCCTGGCCACGAGGTTGGCACCATCCAGGCGAGCGACCTGCTGGCGACGATCGACGCGGAGCCGGCCGACCCGCCCAGGGCGGCGCTGGTGGCCCGGACGAGCGAGGGCACCGAGGAAATCGTCGCCCTCGAGATCCTCAGCGGGGCGGCCGACACCGAGGGAAATATCGTCTACATGGTCCGGGTGCTTGCCGACGACAGCGACCTGGAGCTCGAGCTTGCGAGCGAGCCGGTGATCGATCTCGCCGATGCACGGTCCTACATGGCGACGCACCTGTTCATCGAAGACCGGTGCGTCGACAACGGCACCGGGGAGATCGGTCAGTGCTGACATCGCGCAGGTGCGGCAGCCGCGCGACACGCGGGCGTGGCGCCCGTCCCTGATTGGTCGCTTTCGTGTGAGGATCACCGCCATGCATCGCCCGCTCGTGCGCATGATCGCCTTCCTGCTGCTGGCCGGGTTCGTCCCGATGGCCGCCGCTGCGCAGGAATCCAGTCCTGTCGACGACTTCGTGAGCCCGGATCCCGCCGCTTGCCGGGTCACGCCGCGCACCCTGGACGACCTCCGGGGCTTTCTGCCCTCGCCGGCCGACGAGGGCACGCCCTCCGCCATCGCTGCCCCGCCGTCTCCAGTCCCGCCCGAGGGCGTGCCGGCGGATCCGGAGATCGTGGAGGCGATCACCGCCGTCACCTACGAGCTATATGCCTGCCTCAACGCCAATGATTTCCTGCGCGTGTTCGCGCTCTACACCGATGGATACATGACCCGCTCCTTCGTGAGCGAGGATATCGCGCCGGAGGCGATCGACCTGTTCGGCACACCGATTCCGGCGGAGCCTGCCGACAAGCGGACGTCCGTCGCGGTGCGGGACGTACAGGTGCTCGATGACGGACGCATCGGCGCGCTGGTGGTCAGTCGCAGCCCGTACGGCGATGGCGCCGACGTGCCGACGTACTACATCTTCGTCGAGCAGGAGGGGCGCTACCTCGTGGACGATATCGTCCTGCCACCGTTCGACGGTGGGTAGGGCAGGGGTGATCGGAAGCCGTCGCTGTGCGGGCGGCAACACATGAGTGCCTGTGGCCGGAGAACGCTGGCATCGATCTTGGTGGGTGTACCCTCGTACGACGCTGACGACGCGGAGGATCATCACCATGACTGACCAAGATCCACGACCCAACACGTCGCGTACCGATGACAGGCCGGTGATGGGAGATCACCCGGACCTCGAGATGGAGGACCAGACGCGAACACCACCCGCGGGCTCCGAAGACGGCATGGCGAGGCTGTTCGTGCCTGGGATCATCGTGCTGGTGATCGTCCTGGCGGTGATCGCCTATTTCCTCTGGTTCGATTGATGGACCCTGTGGGGCGCGGCCCCACGACCCCGCCGCATCCGCCGCACGGTGTCGACCTGGCGCTGTCCTGCGCCAGGTCGGGTCCCGTTGCGTCGCCCCCGTGCACCAGCCGAGCGGTTTGCCTCCAGTCCACAACATGACGAGCCACCACGATCTCCGGTCATGACGCGCTCGTGACGTGGGTGGTGCGTGCCCCCGTCGGTCTCCGCTCGAGGCCGCGGCCAGCCCGGGAGCGTGGCCGGAGATCACCCTTGCCAGGCCCAGCGGGACCCCGTTGTCACCTTCGGCGAGGGGCGATCTCGTGGCATCGAGATGGATGGCAGGGGGATGGGTTTGTAGCCGAAATCCCCGAAAAACAGGGGAAAACCCACTCGTTATGGTAAAATACGGGTGGACCACGATTGCATGATCGAGCGCCGGACAGCCGTCCGCCTGTCTGGCGACCGCCCAGGAGGCACCATGAGTATCAACACCAGGACCGCCCGACAGGGGCCGGGGCGCGTCACGGTGGCGGGACCCCGTCCCATCGACACAACCCGAACCGAGCCCGCCGAACAGGTACGCATCGGTGCTCCCGTCGTTCCCGTGCCAATCACGTGGGGTGGGCACACCGTGAATGCCCCCGGGTTCGATCAGGACCGGTTCGACCGGGCGATGGCACGGGCCTTCGTCGACGATCTCCAGATCAAGCCGCTGCGGGGCGAGACCTTCCTCGTCCACTATCCGGGGGCGACGCATGGTCACCGGGTGACCCGCGAGACCTGCAGCTGCCCCGCCGGCCAGCACGATGTGCCGTGCAAGCACCGCGCGCTGGTGATCGCGCACCTCGACATCCGCATGCCGGAGGCGGCCCGCCGGTGGGCACGCCGGGCTCGCGCCCGCCAGGTCGCGGCCGCTCGTGCCGAGGCTGCCTGACGCACCATCTCGCTTGTCACGGCGTCTTTTGGCGTTTCAGCCAACGTTCATCTTCGCCTCAGGACGCCTTCAGCACCCAACCGCATACTCGGGGACAGAAGGACGACAGAAGCGCTGGCAACAGCGTCGTTCTTCTTCTCTCCTCCCCACATCCCTGGATGGCGGCGGTGGTCCTCCCGGACCCCGCCGCCATTCGCATGTCGATGGCCGGGCGTCAGGCCGTGCAGCCATCGACGGTTTCCGGGTGAGCCATCGCCGCGCGCGATGAGGCGCTGATCCGCGTCCACGTTGGCGATGGGCGTGGGGTGGTCTAGCCGCGGAGAGCCGGCTCGGACGATCGCTCCAGGACCGTGCGCATGTGGGAGCGCAGGCCGGAGGGGGTGTAGGTCACGCCGAAGTGCAGCTCGACCCAGGCCACCGCATCCCTGATCGTTCGGAACTCCCCCGCCTCGTAGCGGGCGATGACCTCCCGACTCTGCTCCGGTGTGAGCTTCGAGGGGTTTCCCGGCGCGTTGTAGCCCGGCGTCCGCTCGAGCACCGCCTCGAGTCCATCCCTGCGATACCAGTCGACCCAGCGCTGGAGAGTGCGGTAGTGTACGCCCATGGCGTCGCTGACCTCGCCGATCCGCTGGCCCTGGTGCAACTGGAGCAGCGCCTGCAGCCGCTGGCGCAGGCGCTGGTTTCGTTCGCGCGAGAGCCGCTCGGCCAGCTCCTCGGCCGTATGTGCCCATTGGATCTCGAGGGATCTGCCTCTCATGCCGTTCGCGCTCCCGCTGCGTATTGATTGGCGCCTGTCGTTCCCACAGACATGGCGCATGGCCGCATTCCTCTCCAGAGTTCATACCACCAGTTGTCGGACTATGCACGTCGATTCGGGCACGCGGGCAGCATTCGCGGGCCATGGGTGGGCTGTCGCATCCCACAGGTGATGTCGACGTCGCGTTGGTGGCCGTCTACAGGAGCTGGCGGGCGATCGCGACCGTCACCGCCGCGAGCACCACGGCCACGAGAACGTGCGCCCTGAAGACGAGCGCGATTCCGGCGACGGCCATGCCGAGCAGCCGCTCGTCGAGCGTCAGCCGGCCCTCGCGGCCGAGCATCTGCGTGACGATCAGGCCCGCGAGCAGCGCCGGCGCCAGCATCGAGACCACGGCCGTCAGCCGCTCCGGCAGCCGGCGGCCACCCAGCAGCACGGGACCGGCCGCCTTGATCGCCGCCGTCGCCACGGCGGTCACGAGGATCACGACCCAGAGCGTGGTCATGAGCCTGCCCCCGTGCTCCGGCCGTAGAGACCGACCATCGCGGCGGCGCAGCAGGCGAGCACCGGGATGCCGGGGGCGGTGATCGGCAGGAGCGCGATCGCCACGATCGCCGCCAGCGCCGCGGCAACCATCGCGCGTCGTCCGCCTGCCTTGAGCTCGCCGATCAGGAGCGTGAGGAAGAGGACGGGGAAGACCATGTCGAGCCCGAGCCGGTTGGGATCGCCGATGCCGTCACCGATGAGGACCCCAACCGCCGTGCCGCCCATCCATGCCACCGCCTGTGGCGCGGTGGCGCCGAGCAGGTAGGCGCGGTCGAATCGGCCGTTGCCCCGGCTGGCCAGCGCCCACGAGCTGTCGATCACCGCCTGGGCCTCGAGCGCGCGGCGCCATCTGCCACCCTTCAGGTACGGCGCCACGGCGATCCCCATCGGCAGGAACCGGGCGTTGAGGATCACGGCCGCCAGGATCGCCACCATCGTGCCTCCTCCGGCCCCGAGCACCGCCGCCACGGCAAACTGGGCCGAACCGGAGAAGGTGAGGATGGAGAAGAGCACCGACGCGGCGGCGTCCCAGCCGAGCGACTGGCTGAGCACGCCGAAGTAGATGCCGAGCAGGATGGTCGCGAGCGCGAACGGCATGCCGGCCCGCATCCCCGCCGCAAATCCGTCGCTGGTATGACGCTCGTCCGTGCTCATCGGGCTCCGCAGGTTAATGTCCAACATGCCGATACAGGTGTTAACATTGTCGGGCAATGTTCGTGTGGCGTCAATGCCGCACCGAGGGCGATCGGCGATCCCCTGACAGGAAGGTGAGGACATGCCGAGGCCGGATAGCGAGCACGCGCGACGGTACGAGCTGCGGGGCGGTGAGCCATGCCTGGATCTCGTGAACACGGTGGCGTGGCGGAGGACCGAGCATCCCGTCGACTATCTCGAAACACCGGAAGACCTGCTCGCCTGGGGTGGCCAGGCGGGGCTGATCGATCCGGGAGAGCCGGGGCTTCCCGCCAGCGGGGATCTGCAGGGATCGTCGGTCGATGACCTGGCCCGGATGCATGCGCTGCGTGAGGCGATCCATCGGGTGGTGACCGCCGCCATGGAGCGATCGGCACCGGATCACGACGACCTCGCGATCCTCAACCGGGCCGTGTCCGAGGCGCGTGCCCGCCAGCGGCTGGTCCCGACCGGTCACGGCCGGTTTGCCTGGGAGTGGGATGGCGGCAGCGCGGCCGATCGGGTGTTGTGGGGCGTGGCGATGTCCGCGGCATCGCTTCTTGCATCGCCGGCGATCGACCGGGTGAGGGTCTGCGCGGGTCCCGGATGCGGCTGGCTGTTCGTCGACAGGAGCCGCAATCGGAGCCGTCGCTGGTGTGACACGCGCGACTGCGGCAACCGCGAGCGCGTGCGCCGGCATCTCGCGGCCCGGCGCGCGGCTGGCTAGCCCCCACGGATGCCGGGTCGAGCGGGTATTCTCAGGCATGCGCGCAGACGAACGACGAGAGGGGACCATGGATGGCAATGTTGACCAGGCCACGCGGCGATTGCTCACGAACCGACGGCTCGCGGTGCTGGTGGTCGTGGCCGTCGTGCTCGCTCTCCTCGTGCTTTTCGTCGCGGACAACTTCGTCCTGGTCGAAATCCGCCTCATCGTCACGCGGGTCGAGATGCGGCTCGCCTGGGCCCTCCTGATCGCTGCGCTCGGCGGCAGCATCATCGGCTTCGTGTCGGGACGGTTCCTGCGCTGACCGCTCACGACGGCTCGTCGAGCAGGGTGAGGATGGCGAGGTTGTCGGTCGTGATGCCGTCGACACCCAGACCGATCAGCTCGTTCACGCGCTCGATGTCGTTTACGGTCCAGGCGAAGAGGATCAGGTCGCGCTCGTTGAGCCAGGCGGTCATCTCGGCGTCGATGATCGACTCCCTGGCGGTCACGCCGTCGATGGTCCGCTGGAGCTGCACGTCGCCCTGGAGCCGCGTGAAGGTGTCCACGTCGGGCACGCTCAGGAGCAGGATCGTGCCGGGCGCGCGATCCCGGATCGTGGCGAGCACCTCCGGCGAGCGGCTGGCGACGATGATGTCGCGATCGATCGGGCGGGTCGTGAGGAACTCCACCACGAGGTCGACGTAGTCGGGGGAGGTCTCCTTCAGGTCGAGCTTGAAGGCGTCGGCGCGGTAGGACGCTGTCCAGATGCGCTCGAGGGTCGGCCCCCGGAAGAAGCGCGGTCCGATGATCGGCAATGGCGGCGTGTGGGCGGTGTAGAGCTGCCCGTCGATCTCGACCACGTCCGCCTCGATCACGTCGGCGCCGAAGATGATCGCCTCCAGGGTGGCCTCGACGCTGCCGCCCGAGTTGTGCGCCGATCCCATCACCTCTCCGTAGGTGGTGTCCAGGTACATGCGCTGTGCGTTGTCGAACACCCGGTAGAACAGGGTGGGACGCCGTCCGACGGTGTACTCCTCCGAGCCGTCCGGATCGATGATGAGCTTGCCCAGCACCGTCAGGCTGCCCGCGATCACGAGGCATGCGACGACGGCGATCGCGACGCGCAGGATCCCGACGGCGCGGCGCAGCGGTGCGCGCCAGGCATCCGCGCGTCTGCGATCGGGAGCTGCGTGGTCGACTGCCATCGATACCTCCGGGCCCGTGCGGTCGGAGCAGGCCGCGTCGCCCCGGCGGAGCCGGGCGCTCCTGCCATGATTCCCAATGCTACCCACACGGACGGCATTCGGCAGCCCAGGGCATCCGGGAGGCTAGCCGCCGACCAGGGCCGCGCCGCAGTGGGGGCAGGTGATGTCGCTCGCGCCTATCGGGCCGCCGCACTCCGCGCACACGCGCTCGTCGTCGTTCGGGACCTGAGGCGAGAGGTCCGTGTCTCTCCCCGGTGGAGTCGGGCTGTTCGTGGCTGCCGGGTCGTCCATGGTCATGCTCCTGCGGGAGTCCGCCGATTACCGCTGTCACGGAGTCGGGTCCGATTCGATACCGAACACGCATGGCATGTATCGTGCCAGAGCGAGAGGGCATGGCCGTCAGTTCGGAGGGGAAGACCCATGACACAGGTGATGGACCCGGTTTGCGGGCGCAGCGTCGATCCCGGGCATCCCGGCGCCACGACGGAGCACAATGGACGGCAGTACGTCTTCTGCTCGGAGGAGTGCCGGCGGATTTTCGACGACAACCCCGAGGAGTGCCTCTCGAGCCCACCGCCCGGGGAGAAGGATGAGGCGCTCCCCATGCACAAGGGCCGGATCGACCACGGTCGCGGCTGGTGACAGGCGATTCGACACGGAGAGGTGACGCTGCCCGATCGGGCGCGTCACGCTGGTTCAGGTCTGGCTGACGCGCCGGAGGGATCGCTCCTCGCGGGGGCATGCTCTCCCTGCTTCATGCCGGGAGTGGCGTCTTCGGTGACCCGGATGACGATGAGGCGTGTCGCGAGCTCCGGATCCCGCATGTTGTCGACGTGGGCGTCGTCCGGTGGAATTCTGGAGACATCGTTGGCGAACGACGATTGGGTCTCGCCGGTCAGCACCGGCGGGTTACTGACGCTCGCGTCGCGGATGAGTCGAGGATACACGGCCAACCCTGCGGGTACCCTGATCCCCAGTCCGTCACGAACCGATGGCGGGTGAAGCTGGGTGATCTCCGATCGATTCGAGACGGGTGCCAGCGGGACCCGGGGCCCCAGTCAACGCCGTTTCGGTGGACAGGCCCGGAGGACGTGCCGAGCGCCGATGCCTGGTGACCGTCACTAGTGCTTCAGGTCACGATTCGTTTCGTGGGGTCGCTTGAAGTAGAGCTTTTCGTCGAGCCCGCCCTGCTGGCTCGCGGTCTGGGTGACGGCAGTCAGCTCCCAGCCCTTCGCTCCCAACTCGCCGAGAACCGTTCCGAAATCTCGCAGGGGGTAGTCGCACGTGTCGACCTCGGTCGGTGCGGAGTAGCCCACCCAGAACATGTTGCCGCCGGCATCCATGGTGAGCACCGCGTATTCCCACTGTTGCACTGGTAGTGACCTTTCGCTGGTATGTGTTGCGGGTCGTCCGGATCACCTCCGGTGCATCGCACTGGCCTGGCTGGCTCCGCCTGAGGTGTCGCTGAGGCGCGACGTCGTGGTCAGGTCGTGAGCGGTCGATCGGCTGTGATGTGATGAGAGGCATACAGGATTTACCCTGCGACTCCGGACGGGAGTGCCGTCTGCTCCAGGCGAGGCGCCAACCATGCACGGCACCAGCCAGATCACCATCTCCCCGGAGGTGCTCGGCCGCTCGATCGATCGGTTCCTGCTCGCCGACGGGTGGCTCGTTACCGAGGTTTCCAGACGCGCCGACGGTGCCGGGTTCGACGTCACGCTGGCGAAGACGACCGAGCCCAACAAGGGGCATGGCGTTACGCGCCATCCGCGCTCGGCGGGTGAGGCGACGCTCAAGGCGTGCAGCTCCGCTCGTCTTCTGATGTCCACGGAATCGTGAATCTTGGCGCTGGCGCCACGCCTCATGGACGAGTGTCCTGAGGGCCGGTGCCTCGTTGGAGCGCGTGTCGCCCGCACTCAGTGAGCGGCGCACGACCGGCGTGCCATCGCCATCTGCAAGCGGCTTGCCGAATCCGTGCCGACGTTACTCGTCCGAGGGTTGGATTCGTTCCCGTTCCTGGGCTCGGCGGCTGCGCTCGAGACTGGCCGCCTCCCACTCACGATCCTCGGCGCTCATGTTTCCCAGACGATCGGTCTCGCGCTCGTCCTGATAATCCCGGTATGCGCCGTCGACTCCCTCGGCGGTGTTGCCGCCGCGAAGTCGCGTGTAGGCGATGATGCCCGCCGCGAGAAGCACGACGACGATCAGTGCGTACCACCACCAGTCAGACATGGCTCGATCCGTTCCACTACACCGGCTGCCACGCTGCAGCCGCGATTCCGTCCGGTATGTTGGTGGGGATGAACCGGGGGACGGACCGTTGCATGCCCGGAGATTCCCCCAGCTCGACAAACGATCACCGCCCGCACATGCCAGTCGGGCGGTGCGGGCGGTGAGGTGCTAGATGTCGTCGGCGCGGACGCTGCGACGATCCGTGTGGGTCGTCTCGTGGCGCCCACCGAGCGCGGGCTCGGTGATCGGCAGCTGGGTGGATCCCAGCTCGGCGGTGGGGGTGGTGCTGTCGCGGTCGGGTGTCCCGCTGGACTCCGCCTTGAACTGGCGAATGCCCTTGCCGAGCGAGCTGCCGACTTCCGGAAGCTTCCCGACACCGAAGATGATGACGACGATCACGAGGACGATTGCGAGCTCCGGGATACCTATCGGACCCATGGCTGGCCTCCATTCACTGTGACGACGCCGGTCCAGGGCTCGACCCCCTGGACCGCGTGACGGTGAACCGGGTTCACGGACGGGAGAGGTGCCGGCTACTCGTTGGCTTCGAGCATCGGGGTGACGCGGGACGCCCGCTGGCGGGACGGATCACGGGGATCCGCTTCCTGGTCGAAGGAGACCTGCATCCCCTCCTGGAGGTCGTCGAACGTCGCGTTGGCCACCGACGAGCTGTGGAAGAAAACGTCCTTGCTGCCGCCGCTGCTCGGGGAGATGAAGCCGAAGCCGCGGTCGTTGAGGCGCTTGATGGTACCGGTGGTCATGTGGATGTCCTTGTTGGGTGCCTGTCGACCACTGTGGTCGCTCGGCACAAGATGTGTACTATAACATCTGTTATACAATGGTTGCAATGCAACGGTGTGCTTGCTACCGGCTTCGAGAGACATGTCCGTCAGGGTGCGGGAGGAAACCAGCGTGAAAACGATCCGCGCGTTGCGGCAGGCACGGGGCTGGTCGCAATACGAGCTGGCACTCAAGGTCGGCGTCCACCCCCAGGCGGTCTATCTCTGGGAGACGGGGCGCCGCACGCCACAGGTGCCGCAGATGCGGCGGCTCGGCCAGCTCTTCGGCCTCTGCTCCGATGAGATCGAGCTGGTCTCGAGCGTGGGTTCCGTCCGGTCCGGAGCGCCTGCCGGCCGGGATGTGCAGCTGGGCGAGGTGGCGGAGGGAGATGGGTAGCATCGGGCGTCGCCGCCGGCCCCCGCCCGAGCCGTGTGGCACGCCCTTCCGGATCGACTGACTGGCCGCGTACCGACATGCCTTCGATCGTTCGACGCACCTCGCAGTATCCCACCGGTGATTGGTGGTGACGACGTGCCATTCAGTGGAGCAGGACCATGACCGAGCCCGCCGTGACCCCCTTCGAGATCGTTCGAATCGAGGACGCCAGCACCCTCGCCGCCAAGCGCCTTCGCGTGTATGTCGCGATGAACCCGGAAGACATGGGCCACCTGAACGACGTGGCGACCGAGGTCGTCAATGACCACGCCGCGGACAACGACGTCGTGATGATGTTCTTCCATCCCAGCGCGGACGTCGTCGGCAAGGCCCCGCCGGAAGCCCGCGCGCAGTATGTTCGCAACGGCATGAAGCAGGGGTATGTGCCCAAGCCGCTGACCAGCGTCCTGGGCAGTTACGGCACGACCCAGCGCCTCAAGATGATGCAGGGTGTGATCACCGTGGAGTCCGGCCGGCAGGAGTAGCGTCGCGTCGAGGCGATGACGGCCGGGGCATCGGTACACCTCCATCGGTCGATCGCGCAGCAAGAAGGGCCGGCACTGGCTGTCTTACCAGTGCCGGCCCTGTCGCGTCAGATCAGCCCATCGGCTCGCGTCGATCTCACGGTGCCGGTGTTATCCCGCCGTCCGTGGCGGAGCGGTCCGGGCCGTAGACGAGGTACATCACGCCGTTCGGCAGGCTGCGGGATTCGATCAGCGTCAGCGGCACCTTGCCCGCCTTCTCGCCGAGGATTCGCTTGCCCGTGCCCACCGTGACCGGGTGGACCAGCAGGTGCAGCTCGTCCAGCAGCCCCTCGCGCAGCAGCGACTGCACCAGGGTGGCGCTGCCGGCGATGCTGAGGTCCCCACCCGGCTGGTCCTTCAGTTTCCTGAGCTCGCTGACCACATCTCCGGAGATCAGCGTCGAGTTCTGCCACCCCGACACGTCGTCGAGCGTGGACGATACCACGTACTTCGGCGTGTTGTTCATGTGGGCGGCCTCCGGGACCTCGTCCTCGGTCTGGCTCGGCCAGTACGAGGCGAACTCCTGCCACGTCACGCGGCCCAGCAGCATGGCGTCGGCGTTCGCCATCTGGCTGCCGACCACCTCGCCCATCTCGTCGCTCCAGTAGGGGAAGTGCCACTGGTCCGGCGACTCCATCACACCGTCGAGCGATACGAATTCCCCTGCCACGATCTTGCGCATGCGCGTTCCTTTCGTACGGTTTCCGGATAGCTTCCTGTGGCTCCACGGTAGCCATGGTGCCGCCCCTGTGGCGGCCGCGTGCCGAAACCATCACGGGGGCGGCACCACGGACCCTGGCCGAGCGATCAGTCGATGCGAGTCCCTACGCGTCGGGCATCGGCGCGTCGAGGAACGGAGGGATCATCGCCAGCAGCAGATCGGTCTGCATGATGGCCGTCACGTGGGTGGCGGCCGGCAGGAACGCCATGCGCGATCTCGGCAGACCGGTCACATCCCCCGGCACCCCGCCGCCGAGCAGGCGGAAGGTCTCGAGGGCATGCTCCGGCGTCACGACGTCGGAGTCGCCAGCAATCACGAATGCCGGCGCCGTGATGCCCTCCATGTCCGCGGTCGGCCAGGCGAGCACCGTGGTGTCGAGCGTGTGCAGCTTCTCGAAGAGGATCGGGAAATCCTCCGGGCGAGGCGACAGGCGCTCGTACTCCGTCACGATCGGGGTACCGGCGAAGACATCGGGCGTGTACCCGGCGATGTCGGCGAGGATCTCGGGATAGTAGCCGCCACTGTTGAAATAGGTCGAGATGAGGACCAGCTTGCGGACCACCTCCGGGTGACGGATCGTCACCTGGAGCGCCGTGCTGCCGCCCATCGAGTAGCCGAGGATGTCCGCCTGTCCGATTCCGAGGTGGTCGAGAAAGACGGCGACGTCGTCGGCCATGTGCTCGTATGTGATCGGGCGATCGATGTCGGCGGTCCGGCCATGCCCCTGCGTCTCGACGGCGATCACCGTCCGGTCTGCCGCCAGCCCGGGCAGGAGCTCACCCCAGAAGGGGATGTTCGAGTAGGCGCCGTGCAGCATCACCAGGGGCGTGCCGCCGCTGCCATGGATCTCGTAGTACATCTCCATGTCGTTCACTGGTGCGTACCCGCTCTCGCCCGGCGGTGTCTGGGGCGTGGCCGCCGTCGAGGTCCCCTGTGCGTGCCGGGCGGCCAGCCCGGCATCGCCTGTCGTGAAGGGCATGGCGAGCGCGATGGCAGCGGCCGAGGTGGTCCTGAGCAGCGTGCGCCGGTCGGTCCCTCCGTGGTGTCCGTTCATGCTGTCTTGCCTTCCTGCACCCCGACGAGGTGGGCGGTCAGCTTGTCCAGGGTCTGGTTCCAGCCGGTGGCGGCGCCCATCTCGATCATCGCATCGCGGGCGGGGATCGAGTTCAGGCGGACCACCACCGTCAACCTCGTCCGGTTGTCCGGCAGCTCCGTGAACGTGATCGTCTGCACGCTGTCGGGGGGCGGGGTGTCGCCCCAGGCGTCGCTCTCCTGGACCCTGTCGTCCAGGACGATGCGCTCCATCGGCGCGATCTCGACGAACGTGCTCCTGTTCGGATAGATCGTGCCGTCCGGTCCCTGCATGTCGAGCTCCATGACCCCGCCCGGCCGGAAGTCGAGCTCGATCCGGGGCACGGTGAAGCCCTCCGGTGCGTACCAGGCGGCGATCTGGCCAGGATCGCTCCACGCTCGCCAGACCAGCTCGCGTGGTGCGTCGAGCTCGCGCGTGAACATGAGGATCGGCGCGTCGGCTGGCGCGCTGGTCTGGTTTCCCTCGTATGGCAAGGCACGTCCTTTCGTCTGGTTGCGGCGAGTGGTGTGCTGCTTGGTCCCGTGCGTGGCGTCAGGCCGCGCCCTCGCGATCGGAGTCCGTCGTCTGCTTCGCCTGGAGGTCCCGCAGATGCTTCTCGAGCCGGTCGAACCGGGCTTCGTAAACGTCGCGGTACCGCGCGATCCAGTCCCCCGCCTCCTCCAGCGGTGCGGTCTCCAGCCGGCATGGCCGCCACTGGGCGGTGCGGGTGCGGCTGATCAGGCCGGCCTGTTCCAGCACCTTGAGGTGGCGGGAGATGGCCGGCAGGCTGATGGAGAACGGGGCGGCGAGCTCGTTCACGGTCGCCTCGCCCTCCGCCAGGCGTTCGAGGATCGCCCGACGGGTGGGATCGGCCAGGGCGGCGAAGATGGAGCTGAGGTGATCGGGCGCGGCCAAGGAATTAACCTCACTGTTAATTAACGCCTACATAAAATACGATACAGGTCGGCGATCGATCCGTCAAGCGGCCAGGGGATCGTGTCGGTCAGCGCTTCGTCGGGACGTCGTCGTGGGCGGCAGGAGGGCACGCCCGGGGCGGCATCCAGATACCTGTCTCGCTGGCGCCAGCGAGACAGGTATCTGGATGCCGCCCCGCAGATCCGTCTCCACGCGGTGGAGGAACTCGCCGGGGCGCTCGACATCGGCCTCGTCGACATGGACTTCGTGGCGCCTGACTCGTTCCTGGCCGGACCGCAGGTCTGGCGCATTCAGAACAACGGTCTGCAGGTTCACCACCTCGTCCTGGCATGCGTGCCCGACGGCACCACCGAGGATCAGGTGATGGAGCTGGCCGCGGTGTTCATGGGTGGACCGCCCGCCCCGAGATCATGCGGGCGCTCAACCCCGAGGAGGAGGTGGATATGTTCTTCACGTTGCTCCTCTCGAAGGGACAGCTCAACCTCCATGAGCTCGATCTCGCGCCCGGCTCCTACGCCATGCGCTGCTTCATGCCCGATCCGGGCGGCACGCCGCACGTGATGCTCGGCATGGTGGAGATCGTCGTGGTCGAGGAGACCACCTGTCTGATCGGGATCCATTGCGGCTGTCAGGGGGCGCCACTGGATGTGCGAGGCGCGGACTCCTGCGGCACGTCCAGTGGCGCTGGGAACGAACGGGTCGTCCATGAGGTGGGCGGTCGAGTGACGACCGAGACCCTCGTGGAGGATCGGGAGTCTCGGCGCCACGAGGCAGCAGCGTGTCGTCGGCCGGAGCCGTGGCGGCTATCCCACCGGCGCCACACCCGCCGGCGTGGACCGGAACGGCGGCTGGCCGTCGAGCGAGACGAGCTGCTGGGCAGTGACGAACCCCATCGACATCCAGTCCGCTGGCCCGGCGAGGATCGTCAGACCAAGACTTCCCGGTGCGAGCGGCCGGATCTCGAGGTACTCGATCATCGGCACGCCGTCGATCGTGAACCGCACGGTCGCGCGGCTCAGCTCCGGCGACTCGACCCGCTCGATCACCTCGAGATCGGCATAGGCGGCCTGCATCTGCGACAGGTAGAGTGGGATTCCCTCCTCCGGCGCGCCGATCCCGGATACGGCCCGGATGGCAAGGATGAAGTCGCCCGCCTGCAGCGTGAGGAAGTCCTGACCGGGGGTGGCCAACGCTTCCACGATCTGCCATGGTGGGGTCCACGCGGCCGCGTAGCCGAACTCCGGGCTCGTGTACGTGCCCGGCCGTGCTTGCGGCGCGGGAGCCCCCGCGACGGCGCCGCCGGGAGTCGTGGTGCTCGACCCGGCGCCGAACGCGACGACCGCCTCGTTGGTGTCGACGTAGAGCATCTCCGCATCTGCGAGCGGCTGGTTCCCGCTCACCTTGTGCTCGAGCTCCAGCGTCCAGAGGCTCGTGCCCGTCGTCGCGTCGAAGGCGTGGAGCGAGTGTGGCGTGCGATCGGTCGCTGCTCTCCACACCGCGGAGTAGACAACCCCGTTCGCGACGACGGGTGAACCGGCCACACCGGACACGGGGGCGGACCAGCGCGCAGCGCCGCTCGGCAATTCCACAGCCCTGACCTCATCGCCGAATCCGATGTAGACCGAGCCGTCGGCCGCGGCGATGCCGCCTCCCTGGGAGGGGCCGCTCAGCTCCCACAGGGGTTGTCCTGTCCGCAGATCGGCGGCCCACACGGTTGGCAGGTCGACGATGAGCACCGCGCCGCCATGGATGACTGGATCGAAGGAAGGGGCATCGGTCCCTGTGAACGCCCAGAGCTGCTGGCCGTTGGCGGCGTCGAAGGCGAGCGCCCCTGCGACCACCACGCCGTCCGCGACTGCTGCCTGGTCACCGAGCTCGGCCGATGCCGGCGGCTGGACTCTCCACCGCTCCGCTCCCGACTGGGCGTCGAGCGCGAGCAGCTCGGGAGCGGCACGCAACCCGCCCTCCGCTACGACGTAGAGGGTGCCTTCCGCCAGAGTTGGAGCCTTGGGGAGCGATTCCGTTGCCACGCGCCAGCGCTCCGCTCCTGTCGCGGCGTCGAGTCCAACCACCCCGTTGGCGCCGCTCGCCCAGACACCGACCGCGACCACGTTGCCGGCGGGGGCAGGGCCGAACACCGTGGACTCCTCACCGAGCCCGGAGGTCCAGAGCACCGCGCCGGTCGTCCGATCGACGGCAACCACCGCGCCGGGATCCTTGGTGGCGAAGTAGAGGACATCGTCATCGATCGCCATGCCCATGATGCCGCCACCGTTGCTCGATGCTTCCCACAGCACCGTGGGCTCGGTGGTCGGCCCGCTCCCTGGCATCGCACCGCTCAGCGCGGCGTCGCCGCGAGGACCGATGGTGACCTCTCCGGCCGACTGCGATCGCGCCAGCGCCGCCGTGGCAGGGCCGGTGACCACGATGAGGAGAACAACCAGGGCAACGACTACGCTGTGCGGAACGGGTATGCGAGCCACCATGTCCAACTCCTGCCACGTGAGGCGAATTCGGAACCTGTGACGATCGTCACCTGGTGTGCCGTCATCGTCGGTTCGCAAGGCGCCACCGCCCCGTCGTGCTCGACAGGTCGAAGGTGGGTCACGGAGCGAATCCAGTCGAGAGGACGTCGCCGTGGGGCGTGTGCGTCATCAGGTCGATGGCTCCACGGTAGGGCACCGTGGCGGCCGGCTCCATCCGTGAACATGCGTAATTGCACTGCGTAGTGCGGAAGGACGGGGATGTGCCCGACGTTCCCCGTGGCGACATCGGACAGGGCGGCGTCTGGGGAGGCGAGGCAAGGAGCCATGTGTTGGATGTCGTCGAGGCGGGCCCGGTGGTAGCGGGCTCCAACGTCTCCGGCTGCGGCGAGGATGGCTGGGACAGGCACCGGGGGCCATATGGACGGCGATGGTGTCTTTGGCACCATCGCCGTCCGTTGCGCTGCCCGAGCAGGCTCACGCGGCAGGTGCCCGGCCGCGTCTGCGGCGGGCGATGGCGGTCCGGTTCGAAAGGCGGCTTGCGCTCCCGAGGCTGCGGGTGTCAGGTATCCCTCCTGTTTGCCCCGGTGACGGCCGCTGCAGGACGAGCAGACACGCATGCTGCCAGGAACGCGCCCGATTGCTGGCAGACCCAATTCGCCGTCGTTCAGGGGCATGTCGCATCGGCTGGCCCGCATGTCGGCCTGCACCGATTTCTGGCAGTCGTGGTCGGCATGCCGCCATCTCGACGCGGGATCGGCCGAGGGCTGGCCCGCATCTTGATAGGGAGTGGGCAATTGCCGCCTCCACGGTCGGCATGGAACCGTCCCGTCCGGCACCGGCACGCCTCGAGGGCAGCCGGTGCCCTGCAGTACGACAGGATTGCCCCATGAGCCCCACCAGGTCCGCTCCCGCCTCCAGGGTCCCGATCACCCTGGCCGTCAACGGCCAGCAGCACAGCCTGCTCGTCGAGCCGCGCCGGACGCTCCTCGACGCCCTTCGCCACGACATCGAGCTCACCGGCACCAAGAAGGTCTGCGACATGGGCAACTGCGGTGCCTGCACCGTGGTCGTCGACGGCCGGGCCATGTACAGCTGCCTGCTGCTCGCCGTCGACTGCGACGACCGCGAGATCACCACCATCGAGGGGCTCGCCGATGGCCAGCAGCTCCATCCCCTGCAGGAGGCGTTCATCGAGGAGGATGCCTTCCAGTGCGGCTTCTGCACCTCGGGGCAGATCATGAGTCTCCACGCCCTCCTGGAAGAGCATCCTCACGCGACCGACGAACAGATCGAACGCGCCGTCACCGGCAACCTCTGCCGCTGCGGCGCCTACCTCAACATCCGCAAGGCCGGTCGTCGAGTCGCCGACCAGGGTGCCGCGACGGGAGGTGCGTCGTGAGCAGCATCCGCGTGGAACGACAGGGCAGCGGCGAGGAAGCCACCGTCGAGGTGATCGAGCAGACCGATGTGCAGGGCTGGTCGTCCGACGCCCCCCTTGCCGTCGTCGGCAGGCGTCACCCGCGCCTCGAGGGCCGCGAGAAGGTCACCGGTGCCGCGCGCTACACCTACGATGTGCGGCTGCCACGTCAGCTCTACGCGAAGGTGCTGCGCAGTCCGCACCCGCACGCCCGTATCCGCTCCATCGACACGGCTGCCGCCGAGCGTCTGCCGGGTGTCCACGCCGTGGTGAGCTCCGCGACCGCTGGAGACATCCCCTGGTACGAGCGGAGCAAGGTCTTCGACACCACCGTGCGCTTCATCGGGGACGAGGTGGCCGCGGTGGCCGCCGACTCCGAGGAGATCGCCGAGGACGCGCTGCGGCTGATCGAGGTGGAGTACGAGGTGCTCCCGCACGTCACCGATTTCGAGCGGGCGATGAAGCCCGATGCGCCCAGGGTGTGGCCTGACGGCAACTTCGCCCAGGAGCCAAAGGTCTACGACCGTGGCGACGCCGAGGCCGCGCTCCGGGAGGCGGAGGTCGTGGTCGACGAGACCTACCGGACCGCCGTGGCGCTCCACAACGCCCTTGAGCCGCATGGCTGCACGGCCTCGTGGGAGGGCGATCATCTCACGCTTTACGACTCCACCCAGTCCGTCTTCACCGTGCGGGAACAGGTCGCGCAGTCTCTCGGCCTGCCCGAGCATCGCCTCCGCGTGATCAAGCAGCACATGGGCGGCGGCTTCGGGGCCAAGCAGATCGCCTGGAAGCAGGACGTCATCGCGGCGCTGCTTTCCCGCGAGGCGGGACGACCGGTGCAGCTCATGCTCGACCGGGAGGCCGAGAATCTCGCCGTCGGGAACCGTCCCGCCACCCGCCAGCGGGTCCGTCTTGGCGCGCGACGCGACGGCACCCTCACCGCGATCTGGGCAGACATCGCTCAGGCCCGCGGCGCCTACCTCACCGGCGGCGAGGCCAGCAACGTCAGCGGCATGTACCAGACGCTCTACCGGTGCGAGAACGTCCATACCTGCGAGGTGAGCGTCCACATCAACGCCGGTCCGGCCGTGGCGTTCCGCGCACCGGGTCATGTCGAGTCCGCCTTCGCGCTCGAGCAGGCGATGGACGAGCTCGCCCGCAAGCTCGACATGGATCCGGTCGAGCTGCGGCGCCGGAACTACACCGAGATCGATCAGCTCGAGGAGAAGCCGTACTCGCTGCCGGAGGGGCTGCGGCTCTGTTACGACCGGGTTACCGAGGCGATCGGGTGGGATACCTACCGGAAGCCCGGACCGTCCGGCGCGAAGCGACGCGGCATCGGCTTCGCCGCCCACGACTGGGTCGGTGGGGCGGGACACCCGCCCGGCTACGCCTGGGTCGAGATGAACAGCGACGGCACCGTCGACGTGGTTACGGGCACGCAGGACATCGGCACCGGCACCCGTACCGGGCTCGCCCAAGTCGCCGCCGAGGAGCTTGGCGTGCCGCTGGATCGGATCTCCTTCCACCTCGGGGATACCGGTGTCGGACCGTACTCCCCGGTCAGCTCCGGCAGTGCCACGCAGGCGACCATCGGTCCCGCCGTCCAGGTGGCCGCGGCTCAGGTGAAGGGGCAGCTTCTGCAGGTGGCCGCGTCCGTTCTGGAAGCGTCGGTGGACGATCTCAGCATCCGCGACGGCAGGATCGTCGTGGCCGACAACCCGGCCGAAGGCACCCCGATCGAGGAGGTGATGCGGAAGATCGCCCCCGCCACGCTCCAGGGCCGGGGCGGGCGTATCCCGAATCCCTCCGACGTCTCCGTGCGGACCTTCGGTGCCCAGTTCATCGAGGTCGAGGTCGACATCGAGACCGGTGAGCTCACGGTGCTGCGCGTCGTCACCGCGCACGACATCGGCCGCATCATCAACCCGACGATGGTCGACAGCCAGGTGATCGGTGGCATCACCCAGGGGCTCGGCTTCGGCACCGTCGAGGAGCGCATCGTGGACGATCGGCTCGGGGTGGTGCTCAATCCCAACCTCGAGGACTACAAGGTGCCGACGATCGCCGACGTGCCGCCCATCGAGCACATTCCCGTCGACGTTCCCGACATCGCCGCCAATTCCACCGGCGCGAAGGGCGTCGGCGAGCCACCGCTGGTCCCGACCGGACCCGCGCTGGCCAACGCCGTCTTCGACGCGACCGGCGTCCGCATCCGCACCGGGCCGCTCACGCGTCAGCGCGTCCTCGCTGCTCTCGGCAACCATGGATAGGGGCGGTTCCAGTGGTGATACCCGCGCCCTCCCGGTACGGGAGGGAATCGCTCCAACCGGGCGTAATCGGGAAAAGCGGGCACCCTCTGCGTAGGGGCAGGCCTGCCGCGGGCGGGTGTCTGCCGGTCGTTGCCTGGGGAAACTGCAAGGAGTGACGATGAGATCGTTCGACTACATTCGACCGGAATCGATCAGTGAGGCGATCGCGGCCCTGGGGAGCGCCGACGGCTCCTCACGCGCCCTCGCGGGCGGCACCGACCTGCTCACCCTGATGAAGGGTGAGGTCAGCAGCCCCGCCCGGCTCGTCGACATCAAGCGGCTCCCCGAGCTGGATGACGCGATCGACGATTCCGGCGACGGTCTCCGGATCGGGGCGCTGGCGACGCTCGCCCAGCTCGAGGATGACCTGCACATCCAGGGGTCGTACACGGCCCTCGCCGAGGCGGCCGCCGTGGCCGCGACCCCGCAGCTGCGCAACATGGCGACGATCGGCGGCAACCTGCTGCAGCGACCGCGCTGCTGGTACTTTCGCAGCGAGCACGTCCGGTGCTGGCTCAACGGTGGCGATGAGTGTTTTGCGCGCGAAGGCGAGAACCAGTACCACGCGCTCTTCGACGTGAGCCCCTGCGTGGCGGTGCATCCGTCCGATCTCGCCACGGCGCTCACCGTGCTCGACGCATCGGTGACCGTGCGCGGCGGTCAGGGTGGGCGCACGGTGTCGCTCGACGAATTCCTCGCACCGCCGGAGGAGGGACGTCGCACCGAGACCACGCTCGGTCCGGACGAGCTCATCGTGGCGGTGACCCTGCCGGGACCGTCTGGCGACACCCGCAGCACCTACCTGAAGGCGATGGACCGCAAGGTGTGGGCGTTCGCGCTGGCCAGTGTCGGGGCAAGTGTCACCATGGATGGTGCCAGCATCGCCAGTGCCCGCCTGGTACTCGGGGGTGTCGCGACGGTGCCGGTCCGGGCGGAGGTAGCCGAGGCGATGCTCGCCGGGACGAACCCGAGTCCGGAGCTCTTCGAGCGGGTCGCCGACACCGCGCTGGCAGAGGCGACCCCGCTCGCGAAGAACGGCTACAAGGTGCCACTGCTGAAGCAGCTGATTGCTCGCGCTCTGTCAACCGCGACCACACCCAGCTAGATGCAGGCGGCTGGCGGGCCGGGGCATGTCTCTCCCCGACCCGGGTGTCACCAATGCCAGGAAAGCCTCGCTGAGGTCAAACGCTGGCGCTGCCCTCCGCGATCTGCGAGAAGATGATCTCGCCGTCGTGCCACTCGGGATCGGCCTCGAGGAGGGCGCGATACGCCTCGTAGGCCTCGTGCTGCTCGGGACTCTCCGCGTTGGCCCGATAGGACTCCCGGTCCTCGAAGCCGACGACGAGCATCAGCTCCTGGGGATCGTCGTCCATCCGGAAGACGTGCTCGAAGACGAGTCCGTCGATCTCGTCCACATGCCGGCGGCCGATCCGATCCAGCTCCTTCTCCATACCGGCCCTGATCCGTAGCTTCGCGATCGTTCCGTACAGGACGTGCCTCCTGGCATGGCGGGACAGGACGGGGAGGCGGTCACCAACCGCGGGGGATCGCTGCCATCCGAAGCGCTCGACCGGCTCCTGATACATAGTGCCGGGGCGGGCGATTTCGTTACGCGAGTCGGTGCTGCGCGTTGGCAATGTGGACATCTTGTGGTAAACACCCCGCGTGGTGGTGCCCGGAATTGGAGGGACGGGCATCGCTGGTACGCCACTTGCATATCCCGGCGACGGTGCGGCTGGCATCCTTATCCGCACCCGTGCCCATGTTCGCCGCCAGCCCATCGTCGCGGCGGTCCCTCGGCGTGCCTCTCACAGCCGGGTTTCGCCCTTCCGACCGGGCACGGATCGACCTGTCGGCTCGTATCGCCGGCGCTCGGAGACTCCTCTCAATATGGTTGCACTGCTCCCCGTCACGACCGACGAGAGCCGCGTGGCAGAGCATCCCGCGCGAAATCGAAAGTTCCGCCCCGACATCGAAGGACTCCGCGCCGTCGCCGTGATCATGGTGATGCTGGATCACGCCGGCCTCGCCATCCTGAATGGCGGCTACATCGGCGTCGATGTCTTCTTCGTACTCTCCGGGTTTCTCATCACCGGGTTGCTGCTCAAGGAGGTCAGGGACAGCGGCACGATCTCGCTCGGGACGTTCTACGCGCGGCGGGCGAGACGCCTGCTGCCCGCCGCGACGCTGGTCCTGCTGGTGACCGTGGTCGGCTCCTACCAGGTCTTCGGCGAGAACCGGGCGAACCGGATCGCCGAGGATGCGCAGTGGTCGGCGCTGTTCGCCAGCAACTTCCGGTTCATCCAGCAGGGTACCGACTACCTCGGGGCGCAGCAGCCGCCGTCGCCGCTCCAGCACTACTGGTCGCTGGCGGTCGAGGAGCAGTTCTACGTCGTCTGGCCGCTGGTGATCATGGCGCTGGCGGCGGTCGCCAAGGGCCTGTCGATGCGCCTCAAGCTGGGTGTCGCGCTCGGGCTGCTGATTGCCGGGTCGTTCGCCTACTCGATCCACCTGACGCGCATCGACGCGACCACGGCCTATTTCTCTCCCTTCCCGCGCGCGTCGGAGCTGGCGATGGGGGCGCTCCTGGCGGTGGCGGTGCCGCTGCTGTCGCGCATCCCCCGCGCCGCCGGCGTGGTGATGAGCTGGTCCGGGGTGGCGATCATCGTCGCGACCGGATTCCTCTACGACCCGACCACGACCTTCCCGGGTGCGGCGATCGCGCTGCCGGTGATGGGCGCCGTGCTGGCGGTCGCCGGCGGCACCGTGGCGCCGGAGGGTGGCGCCGAGACGATTCTGAAGCGGGCGCCGCTCCAGTGGGTCGGAAAGCTCTCGTACTCGCTCTACCTGTGGCACTGGCCGGTGATCCTGCTGGCGGCGGGGTATGCCGGGCGCGAGCTGAGCGTCACCGAGAACCTGATGCTCTACATCCCGGCGATCGCGCTCTCCGGGCTGACCTATGTGATCGTCGAGGAGCCGATCCGCGGCGCGAAGGCGCTGGTGAAGCGGCCGTCGTTCGTGAGCGTCGGCCTGGGGGTGGGCCTGGTGGCGATGTCGCTCGGTACCGCCTCCGCGATGATGAACGCGCACCAGCTCGAGGGTGAGCGGATCGACAGCGACCTCCACATCGAGGCGCCGTCCACCGAGGGCGTGCTGCGCGCCGTGGCGCAGGGAGCGAGCCAGGGCGAGTGGCCCGAGCAGCCGCCGCGAATCGAGAACGAGGCGTACAGCGAGGAGTGCGATGTCACCCGACGGGACACGACGTCGTCGCTCTGCGAGTTCGGCAACACGGAGTCGGACCGCACGGTGGTCATCTACGGCGATTCGCATGCGGCGATGTGGATCCCGGCCCTCGACCGGATCGGCGAGCGCAACGACTGGAAGGTGATCCAGCTGACGAAGCCGGGGTGCATCGTGCCGGACTTCCCGAACTACTCGAATTCGCTCGGCCGGGAGTACACCGAGTGCAGCGAGTTCCGGGATTGGGCGGTGGAGCAGATCGAGCGGATCCAGCCCGACGTGCTGATCCTGACGAGCGCGGGGAAGGGGATTCTGCGTTCCGACGACGGCGAGCCGACCTCCGAGGGTCTGCCCGAGGCGTGGGAGACGGGGCTCGACTCCATGCTGGAGCGGCTGACGCCGCTCGCGGGTCGGGTGGTGCTGCTCGGCGACATGGCCTATCCGTCGGGGCCGGGGATCGACTGCCTGAGCGAACATCCGGACGACGTCTCGGCGTGCAACACGCCGTACGAGGATGCCGTGCTGGTGGAGCACAACGCGATGGAGCGCCGCGTGGCGGAGGCGCACGGGGTCGAGTACGTCGACATCATCCCGTGGTTCTGCACCGACACGACCTGTCCGGCCGTGATCGGCGGGATCACGACGCACCGCGACGCCATGCACATCAACGAGAACTACGTCGTCTTCCTCTCATCCGCGCTGGCGGAGTCGACCGGGCTGACGCCTCGGGCGTGACCCCGGCGACAACCAAACCAGATGAGCGGAAACGGGAGGGACTCAGCCCTCCCGTTCCTGTGTCCTGTTCGGCCTCGCAGCCGGGGGCTCGCGGGCGATCGGGGACATGGGCGCGCCTTCGTGAGAGGATGGGGGATGACGACGCGCGAGTCGGGGCCCTCGTATACGCGTTGCGCGCCGTACGCGAAAGGAGCGACGATGTCGCTGGAGCTGAGCATGGTGGGACTGGTCGTGAAGGACATGCCGGCCTCGCTGGCGTTCTATCGCCGGCTGGGAATCGACCTGCCACCCGAAGCCGACGAGAAGCGGTTCGTGATGAAGCGCATGGAGAGCGGCGTGACGCTCTTCTGGGATCGCTACTTCGTCGACACCTACGATCCGGAGCGCGAGGAGCCCAGCGGCGGCTACCGGATCCTGCTGGAGTTCTTCCTGGAGAACAACGACGCCGTGGATGCCAAGTACGAGGAGCTCACCGGCTACGGGTACCACGGCCGCAAGCCACCGGGACAGACCGACGGCCCCTATGCCGCGATGGTCGATGATCCGGACGGCAACATGGTCCTCCTTACCGCCGGCTAGCGGTCGTCGTGGCACCGCGACGGGTGCCGCTCCTCGCTTCCCAGCCCCTCAGGGCGCGACGCGCACGAACCAGGCGCGGGCCGAGAGCCGGATCAACCCGTCGTCCTCGACCGGCTCCCTCGAACAGGGTGGCCATCGCCTCTGGGTTGAACCTGGCAGGGAAACGGTGACCCTGGTCCAAGGTGGCCGCCGACGGGGCGCGCATCATCTCCGTGCCGTCGAGGTCGTCCCTGACGTCGGCGGCCACCACACCACGGGGTGTCGTGACATGCATTGTCTCCGCGACCTCGTCCGCCTCGTCGGGCGCGGCGTTGAGGACCAATCCGGCGACGGTGACGTCGAAGGAGACGGCCGGGAAGCGCCGTGTGGTCGCGGTACCCACCACGAACGTGGCGCGGGTCCCCACGCCCAGTCCTCTCCTGCCTGGCGGCATCCTGACCGAAGGGATGAGCTGGCGGGCTACCAGGCGGCTCCAGCGCCCGCATGAGGGGTCGCTGGCGTCTCCGAGCGCCCACATGGTGCCGACCGTTCACCCTGCGAAGCGGGCAGGGGTGCCGGGTGTGCCGATGTGGTGCGGACCCGGAAACGTGGACCGAGCATGCCGGAGCGTGTGCGCCACCGGGGTGGTTGTCGCCGGCGGGGGCGCTGCTACAATGGGCCCTTCTCACGAGACCCGGCATGGAGCCGGGGTGCAGAGCAGAGAGGTGCACCATGACCGCCGCTCCCGCGACCACGAGAACCCACACGCCGTATCGCGTCTCCGTCGACGAGTACATCACCTTCCGGAAGCAGGGCTTCCTGGTCGTGCGCGGGCTGCTGAGTCCGGAAGATATCCGGGAGCTGCGGGAACACACCGAGGATCTGATGCAGGGACGCCTGCCGGAGCAGGCAGGGCACGAGCTGGAGCGGCGGGACACCATGGGTGACACCGGCACCAATGTGCAGGCGCTCGCCGCACCGCCCGCCGACCTGAGTCCGGAGGAGAAGGCCGACTACTTCCTGCGGATCCACATGCTCCACCGGCAGCTGGAGCTGCACGAGCGCTACATGCTGTACCCGCGCGTGCTCGATGTGCTGCAGGCGCTGATCGGGCCGGACGTGCTGGCGCTGCAGACGATGCTCTTCATCAAGGGGCCCGGCAAGCCGGGGCAGGGCTGGCACCAGGATACCTACTACATCCCGACGCATCCGGACACGCTCTGCGGGGCGTGGATGGCGATCGACGACTGCGACGAGCACAACGGGGCGATGTGGTTCGCTGCGGGCAGCCAGCACGAGCCGGTCTACCCGCCGAAGTCGGGCAAGGGGTTCGGGGATCGGGAGCTGGAGGGTATCCAGGGCGTGAGTGGGGTGAGCAACCCCGACGACGAGCAGAACGACCTCACCCGGATCGCCGACAGGTATCCGCATCTTCTGGTGGCGGCGAAGGCGGGAGATGTCGTCTTCTTCGACGGGCACATCCTGCATCGGAGCAAGAAAAACATCACGACCGACCGGTTCCGCCGGGCGTTCGTGGGGCACTACTGCAATGCGCGGTCGTTCACGCAGTGGGGTGCGGACCAACCGGTGGACCCGGAGACGGGGATGAGCAACGGGTCGCACATCCTGGCGCGGGGCGACACGCACCTGCCGTTCGCGAAGCCGCGGTTCGGGACGCCGTGCGCGGCACTGCTGTCGCCGGATGAGCGGCGGCGGGAGCACGCGATCGCGGAGATGATGATGGGCGACATGGACAGCGGCATGATGGGTGCGGAGGAGGCGGATCCGACCCTGGAGGACGACGACTGAGTCGAACGGAAACAGCCTCTCGTCGCGGGTGGCATCCGATGGCCTGAGGCGGCAGCAGGCGCGGCATCGTTGGGCCCGTCCCGTTGTCACCTGTCCGGCTTCGCCGACCTGCGAACGGACATCCCGTCGTGCCGCCCCTGTGGTGACTCTCTCCGCCGGCGATCGGTGCGCGGGCTGACATCGGTATGGACGCGAGATCCGTTCCGGCCCGCACTGGCGGGGACATCGAGTCCGCCGGTGATTCTGGCGACCCTGGCTACCGTGGATCGGGGATTGGCCAGGGTCGCCTCAGGTGGATCATGCAGGTTCGAGATGACCTCAGCCTGTGGCGCGAAGTGGGTCAAGGGACCCGCGACGACCTGCGATCCGGTGTTCCCGACGGGACGACCGCCAACCGTGGATCTGGTCGCGATCCATGTCAGTCCACCTGATCGGATGCGATCAGCAAGGCTGTGGGCGCGACGCGACCTCGCCCAGCCGACCCAGCCAGGGAACGCTCGTGCCACCATCCCGCAGGGCCGCCCCTGTGGCGGCCTGATTCTGCCGGAAATCAGTGTGCCGGGCAGGCGAGACGACGCACGCTCACTGCTCGATCAAGGTGTGGACGACCCTGCTTGCCGCCACCGGGGCGGCTCCACAGGTGGGAGGTGCATTGTGCCATGGGAATCGGGAAGGGGCCGGTCTGGTACCGGCCATACGGAGGGGGGCGTCGATGCCCGCTCGCGGAGGGGCAGATCCAGGGTGGGGTGCTGGGGTGTGAACGTCAGATCCCGCCCAGACGCAGGGCGGCCGTCGGGCTTGTCAGGATGTGAGGCGCGAGAGCAGCTCGTCGGTGGTGACCAGCTCCGGGTCGCCGGTGCGCGGCTTGAGCTCGACCTTGCCGGCCTCGCGGGTGCGCGAGGAGACAACGACGCGCCAGGGGATGCCGATGAGGTCGGCGTCGGCGAGCTTGACCCCGGCGGAGACGTCGCGCTCGTCCCAGATCACCTCGATGCCCCGCTTCCTCAGCGTCTCGTAGAGCGTTCCGGCCTCGCGGTACGCCTCCTCGTCCTTGCCGAGGTTGGCGAGATGCACCTGCGCCGGGGCGATCACGGCCGGCCAGACGATGCCGCGATCGTCGTGGAACTTCTCGACGATCACGCCCATCAGGCGGGTGATGCCGATGCCGTAGCAGCCCATCACTGGGTACTGCTTCCTGCCCTCGCGATCGGTGAAGCCCATGTCGAAGTCGCGCCCGTACTTCTGGCCGAGATCGAAGACGTTGCCCACCTCGGAGGCGCGCGCCTGCGAGAGCGCCCCACCGTCGCACTTGGGGCAGGGATCGCCCGCCTTGACGTCGGCGATCTCGAGGTTGACGCAGAACTCGCAGGTATCGCAGTAGAGGATGTCGTCCTCGCCGGCGTCGGTGAGCACCATGAACTCGTAGGAGATCTTCTCGGTGAAGGAGCCGCCGGACGCTTCCGTGACCTTGGCGGAGAGACCGAGCCGCTCGTAGACGCGCAGGTAGGCCTCCTTGGCGGTGGCGTAGAACCGGTCGAATTCCTCCTGGTTCTCGTGGAAGCTGTAGAGATCCTTCATCAGGAACTCGCGACCGCGCATGACACCCGACTTCGAGCGGAGCTCGTCGCGGAACTTCCATCCGATCTGGTAGACGAGCTGAGGGAGATCCCTCCAGGTCTGGACGCGGCTCATCACGAGCGGCGTGACGACCTCCTCCTCGCTCTGGCCGAGGGCATACTCGCGGCCGGTGCGACTCTGGACCTTGAAGAGGACGTCGATGGAGTCCCAGCCGCCGGTTTGCACCCAGTTCGCCTTGGGGTGGAGCATCGGCATCAGCAGCTCCTGCCCGCCGATGGCGTTCATCTCCTCCCGGACGATGTCGCTGATGTTGTCGAGGACGCGCAGGCCGAGCGGGAGGTAGGTGTAGGCGCCGGCCATCAGCTTCTCGACGAAGCCGGCCCGGGTGAGCAGCTCCGCGTTGGCCGTAACCTCGTCCTTCGGTACGTTGCGGGTGGTCTTGCCGAAGAGGGTGCTGTATTTCATGGCTGGCAGCATACCAGACCGGGAGACATGTGACAGGCTGGCTCCAGACAATCGGCTTGCCGAGCGTCGCACAGCCCGACGTGACGGACTGCCAATCGGCTCCGAGCACCGCAAGCGATGGTGGGCGTCCGTGCGTCCCGTTCCGGGGCGGTTGCATCAGCTGGTCGTTGGTGCGGGTTGAGGCGACGTGCCGACTCCGGGCGGGTCTACCGGTCGGAGCGACCAGAAGGGGCTGACGATGTTTCCCTCGGAGTAGGTCACCTATCGGCAGGGCAGCTCACGAGATGTCCGTCTTTCGAGTCGGTGAGTCGTCGGGCGCGAGGGGTGCAGAGGGATCCCCGGCGCAATCGCACCGGTGCGTGTCGATCCTTCCGTTGGCACCTGCGCTGATGACCGCCGTCACGGCACGGACCGGGCCGACACCAGGTCGGCCCATCCGGACGCGGGGGCCGACGGCATCGGCGATGACTGGATGGTGGTGTGACCACGTGGGTCAGCGTGCGGTGTCGTCACCCCGCCTCCAGGTTGAAGGGTCGGCGGCGAGGGGGCACAGCTGGTCCATGCGCTGGTTCAGGGCCGATGTCCCAGCATCCGCCCGCGGCATCGGAGGCGGGTCAGTCTGCGAGCCACGGTGAGCCGGCGACGATCTCCCGCCAGGGCTTCCAGGAGGCCTCGGCGGCAGTGAGGCCCGAGGCGTCGAGGTACGAGCGGACGAGCCGGTAGCCGGCCGTGTAGCCGATGAAGTCCGGCAGGCCGACCGGCTCGTAGCCGCTGGATGCTGCCGCCCAGTCGCCGAACATGTAGGGGCGCGGATCGCCGGTGCGCTCCATTGCCTCCCGCAGCATCGGCTTGAGGCGTGCCAGCTCGTCGTCGGACACGGCGCTCGTCCACGGACCGAGCGACGCCTCGCCGTAGAGCTCCGCCGCGAACGCCTCGGCCAGCCCCTCGATCACGTAGTACTGCCCGACCGTGATGGTCTCCGGGTTCCACGGCTCGAAGGTCAGGCGCACCTGGTGATGGGCCTCGTGAGCGGTCGCCGATGGGATCCGTGGCAGGTTGTGGTCGGTCGGCACGGCGATCATGTAGATCGACCCTGGCGAGCCGCCGATGCCGGTGTAGCCTGCGAGGCGATCCATCAGGCCCGGCGTCTCCGGGTTGGCGAGGACCAGCGTCACGCTGACGGGCGGCAGGTCGATGCCGTGGGCGCCGGGCTGGAGCAGGTCGAAGGCGCGAAGCACCGCCTCGCGGCAGGCCTGCAGGGTGGCGGCCCGCTCGAACCGCCCGATCAGCCGCAGCCCTTCGGCCGTGTCGCCATCGAACGGGTAGAGGCTCAGCATGCCGGCCAGCGCGACGTGGTCGTTGGGGTCAACCTTCGCCGGTGCCCAGGGGTTGTCGAGCAGTGGCTCCCAGAACGGACGCAGCGGCTCGATCACGGTCGCGGCGGCGATCTCGCGCTGCCGGTCGCGGTCGCCGGCGGCCTCGAGGACGGCGCGCTGGCCGCGGAGGACGTCGATGATCCGGACCTCGACGTGGCCGTCGTCGGCGGTCCAGGTGGTGGTTATGGTGTCGGTCATGGTGACTCTCCCTTCTGGGCTGGGACCGATGCAGGACCGGCCATCACACGACACGGAGGCGATCGATCGTACGGGGGGTCTCGTGCGGAGGCCCCGGATCGGGCGCGAGCCATCGACGTGGCCCTCATCGACCGCTCCGCATCGCATGCTAGAGTCTCCAGTAACTGGAGAGTCAAGCCCGCCACGAGTGACGACAGGGAGAGGCCCACCATGTCGACCCGCAGCAGCCCACCACAGGAGCGAGCCATCTATACGATCGGAGCGCTCTCGAAGCGCAGCGGCGTGCCGGTCCGGACGATCCGGTTCTACTCCGACGAGGGGGTGTTGCCTCCGTCGGAGGTGAGCGACTCCGGGTACCGGCGGTACTCCGCGACCGATCTCGCGCGCCTGGAGACGATCCGCACGCTGCGGGCGGCCGGGTTCGACCTCGACACCATCCGCGGGCTGCTCAGCGGGGAGATCGACGCGCGGCGGGCGGTGGAGCTGCAGATCCGGGCCCTCGAGGTGCAGGAGCGGCTCGTCCGGCGCCAGCGGAAGGTGCTCGAGCGGGCGCTGGAGGAGGGCGGCCTGGACGGCTATCCGGACCGGGCACGGTCGCTGGCGCTGCTGTCGGCGGCCGAGCGGTCGTCGTTCCTGCGGCGTCACCTGGAGGAGAGTCTGGCGGGCATTCCGGTCGACCGGACCTGGCTCGACGGGTTTCTTGATGCGGCGGTGGCGGACCTTCCGGACGATCTCAGCGACGACCAGCTGGCTGCGTGGGCCGAGCTGGCGGAGATGGTGGCGGATCCGAGCTTCGCGGAGGCGATGCGGCGCAACGCGGAGCCGTTCTGGAGCAGGGTGCAAGAGGGAGGTGCGTTCGATGACGAGGCGTACCGGCGCGAGATCGCAACGATCACCGGGCGGGCGAAGGCGGCGGTGCGAGCCAGGAAACGACCGGACGCCGCCGAGGCGCGCGAGGTTGCGGACGCCTGGGTGACGCTCACCGCCGGCGCGATGGGGAAGGTGGCGGACGACGACTTCATGCGATGGATGGCGGAGCATGCCCGCCAGCACGACCCCCGCCTGGCGCGCTACTGGGAGCTGGTCGGGAGGCTGAAGGGGTGGCAGATCGACCGGGAGCTGTCGGCGGCGTGGGAGTGGCTGGCGGCTGCCCTCGAGAGCCGACTGGCGGAGGGTGCGGGGTAGCGCTCTCGGAAGCCGGCGCGCTGGTCGCCCGCGCCAACGTCCGTTTCCGGGCAAGCGGCCAGCGCGTATACTCGCCGCAAGCGGGACCAGCGGAGAATCGGAGCGGCGTGCCGCCGGCTCGGGCGATGCGGTGGAGGAGATGGCTCATGCGACCTGGTCGAGATCGGCAGCTCGGCGGCAGCCTGTTCGCGTCGGTCCTGATGCTGGTGATCATGCTGGCGGGGGCGATGCCGCTGGCTGCGCAGACCTCGGTGCCCGGTGCGACTCCGCAGGGGACACCCGTGGCGCAGGGGTTCGTGCTGGTCGCGACGATCGGTGCGGACGAGTGGCGGGAGCCGCTGCCGGCGGTGGCGCCGGGCGTCGACCTGGGCGATCGCTCACTGCTGGAGGCGCTGCGCGAGGGCGGGTTCGTGATCTATTTCCGGCACGCGGCGACGGACACCGGCTACGACCAGAACGTCGACCTCGCCTACTGCGCGACGCAGCGGAACCTGTCGCAACGGGGCAAGGATCAGTCGGTGGAGATTGGCGACGGGTTCGAGACGCTGGGGATCCCGGTGGGGGAGGTGCGCAGCAGCGAGTACTGCCGGGCGAAGGAGACGGCGGCGCTGGCGTTCGGGGAGGTGGAGCTCGACCCGAACCTGACGCCGGTGGTCGACGTGGTGGATGAGGACGAGGAGGCACGGAAGGCGGCGGCGCTGGTGGAGCTGCTGTCGACATCACCGGAGCCGGGCACGAACCGGGTGATCGTGGCGCACCAGGCCAACATCGCGGCCGTCCTCCCGGACCTCGAGCTGGACGAAGGCGAAGCCGCGGTGTTCCTGCCCCTCGAGTGATGCCGCACTACGGAACGTCACTCGAAAGTACGCTGGCTGGGGTGTCCACGGCATGGACGAAGGAATCGGCTCGTTCCTGTTGACGGCACCGGTCCCCATCACCGACATGGAGACGACCAGGTTGGCGCGACCGTACCGAAGGAAGCCGAACCGGCTGGCTGGTTACGATTACCGCCAGCCGGGTATGTCCTTCGTCACACTGTGCCGGCATGACCCGCGCATCTCCTTCGGCGAGGTGGTCGCTGGGGAGATGGCGCCCAACGACGTTGGCAGGATGATCCTGACGGAGTGGCAGGCTCTGGCGGTCGAGGTCCACGGTGTCGATCTCGGTCGTGTGGTGCTCATGCCGAACCACCTTCATGGTGTCATCGTGCTGGGTACAAATCCCGAGGCTCGGTCGTGGCCGTGGCTTGGCGAGGTCGTGGGACGGTTCAGGAACGCCTCGAACATACGGTACTTCGCGAGTGTGCGCGATGGTCTCTGGTCGCCGATCGACAAGCGGGTGTGGCCATCGCGCTACTACGACCGCATCGTCCGCAACGACAGGGAACTCGAGCGCATCCGCGACTGCATCGCGGCCAATCCCGCCCGTTGGGAGGCGCGTCGACGCGGGAAATGGTAGTGCCGCCCCCACCAATGTGAACTCGTCCTGGGCCCGTGCGGGGACTGGTAGTGCCGACCCTCTGGCGGCATCTTCGTGCTGGGGATCAATGTGCCGGGCGGGTCAGGTGGCGCACTCCCAATGATCGGCACTTGGTGAGGGCGACGCTGGGGCCGCCACGGGGCATCACCAGACCGGTGGCTCGTCGGGTCGGTCGGGCCTGGTCATGTCAGCCTGCCAGAGAGACTCCGGAGTCTCGAAGCCCGGCGGGTCGCCCCAGCGGTTGCGGAAGGTCACCTCGTGGGCGGGACGGCGCCGCGCGACACCCCATCGGCCGATGGGATAGCCCATGGCGATGCAGGCGGCCATGCGCCAGCCCTCGTCCTTCGGCACGCCGAGCAGCGCCGCAACCTCCTCCTCGCGCGAGTTGAGGAACATCGTCAGGGTGGTGCCGACCCCTTCGGCCCGGGCGGCGAGCATGGCGTTCTGCAGCGCCGGGAAGATCGAGCCCCCGTGGTCCGTGCGGGCGAAGCCGAAGAGCAGCAGCGGAACCTCCGCGAAGTGGCGCGCCAGATGATCTCCGGAACGGACGGTGCGCTGCATCGCTGGCGGGATCGCTGTCGGGTCGACGGTCGACTCCCAGATCTCGAGGTAGATCCCGGCGATCCGGCGTCGAAGGTCGGGATCGTCGACGAGCAGGAAGCGGCGGGCGTCGGGCTCGCTGGGCGCGCGGATGGCAGCGTCGAGGATGCGGGCCTGGACCTCGATCGGGATCGGATCCGGTTGCAGGCGGCGCATCGAGCGGGTGGTGTAGATCGCTTCGCGAATGTCCATGGTCTCGGGCTCCTCTGCGGTGTCTGCCATGTGCGTTGTCGGGACCCGAGGGGATGATAGGAGCGCCGTCAGACGCCTGCATGGCCCGTTCGAGCCTTGTGTCGGTTCGGGCGGTTCCCATATCGACTGATACGACGGCGACTATCCAAGAATTCGGGTTCGATTGGGTCAGACCCGAATCGCGTCGGTCCGAGTGACCTCCCCGTACCTGCAGGCGGATTGGCCCCGTCCAGGACGGACGAGACCGAGGAGTGACCAACGCCAGCGCTGACGAGTCGCCAACCGGTGCCCGCCGAGGACGCGCAGCGGCTGAATCGCCTCTCCGAGGGGGTGAACGCTCGCCTGACGGAGATCGCCCTGATCATCTCCCGCATCACCGGCGGGTCGTACACCGGAGACTCATTCGCAATTTCGTTCCACGCCAGCCTCATACGGAGCCGGACACTGACGCCGCGACCTCAGGTTGGCTGGAGATCGTCGAGATCCTGCCGGGCGTCACGTGCTGCCATGGATCGACCGGCGGGGGGACCGTGCTCTCGTGTCCCTGCCACGCTGACGTGATCACCGAACCGGACGCTGCCACATCAGGAGGCGACTCCCCGAAATCGCCGGGTGCTCGCCTCCTCTCGTCACCCGACGCGCTGGCGTTCCGGGGGCCGGTTCATCACCGCCTGGACCAGGGTGACTGGCCGGGCAGCCCGAGGCGTGTCAGCGATCACCCGAAGTCGAAGCAGGAGAGCATGGTGTTGGCGCTGGCGTCGCGCTCGGTGAGGGCGTCGAGCTCGAAACGCCACTCGATCAGCTTCAGGATCGAGGTGTGGTCGTAGAGGGTGGAGTCGACGTGTCCCCGTCGCGCGAAGGGCGAGATGACCAGCGTCGCCACCCGTCCGCCCGGTCCCCAGCGATCCATCACCGGCGGCATGACGTGGTCGTACCAGCCGCCGAAGTCGTCGTAGGTGACGATGATCGCCGTGCGCTCCCACGCCGGTGACGCCTGCACCCGCTCGATCAGCTCCACGACATGCTGTTCGCTCTGGAGGATGGCGGAGTACCCCGCGTGCTCGTCGTAGCGTCCCAACGGCTTGACGAAGGAGACGTCCGGCAGGGTGCCCTCGTCGACGGCGGCGAGGAAGTCGACCTCGTCCAGCAGATGCTCGGCCTTCGCGTCGGTGCCGTCCGCGAACTGCTCGAAGTAGACGAACGGCTGGTGGTGGAAGACGAAGGTGGGGTCGGGGTTGCCGGCGAGGGCGTCGTTCCAGCCGCCGGCGTACCATGCCCAGCTGCACCCCGTCGCGGTGAGGCGGTCGCCGATGGTCGCCATCGTCTGCGGGGGCATCCGATGGCTGTCGGGCGTGCCCGCCTGGTAGGGATGGTACCAGGGCTGGACGTCGTTGACGGCGTATCCGTCCGGGGTCACGTCGCCGTCCGCGGTCAGGCCGACGAGAACGCCGTCGTCGTCGACGTCGGGCTGCGCGACGATATCCGAGGGTGCGTCGGGCCAGATCGGGGTGGACCCGCAGATGAGCCAGAAGTGGTTGAGCATCGAGCCGCCGAAGGCGCCGGTGAAGAAGTTGTCGCAGAGGGTGTACTGGCGCGCGTACTCGAAGAGGGGGAGTCGGGTGGTGTCGTAGATCCCCATCGGCAGCGCGCCGGTGTCGCCCCAGGCGACGTAGCGGTCCATGCGGCCGCCGTTGAGCTGCAGCTGGTGCTGGTAGAAGCGGTGCAGCGAGGACGGTACCTCCTGATCGAGCGGCACGAACTGGTCGATCAGGAAGGGGGCGTTGGACAGATCGGCGGGGAAGCGCTTGTCCGGTCCGGGCGGGGTGCTGTCCGGGTCGGTGACGGGTGGCAGGGCGTCGTAGGGGACGCCGTCGAGATCCACCTGGGCGATCGCGGCGTCGGGGCGGAGGATGCCGTTGGCACCGGCGAAGAGACCGTAGAGGTTGTCGAAGGTGTGGTTCTCGAAGAAGACGACGATGATGTGGTCCACCGGCACGCCGTCCGGCACGGGCGTGCCGGCAGCGACCGGTGATGCCTCCTGGCGGGCGGCCGCGTGGTGGCCACTGGTGGTCACGGCGGCGAGCCCGGTCGCGGCAGCGTGGCGGAGTGCATCGCGGCGGGTCATTCCCAGGGAGAGGGTCGGCGGGGTCGTGGTGGGGCATGCGGACGCTCCTGACGTGTGGCGACCGGAGTCGCGCGGGAGGATGGCGCTGCGTGGCGAGGAGCCGATGGATGTGACTGGACCCGTGGCGCCATCGTAGCAGCGGGGCATGGCGCAGACAACGACCACATCGGGCCGGGGCGCGACTGTACCTGCCTGGAATTGACGTTGGGCCTGTGCCACCGAAAGGGCGGGATGCCCCGCTGCTCGGCGTGCGTTCGGCGCCAGAGGTGCAAATGGGGAAGCCCGCTTCTACGTAGCCAAGTAGAAGCGGGCCGATTGCTGTGCTTTGGCTGGCGGGCCTCGCGTCAGCGGTAGGTCGCTCCGTGGCGGGATGGCACCCCGCTGCGAGCGCGGATCGATTCCATCAGGTGGGAGACGGGCACCTGATCGTGAGCGGTGCTCGGTGCCACCCGGGCCGGAGCGTCGCTCCGGGCGGTGATCGTCAGGTTCCGTCGCTCCTCCACCGGCACCAGCACCACCGGCGAGGTGGCGGTGGTGATCAGCTGCTGCGCGACTCGACCCAGCAGCCAGGGGCGGACCCCGCCCTCGCCGTGGCTGGAGAGGACGAGGATGTCGCCGGGTCCCAGCGCCTCGAGGATGGCCTCCGCCGGCGGACCGCTGAGCAGCTCGGTGATGGTGGCGACATCGGGTGCCCGCATGGCGCAGGCGTCGGTGCGGAGCTCACCCATCCGGGCCTCGCGGTAGGCGGCGTAGTAGCGGTCGTCCGCCTTCGCCTGGGCACGATCGGCCGGATCGTGGTCGGGAAACAACTCCTCCCGGCTCGGGATGACGCGAACGAGACGCACGGGGCAGTTCTGGCGGCGAGCGAGGGTGACCGCGACGGGCAGCGCGGTGCGGGCACGGGCGGAGCCGTCCAGCGGCACCACGACGCATCCGTAGCGGGCGGTGGCATCCTGGAGCTGCGGTCCGTCGCGCTGGAGCAGCATCACCGGTGTCACGGATGCCTGGGCGACCCGGTGGGCGATGCTCTCGCCGATCGGGCGGTCCTCGGCCCCAGGGCCGCGGGTTGGCATCGCGATGAGGTCGACGTTGCGGTGCTCGGCCACACGCAGGATCTCGTCGGCCGGGTTGCCGATGCTGGTCAGCATCTCGACGTACGGGGTGGTGTCCCGCAGCGCCGTGGCGATCGTGCGGAGCTGCCCGTGGCATTCCTCGAGCATCCGACCCTCGTCGCGGCCGGGAGCGAGAGTATCCCCGGTGGCTGTCTCGATCGCTGGCAGGGTCGGTGGGATCACCCGCAGGAGCAGGATCTCGGATTCGATGTTGGCGAGCGCGCGCAGATGCGGGATCACGGCGTGACCGAGGTCGGCGTCTTCGAGCGGAACGAGGATGCGTCGGGTGATGTGGCGGGCTGGCATGGAGCGCTCCTTTCCGGGCGGGTGTCGCTGAGGGGAGGCGGTGCCGCGTGGCATCTTCAGCGTACGGGCTGGAGGCTTGCAGATGCGTGATTCTGCGCTCTGCGATATTGCAGGAACGTGTCAGTATCCGCGGGTGTGCGTGGAGCCGATCGGGACGGCTGGTGTGTGGATCCACTCTAGCACCCGCGACGGCAGTTGTGGGCGTTCTTATTCGACATGCGAGGCGCGCGATGGGCCGTCGGGCGTGTTCATCGCGTGGTGCCTGCGAGCCGGGTTGTCGAATCTGACAGATGCGGCGGCCTGCCTGTTGTGCCCGCTGCCCGATCGATGGGGCATGTGGATCGATACGAATCTGCGGGTATGGCCCGGCCCGAAGGTGGTCAGGGGAGCGGCTGGGCCAGCGGCTCGATCGCGGCGAGCTCCTCATCGGAGAGGCGAGGGGAGGCGAGGGCGGCGATGTTCTCCTCGAGCTGCGCGACGCTGGAGGCGCCGATCAGCGCCGACGTCACCTGCGGCTGGCGCAGGATCCAGGTGAGCGCGAGCTGGGCGAGCGACTGCCCGCGCTGGCGGGCGATCTCGTTGAGGGCACGGGTCCGCTCGAGGTAGGTGTCGCTGATCTGGGTCGCGGGAAGGGTCGGGCTCGTTGCGGCGCGGGAGTCGGCCGGGATGTCCCCCTGCAGGTAGCGGTCGGTCAGCAGCCCCTGCGCCAGCGGCACGAAGACGATCGCGCCGATGCCGCGCCATGCGAGGGTGTCCAGCAGACCGTGCTCGATGGTCCGGTTGAACATGTTGTAGCTCGGCTGGTGGATCAGGAGGCGGATGTTCCACGCGGCGAGCGCGTCGGCCATCTCCTCGGTCTGCTCGGGGGTGTAGCTCGACACGCCCACGTAGAGCGCCTTGCCGCTCTGCACGGCGGTGGCGAGGGCGCTGGCGGTCTCCTCGATCGGTGTCTCGGGATCGGGTCGGTGGTGGTAGAAGATGTCGACGTAGTCGAGTCCCATGCGCTGCAGGCTCTGGTCGAGCGAGGCGAGCAGGTACTTGCGGGAGCCGTGATCCCCATAGGGGCCGGGCCACATGTCCCACCCCGCCTTGGTCGAGATGACCAGCTCGTCGCGGTACGGATGGAGGTCCTCGGCCAGGGTGCGGCCGAAGTTCCGCTCGGCGGCGCCGTAGGGAGGACCGTAGTTGTTGGCGAGGTCGATATGGGTGACTCCAAGGTCGAATGCGCGTCGCAGGATCGCCCGCTGCGTGTCGATGGGACGGGTATCGCCGAAGTTCTGCCAGAGTCCGAGGGCGATCTCCGGCAGCAGGAGACCGCTGTGGCCGGTGCGGCGGTAGGACATGGTGTCGTAGCGGTCGTCGGCGGGGGTGTATTGCATCTGGCGCACTCCATGCGGGCGAGTGATCACGACGAAGGCGAGCGTAGCACAGTCGCGAGCCCGCGGCTCATCCTCCTCAGCCCACACCTCGAGACCATGAACTGGCTCAATGGTAAGCAGATATACAATTGGAAGTATTGAGATCCGCATGGCGACACCCGCCGCATGTGAAGGAGCAGGCACGCATGAAGATGGCCGTTGAGTTTCCGCCGAACCCGTATCGATTCGGAGAGGACGCGGTGCTGGCCCTCGCCCGCGGCGTCGAGGAGATCGGCTACGACCAGCTGGACCTGTTCGATCACGTCACCGTGGGTCTGCCGATCCCCGGGAGGCGTGAGGCACGCATCGCCGCCGCCGAGGTGCTGGAGCCGCTGGTCACGCTGGGCGCGATCTCGTCCGTCACCAGTCGGATCGGGCTCGGTACGGGCGTGCTGATCCTGCCGCAGCGGCAGCCGGCGGTCGTGGCGAAACAGGTGGGCACCCTCGACCGGCTCTCGGGCGGGCGGGTGCGACTCGGTATCGGTGTGGGCTGGCAGGTGTCTGAGTACGAGTCGCTGGGCGTGCCCTTCCGGGAGCGTGGCAGGCGCATGGACGAGGCGATCCAGTTGCTGCGGGCCTACTGGACCGAGACCTCCGTGACGTTCGAGGGGGAGTTCTTCCGCGCCGAGGCGATGTCCATGGAGCCGCGCCCGGTGCAGCCCGGTGGCCCGCCGGTGTGGGTCGGCGGCGACTCCGACGCCGCGCTGCGGCGCGCCGGCCGGCTGGGTGACGGGTGGATGGCGATGGAGAGCTCCGACGAGCAGCTGCCGTCCCTGCCGGAGAAGCTGGGGGTGATCCGGACCGCCGCGGAAGAGGCCGGTCGGGATCCCGGGGCGATCGGTATCCAGGTGCGGATCAGCGATGCCCACGAGCTGGATCGGATCGCCGAGCGCGTCGACGCGCTGCGGACGCACGGCGTCACCTGGCTCACCGTCAACATGGAGATGCTCGATGCGGCGGGCGTGCATGGGGTCGATGCACAGCTGGAGACGCTGGCGGCGATTCGCGAGCGAGTCCACGCGACCGCCGGGGTGGCGTAGGCAAGTCTCCAGCAGCATCACCACCGCCAGCCATCCGCTCCTCCGGGGCATGTCACGGTCGGTATCGCCGCGGAGGTGGCCGGCCACGTATACTCGGCTGGGCGAGTCCCTGAGGAACCCAAATGGTTGGCATGTTTCCGGTCGGGCGACCGGGATGAGGATGGTGTGAACATGCGCGTCGTTCGCGTCATGCTGGCGGTGGTCGCGATGCTGCTCGCGGGTACGCCGGCACTCAAGGTGGCGGCACAGGATGGTGGCCGGGTCGGGTTCGAGGATCTGGTCGGCCTGCAGACGGCGGTGACGAGGACGTACTCCGGCGAGACTGCGCAGGCAGACAGCACGCCCCGTGACATGGTGAAGCCGAAGGCACTGATGATGCTGGTCGGCATCTTCGAGTTCGATACGGAGGCGAACGCGGTGGCCGGGTACGAGCTGCTGCGCGGTGACATGAACGCGACCGGGCTCGATGGCAGTCCCCTGCAGCTCACGGAGATCGCCGTGCCGCTCGGCATCCCGAGCGTCGGGGGAGTCGCCATCGACACGTCCTCCGGTACGCCGGTGGATTTCACGATCGTGGCGGCGCTCGACGGCACCTCCGTGCTGTCGGTGATCGCGATCACCTCCGGGGCGCCGCCGGTGGCGGACATCGTGGCACTGACACGGTCCATCGCCGTGACGGAATCGGGGACGACCCCCGTTGCGTTCAGCGCTGACGGCGGCTCGTCGGGAGGGATCTGGGATCGGATCCCGCAGCTCGGCTCGGTCGAGCGGCATTTCCGTGGCATCACGTCCGTGGTGGACGCGGTGGCATTCGGGGGCTGATCGTCAGGGGCGTGATGTTGCGGGGGCGTGTGGCGTGCCTCTGCCGTGCCCTCGGGTGCGCGCTGCCCCGCTCCGCATGCGTGACTCGCTCCCACGCTCGCAATCGTTCTCCCTCCGTTAATTGCGTGCTCGCCGGAAGGCACGGACCTCCAACCGGGGGCCTGGTCGTTCGTTCGCCTCGGATTCCTCGAATCGCAAACCGGACCCATCCGAATGCTCGTACTCGCACCGATGTTGGGACGAGAACCCGATCCCGGGCTCATCCGGTCGTCCGCTACAGCTCGAGCGCGGCACGGTAGGCAGGGATCTCGTTGTCGAGCACGCGCCGTACCTGGGCTATCTTCCACTGGAGATGACCGGGCGAGCACACGTAGTCCATTGTGGGTTCCCATCCAAGTCTGGAATCGGCTGCAACCAGCGGGATCGTGGCCTCGGCGTTTGCCATCTCCTGCTCGGCGACGTCTGTCATCTGATCGAGGATGGCATGTGCCGCATCACGATTCGACTCGCCGAAGAGTCGCTGACGCAGCTGCCACCATTGCTTGACATGGACCGTCGTGTGCACGGAATGCAGGATGAACTGCCCCAGGTCGAGCATCCGTCCGGCCTGATCGCGCTTGCCGTTCGGTGTATGGGCGACGGCTCGCTCCATCTCGTCGACCCCCTGTCGCCATCGCTCGGCCATGGCCGACAGGATGCGGATTTCGGCGGGGATGCGAACCGGTCCTGGGGACTGAAGGGCCCGCGAACCAACATCTGCCCGGTACTCAATGTGGAAGATCATGTCACCGAACATGGCGTGGCTTGCGATCGGGAAGGTGGGGACGCTCTTGAATACCAGTGGATAGGATGGGCCGATGCGGAAGGGACCGTACTGATCCTCGTTGGTGGGGACGTAGTCGTTGATGGCCTCGCTCCACGCGCGCCAGGCGGAGAGCGCGAACGGGGCCCCATCGTGTCCGAAGTCGCGCCGGGCGATGGCCTCGCAGGTTTCCTCGGAGGATGGGCCCGGCGTCCAGTAGCTCGCCTTTGCGAGCTCGCTGACGAACGACGGCCACCAGCCGTAGTGGTGGCTCTCCATCAAGCCGCGTAGCCCCCATCGTTCTCTCGACTGCCTGAGGGCATCATGTCGCCGCGCCCACTGATACGGGACTGGCTGGTACGGGATATCTCCGAAATCCCAGGTAAGGCCCCCGGTGTTGCACATGGTGTAGAGCGGCAGGCCACGCTCGTGGGCCACCTCCGCCTCAGAGCTGAAGTAGCTGCCAGGACCGACCACCGCAGCCGTGTAATCCACACACAGCTCCTGGACGCCCTCTCGGCGTATTGGCTCGAACATCTCGAATGTGACGTTCAGCGAGATGTCCGTCGGCAACGACCGGATGAGTGCGAGTCGATCCTCCTCGGGGGCATACCCCCAGTTGTATGTCCAGAAGACGATGTCGGCATCAGGGGTGTGCCGACGCACGACCCGCTTCACCATGTCGAGCCACTCGGGATAGTCCGTGCAGGGCCACCAGCCAGGACTTGGTCTGGTTGGTGGGAGACCGTCCCTGGTTGGTGCGAGCCGGTGAACCCCGGTGGTCCATTGCCCGCTCACGTGCCACCGGTCGCCTGCAAGGTGAGCGCCAGCGGGACGTGCCGAATCCATGCCGTTTCGTCGGCGTGGCGGCACCGGTCTTGCGTGTACGTTCGCACGGAATTCACTCGTCCCTGGACGTTCCATGTTCAGAACAATTTTAATGAAGAAGGATTGACATGTCGGGAACGATGAATGGACTTGTGTTGCCGGTCCTCGGGAGGACGCCGACAGGTGTCCCCGGGCTGGACGCCGTGCTCGGGGGCGGCCTGCCCGCCGGACGGACCTGTCTCATCGCCGGCCCGCCGGGCTCGGGCAAGACCACGCTCGGCAACCAGATGGCGTTCAGCCACGCCGCGAGCGGCGGCAGCGTCATCTACGCGACGCTCCATACCGAGACCCACGACATCATGCTCGCGAACCTTCGGGATCTGCGGAGCTTCGACGCTTCGATCCCCGGGGATCGCATCCGCTATCTCAACCTCCTCTCGGCTCTCGAGTCGGGCGGACTGGACGAGGTGAGTCGCTCGCTCGCCCGGGAGATGCACGAGGTCGGCGCCACCCTCCTGGTCGTCGACAGCAGCGTGATGCTGGAGGAAACACCTTCGCTCTCGGTCGAGCTGCGCCGCTTCGTGCAGCGGATCGAGGCGCAGGCGGCGCTGCTGGAGTGCACCACCGTGATGCTGACGAGCACCGAGCAGCCTGAGCTGGTGCGGCCACTGGCGTCGCACGCGAACGGGATCATCCACCTCTCCAATCACGTGATGGACTCCCGCCAGGTACGTCTGCTGGAGGTTGCGAAGCTGCGCGGGGCCGAGCACGTCGGTGGCGTGCACGAGCTCTCGATCTCTCGAGAGGGGGTGGTGGTGCACCCGCGGCTGGAGTCGATGGCGGGCGCGAAACGTACCACCACGAGTCCGTCCAGGTTGCTGGCGTCGGGTGTCGCCGGGCTCGACGACATGGTCGGCGGCGGCATCCCCACGAGCTCAGCCACGCTGGTGCTGGGCACGCCTGGTGCCGGCAAGACGCTGCTCGGTCTGAGCTTCCTCGCCGAGGGTGCGGCCAGGGGCGAGAAGGGCCTGATGGCCGGCTTCCACGAGACCGTCAGCGAGCTTGTCGCCAATGGCGAGCGGGTCGGGCTCGAGCTGGGCCAGCACATCAGGGAGCGACGCCTGCGGGTGCAGCGGGATCCTCCACTGGATCTCTCCGCGGACGCGTGGGCGTGGCACCTGCTTTCGCTGGTGGAGACGCACCGTCCCCAGCGCGTCTTCATCGACGCGCTCACGGACATCCAGCGGCTGATCCCCTCGCCGCGGCGCCTGGCAACCTTCCTCACCGCCCTGACCAACGAGCTGCGCACACTCGGCACGACAGCGCTGTTCTCGGCGGAAGTCGACGCGTACGTCGACCAGCAGTTTTCGTTCCCGATCCCGGCCGCTTCGGCGGTGATGGACAACGCGATTCTCCTCCGGCACGTCGAGGTTCGCTCCGAGCTCCGCCGCGTCATCTCTGCCCTCAAGGCTCGCCAGGGACCGTCCGATACGGCGATCCGGGAGCTGGTGATCGACGGTCACGGGCTGCGGGTGGCGATGCCGCTGACCGGCGTCACCTCGGTGTTCACGGGCCAGGCAGCGCCGCTGGACCAGCCGGAGCTCGGCGCGCTGCTGTAGCTCCGTTCAACCTCCGGTCCGGTAGACCAGGTAGAGACCGAGGGCGTACATGCCGATCCGGAGAGCGGCGTCGGGCTCGAAGTCCCAGATGCGGCGCCCCCTCCGGTTGAAGCCCTCGAACATCGTCTGGCCCATCAGGAGGATCGCGAAGAGCGCGCTGAGGAGGACCGCCGACTCCAGCCCTGCCAGAATCGAGTCGCGGCCGTCGGCAAGGTCGAGGAGCGTCATGTTGAACGCGCAGCGGCCCAGAGGGTTGCCGACGGCGAGGCCGCAGGCACCCATCCGGAGGCTGGCCACGGTGACCGTCACCTCCGGCAGCGAGGTGGTCAGTGCCAGCACAGTCACGCCGACGAAGCCGTGCGCGATGCCGAGCTGTTCGAGGTCGGCGCAGGGTGGTCTCGTTCTCGGCCGGGAGCGTGGAGGTGGCGGCGATGGGCACGGAGGTGCGGCGCGATTCTGGTGGAGCAGCTATCACTCCGAGAGATACCCGAGCACGATGAGGACCGGTGCCCAGCCGGCGGGGCCGAGCCCCAGCATCGCCCCCGTCAGCGTTCCGGCGGCGGCCACAGCCGCCAGCGCGATCGCGAGCGACCCGACCAGGACCTGATTGATGGCGACGCGAGTGAGGATGCGGTGGCGCAGGAAGGCGAGGTCGGCGATCGCGAGGATCAGCATGCTGACCATGCTGGACCCGACCACGTCGGTGAGAGCGAGACTGGTGTTGCCGTCACGCACCGCGGAGACGTCCGTGCTCAGCTCGGGCAGCAGTATCGCGCCGACTCAGGCGCCGCCGAGACCGGTCCGCCCGGCGATCGTGTCGCCATGACGGGAGAGCCGAGTGCCAGTGCCGACAACTGTGGCGGCGCTGACGAGAAAGACGACGACGGGCATGCAAGGACTGAGCTCCGGGGGGCGACGATTCGGACAGGGGATCGGTATAGCCGACACGTCCTTCCGGGCCTACCCGGGCTCCGGCATGCGGCCAGTCGTGCGGACCGACGCCCGGAACAAGACGGTTCCGGGCGTCGGTCCTGGTCACACCGGTTGTTCCGTCTGAGTCATGTGAGCGCTGTGGCGAAGCCCTCACGCCATGACGGGTAGCGCAGCTCCCAGCCGAGCTCACGCTTCGCCTTGGCGTTGGAGAAGCCGCGACCCTCGGTCATCACCCGGACCGCCACTTCGCCAGCCAGCAGCCGCGCCAGCCACGCCGGAACACGCATCGGTGGCTTCGCTCCCGCGCAGGTCGCCAGGTACGGCAGCCACTCGCTGGCCGGCGCCGGCTCGTCGTCGACGATGTTGTAGACACCGCGAGCGCGCTTCTCGACGGCAAGGACGGTGGCGCTTGCGGCATCGTCGAGATGCACCCACGAGGTGTAGCCAGTGGCGCTCCCGACCAGCGGGTACTGTCGCTTGCGCACGAGCTCGACCTGGTCGTCGGTGGCGCCCGGACCGTAGAGTCCGCCATATCGGAGCACGGCGCCATCGACGGCCAGGACCGACTCCTCGACGTGGCGGACGGCCTGCATCACCGGGTAGGCGACGCTGCCCTCGTGCAGGTCCAGCGGATCCTCCTCGGTCTTCACCCAGCCGCCCTCCCGGATGCCGTTCCAGCTGGCATAACTCTGGGCGACGATGTGGTCCACACCGCTCTCGCTGGCCGCGGCGAGGAGGTGGTCCGTCCCCTCGGTGCGCAGCCGGTTGGTGATGGCGAACCACCGATCCATGTGCTTCATGTCGGGCTTGCCCGAGATCGCCGTCATCTGGTGCACGATCACCTCGGGCTGAGCCGTCGCCACCGCCACGTGGACCGATTCCGCATCGAGCCCGTTCATCACCACGCCTTCGGCGCCGAGGCTTTCCAGCAGGTCCAGCTTGCCCGGATCGGTCGTCGTCGCCATCACCTCGTGCCCACGGGCGACGAGCTGCGGCACCAGCCGCTGCCCGAGCACGCCGGCCCCACCTGCCACGAACACTCGCATGATCATCACCTTTCCGTTACGGATCGACCTCCATCGCTCACATGAGCAGGAAGAGTCCGAATATCTCTGTCCGGTGTGACGACACAGCCTGCCAACATGTGACACCGGTGCATGGGTACGGCGTGTCGCGAGGCGTGCGTCACAGGGTCGGCAGAAGCCTTGTCTCATGGGCAGGAGACCGCATCGCGGACGTGTCGCGATCGGCCATCTGATGATCGAGCGAGGAGAAGACAATGGATCTTGCCCTGTGGATCGCTGCCGGCCTGCTGGCCCTGATCGCCCTGGCCGGTGGTATCAGCAAGACGTTCGTGCCCAAGGAGCATCTGGATGCCCACCCCGCGAGCTGGACCTCGGGTGCCAGCGTCGGGTTCGTCAAGACCCTGGGCATCCTGGAGCTGCTGGCGGCGGTGGGGCTGGTGCTGCCTGCACTCGTCGACGTCGTCCCCGTCATGGTGCCGGTGACCGCGGCATGCTGGGTGCTCCTCATGATCGGCGCGATGATCACCCACCTGCGCATGAAACAGCCCGGGCTCGTGGTGCTCACCGGGGGATACCTCTGCCTGGCCGCGTTCGTGGCATGGGGACGCCTGGGCCCCGAGCCCTTCAGCTGAGGAGCCGTCGGGACTAGCCGGCGCTAGCCGGGACACAGCACGGACAGCAGCGGGCTGCGGAAGACGCGGCTCTGGAAGGAGCTCGGATCCCCGATGTAGTCAGCGAAGACGACGTTGACCGGGTTGCCGCGCTCGGAGCCCAGGGTGGAGGCCCAGGCGTGGGCGTACACCTCGCGGGTGAGCGCGGGATTCGCCCAGAGCAGGTCGGGTTCGAGGCGCTCGCTCTCGGGCAGGCTCGCGTAGAGGTCAGACGCCATTCGCACCAGCTCGCGGGCGCCGTCGCAGGACCTGCCGTGGGCGATGCCCTCGGGGGTGAGGCGGATGACCGCGCCGTCGCTGGCGGCCATCACCCACTCGATCAGGGTGGCGACCTCGGGGTCGGTCGGGACGGCGCATGCCGGCCCGGTGCACGAGCCATCCTGGCCGGCCCCGCCGGCTATGGAGGCAGGCGCGGCGAGCAGCATGACGGCGACGGCGGTACCGAGCAGGGACGGGCGGATCGGTGGGGTGGGCATCGGTCACATCCTGGGATCGTCGAAAGCGAGCCACGTGTCGGGCCGGTGGAAGAGCACCGTGTGGAACAGATGATAGGCGGCATAGAGCTCGAGCGCGAACGGGAGATAGCCGCCGTAGCCGAGGATCGGCATCTCGAACACCCTGAGGAAGTCGACGTAGGGGATCTCGTAGGTCCACTTCGGCATCGACCGGGAGTTCCACATTTCCCAGAAGAACCCGCAGGTGATGCCCGCCGCGAAGAGCACCAGCACGGTATCCCATCGGCCCCGGGCGACCTGGGCGGCGATGCTCCCGCCGCCCGTGAGCCGGTTGACGGGGTCGATCGCCAGGAAGCCGCCGATCCAGATCAGCGGGAACAGGACCTTCGGGAAGGCGAGCGAGGCGACGCACATCACGAGTCCGACAGCGGCGATGGCGAGCAGGCCGGTGCGCGACGGCGCGATCCGGAGCCATCGGATCTCCCGATGGAAGAGGGGGAACGTACGCCAGAGCTCGGCCGTGACGAACACGGCCGGCATCACGGTCGAGAAGGCGATGGAGCAGAGCAGCGCGTAGGCGAGGGGTGAGTAGTCTCGCGGCAGATGATAGTGCCAGTTCCGCAGGAACTGGTTGGCGAGCTCGAAGAGCCACCAGAGCGGGGTCGAGAACACGAAGAGCAGCGCGAAGCGACCCCTGCTGGGTGAGAGCAGCGAGGTGCCCGCGCGGACCACCGTGAGACCGTCCACGGTGAGGATGTACCCGAGCCAGAGTGGGAAGAAGGTGTAGCTGGAGAAGGGTTTCGGGCCGAGCCAGGCGAGCGGCCAGGCCACGGCGACCAGGGCGAGCCCGATCGCCAGGTGCGGCGGCACCCGCCCGATACCGGTTATCGCTCCCGTGCGTGTCGTCATCGTCCCTCCTTCGTCGAGCCGGCTCGTGCGTGCATGCTCGCATACCCCGTGCCGGTGGCGCCCGACCGCCGATCGAACCGATCGTGGCCCGGTGCTCGCGGAATGGGCACGCCATCCCTCGTGGCTCGCGCCGGCACGCGACCGTTCCTCATACGGTTGCATGACGAACGTCGTGCGGGAGCCAGACGGCCGGCTCGGCGAGACGCGTGCACGAGGCGTAAGCGCCGCGGCGCGGTGACCGGTTTCGAATGGTCTGGAGGTTGCGACGAATGGATCTGGGGCGCCCGATTGGAGGGCCGCCATGTGTGCCGTCCACACCACGCCCGCCACCATGCCATCGACCATGCCAGCCTCGTGGCCGGAACGCCACTACACCAGTGCTTGATGCTCGTGTACGATCACACCATGCAGCCCGATCGGGTGGCGGGCAGGAGCTTCACGGCGGGACACGACGATGGCTTCCAGCGGAACATATGGCGAGAAGACATCTGCCCCGAGACCGAGCCCGCGCGACGCGGTCCTGTTCCTGATCGGCGGGCTGGCCGTGGGACTCCGGGTTCTGTGGCTGGTGCTCCTTCCAGTACCGCCCGAGAGCGACTACGCGACCTTCCTCGCCATGGCCGAGGCGATCGCCGCAGGCTCGTGGGACCCCGACTCCTACGGCTGGCTCTATCAGGGATTCGGGTACCCGCTGCTGCTGGCACCGGTCGTCGCCCTGGGTGGCGGCGTCAGTGCCCTGGGGCTCGTGAATCTCGTTCTCCAGCTGGTTCTGGTCGTCGTGGTCGCGCTGTTGACCCTGCAGCTCCTGGACGGCCGCAGCGCGGTGATCGCGGCGACGGCAACCGCCGTCATGCCGGGGATCTGGAGCTACGTTCCGCTGCTGGCGGCGGAGAGCCTCGGCATGCTGCTGCTGGCAGCGGTCGCGCTGCTGCTCGCGATGCCACCCGGCAGGGGACGAGCCGCATCGATCGGCGCGCTGGTCATGCTGCTCGCCTTCGCACGGCCGTCGTTCATGCCCTTCGTCCCCGTGGTTGCGATCGCCATGGCGCTGCGCGGTGGGGTCGATCTCAGGCGGAGGCTCGTCGCGTTCGCCGCCGGTGTGGTCGTCGTGCTGCTGCCGATCGTGGCGCTCAACCTGTATCACGGTGGCCCCGCCCTGCCCGTCGGCGCCGCCGGCTGGCAGACGTGGCTCGTCAACAACGAGCACGCCACCGGTGCCTGGTTCAACGCCGCGGCGGACGATGCCTACCCGTTCCACGGCCTCATCGGCGATGCCGAGATCCGCGCCGCCCAGTCGAACCTGGGCCTGCAGTTCATCGCCGTCAACCCCGTGGAGGCCCTGCAGGGCCTTGCCCACCGTCACGAGCTCAACTGGCGGTCGGATGTCATGGGCATCGGCTGGACCCTCGATCGCGCCCCGGCGGACTGGCAGGAGCGGGTGCCGTTTCGCGCGTGGTTCGACGACCTCGCCCAGATCGTCTACGTCGGCATCATGATCCTTGCCCTCATGGGAGCCGTTCGGCACCGCAACCGAGCCTCCCTGTACGTGCCGGTCATCCTGCCCCTCCTGTACGGCATCGCGGTGCTGGCGGTCGCGGAGGGTAACGCCCGCTACCACGCCGTCTACCTCCCGCTGCTGTGTGTGCTGGCGGGCGCTGCGTTCGCCAGGGGGATCTCATCGGCGAGATCGTACCGTACGGCTCGCGCCCGCGGCCTGAGGCTTGTCGCCCGGTACCGCGCCGAGCAGCTGCCCTGGAAGGTCGGTTTGCCGGTGACGGGGATCGTCCTTCTGGTACTGGCCTGGCTGTTGCTTCCGGGAGTGGACTGGTGGCGCAAGCAGTGGGATAGCGTGCGGCTCGACCTGCCGCCCCTGCTCGTCATCGGCATCGTGGCGGTACCGGTCATCAGCGGTGTGGTGGCGCTGGTGCGCCGGTCATGGGCCGGCTGGATGGTTCGCTTGTCCGTGCCGTCGTGGCGTGTGCGCGCCGTCGTGGCAGCGGGGCTGCTCATCGCCGCCATCGCGTCGCTCGCGGCTGTCCAGACGGCGCTCGAGTGGCGCGCGGAGGTCGCCGCCGTCAGCCCCGATGGCTGGCATCGCACGCTCGTCTCCAGAGGGGAGGTGGTGGATGCCCCGCTGATCCTCGAGCACTCCGGCACGCCGCCGGAGCTGCGCCAGGTCTCGTTCCCCGACGCCGCGCTGCTCCAGTTCGATGCGGAGCCGGAGCCGGACGATCGCGTGGAGCTGTGGCGCACGCTCGATGGGCTGGAGCGAGGAGAGACCTACGTGTTCTACCTCCAGGTGTACGACCCGGGCATCGGCGGCGACCAGACCGAGCACCTGCACATCACCCTGAATGGCGATCTGGTCTGGGAGCGGGCGTCCGAGCGCATGGTGCTGCCGCGGTGGCACTACGTCCGTGTCGAATGGGAGGCCGACCGGGAGACCGTCGACATCGTGGTGACCCGCGAGGCGGGCCGTGAGTATCGTGTCACCGAGGCCGCGATCCCCAGGGTGCGGACCCTGCACCTCTATCCCCTGTATTGAGGGGTGACGTGGAGCTCATGCCTCAGAGGGGACATGTGGTGGCCTGACCAGGGGGCGAGGCCCATCCGGTGCGGCGGAGCGATCACCGCACGTGGGTGGAGTCATCTGGCGCGCTCAACCGGCCGCTCCGTACGAGCAGCGAGAGGGCGGCGATGGCGCTGTGCTCCTTGTCCTTGATCTCGAGCATGATGTCGACGTCGCGGTCGCCGAGCTGATCGACGACCGCACGGAAATCCTCCAGGTCGATCGCCTGCGCATGGGCGCCCGGCTGCCTGTCCGGATGCTGGGTGCTGTAGTCCAGCATGGGCGTGCCGTGCCCATCCCACGTCGGCGTGAAGCGGTCGAATGCCTCGGGCAGTGATTCGCCCTCGTTCAGCGGGCCGTGGTGGAAGACGTCGAAGAGCAGCGGGATGCCGGTGCGCTCGTGGATGACGAGGTTGTCGGCGAGGGCGTAGCTCCGCTCGTCGTTCTCGATCACGAGGCGCCGCCGGACGATCTCCGGCAGCTCGATGTACCGTTGGCAGAATGCGTCGATGGCGGCCGGCTTGTCGCCATCGACTCCGCCGGTGTGGATCTGGATCGTCGCGGTGTGGTCGAGCCCCATCAGATCGAGCAGCTCGGCATGGGAGACGAGCTCGGCCACGCTGTTGGCGACCACGTCGTTCCCGGGCGAGTTGAGCAGCACGAACTGTCCCGGGTGGGTGTTGACCCGCATCCCGTGCGCCCGAATGAAGGCACCGATCTCGGCGAGCTGCCCGGAGAACTCGCGCTGCCAGGCGAAGGTCATCACCGGATGGGAGGCGAACGGGATCGTCGAGGACGAGATGCGAAGGAACCGGATGTCGTGGGCGGCGTTCCACTCGAGGGCCATCTGGAGGCAGTCGAGATTCGCATGGATCGTCGCTGCGGCGCGCTCCGGCGAGGTCGAGGCGAGACGGAAGGTGCGGGCGGTGCTGCACCCGATGGAGAGGTTGGAGCAGGGGTAGCCGATCTTCATGGAGCCTCGATTCGTTACGACACCGGGTGCGTCGCGCCCTGGTGCTACGGGTGACGGTGGTAGACGCGCGTTTCCCACGGGCGCAGCACGATGCCGTCCTCACCGTCGCGGGGCTCGCAGCTGGCGATGATCAGATTCTCTCTGGCCCACTCGGCGGCGTCCGGCAGGGTCACCGGGACTTCATCGCTCGAGACGTTGCCGAGCACCCGCAGCGTCGCGTCGTCGAACGAGTGGGTGAGGGCGTGGATCGTCGGATCCTGCTCGAGCAGCATCTGGAAGTCGCCGTGCACGATGACATCCAGCTCGTGACGAAGCGAGATCAGCCTCCGGTCGTGGTGAAAGACGGAATCGGGATTGGCGAGATCCGTTTCGGTGGTGATCTCCGCGTGATGTGGGTTCACGGGGAACCAGGGTGTGCCGGACGTGAAGCCGGCGTGCTCCGTGTCGTCCCACGGCATCGGGCCGCGGCCGTTGACCCGGCTGGCGATGCTGAGGACGCCGAGGATGGCATCCTCGGGAGCGCCGAGGGCCCGCTGCGCCACGGCGTCGTTGATCGACTCGATGTCCTGGAAGGCGTCGATGCCCCGGTCGATCCACCAGTTCATCATCTCGTCGATGGCGTGACGGACCTCCGGGCGCTCCCGGTTGAGATCCGGCTGCCGGCGGGAGAAGAGATGGAGGTAGTCCTCGCCGGTTGTCTCGTCGTATTCCCATGTCGGGCCGACGGAGAACGATTCCCAGCTGGTCGGCTGGGCGCCGATTGCCACCAGTACCAGTCGCGCTTCGGGTTGTCACGGCTCGGGCGCGACTCGATGAACCGGGAGGGCTCGTCGGAGGTGTGGCTGACGACCTCGATGCCGCGCGACTGCGTCTCCCGCGTGAGCTCGTCGTCGTCGAGGTACCGAAGACAGGGTCGATGTCCCGATCGTCACTGATGTCGTACCCGTTGTCGTCCTGCGGCGATCGATAGATTGTCGACAGCCAGATCACGTCGCCGCCGAGCGCCTGGAGGTGGTCGATTCGTGCCGTGATGCCCCGGAGGTCGTCGATGCCGTCGCCGTTCGAATCGGCGGAGCTGCGCGGAGGGATCTGGTAGCCGACAGGGTGCCGCCACCACGCGTCCGGCTCCCGGAGCGCTGGTCGGTGCCTGTGGGCATGCTGGTCATGGAGCTCCTCCGATACGCTTTCCGATGCTGCTGGAGTCGTACCGGAAGAGTCGTGCCATCGTGGCGTCGCCGCTGCGGCGGCCGTGCGTCGCGGCCGCCACGTGGAGCCGGCGCCCACCAGAGTCGGTGCGCCGCTCCGGGAGGGTGACGCGGAACGGTCAATCGTCATCGATGGCCGGGCGGCGCTGCCAGGCCGGGTTCGCGCGCTCGACGGCGAGGGCGAAGCGCAGCAGGTCGACCTCGCCGTGTGGGCGGCCGACGAGCTGCAGACCCACCGGCAGGCCCTCATCGGTGAAGCCGCACGGGATGGAGATCGCCGGCAGACCGGTGATGGAGATGTACCAGCAGGATCGCATCCAGCCGAGGTAATCCTCCTGCTCGACGCCGGCGACCTCGCGGGGCCAGGTCCAGTCGACCGGGAATGGCGGGAGCTGCACCGTGGGCGCGGCGAGGATGTCGATGTCCTCGAAGAGCTGGACCATGCGGGTATAGAGGCGCGTGCGGGCGGTGTACGCCTCGAAGAGGTCCGTGGCGGTGAGGCCGAGCCCGGCCTCGATGTTGTAGATGATGTTTTCGCTCAGCTCATCGCGTCGCTCGCGGTAGAGCTGCCCGTAGGTCTGGGACATCTCCCAGGCGCGCAGGGTCCGGAACGCGCTCTCCGCGCCCTCGAAGTCGGGCTCGGTCTCGCGGACCTCCGTCCCCAGCTCCGCGAGCACCGGCCGGCCGTCGCGCTCGAGTACCCGGGTGACGGCCGGATCGACCGGCAGGCCACCGAGCGTTGTCGACCAGCCCACCCGCCATCCATGCAGGTCATCGGCCGGCTGGGAGTCGGCGAGCGCTGCAAATTCCGAGCCGTCCCCGGGGAGGGAGACGGGATCGCGCGGGTCGAACCCCGCAAGTACCGATTGCAGCAGGGCGGTGTCGGCGACGGTGCGCCCCATCGCCCCCACGACGGACATCGAGAGCCAGCCCGTGACCACCGGTGCGCGCGAGTTCCTCCCGATCGTCGTGCGCAGGCCGACCACGTTGCAGAAGGAGGCGGGGTTGCGAAGCGATCCGCCGAGGTCGCTGCCGTCGGCGAGGCTCAGCATGCCGCTGGCCAGCGCGGCCGCGGCGCCGCCCGAGGATCCGCCGGCGGATCGATCCAGGTTGTATGGGTTGCGGGTCGGGCCGAACACCGGGTTGAAGGTGTGGGAACCCGCGCCCATCGAGGGCACATTCGTCTTGCCGAGCCGGATCGCGCCTGCCTCCCGCATCCGGGCCGCCGCGGCCGCGTCGAAGTCCGGCACGAAATCCGCGAAGATGGGGCTGCCGAACGTCGTGCGCATGTCCCTGGTGGGCAGGAGGTCCTTGTGGGCGACGACGAGGCCGTGCAGCGGGCCGAGCGACTCGCCGCGGGCGATGGCGTCGTCGGCGACCTGAGCCTGTGCCATCGCGCCGTCGACGTCCATGGTGACGATCGCGTTGACGGTTGGGTTCACCGCCTCGATGCGGTCGAGATACGCCCGCAGGAGCTCGCGGGCCGAGATCGCTCGCCGCCGGAGGAGGGCGCGCTGGTGGACGGCGGGCAGGTAGCAGAGTTCGGTCGTGCTGGTGGGGATGTCCACGGTTGGGGTCACCTTTGCGGCTCGCGCGCCGGACCGGCGCGACGCGGTTGGAGTCTGGCGGCATTGTATCCGCCACCGACGTTCCGAAGGGACGGTTTTTCTGCGGATGCCCATGCCCGAGGAGGGTGGTCGGGCGGATCCGACGGGCCGGGACATCGGGTGCGGACGCCGATGCCAATGTGGAGGGCGATGAAACGGATGAGCTGGCCAGCCCGGTCGCGGGCGCGATCTTCGATCTGGACGGAGCGCCGGCGCTGACGGTCGACCTGCATGAGGCGACCTGGAAGGAGGTGTTCGATGCCTTCTTCGCGCTGCGACTGCGTCGTTTCGGGGAATGGCCGCAGCCGTTCGACGGGGCGACCACCGAGGCACACGCTGTGGTCGCCCGCGACCCGACGGCATCCGAGCATTGCTCGAGGCACGGGGTATCGAGTGGCCAGCGGGGTCGGAGGACGACGCGCCGGGTTATGAGTCCGTGGCCGGGCTGGGGGTCTCCAGCGGAGGTTGTTTCTGGAGGCGTTCGAGCGGGTGCCCGGCTCACCGGACATCGATACCCCTCCCTCCTGAACGGGTTGCGCGCGCTGGGAGTCGGGATCACCCTCGCCTCGGCCGACGAGGACGCCGAGCGTATCCTGGCGCGAATCGGACCGGGTGCTGATCGCTTCGATGTGGCCCTGTTCGAGGCGCTGGGGTCGACCGGGAACCTGGCGCCGACGCCGGTTCCTGACACCCTGCCGGGATGCCTCGAGCGGATGGAAATCGGGGACACCGGGCGGGTGGTGGTGTTCGACGACGCGATCGTCCGGGTGCAGCCGCCCGGGCTCGTAGTCGGCAACGACAGGGGCGGGAACGCCAGCGTGCAGCGGGCACACGGCGCCGGCTGGGTCGTGCAGGACCTGCACGAGATCGCGGTCCAGGACATCATTGCCCATCTCTCGCGGGCGAAGCGATCCTGACGACGATCATGTGCGGGGCTGGGACTCCTGAGGGCGATGGCTAGAGATACGGCAGGAGGATGTCGAGTCCTTCGGCGTTGCCGAACCGGCCGGCACACATCAGGAGACCTAGCCCGGTCAGGTAGCTCGCTGGGGATGCGCTGGGAGCCGGGGCCGCCCTGAGCCTGCCGGGGTCGATGTCGATGTAGCGGCTGATCCGGGCGATCGCCTCGCGGCAGGGTGGGGCAACGGGGATCTCGATCGAGGCAGCCGGCGGGCACGGATCGAACGATGCCGTGCAGTGCATGGAGAGCAGGTTGTACATGAGGCGGTCGCCGAACGCGATCTCGCCGAGGTAGCGACCCACGGGATCGACGAAGATGCCGAGCTCCGGATGACGGTACCCGATGCACGCCCCCGAGACATCGTGGATGTGGCGATCCACGAGGGTCGCGATATGACGTCCCTTGCTGTCGAACAGGAACTCCAACCCACTGTCCTTTCGATTGTCGCGTGTCCCGGCGATGTCATCGATTCCCAGCGTCAAGTATACAGGTACCAGGGCGGTGGAGGGGTGTCGTTCGGGCCGCATTGCGGCGATGCTCGAGCTTCCTCCGGCCCGTTGCGTGCCGTGTCATCACCGGTCGGCGCGGGGAGGAACCGGGCCGACCCGATGGAGCGAGGAGGGCGACATGTTCCTGGAGATGGTGACGAGAAACTGGTGGATGTTCCTCGTCCGCGGGGTGCTTGCGATCCTGTTCGGCGTCGTGGCGTGGGTGTGGCCGGACCTGACCGTGACGGTGCTGGTGATCCTGTTCGGAGCCTACGCGCTCGTCGACGGTGTCTTCGCCATCATCGCCGCGATCGTGGCCGGTGGTGAGGGACGCTGGCTGCCGCTGCTGCTGGCCGGTGTCGCGGGGATCGGCATCGGCGTGATCACCTTCCTCTGGCCCGATGTGACTGCCCTCGCGCTGATGTATCTGATCGCCGCGTGGGCCATCGTGCTCGGGGTCCTGCAGATCGTCGCCGCGATCCAGCTCCGCAGCGTGCTCGAGAACGAGTGGGCCCTCGGTCTGGCCGGGCTCGCCTCGGTCATCTTCGGTGCGATCGTGGCCATCTTCCCGGGTGACGGCGCCATCGCGCTGATCTGGGTGATCGGCATCTTTGCGATCCTTTTCGGCGTCCTGCTGATCGCGCTCGCCTTCCGGCTGCGGCGTCTGGGCGAGGCGCTGGCGCGCTGAGCGTCCCCGCGCCTCAGGCAGCGCGCATGACGATACTGGCGTTGATACCCCCGAAGCCGAAGGCATTGCAGAGCAGGTGCCCGATGTGCTGGTCCCGGCCTCCCGGCGGGATCACGTCGAGGTCGCAGGCCGGGTCCCGGTGGGTCAGATTCGCGGTGCCCGGCAGGTGACCGCACCGAAGCGCCAGCGCGCAGATGGCCACCTCCATGGCCCCGGTCGCGCCGAGCGCGTGTCCGTGCTGACCCTTGGTGCCGCTGACCGGGATGCGATCGGCGTGGTCGCCCAGCGCGATGCGGATCGCCTTGCACTCGGTGGGGTCGTTCAGCACCGTCGATGACCCGTGTGCGTTCACGTAGTCGATGTCCTCGGGTACCAGTCCGGCATCGTCGATGGCGACGCGCATGGCGCGGGCGGCGTGGATCCCTTCCGGGTGCGGGGCGGTCATGTGGTGCGCGTCGATCGTGGTGCCGTACCCGAGGATCTCCGCGTGGATGTGCGCGCGGCGGGCCATCGCATGCTCGAACGACTCCAGCACCAGCACCGTGGCGCCCTCGGCGATGACGAAGCCGTCCCGTCCCTCGTCGAAGGGGCGGCTGGCCGTGGCCGGGTCGTCGTTGCGGGTGCTGAGCACGCGGATCATGGTGAACGCGCCGAAGGTGAGCGGGGCGAGCGGTGCCTCCGCGCCACCGGCGAGCATGACGTCGGCGCGGCCGTCCTGGATCAGCCGGGCCGCTTCGCCGATCGCGATGAGTCCGGCCGCGCAGGAGTTGCCGTTGGCGATCGAGGGACCGGTCAGCCCGAGCTCGATCGAGACGTTCGATGATGCGGCCCCGCCGAAGACCGACAGCGCCAGCATCGGGTTGACCGCCTGCGCACCGCGGGTGACGAAGGAGGCGTGCTGCTCCTCGCCGAAGGCCACGCCGCCGAGCGCGGAGCCGATGTAGGCCCCCGCCCCGTCCCGGGCCGCGCACTCCGGCGGCAGGCGCGCGTCCTCCAGCGCCATGCGCGCGCTGACGAGCGCGAGCTGTGAGAAACGGTCGAGCCGTCGCACCCGCTTCGGCGGGAGGTGGTCGAGCGGGTCGAAATCCACCTCGGCGGCGACCCTGCTCGAGAAGGGAGAGGCGTCGAACCGGGAGATGCTGCGCACGGCGCTCCGGCCGGAGCGGACACCGCACCAGAGCTCATCGACGCCGGTACCAATCGGGGTGATCGCGCCGATGCCGGTGATCGCTACACGTTGCTTCACGTTCGTGGCCTCCCGTCGGGGTGGAACCGGTCGTCGCGGTCCTCGACGATCCCCTTGATGGTGTTGAGCGTCCTGCCGGCGATGGCTTCGACGAAGTACGGGCCGATGACGCGATCGGACACGAGGTTGCCGACAACAGGCCAGGGTGGCGCGAAATCGTGCGAGATCTGGACCCTGACCGCGCTCGGGGTCGGCTCGAAGGTCCAGGCGACGTCCATGCCCTTCGTGACCCCGCCGATGTGGTGGAACCGGATGATCGGAGTGGGACCGTCGCGCTCGACGTCCTGCCGCGCGCGCCACTTCACCGGAAACCGACCGCGCCGCGCCGCCATCTCCACCGTCTTGTGGTCGCCACCGCCCTCCAGCAGCGTGACCCACCGGTAGTGGGGGAGGATGACCGGCCAGCGCTGGGTATCCACCGCGAGGGCGACGATGTGGTCCAGGTCCCCTGCCATTTCCACGACGTTCGCTGTCTGCATGCTGCGTACTTCTCCTTGCTGCGTGTCACGGGCGCAAGAGCCGCGCCAGAAAGACCGGTGAGAGTGCCTGGCTGGCCGGACGAAGGTTGCCGAGGACACCGCTGAGGGTGAGCCCGAGCTCCTCGCGCTCGGCGAGGCGGTCGGTGACATAGCTCATCAGCGGTGGGGTGTTGACGAATCCCTGCACGATCCAGCTGACCGCGTGCCTGGCCGTGAATGCGCTGCGACGTCCGCGCCGGTAGGGATCCAGGGCCGCCGCCGAGGTGTCTCCCGCGCGCAGCGCCGCGCTGGCAACCGGTGCCGCGATCCGGGCGGCCTTGAGCGCCTCGTACACGCCCTCGCCCGGAAAGGGATCGAGGAAGGATGCGGCGTCGCCGATCAGGAGGTAGCCGTCGCCGCATACACGGCGCGCTCGCCGCGCCATGGGTCCGACCCCGCGAATGCCGCCGACCCGCTCGGCGCCCGCCAGCTTGCCAGCCACACCGGGCAAGCCGGCGATGGATGCGTCAAAGTACGCCGCGAGGCTGCCGGATCGTGACTTCACCGCGTCGGTGGGCGCCACCACCGTGACGTTGGTGAGGTCGCCCTCGAGGATGGCGAGTCCGGCGTAGGAACCGCGCCCAACGTGCATCTCACCGTACCGGTCGAGCGCCGCCACACCGCGGTAGTGGGCGGCGAGCCCGGTCTTGCGCGGCCAGCGCAGGCCGACATCCAGGCCGAGGGCGCGGCTGACCACCGAGCTGTGGCCGTCAGCTCCCACGACGAGCGGGGCGCGGATGGCGGTGCGCTGCCCGTCGATCGTCGCCTCGACCCCGACCGCCCGGTCTCCTTCGCGCAGCACGCCACGGACGTGCGCCCGCTCGCGCACGGTGGCGCCGGCGTTCCTGGCGCGCTCGAGGAGGATGTGGTCGAGCCGGTAGCGACTGAGCCCGATGGCGGCGCTGCCCGGCACCGCCCCGGCGAAGGCGGCCCGGAATCGGCTGCCGTTCGGCGCGTGGACCACCATCGCCTCCATCCGCGTCGCGCCGGCAGCCATCACGTCGTCGAGGACGTCAAGCTCCGCCAGGATGGGTGCGGCGGCGGGGCTGACGTAGTCGGAACATGGCTTGTGGCGGGGGAAGCTGGCTCGGTCGAGCAGCAGGACCCGGTGTCCCGCCTCCGCGAGACGGATGGCGAAGGTGCTGCCGGCCGGACCGGCGCCGACCACGATCGCCTCGACGTCGCATCCCTGCCGGTCACCGGACATCGGCGTCTCCCCTGGTCACCACCGCGGCCATCCGGAACCACGGGTGGGTCGAGATGCTGGCCCCCGCGACCCCGGCCCGCTCCAGGAGCTCGGCGAGCTCCGATGGGGTATAGGCGCGCAGCACCGAGAGCGGCGCGTCGTTGCGGGTGAGCCGGTTGCGGGTGGTGAGCCGTGACGCGATCCAGGCGGCGGCGTATCCCAACCGGTCGCGGCGGAGGTCGTTGAGAATGAATCCGGTCCCGGCGAGGCGATCCATCTCGCGCAGCACGCGGACGGCATCGTCGGGCGCGAAGTGGTGCAGCGACAGCGAGCAGAGCACGATGTCGAACGAGCGGTCCGGCAGGGCGACCGCCCGGGCGTCCAGGCGGTCGAGCGTGATGTCGGGGTGATCCCCGACCGCCCTGCCAGCCAGTGCGAGCACATCCTCGGAGGCATCGCTGGCCACGATAGTGACCGGGATGCTCCTGCGTTGGGCCCAGCTCGCGATCGCGAGGGGGATGTCGGCGGTGCCGGTGGCGAGGTCGAGGATGGTGGCGGGGCGTCCGGGTGGTGTCGCGGCGAGCAGGCGAGGCAGGTGCCGGATGACGGTGGCGGTGCCACCGAGGAGGCGGTTCACCCGCTGGATGTCACGGAAGTTGGCGGCCAGCTCGGTCGCGTCGAGATCGGGACCGTCCAGCAGCTCGCTGGCGTCGCTCCGCGCCGGCGGAGCGAGGAGGCCCCACTCCCTCATGCGGGTGTACTGCGAGCTGTCCATACACCGTGCCCCCGTGCGTGATCGCGAATCTCCGATGTGAGACGTCATTCACCGCACGATGCATACCGCTGCGTGCGCGCCTTGCACTGGCATGTCCTGTGCATCATCCTGCACGATACCGAACCGTGGAGAGGGATGACCTTTCCGTGTAGGGTGCAGGTAGATGCGACTCTTGCTGACGGGGCTGGGACTCGTCATCTCGCTCGCGAGCATCGCCATGGGACTGGCAAGCCTGCTGATCATCCGGCCGGCCGGTGTGGCGCTCTCCGAGGAGAACATCGCGCTCATCATCATCGCCGGATCGTTCGCGTTCCTCGGGGCGCTTTCGACCCGAAAGCAGGCGGGCGTTGCGGCGATCCTCGAGATCTTTGCCGGCTCGCTGGGGGTGGTGGCCGCCGAGCCGGGCCATGGCTACGTTTACGTCTACGCCGGCGCGATGGTGTTGCTGGGCGTCGCGACCATGCTGTTCGCGACGTCGCCCCAGCGTCGCCAGTCGGCCGTGCCCGCACCGCCGGCAGTCCTCGGGATCCGCCAGCCCGTCCAGCCGAGTCCGCGCCACCTGCGGGCACGAGCGCGACGACATCGGACGCGATCCGGGTCGGCGCGGCGTGGCGTACCGGGGATTCGTCGGCAGGTCAGGGCCCGCCTGCGCCACGCGGTGGGGAAACCCATCGAGGCTCCTGAGTCGTTGTCAGGGACCTCCTCCGTCAGCGCCGGACCGGAGCTGGGGGTGACTGTCGAGGCGGATCCGGTCGAATCAGGCAACGATGGCGAGCCCCCAGCCGACGCCGAGCACGACGACGGCCGACGCGACGAGCGGAAAGCACATCCTGACACCGGCTGATGGGTCGCGCCGATGGATGGCGACGTTCACGGTGACCAGCACCGTCGCGATCGCCGCCGCGAGCCAGAGCCAGACCGGCCGATCGGTCAGCCACGGTGCGAGCGCGGATGCCAGGGCGGTGGCGGCCAGCGTCGATCCCCAGCAGGCGAGGGTCGCGCGCCTGCCGCCGAGAACCACCGCCAGGGTGCGGACGCCAGTGGCCCTGTCGCCGGCGATATCGGGCAGCGACTGCGCGATCTGGACGGCGACCACCGCCAGGGCACCGATCGGGTAGACGGCGAAGATGCCCGGATCGACCTCGCCGAGTGCTTCCCAGACCCAGATCGGCAGGAGCGGCAGCGCCACCAGATAGGGGACCCATGACCAGATCGTGCGCTTGAACCAGAGGCTGTAGGCGATGCCGGTGCCCGTCCCCAGCGAGCAGAGCAGCAGCGAGGCGAGGCCGAAGGTGGCGCTCAGGATGACCATCGCCAGCAGCCCGGCGGCGGTCATGAGCCAGGCGCCGCGCGTCGAGACGAGACCGGCCGGGATCGGCTTGTGCGGCTTGGCCACGCGGTCGAGCTCGACGTCGACCAGCTCGTTGACGGCGCCGATCGCGAGCTGTCCCCCGAGCATCGCGCCCAGCAACCGTGCCATCGTGCCCGCACCCGGCCAGCCCCCCGATGCGATCAGGGCGAAGGCGGCGGTGGCCGACATGACGACGATGATCGGCACGGCGTGCGGGAGCAGGAGATACCCACGCAGCACCTGCCGGCGGGTGGGCGGCCGGGATGGTGTCATTGCCGGAGTATCCGCCATCGAGCTGGGGGCATCAATGCTGTCGGTGCGGTGAGGCTGGGCACGGTTCCTGCAATCGGGCCATCAGCAACGGACGGAGACCGTTCGTCCGTGGTCCGCGAGACAGGAGGACGCGAGCATGACCGACCCAGACGTCGAGCGCGAGGAAGAGCTGAACCGTCGCCGTCACGTCGACGAGGACGATGATGACGGCTCGATCGTCGATACGGTCGAAGCCGCGATGGATCCGATCACGCGGGCCATCCAGGGTTCCAGCGACGTGGACGAGGAGGACGTCGAGGATCGCCGCGAGGCGAACGACGCCGAGCAGCGCCCCGGCGACTGATCCCGAGCATCCCGTCATCGACACGACATCGCCCACGGCGACGCGGCAATGCCGCGTCGCCGTGGGCGATTCGCGTAGTCTGGCGCCGGTCTCTCGGTACCGCTATCCCGAAGCTGGTCGGCTCAGCCGATCGAGCCACTCCCGGAGGAGGCCGAGCTCCGCGGCGGTGAGCTCGCCGGTCTCGTCGGACAGGACCGCCTTGAGTGCCACCGCGCGGCTCGCCAGCAGATCCTCCTGAGAAGCGAGCTCGGCTTCCCCCTCCGAGGGCCTGGTGACCGCCGCCAGGATCGCCTCCCGTGTCCGGTGCGAGAGGGTGGGGTCGCGCTCCCGCGGGTCGGTGCCGATCAGCGAGAAGACGACACCCATGCTCGCCGCGTGGATCATGCGGGCGGCATCCTCCACGCCCATGCGCAGGCGACCCGCGGCGGCTACGCGCTGCACCAGCCCGTGGAGAATCTCCATCGCCTCCCTCGCCGCCGCCGGCTCGGCACCGGGGCGGATCTCTCCGTACATGAGGACGTAGAACGCCGGGTTGGTGACCCCGAACTCCACATGCATGTCCCAGCCGCGACGCAGGTCGTCGACGGGGTCCTCGGCGCGCTCCCTGCTCGTCTTCCGGGAGAGGTACGCGGAGAACCCATGGCTGGCGACCGCGTCCAGCAGCCCCTGCATGTCCCCGAACTGCCGGTAGATGGCCGGCGCCTGCACGCCGGCCGCCGCGGCGACCGCCCGTGTGGACACCGCCTCCCGGCCGCCGCTCGCGAGGAGGTCCGCCGCGGCCTGGATGATCCGTTCTCTCGTGCCCGATGTCATGCCAGCCCCCTGCCTGCCCAGCCACAACCCGAATCGTGAATCGATGATAACACGTGATTGATATCAATGGTTGCATGCTTCCGCGTTCGGGTGTACCGTGATCACTGTAATCATATTCGTGGTATCGATGTTACCGGTGTGGTGGCCGATACCGGAGCGGTCTCCAGGAGACGAGAGATGGACATGCAGGGCAGAGACATGAAGACGCGCGTGGCGCTGGTGACCGGCGGGTCCGGCGGCATCGGCCGCGCGGTGGCGGAGCGCCTGGCCCGCGACGGCATGGCCGTGGCGGTGCACTATGCCGGCAACGAGGAGCGGGCCGCCGAGGTGGTCGAATGCATCACCGCCAGCGGCGGGCGGGCGATGAAGATTCGCGGCGACGTCGCGAGCGAAGCGGACATGGCGGGCGTGTTCGACGCGGTGGAGCGGGAGTTCGGAGGGATCGACGTCGTCGTGCATGCCGCCGGGCAGATGGTGCTCGGCACCGTCGCGGACTACGATCTCGACACGCTCGATGCCATGCTCCGCACCAACCTCCGGGGGACCTTCGTGGTCGATCAGCTGGCGGCGAGGCGGCTGCGCGCGGGTGGGGCGATCATCAACTTCTCCTCGTCGGTCGTGAAACTGGCGCTGCCCACCTACGCACCGTACGCTGCCACCAAGGGCGCGGTCGACGCGATCAGCCTGGTGCTCGCCCGCGAGCTCCGGGGACGCGACATCACCGTCAACGCCGTCGCCCCCGGCCCCACCGCGACGCCGCTCTTCCTGACCGGCAAGGATGAGGCGACCGTCGATCGCATGGCCAGCATGTCGCCGCTGGAGCGGCTCGGCACACCGGACGACACCGCCGAGGCTGTCGCCTTCCTTGCCGGTCCCGCCCGGTGGGTCAACGGACAGGTCGTCTACGTCAATGGCGGCATCGTCTAGGCCAGCTCGACTGGGCGGGCACCCTCTCGTCCAGTCGACCGGATTTCCCGAGTCCGCCGGAGGTCCGGCAGGCTCGGGCCACCTGGATGCGTGGCGCCGGCTACACGCAATGTGAAACCGACCGGATATCGCGACCCTGCCAACGCCGTCAGCCGCCGGACGGAGTCGCCACCGGTGCGGGCCATCCGCTCCGGGAATGGCCTCCCGCCGCAGCGTGGAGGTGATCGAGTCATCGTCCGATGGTCCTGTCACCTCCCGGCAGGCCGGTCCGAGAGGCGGATCATGGACGCCTGCACGCCGGAGGCGTCGTGGCCCGAGGGGACGGCGATCTTCGGCTCGTCCGGGAGCCACCGCGTCGGGTTCTCTGCGGTGACCGCGAGCTCCCCTCCGCATCGCTCGGCCGCTACCAGTCGACCGTGTCGGAGATCGCTCCATCCTCCGAGACGCGCCCGCTGCCGATCGGGGGGCGTCGATCGTCGTCACCCAGGGTCGCCTCGAACCCGGTCTCACCCTCGAGGTCGTCAGGATCCGGCGGGATGGGAACGTCCCCGCATCGTGAGGAATCGACAGTGGCGGTGAGGGTGGCATCTTCATCGGCGGCCGAGGTGGCGTTGCCGCCATCGGGCGCGACCGGGGATGCCCGGCGAGCTGGCGGTGATGCGGGTGCGCCTTGCCGTCCACCACCGTCGCTGGTGTAATGCCGCCATCGACACGACCTCACAGGGAGCGTTCGCGATGCCCAGTCCCGATACCCGACCGAAGATCGCCATGATCGGTGCCGGGGGCACCAACTTCCCGCTTCGCCTGATGGGTGACCTGCTCAGCTTTCCGGCGCTGCAGGGTGCCACCTACGCCCTCATGGACATCGACGGGGAGCGTGCCGAGGCGACCGCCACCGCCGCCCGCGAGGTCGCAAGCCACCACGGCCTCACCCCGACCATCGAGGCGACCACCGACCGCCGCGCGGCGCTCGACGGCGCGAGCTACGTGATCATCACCTTCCAGGTCGGCGGGCTGGAGGCCTACCGGCACGACGTCGAGATCCCTCGCAGGTACGGGCTCGACCAGACGGTGGGCGACACGCTGGGGCCCGGCGGCGTCTTCCGGTTCCTGCGCTCGGTGCCGGACTACGACGCGATCGCCGCCGACATGCACGAGCTCTGCCCCGACGCGCTGCTCATCAACTACGCCAACCCGATGGCCATGGCCTGCTGGTACCTCACCGAGCTGGGCATCCATACGGTCGGTCTCTGCCACAGCGTGCAGGGAACCTCCCGCATGCTGGCACGCTCGCTCGAGGTGCCGTACGAGGAGGTGCGGTTCATCTGTGCCGGAATCAACCATCAGGCGTGGTTCCTCACCTTCCGGCGCGGTGACGAGGACCTCTACCCCCGCCTGCGGGAGACGATGGCGCGCCGCCACCTCGGTCGCCGGCCGGCGGCGGATCTGGCCCGGGACACCGGCGACCACAGTGATGCAGACCGCGGGGACTCGGACTACGAGGGCGGGAGCGAGCGGGTTCGCACGGCGATCATGGAGACCTTCGGGTACTTCCACACCGAGTCGAGCCACCACGCCAGCGAGTACACTCCGTGGTTCCGCAAGGACCCCGAGACGATCGAGCGGTTCATCGAGAGCCGGTGGGACTACTACCGGATCTGCCTGGCGCGTGACTTCACCTCCCAGACGGTCGAGGTCCGCGACCGTCTGCTGGAGCGGCTCGAGCGATCGCTCGAGTACGGCGCGCAGATCGTGAACGCGATGGAGACCGGTGAGCCCACGGTCATCCACGGGAACGTGCCCAACGCCGGACTCATCGAGAACCTGCCGGAAGGGTGCTGCGTGGAGGTGGCGTGTCTTGTCGATGGCAACGGCATCCAGCCGACCCATGTCGGGAAGCTGCCGCCGCAGTGCGCGGCGTTGAACCGGACCAACGTCAACGTGCAGGAGCTCGCCGTGGCCGCCGCGCTCACGGGCGAGCGCGAGCATGTCTACCAGGCGATCTCGCTGGATCCGCTGACCGGCGCGCTGATGACGCTCGACGACATCCGGGCGATGACCGACGACCTCTTCGAGGCGCAGCGGGACTGGCTGCCGGCGTCACTGGGTGGCGCCCACTGATCCCTCCGTGGCGTCGTGCGTGGACGGCGGGGGAACCGGGCCCGTGCCGAGTTGGGCGCGTCAGGCGCTGGACCACTCCTGCCTGAGCACGGCCAGTTTCTCGTCGCTGAGGTAGCCGTACCGCTGGATCCAGATCCCTCGCCGCGAGAACGGTCGCACCGCGGCGAGCACGCTCGCGAAGTCTTCGACGGAGCGATAGGCGTGCACGATCGGGTAGAGCGGCGCCTGGTCGGTCCTGAGCGCGAGCGCCCCCTCCAGCCGATTGGTGTAGGAGCCCGGTGTGAGGTTGTGTGACTCGCCCGGCCCGGGCATGCCGAAGTCCTCGGGCAGGATCTCGATCGGCTCATCCTGCAGCGTGAGGCCGAACAGCGCCATCGTGGCCCGCGTGAGATCGCCGGGGCGGATCGCCGAGCCACGGTTCCACGTCAGACCGGTCTCCGTCCACCATCGCACCATCATGAGCCAGTGGAAGCTGTAGAGCTTGATGCGCTGGACATCGACCGGTCCGCCCTCGACCTGGAAGGCGGCGCCGCTGAGGCGTCCCCATGGCAGCGCGGGCTCATTGGTGCTGACGGTCACGTGTGAGGCGCCGTGCTCGTCCAGCACGGCGCGCAGGTCGCGGATCGCATTGCCGACGGAGTCGATCTTGAAGTCGAGCCAGGCATCGAAGCCGGCCTGCATGTCCTCGGGCTGAGCCACCAGGTCGCCCCAGTCGCCGGATTCGATGAGTGCGCTGACCTGCTCGGGGGTGATGGTGTGGAGCGAGTCCCAGAGGTGGCGCACGGACGACCGGATCTGCTCCCAGTCGTATCCGAGCCGCGTGGCTTCGTCGCGACAGTAGTCGCAGAAGCAGGTGAACATCTTGTCGATGAAGTAGGTCGGGTACTCGACCCAGTCGAAGACGAACCCGTCGACGTCCGCGTAGTGCCTGACGATCTCTGTCAGCCTCACGCGGCCGAGCTGTCGCACGACCGGGTGGTTGAGGCAGCCCGTGAAGGTGATCGCGTCGGGGTGGCTGCCCCCGATGAAGCGCTGCGGTCGGTAGAGATCGGCGGACGGTGCGTCCGAAGCATCCTGGCTGCTGGGGATCACGTAGGGTGCCAGCTGGAGATGGACCCGAAGCCCGAGGTCTCGTGCCCGGTCGATCGCCTGGCGCACGTAGTCGACGCGAAGCTCGGGAGGTGCCACCTCGGATGGCGCCCAGGGCAAGGACCGCCAGAGGGCTGGATCCGGTGGGTGGGCCGCATAGCGGCGCAGGTGGACCACGCGCCTGCCCCACAGGGGACGGTCGAGAACACGGACCTCACCGGCGACGTCGAGGGATGGCTCACGCACACCCTCACCCGGGGCTGCCTCGACCTGGATCCCGGTGGACATCGTGATGGCATTGGCGCCGGTGCGGGCGATGATATCGAGCACGGTGTCGACACCCTCGCTGCCAAGCTCAGCCGGGGTGATGGTGATCCCCCGTTCCGGTGCGTGGTCCATGACACTCTCCGCGTAAGGCGCTGCACCCGCACAGGTTGGAGATCATGGATTCGACGGCGGGGCGAGCGGTCAATGGCTGGATGGTGATGAGCTGCGTCCAATGGTCATGGTACACCCAATCGCCCGGGTGAGACGTATACCGGGGAGGAGAGAGGTGGGGAACTGACTCGTGTGAGGTTGCGGCGATGGCGGGCACAGCGAACCGGGATCGTTCCCTGGAGGTGAGGGAACGATCCCGGTTGCCGATACTATCGCGGCCGGCGGTGGGGTCACCGACCGGTGGTTGCGGTCAGCTACTCGACTGGCGAGCCCTCGTCGCCCTGGATCTCCTCCAGGGCGAAGATCGTTGGCCGCGGCAGTGCCATCATCCTGGCAGCCTCGGCGAACTCGACGATCTCCGATGGATCCATGCCGAGTGCCTCGCTCAGGCGACGTGCCACGTGCGGGCGTGGGCCGGACTTGCCCAACTCGATCTGCGAGACGGTCACCCGTGCCACGCCGGCACGATCTGCCAGCGCCTGTTGCGACAGATGTCGCTGTTGCCGCGCCTCCCGGAGCGTCAGCATCGTCCTTCTCTCCTCGTCCCTCCCAAAGCGTCCACCGACCTGCGGGGTACACGGGGTGTCGGTGGACCGAGCCTGCGGTAGACTCGCCCCGCTATTGAATGTATGGAACCTTGCGCGCGTTGCACAGGTGACCGTACGGCTTTTTCTGCGGCATGGTGAAAATTGCCCGATCGTACATTCTGTACAACCGGGTTGGGCCACGCGGATGGTGGATTGTTGTCGCATGCGGCGATGAGCGGCGATGTGCCGCCCCGGTGCCAACTGGTACTATCCGGTCACGAGTCGTCTGATGGGTGTCGCGGTGTGACGGCCCGGCACCGAGTGTGAGGAATCCAAACGATGGCAGATCCGCGCATGGTGAAGTGGGCGAAGGCGCTGACCGGCTACTCGGTCGAGGTCCAGCCCGGGCAGGTAGTGGCGATCAGCGGCGGGAATGCTGCCGAGCCGCTGCTGCAGGAGATCTACCGCGAGGTGGTCGAGCGGGGTGGACACCCGGTGGTGGTGCCTTCCCTGCGCGGCGCCGCCACGACCCTGCTCAGGCATGGCACCGACGCACAGCTCGAATTCGTGTCGCCGATCGAGCGGTTCGTACGGGAGGAGGCCGACGTCGTCATCAATGTGATGGCGGAGACCAACACCCGCAGCCTCGCCGAGATCGATCCGGCCCGGCAGGCGATCTACCAGAAGGCGCGGCGGCCACTGTTCGAGCGGTTCATGGAGCGCGCCGGCTCGGGCGAGATGGACTGGACGCTGACCCTGTTCCCGACCGATGCCTACGCCCAGGACGCCGACATGGACACGGCGGCCTACACGGAGTTCGTGCTTGGCGCCTGCAAGCTGGACCGTGACGACCCGGTGCAGGCCTGGCTCGACCTCAAGGCCGAGCAGCAGCGGTTGATCGACTGGCTCGAAGGGAAGAAGGAGGTCCACCTGACGGGACCGGAGATCGACCTCACGCTGTCGATCGAGGGGCGCACCTGGATCAACAGCGATGGCAAGCGGAACTTCCCGAGCGGCGAGATTTTCACGGGGCCGGTCGAGGATTCGGTCAACGGGACGATCCGGTTCAGCTTCCCGGTGGTGACGGCCGGTCGGGAGATCGAGGATATCCGGCTGCGCTTCGAGAACGGCAAGGTGGTCGAGGCGACAGCGAGCAAGAACGAGGCCTATCTCCTCGAGCAGCTCGACAGCGACGAGGGGGCCCGCCACCTGGGCGAGTTCGCGTTCGGCACGAACTTCGACATCACGCGCTTCACCAAGAACATCCTGTTCGACGAGAAGATCGGCGGCACGGTGCACATGGCGGTCGGTCTGGGCTACCCGGAGACGGGGTCGAAGAACAAGAGCGCCATCCACTGGGACATGATCGCCGATCTGCGTCAGGGCGGTCAGGTCGATGTCGACGGCGAGCCGTTCATGCGTGACGGCAGGTTCGTCATCTAGTGGGAGCTCGCAGGGGTCGACCTCGTGTCGACCCCTGCCGGAAGGTCGGGGGACCCCCTGCATCACGACGACATGGGACCCTGCAATGGCACACGGCCCGGGGCGCCGGCTGCGAGATGGGTCATTCGACGCATGGCGCGCTCGTGCAGAACGCATCGGTTGTCTGAGCCAGCCCGTATCTCCCCGAATGCGGGGATCGCTACGGGTTGGTGCGCGCCTCGGTCGATCCGGAGGGTGCCATGGCCTGGCCAGGCCGGTGGTCCATCTCCCTCAGGACCGGGTTGAACACGAACGAGACGGTGATCGCGAGGTAGACCACCGCGACCATCGCGATGAACGGTCGCACCCCGATCCACTCGATCAGGTAGCCGCCGCCAAGCTGCCCGAGCGGGATCGCGGCGAAGGCGACCGCCCGCATGGTGCCGAACACCCGCGCCCGGTACTGCAGCGGCACGCGCTCCTGCCGGATCGACATCAGGATCGGGTTGGTCGGCGCGGAGGCGAGACCCGCCACCACGAACGCGCCGAGCACGACCAGGTAGGGTGGGACGAGCGCGGAGACGAGACTCATCGTGCCCATCACGAAGAAGCTGGCGATGAATGTTCGCCGGCGGGAGAGCCTCGGGGCGATCGCGCTGAAGATCACCGTGCCGACCACCGCGCCGAGTCCGAAGGCGCTGAGGAGGAGGCCGACGCGCTCGGCCGAGCCGTAGTACTCCCGCACCAGTGCCGGCAGCTGCACCGTTGCGAGCGGTGCGTCGAGCAGGTTCATCAGGCAGATCAGACCCGCCAGCCAGAGCAGCAGTCGCTGACCGCGGAGGTAGCGAAAGCCGAACACCGTGTTGGCCCAGAACGACTGCGGAGCCTCCTCCGGGTGGAGGGGAACCGGCACGCCGGGCACGAACGCGATGGTGAGCAGGGCCGAGAGGGCGAAGACCCCGGCGTTCACCCAGAGCACGTTGCTGGCGCCGACGAGCACCACCAGGAACCCGGCGATGGCAGGGCCGACCAGCATCGAGAGACGGTGCGAGCCCTGAAAGAACGCGTTGACCCGGTCGAGATCGATGTGGGCCTCGGTTGCCAGCTCCGGCACCATCGCTTCCTTCGCGGTGGTGCCCGGTCCGTCGAAGACCGCGCCGATGATGACCAGCACGATGAGCCGTGTGAAGGTGAGGTCGCCGGTCGCGTACAGCAGTGGGATCCCGATCACCGACACGCCGCTCAGCAGGTCGGAGGCGATGCTGGACACCCGAAATCCGACCCGGTCGACGATCTGGCCGCCGAAGAAGATCGCGATCACGCGCGGGAGCATCGTGAAGAAGCCGACCAGACCGACACGGGCGGCGCTGCCGGTGAGCTCGAAGACGAACCAGGGGATGGCGACCACGGAGATCGCCTCGGCGATGAAGGCGAGCGTGTTGGCGGCCAGCAGGGCATGGATCGGTGTACGGGATCGGGTCACGGTCAGCCCTCTCCGGGAAAGCGGTAGGTGGCAGCGATGAGTGCCACGGTCGGTACTTCCGGGTCGTCCTCTGCCGGCTCCCCGGGCTCGCCCCAGTACTCCGTGATCAGCGCCTGGAGGCGTGTGGTGAACTCGGCGAGTCGCTCGGGGGCGATGCGGGCCCGTCGCCCTTCCCAGTTCGGAGGCTCGTCGGGCCACAGTGTGGTGCTGGCGACGATCTCCCGGGTGACCGATTCGAACACCGCCCCGGCGAGTGTCGTGGTCTCGTCGGGACCGGGTCTCAGTCCGTAGAGGCGGGCGGTGGCGCGGTAGTACTTCTCGACGTTGCCGCCCCGGATGCGCTGGTCGACGAGCCGGATCAGCCCGGCATCGAGCAGGGTGCGGACGTGGTGGAGCACCTTCGCCTGGGGCTCGTCGACCGCCGCGGCCAGCTGCTGGTTGGTCGCCTCGCGCTCGGCCAGGATGTGCAGAAGCCGAATGCGCAGCGGATCGGCGAATGCCTTGAGCTGCCGTGGATCCGAGATGACCTGGAATGGGACGGGCTCGAATGACATGACCGGCTCCCCTGATCGGTCGCGGCTGACGTCCTCCGCATAGCGGATCACAAGCGATTGGGAGATCCTAATCGGAGTCGACCGGCGGCGTCAACGCTCGGCGCCATCGCTGCTGGGTTGTGAAGTACCATCCCGACAGGTGACATGTCCCGCGTGTGCTTGCGGACATGCGTTGCGATGTGGGGCGAGTCGGAAGGGGCGCGTGGTGGATCGAGTCGCACCGAAAATCCGCTGGGCGGTCGATCTGCTGGACGTGCGGCCGGACGAGCGGCTGCTGGAGATCGGCGGTGGTCATGGTGTGGCCGCGACGCTGGTCGCCGAGCGTCTCGTGGGTGGGAAGATCGTCGGGGTCGACCGATCGGCACGGATGGTCGAGATGGCCACCCACCGGAACCGTGAGCACGTCGAGGCGGGGCGCGCCAGGTTCGTCCACGCGTCGATCGAGGTGTGGACACCGCCGGCGGATGCGTTCGACAAGGCATTCGCGATCAACGTGCGGCATTTCGAGGATCCCGGCCATCGATGCCACGCCGTGGTCCGGTCCGCGCTCGTCCCGGAGGGTCGGCTCTTCGTGGTCTTCCAGCTGCCGGCGGCGGACCCGCTGCCGACGATCGGCGACCGCCTGCGGGCGGGGCTGGAGGGCGCGGGATGGCAGGTGGATGACGTCGTGGTCGGTGAGATCACGCCCGTTCCCGCGGTCTGCGTGATGGCTCGCAAGGGGCAGGGACTGGAGCAGGAGCGATGATGCAGGATCAGGAGCTGAACCCGGCGCAGGAGCTGCTCGCCGATCTCGCGGCGGACCTCGACGACGTCAGGACGATCGTGATCCCGGGCGGTGGTGTCTCGCTCGTGGAGGAGATGGCGATGCTGCATCCGGCGGCAGCCATCCACTGGATTCCGATCGACGCCCGGGAGCTGCCCGCGCCGGACGGGATCGTCGTCCACGACGACATCGCCGAGATGCACATCCCGGCCGGGACGGCCGATCTCGTGGCGATCGAGGTAACCGGGGACCGCGACCTGGCGCGGCGGTGGATCGCGCTGGCGCGAGAGGTAGCGCGGTCCACAGGGGTGGTACTGCTGGCGGGGGCCAACGACGCCGGCATCCGCAGCGTGATCGGGGACGCGCGCGATGCGATCGGGTTGTCGGTCGTCGAGGATTTCCGGCGACGCAACCGGGTGGCACACATCGGGGTCCCGACCGTGATGCCCGAGGCACCGGACTGGGCGCGGGAGGCAGGCATCGCACCGGGAACGTGGGGGCGGTTCGTTGTGTCGGCGGCGGGCGTCGATCTGGTCTTCGAAACGATCCCCGGCGTCTTCTCTGCGGACGGGCTGGACGCGGGGACGGCCCTGCTGCTCGAGCATCTCGAGGTGCCCGCGGGCGGGTCGGTGCTCGATGTCGGTTGCGGAACCGGTGTGATCGGGGTGGTCGCCGGCTCCCGCGGCGCGGGCGCGGTCACCATGACCGACGTGAGCCTGCTGGCCGTGGCGGCGGCGCGCCGAAACGCCGACCTGACCGAGGTGCCGGTGGAGGTCGTGCCCGGTGACCTCTATGAAGGGGTCGAGGGGCGGCGCTTCGACCTCATCGTCAGCAACCCGCCATTCCACCAGGGGAAGGTGGTCGATTACGACATGCCGCAGCGGTTGATCGCCGAGGCCCGCGCGCATCTGAACCCTGGCGGACGACTCGTGATCGTCGCGAATGCGTTCCTGCCGTACGACCGCCTCATGCGCGAACACCTCGGCGAGGTCGACGTGCTCGCCGCGACGCGCCAGTACCGGGTGCTCGCCGCATCTGTCTGATCCGTATGCCCCGTCCGGACCCGAACGGCCCGTTCGCGTCAGCCTCACGTCGTGCCGCTGCCTCGACCTCTCGGCACTCCCCGGATCGAGCTCTCCCGGCGTGCCCGCACGCCTCGATGCCAGGGCCGCGCGTGCCCATGATCTGGTGCAGGGAGCACGTTGCGTTGACCGTTGATTGCGCTCCGGTGCCCGGTTGGCGCGCGCAGGGACCGTCCCTTCCGCAATCCATGATCCGACGGTGAGCGCCATGTGCCGGCAGCCGCTGCAGACACCTCAGCGGTTCATGGTACGTCGATGCCACACACATAGTTGACAGCAACTATTACCACAAATATAGTCTCGAGTGACCATATGGATGTGCGGTCCAGGCCGGGCCGCCGAGTCGGGGGGGATCCGATGGCCGAGAAGCGCAAGGTAACCAATCTGCTGGGACTGGCGGTGCTGGCCTACCTCTCGAGAGGGCCGATGCACCCGTACGAGCTGAGCCGCACCCTGCGGGACAACGACGACACCCGCAGTATCCGCTTCACCCATGGCTCGCTCTACTCGGTCGTGCGCCAGCTGGCGAGGGCCGGGTACATCGTCGAGACGGAGACGGTGCGCGACAGCAGGCGCCCCGAGCGCACCCTGTACGCGATCACCGAGGCGGGCAAGCGCGAGCTGCACGACTGGCTCCGCGATCTCGTCGAGACGCCGGTCGAGGAGTACCCGCACTTCCTCGCCGCCCTGTCGCTGATCGCTGCCATCCCGCCCGGGGAGGCGGTGTCGCTCCTGGCGACACGGGTGGCGCGGCTCGAGCAGCGACGGGACGAGAACCGGGCGCTGGTCGATGCCACGCTCGCGAAGGGCGTGCACCCCCTGTTCCTCGTCGAGGAGGACTACCGCCTCGCGATGATCGAGGCCGAGATCGCGTTCATCGAGCGGCTCATCCGGCGGATCACGGATCCGGACACCGGCTGGGAGCGAGCATGGGCCGCATTTCACGAAGGAGCGGCACAGGCACAGGAAACGGAAAGGAGGAACGCATGAGCAAGCCGCATAACATCCTCATCGTCGGTGGCGGGGTCGCCGGCCTGGCCTCGGCCCTCGCCCTGAAGAAGGCCGGGATCGACTCGGTCGTCCTCGAGGCACGGTCTCCGGACGAGACAACCTTCGGGGTGTTCCTGACCCTGGGCTCCAACGGACTCGACGCGCTGCGGACGCTCGACGCGGACGCCAGGGTGCGCGAGGCGGGATTCCCGACGCCGGCGATCACGCTGCGGAGCGGGACGGGCCGCCGACTCGGCGAGACCCCGATCAGCGGGACGGCGCCGGACGCGATCCCGAGCGTCACGATCAAGCGGTCCGACCTCTACGCTGCGCTGCGCGATGAGGTCACCGAACGTGGCCTCGGCATCGAGTACGGTCGGAAGCTGGTCGACGTCAGGCGGGCAGGGGAGGGCGTCCGTGCCGTCTTCGCCGATGGCAGCGAGGTCGAAGGTGACGCCATCATCGGCGCCGACGGCGTCCATTCCACGGTCCGTCGCCTGATCGACTCCGGCGCGCCGGCGCCGGTCTACGCAGGGTTGCTCAACACGGGCGGGTATGTGCGCAACGTGCCCGTCGACGTTCCGCCGGGCACCTACGAGATGATCTTCGGCAAGCGGGCCTTCTTCGGCTACGTGCTGTCGCCGGCCGGTGAGGTGTGGTGGTTTGCGAACCTCCCGCGCGCCGATGAGCCCACCCGAGGGGAGCTCGCCGGCACCGGCGGTGCGGCGCTGCGGAAGCATCTGCTCGACCTGTTCGCCGGGGATGCCGGACCGGCTGTCCGGATCGTCGCGTCGACTCCGGAAATCACGGACCTGCTGCCGGTCCACACCATCCCGCACCTGCCGCGCTGGCACGACGACCGGCTGGTCGTGATCGGCGACGCGGCGCACGCCCCCTCGCCGAGCTCGGGTCAGGGTGCCTCGCTGGCGATCGAAGACGCCGTCGTGCTCGCTCGCTGCCTGCGCGACGGGCGGGACGTGCGATCCGCATTCGCGCGCTTCGAGGCGGAGCGACGCCCGCGTGTCGAGGCGATCATCAAGTGGGCCGCTCGCATCAACAACAGCAAGGTGGCGGGGCCGCTCGGCCGTGTCGTCCGCGATGCGGTGTTGCCGATCGTGCTGAAGCTGACCGCCAGGAGCGGGATGATCGGCGAGATGTACGACTACCACGTCGACTGGGGCGGGCCCGCCGCGGCATCGGCCCGGTCCGAGGTTGCATCCACCCGCGCCGCCTGATGTCAGGCCGAGCCGTCCCGTGCCCCCAGCCTCCATGGAAGTGTTGATCCGAAGTTCGGCGGAATCGCTGAGGCGGTCGGTGCCCGCGTGCGGCACCATCGTCGAGGCGGTCATGGGACCCGTCGGACGGGTGTCGCGTGTACCGATATGATGTGACCGCCACGGCGCGACGCCTCGATGACGATGGTCCCGCAAGCGAGAAACGGAGGATCCATCCATGGTTCGTCACATGCTCGGGACGGGAAAGCGCTTCAGGCTGCTCCTCATGACGGTGATGCTGGCCGTCACGCTGGTCGGGCCGGCCCTCGCGCCCAACCCGGCTGCCGCGGGACGGTTCGGTGACGAGGTGAATTGCGGCAGGAACGCCTCGCACCGGACGCTCCAGCAGGGCAGCACCGGCACGTCGGTGCGACACCTGCAGTGCATGCTCAACTTCTGGGGCTATGACCTCGATGTCGACGGCATCTTCGGCAAACAGACCAATGGTGCCGTCCGGGATTTCCAGGGCGATCATGGACTGGCCGTCGATGGCATCGTCGGTCCCCAGACCTGGGAAGCGCTCCATCCGGATCCGGAAGACGCCTTCCCAGGCAAGCCGCGCCCGTGAACCGTCTCGGGACCGATCGTTCTCATGTCGACGCGGGCCGGCACAAGACCGGCCCGCGGCCGTGCCCGCAAGACGACGGCCCGGTGGACCCGGTCCTCTGACCCGTCGGGAAGTCTCTGATGACTGGGACAACCCGCACCCGAGTCAACGCGGCACATGCTCTCCGGCGTGCGGTCCAGGCGCTTCCCGGGTGACTGCTCTGGCTCCGCCACGGCGGGGCCTGATTCGGGCCGGGATTCGGGTCCGACAGCCTCCCGCGTCCCGGCTTCTGCGTCGAGGCGTCGGCCCGACTGGCCCGGAGGGGTGATCGGCACGTGGTTCCCGGGCGACTGCGCCGCCGCAGGGCGACGTCGGTGTGCGACGATGGCATTGACCGCGATCGTGCGGGACCGTGCCAACCCATCGCCATTCGGGAGGATGCCTCTTCGATGCCGACGACCGCGACCCTGATCGCCTTCGCCGCCGCTGCGTTCGCACTGGTGGTGATCCCGGGCCCCAACCTGATCTACATCATCACCCGGGGCATCCAGCAGGGCCGCCGGGCCGCCGTGGTGTCGTCCCTGGGTGTCCAGCTCGGCATGGTCGTGCACATCGTGCTGGCAACCTTCGGGCTGAGCGCGCTCGTCGCCCGTTCCCCGGTGCTGTACGACGTGATCAGGTACGCAGGTGCTGCCTACCTTGTCTGGATGGGTATCTCGCTGCTGCGGAAGCGCCACGCCGTCGCCGACGAGGTCGGCGAGCTGCGGCCGGCGTCGACGCGACAGCTGTTCCTGCACGGCTTCGCGATCAACATGCTCAATCCGAAGGTCATCCTCTTCGTGCTGGCGCTGCTTCCGCAATTCGTCGACCCGGCGCGTGGCTCGACGGTGAGCCAGATGCTGATCCTCGGCGCGGTGTTCATCGTGGTCGCGCTTGTGAGCGACACCACCTACGCGCTGGTGAGCGGCTCGCTCGGGGCATGGCTGAAGCGCCATCCGGGCTCGGGTCGACACCGTGACCGCGCCTCCGGCCTGGTCTACCTGATGCTCGGGCTCGTGGTCGCCCTCACCGGACCGTCCTCCGCCCGCGGCGCCTGATTGTCATCGTCCAACCACCGATCGCCATGGACAGCTGGTTTGTCACGGTTCTGACATGCGAGGTAGCCCTGCGTTACATGCCTGCGACACGCAGTGGGCTAGGGTAGAAGCACAAGCAGACACCGTGTCCTCGACGACGAGGACTCATGTCCGGAGACGCCATGCGCCCGACCACGGCTGTCCGGGTGCTGTCTCGTCCCGGCGAGAAAGAAAGGGAAGAACCATGGTTATCGAGCCGCTGAGACGCGTGCGACGCACGACGTACGACATCCCGCTCACGTTCGGTATTCGTGATGCCCTTGTCCGCCTTGCCGATCTGCCACCTTCCCTCGAGGTGCCCTACCTCACGATCTGCCTCGACTGGACACCGGCCGGCACCGATCCGGGTCGGGATGCCGCGCCGCTGGTGAAGCGATCCCAGTGGCGGGTCATCCGCAACGACACCGGCCGGCAGCGCCGACCCGCGCGCACGGTGATGGAGAACGAGCTGAATCGCATGATCGAGGAGGCCGGAGCTCGTGGCGAGGTGGTTGAGGCGCTCAGAGCTGCGGCGGATCGCATCGCCCGGTACATCGATGCGGAGCTGGATCCGGCCGCCCAGGGTGTGTATATCGTCGCCAACGCCGCGCTCGGCGTGTTCGAGCCCATCGCGCTCGGTGTGCCGCTGGAAACCTCCGTCACCGCCGGTCCCCTGCCGGTGCTGACGCCGCTGGCGAAGCAGATCGACGACCATCCCGCCTACATGGTGCTGCTGGCCGACCAGCAGGAGGCGACGATCGCGCTGATCCGGCGTGCCCGTCGCGGTCGCACCGTCTGGCTGGAGGGGACCGACTACCCGAAGCGCACCCAGCGGGGCGGCGAGAGCCAGGCACGGTACCAGCGACGCGTGGATGAGCGCATCAACGCCTTCGCCCGGCACATTGCCGACGAGACGCTGCGGGCCCTCCAGCGGGAAGAGGTCGACACGCTCATCGTGGCCGGTGACGAGGTGATCACCAGCGCGCTCAACCGCGAGTTCCACCACACGGTCCAGGAGGCGATCGTCGACACGATCCGCCTGAGCGTCAACGCGAGCGAGCAGGAGATTCTCGACGCCACGCTGCCCATCGCCGAGCGCGTCGAGCGCGAGCAGGAGCTGGCGACGGTGGAGCGGATCGCCAATGCGGTCGCCGCCGGCGGTCGCGGTGTGTCCGGCACCACGCAGGTGCTGCGGGCGCTCCAGATGGGCCAGGCCTCCGGTATCGCCATGGTGGATGACTTCCGCGAGGAGGGGTGGGCGGATTTCACGCTCGATCTCTACGGCACCGGTCCGGTACCCGACACCCACCCGACCGGTGGCGATGTCGCCAACCTGGTCCCGGTCGCGCTCGAGAACGAGATGATCCGGTTGGCGGTCCAGACCAGCGCGCGGATCGAGATCGTCAAGACTGCGGTGGACGGTGCGCCGGTCGGCGTCCCCGACGGTGGCGAGGTGCCGCGCACGGAGGCGGCGCAGCGGCTCGATGCGCTCGGCGGGGTCGGTGCGACCCTGCGCTACACCGCGAAGCCGGCGAGCTAGCCCTGCCGGGATCGCTGTCGCAGACTGGCCGGGTCGCGCCCGGTCAGTCCCTGCTGTTCGGCGCGTCCGTCCACTTGGCGGCGTAGGTCGGCTGCCATGTCTCCATCGTATCGAGCAGGGCCTCCGGTGACGGGCTGTCGAGGATGAGATTGCGGTGCTCGGGGCGGACGAAGCCCGCCTCGACGGTGTGGTCGAAGAAGGCCCGCAGGGCGTCGAAGTAACCGTTGGCATCGAGCATGCCGATCGGCTTGGCGTGGTAGCCGAGCTGGGCCCAGGTGACGATCTCACAGAACTCGTCGAGGGTGCCGAAGCCGCCGGGCAAGGCGATGAAGCCCTCCGAGAGGCGCTCCATCGTCGCCTTCCGCTCGTGCATCGACTCGGTGATGTGGAGCTCCGTCAGCCCGGTGTGGGCGATCTCCTTTTCCACCAGCGAGCGGGGCATCACCCCGATCACCTCGCCGCCCGCAGCCAGCGCCGTATCGGCGATCACGCCCATCAGGCCGACGTGACCGCCGCCGTAGACGAGACGGATGCCGCGAGCGGCGATGGCACTGGCAAGTTCGCGCGCCACATCGCTGTAGACGGGATCGCTGCCGACGTTGGATGCACAGAAGACACAGACGGATCTCACGGTACTGCCTCCGGTTCGGGGAGATCGAAACGTTCCAACGCCTGCGATAGTGTCACGCGGAGTGGCAATGGTGCCAATCCTGCGGCATGTGGGGAAGCGGCATCGCACCGAACCCGATGGGAGAGGTCGCCCATGAAGAGATTCCTGCAACGTGGCGCCCGACAGGCGCAGTTTCTCGACAGAATCGATGCCGGCGAGCAGCTCGGCGAGCGGCTGGCGTCGGTCGCGGATGGCTCGGCGCTGGTGCTCGGCCTGCCACGCGGGGGCGTGCCGGTCGCAGCCGAGGTCGCCCGGGCCCTCGGGGCCGAGCTCGATGTGGTGGTGGCGCGCAAGGTCGGCGCGCCTCATCAGCCCGAGCTTGCGGTTGGGGCGGTGACAGCGGACGGCGGGGTTTACCTCGACGCGCGCCTCGTGGAGCAGCTGGGCATCCCGCCGGGGCTGCTGGAGGAGCTCATCGCGCGTGAGCGCGAGGTGGCACGTCAGCGGGAGGAGCGGTTCCGTGGCCACCGCCCGTATCCGGACCTTCACGACCGTACGGTGATCCTGGTGGATGACGGCCTGGCAACCGGCGCGACGATGCATGCGGCGGTGCACGCGATCCGCAAGCGGCGACCGGGGAGACTCATTGTGGCCGTGCCCGTCGGCTCCGCGAGTGCCTGCGCGTCCCTCGCGGAGGTGGCGGACGAGGTCATCTGCCTCCACACCCCGCCGGGCTTCCACGCCGTCGGGCTGCACTACGCCGACTTCACGCCCACGCGTGACGAGGAGGTCGAGCGGCTCCTGCGCGAGTTCCGGGACGCTGAGGGAGATCCGAACCTGGCAGGATAGCGACCGCTCCACCGGATACCGGGCGCCTGGTCAACGTGTTGGAGCTCGCTTCCAGATGGGCCGCTCCACGTCTGCGGCAGTCTCCGGGCCACGTTTCTTCACGAGAATATTGCGCGGAATCTCATCGGATTCGTGGAGGTGGGGCACCTGCCGGCCATCCATCATGGGTTGGGACCGCAAGCGGGCCGCCAGCCGCTTCGGACACCCGTGCGACTGGGCGATGGCCAGGTCGTCCCCTCCCTTCTCGGCGACCAGCAGCGTGCCACGCCCTGACCACGACACCTGCCGGGTCGTCCGGCCGTGGTCTTCACCCACGCGCAACCGACGGATGTCACGGTGGCCATGAGCCACCCCGATCGGTGCTCGCGGCACACCACGCATCACCCGCAGAGCCGGGGTGCGGCGGGAAGCGGTGGCCTTCCCCGGCGACCCGGCCGCCGCCAGGGAGTCCATCATGCCGCCGCTGGCGGGGCTGAGGAACATGATCCGGGGGCAGGTCCTGCTGCCTGGGGATGACGGGTACGATGTCGAGCGCGCCGGCCGGAATCGCGCCGTGGAGCATCGCCCGGCGATGATCGTGGTTGCCGCGGATCCGGACGACGTCGCGGCCGCGGTGCGGTACGCCGCTTCCGCCCGACTGCCAGTGGCGGTGCAGGCGACGGGGCATGGTGCGTCGAAACCGGCACGCGGCGCGTTGTTGCTGGCAACCCGACGCATGACCGGGCTCGCGATCGATCCCGGTGCGTCGGTGGCGCGGTTCGGCGCGGGCGTTCGGGGTGGACAGGTGTTGCAGGCGGCGGAGCCGTACGGCCTGGCGCCGCTGGTGGCGTCCACACCCGATATCGGGATGGCCGGGTATGTGTCTTCTGGCGGGCTGCCGATGCTGGGGCGTCGCCATGGCTTCGCCGCCGATCACGTGCGTGCCCTTGAGCTCGTGACCGCCGATGGCGAGCGGCGGCACGTCACGGCCGAGTCGCACCCGGATCTCTTCTGGGCGGTGCGAGGCGGCAATGACAACTTCGGTGTCATCTGAGCGATTGAGATGAGCCTTGTGCCCGTGACGAGGATCTACGCCGGTGGGTTGTACGTTCCGGGAGCGATGACCCGCGACCTCCTCCGTACATGGCTCGAGTGGACCATCTCCCTGCCGGAGGAGCTGGCCTCGTCGTCGCTGGCGCTGCGCCGTTTCCCCGACCTGCCGGGGGTCCCCGCACCGCTGCGCGGGCGGCACCTCGCCCAGGTCCGCGTCGTCCACACCGGCACGGCGTCGGAGGGTGAGCGCCTGGTGCGACCGCTCCGAGCGATGCGCCCCATGACCGATACCGTTGCCGAGATGCCGCATGCGGATATCGGGGGAGTGCACAGCGACCCGCCCGGTCCGGTGTCGGCGCGCTCGCACGGTGTGATGCTGGGCGAGCTCGATGAGGCGGCGGTCGAGCGGATCGTCGATCTGGCCGGCCCCGCCGCCGACCTCCCGGTGGGGCAGGTGGAGTTCCGGCGACTCGGTGGGGCGCTCGCCCGCGCGCCCGAGCACCCGAGCGCGATCAGCCACCGGACCGTCCCGTTCGGCATGAACGTCTCGATGCTCGTGCCGCCGGGACGCGAGGCGGCGATCGAGGAGCGTCAGCGGGCCCTGTTCGAGGGGCTGCGACCGTGGAGCGCCGGGGCCACGCTGCCGAACTTCCTGGCTGGCGGAGCTGCCCAGCCGCACGAGGTGAGGGCCGCCTACAGGGATGCCGACTACGAGCGGCTGACCCGGATCAAGGCGATCCATGATCCGGACAACCTCGTTCGCGTCAATCACAACCTCCCGCCCGCTGGCCAGGGGCGTGTGGATCACGACTGACGCCATGGCTCTGGCGGACCGTCCGCGCCGGTGACCGGATCGCGTTCCGGAAGCTGCACCGCCGCGATGGCACGGTCGGCTCCCGGGCGCTCACCCGGCTCGCCACGGAGCATGTCCGGTCGCTGACCGGGCGGGTAGGCGCCGATGACCAGCAGATCGCCGGACTGTCCGAGGTTCCGGTGGGCGGTGCCGGCTGGCAGCAGCACGATGTCGCCCGCCTCCAGCTCCAGCGTTTCGCCGGACGGCCCTCCGAGCTGGACGGTCACCGACCCGCGCGCGATGCCGAGCGCCTCGTGGGCCGTGGCGTGGTAGTGGTGCCAGGTGAAGATCCCATTTCGCCAGATGCCGGTCCAGCCGTTGTCCCTGAACCGCTGCTCGATCGCTTCCGCGCCGTTGGCGTCGGTGATGTGGATGGCCCGGCGCCAGAGGATGACCGGCAACATGTTGTTTGGGAAGGTGCCGTCGTCCTCGAGGTGAAGAAGGGTCGGGTTGAGATTCGCCATGCCGTGCTCCTCGGTTCGTTCACTGCTGTCGTTCCGCATCGTGCACGTCATCGGTCACGATAGTGATGTCGATCCAGGCATCACGGATCGAGGTGCGACAGGTCGATCCGTGGCAGTCGTTCGGGATCGACGAGGATGTCGATCCCGACGATCCGCTCGTCGTCGAAGGTGAACGCCATGATCGCGTAGGGCTCCCCCTCCCGGTAGACTACCCGGCCGGAGCTGCCGTTCACGATCGCGGGTCGGGCATCGAGCGCCGGATCGGCCAGCCTGCGGAAGAGGATCGCCTCGTTCGCCACCGCCTTCGCGCCCTGCGCGACTCGGCCCGCGACCGGTGGCGCGTTGCCGTAGTCGGCACGGAGCACGACCCCGGGGGCGAGGATCGCGAGCAGGCCGTCGAGATCGCCGTCCCGCGCGGCGGTGAGAAAGACGGCGACCATCTCGCGCTGGCGATCCAGGGTGTCGCGTGACGGAATCGTCGCACCGCGGACACGCTGCCTGGCGCGGCTCGCCAGCTTGCGGGCAGCTGCCGGTGAGCGGTCGATGACCCATGCGATCTCGTCGAAGGGAACCCCGAACACGTCGTGGAGCACGAACGCCGCGCGTTCGGTCGGGGATAGGGTGTCCAGCACCACGTGCAGGGCGGATTCGAGCGCGTCGGCCAGCAACGCTTCCTTCTCGGGGTGACCCGTTCGGTCCGGTGCGACGACTGGATCCGGCACGCGATCCTCGCGTCCAGTCGGTTCCAGTGGTTGCTCCCGCCGGGAGCTTCGTGCCCGCAGCATGTCCAGGCAGGCGCGTCCGACGGCGGTGGTCAGCCACGCGCCGAGGTTGTCGATCCGGGCTGCATCGGCCCGGCTGAGGCGGAGCCACGTCTCCTGCACTGCGTCCTCGGCGTCGATCGTCGAGCCGAGCATTCGGCGTGCCACGGCCCGCAGGCGGGGTCTGTGGGCTTCGAACTGCCTCCCCAGCTTGTCATGCATCTCCATCGGTCACATCTCCTGTCCGTCACTCGACATTGACATGTCGTGCCGAACCGGCCCGTTGTGACACGGAACACGGTTCGGGTGTGGAGTGATGCGAAAGGAGCTGTTCATGGCTGCCGTCTACGTCGTCGTCACGCTCGCGGCCATCGCCGCGAATGCCTTCACAGCGCTGGGTGATCTCCTGAGGTTCAGGTTCGTTCTCGCCAACGCGGCGAAGGTGGGGGTGCCCGAGTCCTGGCTGACCCCGCTTGGTCTGACCAAGACTGCCGGGGTGCTCGGGCTGGTGCTGGGGCTTCTCGGGGTGCCGCTGATCGGCACCCTCGCGGCGGCGGCGTTCGTCGTCTTCTTCATCGGGGCGATCGTGACGCATCTGCGCGCGGGCGATCTCGCGCTGGTCTTCCCGGTCGGCTACCTGGCCCTGGCGGTCGCGACCCTGGTGCTGGACCTGCTGGTCTGACGTGCGATCAGCGCACCGGCTCCCCGAGCCACTGGCCGGGGCGATCAGGCGATGGCGGTGTTGTCGCGACCCTTGAGGCGCAGCATCTCGCGCGCCTCGACCGGTGTGGCGACGTCGAGCGAGAGCTCCTTCAGGATGCGGCGGATCTTCGCTACCTGGTCGGCGTTCGTCTCCGCCAGCCTGCCCCGCTCGAGGTAGATGTTGTCTTCGAGCCCGACGCGGGTATTGCCGCCCATGATCGCCCCCATGGTGACCAGGTTGGTCTGGTGGCGACCGGCGCCGAGGATCGACCAGATGTAGTTCTCGCGGCCGATCAGGCGATCCAGCGTGCGCCGCATGTGCAACAGATCCTCCGGATCGGTGCCGATGCCCCCGAGGATGCCGAAGATCGACTGCACGAAAAGGGGAGGCTGCACCAGGCCACGATCGAGGAAGTGGGCGAGGTTGTAAACGTGCCCGATGTCGTAGCACTCGAACTCGAAGCGGGTACCGTGCGTCTCGCCCAGCTCGCGAAGGAAGCGCTCGATGTCGGTGAAGGTGTTGCGGAAGATGCCGTCGCGGGTGCCCTCGAGGTAGGGCTCCTCCCAGTCGTATCGATACTGGCTGATGCGGTCCTTGATCGGGAAGAGCCCGAAGTTGATCGAGCCCATGTTGAGCGAGCACATCTCGGGCCGGAAGCGCAGCGGGGCACGCATGCGATCCTCGACGGTCATGGTCAGGCCGCCACCCGTTGTCATGTTGATCACCGCGTCGGTGCGCTCGTGGATCACTGGCAGGAACCGCGCCCACACCTCCGGATCCGGGGTGGGCTCGCCGGTGTCCGGGTTGCGCGCGTGCAGGTGCAGGATCGCCGCGCCCGCCTCGGCGGCGCCGACGGCCGAATCGGCGATCTGCTCGGGCGAGATGGGCAGGTGCGGCGTCTGCGACGGCACGTGGATCCCGCCGGTGATGGCGCAGGTGATGATGACCTTGCGGGCGGCGGACGGCATCGGGCGCTCCTTCCGTTGGTGTTCAGGGTGCATCGATGCGTCGATGGTAGCCGAACCCGCCCGGCGCTGCGAGCGCGGCACCGGGCGGCTCGGAATTCCTGGTCGTATGCGCGCCTACTCGAAGAGATCGTGGTCCGGCCAGGTCGTGGTTGTGGCGAGGAGCTCGTGGAAACCGCCCAGGAGATCGCCGAAGAAGTCACCGAAATCCACGGGCAGCGAGTTGAAGCAGACGGCCAGCGTCGAGCCATCCGGCCGGCGGATCATCCAGGCGGAGTTGGAGCCCTCCAGCGCACCTGCGTGAGACCACTCGTACCCGCCATCGACCGCGACGCTGTTCCAGCCGAGCCCCAGCGCCTCCTCGACGTTTCCGGCACCTGCGGCGAGGGCGGGCGGCCGCGGCGTGGTCTCCATCGCCGTCACCGTCTCCGGCGACAGCAGCGCCGAGCCCTTCGTGCCGTCGACGGCGAGCGCGAAGCGCACCTGGTCCTCCGCCGTGGCGATCCAGCCGCCATGCGCATCCATGGCGCGCAGGTAGTACGAGCCGTACCCCACCGGGACGTAGCCGCCGCCGGGAAAGACGCTCGGGCGGGGCTCGACGCCCGGTGCCGCGTAGTAGCGCACCTCACCCTCGGCTCGCTCCTCGAGCGTGGTGCCGGCGATCGCCATGTCGGTGATGCCGGCCGGGCCGAGCACGTTGTCGATGACGTACTGCTCGTAGCCTTGCCCCGAGACGTGCTCGATGACCCGTCCGAGCACGTTGAACCCGAAGTTGGAGTAGGCGCTGTGCGAGCCGGGATCGAAATCGAGTGGCTGGCCCAGCATGAACCGGACGATCGTTTCGGCTTCGGCGGGGATCTCGGCCTCGAGCAGGTGGGAGGCGAGCAGCGGCCAGGGCTGGTACTGCGGGTCCTCGTTGGGACCCTTGGCGCTGTTCCAGCCGCCGGCGTGTACCAGCAGGTGCTCCACCGTGATGGCGTCGAGGCGTGGGTCGTATGGTGTGTTCGGCAGGAGCTCGTAGTCGAGCAGCGGGAACACCGGCGTGTCCAGCGCGATCTGCCCGGCATCGACGAGCTGCAGGACCGCGACGGCGGTGATCGGCTTGGAGTTGCTGGCGATGCGGAAGAGGCTGTCCGGCTCGACCGCCTGCTGCTCCTCGACGTCGGCGTAGCCGAAGCCGCGGTTGTAGACCAGGCGGTCGTCGCGGGCGATGGCGAGCTGGCCTCCCGGGATCTGCCACCTCCCCAAGGCCCCGATCAGGAGGGTGTCGAAGGCGGCCAGCTCCGGCACCGACTCACCGGTGACGGGCATGTCGCCGGCGGCAACCGGGCTCGCTTCCTGTGCGTGTGCCGCCTGTATGGGCAGGCTCGTCGCGGCAACGGTCGCCGCACCGTACTGAACCAGACGGCGGCGGCTCATGCCCCCCAGGGCCGGCTGGTCTGTGCTGTGCGTCATCTCTCGAACTCCTCGGCGCTTTCGCCCATTCCATCAACGGTACTGTGGAGCGGTCGTCCTGACCGGTGTCCGTACCTGCATGTTGCGGCTCGCGGGTCTCGCGCAGGGCTCGGAGGGACGACGCGACGAGCTCGCCTGTCCGATACCCAGCGGTGCGCACGGTGCCGTGCGGTTCTCACAATAACCTTCCGGAGCCGAGGTCCCATCCGCACCCTACCGCCTGGAATCGCTGCTGTCCATGCCCTGGACCCCCTTTGGCATGCCCACACTGACAGGTTGGAGCCTGCCCATCTGGCGGATGCGGCTGGCCACGCCGCGTTGCTACGCTGGGCTGGGTTCGGACGAGATCGTGAGCGACACGACAACAGCGTGAATCGCCGGCTGGCGAGAGGGAGCCGACATGGTCATCGAGTACATTCGCTATGAGGTCGCCGGAGATCGCCGCGAGGCGTTCGAGGACGCCTACGCCCAGGCACAGGCATCGCTGCAGGGATCACCCCACTGCCAGGCCTGGGAGCTGGCGCGCTGCGTGGAGGAGCCGGCGAGCTACATCCTGCGGATCGAGTGGGACTCGATCGAGGGGCACCTGGAGGGGTTCCGGCGGAGTGCCGGGTTCAGGACGTTCTTCGCGGCGATCCGGCCGTACGTGAACGACATCCAGGAGATGCGTCACTACGAGCGTACCGCGGTGGCCGGCGAGAAGCCCCCGGCGTAGGCGATGCCCCGGCTAGGTGGCCGTGCACACGACGATGATGCTGCGGCTGGTGGCGGTGAGGGGTGATCGATCCCAATCGCCATACCGGCGCTCGATGGTGAAGCCGTGGTGGTCGAGCAGGGCGACGAGCTCCTGGGGGAAGGTGAAGCGCAGCGATTCGTGCCCTTCCTGCATGTGCTCACTGCCGCCATCGTGCCACCGCCTGTGGGAGGTGAGGCGCAGGATCTGGGCGACGGGGTCGTAGGTTTGGGAGAGCGACTCGCGGATCCGGCGGCCGTCGGCGGCGGTATATGTCTGCCAGGGGTACTCGTTGCGGGATTCGAGGAAGGTGAAGAAGCCGCCGTTCCGCCTGGACTCCTCGATCCGCGCCTCGAACGCCGCGTCGGTGTCGCGGGTACGCCAGACGGGGTTGCGGGTTTCGAAGGCGAAGCGCCCCTCGTCGTGGAGGTGTGTGCGGACACATCGCAGCAGCCGATCCTGGTCGGTATTGGTGAGAAACTGCTGGAATGCGTTGCCGGTCAGGAAGATGAGGCGGAACGTCTCGCCAAGATCGAAGTCGCGGCCGTCCGCCTCGACCCAGCGGATGGGAAGGCCGGCGCTCTTGCGCCGTGCCTGGTCGAGCATCCGGGGCACGGGATCGAGACCGGTCACATCGAGTCCGAGCCGGGCGATGGGGATGGTGACGCGACCGGTGCCACAGGCGATCTCGAGAACGGGGCCGCCGATCCCCCTGGCGAGCGCGGTGTAGAAGGCGATCCCGTCGTCGTTCTCGCGGTCGTCGTAGTCCCCGGCATTGGCGTAGGCGGCGAGGTTGTCGTCGGTCACGCGTGTTCCCCGTGTGCTTGCTGCAGGCGTTCACGTCGACCGTTCGTGCGATTTCGAGGTCACGGGGCATCGTTTCCGGATCACCCCTGGGTGGTCGGCGCATCGAGGGTGGCCGCGAATGCCTCCGGTTCCTCCAGACTGAGCATCAGCGTTTTCACCCTGACGGGCACGAAGCACACGCGTGTCCTCGCGGGCGGTTCGATCGTCAGCTTGACACCGCCCCTGCCGGAGCCGTTGACGGCCCAGGTTCCGCCCCAGCCGTGTACGCCCATGCCGAACAGGAACGGGATCGTTGCCGGCTGCTGGACCGAGCGGATCGCGTTGCGCGGGATGCGGGCCCGGAACGCCCAGCCCATGCGTACCTCGACGTGGGTGTCAGTAACCTCGACGCCGCTCAGACCCGGCCCCATGCCGGTGATCGTCGCGAGCCAGCGGAAGGCATCGTTGTAGGCTATCGCGAACGTCATCGTTGTGGACCCCCTCGCACTGTCGGACGTGCTCAAATAGTGCGCCATCGATCTCGGGCTGCTTCCAGTATCGCAGGGAACGGGTCGACGCTGCGGCGCACCGCTCGCTCGAGCGCAACGACCCCCGGCGCGGAGGGTTTCAGGGCCTCCAGGTTTCCGGGGCAGCGCCATCCTGTCCGCGTGGCCGCATCGATGACCGATTGATCCCTGTCGTGACAGCGATCAGTCGATCCCCAGCTCCTGATCGGTGGCGGCAAAGAGGTGGTAGACGATGTGGGCCGTGTTCTGAAGGACGTTCTGGATGCTGTCCATCAGGTGCGAGTAGGCCCCGTCCGTGAGGAACATGTCGCTGCCGATCACGAGCACCGGGCCGGCCTGAACGGCCATGGAGGAGGTGCCGCTGGCGGAGACGATCCAGCGGGCGTCGAGCCCGGCGTAGGGAAATGCCCAGATCGATTGCCGCTCGGACTGCCCGGGCTCGATCGTGGCGATCGCGGCGGCAGCGGCGTCGGCATCGTTCATGATGACCATCGTGCCGGTGCCGATCTCGAACTCTCCGCCAGGTTGTGCGGTGGTGCCGATGCTCACCTCGCCGACGATCTCGTTCGGATGCGGGAAGCCGGCGTCGGTCACGTAGCTCGTCTCCCGCACCTCGAGCTCCCACATGCCCATGAAGGGCGCTACCGGTTTGGCCAGCAGGAGGTCCACGATGGCGGCCGGGTCGAGCGTGCCGAGCTGCCCGCTCCAGGTCTCGAGGCCGGGGTGCCCGGCCACTGCCGGTGTCGGTTGCGTCCGCGCCAGACCAGGCTGGGTGGCGAACAGGCCGGCCCCGAGCGCGGCGGCACTCCCGAGGGCGGCGCGACGCGACAGCGTGGTGGCATGGGTACGGGTGAGTTGGGTCCAGGTCATAGGGGTGTCGTTCCTCTGGTTGACGGGGAACGCGATGATCGCATCGCGGCACATCGCGTGAAGATGCCGCAATGTGATGCTCGACGTCAACCGTGGATGCGCACGACACGCCCGTGATGGTTGCGGTAGGTGGGGCTTCTCCACGCTCCTGCGGCTCGCGCCTATGCCTCGGTCCACCACCACGGCAGGCTCCAGAGGAAGCCGGACCCATTGGGGATGAAGTTGTGCAGGGTCCGCCGGTGACCGAGCACCGTCTGCGGGAACACCAGGATGCCGGCGGCAACCTCGTCATTGAGGATGTTCGCCTGCTCGACCAGAAGGTCGATGCGCTTCTCGACATCGAGCTCCCTCAGCTGACGGTCGTCCAGCTCGTCGAAGCGCGCGTTGCAGTAGTGCGCGTCGTTGAGCCCCGCAGGCGGGACCGCGTCGCAGCGGAACAGGTGACCGAGGCTGCCGTCGATCGGCGCGCCGCTCCCATGGATGGCCATCTCGTAGCTTCCCGCGAGGTTGTCGTAGAGGATCTGGAGGGGCAAGGGCACCGGCTGCATCGCGATGCCAACCTCGCCCCATGCCTGTTGCAGGTACGGCACCAGCTGCTGGTTGACGGCGACGTTCTCCCCGTACAGGCACTCGAACGCGAGCCTGACACCGTCCTTCTCGCGGACACCGTCGCCGTCCTCGTCGACCCATCCGGCATCGTCCAGCAGCTGCCGGGCGCGGCCGGGGTCATGGGTATAGATGGTGTCGATCCGGTCGGGCGCGTAGGCGATCGAGAGCGGCGAGTGCGGGCCGGTGGCCGGGGTGGCGTACCCGTGATAGATCTGATCCGCGATCAGCTGGCGGTCGAGGGCATACATCAGCGCCTGGCGAACCGGGATGTCGAGAAACAGCTCGGTATCGTCCGCATCGAGGTTCATGTTGAGCACGAACCAGCCCATGTCCACGTAGGAGACGATGCCGAGCTCGGGGTGCTCGCTGAGCCTGGTGGCCTCGCCATACGGGATCCGGCAGAGGTCGATCTCGGCGGTCGTCAGGGCGGCGATCTGGCTGGAGGCCTCCGGGATCGCCTGAAAGACGAGCTCGTCGATGGCCGGCATGGCTTCCGGGTCCCAGTACGCCTCGTTCCGTTCAAGGGTGACGTGATCTCCCGTGACCCACTCGACGAACCGGAAGGGGCCGGATCCGACCACATGCGCCGGGTCCTCGCCGGTCGAGCCGGGGTCGGTGCCCCAGTCGGACGGTGGCACGCTTTCCCAGATGTGCCTGGGCACGATCGGGACGAGCGCGGCCGTGTTCTCGACGAAGACCGCCAGCGGCGCCGTCGCGACCAGCTCGAAGGTGTGGTCGTCGACCGCGCGATAGCGGTCCAGCATCAGGTTGAGCGTCGACTGGACGCCGCCGAGGCTGGTCTCGTCGAGCGCCGCGTCGAAGGAGAAGACGACGTCGGCGGTGGTCACTGGCTGACCGTCGTGCCACGTTGCGTTGGGATTGAGGTGGAAGGTGTAGGTGAGCGCGTCGTCGGACAGCTCCCAGACGTCGGCAAGACCCGGCGCCGGGAATCCGTTGGTCGGGTTGACTCCGACCAGGAGCTCGAAGATGCAGCTGGAGACCCAGATGGAAAAGACGTTGGACCCAAGGTGCGGGTTGAGGGTGTCGATGTCGCTCGTGGCGCCGTAGATGACGCGGCCGCCGGTGGTCGCGGGCTCGGAGAGCTCGAAGCTCCGGTGGATGAGCTGGTAGAGCTCCTGGCGGTTCATCGAGCGGCCGCCGGGCATGGCGGCGCCCGTGGCGGATGGGGACGACGTGGCCGGAGTCACGCCGATGGCAGATGGCGGATCAGGTGTCGCGCCCTGCGCGATGACATGGTCCGCGAGCAGCCTTGCGGCACCGACGGAGATGCCGGCCGCTGTTGCGAGGCGGAGGAAGTCCCGGCGGCCGATGCCACCGTGTCGGAACGCGTCGACGAGATCGCCCCAGTTCGTGGCTGCCATGGAGTCACCTCGGTAGATGGCCGCTCCCGGCACCCGGTCCGCGGCTCCGGCTGGTGGGTTGTCCGTGCTATCCCGAAGGTGACTTTACAGTATCACAGCGGTGGGGCCGGCGCAGCGGGTCGGGTGGTTACTGATGCCAGCGTGGCCTGGCAAGATCTGCGGTGTCCCGCTGCGGGTCGATGGTGGTGCGCCGTCGTCACCCCTCGGTGTCGAGGCGCGCCAGGTTCCACGCGGCGAGCTCGTCGAACGCGATCTTGGGCTCCCAGTGGCCGGTGGTCTCGTAGGGCTGCTCGTGGTCCTCACCCCACGTCGTGACGATCCCGTAGCCAGTGAGGTCGTAGTCGTAGCGGGGATCCTCGCTGCGTGTCGATCCCGTCGTGATGAACTCGTAGAGGTAGGCGCGCTCGGCCCGCGATCGGTCGATGTACTCGAGCGTCTCGATGATGGCGCGAGCCTGTTCCTCCTCATCGCGGACGATGCCGTCGACGATCTCGGGGGGGCGACACGTTGTAGTCGATGATGTCCCAGGCCATCCCGCCCGCCTCGGACGCCCCGCGCCAGGGCGGGCTGCCGAACTCCTTCACCCAGACCGGCTTGCCCGTGGCCGCCAGCGCGTCGATTGTCTGGACGTAGGTGCTGCGGTACTCGCTGCTCAGGTAGTGGTCGATGCCGATGATGTCGAACGGCTCCCAGGCGAAGGTCATGTCCGGTGTGTCCGAGTAGGTGATCGGCCCGCCGAACCTCGCGCGCGCGGTGTCGGCAAGCGTCTGCAACAGCGTCGCGAGCTGCCGCATGATGGCCTCCCAGTCGAGGGTGCCGGAGGTGATGGCCTCCATCTTCTCGAAGAAGTCGTCTCCCTCGATCAGCCCGTCGGCGAAGAGCAGGTATTCGCAGCCCACATCCAGCACGATCGGGACGCCCTCCCGTCGTACCCGCTCCGCCCCGAGCGCCACGGCGGTCAGACGCTCGACCATCTCGGCTTCCGGCAGGAAGTTGAGGCGCGCCTGCAGGTGGATGTCGAAGCCGAGATCGGCCGCGATCTCCAGACCGGCCACGAGCTGGTCGACGTCGGAGCCATAGAGATCCACCGACTCGCAGTGCAGCTGGTCGCGGATGGCGGTGAGCTCGTCCCGGTAGTAGACCTCGTGAGCAGCCGGTCGGGTGCGCTCGGCCCGTGCCAGCTCCGCGCCGAGGTCGTACTTGACGCCGCAGGTGGCGAGCGCACCGTCGGGTGCCACCGGCGACGCGACCGGTGTCGTTGCCGAGGTGCGTCGGGGGGCGACCGCTGTGACGGCGGACGCGACGATGAGGTCCCGGCGGGTGAAGGCGGACATGGCAGAATCCTCGACGACTGGACGGCCAGCCTCGGCGCGGGCGGCCGGGTGGAAGGCGAAACGGATGCTTCTCCGCCCGACGGTACGTGCGGCCTGTCACGGACCTGTCACGATGCCGTCCGGATTCCGTGATGCGCTCGAGGTCGGGTTGCCGCGGAGGCTCATCGATCAGCGGAGATCGCCCACCGCCTTCGCCCGGATGCGGGTGGCGTTGCCGGGGAGATAGGCGAGCGGGATGTCCTCGACGTCGACGATCTCGATCGTCCCGGGGTCAGCGCCGGCGGTGATCGCCCGTTCCGTGGCCTTCCGCTTCGCGGCCTCGACCGCCTCGTCGCGTGTCATCGCCTCCAGCGCGAACACACGGTCGACCTCTCCGCTGATCTGCGCGATGGCGGCTCCCACCGCGTTGGCCGCCTCGTAGTGGTCCGGCCGGATCAGCTCGCCGACGCCGTCGACCTCCGTGACCAGGATCGAGCCGCCCCCCACCACGATCAGATCGACATCGCCGGCCTGCGTCTTCATGCGGTCCACACCGGCCGAGATCATCTCCCGGATGCGGCGACTTGCCGCCTCGATGAGGTCGGGGTCGACGCTCGCTACCCGGCACCGCTCGCCGATATCGGCCCACCCCGCCGCGCCGGCGATGTCCGTCGCGGTGAGCGTGTCGCCCCCGAAGGTCCACGCCTCCCGGGTGAGGCGGTAGCCCACGCTCTCGGGCCCGACGCGCACGCTGTCTCCCTCCTCCGTCACGATCGAGCCGCCGCCGAGCCCGAACGAGTAGACGTCCGGCATGCGGAAGTTGGTGCGCACCCCGCCGACGTCGACCGCCAGCGAGGACCGTCTCGGGAAGCCGTCGACGAGCACCCCGATGTCGCTGGTGGTGCCGCCGACGTCGAGCACGAGCGCGTTCCGGCGACCCGACAGGAAGGCCGCGCCGCGCACGGAATTGGAGGGGCCCGAGGCGAAGGTGAGCACCGGGAACCGCTCGGCGAAGTCGGCGGTCATCAGGGTGCCGTCGTTCTGGGTGAGGTAGAGCGGTGCGTCGATGGCCATGCCGGCGATCGCATCGCGGAACGCCGAGACGGTGCGGCGGGCGAGGGGACGCAGCGCCGCGTTGAGGATGGCAGCGTTCTCGCGCTCGAGCAGGCCGAGCTGCCCGACCTCGTGGGACTTCGTGATGGCGGCGTCGGGCAGGAGTTCGGCGAGGATCGTGGTGGCGCGATCCTCCATCTCCGGGTTCACGGGGGCGAAGGCGGCCGCGATGGCGACATCGCGGATGCCGGCGGACCGGATCCGCTCGGCCACGGCCTCCAGCTCGGCCGGAACGAGCGGATGGATCTCCCGCCCGTCGAACTCGTTGCCGCCGTGGACCATGTGGGCGTGGTTGCCGACCGCCTCGCGGATGTCGGCGGGCCAGTCCATCATCGGCGGGATCGACTCGGCGGCCGGCAGGGCGAGCCGGACGATGGCGGTCGGCGCGAGGTGGCGCCGCTCGATGACGGCGTTGGTGAAGTGGGTGGTGCCGATCATCACCCCGGAGATCATGGCGGGATCGACACCGCCGGAATCGAGGACGGTGGAGACGGCGGTAACGATGCCGCCGGTCACGTCCGCGGTCGTCGGCGTCTTGCAGGTGGCGTGCACGGTGGTTCCATGCATGAGGACAGCGTCGGTGTTGGTGCCGCCGACATCGATTCCGATGCGCATCATCGTGGTGGGTGCTCCGATCCGGGTGTCGTGTTCGCTGCCGTCGATTATGGGTCGTGTGGCGCGGCGGTCAACAGCCGCCGCCCGGTTTGGCGAGGACCGGCGACTGACGCACAATGGCACGAGCGTGACCAGCCGCGCGTACGGGTGTGAAGGAGCGAGTGTGACCTGGATCGTGACGACGGATCATCTGGATGCCCTCGAGATCGGCGCCGGCATCCTCGGAACGGGCGGGGGCGGCAACCCCTATCTCGGCAAGCTCATCGCGCGGCGGTTCGTCGAGGAGGGCGCGCGGATCGAGATCGTCGATCCCGATGAGGTGCCGGACGATGCCGTGGTGGTTTCGGTTGGAGGGATGGGATCGCCGACGGTCAGTATCGAGCGCCTGCGGCGTGCCGATGAGTCGGTCAGGGCACTGCGGGCGCTGGAGCGGCATACCGGCACACGGGTGACGCACCTCGTGCCCAGCGAGATCGGTGGCAGCAACTCGACCACGCCGATGGTGGTCGCCGCCCAGTGTGGCCTGCCGGTGATCGACGGCGACGGCATGGGGCGCGCCTTCCCCGAGTTGCAGATGGAGACCTTCGTGATGTATGGCGTCACGCCGACCCCGGCCGCGCTCTGCAACCATCATGGCCACATCGCGATCTTCGATGCCATCGACGACGCAACGACCCTCGAGCGCTATGCCCGCGCGGTAACGATCCAAATGGGTGGCTCGGCCGGGTATGCCTTCCCGCTGATGACGGGCCGGCAGACGCGCCAGACCGTCATCCGGGGCACGCTCTCGCTCGCGATCCGGCTCGGGGAGGCTGTGCTGGCGGCGCGTCGGGACAAGACCGATCCGGTGGCGGCGGTCTGCGACGTGACCGGTGGCCAGCGACTCTTCACCGGCAAGGTGACGGATGTCGAGCGGCGCATGACGGGCGGTTTCGCGCGTGGGGTGGTCCGCCTCGACGGGTTCGGGGTGAGTGCGGGCCGGTCGCTGCGGATCGATTTCCAGAACGAGAACCTGATCGCGCGGTCCGACGGCGGCGAGGTGCTGGCGGTGGTGCCCGACCTCATTTGCCTGATCGACTGCGACACCGGTGCGCCGCTGACGACAGAAGTGCTGCGCTACGGCCTGCGAGCGGCCGTGATCGGCATTCCCGCCCCGCCGGAGCTCCGGACCGAGATCGGCCTCAGGTTCGTCGGACCGGCGGCGTTCGGCTACCACGATGTCGAATACCGACCGCTGCCCGGCAGCTACGCGAAGCGTGCCCCGCAGGGCGTTGCCGGACGCTAGCGAGGCGGGCACGGTGCTGGCCCGGCTCGCGCCAGACAGGGAGGTCCCATGCAGCGTGTTTTCCGGATCGTTGAGACGGCACAGCTGACACCGATGAACCTCAAGCCGACGGACCGGATGGTGCAGAGCGTGCGGCGACATGGCGTCCTCACCCCCGTGCTGCTGCAGGAGCGCGTCGATGACGACGGCGTGATCGCGCTGGAGATCGTGGATGGGAACCGGCGGGTCTGGGCCGCGAAGGAGGCCGGGCTGGAGCGGATTCCGGCGATCGTCTACCAGAATCCCGACCCGGAGGCGATGGCGGCGGCCACGCTGATCACCAACACGCTGCGCTCGCGGAACGCCGTCTCCGAGTGGCAGGCGGTGGAGCGATTGAGCGACATGGGGCACGATGCCCCCGCCCTGATGCGGCTCACCGGGCTCACGAAGGCGAGTCTCGAGACGCGGCTGCGACCCTCGACCATGCATCCCGACCTGCAGCGGGCGCTGCTGGACGGTCGCATCAGCGTGACGGTGTGGGAGCGGGCGGGCCGGCTGCCACCCGAGTCGCAGCAGCGGCTGGCGGACATGCTGGAGCATCGGGGCGGGCTTCGACTCGCGGACGTCGACGCCGAGCGCGAGCGGCTGGAGGTGGCGGACGCGCCGCGTGACGATGTCGATCTGCCGGATCTGCCTTCGGAGCCGGGCACGCGCGAGCAGCTCGAGGCGCAGCTGGCGCTGCTCGCGCGGTTCGCGCGCTCGATCGGGCTCGGTGAGTACGACTGGAGTCGCCTGGCCGGTGCCGCGTGGCGCCGCGGTCAGGAGGACGATGACGATGGAGTCGTTCGCGAGCCCGAGCCGGGGGAGGGTGGCCTGCTCGAGTGATCGCCGCCCCCGCTGGCAGTCAACCTGCGGTCAGGCACTCGCGGGGCGGGGCATGCCCGTGTCAGCGCCCGCCCGACATGAAGGGATTTCGACATGAGCGCATCACTGTTTCGACTCGCCGGTATCGTGCTGGTTTCGCTGCTGCTGGCCATGCCGGCGTATGCCGACGATCACGACGATGACCAGCACCACGACCACGACGATGACTCGGGCTTCGGCGCGTACATCTACGAGGGCACGGTCGACGACTACGGCGAGCGACCGGTCGAGGATGTCGGAGAGCTCGAGCCGCTGCGCGCCGGCGACGACGACCTTGACGATGTCTGGGACGTCATCGGTGGCGGGGATCCCGTGCCCGATCCGCTCTACGGCGAGGATGACGAGGACATCGACCTCTCCATCGAGCAGCTGACGGCAGCGCCGCACGTGCTCGTGGTGCACGCGGAGGAGGACCGGAGCTCACCGGTGATTGCGATCGGCGCGATCGATGGTGACACCGAGGCCGACGGCTCGCTGCTGATCGACCTCGACGAGGTCGACGGGTCCGGCCACGAGGGCCGGGCGCACTTCGCTCCGGACGACGATGATCACGACGATGACGATCACGACGACCTGACCGACGTGACGATCGGCGTCTGGGAGGTGCAGGCTGCTGGAGCGTAAACGCCGGTGTCAGGCCGATCACGCATGCAAGCGGCGCCGGGCCATTCGGGCCCGGCGCTGTCTTGTCGTGTGGCCCGGCCGTCCAGGCTCGTCCGCGGGACGGCCGGGCAATGACTGCTCGGCGTCGATGGTCCGCCGAGGTCGTGGCGATGGGGTTCGAGGGGCTCCTGCGCTCGCGCATCCGGTGGTATCGTGACGCAAGGACATCAGCACAATCTGGCCGGTGCCATGGCGGGCCGGCGCATTGACGGAGCGCACGATGGTCGAGAATATCGAGGTTCGGACCCTTGCCGGTGCCGAGGTGTACATGATGGTGGACTGGGCGCGCCGGGAGGGGTGGAATCCCGGTCTCTACGATGCCGCCTGTTTCCATGCGGCCGACCCGGAGGGGTTCCTGGTCGCGCTCCACGACGGGGAGCCGGCGGCGGTTATCAGCGTCGTGCGCTATGACCCGTCCTACGCCTTTCTCGGGCTCTACATCACCCGCCCGGACCTGCGCGGACAGGGGTTCGGCAAGCGGGTCTGGACGGCGGGGATGCGGCACGCCGGCACGCGCACCATCGGTCTGGACGGCGTGCCCGCCCAGCAGGAGAACTACGCGCGCTCCGGGTTTCGGCTCGCCTGGCGCAACCGTCGCTACCAGGGAGTCGGGGGCGGCCAGGCCGATCCGGACCTGATCGACCTGGACGATATCGCGTTCGGGCGCATCACCGCCTTCGACTACGACGTATTCGAGGCGGATCGAAGACGTTTCCTGCGGTTCTGGGTCGCGCAGCCCGACGCCGTGCGACTGGCGAGTCTCCGCGGTGGGCACCTGTCGGGATGGGGCATGATGCGCACATGCGTCGAGGGGTACAAGATCGGTCCGCTGCTCGCCGAGGACCCTGGCACCGCCGAGCGTCTGCTCGATGGGCTGCTGGCTGCGGTGCCGGGGGAGCAGGTCTACCTCGACGTCCCCGACATGAATGCGGATGCCGTGCGGGCTGCGGAGGCGAGGGGCATGACGGTGACCTTCGAGACGGCCCGCATGTATCTCGGCACGCCGCCCGAGCTGAACATGGCGAAGATCTGGGGCATCACCACGTTCGAGCTCGGGTAGCGAGCGGCGGCAGGGATGAGCGCCATCCCTGGGTTGACCCGCCTGCAGGTGAGATGATCGCCGGTCAGGCGCCGAGCTCGGTGAGCACGGCGTCGAGGTGGTCGAGCAGTGCGGTCATGTTGCTGATCGCCCGCAGTGCCAGCGTGGCGTTGCCGGACACGGATGCCGGGGGTGTGCCCGACTCCGCGCTGGCGACGTTGTCCTCATCCCACGTCTCGATGCCGCCCACCAGGATCAGGTAGCCGATCTGGACTGCCGAGATCGCGTAGAGGCGCTCGGCGTAACTGACCCAGGGCAGGCCGAGGAATGTGTCGGGCGCCGGCTCGTCGTCCAGGATGAAAAACGCGCTGGCGGAGGCGGTGTCGGGATGCACCATGGCGTTGCCGACCGCCACGAAGCTGTCGTTGTTATCGTAGACGGCGTTGAACGCCACTGCCCCGACGGTACCGGCGAGGTCGCTGTCGCCGTCGTCGTCCCACACCACCGGCTCGACGGGGAGCGTGTCGGACGGGAAGAGCGGGGTCGTGACCGGGGTGGTCAGCAACCCCTCGAGGAGGATCTCGGGCGCCACCGATTCCACGCGCGCCACGAGCTGGCTTGGCTCACTGCCACTCGTTTGCCGGGCATGGCCTGCGGTGGTGCGGATCATCAGGGGAACGGACACCGTGGCGAGCGCGGCGGCCTGGACGAGCTGTCGGCGTTGCATGCGCTTCCCTCTCTGCATCATCGAGGCGTCGTGCCTCGTCACTGGACTCGCTATACGGACGGCCGGTCGTGAGGATCCGTTCCCTCGACGGTACGAGCACGAGGGACAGCGATGCGGTCGGTGATTGCCGACCGCAGGCTGCTGGCTGGGAAACGGCGACGCCTGGAGGGAGGGGGGAGCGGCGTCGCCATTCATCCTCCCTGTTCCAGGACGTCACGGTGCGGTTCACGGTTCCATGCGCGGATGTGTCCCCGGCGATCACGACGGCGTTGCGCCTGTCTGGGTCTGCTCGACCAGCCAGCGGTGCATCTCGTGCACCACCGCGCATGACCGCTGGCGCACGTCGTCGTCCGACTCGTCCGGCTGGGGCTCCGCCTGGCCGAAGATCACGACCGGTCCGTCGGCGGTGACGCAGACCCACTTGCCGCGGTCGGCGATGGTCCATGCCTCCAGATCACCGGCGATGGTGACGTTGGTGTCCCGGACGTACCCCTCGATGCCGGCCCGGGCATCCTCTGGAGTCTCGAATACCATCAGCAGCGCGATGGGGAGCTGTGGTGAGCCCGTGAAAACCCACGCGCCCAGCGTGCCGGCCAGCTCCTCATCGTAGTGATCCTCCCAGGTGACCATGCGGATCTCCTCCTCGACGTTTCCGGAGAGCGTCTCCGGTGGGGTGGCCGACTCCAGCGCGGCGACCACGACATCCGGGTCTGCCAGGGCATCGCTGGCGGCCGGTGGGGTGGCCCCCGATCGCGCCGTCACCATGAGTGGGACCGACAGGACGATGGCGAGCAGGGTGAGGATGAGCGGTCGTGTCACGGGGAGCTCCGGGGTCGTGCACGTCGTAACCTTCGGAACATTGTAGCCGAGCCCGCTGCGGCGGCCGTGGAAGCGGAATCGTATTATTGGGAGCAGCAATCGATCGTACGCTATCGAGAGGACAGTAACGAGCACCATGGCAACATCTGGACCGAACCCGCCCTGCGAAGTTGGCCGCCGCCACCCCCGCGACCGGCACCGAATGCGACCCGTCGATGGGCACGACCATCTCTGGTACTGCAGCAAGCACGGCATGTACGGTGTGCTGGTCGACAAGGACGAGGCGAGCGTGGCCGAGCGGGGCTCCGAGCATGAGCTCCCGAACGGTGTCACCGGCGTGGTGATGGGGACGGGAGACGAGCGACAGGGCGGGGTGGTGCTCTACATTCGCGAAGCCTGACGGCATGTCCGACTCTCGCACCGGACTCAGGTTCGCCGTCGACAGCCACCATTCGGTGATCTCCAATCCGCAGCAGCGTGGGACCCGTGAGGATCTGCGGCGCGCGGTCGACGACCTGATCGATTTCGCGAGGGCGGCCGACCGTGCGGGCGTCGACTCATTCTGGCTCACCGAGGATCCGGACGGCTGGGATGCGCTGGCGGTGCTCGGTGCGATCGCGCGGGAGACCGACCGCATCCGGCTCGGTACGGGGGTGGTCAATCCCTACTATCGCCATCCCGCACTCATCGCCGCGTCGATGTCGACGCTCGACGCCCTGAGCGACGGGCGCGCCTTTCTCGGGCTCGGGCGGGGGCAGCCCGAGTGGTACGAGCGCGCCCTCGGAATGGAGATTGGCTCCCCACTGGCAGCCCTCGGGGAGACGTTCCACCTCCTGCGGCAGTGGCTCGAGCGCCCGTGGACGGCGGCGGCCGCTCCCGACGCAACCCGTTTCCGGGTCAGGCGGTGGGAGCGATCGACCGGGCCGGTGCAGGAGCGCCTCCCCATCTATCTCGCCGCAGCGGGGCCGAAGGCCCTCTCGCTCGCCGCACGCCAGGCCGACGGTGTCATCTTCAACGAGCTCACGTCCGTCACGTTCATGGAGCGGACGATTCGCTCCGTGCGGGCGGAGGCCGTCGAGGCGGGTCGCGATCCCGAGGCGCTCTCGTTCTTCGCGCGGTCCGGGGTCGCCGTCACCGACGACCCCGAGCGGGTATGGGAGCAGCGCAAGGTCACGGTGGCGATGATCCATACCCTGCCCGGGATGGAAAGGCTGCTGGAGACACCCGGGTTCGATACCGACGACATCATCGAGAAGGTGCGCGAGGTGATGCATACGCGCGAGGTGCTGGCACGCGGCGGCAACTTCCCCGACCTGCGGCGGGCGGCGAACTTCGCGGCCGCGCGAGCGCTGATCCCGACCGAGCTGATGCGCGAGCTCGTCGTGGCAGGGACGGTCGAGGAGGTGCGGGCGCGTCTCCGGCACCTGCGCGAGATCGGTGTGACCGACGTGTTCCTCAAGCGTCCGGCGAGGGAAGCCCTCGATGCCTTCGGGGAGGTCGTGGCGTCGCTCTCGGACCTGTAGACCCATCTGCTCGAATGGCGACGTTGGGCCCACCGCTTCCATTCGCTTTCCTGTGGCCCTGATTGCCGCGATCAGGCGTTCCCATCCTCCTCCTGCCTCCAATACATGGTCGCACCATTCGTAGATCGCCACAGGCAGGCTGGTAGTCGCACCGCACGCCAGCCGACGCCTTGCCGGCAATCAACCGGACGTCCCAGGTAGCCGATCCGCGTCGCATGCATCGCGTACGTGCCGGTCGGGTGCCGGCCCCATCCGTCGCGTTCGCTGTCGATGCCCAGCCGGCCTTTCGACGCTGGCCGACACGAGGTCGGCCCCTGCGAGTTGGACACGGGCGTCAACCGGCTCGGTATGCCACGTGATACGTCGGTCGGCGTCTGCACGGCGGGGCGTCCGGACACGGTATGGCATCGAGGTGTGCCTGTCGTCGCACCGCTGACGATCGCGCGAAACCACTCCCCCCGATGGCGCGTCTGTAGGCATAGAGACACGCGCCGCACAAACGCTTCTCCCTTCCCATCCGCCAGCGTGTCTCTGAAATGCGGTCTGATGCCTCCCCGGCAGAGCTCTCCCGGCAAACGCCGGGGAGCATCGGATCGCTCATTTGGTTGACGCACCGACGTCGCATGCTACCGTTGACGCACGCAGTCGTCGACCACGCCAACGGAACCGCCGCCACGCTTTCCATGAATGCGGGCGGGACCGTGGCAATCAACAGGATCTACATGCTCGCAGGACGTCAGGACCCAGCCGTTGCAGTCGACGCAGGGACGCGGAGGACCACCATGCTCGTGCAGTCATCTCGTTCGTCACACTCGTCCGGGGGCCGCCGACGCGGTCATCGCGCCTCGAAGGTCGGCAGGTGGGTGCACATGATCGGAGCGCTCGCCCTCATCCTCGGGCTGTTCCTGCCGCTGGCAACGGTGGGCCAGGCGCTCGCCGCCCCGGGCGGCCCCACCTCGGCGATGTCCCGGCTTCAGTCGGCGGACGACACCGTCCCGCCCGCCCCGGTGCAGGTCGCCGCGGTCGGTGATTTCCAGCAGGCGCTCGGCTGCAACAGCTTCGATCCGTACTGCCAGACCACACAGCTGACGAACAACAACGGCATCTGGACCGGTGTCTTCTCGATCCCGCCCGGCCAATACGCGTGGCAGATCCAGGCGATCGCGCCGGACGGCAACGTCTACTCCTACGGGCAGGGCGGGCTCGGCGGCGGCCCCCAGCAGGTGTCCGTCGGTGACGGCGATGCCGGCGTGTACTTCGAGCTCGTGACCCAGACCAACGAGGTCTACGCATCCCCGGTCGGCGCGCTCTACTCGGTGAACGTCGACGGCGCCGCTGTGGCGCTGCGTCCCGAGGGCGGCCAGCTGAGCGCGATCGTCTCGTCCCCCGGCGGCTCGGCAACCGTCCAGGTCTTTGCCGGAGCCGACCCCGTCGGCGAGCCCCAGGGCGTCCAGCTCAATCCCGGCCCCAACCGGCTGGTGTTCAGCCAGGACGGCCAGCTGATCAACGTCGAGGGGCTGTCGAGCGGCTCGGTCACGATCGAGCGCCTCGACGCCAGCGGGGCACCGCTGCCTGGTGGCTGTTACCAGCTGCGCAGCGGTGGCTCGATCGTGAACCAGGGCTGCGACGCCGATGACGGTGCCGACGGCTACACCTCCATGTCATTCCCGAACGGCGTCCCGGGTGGGGCCGTGAGCGTGGTCGAGGTCACCCCGCCGGACGGCGCGGAGCGCATCCCGGACCAGGAGCTCCAGCTCGAGCCGGGCGACCTGTTCGTCTCCCTGCAGCCGCAGGGATCGGACGACGGTCAGGTGATCGAGGGCGACGGAACCGAGGAGGCGACCGAGACCGCCATCGACGAGGACCAGACGCAGACCGAGGAGCCGACCGGTGCACCGGGCGATTTCATCGTCGGACTACGCGACCAGAATGGGGCGCCGATCCCCGGCGCCTGCTTCGTGCTCCTGCAGGGCGACACCCAGGTCGCCGAGAGCTGCGATGCGGAGCCCTACGACTCGGGTGAGTTCGCCAACAATGGCACCACCGGCTTCTTCGGTGTCCCCAGCGGGACCTACACCCTGCGCCTGACGCAGGCGCCAGATGGGGCCACGGCCGAGGATGTCGAGGTCGAGATCCTGCCGGGCCAGCAGGTCACCGAAGAGATCACCGCGGAGGCGGGACAGCCGACCGAGGCCGATATCGAGACCCCTGAGCCCACGGAGGAACCGACCGAGCAGCCGACCGAGGATGCCGGGGGGGAGCCGGCCACCTTCACCGTGACGCTGCTCGACCAGAACGGTGCCCCCATCGGTGGCGCCTGTTTCCAGCTGGTGCGGGACGGCTCGGTCGCCTACGAGAGCTGTGACACGGAAGCCTGGGAGACGGCCCAGTTCGCCAACAACGGGAACACCGGCTTCTTCGACGTGGCCCCGGGAAGCTACACGCTGCGCATGGCGTCAGGACCCGAGGGTATCTCCGTGGAGGAGCGCCAGGTCGATATCGCGCCGGGCAGCGACGAAACCGAGACGATCACCGTCGAGGTCTCCGAGCCGACGGTGGCCCCGACCGAGTCCCCGGAGGAGACCGCCACCGCGGAGCCGACGGAGACCCCGCAACCGACCGACGAGGCCGACGGTCCGGGCAACCTCACGGTCAGGCTCGTCGACGATGCCGGCCAGCCGGTGGGCGGCGCCTGCTTCGCTCTCCTCGACGGCGGCACCCAGGTCGCCGAAAGCTGCGACACGCCGGAGCGTGAGTCGGCCGAGTTCGCCAACAACGGCAACACCGGATTCTTCAATGTGCCGTCCGGCACCTATGACCTCGAGATGACGTCGGGCCCGGAGGGTGTCAGCGTTGCGCCGCAGGAGGTCGAGGTCGTCCCGGGTGTCGAGACGACCGTCGAGGTGACGGCACAGGTCTCGACGCCGACCGAGGAGCCCTCGCCGACCGAGACCGCCCTGCCGACCGAGACCGCGGCGCCGACCGACGAGACCCAGCCGTCTCAGCCCGGACCGCCGGGTGACCTCATCGTTACCCTGCAGGACGCCCAGGGTGTCCCCATCGGCGGTGCCTGCTTCGAGATCGAGATGGAGGGCCAGCCGCCGATCGAGAGTTGTGACGCGGACGACCCCTTCCCGGCCAACGGCAATACCGGCTTCTTCGGTGTGCCGAGCGGCGACTACACGCTCCGCCAGACGACGGTGCCGGCCGGCTTCAACCCGATCGACGAGCGGCAGATCACCATCCAGCCGGGTGGCAACCCCAACCTGCTCGTCACGCCGGCAGAGGGTGAACAGCCGAGCGAGCCCGACGAGCCGGACGGCCAGGGCGGCACGCTGATCGCCGATGTCAGCGCCGTCGGCGGTCAGGATGTCTGCATCCAGCTCAACACCACGAGCGGCATCGGCTTCGTCAACCCGCCGACCGCCTGCGACAACGGTGAAGGGGACGCGGGCGACCAGCCCGGCGAGATCGAGCTGCGGAACATCGAGCCGGGCGAGTACACGCTCTCCGTGGTCTCAGGCGCCGACGACGTCGACGATCGTACGGTGACCATCTCCGAGTCCGAGCCGACGCGGATCACGCTCGGCCAGTCGGCACCGGAGGAGCCGACCACCGGCACCCTGACGGTCACCATCGTCGACGAGGAGGGCGACGAGGTCGGTGGCGCGTGCTTCGACGTCACCAATCCGTCCGGCACCTACAACTTCTGTGACGACGGCGACGGGCGCATGGAGATTCCGGATGTCGTGTTCGGCACCCAGACAATCTCCCCGGTGAGCGTCCCGCAGGGATACAGTCTGCCGGCCGAGCAGACCGTCGAGGTCTCGGCCGACGAGCCGGACGCCGAGGTCGAGTTCGTGCTCGGCCAGGCCACGGGCACCGTCCGTGTGACCACGGTGGGGCAGGATGGCAACCCGCTGCCGGATGCCTGCTACACCATCGACGACGGCGACGAGTCCTGTGCCCAGGACGACGGCGTCGTGATCTTCGAGAACGTCCCGGCCGGGCAGCACACGGTCGCCCAGTCCGAGGCGCCGGATGGCTACCAGCCGGTCGATCCCCAGACGGTCGACGTCGAGGAGGGCGCTACCGCGGAGGTTCGATTCGAGAACGCCCGGGAGACCGGCACGATCCATGTGGTGATCGTCGATGAGGACGACAACCGCCTGAACGGCGCCTGTATCTCGCTCGACGGTGCCGACCCGATCTGCGACGTCGACGAGGTGGGCGAGTTCACCTTCCAGAACGTCCCGGTGGGCGAGCATACCGTCAGTCAGACCACCCCACCCGCGGGATACGGGGGCGCCGAGGATCAGACGGTGGACGTCGACGCGGGCGAGACCGTCGAGGTTGCGTTCGAGAACGAGCTCGTCACCGGCACGATCCGTGTGGTGAGCGAGGACGCCAGTGGTGCCGACCTGCCGGGCGCCTGTGTCTCCCTCGACGGCGGCGAGCCGACGTGTGACGTCGACGGCGATGGCGTGCTCATTTTCGAGCAGGTGCCGACGGGCGATCACACGGTCAGCCAGACGGCCCCGCCCGAGGGCTATCTGCCGGCCGATGAGCAGACCGTGACCGTCACGGCCGGTCAGACGGTCGACGTTCGCTTCACGAATGCACCCGCCACCGGATCGATCGTCGCGACGGTGCTCGACGAGGAAGGCAACCCGGTCGACGGCGTCTGTGTCGGGTACGCCTCCGAAGGCGGAGACCCGCAGACCCTGTGTGAGCCCACCGATGATGGCACCTACCGCTTCGACGGTGTCGCGCCAGGGACGTACCAGGTCAGCGTGAGCCAGGTTCCGGCCGGTTACGTCGCGCCGGACCCGGTCCAGGTCGACGTGATCGAGGGCCAGGACGCGAACGTTGCGTTCGAGCTGACGAAGGCCCCGCCGGAGATCGGCGACGCCCAGCTCACCCTGGTCAGCGAGGATGGCCAGGCGGCGGTCGGCGTCTGCATCGGGCTCGTGAGTCAGGAGACCGGCGAGCAGCTCGGTCCGTACTGCGACAACGGAGAGGGCGACAACGACGTGACCGAGGGTGTGCTGCTCCTGCAGGGCATCCCGGCGGGTCGGTACGAGGTGGTCTTCGGTGACCTGAACGGTCTCACCTCGACCGGTTCCACGCTGCCGCGCCTGCAGGACGGCGAGCCGATCATCATCGAGATCGTCGCCGGTGAGACGCTGCAGCAGGAGATCGTGGTGCCCGGCCTGTTCGTGCTCGGCGGCATCGAGGCGCGCACGGTCGATGCCAGTACCGGTGAGCCGGTGCCCGGTGCCTGCTACACGATCGGCACCACCGAGCCGATGGTCGCCTGTGACGGCGGCGAGGGCGACGAGTCCCCGGACGCCGGAACCGTGCTCGTGACCGGCCTGCCACAGGGTGATTACACCGTCAGCATGTCGACTCCGCCGGATGGCTACAGCGGCGCGCCGGATCAGACGGCGACCGTGACCGGTGGCGGAACGGCGTCGCTCTCCTTCGAGGTCGAGGCGGAGGTCACCACCGGATCGCTGACGATCCGGAAGCTCGATGGATCCGGCGAGGTGCTCCCGGGTGCCTGCTTCCGCCTCTGGAACGCGAGTGGCACCGTGGCGCAGGCGTGTGACGACGCCGATGGCGCGGACGACGGCACGATCGTGCTCGACGATCTCCCCGCCGGGACCTACCAGCTCACGGAGACGCGGACACCGGGCAGCGAGTACAGCCCCGCGCCAGATCGCCAGGTCGAGATCACGGCTGGGGAGGACCTCGAGATCGAGGTGGTCAACTCGGCCGCCCCGGGCCGGCTCCACGTGATCAAGGTCGACGCCGCCGATCCGTCGGTGCGGCTCGAGGATGCCTGCTTCCGCCTCGATGGAGCGACGACCTACGGGCCGTTCTGCGACGGCGACGACCTCAACGTCGACGGTCGCACGGTGTTCACCAATGTCGCGCCGGGCACCTACACGCTCGTCGAGACGGAGGCGCCGGCCGGCTACGACCCGGCCCCGAACCGCGAGGTCACCATCCGGGCGGGCGTGACCCTGCAGATCACGATCCAGAACCAGCAGACTCCGCCGCCACCGGAGGCCGGCACGCTGGTCGTCAACAAGCTGGATGCGGACAACGAGACCCTGGCCGGTGGCTGTTTCCGTCTCTTCGACGGTGATACGCCTGTGACGGCACAGGTCTGTGACATCACCGACGGCACGAACGACGGACGCATCGTCTTCGAGAACGTGCCGGTCGGGACATGGACGCTGCGTGAGACCCTCGCGCCGTCGCCGAGCTACCAGATCGCCCCCGACCAGGAAGTGACCATCAAGAACCGCCAGACCACCGAGGTCGACGTGGTCAACCGGCTCAAGAACGGCCGCATCCTGATCAAGAAGGTGACCCCGCAGGGTGGACCGATCGAGGGCGCATGCTTCCAGATCGTGGACGTCGACGCCGAGCCACAGTGCTCGAACGCGAAGGGTGAGATCCTCTTCGAGAACGTGCCGGTCGGCACCTACACGCTCGAGGAGACGCGGGTTCCGTACGGCTTCCGCGAGGCGGAGCCGGTCGACAACGTGAGGGTCAATCCGGGCCAGACGACCGTCGTGACGGTCGAGAACGAGCGGCAGCCACCACCCAACACCGGCTCGGTGCAGGTCCTCAAGTTCGTCTGTCCGGTCGACTCGGCCGACGAGGAGCGCACCAGCTTCCTCGGCGGCGCGGCGGGCAACGCCGAGCTGTCGCGGACGAAGGGCTGCAAGCCGGCGGACGCCGAGTTCACGCTCGTCGGCGAGGACGGCTCGGACGGACCGGGCGCATTCCGCACGGGCGAGGATGGCCAGTATCTGACGACGGTCCCGGCGAAGGTCTACCGCCTCGACGAGACCAACCCGGACCTGCCGGGCAACTCGGCGGCGCTGCTCCGCGTCGAGGTGGGCCGCATGACGACGGTGGTGGTGATCAACTACGTCGCCCCGCCGGCGCCGGAGCCGGTCAACATCAACGTCACGAAGTTCACCTGCCAGGCGGGCTTCAACGGCACGACGTTCGAGGACTTCGCCGCCAGCTGCATGAACACCTCGCAGCTGACGAACAACATCACCGTCCGGGCGCAGGGGCCGGTGAGTGCCAAGGCCGTCACCGGTGATGGTGGACAGGCGGGTCGCACCGCCTTCGCCGACCTGCCGGCGGGGACCTACACGATCTACGAGGAGCGGCCGTACAACATCCCCACGAACTACGTGTTCTGCGGATGGAACCCGAACTGGCCGGCCGACTTCAAGAGCGTGAACGGCGCGGTCACCGCCGAGCTCGGTGAGGGTGAGGACTTCCACTGCGTCCTCTTCAACATCCCCGAGCCGGTGACCGACTCCACGGGTGTGATCCTGGTGCGGAAGTACACCTGCGACGTCGAGACGCCGCCGAAGGGCTACAAGTTCGAGGAGGAGTGCCGGCTCAGCGACGAGCACCAGGAGTTCGAGCTGAAGCAGTTCAACGAGGAGATGCAGGACTACGGCGAGGGGACCCGACAGACCGCGAACCCGGATGGCATCCTGCGGTTCATCGACCTGCGGCCGGGCAGCTACCAGCTGCGCGAGGTGGACTCGAGCTGGTGCTATGCCAACTCGAACAGCGTCAACACCAGGGGCGACGTGGTCGTCCGCGCCGGCCAGGTCTCGCTGGTGTCGATCTACAACTGTGTGGGGACGTCGGCGCCACCCAACACCGGCAGCGGTGACGCCGCTGACCTGATCAGCCCTCAGGAGCCGGAGGCGCCGGCTCCCGGAGAGCCCGGCGTGACACCCGGCATCGCGTGGCCGGTGGTGGCGCTCGCTGCGGTGCTTGCGCTGCGGCCGCGTCGGGTGCTCGCTCCCGGTCTCCAGGATGAGGTGCGGGCCGACGGCGATCGCGACGCCGCCTGACGAACCGGTTCCGGTTCCAGCGAGTCGAGCAGGGGGAGGACGCCGCCAGGCGTCCTCCCCCTCGTCATTGCCGGCTGGCCCGTTCGAGGTGCCGGACCACTGGGCGGCAGACATCGAACGGAACGATGGCACACCGCATGCATACGCACTCGACCATAACGATGTGCGGCACGGTGCCGTTCACACCCGGCGATCTGCGATCCGATACCGGAAGGGACCCAGCCATGCCGAACGAATTCACCGTGGTGGGAGAGCACAGGGACGATGAGACACAGCTCCTCGTGGTGGGCACGGACGGCATGTACTACGGGTACCAGCCTGCCCGGGAGCAGATCTCTCCCGTCGAGCCGGACGAGCACTGGACCGTGTACCCGACCGCCAGCGAGGCGTTGCAGGACGACATCGCTGATGCCATCGGTTTCGAGCCGATCTCGCGAGCGGCGGAGCCGGAGAGGTAGATGGGCATGATCGAGTTTCACGTGATCGGTGAGCTTCGCGACGATCCCGGGCACCTGCTGGTGATCGACTGCGATGGCCAGTGTTACGACTTCGATATCGAGCTCGATGAGATCGTGCCGGTCGAGATGGATGACACGTGGTCGGTCGACGTGGTGGAGACACCCGTGACCGTCGTGACGGTCCCCGAGGAGCGCATCGCTTCCTGAGCGGCCGTGTGTGATGACAACACCTTGCCGTGGCCGACCGCGGTGGACGGGGCGGTGGACCGCGGACCTAATGCGTTCGGGAAGGGAGGGTCATACCTCCCGTTCCCGCGTGCGCGGGGCGTCCCGTCGCTCGCTCAACAGCCGGGTCGCCCGCTTGCGGGCAGCAGGCCACGGGCGAGGGCAGCCAGGTCCTCCGGCCAGATCGACGATCGGGTGGAATCCAGGTCCACCAGTGACCACCACCGGTACCCCTCGTATCCCTCGCGTGCGATCAGGTCCTCATCGAGGTGCGCGATCTCGCCGGCGATGAGCTGGACCGGGAAAAAGCGGTAGACGATGTCCCGCTCGCCGAAGTCGGCGTGGCGGCCGATCGTGTCGCGCGTGAGCACACACCGGCCGACGGTGCCGCTCGCCTCGATGCCCGTCTCCTCAAGCAGCTCGCGGACCGCTGCCTGCTCGCAGGTCTCATCGGGCTCGACGCCGCCGTCGGGAAGGATCCAGAAGGAGCCAGGTCGGTTCGCCTGCCGGCAGCGAAACAGCAGGGCTCGCCCGTCGGGATCGAACGCGAGCAGGCGGGCCGTCGGCCGGATGATCATGACGTGGTCTCCGTCTCCTCGAGCGCGAGAATGCGATCTACCGTCTGCTCAACCGTGAGATCCGATGTGTCGAGCCAGTACCCGATGCGCGGGGTCTCATCGCGAAGGCTGGCATCGAGCTGTGGCACGGTCCAGTCGACATATCCGGTCTTGCCTCGTGTTGCTTCCCGCTGGGCCACGACCTCCGGCGATGGGCAGAGGACCACGACCTGCAGCGGCAGGTCCCGGAGCAGCCCGGCGACGAACACCACGTCCTCGCCGAGGATGACGTCCTGGTAAACCACGTTGAAGCCGGCTTCGAAATACCGTCGGGCCGTCGTGGCGCCCAGCTCGTGGCGCAGGCGCATCTGCCGCTCTGCCTCGGGAGATGGGGTCTGGGTCATCTCCTCGCGCCCGTTGACGATGAACCGGCGAAACGTGTCGCCGCGCACATGGACGCTGCGCGGCAGCCGCTCGGCGAGCGTCTGGGAAACAGTCGATTTTCCGGCGGCCATCACGCCGGTGATGAGGAAGATGCGAGGCATCCTGGTTCCTTCGATCGGTGGCTACGAGGGGGGCGAGCAATCGAGGTCGTGCTGAGCATCCTGTCGGACGGGAGAGCGATGGGGATACCCCATCGAGCGGCTCGGTGTCCTGCCACGGGAGCGGTCGCGTTCGGGGTGGCTCGAGACCGACCCGGCTGCGGACGGACCCACATGATCCCAAATCGGGAATGATGCGAGTCCTGCGCCGACTACCCGGATCAGCGACGACTGCGGCGATCGGCGGTCGCGCAAGACTGCCGATTGTGGTCCGTTGCCATCGCCCAGGACGTGACGATCTGCCCGACGTGACGCTACCCCTCGTGGGCGACGTCGTCGCCCCGCAGGACGGTACCGAGCGTGTCCAGGGCGATGTTGCGGCCGGAGATCACCGCGACCACGTCACCGTCGAGGTAGTTGTCCGGGATCAGATCGGCGAGCAGTGCTGCGACCGGCGCCGCCCCGGCGCCCTCCGCCACGATACCCTGCCGCTTCACCAGCCAGCGGATCCCCGCCGCGATGTCGTCCTCCGTGACCTGGACGAGCTCGGCGACGTGCCGCTTCACGAGCTCGATGGTGATCGAGCCGCCCTCCAGGTTGCCGGCCAGGCCGTCGGCGAGGGTCGACTCGACCTCCACGAGCTCCACCCGGCCGGCCTCGACCGCAGTGGAGAGACCAGGAGATGCCTCGGCCTCCACCCCCACGATTCGGATCGGTCGCTCGTCGCTGGTGAGCTGGCTGGCACGGAGCCCGAGCCCGCTGAGCAGGCCGCCACCGCCCGCGCCCGCGATCACCGTCAGCGGCCGGTCACCAGGGTGCTGGGCCAGGATCTCGTCCATGATCGTGGCCTGGCCGGCGATCACGTGCGGGTCGTTGTACGGGGAGATCAGGTCGATGTCGCGGGCCGGAGCCTCGGCACGGGATATCGCCCACATCTCGGCCTCGTCGAAGGTCTCGCCGTGGGTCACGACCTGAACCGGCAGGGTGCGGAGCGCATCGAGCTTCGCTTCGGATGCCGTCTCGGGCACCACGACCATCGCCTTCCGCTCCAGCGTGCGGGCGGCGAAGCCCACGCCGAGAGCGTGGTTACCCGCCGAGGCGGTGATGACGGGCCGCTCGGGCGCGACCACGGACATGGCGGCGAGCGCCCCGCGCACCTTGAAGGAACCGGTGGGCTGGAACGTCTCGAGCTTGAGCCATGCACGTCGCCGGATCGGGGATGGGACCAGCGGCGTCGGCGTCAGATGCCGCGCAACCACCGCGCGGGCGTCCGCGAAATCGTCTTCGGTCGGGAAGGGAACGGGCCGGGTGAACATGTCGCTCCAATCGCTGCGGCGCTATTGGGTGGCTGTCGGTCGCTTGCGCTGGATGAGCCAGGCGACCGTGAGAATCGCGAGGCCAACCACGATCCAGATCGGCGTGAGGGCCGCGAGGCCGCCGATCAGCATCATGAATCCGATCACGGCGACCAGGATCGCCGCGAGGAACTCGTTGGACATCCTGGCGTTCCGACGCCACGACGACTGCCTGCGGGCGAAGGCCCACAGGCCACCGGCGATCACGAAGGTGATCACCAGCGCGGCGGCGATCGCGGTCGTGTCACCCGACGCTCCGTAGCCGATGAATGCGGCGCCGAGTGCGACCGGAAAGATCGAGAAGCCGATCAGTGGCGTCACGATCTCCATCGAGATACCGCCCTGAGCCCCATCTTCGAGATCGGGCTGGTGCTGACGCGGCGGTCTGGGGAGTGATTGCTGGCGGGGAGGTCGGCTTCCCATGGAATGCTCCGAATACTGCACGACAAACGCTGTCACAAGCATAGCGGAGTCCCCGGGACCTCTCAGTTGCGGGTAGCGATCGTCATGCCGCTTCCCAGCGGGATCACGGCGGTGGTGAGCCGCTCGTCCGCCACCATCCGGCGCGTGAGCTCGTCCAGGAGCTCCGCATCGCCGTGTGGCTCGTCCAGCACCAGCCGCAGCATGTTGTCGAGCAGCATCACGCCGCCGGGACGCAGCAGCTCGATCACGCGCTCCACGTAGGCGGGATACCCCGGCTTGTCCGCATCGATGAAGGCGAAGTCGAAGGTCCCGGACTGCCCGTCGTGGATCAGCGCGTCGAGCGACTCGCGTGCCGGGGCGATGCGCAGGTCGATGCGGTCGGCGACCCCGGCTTCCTCCCAGTAGCGGCGGGCCACCTTCGTGATCTCGTCGTCGACATCGAGGGCGATCACGTGCGCGTGTGGGGCATTGAGGGTCACGGTGAGCGAGCTGAAGCCGGTGAAGACCCCGATGTCGAGGGATCGCTCCGGGTTGATCGCGCGGGCGAGTGTCGCCAGCATCGCGCCGGCCTCGGGATCGAGCAGCATGTTGGATCTCGGCAGCGAGGCCGTCTCCTCACGCAGTCGCCGGATGATCTCGGGCTCGTTGAGGTATCGCTCGCGGATGCGCTCCTGCACGGTGTAGTAGGAGATCGATGTCACGGACTGTTCCCTCCTGGCGGCGAACCGCGTTCGACTGCTCCGATGGTCCATTGTCCACGACGGCGTCAACGGGCGCGAGACAGCCCCCCGCGCTCGTCGAGCGGAGCAGCGTTGTCACAGATCCCGGTCTGTCGGTGTCTTGTGGTCAGGCGAATGGATCGATGCACGAAGGAGACACCATGATCGAGAGATCCAGCGCCGTCGAATGTGGACACGTGATTCGGGATACCCATCGCTGTGAGCCGGGTGGTGTCCCGAGCCGCCACCGGGAAGACGAGGTGAGGACATGACGACGGCCATCGCAACCACCGGCCTGGTGAAGACCTACGGCTCCATCCGGGCCCTTGATGGCCTCGACCTGACCGTGGAGGCTGGCGAGGTCCATGGCTTCCTCGGGCCGAACGGCGCCGGCAAGTCGACGACCATCCGGGTGCTGCTCGGACTGCTCCGGCCCGACGGCGGCCGGGCGGAGATCTACGGACGTGACCCGTGGGACGACGCGGTCAAGCTGCACCGGAGGATGGCGTACGTGCCGGGAGACGTCGAGCTGTGGCCGAACCTCACGGGAGGCGAGGCGATCGACCTGCTCGGCCGGCTCCGTGGTGGCCTCGATCCGGCACGCCGGGCCGACCTGATCGAGCGGTTCGCCCTCGACCCGACCAGGAAGGGTCGTACCTATTCGAAGGGCAACCGGCAGAAGGTCGCGATCGTGGCGGCGCTCGCCTCCGACGCGGAGCTGCTGGTGCTGGATGAGCCCACCTCCGGGCTCGACCCCCTCATGGAGGTGGTGTTTCAGGATGTGATCAGGCAGGCGAAGGCGGAAGGCCGCACCGTCCTGCTTTCTAGTCACATCCTGGCCCAGGTGGAGGCGCTCGCCGACAGGGTGAGCATCATCCGTCACGGTCGCATCGTGCAATCCGGGACCCTCGCCGGGATGCGACATCTCACCCGTACCACCATCGAGGCCGAAACCAGCCGCCCGGCCACCGGGCTCGATCTGCTGCCCGGCATCCACGACCTGGAGGTCTCCGACGGGCAGATCCGTTTCGCGGTCGACGGGGAGCACCTCGGTGTGGCAGTGCGCCACCTGGGCGAGTTCGGTCTGAGGTCGCTCACCAGCCACCCGCCGACGCTCGAGGAGCTCATGCTGCGCCACTACGGCGACGAGCTTGCCGCGTCCGCGAGCGGAGGAACTGGAGTGTTGACATGAACGCAACGATGATGGGGCGGGAAGCGTCATCCTCGCCGGCCGCCCGGTCACGAGGCGCCGCGCTCGATGGGACCGGCACGCTGATACGCTTCATCCTCCGCCGGGAGCGAGTCGGGCTTCCCGCCTGGCTGCTGGGACTCACCGCGCTCCTGGCCCTCTTCCTGAGGGCACTGAGCGAGCTCACCGCAACCGAAGAGCAGCGGCAGGACCTCTATCGCATCATGTCGGGGTCCGTCGGTGCCATCTTCGGTCCCGGTTACGGCCGTGACGACATCACGGCGGAGCGATACGTCGTCGGTGTCTACGGGCTGTTCTTCTTCGTGCTGGCCGCACTCATGAGCATGTTGCTGGTGGCGCGGCATACCCGGGCCGAGGAGCAGAGCGGTCGGGCCGAGCTCATTCGATCCGGGGTGGTGGGTCGGCACGCGTCCCTCACGGCGGCGCTGATCGTCGCCGCCGGCGCGAATGTGCTCCTGGCCCTGCTGCTCGCGTCGACCCTGACCGCCTACGGCCACGATGGCAGCGATGGGCTGCTCTTCGGGGCCAGCGTCGGCGCGATCGGGCTGGTCTTCGCCGGGATCACCGCGATTACGGCCCAGATCACCGAGTACTCGCGGACCGCAGTCGGGATGGCGGGGGCGGTGCTCGGTGTCGCCTGGGCGGTACGTGCCGCGGGCGACATGATTCGCGACTACGGCAGCCCGCTGTCGTGGCTTTCGCCGCTGGCCTGGGCGAACCAGACGCGGCCGTACGTGGATGGCCGCTGGTGGCCACTGCTGCTGTCGCTCGGGCTCGCGGCGGTCGCAGTTGCGGTCGGATACTCGCTGTCGGCACGTCGTGACCTCGGTGCGGGTCTCGTCGCCGCCCGTCCCGGAGCGCCGGCGGCGGCTCCGTGGCTCAGATCACCACTCGCGGTCGTGTTCCGGCTGCAGCGATCCAGTCTCATGTGGTGGACGGTCGCTCTGGCGGCGTCGGGGCTTCTCGTCGGTGGACTTGGCGACCAGATCGCCGATCCCGTGGGCATGAGCGAGCGCCGGATCGAGATCTTCGGTGGCTCCGTCGACGCCCTGCTCGATGGCTACCTCGGCATGATGGCCCTGTTCCTGACCGTGATCTCCGGCATCATGCTGGTGCTCGGGCTGCAGGCGGTGCGAGGGGAGGAGGTCGAGGGGCGGGCCGATCCGGTGCTGGCAACCGCGATCAGTCGCTGGGCCTGGCTCGGCAGCTACCTCACCGTGCTGTCACTGGGCGTGGTCGGACTCCTGCTGGCGACCGGGGTCGCGACCGGCCTCGGCACGGTCCTCGCGGGCGAGGACGTCTCCTACGTCTGGGACATGGCCCTGGCGTTCCTCGGTCATGCCCCGGGTGTGCTGGTCATCCTTGGAGTCGCGGCGATGCTGTACGGTGTGTTCCCGAGGGCGATCGGCGTGACGTGGGTCCTGATCGGCTACAGCCTGTTCGTCGCGTTGTTCGGTACCGTCATGGATCTCCCCGGGTGGGCCATGAACCTGTCGCCCATGGAGCACACCGGCCGCCCGCCGCTGGACGGCACGTCCTGGTCGGGCACGGCGATCCTCCTTGCGATCGCCGTCGGGCTGATGGTGGCCGGGCTCGCCGCCTTCCGTCGTCGCGATCTGGAGACCAGGTGATGTCTGTGGCGGAAATACGCACGTCGGACCTGGGAACCGACGCTGGACCTTCAGCCTCACCCCCGACTGGAGAGCAGGCCATGAGCACCTGCCGGCAGATGCACCACAACGGAGGACTGGCGTTCGCGTCGGAGAGCGAGACGTGAGCGACCACGCCATCGATCCGGCGACCGATGCGTTTGTGGCCCACCGAAACCTGCTCTTCACCGTCGCCTGCGAGCTACTCGGCTCGGCGCCCGACGCCGAGGACGTCCTGCGGGAAACATGGCTGGGCTGGGTGACCGTCGCCGTCAACCAGGTGCGCGATCCTCGGGTCTGCCTGGTCCGGGTCGTGACTCGCCGGGCCATCAACCGGCTGCGCGCCGTGCGCCGCAGCCGCGAGACGTACGTCGGTCCGTGGCTGCCCGAGCCGCAGGCGACGTCGCAGGACGTCTTGCAGGACGTCGAGCTCGCCGAGCGCGTGTCGATGGCGGTCATGCACGTCCTCGAGACGCTGTCGCCCACCGAGCGCGCCGTCTTCGTGCTCCGTGAGGTCTTCGCGCTCGGCTACGACGAGATCGTAGCCGCCGTGGACAGGCGACCCGACGCGGTTCGGCAGATCGCGCTCCGTGCCCGCCAGCCGCGCCAGGTGGTCTCGGCCGCCGAGACCCGGGCGGCACTCGAGTCGTGCCAGCATGCCGTCGAGACGGGGAGTCGGCAGGAGCTGCTCGACGTGCTCGCCCGGGATGTCGTGCTGATCGCGGACGGGGCGGGGTCCGGCAGGTGGTCCTGCGGCCATTGACCGGTGCCGAGCGGGTGGGGCGCATGATACTCGGGGCGCTCGACACGCACGCGCACGCGTTCGGCGCGGATGTCACCGTGATCAATGACACCCCCGCGCTTGCGGTCACCATCGACGGCGAGCTCGATGGCGTCATGGCCTGCCGGGTGGGAGACGGCCGCATCACCGGGCTCTACTACGTCCGAAACCCGCAGAAGCGCGTACGGAGACCCTGCTCACCCTGTGCTGAGCCTCACCAGGGCAGGCGAGAATCGGAGAGTCACGGGTGATCGCCATCCTTCTGTCGGCCCGTATTTGGTGATGAACGACGTGGGATCCGGGACATGACCTCGCCGGCCTCGGTGTCGCTGCGGCGAGCGAGGAGGCTTCGGATCAGCCAGCCGAAAAACGCCCCGATCCCGGCGTTGATGACCGCCAGCCCGACGATGCCGAGCATCTCGGTCGGATGCGTGATAAGGTCGTCCCTCGCGAAGAGCAGCACGCTCGCTGCACCGACCGCCAGCACGGCGGCGATGCGCCACCAGCGCGGCAGCAGGCTGATCACGAGCCCGGCCACGATCAGGATGGGTACCACGATGACCCTTCACGAGTGGGTGCGGATAGCGCCCCTCACGCAGGACGCCGGTGTCGGGCCCGTCAATCGGCGGCCGCTGCCTCCATCGCGAAGGGGTTCGGGATCGCGTTCAGCAGCTCCTGCGTGTACTCGTGCTGGGGATTGGTGATCACCTCGCTCGCGTCGCCGTGCTCGACCACGCGTCCGTGGTGGAGCACGAGAATCTTGTCCGCCAGCAGGCGCGCGCTGAGCAGGTCGTGGGTGATGTAGAGCATCGAGATGCCCGATCCCTTCACGAGCTCGTCGAGCAGCTGCAGGATCTCGGCGCGGATCGAGACATCCAGCATCGAGATCGGCTCGTCTGCGACGATGATCTCCGGGTTTGGCGCCAGCGCCCGCGCGACAACGACACGCTGGCGCTGACCGCCCGACAGCTGGTGCGGCAGCTTGTCGATGAACTGCGACGCCGGTGACAGACCCACGCGCTCCAGCATCCGCTCGATCTCCGGTCCGAGCTGCCCTCGCCCCAGTCCCCGGTAGTTCTTCAGCGGACGGCTGAGGATGTCGCGAATGGTGTGGGCCGGATTGAGCGCCGAGAACGGATCCTGGAAGACGTACTGTACCCGGCTGCGGTAGTCCTTCAGCGCCTTGCCGCGCAGCTGGTCGACCCGGATCGTGCCGTCCATCGTGATCGATCCGGCGTCCGGTCGCTCGACACCGGTGACCATGCGGGCGATGGTGCTCTTGCCGCTGCCGCTCTGCCCGACGAGCGCGGTGACCTGCCCCCGCTCGAGGCTGAATGAGACATCCACCACGGCGTCGACGGTCGAGGTGGAGAACCCGCGCCGGCGGGTGTAGGTCCTGGTGATGTGCTCCACCTGGAGCACCGGCGCGGCCGCGGCCCGTGCCTCGTGTCGCTCGTCGAACACTGCCGAGGCGAACGCACGGCGCGGCGGCAGGCCCTCGCCATTCGGCTTCTGGAGCCACATCGAGGCGACATGACAGGCGACCCGACCCGACTCGAACATCGTGTAGCCGGGAGCCTCCTCCAGGCAGAGATCGATGCGGTCGACGCAGCGAGGCGCGAAGATGCACCCCTGGTGCGGTTTCGAGAGATCGGGCGGGCGTCCGGCGATGTAGGAGATCTCGACTTCGGTCTGCTTCGGGTCGGCATACGAGCCGAGCAGGCCGCGCGTGTACGGGTGCTGGGGCGCGGCGAGCATCGCCTGGGTGTCCTGCTCCTCGACGATCTCCCCGGCGTACATGACCATCACGCGATCGGAAACCTCCATGACCGTGCCGAGGTCGTGGCTGATGAGCAGGACCGCGAACCCGTGGTCCTGCTGGATCCCTCGCAGCCGCGTGAGAATCGACCGCTGCACGATCACGTCGAGGCCGGTCGTCGGCTCGTCGAGCAGCACGAACTTCGGGCGCAGCGCGAGCGCCATCGCGAGGTTGACGCGCTGCTTCATGCCGCCGGAGAGCTCGTGCGGGTAGAAGCGCATGAACGATGGGTCGATGTCGACCATCTCGAGCAGCTCGGCGGTACGGTCGCGGATCTGGCGATCGGACATGCGCTGGTGGGCACGGATCGCGTCCTTGAACTGCTCCTCGATGGTGATCACCGGGTTGAGCGAGTTCATGCTGCTCTGGAAGACCGTCGACAGATCGCGCCAGCGCATCCGCCGGAGCTGGTCCTCGCTGAGCCTGGTGATGTCGGTGCCGTCGAACCAGACCTCGCCACCGGTGATCGCCCCGGGTGGCTGCAGCAGGCGCAGCACGGCGTTGCCGAGGGTCGACTTGCCCGATCCGGACTCGCCGACGAGCCCGACGATCTCGCCCGGCTCGATGGAGAATGTCGCGTCGTGGACGGCCCGCACGGGCGGCCGCTTCTTCGTGAGGTAGGAGACGCTGAGATTGCGGACGTCGAGCAGAGCCATCGCTACTCCTCCCGAAGGTGCGGGTTGCTGAGGGCGTCGATGCCGAAGTTGATGAGGGTGAGCGCCGTCATCAGCAGCGCCAGCGCGAGACCTGGCGCGATCAGCCAGCCCCACTGGCCGGTCAGCATGGCCCCCGAGTTGTTCGCCCAGTAGAGCATGGTGCCCCAGCTGTTGGAATTGAGATCGCCGACACCGATGAACTGGAGCCCCGCCTCGGCGCCGATCGCCCCGGCGGCGGCCCCGATGAAGGCGGCGACGATGAGCGAGGTCATGTTGGGCATGATCTCCCGCACGATGATCCGCCAGGTGGGCTCGCCGGCGAAGATCGCGGCCGTGATGAACTCGCGCTCCCGCAGCGAGAGGACCTGGGCGCGCTTGGTGCGGGCGCCCCAGGCCCACCCGGTGAACCCCAGGATGAGGATGATCGGCAGCAGTCCCTTCACGGGAGAGTAGGCGGCGACCGTGATGATCAGGGGCAGGGTCGGCACGACCATCATCAGGTTGATGAAGAAGCTGAGGATGTCGTCGACGATGCCGCCGACATACCCGGCGGTGAGCCCGATCAGCACGCTGATGATCGTGACGAGCCCACCGGCGAGAAATCCGACGGTGAGCGATACCCGCGATCCGTAGATGAGCTTGGAGTAGACGTCCTCACCCGCCTGGGTGGTGCCCAGCCAGTGCTCGCTCGAGGGTTTCTCGTTGGGCAGGCCGACCGATGCCGATGGGTCATGGGTCGTGATCAGTGGCGCGAAGATCGCGGTGAGAACGAAGACCGCCAGCATGATCAGCCCGGCGCGGCTCTTGTTGTTCTCCCACAGGATGCGGAACCAGCGCGGCACGAAGCGCGCGAGTCCCCGCCGGGGAAGCTCCTCGGTTTCGCCGGCGAGGGTGAGCGAGGGTGAGCCGACCGGCTGCCCCTCGTTGGCCGCGATGACGTGTTCGGTATCACTCATGACGCACCTCCGCCGCGTCGCACGCGCGGATCGAGCACGCCGTACAGCAGGTCGGCGATGAAGTTGGCGGTCAGCACGCCAATGGTGATGAACAGGAAGATCGTCTGCAGGAGCGGGTAGTCGCGATTGCCGATCGCCTCGAACATGAGGCGCCCCGTTCCCGGGTAGTTGAAGATCTGCTCGACCAGGATCGAGCCGCCAACCAGACTGCCGAGCGAGATCGCGAAAGCGGTGAAGTTCGGCAGGATGGCGTTGCGGGCGCCGTACATGAAGGCGATGCGGCGCTGGGAAAGTCCCTTGGCGACGGCGAGCCGGGTGTAGTCGTCACCGAGCACCTGCACCATGTTGTTGCGCATCCCCATCACCCAGCCGATCGGACCGACGATCATCAGGCTGATCGCCGGAAGGGCGGCGTGGCGTGCGGCATCCTTGATGAATGCCCAGTTCCAGCCGGGCTCGGTGTTGCCGCTGTACCCGCCGGAGTCAGGGAACCACCTGAGCTCGAACGCGAAGAAGTAGAGCAGGAGCAGCGCGATCCAGAAGTAGGGGAGCGAGCCGAAGAAGTTGCTGAACGTCGTCACCCACGAGTCGAAGGTGCCGTTGCGCTTCCAGGCCGCCCACGCGCCGATCATGTTGCCGATCACGAACGAGAAGACCTGGGTGATGCCGAGCAGGGCGATCGTCCAGGGCAGCGTGTCGGCGATCATGTGCGTCACGGTGTAGGGAAAGTACGAGTAGGACACGCCGAACTCGCCCTGCGCCACGTTCTGGAGGTAGCTGAAGTACTGCTCCATGATGGAGGAGTCTGGAGTCCCCAGCATGTTGCGCACGGCTTCGACCTGCGCCGGGTCGACCGCCTGGCCCTGCCCGACCAGCCGCTGCACGATCGCCTCGGCCGCGTCACCACCCTGGAGCCGCGGGATGAAGAAGTTGAGGGTGATCGCGGCCCAGAGGGTCAGCAAGAAGAAGCCGATCTTTCTGAGGTAATACGTCATGGCTTGCTCCTGACCGCCGCCGGTGGGTGTCCCTGGTGGCGAGGGGCGCGTCAACCCGCCTGGAGGTCGCCCGCAGGTCTGCGAAGGCTGCGGTATCGCCTCGACCGCCGCAAGGGCGTCGGGTCCCGATCGGTGCCACGGAGGGCCGGCGCCCGCGCGTGCGGGCGCCGGCAGGCTGGCTACTCGCCTTCAGGCGGACGCAGGTTGATGATGATGAGGAACCCGCTGTTGCCCGCCTGGATCGTGTACGGGTTCTCCTCGCTCGGCCAGCCAACGGCCTTCTCGGTGCGGTACTGGAACCAGTGGGCGCCGTACCACAGGGGGATCGTCGGAAACTCTTCGTACATGATGCGCTGCAGGCCGTACACCGCCTCCTGCTGCTCGGCCTCATCCGACGTGGATGCGAGCTGCTGGAGAAGCTGGTCGGTCTCCTCATCCTCCCAGCGGATCCAGTTCGAGGTCGCCTGCTCGCCGACCGGCGCGGTCAGGGCGCTGGAGAGGTGGTCGGCGTAGTTGCGGAACATCGAGCACTGGCCGCCATGGACGGTGAAGATGGCGTCGAAGTTGCCGCTGGCGCGGTCCTGGTCGTGGATCGCGACCTCGGGCGTCTCGACGTTCATCGTGATGCCGATCTCCGCCAGGTTCTCGGAGATGATCTGGGCGGCCTGGATCCAGTCCAGCCAGCCGGCTGGCACCTTGAAGCTGAACTCGATGCCGTTGCCCTCCGGGTCGCGCAGCGAGTCGCCGTCCATGGTGTAGCCGGCCTCCTCGAGGATCGAGAGGGCCTGCTCCTGGTCGTAGGGGATCATGCCCTCATTCTCGATCTCCGGGTCGAGCCAGTCCTCCTGGCCGGGAATCTTGAGACCGGTCTGGCTCGCCTGGGTCACGTAGCCCAGCTGCGCCTGCTGGATGATGCGGTCGCGGTCGATCGCATAGGCGACCCCGCGGCGGAAGCCCACGTCGTTGAACGGTGCCTTGGTGAGGTTGAACGAGAGGCTGATCGCCGAGCCCGGCGCGTACCAGTAGTGGTTGTGCTCGGGATCCTCAGCGACGAAGACCTCCTCGACGTTCGGCACGTACATCGAGTTCCAGTCGTACTCGCCACGCGACAGGCGGAGCTGGTCGACCTGTCCCTCACCCGGCTTGGTGTACCGCAGCCCCTGGATCATGACCTTGTCGGCCTGCCAGTAGTTCGGGTTGCGGGTGTAGGTGAGCTCCTGCGGCGTGAAGTTCTCGAACAGGAAGGGGCCGGTGCCGACCGGATTCTCGTTCACGAAGGTCACCGGGTCGTCCACCTCCGACCAGATGTGCTCCGGCACGATCACCACGTCCGCGATGCGGTAGAAGCCGGGCGTGTGGACCTCCGGGAACCGGAAGATCGCCTGGTTGCCCTCGGCGGTGACCTCGGAGAGGTAGTTCCAGGCGCCGGTGCGGTCGAGGGCGCTGTGCTCGCCGATCATATTGAAGGTGAAGGCCACGTCGGCGGCGTCGAACGGCTCGCCGTCGCTCCAGGTGACACCATCGCGGATGGTGAAGACGAGGGTCTGCTCGTCGGTCCACTCGTAGGACTCGGCCAGCCAGGGGACCTCCTCGCAGTTGTAGGCGTTGACGATGTAGAGCGGCTCGAACATGTAGCCCTGTGCGAGCGCGTTGGGCGAGTAGGGGTTGAAGTTGATCTGCGGATTGGTGCCGCCACCCATGCCGCCGAGGTTGAGCACGGGAATCGGTGCCTCTCCGTCCTGTGCGAGCATGCCGCCCGGCGCGGACCCGATGAGCATGCCCCCGGCGAGCGCGGCCGTGCCCTTCAGCACGGTGCGCCGGTCGACGTGGCAGACGCCGTTTCGGCAGGCCTTGGCCTGTGGGTAGGGTGTGAAGCGCTTGCTGGACATGAATCGATCCCTTCTCCAAGTCTCGTCAACGAGCGACGGGTGGCGAGCGAGCTGATCATGTGATCCGGTCGGTGAGACCTCCTTCCGCGATGCCGCTAGACAGGCCGATGTTCCGGTTGGTTTGTCGTGGTCCCCGTAGGGACCGGTGGGTCGCAGCCGCAGCTGCGTCGGTAGACAGGCGTCGTTTCCAGCACGACCACCTCGCCGTCGCGGGCGGGGCGGGCCGCATTGATGCGCTCGATCAGCATGGTCGCGGTGCGGGCGCCCAGCTCGCGGGCGGGTTGATGAACGGTGGTGAGTGGCGGGTGAGCGTGGGTGGCGAGGGCGATGTCGTCCCAGCCGGTCACGGCGATGTCGCCGGGCACGTCGACCCCGAGCTCCCGCGCGGCACTGAGCACGCCCAGCGCCAGCTCGTCGTTGGCGCAGACGATGCCGTCGGGCCGGTACCGATCGCTGAGGATGTCCAGCCCGGCCCGGTGCCCGTGGGCGATCTCGAGTCCCTCCGGGATCGGAGATCGTGGTGGAGCGATGCCAAGTGCGGTGTGGGCGTCGGTGAAGCCGCGCCAGCGATCCTCCACGTCGGGCGAGCCGTCCGGGTTGCCGAGGAAGGCGAGGCGGCGCAGACCGTGCTCGTCGAGCAGGTGGGTCGTGATCGCTCGGGACGATGTCGCGTTGTCGACCCGCACGGTCGGCAGGCTGAGGATCTGGTGCTGCGCCATCAGGACGAGTGGTCTGGACCGCGCGGCGAGTCGCTCGATGGCGACCGTCGGGATCGCGCCTCCGAGGATGGCGAGCCCGTCGGTGCGGTCGGCGAGGCTGAGGACATGCTCGGTCGAGGCATCGACGAGGTGGGTGCCGAGGATCATCACGGCCATCCGGTTCTGGACGGCGACCGACTCGATACCGTGGATCACTTCGGAGTAGTACGGGCCGTAGAGACCGGGGAGGACGATACCGAGGGCGCCGTGCCGGCGGCTGACGAGGGCCCGGCCGAAGTGGCTGGGCCGGTATCCGAGCTCTTCGATGGCCGCGTGCACGCGCTCCTGGAGGGCGGCGGAAACACCGGCGCCACCGTGGATCACCCGCGACACCGTCGCGATCGAGACTCCCGCGGCGCGCGCGACTTCGTGGAGTGTGGGTTCCGACCTCGACATGGGCCGCCCTCTTGAAAACGTTTACAACGATCTCGTGGCCATGATAGTAATACCGGCACACTGGTTATGCAACTTGCGAATGCATGTTGTGTGCCATGCCCAAGGATCCGAGCGCGGCACCGGCGCTCACGCGATATGGCAAGGCTTCCCGGGAGGTGAGCGACAGATGATGACCGTCGAACGCAGACAGCTTCTGGTGAACGGCGAGCCGCGCATCCTGATCAGCGGGGAGGTGCACTACTTCCGGCTGCCCCGCGAGACGTGGGAGGATCGCATCCTCAAGCTCAAGGCCGCGGGCGGCACCACCGTCGCCTCCTACATCCCCTGGCTCTGCCACGAGCTGCCCGATCGCTCGCTCGACCTCGACGGGCACACCCGCCCGGAGCTCGACCTCGGCGCCTTCATCGACCTCTGTCATCGGCACGGGCTCCACTTCATCGCCCGGCCCGGACCGTTCATCATGGCCGAGATGAAGAACGAGGGCATTCCCTACCGGATCTACACCGAGATCCCGGAGGCGGTGCCAGTGGGATGGGATGGCAAGCCCGCGCCGACGAAGACGCTCGACTATCTCGCGCCGCGCTTCCTGGAGGCCGTCGACGGCTGGTACGAGGGGGTAATGACCGTGCTCGCTCCGCGGCTGATTCAGCACGGCGGCAACATCATCGCCGTCCAGCTCGACAACGAGGTGGGCATGCTCTCCTGGGTGAGCAATGCGCCGGTGCTGACCGACCTCGTGGTGTCCGAGCTGCGTGACTGGCTGCGGCAGCACTACGATGCCGACACGCTTCGGGCTCGCTATCCGTTCGCCGACGGTGACGACGAGGCGTGGCGCCAGAGTGTGCGCTCGCCCGGGGAGGCGTGGGCGCTCCCGCTGATGCACGATCTCGGCGAGTATCGTCGCGAGCGATATGCCCGCTACTTCGCGGCGCTGCGATCGATGGCCGAGCGGTACGGCGTACGCGACGTGCCGTTTCTGATCAACGTTCACGGTACCGAGAACGGCGGCGGCGCGAGTTACCCGATCGGTATCTCGCAGCTCTACCGAAGCTGGCAGCAGGCTCCGGGCTACCTCGCGGGCAGCGACCACTATCTCGGCAACCTGACCGTGGGAAACGCGCCGGACTGGTACCTGATGAACGCCTTCACCGAGGCAGTGAGTCTGCCGGACCAGCCGCTCACCTCACTCGAGTTCGAGGCCGGCGAGGGCGACTACGGTGGCAGTCTCGGCACGCGGCTCGACCCGTCCGCGGCGGATTTCAAGCTGCGCATGGCGATCGCCCAAGGCAACCGGCTGATCAACTACTACCTCTTCACCGGCGGCTACAACTGGCGCCTGCCCGAGCTGCCAGGCGACGGGAACGACCGGATCAGCTTCACCGGCGAGCGTCATGGCACCGGTGCGCCGGTCAACCCGGAGGGGGAGATCAGCTACACGGTGCCGCGACTCGCACGGGCGCACCGCGCCATCGCCGCGCTGGAGCCCACCCTCGCAACCGCACGGGAGGAGCGCGACCCGATCGTCGTCGGCTTCCTGCCGGACGCCTTCATGACCGAGAGCGTTTACCCGGGCAGCGCGGCGATGGCCGCGCTGCGGGACAGCCTCGTCGAGACGAGATTCGGCGGGCCGGGCCAGGCGATGATCCGAGGGCTGATGCAGGTCCACGCGCGCTACACGGCGATCGACCTGCAGGACGCCGTCGCGCTGCCGCCGGTACTGGCCCTGGCATCGACCCGAGCGATGGACGCCGCTGTGCAGCGCCGGGTTGCGGACTGGCTGCGGGAAGGTGGCCGCCTGCTGCTGGTGGGTGATGTGCCGGAAACGGACCTGGAGGGGAATGTCGTCACGGTGCTGGCCGATGCGCTGGGGGTGCGCCCGGTGAGCCGCGAGCGCGGTGACTGGCGCCACTACCTCTCGGTCGAGTTCTCTGGCTGGGCCGACTCGCGGACCGAGGTGCGTGCCGACTGGACGCAGGGGCTCGACGCGGGCGCCGGCGAGGCGTTCGCGTCGGTCTACGGCTCGGGAGACGCCGTCGGCGTGCGATGCGAGGTCGGGCAGGGCAGGGCGGTGGTCATCTCGGCGGCGATCCCGGCGGACCGCTGGCTCTACCGCGAGATCCTCGCATGGCTCGGTGCCGAGCCGGCGCTGTCGCTCGAACCGGACGAGCCAGGGGTCTTCGTGTCGTCCGTCCGCTCCGGGGAGACCGGCGGCCGGGTGCTCCACCTGCTGAACCTCGACGGCTACGACAAGCGCCTGGTCGTGCGCGATCGGGGCGAGGAGCTCTTCGACGGGCATCCGGTGACGCTGCGGCAGCGTGACGGTGTGATGCTGCCGATTGACGTGATGGCGGGCGGGTGTGACGTGGCCTGGTCCACCACCGAGATCGCCGACGCCACCGACG